>Ga0070697_100000005_pt1 | contig 259746 bp, 259 predicted proteins | sample KBSK1501metaG_FD_65475 | JGI IMG/M metagenome (GOLD analysis project Ga0070697, IMG submission 65475) | Corn, switchgrass and miscanthus rhizosphere microbial communities from Kellogg Biological Station, Michigan, USA - KBS K1-50-1 metaG | ecosystem: Host-associated > Plants > Roots >...
AACAGGGTAAACTGGCTACCGCCTCCGCGGGGAGGTGGCAGAGTGGTCGAATGCGAGCGCCTGCTAAGCGCTTGAGCGGGTGTTTCCGCTCCCCGGGTTCGAATCCCGGCCTTCCCGCCATTGCAACCCCGCTGAGGCAGCCTTCCCCTGACTGCCAAACGCCAGCTGCATGACCGCGATCACCTCAGCGGCGCGGTCCCGACGTGGCACGTACTCCACGATCGCGCCGTCCAGCACCATCAGCCCGTCGAACAGCGTGGTCAGCAGCTGACGACGGCCGCCACCGTCGGCACGGCGCCAGGCATCGAGGATCCCGGTGAGCTTGATGGTCGTGCGCGGGCCGCACGCGACGCCAGACCGTGGGTCGAGACCAGCAGCTAGCTGTCAGGCGAGGTGAGCCTGGCGGATGCCTCAGCGAGCCGTGAGGCTGCGGCTGACATAGCCGCTTTGAGTTCCTGGCTCGCCTGCGCATGCCACCCATCGAGGTTCGTCCACGGCTTGCTGTTCGTGGGATCGGCGATGGCTCGACACTCATCGAGAGTAGCGGCAGGTAGTCCGGACAGATGGGTGGCGAGTAGGCGTTGCTGTTCTCCAAGTTCCCATCGCGGCGGCTGTTCGTTTGAAAGAGGGGCGTCCCTGACCTGGCGCATCAACGCAATCACGGTACCGGCCTGATCCGCGACCCTGGCCAGCTGCTCGACCTCACGCATGGCCTGCGTCTCGGCTTGAAGTAATTCGAGACTCTGGATCGTGCTCTCGATCCGGCTGGTCACTGTCTCGGTCGCCGCGAGGACTTTCTTCGATTCGATAACCGACTGCTCGAGGCGGTCAGCCATTTCCTGGAGAGGCTTGACGGTCTCCTTGGCAGCCTTCGCCGAGTCGGCTGCGAATTTCGTCGCGACCACCGCCCCAATCAGCGCAAGGAAGGTCAAGCCGTCGCCGATCAGCTGCAGCAGGTCGGTAGTGGTCAAATCGGCTGAGCCGCCTCGTCCATGATCCGTTGAAGCTCATCGATCGCGTCGCTGATCAGCTTGGTAATTTTCGTGCGCTGTTCCTCGAGCTGCTCCCCGTGACTTATCGCGCTGTCGGCGTGAGCATCCAGGAGCGTCTGCTGCCCTCGAACCATCGTTCGGAATTGGTTCACCTCGGTTTGCGCCTTGACCCACATGCCAATGATGTCCCGCCCCTTCCGATCGATGGCGAGCCGAGGCCGCGCGCGTTCGAAGTGCTCCTTTGTCGAACCGATTTTCTCGTTCAGCTGTTCCGGCCGGGATTCGTGGTAGAGGAACAGTTCCTGCTGCACCTCAGCCATGCCCATGAACGCCTCGACCATTTCGATCAACCCGATGCGGAGCTCAGCCGCGCGGCTGTCTCGCAGCCGGCGCTGATCCTCGAGGCGTCTCACCGTGAGGTCGTGCTGGTGATCGCGCTCGCGAATCTCAAGGTCCTGCTGCAACTCTCTCCCTCGCAACGTCCGATCCTGGTCGCGCTGCCAGCGGCCATTGAGCAGCAGGGCGACGGTCGTGACGATCTGCCCAAGGACGGCAATCCCAGCCACCAGGAGCGTCACCCAGATCGGCGTTTGCGAGTTCATGGACGGTCGATACCGCTTAGCGCCAGAGACGGCGGAAGACCGGTGCGAGCAGTCGGCCCAACAGCTTGTTCTTTGCGCGACGCGCGATCCGGTCAGGCTTGCCGCTGGTCACGGCCTCGACGTCGTTGGCAGTGCGGGCGGCCCGGTACAGGAAGCGGCTCAGGCGCATGGGATACGGTTCGATCGTACCCTGCTGCGCAGCTGAGGGGCATAGCCTGGGAGATCCGCGAGATGGCCGCCTATGATCGAGTCGCTTCCCCAATGCTTGCATTGATTGTCCTCGCGGCGTCATCCGCCTCTCCATCAGCGTCGCCAGTGCCAGCAGCTGTGAACGGCTCGATCGACTGGCCGGCGTGGCTCGCAGCCATTGGGACACTGGCCGCCGTGGTGGTCGCCCTGGTGCTGGCCATCTGGGGGGACGCGATCCGCGGCTGGCGGTTGCGGCCGAAGCTGGACATCACGATCGCGATGAAGCCGCCCGACTGCATCAAGATCCAGACGCGCATTGAGACGAAATCGGGTCAGCTGATCGAGCACACCGACACCTACTACTGCCGACTCGAGGTCTGGAACCACGGCAACGTGCGGGCTCGCAACGTCCAGGTCACGCTGCTGCGCCTTCATCGGCGGGAAAACGGACGGATCGAGGACCCGGACTTTCTGCCGCTGAGCCTGGTGTGGTCGCACGTTCGGCAGACGGTTATGCCGAGCATCCCACAGGGACTCTTTCGGCACGTGGACCTCTGCCACGCCTACGATCCCTCAGGCCGGCTCGATGTCCCGCGACCCGCGTTCGAACTGGACACCGAGGTTCGACCGACCGAGTTGCGGCCAGGGGTTTGGCCGACGTTCAAGGGCCCGGGCGAGTACGTGGTCGACCTAGCGGTGAGCGCCGACAATGCGAAGCCGGCCTATCGTTCAGTCGCGATCACCTTCACGGGCACGTGGACCGCCGACGAGCAGGAGATGTTCGCCAATCACCTCGTGGTCAGCGTGGTGCCGAGCAAGCCCTAAGGGCGCACCCAGCTACCAGATTTTGAGCTTGTAGCTGCCCGTGGAACGTGGTGCCAATCGCGGGTTGGAATCCCGGCCTTCCCGCCACCATTCATCACCTCGTCAGGAGCGAGATGAGCGTCTGCGCGTCCTTGATGGCGTGTCCCTCCATGTCATTGTTGAAATAGACGAAGACGTCGAGGTTATGAGCGCTCCAGTCGAGCACGCGTTGCGCCCACGGCTGCAGAGCTCGCTCGCCATAGCCGAGACCGCGCGGAGGCAGATGCATCCTTATATATGTGAAGGCGCTCGTGATCTCGAACGACTTCGGCATCTTGGGGTGATCGGGAATACAGAGGGCGATGCGATGCGCCCGCAGCACATCGAACACGGCGGGCACGAGCCAGGAGTCGTGCCGAAACTCGAGCGTGAAGCGCACGTCCATCGGCAGCATGCCGACGAAGCGCTCCAGGCGCTCGAGGTCCAAGTGAAAGTTCGCCTGGAGCTGAAAGAGGATCGGGCCGAGCTTTTCACCCAGCCCGAGGGCCGCCTCGACGACCAAGTCGATCGATTTCGCCTCGACCGCCAACCGCTTGATGTGCGTGACGTAGCGGCTGCCCTTGACGGCAAACACGAAGCCGGGCGGGGCCTGCTCGCACCAGGCGTGAAAGCGCTGCTGCGATGGCTGCCGGTAGAAGGAGTTATTGAGCTCGACCGTGTTGAAGTGCCGGGCGTAGAACGCAAAGTGCTCGCGCGCCGGCAGCTTCTCTGGATAGAAGCGCTTGCGCCAATGTGGATATGACCAGCCCGAACAGCCGATCCGGACATCGCCTGCCACTCATGACCATTCTGGGGAAGAGCGTCGGGGTCAGGCGGCCTGCCAATAATCGTAGGTCGGTGGAATCGCCAGCAGGCGGTCGTCATCCGAGCGAGCCAATTTCCATCCACCCTCGTGCACCATCCAGTGGTGCCGATGACAGAGGAGAAGCAGATTGGATAGGTCGGTATCGCCGCCCTGCGTCCAGTGAACGACGTGGTGAGCGGCGCTCCAGGAAGCTGTCCGTTCACAGCCCGGCCACCGGCAGTGCTGATCGCGAGCATTCAGCGCGCGGCGGGTCGGAGCCGAGACCGAACGAGTCGCCCGCCCGACGTCGACCACGACTGACCCGGGACCGAAGAGCACCCGTGTGATGCTCGCGTCGCACGCCAGCCGCTGCACGGTTTTGCTGGAGATCGGAAGCGAGAACTCCAGGTCGGCGGCCGGCGATCCTGGCAGACCGCGCAGCGTCTCGAGGGAGGTCGTCACCTGGAGGTGTGGGCGCTGGCTCGCATGCTGGGGAACAAGCCCGGCATCGAGCGAATGTGTTGCCAGCTCGATGACCGCATCGGCCTGGCGCCGCTCGAGGCAGCGGTCGTCGCCCTGGCCCATCGGTTGAGCGAGCGGCTCGAGGGCCGTGCGAAGGGCGGCGCCACCAATCGGGTCGAGCTGTCCACTGATGAGAAGCGACCCATCTTCCCAGACGCTCAATCGGAGCCGACGCTGCTCGGCAGCAATACACTGCTCCCTCGCCACTCCTTTCGGATCGAGCGCATGGCGTAAGCGCATGCAGTAGTGCCAGAGACGCCCGGCCGAAGACTCCCGAGCCCGCTCGAGGAGTTCATCTTCAACGAAAACCGATTCAGGCGTTGATTGCGCGATCGCGCTCGCCGTACGGGCGATCACCGACAGGTGCGCGAAGCCAATCTCCCCTGCGACAACCGCATCGGCGCACTTGGGGAGTCGATGCAGTTGCTCGCCGACATTGATGCAGTCATAGGCGGCGCTTCTCGACATCTTGCAGTTGTGCCGGATCCACTCGCCCGCCGTCGGCGAGTCCAGTCGTTCCTCGGCATCCTCGGTCGCAAACTGTGCCGCCAGTCGCGCGGCGTCCTTGGAGAAATCGAGATTGAGGCGATCAATCACGTACCGACGCCGCATGAGCCTGGCAGTGAGGTCGTCGTGGGGCAGGTCTGCGACGATCCCGTCGAAGAATCGGTCGACGTCGCTAGCTTCGGGGAGATGGGCCGGCTGCGGGATGGCGGCGACACGGTACTCCGCCGACACGCCCCCCACCCCCATCATCACTACTCAGATTATACGAACATATGTTCGATTTGTCAAGAAGGCCGAGGCCGTGTCTTGCGTCAAGAACTTGGCACGGTCGCCGTGTGTCGCACGGGGAGATCCGTGGGCGCTACCGCAGTTGGTCGCGGCGGAGGGTCAGGTAGGCGGTCTCGGCGGTGTTGCCGGCCAGGTCGATGGCTTTGTCGTAGGCCGCGCGTGACTGCTGACTGTGACCCAGCCGGCGGAGCAGGTCGGCGCGCGTCGCGTGGTAGGCGTGATAGCCGGCCAGGGTGCCCTCGAGACGGTCGACGGCGGCCAGGGCCACCTCCGGGCCGTCGATCTCGGCGATCGCGATGGCCCGGTTGAGAACGACGATCGGCGAGGGGTCGAGACGGACGAGTTGGTCGTAAAGAGCGACGACCTGTGACCAGTCGGTGTCGCGGATGTCGCGGGCGGAGGTGTGCACGGCGTTGATCGCCGCGAGGACCTGATAGCGGCCCGGCGCCACCCGGGTGGCCAGGCGCTCGCGCACGAGCCGGTGGCCTTCGGCGATCAGTACGGTGTCCCAGGCGCCGCGGTCCTGCTCACTGAGGGGGACCAGTTCGCCGTTCGCCGAGACGCGGGCGGTGCTGCGAGCCTCGGTCAGGAGCATCAGTGCCAACAGCCCGGCCACCTCGCCGTCGGTCGGCAGCAGGGCACGGATCAGTCGAGCGAGCCGGATCGCCTCGCTGGTCAGCTCGTGACGCACCGGATCGGTGCCGGGGCCGGTCGCCAGGTAGCCCTCGTTGAAGACGAGGTAAAGGACGGCGAGTACGCCGGAGACGCGTCCGGGGAGATCGTCCGCGGATGGCACGCGATAGGGAATGCGCGCCGCCTTGATCTTGGCCTTCGCGCGGGTGATCCGCTGCTCCATGGCTTTCTCCCGCACCAGGAAGGCGCGGGCGATCTCGGCCACGGTCAGACCGCCGACCATGCGCAGCGTCAGTGCCAGGCGGGCTTCCATCGCCAGCGCCGGGTGACAGCAGGTGAAGATCAGCCGGAGCCGGTCGTCGTCGATGGCGCCGAGCGGCTCGGGCGGGTCGTCGTCGTACAACAGCCGAGCCTCCTTGTGCTTGTCGTCGCGCTTGCTCTCGCGCCGGATCCGGTCGATGGCCTTGCGGTTGGCGGTAGTGGTCAGCCAGGCGCCGGGGTTGGGGGGCACGCCGTCGGCCGGCCACCGCTCGACGGCGGTCGCGAACGCCTCGGCCGCGGCCTCCTCGGCGATGTCGAGATCGCCGAAACGCCTGGTCAGGGCGGCGATCACCCGGGCCCACTCCTCGTGGTGCACCCGGGTGATCGCCTCCTCGACGTCGCTCACTGGAATGGCCGCACCTCGATCTTCCGATCGCAGATCTTCGACGCCTCGGTGGCGAGCTTGAGCGCCACATCCAGATCGGGGGCCTCCCACACCCAGACGCCGGCAAGGTACTCCTTCGACTCCACGAACGGCCCGTCGCTGAACACCGCCTGCTCGCCCCGGTTGTCGATGACCGTGGCCGCGGTGGTGTCTGCGAGTCCGCCCGCGAAAACCCAGTAGCCCTCGGCGATCAGTCGTTCGTTGAACGCGCTGATGGCAGCCTGCCTGTCCGTGCTGCCGGGATTGCTCTTGTCATCGATCACGGAAACCAGATACTGCATCTGAAGATCATCTCCTGTGGTGTCAAGACAGTGTGGTGTACCGGTCAGGGACTTCAAGCCGCTGCATACTGCGGGCGCCCGGCCGGCCGGTAGACCTGGATCGTCACGCCCTTCGAGTCGACTCGCGACTCGACCAGGTCGAGCGCGAGGTCCGGGCCGGCCTCCGGGAACAACCGCGCGCCCTGGCCGAGAACCACGGGAACGACGATCAGAGTCATCTCGTCGACCAGATCGTTCTCCAGCAGCCACCGGGTCAGGGCGCCACTACCGTGTACCTGCAGCTCACCCCCCGACTTAGCCTTCAGCTCTCGGACGGCGGCCGCGACGTCTCCGGACAGGACGGTGGTGCCCGACCACGCCGGATCGGTGAGCGTGGTCGACGCCACGTACTTGGGCTGTGTGTTCAACGCCCGCATGACGGGCTCCCAGCCAGGGACATCCCGGACCGTCAAGGACCCCCACGAGCCAGCGAACAGCTCGTAGGTCCGCCGGCCGAGCAGGAACGCGTCGGCGCGCTGGTAGGTCTGGTTGATGAACGCGTGGGTCTCGTTGTCACCCTTCCCCCGGGCCCATCCGCCGCGCTCGAATCCGTTCCTGCGGTCATCCGACGCGTGGCCGTTTCCCTGCATCACTCCGTCGATGGTGACCTGGGTCATGGTTGTCAGCTTCATGTTCGCGCCTCCTTTACTTGGTGCCGGCCCCTTGTGGGCGGCCTCACCCCAGCTACGAATACCACCGCCCCGATCCGACACCGCCTCCCGGATTTCTTTGAGGAACTTTCCGGGACGCCGGTCGTCAGCGATCCGACAGCACGAGTTTCGCGCCGACAGCGCTCCACTACCGCAAGCGCGCCCAGTGCGAACCAACTCGGGGCCAGTTACACCGTTCCGCTGGCAGTCCCGCTGTGGGACGCCTCGTTACGTGTCGAGGTAGGCCTGGCGCGGTGTGCGATCGCCGAGGGCTTGGTGCGGTCGGACGCGGTTGTAGATGTCGCGAAAGCCAGCGGTCTCCACGGCGAGTGCGCCGCCGTCGTCGATCGGTGCGCGGTAGAGGTGCTCGTACTTCAACGTGCCGAAGAAGCGTTCGATGACGCCGTTGGTCTGCGGACTCCGCGCGCGGCTGCGGACATGGCGCAGCAGCGGGTCCTCGCCGGCGAAAGCGGTTTGATAGGTCTGGCCACGAAAGCATGAACCGTTGTCGGACACAACGGCGATCGGGGCCGGGACGACGTCGACGATCTCGCCGGTCTTCTCGTCGACCAGTCCGAGCTCGCCGCGATCGGCACCAGATCGTCCAGCTCGAGGACTCGCTCGGCCTCAGCCACTGCGGCGTGCAGGCCGGCAAGGGCGTCGGAGCCGCGGCCGGTCGGGGTGATGGCGGCGGCGAGGCAGTACTTGGTGGCGTAATCGATGACCGCGCAGATGCGCCATATCCCACCGCCGGCAGTCTCGAACTCGCTGAAGTCGGTCTGCCACACCCGGTTGCGCACGGTCGGCGGGTCGTGAAACACCTTGCGACGCAACGCCGCCCAAGACTTGCGATCCGCGCGAAACCCCCGCGGCAGCAATAGCCCGCGGCGGCGCAGCGCCCGCTCCACCGTCGAGGTCGACACAGCGTGGCCATCGGCCCGCATCATCGCGGCAATCTTGCGATGACCCCACGCCGGCCAGTCCGACGCGTACTTCGCCGCGAGCGCCTCGGCCGCGTCAACCGCCGGTGTCGGCCACGGCCCCTTGATCGTGTCGTTGCCGCTTCGGAGCATGGCCAGGCGGCGGCGATAAGTGCGTTCCGGGGATGCCGGCCAGGGCGGCGAGCCTCGCGACCGGCAGCTCGGCTGCCGCCCTCAGGGCCTCGAGGTCTGCGAAGGGACCTGGTCGACGTACTCCGAGCCCCTCCGCCAAATCCGCAGCTGCACGGTTGCCTCGCCCAGCGCCAGCTTCAGCTCCTGGATCTCCGCGCGCTGACGTCGTTCGAGCAGACTGCCGCGGCTGCCGGCCTTGCCCGGCATGCCGTCTCCCATCGCCGCCTTGCCGGCGTCGACGAAACGGTTGCGCCACCGGTTGATCGACTCAGCCGAGACGCCATGACGACGCGCCGCCTCGGCGACGGTCACTTCGTGCGCTAAGACTGCGAGCACCAGGTGCAGCCGCGTCTCGACCGGCACCGGGTCGTTGCTCCGGCTCAAGATCAAACTCCCTGTCACGGCTTAGCCCGAATTCCCTGCCAGAAAGTCTGACGCACACCACCCCACAAGAGGAGGTGAGAGAATCCCTTCGTGGTTACCGCCATCGTGCTGATCGAGGCGGAGCGCTCCGCCATCGCCAGACTCGGGCCGGCGCTCGCCGACGTGCCGGGCGTGGCCGAGGCCTACTCAGTGACCGGCGAATTCGATTTCGTGGCGATCCTCCGGGTCAAGAATCACGAAGAGATCGCCGACATCGTGACGACGCGACTGTCACAGGTTCCGGGAATCGTTAAGACCCACACCCACGTCGCCTTCAAGGTCTACTCGAAGCACGATCTCGAGGCGATGTTCAGCGTCGGCCTCCAGGAGGCGAGGTAAACCTCAGCGCCGACGGGCGCGGCGCATTTTGACGGCGACCAGGACGAAGAGCGCGGCTGCGACCAGCACGCCGATCCCGACGCGGAAGAGCAGTTGCGCGCGTTGCGACCCGAGATCCGGGACCGCCGGCAGCGCCGGGGGTGTGGCATGCGGCTGATTCGCGATCAACATGAGATGACCCTCGATATGCGCGGTCGTCGCAGTGGGCACGATCGTGGTCGTGGTACAGGTCGTCGCGCACCGGACGTCGATGGTCACCGCACCACCCTCGGCCGCAACCAGCAAATCGCCATCCCGGACACCCGCTCCGGTCAGCGCGGTGGACGACAGGCGGAGAATCGTATCCGTGCCGGGATGCGGGTTGTTCGCCGTTCCTCTGTCCGCCACGTAGGCCGTCCCGCCGCCGCTAAACCCTGGAGGGACGAACGCGGCGCTCTCCACGCCCATGTCGCCGCCATGCGGAATGCCAGAGGCGACGAGCACGCTGGAGTGACCGGTGGCGGTGACCGCGAGCATCACGCCGCTGTTCTCATCCGGGGCGATCAGCTCGCCGGCATACGTGCCGAAACCGGGCGGCGCGACTGCCAGGCCGCCCTCGAGCGGTGGAGCGGCATCCGTGACCGGGACGACGCCGCCTTTGCAGTCGATCGCGAGGACGGTGCTGTGCTGGTTGTGCGGTCCGGTCACCAGCAGCCGGTGGTCGAACCGGCCGACGGTGTCGAAGGCGATCCCGTTGAGGCTGTCGACGCCGGCAATGTCGGCGAAGTTGGTCGCGTGACCGCTGGGGTCGACGCGCGTGATCCCCAGCGGTTTGCCCGGCCGCAGCACGAAGAGGTCGTCGCGCGCGAAGTCGCAGCTTGCCCCAGCGACATGAAGCCCTGGCGACAGCGCGATGTAGGACTCCGGCCCGGACGGGGCCTTGTAGCCACCGGGCCCATCGGCAAACGGCGTGATCGTCCCATCGCGTGTCACCAGGAAGAGCTGGCCGCCGGCGGCAGCCACCAGCCGGCCATCGCTTCGCGGCCCAGCGAGATCGAAGACGCCGGCAAGGTGCTGCCATGGCTGCCAGCTGAGCCCGACAACGCTGCCCAGCCCAGCAGATCCGATCGCCCAGGCAAGCAGGACGGCAGGGGATACGAGTTGCATGACCGCCCTGCTAATCGATCCAACGAGCGACTTTCGATTCGATATCGATCGCGCCGGGAAGCTCGGCGATCTGGTCGATGACCGAATCCATCTCGGCGATGTCATCGCCCTCGACGACGTAGGCCCAAACCCGCCTCATTAGGCCGAATCTAACAGCGGCAGAAAAGAACGGCTTGACGCTCGAACATTTGTTCGATAACATATGACTAGCCTCAGCGATCTGCTCCTGCGTCCCCGGGGAGGCCTGACGTTACCGCGGTTCTCTCGTCATCTCTCCTTTGGGGCGTGGTTTAGATGCCAGATCGTCTCCAACAAGCCATTACGGTGCTCCAGACCCGCTTCGGGAGCGCCGCGCCGCGGCCGGCGGCACCTCCCTGTCCCGCGCGGCCCTCCGGGATCCCGGAGCTCGATGCGCTGACGGGCATCGGCGGGTGGCCGGTCGGCCGGTTGAGTTTGCTGGCCGGGCCCAGGGGCTCGGGCAAACGGACGCTGGCCCAGCGCAGCATCGCCGCCGGCAGCCGCGAGGGTCCGGTTGCCTATGTCGACTTTCCGCGCCGGCTCGATCCGGAGTTTCTGAGTCGCTTCGATGCCAGGCTCGACCGCCTGCTGGTGGTGCGACCAACGTCGCTGAAGGAGGGGATGGCCAGCATCCGCGTGCTGGCGCGCGCCGGTGTCGACCTGATCGGCATCGACTTGCCACGCGCCCGATCGTCGGGGCTCGATGCCGAGCTGCCGCATTTGCTGCACCGAGCCGCCGAAGCCGACTGCACGCTGCTGCTGGTCCACGACGTTGAGGCCGATGACGCGATCCGCTATTACGCCAGCCTGATCCTGAGCTTTCAGCGCAGCGCCTGGGTTTTCCGCCGCGACGGTGACCTCGAAGGCCTGCAGGTCGATGCCGTCGTCATCAAGAACCGGCTGGCGCCGCCAGGCCTCAAGCAGCGGTGGATCATTCCTTATCCCATCCCATGATCTGCTGCGTTCGCACACCGCATCCATCGCTCGTCGCCGCCTGGTTGATGGCGCCGGCCTTGCGGGGCCGTCCGTTGATCCTCGGCGGACTCGCGCACGAGCGCGGTTCGGTGACGGCCGCCTCAGGCGAGGCACGGGCCCAGGGCGTGGTCGAGGGAATGAGCCTCAACCAGGCTCAACAGTTTGCACCGGACGCCGTCTTCCAGCCGGTCGACGAGGAGGCCACCGCCAGGGTTCGCCAGTCCCTGCTCTCAACCCTGCACCACTTCACCCCCGACGTGGCTGCCGGTCAGGATCCTGGTTGTGCCTTCCTTAAGCTCGACCGGCTGGCCCTGCGCTGGCCGGTTCGTTCGCCGTTGCTGGCCGCGATCATCCGCGCCGTCGACGGAGCGATCCGCGTGACGCCGGCGATGGGCGTGGCGTCGTCGATGTTCGTCAGCCAGGTCGCCGCCGAGCGGGCGACGGCCGGCGTGCCCGTGATCGTCGAGCCCGAAAGGACGCGCGCCTTTCTCGCGCGGTTGCCGATCGACGTGCTGCCACTCGACGACGACCTGCGCGAGTACCTCGAGCTGCTCGGGCTCAAGACGATCGGCCGCCTGCAGGCGATCTCGCGCCCGGCGTTTCGCCGCCAGTTCGGCCTCAAAGCGCTCGACATCTATGACCTGGCCCTGGGCACGGACCGACGCCGGTTGCGACCCTGGCGACCGGCGGTCCGGATCGAGGCGAGCGAGCCGCTCGAGCCACCGGTTGACAACACCCAGGCGCTGCAATTCATCGCCCGCGCGCTGGCCGAGCGGGTGAGCGCCGCACTGCTGTCGCAAGGGCTCGGGACTCGCGCGGTCCGCATCACCCTCAACCAGGAGTCGGCGCCGGCGGTCGCGATCGAGGTGCGTTTTGCCTACCCGGTGACGACCGCCGGCGAGCTCTTCGACGGGATCCGTCCGCGCTTGCTGCGCGCGTCGATTACGGCGCCGCTCGAGCGGATCACGCTGCGGGCCGGCCGGCTCGAACCCGCCTATGTTCGCCAACCCGGGCTGCTGATCCGCCGCGACTCATTCAAGGAATCGATTGCCGATGCGGTCGCGCGCCTGCAGGAGGAGTACGGGCCGTCGCTGGTCCAGCGCGCCGAGGTCCGCGGCGACGCCGCGCCGCTGCCGGACCACCGGATTCTCTGGAAACCGGCATGACCGAGCTGCTCGCGCCGGCGCGGCCGGTCAGGGTGCGGCTCGATGTGGACGGTGTCCCGACGCATCTCGAGTCGGCGGCCGGGTGGCAACCGGTGACGCGTGTGCTCAATCGCTGGCGGATCGACTGCGATTGGTGGCGCAATCCGGTCTCGCGCGAGTACTGGCGGCTGCTGATCGACGACGACCTGGCGCTCGAGTGTTACTGCAATCGCGCGAACGCTCAATGGTTTGTCGAGCGCGTCTATGACTAGTGGATACGTCGAGCTGCACTGTCACTCCAACTACTCCTTCCTCGAGGGTGCGTCACATCCCGACGAACTGGTGGCGCGGGCCCGTGACCTGGAGATGCCGGCGCTCGCTATCACCGACCGCAATGGGTTCTACGGCGCGGTCAAGTTCTTCGGGGCGGCGCACCGCGCGGGCATCCAGCCGATCGTCGGCGCCGAGCTGACGATCGACGACGGCACCGCGCCACCCAAGGACCGGGTGGATTACGACCGCTGGGGCGACCGGTTGCTGTTGCTCGTCGAAGACAAGACCGGGTACATGAACCTCTGCCGGCTGATCAGCACGGCACAGATGCCCAACGCGAAAGGCATGGCGCGATTAGCAGCGGACCAGTTGGCGGCATTGAGCGGGCACCTGATCGCGCTGGTGGCCGATCCCAAAGATCGGCTGCCCTTCTACCAGGAGGTCTTCGGCCGCGACCGCGTCTTCATCGAGCTGCGCGATCACCTCGCTCCGGACGACCGCTCGCGCAACCAGGCGCTGATGGATCTCGCGGAACAGCACGACGCGCCGCTCGTCATCACCAACGAGGTCTTCTACGCGACTCCCGACCGGCACCGGCTCCACGACGTCCTCACCGCGATCCGCCACCGGACCACGCTCGATGAGGCACAGCGCTACCTGCACCCGAACGCCGAGCACTACCTGAAGCCGGGAGCCGAGCTCCGCCAGGTCTTCAGCCGGTATCCACGGCGGGTGGTCGATCAAGGCATGGCGCACGCCGCGGAGATTGGGCGGCGTTGCCGCTTCAGCTTCGAGCTGGTGGGCGCGCGCTTTCCTGGCTTCCCGGTCCCGGCGGGGGAGACGCCCTACTCGTTCCTTTACCGGTTGTGCCAGGATGCCGTCCGCGAGAAATATCGCCCGGTGACGTCGGAGGTGGCGGCCAGGCTGCAGAAGGAGCTCGACGTCATCAACAAGACCGGCTTTTCTGAGTTCTTCCTGATCAACTGGGACCTGATGCGGTTCGCCCGGTCGCGCGGCATCCCCGGCCAGGGGCGCGGCTCGGCAGCGGACAGCATCGTCGCCTACTTGCTCGGCATCACGCGGGTCGACCCGATCGCGCACAACCTGCTGTTCGAGCGGTTCCTGCACGAAGAGATGACGACCACGCCCGACATCGACATCGACTTCTCGACCGCGCACCGGGAGCAGGTGATTCAGTACATCTACGACAAATACGGGCCGGAACGCACCGGCATGGTCTGCAACGTCGTCACCTATCGCCAGCGGTCGGCGATCCGCGAGGTGGGGAAGGCGCTCGGTTTCAAGGAGGAGACGATCGATCACCTGGCCAAGTCCGCCTCGGCCTGGCATCCGGAGAGCCCGGAGACGATCGCGCAGGCGGCCGGCTACCCGACGGCGAACGTCGCGCAGCCCTGGCAGCAACTCTTCGACCTCGCCACCCAGATCCTCGATTTCCCACGCCATCTGTCGATCCATGTCGGCGGGATGCTGGTCACGGGCGAGCCACTGATCGACATCGTGCCGGTCGAGCGAGCCACCATGCCTGGCCGGATGGTGGTCCAGTTCAACAAGGACGACGTCGAAGAGCTGGGCCTGATCAAGATGGACATGCTCGGCCTGCGGATGCTGTCGGTCGTGGCCGAGGCGCTCGACCTGATCGAGGCGGATACCGGGGTGCGCCCGGACCTCGACGCGCTCGACCTCGAGGACCCGGAAGTCTACGAGCTCTGCACCCAGGCCGACACGATCGGCGTCTTCCAGATCGAGAGCCGGGCGCAGATGCAAACGCTGCCGCGTTCGCGTCCGGAGACGTTCAACGACCTGGTGGTCGAGGTCGCCATCATCCGCCCCGGGCCGATCCAGGGCGACGCGGTGCATCCGTATCTGCGGCGCAAGCAGGGCAAGGAGCCGGTCATGTACATCCACCCCCGCCTGAAGCCGATCCTCGAGGAGACCCTCGGTGTCGTCCTCTACCAGGAACAGATCCTGAAGATCTCGATGGATTGCGCCGGGTTTAGCAGCGCCGAGGCGGATCATTTCCGCCGCGCAATGGGCAGCCATCGCTCCCACGATTTGATGGCCGCGATCCGCCAGCGTTTCCTCAGCGGCTGCGCGGCGAACGAGATTCCGCAGCCGGTCGCCGAGGAGATCTTCACCAAGCTGGCCGCGTTCGCCGAGTTCGGGTTCACGAAGTCGCACGCGGCCGCCTTCGCCCGCACCTGCTACGAGACGGCCTGGCTCAAGCTGCATCACCCGCCCGCGCTGTATGCCGGGCTGCTCAACCACCAGCCGATGGGCTTCTATCACCCGCACGTGATCGTGGAGGATGCCAAGCGGCACGGCGTCAAGATCCTCCCCGTCGATATCAACAAGAGCTACGTGCGCTGTACAGTGGAGGGTGGCGCGTTGCGGCTGGGTTTCAACTACGTGCACGGCGTCGGCGACAAGGCGCTCGAGGTGCTCGAGGAAGCGCAGCTCGCGGGACCGGTCAGCTCGCTCGAAGAGTTCTGCCGCCGGATCCGGCTGACGACGCAATCGCGAAACGGGCTGACCAGGGCGCAGGTGCAGAACCTGGTGCTGGCCGGCGCCTTCGACACGCTCGAGCCGAACCGGCGGGAAGCGGTCTGGCGCTTCAACGAGCATGCCGACGACTGGCAGCGCTCGCCAATGCTGGCCGAACCGTCAGAGTCAGTCAGCCTGGCACCGATGACGCACCGCGAGCGGGTGGCGACCGACTACCGGCTGCTCTCGCTGTCGACGACGGATCACCTGATCCATTTCTACCGGCCGCAGTTCAATGAATTGCACGTGATCGACTCGAAGACGATCCGGTCGAGCGTCCGCGATGGGGCCAAAGTGCGAGTCGGAGGACTGGTCATCACCCGACAGTCACCCTCGACCGGCAAGGAATTCAAGTTCTTCACGCTGGCCGACGAGTTCGGCCACGTCGACGTCATCCTGCGGCCGCCGATCTATCAGCGCTACCGGCAGGTGGCCAACCTCGAGCCGATCCTGATCATGGACGGGAGGCTGCAGAAGCAGGACGGCGTGCTCAGCGTGCTCGTCGACCACGTCGAGGCCGCCCCCGCACTCCCCGATGAAGACGTTTTCCCGAGCTCCCGCAACTATCGCTGAGCGGCGCTGGCTCCGGTCCTGGTGTGTGCAAGGGGATGCTTTGGCTGGTAGAGGCCGATCCGTCCGCCACCAGGCAGGGTGATCTCGGTCACGCGTCCCCAGCGCGCTTCGTCGAATGGGCGCTTGAGGGGAACCCCTTTCCGTCCCAGTTCCTGGGCGGTCGCCTCGATGTCCTCGCACAGCAGGTAGAGCTCGTGATGCTCCTTCTCTTCGCTCGGATGGATCGCGAGCTCCGCGGGAGGAAGCGCGAAGATCAGCCAGCCGCCGCCCGAATCTACGAAGTCGAGACCGAGGACGTCTTTGAAGAAGACGCGATCGGCTTCAGCGTCGCGGCTGAAGATGATGACGTGCGCGCCGGAAATCATGGGCTTCACCGGGCCAGTCTATCGGGCGCGCGCAATCAGGCGACCTGGCGCCGCAGGGTCGTGGCGCCGGCGAGGATCACCAGGACGGCGAAGCCGAGCACCACGCCGAAGTCGAGCTGGAGTGACGACCACCCCAGGTCGGCGCCCTTGATCATGATGTTGCGCATCCCCTCGACGGCATAGGTCAGTGGCAGGACATGGGAGAGAACCTGAAGTGGGCCGGGCTCGGTGCTGACCGGGAAGATGATGCCCGCCAGAAGCACCTGGGGAACGATCACGAGCGGGATGAACTGCACCGCCTGGAACTCGGTGCGGGCAAACATGCTGAGGAAGATGCCGAGGTTGACGGCGGCGATCGCCATCAGGGCTGCGAGCAGGAAGATCAGTGCAACGTTGCCGATGTTGTGGACGTGTAGCACGAGCAGGCTGAACGCCAGCACCTCGGCGGATTGCACCAGCGCCAGCACCGTGAATCCCAGCATGTAGCCGAGCACGATCTCCGCGCGACGCAGCGGGCTCGCCATCAAGCGCTCGAGCGTTCCCTGGCCGCGCTCACGGAGGAACGCCACCGCGGTGATGACAAAGACGAGGAAGAAGACCACCAGGCCGATAAAGGCTGCGCCGAAGTAGTCGAGCGTGTCGAAGCTCGGCCCACCGTAGAGGAAGGTGATCCTGGGTGCGAACTGAACGCCGCCGGCCTGGCTGGCGAGGGTGACGAACGATTGACTGACCGACTGCAGAATGCTCTGCGAGAGCCCCGGCTGGCTTCCTTCCAGGTGCACCTCCGGGGCGATGATCCGGTGTTGCTGCGCCTGCACCGAGAAGTCGGATGGAAGCAATACGTATCCGGCAATGTCACCCGATCGCAACCTGGCATCGGCGTCGGCCTGGGACATGCTAGAGGCGGACACGGTTTTCGAGCTTTCGAGCGTCGACGTGATGATGCTGCCCAGCGGGCCCCCGTCGACGTTGACGACGCCCATCTTCGGCACATCGCCCCCACCACGAAGCAGGTAGCCGAGGAGTCCCATGATGACGAGCGGGGCGCCGAACAGAAGCGCAAGCGTGCGCCGATCGCGCCGGAATTGCTGCAGCAGCCGCCGGGTGATGGCTGCAACCCGCCGCCGGCTCATGCGGCGGTTGCCTCCGAGAGCTTGAGAAAGGCATCCTCGAGCCGCTCGACGCCAGCCTTGCTTTTCAACTCGGCGACCGTGCCTTCGGCGAGCAGCCGGCCGAAGCGGATGAGTCCGAGCCGGTCGCAACGCTCCGCCTCGTCCATCACGTGGCTCGAGACCAGGATCGACGTGCCTTCGCGCGCCATCCGCTGGAAGCGATCCCAGAGTTGAACGCGCAACTGCGGATCGACACCGACGGTCGGTTCGTCGAGGAGGAGCAGGTCAGGTTTGTGCACGAGCGCGCATGCCAATGAGCATCGAGTCCGCATGCCGCCGCTCAGGTTGCTCACGACCGAGTCGCGGCGATCCCAGAGGTCCACGAACTCGAGGGCTTCGCGCACACCATCGTGGGCGCCGTAGATCTCGGCGAAGAAACGGGCGTTCTCCGCCGCCGAGAGATCGGGATAGAGGGCAGCCTGCTGGGTCATGTAACCAACCCGAGCCAGGATGTCGAGCGACGGCATCCGCCGGCCGAGCACGGTGACGGTCCCACCGTCGGGGACGATGAGCCCGACCAGGGAGCGGATCAGCGTCGTCTTACCCGCGCCATTTGGGCCAAGGATTCCATAGACCTCGCCGCGGCGGATCCGCACCGTGACGCCATCGAGGGCGCGCTGGGTGCCGAATCGTTTGCTCACGTCCTCGACCTCAACCGCATATGGCTGCAGTGTTGCCACGCCTCACGCCTCCGGACGCATGCCGCGTAGCCACAGCTGCGCGAGCTGAAGGGCAGCTTGGTCGCCGCTTGGAATGTTGGGTACGGCCTGGGCGAGTACGGGTGCGGCGAGCAGATGCATGATCACGCCGCCAACCAGGCTCTGCAGCGCGAGCATGGGATGCATCTTCCGTAACCGACCCGCGGCCATCTGTCCGGCGAGGTACCGGGCGAGCGTGGCAACAGCCCGCAGGCCGGTTTCCGCAAACGGCTGCTGGGTCTCCGGCGTCATCGACGTGACCTCGAGCAGCAGGGTGCGCGCGATGCCTGTCCGTCCGGCCACGGTACGGTAGGCGGTAAGCACCAATTGCGGGATGAGCTCCTCCGGCGGACGGTCCCCCATCCGGTCGAAGAGCGCCATCACCGGCTCGAAGGGCGAATAGGCAAGCAGGATGGCGCGAAACAGCGCGGACTTTCCGGGAAAGAGACGGTACAAATTTGCGCGCGAAATGTGCGCCGCAGAGGCGAGCTGATCCATCGACAGCTCAGCCAGGGTTTGGCTCTGCAACAGCTGGCAGGCCGCATCAAGAACGCGCTGCCGGGTGTCAGGCTCAGGCTCGAGCTGCAGCTCGGCGAACAGCTCGCTGCGCGATGGAAAGGTACGGTAAAACGTGGTCCGCGAAAGGCCGGCCGCCCGAGCGATCTCGTTCACCGATGGTTGTTCGCCGCGCGCCAGAAAACGCGTCGTCTCTCTCACGATTCGGTCCCTCGCTGGCTGTGATTTCGGCATGCATTCGCCAGCACGATACTAGACGAGACGTCCAATCTTGTCAAGTACCATAGGGAACCAGTCGAAACGGTTGAACTCATCTCCGCTAGCCTGATGAGCTATGCCTGAGCTCCCCGAGCTGGAGGTGCTCCGTGAATACCTCGCCCCACGACTCGAGGGCAGGAGGATCGCCCAGGTCTGGACCTCGCCGAAACTCAGCTTCCTCCTGCGGACGCCGCCGGACGAGTACGCCCGGCAGTTGATCGGCGGAACGTTCGAGCGGACCTGGCGTCGTGGGAAGTTCCTCATCTTCGACATCAGTGGGCAGCATCTCGTCATCAACCCGATGCTGGGTGGCCGGCTGCAGTGGACGACCGCTTCCGAGAAGGTTGCGGCTGCGACGGTCTTTCGGATCACGCTCGAAGGTGGTGACGAGCTGCGCTTCCTGGATACCGTAAAGATGGGCCGCGTCTACTGGGTGGTGCCAGGCGCGTTGCCGACTATCCCAGGATGGGCGGAGCTCGGCCCTGATGCGCTGACGGTCGGCCTCTCCGAATTCTCCCAGCGCATTCGCCGTCACCCTGGTGAGGTCAAGAATCTCCTCCGAAACCAATCGTTCATCGCCGGCGTCGGCAACGCCTACTCCGACGAGATCCTGCACGTGGCCGAATTGCTGCCGTTGCGCAAGCGAACGACGCTCAAGCCGGATGAGGTCGTTCGCCTCCATGCCGCGACCGGAAGCGTGCTGCGCTCGGCGATCGAATCGATCAAGGCCCAGCCGAAATACGAGCCACACAAGCAAGACCGGAGCTTCATGGCGGTTCACGGCAAGGCCAAGGCGACGTGCCCGCGCTGCGGACATCGGATCTCGGAGCTGACCGCCCGCGGGGAGGCGACGGACTTCTGTCGTGGCTGCCAGCATTAGCGCGTGCGGCTGAAGAACGCGCGCGTCATCGTGACCGGCGCCTCGCAAGGGATCGGTCGGGCGATCGGGCTGGAGTTCGCCCGCCGCGGCGCCCAGGTGGCGCTGGCCTCGAGAAACCGGCCAGCGCTGGAAGAGGTCGCCGCATCGATCAAGGCCGAGGGCGGTGCGGCGGTCGTCATCCCGACGGATGTGACGGCGATGGGCGGCGTTGAGCGGATGGCGAAGGACGCCATCCGCGAGCTCGGCGGGATCGACATCCTCGTCAACAACGCGGGCATCGGCATGCAGGCTCCGATCGCCGACGCATCGAGCGCCGACGTCGAGGCGCTCTTTGCGCTCAACGTCCTGGCGGCAGCGGCCGCCATCCGCGCCGTCGTGCCAATCATGCGGGCGCAGCACGCCGGCATGATCGTTAACATCTCGTCGATGGCCGGCCGCATCGTGATTCCGCGGATCGGCTACTACTCGGCCAGCAAGTTTGCCCTGACCGCGATCGGCGATGCGCTGCGGATGGAAGAAGGGCATCGCGGTATCAAGGTGATGAATGTCTTCCCGGGAAACACCCGCTCCAGTTTCGCCGAGAACCGTCTCGGCATCCCCGGGCGCGCGGCACACCAACGCCTGGGACCGGTGTCGGCCGAGAAAGTCGCGCGGCGGATCGCGATTGCCGTCGAACGCGATCAGCGCTCTGTCTACATTTCGTGGTTTCCAGATCGGGCCGGGCTCGCGGCCAACTGGCTGGCCGGTTGGGCGGTCACGGCGGTTCTGCAACGTTGGGCACGGCGTGCGCAATCCTGATCTCAGCAACGCCCTCGAGGTAGGCGAACGCGTCTACCTGCGCGACCCGACCACCCGCGATGAGCGTGAAATCATTGCCCGCAACCGCGCCAGCCGAGGGCTTCATCGCGGCTGGGTGTCGCCGCCGACCGATGCCGAGGCGTTCGCCGCCTGGATGAAGCGGCTGCACGAACCGTGGGTCAAAGGCTTCCTTGTCTGCCGTTTCGAAGACGGGGCGATCGTCGGGGTGTTCATGCTGAACCAGATCGTCCGCCGCTTCTTCCAGAGCGCCTACATGGGCTACTACGCAGAGGAGCCGTTCGCCGGCCAGGGCTTCATGAGGGAAGGGCTGCAGTTGGTTTTACGCCACATCTTCACCACCATGAAACTGCACCGCGTCGAGGCGAACGTCCAGCCGGAGAACGCCGCCTCGATCGCGCTCGTCAAGCGCTCAGGCTTCCGGCTGGAGGGGTTCTCGCCGCGCTACCTGAAAATCGCCGGCCGCTGGCGCGATCACCAGCGATGGGCGATGACTATTGACGACTGGCGGCGCCTTCGCCGACGGCCGCGCGCGCCTTCTCCAGGTCGCGGCTCCCGATCACGATGCGCGTCTTTGTCGCCAGGTAAACCGCGTTCAGGCTGACGCCGGCATCGGCGATCTTGCGGGTCAGTTTGCCCAGCGAGCCGGGCTTGTCCTCGATGTCCACGACGAGGGCGTCCTGCTCGCCCGTCACCCGGGCACCGGCGCTCTGGAGCGCCTGACGCGCCTTCGCGGCATCGGCGACCAGCACATGGCCAACGCCCTTGCCCTCGACGACGAACCCGCAGATGCCTTCGATGTTGATGCCGGCTTTCCCCAGCGCCTCGGCTGCCGCGGCCACCGTGCCCACCTTCTCCTCGAGCTCGATCGTCAGATCCTTGAAATGATGTGCCATCACTCGACCTCCACCTGAACAGCCCCCAGCCCTGGCCGTCATTATCGCTCCAGCCGAGGCGGGACGCTAGCTCAGGCTGCGGGGTTTTAGCGGGCGCTCCCGGACCGCCGCCCCTTCGAGCTTGACCTCATAGGCGGATCGTCCCTCGGCGCTGGTCACCACGTCGACCAGCTCGCGGTCGACGAAGTGCAGGGCCACGTTGTCATCGATCGCGTATCCCGCCGGAAATCCGCTGCCGACCAGCTGACGGTAGACCGGGCGCCGCCGCTCCTCTGAGTTGTAATGCGGGCAGGCGCTCCCGGAAAGCAGACCGAGACCATCGCGAAGGCCCGCCAGGCCAAGGCCGAACGAGTCGGTGACGGCGGCTTCGAACCAGCAGATCGCCCCGGCGCTGATCCCGGCGAGGACGCTCCCGTTATCCCAAGCCTCGCGAAGGATGCGATCGACGCCGTGGCTGCGCCAGATGGCGAGCAGGTTCGCGGTGTTTCCGCCCCCGACGTAGATCACCTCGTGCTCGAGCAAAAACGGCCGCAGATCCGCGACGGTTCGCCGAAAGAGTCCGAGGTCCGAAGGCTGGCAATCTCGTGGGCTGAACGCCCGGTAGAAGTTGGCCAGGTAGCTGTCGGCATCGCCGCTGGCCGTGGGAAGGAAACAGACGCGCGGTCGTGGCTTGCGCGCGAGACTCAGAATGTAGTCGTCGAGTTTCGACCCTTCACCCTCGTCGGAGAATCCACCCCCACCCAGGGCAACGATGTGCCGGTCCGGCATCAGATCACTCGGTTCGGATCATAAAGCCAGTTGAGCCCGAAGCCGAGCAGGGCCACGGCGAAGACCATCACCAGGACCAGCAGGACGACGCGCGCGCCCAAGCGGAGCCATGCCGGCGGCCGTTCGAATGGACGCGACCGATCGAACCATAACGTCCACACCGCGACCGGCAGCACTGGCAGGCTGCGCAGCACGATGCGGAGGAGCGGGTTGGCGGCGACGAAGGCCTCGATGACGTAGAAGCCGGCGATCGGGATGAGGATGCCGACGAGAAGAGCGAGGCGAGGGCCGCGAATCCGGTCAGTAAGCCTCGAGGTAGGCGTCGAGCTCCCAGGCGCTGACCTGCTTCTCATAGCTCTGCCATTCCATCTCCTTCGCCTCGATAAAACGTTCCAGGAGGTGGACACCGAGCGCGTCACGCATCACCTCGTCCTGGCGCAGGTCACGCAGCGCCTCGGCGAGGGAGGTGGGCAGCTGGCCCAGCTGGTGGCGCGCGAGAGCCTCAGGGTCGAAGGCATAGAGATTCTCTTCGACCGGCGGCGGCAGCGGCAGCTTCTGGCGAATCCCCCAGAGGCCGGCGTGCAGCATGGCGGCGAAGCCGAGATAGGGATTGCACGAGGGGTCCGGGGCGCGAAACTCGATCCGGATCGCGGCCCGATCGCCGCTTCCGGCCCGCGGCACCCGGATGAGGGCCGACCGGTTCACCTGCGCCCAACTGATCGCGACCGGGGCTTCGAAGCCGGGCACGAAGCGCTTGTAGGAGTTGACGAGGGGCGCGACCAGGGCGCAGAGCGCACGGGCATGGGCGAGCTGGCCGGCGATGAAGTGCTTGGCGACGGGCGACAGCTGGTACTGGTCGGCGCGGTCGTAAAACGCGTTTGTGTCCTTGCCCACGCTGGTGAGGACCTGATGGGTATGCATCCCGGATCCCGCCGCACCGTAAATCGGCTTGGGCATGAAGGTGGCCAGCAGTCCCCGGCGCTGGGCCACCGCCTTGACCGCGTGCTTGATCGTCACGAGTTGGTCCGCGCTCCGCATCGCGTTGTTGAGCGCGAGGTCCAGCTCATATTGCCCGGCCGCGACCTCGTGGTGGCTGGCTTCGACCGTGATCCCCAGGCGGTCGAGCGCGCTGACGATCTCTTGCCGAACGTCGCTGGCGACGTCAACCGGATGGTCGAAGTAGCTGGCCCGGTCATGCCGCCCCGGTCGAACACCGCCGCTCGCCGCGTCCGTGTTCAACAGGAAGAACTCCAGCTCCGTGGCGACCGCGTAGTCGAAGCCGAGGGCGACGGCCTCGGCCTGCGCCCGCGCCAGCACGCCGCGCGGGTCGCCGGCGAACCGCTCGCCGTCGGGAGTGAGTAGATCGCAGATCACCTGGGCACCCGGCACGCCGTCGGCTTCACCGATGGTCAGCGTGTCCAGGTCGGGACGAAGGAACATGTCGCTCTCGAAGACGCGCGCGAACCCCTCGACCGACGACCCGTCAAACCACTCACCATTGCGCACGGCGTGCGTCAGCCGCTGCGCCGGGATCGTGATGCTCTTGACCGTGCCCAGCACGTCGACGAAGCGCAGGTCGAGGAAACGGAGCCCGCGCTCGGACAGCCGCTCCAGCGCGCGGTCGATCGTCTGCGTGGTGGTGCGGCCCGCGGCCGCTTCAGTCCTCGGCGTCGGGGACCTCCGTGTGCTCGGACTTGCTGGGACGATCGTCCTCGTCCCAGGAAGGGCCGGGACGCGGGTGGTCGGCGGGTCGCCAGGGCTTGTCTCTCTCGACGGGGTAGTCCATGACGGTGCTCCTCTTCTGTGGTTTAAAGGCGGTTGCCAGGGCGAGTGGCAACCGCCTCAACGAACGGACGAACGGATCTCGGGACGCAAACTAGATGTCGTGGTAGAGGTAAAACTCCCAGGGATGCGGTCGCAGCGCGACCTGGTCGTACTCGCGCACGCGCTTGTAGTCGATCCAGGTTTCGATCAGGTCCGTCGTGAAGACGCCGCCGCGGGTCAGGTATTCGTGGTCGATCTCCAACGCCTCGAGCACTTCGGCCAGCGAGCCGGGCGTGCTCTTCACCTGGCGCTTCAACTCGGGTTCCAGCTCGTAGAGGTCTTCGTCGATCGGCTTGGGTGGCTCAGTCTTGTTGATCACGCCGTCCAGCCCGGCCATCAGGCAGGCCGCGAAGGACAGGTAGGGATTGCACGACGGGTCCGGCGTCCGGAACTCGAGCCGCTTCTGCTTCGGATCGTCGAAATACATCGGGATGCGCACGCAGGCGCTGCGGTTGCGCTTCGAATAGATCAGGTTGATGGGCGCCTCGTACCCGGGCACCAGCCGGCGATACGAGTTGGTGGTCGGCGCGGCGAAGGCGAGCAGCGACGGTGCGTGCTTCAGGAGGCCGCCGATGTACCAGCGGCACATCTCGCTGATGCCCGCATAGCCGGCCTTGTCGTAGAAGAGCGGCACGCCGTCCTTCCACAGGCTCTGGTGGGTGTGCATGCCGGACCCGTTGTCCATGAAGAGCGGCTTAGGCATAAACGTCGCGACGAACCCGTTCTGCGCGCAGACGTTCTTGACGACGTACTTGTACATCATCACCTTGTCGGCCATGGTGACGAGGGTGTCGAACCGCATGTCGATCTCGGTCTGACCGGCGGTGCCGACCTCATGGTGATGGACCTCGACGTTGACGCCTGCCTCGATCAGCTTGAGGACGATCTGCGAGCGAAGGTCCTGCAGCTTGTCGGTTGGCGGCACCGGGAAATAGCCTTCCTTGTAGCGCGGGCGATAGGCCTGGTTCGGCTCGGAGTTCTTACCCGAATTCCAGACGCCTTCGACCGAATCGATCTCGTACATACCCGAGAACTGGTTCTGGTCGAACCGGATGCTGTTAAAGATGTAGAACTCACACTCCGGGCCCCAGAAGCTGGTGTCCGCGATGCCGGTCGACAGCAGGAAGGCCTCCGCCTTCTTGCCGACATAGCGTGGATCGCGGGAGTAGGGCTCGCGGGTAATGGGGTCGATGACGTCGCAGGCGATGCTGAGCGTCGGCACGCGCAGGACCGGGTCGACGATCGCCGTCGACGGGTCCGGGATCAGCAGCATGTCGCTCTCGTGGATGTGCTGGAAGCCGCGAATGCTCGAGCCATCGAAGCCGATGCCCTCGCTGAAGAGACCCTTGGTCAACTCCTGGACCGGGATGGAGAAGTGCTGCCAGGTCCCGATCAAGTCGATGAACTTGAGGTCGACGATCTTCAGTCCCTGCTTGTGAGCGAGGTCGATGACGGATTGGGCATCCGCCCGGGTTTCCTTTTTCGAGCGCACGCCCTGATCGATCGCCATAGACAAATTCCCTCCGTTGTACCCGGTATTCCGACTGTCTCGATCCTATGGGCGGCGTCGCGCCCCGTCATCGGGCCGGAAAGACGAGTTGCGGGACCCCTTTTTGTGCGCCGCGCCCAAGCTGATCAGGACGTGGGACTGGCCGGGGGAGAGGGAGAGGGAGAGGGAGAGGGCGAGGTCAGCAGGTTCGGGTTGACCCGGTCGACCGTCAGCGTGTAGCCGCTCGACGGTGGGTCGATGGCCACCGACAGGACGTAGGTTCCTTTGTTGAACCGAACGATGGAGGTCGTGGCCGACGCCTGGTCCTCGACCCATTCATCTTTGGGGAGCTCGGCCTCGTAAAAGGGAATGATGCTGTTCAGGTCTTTGGCGCTGAGGTCCTCGGAGATGCTTTCGGTGTCGACGATGCCGGGCTGCTCATCGAGCAACTTGGTGCCGGGCGGCCGGGGTAGGGCTTCGATCACCGGCCGCGTGAGATGGACGTCGGCGCCGCTGAGCACGGATGCATTCTGGGCGTAGTCGACGAGTACATAGACGGCCAGCGCCGCAAACAGCGTGGCGCCGACGGCGCCGGTCGCCCAGAGCAGGCTGCGGCGGTCCAGTCCCTCTCGGTAGCGCCGCCAGGCGGCCCGAAGCAGCAACGCAATCGTCATCAGGGACGCAACCAGCACCGCGAGGCCCAATACCTCGAACCACGCCCCCGGCATGAGTAGCGTCAGCTGATCGATCGCCAGCAGAATGGCCGCGAAGGTCGCCGCGTACGCCACCGACACCGCCGGGACGAGCAGGGGGTGATCGCCGCTCGCCACCGGGCCGAGCGGTGCGGCGGACCGGCGAAGTTGCCGGTCTATCCGCCGGCGGCTTGCTCCCACTCCTGGTACAGCGCTCGCAGCCGGCGGGAGGCGTCCTCATGCGCGCGGGCGAGCTGCGCGACCCGGGCCGAGTCGTCATAGGTCTGATGGTCGGCCAGCTGCTCCTCGATCCGGCGGACTTCCGCCTCGAGCTCGTCGATGCGATCCTCGACGCCGCTGACCGAGGTGACCGGCCTGGCGGCGACGGCTTTCCCCTGGTGGCTCCGGCGAGGGGAAGTCGCCGGCTCGACGGGCATCACCAGCCGGCGCGCCCGTTGGCGCGCTCGTTCCAGATCGCTGTAGTTGCCGAGGTGCGTGGTTACCCGGCCGTCTTCGACGACCCAGAGCCGGGTGGCGATGGCATCGATGAAATAGCGGTCGTGCGAGACGAAGACGATCGTGCCCTCGAAATCCTGGAGGGCTTCCTCGAGCATCTCCTGGGCCGGGATGTCGAGATGGTTGGTGGGCTCGTCGAGCAGCAGCAAGCCCGCGTCGTCGAGCATCAATTTTGCCAGCGCGACCCGGCTCTTCTCACCGCCGCTCAACGACCGAATCACCTGGAACGCGTCGTCGCCGCTGAACAGCAAGCGGCCAAGGAAGGTGCGCAGCGTTTCCTCCGGAAGGCCGAAGGCATCCTGCAGCTCCGCCAGCACGGTCTTGGTCGGATCGAGGTCGGCCAGGTGCTGGTCGTAGTAGCGCATGGTGACCCGCGGCCCGGTCTTCACCCGGCCCTGGAGCGGGCGCAGCTCGCCGAGCAGCGCCTTGAGCAGGCTGGTTTTCCCGGACCCATTCGGTCCGACGATCGCAATCCGTTCGCTGGCGCTCACCGTGAAGGCCGGCATTGAAAGCCCCCACCCTGTGCCAGTGGGCGAGGGGTATGAAAGACGAAGCCCGTCACTCTGAAAGATCAGGTCGCTGGTGCTCGACGCGCGCAGCCGGATGCGGATCTGTTCATCATTGGTGGGCGGCGTGACCCGCTCCAGGCGGTCGAGCTTGGTCTGGCGACCGCGTGCCTCGCGGGCCCGCTGCCCTGCCTTGTAGCGGCGGATGAACTCCTCGGTTCGCGCGATGTACTCCTGCTGCGCGTCGTACTCCTTCTGGCGGACAGACCGGCGCTCCCGGCGCAATCGCAGATACTGCCGGTAATTGCCGGGATACCACTCGCCCGCCGCCGCCTGCAACTCCAGGATGTCATCGGCCGCGTGCTCCAGGAATCGGCGGTCGTGGGAAACGATCAGCATCCCCGCGTGCGATTGCCGCAGGAAGCCTTCCAACCACTCGATCGCTTCGAGGTCGAGGTGGTTGGTCGGCTCGTCGAGGAGGAGCAGGTCCGCCTCCTGCAGCAGCAGCCGCGCAAGTGCCAGGCGGCGTCGCTGTCCGCCGCTGAGCGCGCTCGGCGACAGTGCCTGGTCCGCCTCGGTCAGCCCCACGCCGTGGAGCACCTCAGCGACCCGGTTGTCATAGGCATAGCCGTTCAGACGCTCGTACTCGTGCTGGGCATCGCCGTATTCCTCCACGAGCGCCGCCAGCTCAGCCCCGCCGGCACCCGCCATCGCCGCCTCGAATCCGGCGAGGCGCTCGCGCAGGCTGATGATGTCAGGCCGGCTGTGTATCGCGTCCTCGTATACGCTCTCGTGCGGACCGGCTTCCAGCTCCTGCGGCAAGTAGGCAGTGCGGGCGCGTGGCGCGAGCGTCAGCGACCCGGCCGTCGGGGTGATCTCGCCGGAGATCGCCTTGAGCAGGCTGGACTTGCCACTGCCATTGGCGCCCACGATCCCGATCCGCTGCCGAGGCTCGACCTGGAAGGTCAGGTCGCGCAGCACCTCGGTGGCGCCGTACACCAGGGCCAGGCGGTCGACGCGAAGCAGCGGCATGTCACGGAAAGTCTACGGCTGCCTCGGTTGAGCACCCTAATTCGTCTGCATTCCGGGAATAAATGCCGGCCTGATTCGGTTTGCGACACCGTAGAACGTTTTCAGCGCCATGAAATGAGGGTTCGTTGATGACAGGATTGCTTGCCCAGACCAACGCGTCCATCCGTAATGCCGAACAGCAGAGCCGTGCGCTCAAGGCCCGCCAGGACCAGCTCCGCCGGCCCATTCAGCTGATCGACCGGCTACTCCAGGAGCTTGAGGAGCTGAACCTCAAAGGGTTCAAGCGGGTCCCGATCTCCTACGAGGCGCGCCTCGACGAGATTCTCGCCCTGGTCAGCCCGATGCGTTCCGACCAGCAGCTCGTCAACATCAAGGTCAAGGTCGGCATCCCCAAGTTGATGGACGCGCTCTTTGCGGTCGAGGAGGCCCTCTTCACGGAGCGTCGCGGTCCCTCCGCCGACGCGGACGACGAGACCTTCGACAGCGGGCTCTTTACCGCCGCCTAAGCCCTTTCCCGTCACCGGCGCGCGTCTGGCAGTACCATAGCGCCGTGCCAACTGCGTTCGATCTCATGGTGCGCCTGCTGGTGGCGCTGGTCCTGGGCGCCATCGTCGGCCTGGAGCGCGAGCGGCAAGAGCGTGCGGCCGGACTACGCACCGTGACCATGGTGTCGCTGGGATCGTGTCTGTTCACGATCGTCGGCGCGTACGGATTCAGCGCGACGGATCCATCACGGGTCGCCGCGCAGATCGTTACCGGCATCGGCTTCCTCGGGGCCGGGACGATCTTTCTTCGCAAGGACCTGGTACGCGGGCTGACGACCGCCGCCACCATCTGGGCGGTGGCCGCCATCGGCATGGCGGCGGGGACGGCGCAATATTTCGAGGCGGGTTTCACGACGCTGTTGATCCTGGCCGTGCTGATGGTGTTGAAACCGATCGAAAAACGCTTTTTCAAGCGGCCGAACGAGGCGCAGGTCAGCATGATCGTTCCGCGTGGCGAGAGTGAGGTCGAGCAGGTGCGGGCGGCGCTGAGAGCGATCGGCGCCTTTGTGATGTCGTTCCGGATTCACGAGCTCAACGAAACCGACGACCGGCTGGAGCTCGACGTCGGCCTGCCCGCCGACCGGACGATATCCGAGCTGCTGCGCCAGCTCCGCTCGATCGAGGGGGCCAGGCAGATCCTCATCTCCCGCGAGCTCATCGAGGACCGCGTCCGCGCCGGGAATTGATACAATGGCTGCCTAAGAATTGGGAGGTGGTGCCCATGGCATTAGTTGATTTAAGTGAGAGCGGCGGGTAACACCGCCGCTCTTTCTTTTTTGGCCGCCTCCTCGACGGCTGATCGGCTAAGGGTGGAAACGGGGTTTTCGTTTCTCCGTAAAGGCCTGGATTGCCTCGCGGGCGTCCGGTGTTTCCGCCGCCAACGCCTGCAGTTGTGATTCCAGCTCCAGCGTCTGCTCGAGATCGAGCTCGAGCGCCCGCTCCAGCCCCTGCTTGATCAGCCCATAGGTCTGGCGCGGCCCATCCGCGAGGCGGCGGGCGCGCTCCATGGCCACCGCTATGAGCTGCTCCGGTGGCACCACGGCGGCAACGAGGCCGAGCTTTGCGGCATCCTCCACCGTCAGGGGATCCCCCGACATCGCCAGCTCTGTGGCCTTACTCAAGCCGAGCATCCGGGTGAGGAAGAATAGGCTGCCGGCATCGGGGACGAGGCCCACGCGAACGAACACCACGATCAATGCGGTGCCCGCGGCCGCTATCCGCAGGTCGCAAGCGAGCGCCAGGCTCAGGCCCGCACCCGCGGCCGTCCCGTTGAGGGCGGCGATCACCGGCTTGGGGCAGCGCCGGATGGCTCGGATCATCGGCGCGTAGTTGGTCCGGAGGTCGTCGCCGAGGTCCCGCTCACCGGCCTCGATTCGTGCGCTGACGTCTTTGAGGTCGGCCCCGGCGCAAAAGGCGCGGCCCGCCCCGGTGAGGATCACCGCCCCCACTCCGCGATCGCGGGCCGCCGCCTCCAACCCATTGCGGAGCGCGCCCGTTATCTCGCGGTTGATGGCGTTGAGCGCCTCCGGCCGGTTCAGCGTCAGCGTCAGGACGCCGCCGTCAAGAGCGCTCACGAGGACCTCGCTCATCGACCGGTGAACCGAGGGGGACGCTTCTCGAGGAAGGCCCGCATACCCTCGTGCTTGTCCTCGGAGGCGAACAAGAGATAGAAGAGCTTGCGCTCGAACTCGAGGCCGGCCGCAAGACCTACCTCCATCGCATGGTTGACCGCTTCCTTCCCGAGGCGCACCGCCAGCGGCGGGCGCTCGGCGATCATCCGGGCGAGCCGGCGCGCTTCATCCAGCTGGGCGCCGGCCGGCACGACCCGGTTGACCAGGCCCATCCGTTGCGCATCAACGGCGCGCACCGGCTCGCCGGTCAGCACCACCTCCATGGCGCGCACTCTTCCGGCCGACCGAGCCCAGCGCTGCGTGCCGCCCGCCCCCGGGATGATCCCGATCTTGACCTCCGGCTGGCCGAACTGGGCCGTCTCAGCGGCAACCACCAGGTCGCACATCAGGGCCAGCTCGCAGCCACCGCCGAGCGCGTAGCCACTGACCGCGGCGATCACGGGCTTGCGGATCGCCCGAAAGCGGGCCCAGCGCGCGAAATTGTCATCGTTGAGCACGGCCACGGCCCCAGCTTCGACCATCTGGGTGATATCGGCGCCGGCCGCGAAAGCTCGATCATCGCCGGTCAGGATCATGCAGCGGATCGCGTCGTCCCGGTCGAATGCCTCAAGGGCGTCGACGAGCTCCGCGATCGTCTGCTGGTTCAGGGCGTTGCGGACCTGTGGCCGGTGGATTCTCACCACCCCGACCGGGCCATCGGCCTCGGTGAGAACGAACTCGTACGGCATCTCTGCCTCCTTGCCGGCCAAGTCTAGCCGGGTTCGTTCGCCATGCACCGGTGCCAGCCAACGGCCGGATTGGCGTTATAGGCTCGTGAAGCGGCTGCTCCTGGCGTTCGCCCCGGTCGGCGCCCTGCTGCTGTTCTCCGCGACCGCCCTGGCGGAGGATCAGCCGTTCAAGACGGTGGTCGACAACATCGTCCCGAAGACACCGGGGCTAACCATTTCCGGGACTATGGGTGGCTGCGACCTGCTGCTCCTGAACCAAACGGGCCTGGACGTGCTCCTTTTCGACATGAGCAAACCGCCGAAGCCCTTCCGCTTCGCCGCCCAACCGAAGTCGGCATCGCCGCGCCCACCGATCCCGGTGCACCTCGCCGGCGCCTGGCCGTGTGCCAGTCTGCCCGCCGTGACAGAAGACCAGCGCTGGAACCACGCGGAAGCCACGGTCGGCAGCTGGACGCTGAACGGGAGCGTGGGCGCCCTCAGCTTCAAGCTGATTGCCCGAACGCTGTACGACCCCGCGCTCGATCCCTCCGCGGACTGGACCTTCTACCTGCGGATCGGAGCGGGGGCGGCGGTCGTCGGTGGCCTGCTGATCGCCGCCCCGTACCTGTTCAAGCGACGGCGCGAGATCCTCGGGAACAGCAAAGAAAGCGGCTGACCGCAGGTCGCGAAAGATGGCTCTGGACGGAGCGTAAACCAGCCCATATAATCCGGGCAGTTCGATGAAGGGAAGCGCGCGGTATTCAGAAAGCAGCATCTTGGCCGTTGCTTTTCTGATAGCGCCTGTGTAGAGTCGGACCAGTGATGGGGATCGGGGAAGCCCGTCGCGCAGTCGGACGCCGGGTGGGCGCTCTCGGGAAGAAAGAGGTTTCCCGGGGAAAGAAAGCCCTCATCCTGACCGGGTTCTGCACGGCGCAGCTCCTCGACGTGACCACGACCCACATCGGACTCTCGCAGGGACGGCAGGAGCTCAATGGCGTGGCTGCCTGGATCATCACGCACGACGGTGAGCTGGCCGTCTACGCGATCAAGCTCAGTCTGGTCGCGGCACTGGTGATATTCCTGGTGATCTTCGGGCGTCGCCGCGCCGGCATCTGGAACGCCTACCTCATCGCGGCCTGGATCACGACCTTCGCCGTCATGAATAATCTCTACCGCATATTGACTTAACCGGGCAGTTGCGGCGCGGGTCCACAGTTACACGGTGACTTAACCGCACCGATCCGCCGTCCAGCCGCTCGCGGCGCGCTCGCGCTTAAGAACGTGCGCTCGCATGCTTGCACGAGCGGCATGCGGCGCAGTGCTATTACGCGCGAAAGCGCGGCGCCCTGAGGGGCGCTAAGCGCGGCGGCCTGAAGGCCGCTAAGACTAGATTGTTCGGGTGATCCCTGCGGCCGTTACGTTTGGCGAGATTTTGACGCCGCTGTTCTTTTATGTCGTGATCGCGGCGTACATGGCGTTCGTGCTGGCATCGGCCTGGCAGTTCTCGCGGCGGCCCGAGCCGGGACGGACGATGCGCGGCATCAACCTGACCCTGGTACCCCTCGGGGTGCTGGTGGCGTTGGTCGGGGTGCTGGCGGCAAGCTTCAACGCCTTTACCGCGCAGGAGGGCACGCCGAGCACCAACTGGGCGATCGTGATGGTTGCGCTCGGCCTGGGCGGATCGTCGTTGCTGCTCGCGGTCGAGGGCTTCGTCCTGCGGGGCCGCGTTCGCTCCTCGAACGAGGAGCGTCGAGCGATCGGGTTGCGCAGCCTGAGCCTGATCGCCACCACGGTGCCGCTCGTCGCCCTCGGCCTGCTGTTCTTCCTGCTGACGCTCCGACTCTCCCTCTGACGCGTCGACCCCGGGGGCTACGATATACTTGACCGGTCCGATCAACTTTTGAGGGCCTCAGCGGTGCGAATGCGCTTGTCGATGAAGACGGAGTACGGGGTCAGGGCGGTCGTGGAGTTGGCGGCCAATGCCGGACGGGGTGCCATGCAAAGCGGCGAAATCGCGCGGCGGCAGGCAATCCCCGGCCCGTTCCTCGACCAGGTGCTGATGACCCTCCGCCGAGCGGGGTTCGTCCACTCAACCCGTGGTCCGCGCGGGGGGCACGTGTTGGCCCGCCGTCCCGAAGAGATCCGTCTCGATCAGGTGATCGCCTGTCTCGAGGGCGATGGCGTCAAGAGCCGGCAGCAGGACTCATCAGAGACGGGGGATAGCCACGTGCTCGCGCAGGTCACGGAGAAGGCCGAGCAGGCCGCCCGCGATGTCTTCGCCTCGCATACCCTGGCCGACTGCCTCCGCTTGCGCCGGGCGGAACCGCGGGTCTTCCACGGCATCTTTCACACGGCGCCGGCCAAGCCGCGAGGCGCATGATGCCCGAGGCCTCGCTCTCGGCGGAGCAGCGACAGCGGTACGCGCGCCATCTCGCCCTCGCGGAGATCGGGCCCGCGGGTCAGCGGCGGCTGTTGCGCTCGCGGGTGCTGATCGTGGGGGTCGGCGCGCTCGGCTCCCCCGTGGCGCTCTACCTGGCGGCCGCGGGCGTGGGCACCATTGGCCTCGCCGACCATGACCACGTCCGACTCTCCAACCTCCAGCGACAGGTGATCCACTCGACGGCGGGCCTGAATCGTTCGAAAGTGGACGGAGCGGCCCGGACGGTCGGCGCATTGAATCCCGGCGTCAAAGTCGAGACGGTCGAGGCCACCGTTGACGAACACAATGCGATGGAACTCCTTGGTCGCTACGAGGTAATCGTCGATGGCACGGATTCGTTTCGTGCCCGCTACCTGCTGAGCGATGCGGCGTACCTGCTGCGCAAACCGCTGGTGCACGGGAGCATCTTTCGGATCGAGGGGCAGGTCACGGTCTTTACCCCCGGACGTGGTTGTTATCGCTGCCTCTACCCGGAACCGCCGCCGGCGGGCGCCATCGAAGAGTCCGAACAAGTCGGTGTGCTGGCGGCGCTGCCCGGCATCATCGGCACCATCCAGGCCGCCGAGACCATCAAGCTGATCACCGGCACCGGCGACCCGCTGGTGAACCGGGTGCTGCTGCACGACACGATGGCGATGACCTTTCGCGAGGTGCGCTATCGGCGCAACCGCGCCTGCCCGGTGTGTGGTGACCGCCCCACCATCCAATCGCTCGCCGATTACCACGCCGTCGTCACTGCCGAGGAGCGACGCTGATGACCACCGCGCGGCATCATCGTCAACAAATCCTCACTGAGGTTGGCGAGGCCGGGCAGCAACGGCTCGAGCGGGCCTCCGTGGCGATCGTCGGCCTCGGGGGATTGGGTTCGCCGGTCGCCCTCTACCTGGCGGCGGCTGGGGTGGGCCGCCTCGGACTGATCGACGACCAGCAGGTTGAACTCTCGAATCTGAACCGTCAGATCCTCTTCGAGGACTGCGACGTGGGTCGGCCGAAGGTCGAGGCGGCAGCCGGCCGATTGCTGATCCTCGACTCGGCCGTCCGCCTGGATGCCCGCAAGGAGAGCGTCCGCGCATCGAACGTGGAGGCCATCGTGGCGGAGTACGACCTGGTCGTCGATTGCACCGATTCGTTCGAGACGAAGTTCCTACTGAACGACGCGGCCGTCCTGCTCCGCAAACCGCTGGTTCATGGCGCGGTCCTGCGGTGGGGCGGTCAGGCCACCACGGTTCTCCCGGACGGACCGTGCCTCCGCTGCCTTTTCCGAGAGCCACCCGATCCCGCGGATATCGAGACGTGTGAGGAGGCCGGCATCATCGGGCCGGCCACGGGCGTCGTCGGGAGTGTGCAGGCGGAGGAGGCGCTCAAGGTCCTCCTCAACGTCGGCACACCGCTGAGCGGCCGCATCTTTCAGCACGACGGCTTGCGGGGTGAAGCCCGCATCACGACGTTTCCGCGCGATCCCGACTGCCCGGTCTGCTCGCCGCGGGCGCGGATCACCGACCTCTCGCGTTACGCCGAACAGGTCTCGCCGCGCGGTCGCGTGCTGAGCTGATGTCGCCGGCGGCCGAGATCGGCATCTTCGGCGGGTCTGGGTTCTACGAATGGCTCGACGCCGCCGAGGATATCGAGATTGCGACGCCCTACGGCCCGCCCAGCGGGTCGATCGCGCTGGCCGAGGTTGGCGGGCGTGGCGTCGCGTTTCTGCCGCGCCACGGACCAAACCACGAGGTGTCGGCGCCCTTCGTCAACTACCGCGCCAACGTTTGGGCGATGCACGAGCTTGGCGTTCGGCGGATCATCGGCCCGTCTGCGGTGGGCAGCCTGAAGCCGGACCTGCACCCCGGAGACCTGGTGATCTGTGATCAGTTCTTCGATCGCACCACCGGTCGGGTGGACACCTATTACCCGGGCCCGGATGTCGTTCACGTCAGTGCCGCCAACCCGTACTGTCCGGAGTTACGCGAGCTGTCTAGTCGCATCGCGGAACAGCAATCGTTGCGCTTTTCCTCCTCGGGAACGGTGGTCGTGGTGCAGGGGCCGCGGTTCTCGACCCGAGCGGAGAGCCGCTGGTTCAGTCGGATGGGCTGGGAGATCGTGGGCATGACCCAGTATCCGGAGGTGATCCTCGCGCGCGAGCTGGAGATGTGTTATTTGAACCTGTCGCTGGTGACCGACTACGACGCCGGACTCGAAGGCTCGCCGGACGTGGCGGCCGTGCAGGCGCAGGATGTCATGCGGGTGCTGGCGGAGAACATTGCCCGGGTCCGCAACCTCCTCGCCTCGCTCATCCCGCTGATTCCGGCGAGCCCTGGCTGCAACTGCCAGCGATCCCTCGAAGCCGCTCGAATATAGCCGGAATCCACGGCTAGTCCGAGAAAAAGAGAAAGGCCGAGATTGGGGTCTCGGCCTTCAAGGAAGGGGAAGCGGGGACCACGATATCTGTGCGGATGTTAAGGAGCAGTGAAGAGGCCGTAACGGCGTTGTCACGGGAGTGGATCGGAGCCCGATTCGGCGTCAGCTATAGTCCGCAGCAATGAAGGTGCTGATCACCGGCGGGGCCGGCTTCATTGGTCAGCGCACCGGCCAACTCCTTCTCAAGCAAGGGCACCAGGTCACGATCCTCGACAACCTGTCGCCGCCCGCGCACGATGGGCCACCGGCGCTGCCCGTGGGGATGGAACTCGTCGAGGGGGACGTCCGCAAGCGCGAGGACTGGGTCAAGGCCTTGAAGGAGAACGAGGTCGTCCTGCATCTCGCCGACCATCACGACTATCTGCCGTCATTCAGCAAGCTCTTTCACATCAATGCGGTTGGCACCGCCATCCTGTTCGAGCTGCTGCTCGAGGGGAAGACGTCGGTCCGGCGGATCGTGCTCGGCTCGACGACCGCGGTCTACGGCGAGGGCAAGTATCGATGCGTAAAGGACGGCGACGTGTACCCGCTGCCACGTCGCGCTGATGTCCTGGAACGCGGGATCTGGGATCCGCCGTGTCCGGTCTGCGGCGGGGCGATCACGCCGATGGTCACGGACGAGTCGGTCGCACGGCCGACCAGCGCCTACGGCCTCAGCAAGCTGGCGCAGGAAGAGCTGGTCCGCTTGCTGGGCGACCGGCACGGAATCGAGTGGGTGATCCTCCGCTATAGCGCGGTCCAGGGGAAGGCGCAGCCATTTCAGAACGCCTACTATGGCGCGCTGCGAATCTTTGCCCTCCGCCTGGCGCACGGCCAGCCACCCATGCTGCTCGAGGATGGCAACCAGCTGCGCGATTTCGTCGACGTGGACGATGTCGCGCGCGCCAACCTCGCGGCGATCACAGGGCTGCCGCTAGGCGCCTACAACGTTGCGAGCGGCCGGGCGCACACGCTGATCGACCTCGCCCGCACGCTGCTGCGGGTCGCCGAGCGGGACCTGGTGCCGGAGGCGCCGGGCCGGTACCGGGTGGGGGATCCGCGACACGCCGTCCCGGACGTGAGCAAGCTGAAGGCGGCCGGATGGGAGGCGCAATCCGGCCTTGAGGCGATGGCCCGCGAGTACTGGCAATGGCTGCAGCAGCAGAGCAACCTTGACACCTACTTCGAAGGTGCCGATCACCTGATGGAGCGCACCGGAACCGTCCGCGTGGCTCGATGACCGCGGAGGCGAGGCGCCGGTTTCCGATCCGCTACTCGGTCCAGCGCTGGAATGATGGCAAGTGGTTCTACGGCAGCTTCTTCATCATCCTCGTCGTGCTGGTCGCCGTCCAGCTGAGCAGCCACCGGCAAATCATTTCGTTCATCCCGGTGATGGTGCTCGACGGCGGCATCCTCGTGGCCTTCTGGGTGATGCGGCGGCTCTCCTACGTCGAGGTGTCGGATGACGCGCTCAAGATCCGCTACCTGCGGCGGCACATCGAGCTGCCCTACACCGCGCTCGCACGGGTCCGCCGGCAAGCGCTCGAGGTCGCGTTTCAGCCCGCCGATCGGCGCCGCTTCGTCAACCGTTTCGTCCGCCGGCTGGCGCGCGAGCCCGCCGCGTATATCCGCCTCGACCGGCGCCAATCCGGCCTGATCGAGCAGGCCGAGCGGCAGCTGGGACCGCGCCTGGTGGCCGGCGCCGATATCGTCGTCCCGATCGTCGACGTGGATGAGTTCGTCGCCCAGATGAAAGGCCGGCTCCGTGGCCAAGGGAGCTGATGGAGGCCGCACCGGCAGCCGCTCATCGAACGCCCCCCGTCCGGCGGATCTCGCTCGCCGCATGGTGGCACCTGGACCGCCGGGACCTGTACTGGCTGATCGCGCTCACCCTGATCGGCGGCATCCTTCGCTTCGGCAGCCCGATCTTCCTCGACATCTTCGCCCACCCCGGATCATCGGCGCCGATCAGCGCCTGGGGCATCGGGCACGACTACCAGGATCCATCGATCGCAGGACTTGGCAAACCAAACGACATCGCGCCCAATTCGCCGTTCGTCTTCGACGAGCTGTACTTCGCGAACGACGCGCACGACGACATCCTGGGACGCGATTACTTCGATCCAGAGCCGCCGCTGGCCAAGCTGATCATCGCGGTCGGCATCAAACTGTTCGGTTTCAACTCGTTTGGCTGGCGCTTCATGCCGGCGCTCTTCGGCACGGCGCTGATCCCGCTGGTGTACCTGCTGGCCCGGCAGCTGGTCGCGGTGCGGTTCTTTGCGATCGCCGCCGGGGTGCTGACGGCCTTCGACGGACTGACCTTGGTCGAATCACGGACCGCCGTGATCGACATCTTTCCGATCACGCTGGTGGTCCTGGCTTATTTGTTGTTCCACCTGCACCTGAACGCCGACACCGCCTTCCGGCGGCGGTGGATGATCGTGCTCACCGGCGGCACCATCGGCCTAGCGCTCGGCGCCAAGTGGACGACGCTCGCCGCCTACGGCACCATCATCGTCATCCTGGCGCTCCGGCTGATCCTGCGATGGACCCGCTACGACGGCGCCACCGGCGGCATCGTGCTGCTGAGCCTTGCCCTGTTGCCGCCGATCTTCTACGGCTTGAGCTTCATCCGCTACCTGACGATCACGCACGGCATCACGAACCTGCCGCAGCCGGCGCTCGGCCTGCTTCCTTTCCATTTCAGCCCCGGCGCGGCCTGGACCGAGATTGCCGAGTGGCACCGGCAGACCTGGCTCTACCACATCAACCTGAAGGCGGACCACATCTTTTACAGCCCCTGGTGGTCGTGGCCGCTCGACTTCCGGCCGGTCGTCTACTACTACGCGGGCCAGGGCCTCGGCGTCGACCAATCCACCGGCTCGACGCTGGTTGCGGAGATTTTCAACCTGGGCAATCCGCTGATCTGGTGGGCGGCCACTGCTTCCTTGATCGGGATCGCCGCCGGGCTGCCGGCCCTGATCGAGGACTCCCGCTCCAGGCGTGAGCTCGACCCGGCGGACGCCGCGCGACGGGACCGGGCCGGCCCTCTGGACCAGCGGCTCTACACCTCGATCTTCATCCTGGTGTCCTTCCTCGCCGCCTGGCTGCCCCTTTCGAGGGTGCCCCGCGGGCTCTTTCTGTACCACATGCTCGGTGGCGTGCCCGCGATGTTCATCGCCCTGTCGCTGGCGCTGACCTATCTCCATACGCTTTCCGGCCGACTTCCAGGGATGGCTGTTCGCTTCAGCGGGGCGGTGCCTGCCTATGCCTACCTGGTGATGGTCATCGGCTTCTTCCTCTACTTCTATCCGCTCTGGACCGGGCTGCCGCTGACTGCCGACGCCCTGAACAGCCATGTCTGGTTCGCTTTTACCAAGCCGCTGCCCAACTGGTGCCTCTGCTACTGGACCTCCCCGGGCTAGCGCTCGTCGCCGGCTGTCTTGTTCTCGGGCTCGGACTGGCCGCGGGTGGGCCGCCCTGGCTGACCCTGGGCGAGCGGGTCGTGATCGGCATCGTACTGGCGGTGGTCGCGCTCACCCTGCTCGGCTATGTGGTGGCGCTGGCCACCGGCGTCACGGTTGGCGTCGTCCTGCTGCTGGCTCTCGCCGGACTCGTCGCGGGTGGGTTCCTCCTCTGGCGGCACCGTGGCCGATACTATCTCCCCGCTTTTCCACGCTGGAGCGGGGCCCCAGATCTCCCCGCTTTTCCACGCCGGAGCGGGGCCCCAGATCTCCCCGCTTTTCCACGCCGGAGCGGGGCCCCTCATCTCCCCGCTTTTCCACGCTGGAGCGGGGCCCCAGATCTCCCCGCTTTTCCACGCCGGAGCGGGGCCCCAGATCTCCCCGCTTTTCCACGCCGGAGCGGGGCCCCGTTTGCGCTGCTCGCCGCGGTCGCCGTCGTGGCGCTGGTGATGGGCTACCTCTTCGGGCGGGCGGTGGAGATCACGCCCGACGCCTGGCTGGCGCACTACAACAACACCTGGTCCGACTGGTCCTCCCACGCCAGTTACGCCACCGCCTTCGTCTACGGTCAGAACCTGCCGCCGCAGAATCCGATCTTCGCCGGGACACCATTCCGTTATCCGTTCGCGCCCGACTTCGCCAGCGCGCTGCTGGTCGGCGGCGGCTGGACCATCCCGGCGGCGTTGGCCTGGCCCAGCTGGGCGATGACGGTGCTGGCCCTCAGCGGGCTGATCCTCTGGGCGCGGCGGCTCACCGGCGGGATCAGCGCCGGCGTGATCGCGGTGACCCTCACGCTGCTGGGCGGGGGCATCGGGTTCTGGTTCTTTTTCGGCGATGGCGCGCGGCTCGGGTTGCTCAACGCGTTAACGCACATCCCGCGTACCTACGACCGCTTCGATCCGCCGGTCAACATCCAGTGGTACAACCCGGTCCTTTCCTACTACCTCCCGCAGCGATCATTCGTCTTCGGCGCGGCCATCGTGATGGCGGTCGTGCTGCTGTTGACCCCGCCCTTGCTGGCTACGCCATTCTTCCGCTGGCGGGAGACGCTCAAGACGATCGGCCAATCGTGGCAGCACTGGAGGCTCGAGAGCGAGGCGGTCGCCTTCCTGATCGCCGGTGTGCTCGCCGGCCTGCTCCCGCTCTTCCACGTGGAAAGCCTCGCCGTCCTCGGCATCGTGGCGGCCTGCTGGGCGTTGCTCTTCCCGCGGCCCGCCTGGATCGGTTTCTTTGCTCTCATGGTGTTGCTTGCCGTGCCACGCCTGTTGATGGCGGTGCCGGGGGATCCGGGCGCGCCGCCCGAGCACCAGTACCCGCGCTGGCTGATCGGTTGGATGTCCGGCACCGACTTCCCGCCCTGGTTCTGGATCAAGAACACGGGGCTGTTCTGGCCGTTTCTCCTGCTGGCCCTGCTGAGCCCGCTGGCGCTACGGGGGCGTTCACGGCTGCTGATCGCGCCGTTCAGCGCGGTGTTCCTGGTGGCCAACCTGATCAAGTTCCAGCCCTGGGACTGGGACAACAGCAAGCTGCTCGTGTTCTGGTACCTGGCCAGTGCGGTGGCGGTGGGGGCGGTGCTCGTCCGCATCGCGCGGGCGCACCTGGTCGGCGCCATCGTTGCCGCGGCGGTCTGGCTGAGCCTGGTCGCCTCTGGTGTGCTCTCGCTGATGCAGTTCCTGCCGCCGCAGGGTCCAGCGTATGTGTGGTTCTCGGCCGAGGAGGTGCAACTCGCGGCCGAGGTGCGCCGCACCACGCCGCCTCGGGCGGTTTTCATTACCGGCGAGGAACCGAACAACCCAATCGCCGACCTGGCCGGACGGTCAGTGTTGATGAGCTATCCAGGCTGGCTCTGGAGCTACGGGATCAACTACACGCAGCGGGAGGCGGACCTGGCCCGTATCTACAACGGCGGCACCCAGGCCCTCGACTTGCTCCGCCGCTATCACGCCGGTTACGTCGTGATCGGGCCAAATGAGCGCAGCTCGTTCCACCCCAACCTTGACTACTTCAACGCCCAATTTCGGCTGGTGCTGCACACGGCCAACTACGAGATCTACGCGGTGCCGCCGCCCCGCTGAGGTTTCTCCCCCCGCGAGGGAGGGTCGGGGCAGGGTGATTAGAATGTCGACGTGCTGATTCGCTTCCTGATCCACGTCGTTGCCCTGCTCTTTGTCTTCTACGTGATCTGGGGCATTCGCGGAGGAATCCTCTGGGCGGTGGTCCTGATGGCCCTGATCCTGGGGCTGGTCAACGCGATCATCCGGCCGGTCCTCCTGATCTTGACCCTGCCGGTCACGCTCCTGACGCTGGGACTGTTCGTCATCATCCTGAACGCGCTGCTGTTTGGGCTGTCCTTCGCCGTCCTGCAGGGCCTCATGAACGTGCACTTCGCGCTTGGCTTTGGCCAGATCCTGATCGGATACCTGATCTACGCGATCGTCAGCTTCGTGCTGACGCAACTCGTTCGCTAGACTAAAGACAGTTCGCGCCTGATCCGTGCGAGCCGCCCATCGACGACAAGTCCTGCGGGCCGATGTCGAGGCTTTGCGCAGGTTGCTCGCCTAGAACGCCCAGTAGCCGCGCCCGAAGGCGAGGCCGAAGACCGCCAGGCCGACGAAGGAGAGCGCCAGCATCGGCAGGTAGATCCACCGCTGGCTGATCCGGCCCACCAGCAGGAAGAGGGGATACAAGCCCAGGAGATAGCGCGGGATGCTCAGCCAGAAGGGCAGAAAGGTCACCATCACGGTCAGCACCGTGGCGTAGGCGGCATCCGACTCACGCAGCCGCAACCAGCTGAGGGTCGTCGCGGCATAGGCCGCGATCCCGCCGGCGATCTCGCCGCCGCCGACGGTCAGCTTCTCCCAGGGCACCCGCCAGCGAATCCCCCGGACCGCGTTGGTGAAGCCCACCCACGGCGCCGCCAACGAGTGGAACCAGTGGTTGCGCTGGACACTGATAAAGGCGAGCGGATCGCCGAGGACGAGCAGATTGGTCATCAGATAAATCAGGAAGCCCAGCACGATCAACAATGGGGCCACGATCGCTTGCGACAAGCGGCGGAGGGTGTGGCGCGCGATGAAGAGCTCGATGAGGAGGAATGGCAGCAAGGCCAGTCCGGTGAGCCGGGCGGCGGCGGCCAGACCGCCGAGCATCCCCGCCGGGAGCCATCGCTGTCGTCGAGCCGCCAGCACCGCGCCGAAGGCGAGCGCGCAGAAGAGCGCCTCCGTGTAGCCGACAAGCAGGAAATAGGCGGTCGGGAAGACCGTGAAGAAGGCGGCCGCCCGAAAGGCGGCATTCTCGCGCAGGTCTTGACGCGGACTGTCCGCCGCCCTTTCCACACCGGGGGCGGCTGCTATCTCGTAGAGCAGGATGGCGGCGACGATGCCGGCGAGGTTGCTGATCAGGAGGGCCGCGGTGCGGGCGGGAAGCCCGGTGGTGGCGACCGCGCTGATCAGCGCCGGGTAGAGCGGAAAGAACGCGATCAGGTTGCGCGCGTCGCCGGTCGCGACGTAACCGTGCGTGGCGAGGTACAGGTAGTGCTGCGCATCCCAGTGGTCCCACGCCCGCCCGAGGGCGGTTAGGGGATCGGGGCCCGCCCCGAACTCGACCAGGGTGAGGGTCACGAGGACGGCCTTGACCAGCAGGGCCAGGAGCAGCAGGCTCAGCCAGGGCCGGCGGATGCGCTCGCCGGCCAGCCACCTGATCGGAAGGGTTCCGGTACGATAGCGACTCGACGGCCGGCCGGCCGTCTCACTCAGTGACTTCACCAGCCTGGCTTCCGATCTTCCGTGCCATTGCCGCGGAGATCCGCGCGGAGATCGTGCCGCTGTCGGGCACCGCGAGAGGACGCGAGGTGGTCGGCCTCGGCGCGGGCGGCGACCAGACCGTCTACCTCGACCAGCTCGCCGAACGGATCGTCGTGCGCCATCTGGAGCAAGCCTATCGCAGCGGTTTCCGCTTCCACCTGATCTCTGAGGAGCTCGGCGACCGTGACTTCGGCGGCTCGGCGCTGGTCCTGGCCGACCCGCTCGACGGGAGCGTGAATGCCAAGATGGGGCTGCCATACTATGCGGTCGTGCTGGCTGTCACTGAGGGTGACCGATTCCAGGACGTGCGCCTGGGCTATGTCCAGAACCTGGTGACGGCCGACGAGTTCCACGCGATCGAGGGGGCTGGCGCGTTCCGCAACGGGAGGACGCTCCGGCCGAGCCCGCCCGCCTTTGACGGCCGCTCCATTCCGCTGGTCCAGTTCGATGCCCCGAGCGGCGTTGAACCGCGGGAGCGGGCCGCAGCCATCTTCGCCAGAGCGGCGAAGGTCCGCCAGCTCGGCTCGGCGGCGCTGAACCTCTGCCACACCGCGGCCGGCGGGGTCGCACTTCAGGCGACCCCCGCCCCGGTTCGCGCCTTCGACCTGGCCGGACCGCTGCTGATCCTGCGCGAGGCGGGGGGCGTCGCGACCGACTTCGATGGGCGCCCGCTGGAGGAGGTCTCCGTGCGCCTGGATTCCAAAACCACCTTGCTGGCGTCACTCTCAGCGGATGTCCATGCATTCGCCCGCCAGCTGGTGGAGGAGCGGGTGTCGTGATGCTCGAACCGGAGCAGACGACCGTCATCATCCTCTCCTTCGAGGGCCCCGATGTCTATTCGCAGGCGGGTGGGCTCGGGGTGCGGGTGAAAGAGCTGTCGCGCGCGCTAGCCGAACGCGGCTTTGAGACGCATCTGTTCTTTGTGGGCGACCCCAACCTGCCGGCACATGAGAGCGCGCTCGATGGGCGGCTCTGGCTCCATCGCTGGAGCCAGTGGATCAGCCGCTACCACCCGGTGGGGGTCTACGACGGCGAGGACGACAAGGTGGCGGACCTCAACCGCAGCCTGCCCGATGCGCTCTTGAAGGACTTCATCCGGCCGGCGATCGAGCGCGGCAATACGGTGGTGGTTCTCGGCGAGGAATGGCACATCGCCCACGCCATGACGCTGATCTCCGACGGTCTCTACTTCGCCGGGCTGCGCGATCGCTGCCTGCTGCTCTGGAATGCCAACAACCACTTCTCCTTCCACCGCATCAACTGGGGGCAGCTCACGTTCGTCTGCACCTTGATGACGGTCAGCCGCTACATGAAGCACATCATGTGGCGCTGGGGCGTGAACCCGATCGTCGTACCGAACGGCATTCCCGGGTCGATGATGGCGAGGGTCAGCCAGGCCCAGGTGCGGGCGGTCCGCGCCGCGGTCAACGCCCCGGCCTTCCTTTTCAAGATCGGGCGCTTCAGCCCTGATAAGCGCTGGCACCAGGCGATCGCCGCGGTCGCCCAGTTGAGGGACCGCGGTATCGGCACCCGGCTGCTGATGCGCGGCGGGCTGGAGCCGTTCGGCGGCGAAGTGCTGGACTTTGCCAGGCAACGCGGCCTGCGCGTCATCCCGCTCTCGACCCCGATCGAGGATGTGGCCGGGCTGGCGAAGACGCTCAAGGAACATGCAGACGCCGATATCTGGAATGTCACGGCCTTCCTGCCCGACGACCTGCTGCCGGTGCTCTACGCGTCAGCCACCGCGACGCTGGCGAACAGCGGGCACGAGCCATTCGGTCTCGTCGGCCTGGAGGCCATGGCCTCGGGCGGGGTCGCCTTCGTGGGGGCGACCGGCGAAGAGTATGCGGAACCATTCAAGAACGCGATCGTGATCGAGACCGAGGATGCGGCGGAGATTGTCGCCTACGTCACCCACCTGGCGGCCCGCCCGGAAACCGCACGCAACCTCCGCATCGCCGCGCAGCGGACGGCGCGCGATTACACCTGGCAGCGCGTGATCGATATCCTGCTGCTGCGGCTGGAGTTCGTCGCGCTCAAGCAGGGGTTGCGGCTGCCATGAAACGCCTCAAACGCTCGCATCGCACTGAAGCGCGGCTCGCGTGGGCCGGCGGGCCCGTTTGAGAGGATAGAGCCGATGCCGAACGCGCTCGTCATCTACATGGTCGCGCACCAGCCGCGGCGCGTCCGCCTGCCAGCGCAGCTGATTCCGCGCGGAACGGCGCCCGAGAAGATGGACGCGCTCGTCTTCGACGAGCAGATGGACCGGCGGTACTTCGACAAGGTCACCAAGTACTCCTACCGGCCGGCGACCGAGCTTTTTCAGTCGCTGGTTGAGAAGGGAATGAAGGTCTCGCTTGGCTTCTCGGTCTCGCTGCTGCTGCAGATGCGGCGCTTCGGCCCGGATGTGCTGGCGGGCTTCCAGAAGCTGGTCAGCCATGAGAACGTCGAGCTGGTGGCGGTCGAGCCCTATCACTCGTTCATCTTCTATCTCGACATCGCAGCGTTCGCCGAGCGGATGGCCTGGGGCAAGCGACAGCTCGAGGAAACCTTCCAGAAAGCGATCGTGGTCACCGACACGACCGAGATGTTCATGTCGAACGACGTCTACTTTCAGCTGCAGCTGAGCGGCTTCAAGGGCGCCGTGATGGACGGCCGGCCCTGGGTGATGGGCTGGCGCGAACCCACCCATCTCTACCGCTACCCCAATGAGGAGATGCGGCTCTTCACCCGCCACTACGAGCTGAGCGATGACGTTGGCTACCGGTTCAGCAACCGCGACTGGAACGGCTGGCCGCTGATGGCCGATACCTACGCCAGCTGGGTGCGGCGGGCGATGGGGGAATTCGCTTTCCTCGCCTGGGACTTCGAGACCTTCGGCGAGCACCACCGCGCCGACTCGGGAATCTTTCCCTTCATGCACGCGCTCCACGACGATTTCGTCAAGAGCAAGATGAGGTACCTGACCCCGTCGGAGGCGATCGCCACCTTCAAGGACGCCCACGAGATGCCCCTGCCGGAGTACGGCTGCACCTGGGCCGGCGACGGTGGCATGGATTTCTTCCTGGGGAACGAGGCCCAGCAGGGCATCTTCCGCCTGATGCACCACATTTACAACAAGGCCAAGCTGACCAAGCACCCGCATCTGATGGACATCGCCATGTGGCTGCTCCAGTCCGACAACCTTCACCTGATCCAGTGGTTTTCCAAGAGCGGCAGCCAGGCCGAGGTCTCCGCCTACTTCACCCCCGACGAGTGGTGGGAACTGGGGGGCCTCGGCATCTTGCGCGAGCAGCAGCGCGTCTACGTCAACTTCTTGCGCGCCATGGACGAGTACGCGTAGCGAGCTCTTTCCGGACGAATCGAGCGAGACTCAACTCTTCACGGTTGGTCACTCGATGCGGAGTCTCAAGGAGCTTGTCGACATTCTCCAGGACCACGGGATTACACAGCTTGTCGATGTCAGGCATTACCCGCGCTCGCGCCGCAATCCGCAGGTCAACCTGGAGATGCTCGAGAAGGAACTGCCGGCCCGCGGCATCGCCTATGCCTGGGCAGAAGACCTGGGCGGATTCCGAAAGGGGGGCTATCAGGGCTACATGCAAACCGCCGCGTTCGCTGCCGGGCTGGACCGGCTGGAACGTCTTTTGGCCCGGGGCCGGACGGTGATCATGTGCGCCGAAATCGCCTGGTTCCGTTGTCATCGGAGGTTCATCGCCCGGCAGCTGGCGGCTCGCGGTTACCGGGTAACGCACATCGTCACCCGCGGAAAACCCGGATACGTCGAACCCTTGCCAGCTGATACTCAGCCGACCTAGAATTCGGACGGCATGACGAGGAGGGGGGGACTCCGTGAGGGCGCTGTCCCGGCGTCTCTTCCCGGCAGCGATACCGCTCCGGTGGTGGTGGCGGACGACGACGGCGACGTCCGGACCATGCTGCGGACACTCCTCGAGCTGGATGGCCACGAGGTCAGAGAAGCCAGGGACGGCGAAGAGGCCTGGCAGCTTTGCGTCGAGTACCAGCCATCGGTGGTGGTGGCCGACATCCAGATGCCTGGCATCGACGGCCTGCAGCTCTGCCGGAGGATCCGCGCCAGCCAGTACTCCGCCGGCACCAGGGTGATCGTCTACACCGCCGGCATGGCGACGCCCGCGCAGGCCAGGGAGGCTGGCTGCGATGAGTACTTCCTGAAGACCGACCCGTTGCCGAAGCTGCGGGACAAGGTGCGCCAGTACGCGAACGCCCGGCCCCCGGCCCGCTAGCCCTCACCCTGCCCTCCCCCCCGCGGGGGAGGGAAAAAGCGCGCTGCAAGGTCGGCTCGCGCGCCCGGTTATACCGCAGAGGTGCCTTCCTTGCCCGTACCTCCGTTGCCGGCCGTCATCGACCTGTCACTGGTCGCCGTGGCGTTGGGCTCACTGTTGATCCTCCGCCTGGCGCATGGCGCCCTGCCCTGGGGACACCTGATGATCGCGGTCGGCCCGGATGGCCGGCCGATGCGGCCGCGCGTGAAGTGGCACCTGTGGTCGATCAGTCGGGGCGAGCCCCCGCGCCTCGCCGCGATCGGCGGCCTTGCCTCGGTTGCGCTCGGCTGCGCGGCGGCGGCGGCACTTGGTCCGCGGCTGGTCGACTCCGTGTTTCGCCCGGTCAACTCGCTGGCGACGACGCTGATGATCGTCACCGTCGCCGTGTCCTCCATCCTCATCCCGCTTGGCCTCTCGGTGCTGCTCCGCGCCATCCTCGACATGATTGCCCGCCGCTCCTCGATGGTCGGTCTGGTGGTGGGGATGCGTCGCGACTCGGGCGTCTTCGGACGCAGCTACCGGATTGCCGTGCAGGCGGGAGACAAGGCGATGGCCAAGCGACTGTGGGCTGAGCCCTTCCGGGTCAACCGTGCGACCTTCGAACGTCTGAGTCCGGGCGATCGGATCACCGTCGAGTACTCGCCACGCCTGCGCTACGTCTACCACACACTGTTTCCCGAACCGCTGAAAAAAGCGGTCGGTTAGTTTAGCTAGACTTCTCCCTCAATGACGCGACCCCTGCATGTGGCGTTCGTCTGGCACATGCACCAGCCGTACTACAAGGATGACCTGACCAACAGTTTTCTGCTCCCCTGGGTGCGGTTGCGCTGTGCCAAGGACTACTACAAGATGCCGGCCTTGCTCGATGACTACCCGGCCGTCAAGCAGACCTTCAACCTCGTGCCGGCGCTGGTCGCCCAGGTGCAGGACTACACCGATGGTCGTTTCACCGACATGTACCTGGAGCTTGCCCGTCGTCCGGCGTCGGAGCTGAATGTCGACGAGCGCGCCTTCGTCGCTCGCTGGATGACCGAGTCAAGCCAGATCCGCCGCGTCAGGCAGTATCCGCGCTACCTGGAGCTCGTCCGCAAACGGGAGCAGGCATGGCCGCGCGCTACGAGCGACCTGGCGCGCCTCTTCAGCGACGCGGAGTTTCGCGACCTGCAGGTCTGGTTCAACCTCTCCTGGATCGGCCCGGAAGTGATGGAGCGCGATCCTCGCATCGCCGAGCTCGTCCGCAAGGGCCGCGACTTCGCGGAGGCCGACAAGGAGCCGGTCTTCAGCGCCCAGTTCGAGCTGCTGCGCAAGGTGCTGCCGAAGTACCGCGAGATCCAGGATCGCGGGCAGGCCGAGCTGGTCACCAGCCCCTATTACCATCCGATCCTTCCCCTGATCGCCGATCTGAGCATCGCGCGGGTCGCGCGGCCCGACCTGGCGATGCCGCGGCGGCCGTTCATGCATCCGGAGGATGCCGCCGAACAGTTGCGCCGCGGTGTCGAGGCACATACCCGCAGCTTTGGGGTGAGGCCACGCGGCGCCTGGCCACCGGAAGCCGCCATCTCCGAGGACGTCGTGCGGCTCGCCGCCGACCAGGGCCTGGAGTGGATGCTCAGCGACGAGGGCGTCCTGGCCCGCTCGCTCTCGAGTCCGATCAACCGGGATACCGAGGGGCTGGTGATGCAAGCGGAGGTGCTCTACACCCCCTACCGTGTGCACGGGAACGGTCCGCCCATTCATCTCCTGTTCCGGGACGGGCGGCTGTCCAACGCGATCGGCTTCGACTATCAGAATTCGACCGCGGATGAGGCGGCCAAGGACCTGATCGGTCGACTCCAGGCCATCCGGCAGCGCCAGCAAGACATTCCCTTCCTTGTCGTCATCGCCCTCGACGGCGAAAACTGCTGGGACTTCTACGAGGCCAACGGCAACCTGTTCCTCCGTTCGCTCTACGGCCGCTTGAGCCGCGAGCCCGAGCTGAAGACCGTTACCGTCTCCGAGTTCCTCTCGGAGTTCCCGACCGCCCGCTCGCTTTCCCGCGTTCACCCCGGGTCGTGGATCAACGCCAGCTTCGACACCTGGGTCGGTGACCAGGAGCATAACGTCGCCTGGGAGATGCTGGCGGAGGCTGCGGATCTCCTGAGCGAGCGCGAGCGCCACGGCGACGACCAGGAGCAGCTGACGGCGGCGCGCCGGGAGGCGTTGATCGCCGAGGGGAGCGACTGGTTCTGGTGGTTCGGCCGCTCGCACGATTCCGGCATGGACCAGATCTGGGACAGCCTCTTTCGACTCCACCTGCGCAACATCTATATGTCGCTGGGCCAGCGCCCGCCGGCCAGCCTCTACCGGCCGATCGTCAAGGCCGCGGAGGGGGCGGCCACCAAGCGGCCGGATCGGAAGATCACCCCCAAGCTCAACGGCGTGGTCGACCAGGAGGAGTGGAACGCCGGCGGCTATGTCGACGTGACGGCGCTGTTCGGCGCCATGCACCCACCGCGCGGCACGGTGCGGCGGATCTGGTTCGGCCACGACGATCGCAACCTCTACTTGCGGTTCGACCTGCTCGACGACTCGCGGACGGGGCGGGCGATGCACCTGGAAATGTTCTTTTCCGGGACTCCGGGGCAGCCGGGCGAGGAGCAGGGCGTTCCCGCGCGGCAGCCGAACGGGCCGATGGCGACCGACATCGGCTTCGAGCCGGCCTTTCGGCTGACCGCCCAGCGTCGGGAGGGCGTCTTCGAGCTCGAGCTTCGCGAGCTGACGTCCGACGCGGGCCAACCTCGCTGGACCGGCCGGGCGGCCGCGGGCGATGCGGTCGCCTTCGCGTTGCCGTTCCAGGCCCTTGGCCACGACCCGGGCGAAACGCTCCATATGGTGGCGGTCGCCTACCAAAACGGGAAGGCGGTCGAGCAGCTGCCGCCCACCGGCTCGATCGCCGTCCGAGTGCCGGGCGACATCGCGTCGGGGCGGCAAAACCAGCCGTTGAAGATCCTGCTGGTATCGGCCGAGGTGGCACCATTCGCCAAGGTCGGCGGTCTCGCCGACGTGGCCGGCGCGCTGCCGAAAGCGCTGCGGTCGATGGGCCACGACGTCCGGGTGGTGATGCCGCGCTACGGCAGTATCGACGTCGACAAATACGGGTTGCGCCGGGTGGTGAGCAATCTTGGCGTTCCCCTGGCGCACCAACCGGTCAGCGCCGACGTGCTCGAGGGACGGATCGGCGGCGACGTGCCGATCTACTTCATCGACAACCCGCAATTCTTCGGTCGGGAGGGCATGTACGGCTTCTGGGACGATGACGCACGCTTCATCTATTTCAGCCGGGCCGCGCTGGAAATGCTCCGCGCGCTGGATTTTCAGCCCGACGTGATCCATGTCAATGACTGGCACACCGCCGTGATTCCCAACATGCTGGCGCGGCTGTATGCGGGCGATCCCTTCTTTGCTGATGTCGCGACCGTCCTCACCATCCACAACCTCGCCTTCCAGGGCGTCTTCGGCTACGGCACGCTCCACCTGGCGGATCTCGAGCAATGGGGGTTGATCAAGAGCGGCATCCCAGGCCTCGACGATATCGTCAACCTGCTCGGCCGCGGGCTCTATTTCTCGGACATCGTCAACACCGTCAGCAACCGGTACGCGGAAGAGATCCTGACGCCGGAATACGGCGAGAAGATGGACCCGCTGCTGCGCCTCTTCCGCGGCAAGCTGCACGGGATCATCAATGGCATCGATTACGAGGTCTTCAACCCGTCGATCGACGCTTCGATCGCCGCCCGATACGACATCGGCAGCATCGAGATGAAGGTCGAGAACAAGCTGGCGCTGCAACACGAGGTCGGGCTACCCCAGGACCCGGCGATCCCCGTCATCGGCCTGATCTCACGCCTCTACGACCAGAAGGGACTCGACCTGATTGCCAACATCATCTGGGGGCTGATGCGGCTCAACCTCCAGCTTGTGGTGCTCGGCGCCGGCGACTCCCGCTATGAGGAGATGTTCCGCGCCAACGCGCGCGACAACCCGCAGAAGGTCTCGGCCACCATTGGCTTCAAGCCGGTGCTGGCGCAGCACATCTATGCAGGCTCCGATATGTTCCTGATGCCGTCGCGCTTCGAGCCCTGCGGCCTGGGCCAGTTGATCAGCCTGCGATACGGGACCGTCCCGATCGTGCGCGCCACCGGCGGCTTGGCCGACACGATCGAGGACTGGGACCCGGTGCGCCAGACCGGCAACGGCTTCGTCTTCAGCGCCTACGACCACTGGGACCTCTACGCCCAGGTGGTGCGGGCACTCGAAACGTTCCGTCAGCCGCCGCTCTGGCGGCGGCTGCAGGCCAACGCGATGTCGTCCGACGTCAGCTGGGCCAACTCGGCGGAGAAGTATGTTCGCCTCTACCGGGCGGCGATCGCCAACCATGCCGAGGCTCGCGAGTACTCGGCCGCCGCCGCCGACCGCTACGGCTGGTAAGCGGCGGTCCCGCGAGGCCGCAGGCGGCCCCCGTCCTGACGACAAATTAGGCCGGTTCCTAATAAGAGGTTAATATTTGGGCGGTTTTCTTGATGTCTTGACATCGGGTAGGTCATGATTACGGCGATTCGGCTCCGGTCGCGTATATCAAGAGGTCGACCCATCAACGCCTGGAAGGGAGGTAATTGACGTCTATGGACGACACAGTCGCTCGATTCCGATGGCTTCGGGTACCGGCACTCGTTTCGGCGATCGGTCTGCTCGTGGCGGCCTGCGGAAACCCCGCCCCGACGACGAGCAACCTGGCGAAGGACCAGACGCTTCGGGTCAACATTGCGGTCGAGCCCAACAGCCTCGACCCGGGGCAGGAGCAGTACAGCTATGAGGCCGACGCGGGCGCCTCGATCAGCGAAGCGCTCCTGAAGATCAAGCCGGACCTCTCGGACGTCGTGGGGGCGACCGCCTCCAAGTGGGATATTTCGTCGGATGGCCTGACCTGGACCTTCCACATCCGCTCGAACGCCAAATGGAACGACGGCAAACCCGTCACCGCCGCCGACTTCGTCTACGCCTGGCAGCGGATCCTCGACCCGCGCCTGGCCGCGCCCTATGCGGATCCCTTCTTCGACGGCGCCGTCGCGGGTGCGGAGAACTACGCCAACCTCGATCCCGTGAAGGACGCGGCCAAGATCCCGGACTTCATCAACGGCCTCGGCCTCTCGGCGCCGGACGCGTCGACCTTCGTGGTCAAGCTGCAGGCGCCGGCGCCGTACTTCAAGTGGATCGCCAGCCTCTGGATGTCGGCCCCGGTTCGCAAGGACGTGGTCGACCAGTACGGCTCGGACAAGTGGGCGACCTCGCCGAACTCGCTGATCACGAACGGCCAGTTCAAGGTCTCCGAGATGGTCTCGAAGGACCACCTCACGCTCGTGCCGAATCCTTACTACTGGGGTGGGGCTCCCACGCTCACGAAGCTCGTCCTGTACGAGATTAGCGATGACAACCAGGCCTACGCCAAGTACCTGAATGGCGAGCTCGACCTCGACCTCGTCCCGCAGGCGAACACCGACCTGGTGAAGACCGACCCCAAGCTGAGCAAGGAGATCAAGTTCGTCCCGCAACTGACCCTGTTCTGGATGGACTTCAACACCCGGAAGGCGCCGTTCAACAACTCGAAAGCGCGCCTGGCGTTCTCGAAGGCCGTCGACCGCGAGTCCCTCGTCAAGAACGTCGGCAAGGGCCGCTGGGGCGCGGCCGACTTCTTCATCCCGAAGGGCATGAACGGCTACCGGCCTGACCTCGGCGCGACGCAGGCCTTCGACCCCGCCGCGGCCAAGACCATGCTGACCCAGGCGGTCGGTGATCCGAGCAAGATCACGATCGACTTCCTGATCCGCAACTCCACCGGCAACAAGCAGATCGGCGAGTTCATCGCCGACCAGCTGCAGACCAACCTGGGGGTCAAGGTCAACCAGGTCGTCATCGACAGCAAGACGGTCACCACGCGGCTCCGGAAGCACGACTACCAGCTCTACGTGGGCGGCTGGGGCGCCGACTACCCGGACGACCAGGACTGGTTCGACATCTGGATGACCGGCAGCGGCAACGTGTTCGGCGGCTACAGTAACCCGGACTACGACGCCCTCGTGAAGAAGGCCGACGTCGAGCCGGATCCGAAGAAACGCCAGGGGTACTACGACCAGGCGCAGAAGATCCTCATCGACGACGCGGGCGGCGGCTTCCTGTACCAGCGCAACTACATGTTCCTGGTGAAGCCCTACGTGCAGGGGCTGACGACCACGGCCGAGGACTTTGAGGTCATCGGCGACTGGTTCTGGGGCAAGGTCTCGATCGGCCAGCACTAAGAGACACCGTTGGCCGTAGCACAGGGCGCCCCTGCGGGGGGCGCCCTCGTCTCCTTCAAGATTCCGCGGGGCCGAGCGGCCAGCCTCAGCCTGTACATCGCCCGACGGATCCTGTGGCTGGTCCCGGTCCTCTTCTTCGTCATCACCATCACGTTCGTGCTCATGCATTTCGCCCCCGGCAGTCCCTGGGACCGGGAGGGGAAACAGCTCTCAGCAGCGGTCATTCGCAACCTGAACGCGAAGTACGGCTTGAACGAACCCTTTCTGGCCCAGTACGTGCGCTACCTCCTGAACGTGGCGCACTTCGACTTCGGCCTCTCTTACCAGTACGAGGACCAGCCGGTCAGCGCCCTGATCCTCAGGAGCTGGCCGCCCACCGCAGTCATCGGATCGCTGGCGTTCCTCATGATCGTGATCTTCGGGATCAGCATCGGCGTCGTGGCCGCCCTGCGTCAGAACACCTGGGTCGACTACCTGGTGGTCGGCTTCAGCACCGTCGGCGCCTCGACGCCGGCGTTTGTCCTCGGCATCATCCTGATCATCATTTTCTCGGTCACACTCTATCGTGTCACCGGCGGTAACTTCTCCCTGCCCACCGGTGGCTTTGCCCTGGACCAGCATCTGATCATGCCGGTCGTGACGCTGGCGACGCTACCGATTGCCTTTATCGCCAGGCTGACGCGGGCCAGTACGCTCGAGGTGCTCCGCCAGGATTACATCCGCACCGCGTGGGCCAAGGGGCTGCGTGAGCGGCTCGTGGTTACGAAGCACGTCCTGAAGAACTCGCTGATCCCCGTCGTCTCGGCACTCGGGCCGACCTTCGCCGTGCTCATCACAGGCTCCGTCATCGTGGAGAGCGTGTTCGCCATTCCCGGGATCGGTCGCGCATTCGTGGTCGCCGTCGGCTCGCGCGATTACCCGATGATCCTTGCGACCACCATCCTCTTCTCGGTGATCGTCGCGCTGGCCAACCTGATCGTCGATCTGCTCTACACCGTGATCGATCCGCGCGTGAGGCTCGGCTGATGGCCGCCGCCGCCGCCACGCTGGAGCAAATCGACTGGGAAAATCCTGAACAGATCGGGCTCTGGCAGGACGCCTGGCAGCGCTTCCGCCGAAACCCGATCGCGGTCGGCGGGCTGGTCTTCGTCTGCCTGCTCATCCTCGACGCCCTGCTGGCGCCGCTGCTCGTGAGCCTCCACCTGATCGCGGATCCGCTGAAGCAGAACGCGGCCAACTCCTATGCCGGCTTCAGCCTCCAGCATCCGCTCGGCACCGACGACCTCGGCCGGGACCTGATGAGCCGCACGATGTTCGGCGCCCGCATCTCGCTCACGATCGGGCTGACCGTGCAGGCGATCTATCTCGCGATCGGCGGCACCATCGGCCTGACCGCCGGCTACGCCGGCGGCCGTCTCGATAACCTGCTGATGCGGTTTGTCGACATCTGGTACGCGTTCCCGGATCTGCTCTTCCTGCTCGTGGTGGTGTCCATCTTCCAGCCGAGCCTGTTCGTGATCTTCGGCGCGATCGGCGTCATCGGCTGGGTCGACCTCGCCCGGCTGATCCGTGGGCAGGTGCTCTCACTGAAGGAGAAGGAGTTCGTCGAAGGCGCGCGGGCCGCCGGGAGCGGGCCGTCAAAGATCATCCTTCGACATCTCCTACCCAACACGCTGGGACCGATCATCGTGAGCCTGACCTTCGGCATCCCTCGAGCCATCTTCCTCGAGGCCACCCTCAGCTACCTGGGGGTCGGCATCCCGCCGCCCACGCCGAGCTGGGGCATCATGATCTCGGACGGGAATCAGGCGATCTTCGCCTATCCCCACCAGGTGCTGGTGCCGGCCCTGGCGCTGGCCGTCACGATGCTGTCGTTCAGCTTCATCGGCGATGGATTGAGAGACGCGATCGACCCCCGAATGCGAAGATAGGCCGGATGGCAGCCCCTCTGTTGCGGGTCGAGGACCTGCGTACGCAGTTCTTCACCTCGCGGGGAATTGTCCATGCGGTGGACGGGATCAGCTTCAATGTCGGCCGCGGGGAAACGGTCGGCATCGTCGGGGAGTCGGGCTCGGGGAAGACGATCACCGCCTTTTCCATCCTGCGACTGGTGCCCGACCCCGGCCGGATCGTCTCGGGGCGCATCCTGTTCAAGGACCAGGACGTGGTCCAGATGAATGACGAGGATGTCCGTGAGTTCCGGGGCAACGACGTGGCGATGATCTTCCAGGACCCGATGACTTCGCTGAACCCGGTGACCAGAGTCGGGACCCAGATCGACGAAGCGATGAGTGCCCATGAGCGATTCTCGAAGAAGGAGGCGGAGAGTCGCGTCGTCCCGCTCCTCCAGAAAGTGCGGATCCCCGAGGCGGTCCAGCGGGCCAAGGACTACCCGCACCAGTTCTCGGGCGGCATGCGGCAGCGGGCCATGATCGCCATGGGCCTTTCCAACGAGCCGGAACTCCTGATCGCCGACGAGCCGACCACCGCCCTCGACGTCACGGTGCAGGCGCAGATCATTCAACTGCTGAAGCAGCTCAACCGCGAGGTGGGGGCGGCCATCATCCTGATCACGCACAACATGGCACTCGTCGCCAGCCTCTGCCAGCGAATCATCGTGATGTACGCCGGCCGCATCGTCGAGGAAGGGCCCGTCGAGCAGATCTTCGACAGCCCCCAGCATCCCTATACCTGGTCGCTGCTGCGCTCTGTCCCGCGGGTCGACGTGGCTCGGGCCGAACGCCTGGTCAGCATCAAAGGATTGCCACCCGACCTCGTCCGCCTCCCTCCTGGCTGCAAATTCCACCCGCGGTGCCAGTTCAAGGTCGAGAAATGCGAGCGGGAGGAGCCGCCGCTCGAGGATGTAGCGCCCGACCAGGTGGCTCGTTGCTGGGTGCTGATGCGTAATGTGCCGCGGGAGCAGCGCGAGGAGACGAAGGCGGTGGAGGTGTCGCACGAAGCGGCGACCGAGCTCAAGCAGGCCGGATCGGCGTGAAAGTGGCCGAGGCCCGACCCTCGACCGAGCGGCGTGTCGACCCCGTCATTCTCCGAGTCGACCAGGTCTACAAGCACTTTCCGGTCGGCGGCCTGGGCGGCGGGGTGGTGCGCGCCGTCGATGGGGTCAGTTTCGAGATCCGACGGGGGGAGACGCTCGGCCTGGTGGGGGAGTCCGGGAGCGGCAAGTCGACGCTGGGCCGGGTGATCACCGCCCTGTACCCGGCCACTGGCGGGAGCGTTTTCTTCGAGGGGAAGGATGTCACCAAGCTGCGCGGCGGCAAGCTGCGGCAGATCCGCCGGCAGCTGCAGATCATCTTCCAGGATCCCTTCGCCTCCCTCGACCCGCGCATGACGGTCGGCGAGATCATCGCCGAACCGCTCGACAACTACGGGCTGGCGCGCGGCAAACAGCGGCAGTTGCGCATCCAGGAGCTGCTGCGGGTCGTCGGCTTGAACCCCAACTTCACGAACCGGTACCCGCATGAGTTTTCCGGCGGCCAGCGGCAGCGCATCGGCATCGCGAAGGCGCTGGCGCTGAATCCGTCGCTGATCGTGTGCGACGAGCCGGTATCGGCGCTCGATGTCTCGATCCAGGCGCAGATCATCAATCTCCTGCAGGACCTGCAGCGAGAGTTCAACCTCACCTACCTCTTCATCGCGCACGACCTCGCCGTGGTCCGGCATATCTCGAAGCGGATCGCGGTCATGTACCTCGGCAAGATCGTCGAGATCGCGGACCGGATAGATATCTACGACCGTCCGCAACACCCCTACACCAGCGCCCTGCTCAGCTCCATCCCGGTACCGGACCCCCGCCGCGAGGCCAACCGCGAACCGATTCCGCTCAAGGGCGAGATTCCCTCGCCGGTGAATCCACCGAGCGGCTGCCGCTTTCACACCCGGTGTCCGATCGCCCGCGTCCCCGGCGTGTGCTCCGAAGTCGAGCCGCCGCTCGAAGCGCATGGGCGGCCGGGCCAGGTGGCCGCCTGCCATTTCGCCGGTGAGCTCAGCGCCCGCTCGGCAACGGAAACCCGCTTGCCCACGGGCTGAGTGCCCGACCTGCAGCAGGGTCTCGCCGCGACCATCGATCGGCTTCAGGCGTGGGAGCTGACCCTACTCGAGAAGGCGGCCACGCAGGTCCCCATGGAAGTCATCACTCCCTTCCGCGCGATCCCTGGACGGATTGGCGAGCTGGTCGGCTTCAACTACGCGCTGCCGATCGACCCGCTCGACGAGACGCTGGGGGAGGCGATCGGCGCGCTGCGGGCACGCTATCGGGCCCGCCGTGAGCCGCTGCGCATCGAATTCAATGAGGGCAAGTGGCCGGCGCTTGGCGCGGCGCTGGAACAGGCGGGACTTACGCTGGAGAGCCGCAACCCGTTGATGGCCTGCATGCCAACGGACTTTCAACCGTTTACGGCTCCGTCGGTGGTGGTCCGGTTTCTCGAGACGGATCCCCGCTATCCGTCAACGCGCCGCGCGGTCGGCGAGCTGGATGGCCAGGTGGCCGGACGTGCTTCCATCGGTGCCGTCGAGGGGGTGGCCGAGCTCTACGGCGTGGTCACCGATCCGCCGTTCCGCCGTCGGGGCGTGGCGGCGACGCTGTGCAGCGCGCTGATCCAGCGGCATTTCGACGATGGTGGCACGCTGGTCTTCCTCGATGCGGAGAATCCTGGAGCGGAGGTCCTCTACGCGCGTCTCGGGTTTCGCTCCGTCGGCGCTCGCCTGAGCTACGCGGAACCCCCACCCTGACCCAAAGGGGGAGGGAATGGCGAGGTTCTGAGCCGCTCCCGGAAGTAGGCGACCACCTGGCGATCGGTGCGGCCGTCGGGGCGCAGCCGGTCCTCGAGGTTTTCCATTTCCGAGAACGTCGTGAAGGCTCGGCGAGCCTGGTCACCCCATTTTTCACCTTCGGGCCCCGGGTCATAACCCAGGCGGCGAAGACCATCGCGCAACTCTTGCGCCAGTCTTTCATCGATGACGAGCAGGTCGTCGTCCGGCGGCTTCTCGAAGTAGAGGCGCCAGAGGACCGCCAGCCGTTCGAGTTCGTCGACCGGCTGGGGGTGGTCGTCGACCCGCAGGTCGAGGTAGCGGTCGTTGAAGCCACCGTACCCTCCCTTGGGCTTGGCGACGAGCAGCGCCGCTGACTGCTTGCCACGGCGATCGCCGCCGGCGCGATCGCCCGCCTTCAGCGCGGCGAGAAGGCGCGAAGCGAGGGCGCCCAACGTCTCCTGAAAGGCGCGGAGCATCGCGGCCACGGTTTCTTCGCCCATCAGGATGTTGCCCTGGACGGCGACATGTTCGGCGGTCAGCCCACCGAACCAGGGAAAACACCCGCGTCCGCTGAAGGTGGCAGCGCGACCCTGCATGTCGACGATCCCGACCTGCCGCTTGGCCGACTCGGCATCGGCAGCGACCAGCCGATCGATCACGGCCTGTGGCGCCAGGCCCTCGGCGAGCAGATCGAGGCCACGCGGGCCATAACTCGTGTTGGCATGCGATTGGGTGGCGATCGCGCCGACGCCGCCGCGCGCCCAGGGGACGACCGCGCCGGCCGAGAGGAACTTGGAGGCGACCGCGACGCCGCACTCACCGGTGGCGGGATCGGCCGCGACGATGCTAAAGGTCATGCGGGAAATCCCGCAACCCTAATGCTGCGACTGCAAGGAATCACCGCCGGTAAACCTTACGGCATAATGGACTCTCAGTTCTCGCGTCCCTCCCCAGGAGTTTGCCCCTGCCCCAGCTTCGTCAAGATCTGATCACCGGGCGCTGGGTGGCCGTTGCCACCGAGCGCGCGAGGCGGCCCGATTCGTTCACCCAGGCGGTCAAGGAGGCGGTTGCGGCTCGCGACGTCTGCCCCTTCTGTCCCGGCCATGAGTCGATGACGCCGCCGGAGGTCCTCGCCTACCGGGCGCCGGGCGCGGCGCCCAACAGTGAGGGTTGGTGGGTGCGGGTGGTGCCGAATCTGTATGCGGCGTTTCGACTCGAGCCGGATGGGCAGGAGCATCGTCAGGGTCGCTTCTGGCAACGCGACGCCATCGGCGCCTGCGAGGTGCTGATCAGCAGCCCCGACCACCAGGCCCCGACACCACGGCTACCGCGTTCACAGGTAGAGGAGATCGTGCAGTCGTACGTGGACCGCTACCGGCACCACGCCGCGAACCCAGCGCTGGATTATGTCCTCATTCTCTATAACCACGGCCGGCCGGCGGGGGCCTCGCTGGAGCACCCGCATTCGCAGCTCTACGCCATCGGCCTGGTCCCGCCAGGTATTGTCGAGGAGCTGGAGGGCGCACGCCGGTTCCGCGATGAGCACCGCGCCTGCGTCTTCTGCACGACCCTGGAGGAGGAACGGCGGGCCGGCACCCGCGTCATCTTCGAAAACGACGGCTTCGTGGTATTCGCGCCGTACGCTGCTCGTACACCGTTCGAGACCTGGATCATGCCTCGCCAGCACGCCGCATCCTTCGGCGATCTCGATCTCGTCGGCGAGAAACCTGCCTTTGCCGAGGCGCTGCAGCTTACCCTGAAGGCGCTCCAGGAAGGATTGAACGATCCTCCCTTCAATTACTTCATTCACAGCCAGCCCGTGAAGGGGGATGTCACCGACGCCTACCACTGGCACCTCGAGCTGATCCCCAAGCTGAGCACCGCGGCCGGCTTCGAGCTGGGGACCGGGATGTGGATCAACGTCGTCAAGCCGGAAGACTCAGCAGCGTTCCTGCGGGAGCGGATTCAGAAAACCGTGGCCCAGCGGGCCTGGGGATGAAGGCCGTCGTCATGGCCGGCGGCGAGGGGTCGCGGTTGCGGCCGCTGACCAGCGGTGTGCCGAAGCCGCTCGTGCCGGTCGTCGGCAAGCCGGTGATGGAGCACATCCTCCGGTTGCTGCGCAAGCATGGGATCACCGACGTGGTCGTGACGTTGCAGTACCTCGGCTCCGCGATCCGGGACTATTTCGGCGACGGCTCGGACTTCGGGGTGGACATCACCTACGTCGTCGAGGATTCCCCGCTGGGCACCGCCGGCAGCGTCAAGAATGCGCAGCAGTACCTCGACGAGCCGTTCATCGTCATCAGCGGCGACGCTCTCACCGACATCGACCTGAGCCGGGTGATGCAGTACCACCGGGAGAAGGGCGCAGCCGCCACCATCGTGTTGACGTCGGTGGCAAACCCGCTCGAGTTCGGTGTGGTGATCACCAACCCGGATGGCACGATCAACCGTTTCCTCGAAAAGCCATCCTGGGGTGAGGTCTTCTCCGACCAGGTCAATACCGGAATCTACGTCATCGAGCCGGAGGTGCTCGACCTCTTGCCGCCGGCAACGGTGGTGGATTGGAGCGGCGACGTCTTCCCCAAGATGCTGGTCAACGCGATGCCGCTCTATGGCTTCCTGGCGCCCGGCTACTGGTGCGACATCGGCAATATCCAGACCTACTACCAGGCGAATTGGGATGCGCTCGAGGGACGGGTCGACGTCGAGATCGCGGGCGAGCGCCGGCACGGGAACGTCTGGATCGGGGAGGACGTCGAGATCGGCTACGACGTGCGGATCGATGGCCCGGCCTATATCGGCAACGAATGCAAGCTCAAGGCGGGCGTCTTCATCAATGGGCCGGCGTGCGTCGGCAATTTCTCGGTGATCGACGAGAACACGAAGGTCAGCAACTCGATCATCTGGACGTACTCCTACCTCGGCGAGAACTCCCGGCTGCGCCAGGCGATCGTCTGCCGCCATGTCACCATCAAGAACGGCTGCCTGCTCCAAGAAGGTGCGGTGATCGGGGATGACGTGGTCGTTGGTGAAGGCACGACGATCGATGCCGGGGTGAAAATCTGGCCGGACAAGCAGATCGAGCCGGGGTCAACGGTGCACGAGAGCATCATCTGGGCCGGCCACTACAAGCGCGGCCTGTTCTCCTCCTACGGGCTCGTCGGCCTGGTCAACATCGAGCTCACTCCGGAGTACTGCGCCCGGTTGGGCGCGTCCTTCGCCGCCCTCTTTCCCAAGGGTGCCGCGATCGCGGCCGCCCGTGACGGCCAGCGTCCCTCGCGCATGATCAAGCGGGCCCTGGTCTCAGGCCTGATGTCAGCCGGCGCCTCGATCATTGACCTGAGCGAACTGCCCATCCCGGTGGTCCAGTACTACGCGCGCGAGCATCCGATCGCCGGCGCCGTCCATATCCAGATGTCGCCGCTCGACAGCCGCTCGGCCGATATCCGGATGTTCGACGCCAACGGCGTGGTGCTCGACAAGAAGGCCGAGCGCAAGCTGGAGAACGTGTTCTTCCGGGAGGATATCCGCCGCGTGCACTTCTACGAGATGGGTGATATCAGTTACCCGCAGGACGCGATCGATTCCTACATCGACGGGCTGATCGGGCTGATCGATGTCGAGGCGGTACGCCAGGGGCATTTCAAAGTGCTGGTCGACTTCGACCACGGAAGCGCCTCGCTGGTGCTGCCCCGCCTGTTCAAGGAGCTGAACCTCGACGCGATCCCGCTCAATGCCGGCTTCGACGAGACCTACCAGTCGAAGACGGACGAGGCCTTCGACGAGGCGCGCCGGCAGTCGGCGCTCATCACGCGGACGCTGGGCTGCCATCTGGGCGCCTACATCGACTACGGGTCGGAGCGCGTGTTCCTGATCGATGACCAGGGCGAGCTGCTCGACCACCACGAGGCGCTGGGCGTGATCGCGCTGCTGACCTTGAAGGCGAAGCCCGGCGTGCTGGTCGCTCCGGCGACGGTGCCGCAGACGATCGCCGCCCTGGTCCGACAGGTGCCTGGATCCCATTTCGTGCCCGGCAAAGTTGAGCCCTCCGCCCTCTTGCGAGCGGCGCAGCAGCACCAGGCGCGATTGGCGTCCGATGCGAAGGGCGGCTACGTCTTCCCCGAGCATCTGGTGGGCTTCGACGCCATCTTCACCTTGATCAAGCTGCTGGAGTTGCTGGCCAAGGACGGGCGGACGGTGTCTGCCGTCCGGCGGGAGGTCCCGCGGGCGGCCTATGAGCACCGCCTGGAGACGGTGCCCTGGGATGCCAAGGGGCGGGTGATGCGCACAATGGTGGAGATGCACCGCGATGCTTCAGTGGACCTCGCGGACGGGATCAAGGTGTTCGTGGACGGCGGCTGGGTGCTGGTGCTGCCCGACCCCGACATGCCCCGCTACCACATCATCGTGAGCATGGAAGATTCCGAGAAGGCGCGGGCGCTGGCCGATCGCTACAGCGCGATGGTCAAGACCGCCATCGGCGGCAGCGGCTCGGGTAGTCCGGCGGCCGCCCGTTAGTCAAGGGGCTGGAGGTTGCCGGCCCGTCCGATCGTTCCCGGCCGGCCGGGCGCGCGCGTCCGGGGCGAGCGGCGCTTCGTGCGAACGGCGGGGTTCTTTCGGGCGCTGCCGCCGCGGGTTGTGGCCGCACTTCCCGATCGATTGAAGGATGTGAGCCACCGAGTCCGGTCCAGTCAGGCGCAGTGGTTCTTCGACGATCCGCGTCTGCATTTCGAAGCCTGGTGGCACGCAAACAGTGGGCGCCTGGAACTCGGCCTTCACCTCGAGGCGACGCCCGCGATCAACGAGCGGATCGCCGCCGGCCTGGCGCGACAGCTCCTGCTGATCAAGGCGCGGCTTGGCCGGGAGCTCGACCTCGAGCCATGGGACCGCGGCTGGGTTCGCCTCTACGAGACGCACCCGGTCGAAGTCTTCGATGCCGCCCGGGTGAAGCTGACGGCGGTGCGGATGGCGGAATTGATCGGGGTCATCTGGCCGATGTGCCAGGAGCTGCGGAAACGCGATGCTAGAATCCGCCTTGCCGAGCGGGAGTAGCTCAGCTGGTCAGAGCGCAACCTTCCCAAGGTTGATGTCGCGAGTTCGAATCTCGTCTCCCGCTGATTCCCCACTCGGCCAGCGAAAAAGGGCTTCCAGTCTGGCGCCGGAGGCGATGACGGCCTTGCCACTCCCGCGCCGGCCCTGCAGCACATTCGCGGCGACGCCCCCTTAAGCGACGCCCGATATTTTGAGGGGCCGCCGTCACATCCGCCCACCGGCATCCGTCATCCATAGTGGAGCGATCCGCACCCCATCCAAAAGGAGAACTCACTTGACCAAGACATATCTCGTCCCTTACATCAACTTCCAGGGCCAGGCCCGCGAGGCAATGGAGCACTACCGCAAGGTGCTCGGCGGCAAGCTCGAGTTGTTCGCCTCCAACGAGCAAGGCCGGCCCAAGCCGGCCGCCCCCGGCGACCGCATCATGTACGCGCAGCTCGAATCCGATGGCGTCGTTATCGTCGCCTCAGACGGCAATCCCAAGTACCCCGCCAAGGTCGGCGAGCACATCGGCCTGTCGCTCCGCGGCAGCGACCGCGCGCGCCTCACCTCGGCTTTCGAGGGACTCGCCGACGGCGGCCAGGTCAAGATGCCGCTCACGGACCAGCCGTGGGGCACGTCGGGCTGGCTGACCGACAAGTTCGGCATCAACTGGAACCTCGACATCGAAAAGTCCTGAAGTAAGCATGACGCAGGACTGGCTGGCCGAGCGTTTCGAGGCCAATCTCCCGCACCTGCGACAGGTCGCGTTCCGCATGCTCGGCTCGCAGGCCGAGGCCGACGACGCCGTCCAGGAGGCGTGGCTCAAGCTGAGCGGGACCGACGCCGGCGACATCGAGAACATCGGCGGCTGGCTGACGACAGTCGTCGCCCGGGTCTCCCTCGACATGCTCCGCAAGCACCGGTCGCGGCGCGAGGAGCCTGCCGTCAAGCTGCTTCCCATCGCCGCTGCTGCGGACCCCGAGGGCGAGGCGGTGCTCGCCGACTCGGTGGGTGAAGCGCTGCTGCTAGTGCTGGACACGCTCACGCCCCAGGAACGGCTGGCGTTCGTCCTCCACGATATGTTCGACGTGCCGTTCGCGGAGATCGCGCCCATCGTCGGCCGGACGCCGGCGGCCGCGCGGCAGCTCGCGAGCCGGGCGCGCCGCCGCGTGCGCGGAGCGTCAAAGCCCGACGCCGACCTGAAACGACGCCGCCAGGTGGTCGACGCGTTCTTGGCCGCGTCGAGGGCGGGCGACTTCCAGGCGCTCCTCTCACTCCTCGATCCCGAGGTCACCATGCGAGCCGACGCCACCGCCGTCCGCATGGGCGCCGCCGCCCACCTCAGCGGGTCCGCCGCCGTGGCCGGTACGTTCTCCGGCCGTGCGCTCACCGCCCAAGCCGCCATGGTCGATGGGCTGCCCGGCGTGGTCTGGGCGCCGGGCCGGCGGGTTCGCGTCGTGTGGCGCATGACCTTCACAGACGCCCGGATCAGCGAGGTCGAGATGCTCGCCGACCCGGACACCATCGCCAAGCTAGAGCTCTCCGCCGCCTAAAGGCGGCGGATCGCCTACCCTGCGGTACTGCGGGTCTTCCGCCGCGAGGAGCTCTTCGCCCGACTGCCTCGATTCGCACCTTATGGGTTGCGCCCCGCGCAGCGAGCGGTGGGCGCAACCGGGTTTGCCGAGGTCAGCAGGCCCAGCCTCCGGAGCGTGGTGATGCGGGTCGACTTCTAAGGGTCAACGCCTGCAACGACGATGGCGCCCGGAGCGGCCGCGGAACTCGTGGTTTCTACTCTAGGAGCGTTGCATCAGGCTCGGACAGCATCCGCTGGCTCGCCGGCGAAGGCCCGCTCTAGCTCAGCAAGGTCGATCTTCTTCATCGCGAGCATCGCCTTCATGGCCCGTTGCGCTTTGGCCTGATCGGGGTGGCTCAACATTTCCTCCATCCCGGCGGGAGTGACCTGCCACGACAGTCCATACCGGTCCTTGAGCCAGCCGCAGGGTCCTTCCTCGCCACCCTCCGACAGCGCGCTCCAGAAGTAATCCACTTCCTCCTGGTTTTCGCAGTTGACGACGAATGAGATCGCTTCCGAAAAGGCGAACTGCTGCGCGCCGCCGTTGAGGGCAGTAAACTCCTGTCCTTCGAGCTGGAAGCGCACGACCATGACGGTGCCTGCTGGGCCTGGTCCTGCCTCCCCGTAACGGGTAACGTCGAGAACCTTGGAGACACCTCGGTTCGAGCCGGGCCGCTTCGAGAACACTGAGATGTAGTGGTTCGCGGCTTGGTCCGCCTGATTGTCGAACCAAAGCATGGGGGTGATCTTCTGCACTGGTTTGCCTCCTTTCTGCTTCATTGTCAGGTATGACTGGCGGCAGTCGTCAACCTCATCGGTGGGGGAGGAGATCCCATGGGGTGAGCGAGAAGGACGCCCGGCGTGGTGTGATTGAGCTCCAGCCATGAGCCGCGCCCTCGAAGCGTTCAACCGTCGCATGCTGCGGGCACGGGACGCCATGGACCGGGCCTACGCCCAGCCGCTCGACGTGCCGGCGCTGGCACGCGTCGCGCATCTTTCCGAGGCGCACTTCAGCCGCAGCTTCCGCGCGACCTTCGGGGAGACGCCGCATCGATATCTGCAGCGGCGCCGAGTGGAGCGGTCGATGTGCCTGCTGCGGGAGACCGATCGCAGCGTCACCGACATCTGCATCGACGTCGGCTTCACCAGCCTGGGGAGTTTCAGCCGCACATTTCGAGAGATCGTCGGCGAGACCCCGTCGGAGTACCGGGCGGGGCATGGACCAATGCTGGCGCCGAACTGCTTCGTCATGGCAGCCGGTCGCCCAGTGCTCTCGGCCGCCGAGGCCGAGCGATCCACAGTCCCCGCGAATCCCGATCATGGGAGTGAATCCAGCAGTTTTGGAGAAGCCGTCGGCGCCCGGGTTTTCTAGCATAGAGCTCGTCGCACCAAGAACTGCAAATCGCAGAAGGAGGATCACGCAATGCTCAAGATCAACGTCGCCTCGATCAAGGTCCTCGACCAGGACGAGGCCCTCGACTTCTACGTCAACAAGCTGGGGTTGGAGGTCGGCAGCGACATCAAGCAAGGCCCCTTCCGTTGGCTGACGGTGCGCGTCCCCGGCGACCACAGCATCGAGATCCAGCTCGACGAGCCGGGCCCGCCGGTGGTTGACGAGGCCACCGCGGTGCAGATGCGCGAGCTAATCGCCAAGGGCGCGCTGGGCGGTCTCGTGTTCCAGACCGACGACTGCCGTGAGCTCTACGAGACCCTCAAGGCTCGCGGGGTGACCGACTTCACCCAGGAGCCCACGGAGCACTTCTACGGCATCGACATGGGCGTCCGCGACCCCTTCGGCAATCAGCTCCGGATCTTGCAGCGGAAGGCCCGCGCCCAGGAGGGCACGACTCAGGAGGCCACCGCCGCGGCGCGGTGACCCGGACGATCTGAGGGTGAGCGGCCGGCGTGGGCTTCGACCCGGGCCGCCGCTCCGCGCGTCCTCAGCAGCTGCCGCAGTAGGGCAGGATCGGGCGATGTGCCGGAATAGACTGCAGGGGAAGGCCTGATCGTGCCTGCAAGCCGGTTCGAATCCGCTTACCTCGGAACGCCCCCGTGGGATATTGGCCGCCCGCAGCCCGCGATCATGCGGCTTGCCGAGACTGGCCAGATCACAGGGTCGGTCCTTGACGTCGGGTGTGGGACCGGCGAAAACGTCCTGTACCTGGCCGAGCGTGGCTTTACCGTGACGGGAGTCGACGGCGCGCCGACCGCGCTCAGGAAGGCTCGGGCCAAAGCGAAACGGCGTGGTCTCACGGCTCACTTCGAGGTCGCCGACGCGCTCAACCTCTCCATGGCGAAGCGGCAGTTCGACACCGTCATTGATTCCGGGCTGTTTCACGTGTTCTCCGACGAAGAGCGTGCCCGCTTCATCGAGAGCCTCGGCCGAGTCGTTCGGCTCGGTGGTGTCTATTTCCTGATGTGCTTCAGCGACAAGCAGCCGGGCGACTGGGGACCGCGCCGGGTCACCCTGGCCGAGATCCGGTCCGTCTTTAAGGATGGCTGGCGCATCAATTACGTCGAGCCGTCGGCCTTCGACACAAACGACGGTCATGCCCACGCCTGGCTCGCATCCATCTCGCGGTCATGAAGGGGTGTTAGACGGCGTCGCTGCGCTTTGCCTCGAGCCCATCGATCGGAGACAAGAGCCGACACCCCACCCGGTCGTCGCGACGCAGTAGCAGTTCGAGACCGCCAGGCTCTCGGAGTCGCCGTAGCCGCGGTGGGCGGCAAGGAGCATCGAGGCCCCGAGGAAGACGAGCGTAGCGTTGCGTGTCGGACAGGCCTCCAGCAGCACGACGAGCGCTGCGCAGTTGATGCCGGTCGCAAGGGAATGGTCTTATGAAGCCTTGTCTCCGCGAAAGCGAGGCGGGCGAGTTGGGCTAGCGTCCCTGCTGTTGGGAACCCGACAAGTCCAAAAGCCAGTTGCCACCAGATGCTGCCGCCGCTGGCGGCATAAATCATCCCGATCGAGAGCAGCAACAGTCCGACCAGGATTCGCACCGCTGCGATCAGCCCGCGTCGACCGCATAACTGAGCGGGTTGAAGGCGGCGACCGTTCGTGGCGCCAGCGCTCAGCCGGAGGCTTCCGCGCCTCCGATCTGTTGATCGCGGTGGCGGCGCTGAGCTTCGAAGTGGTCGATCAGATGAAGGCCGACGATGCACACGAGTCCCTCCGTCGGCCCGGCCCTCTCCCCGGCGCGGGAGATCAAGTCTGGCCAGACGCCGATCTCGCACCCGGGCGTTCCCAGGATCACCGCCAGGATGAACGCGATGAATTCGGCGGTTAACACGAAGACATCGAAGTACCACACCAGGTCGGCGAGTGGAAACCCCCACACCGACCCAGACCTGGAGTACCCAAGCGCGCCCGCGACGATCACCGTCCCGGCGATGGCGACGATTGACGCCACTTGGAACCGCCTCGCGACGCGATCACCGAGGACAGCGGCCGAGACGGCACCGACGATCAAGACGAACACGATAAGCATCAGGGCATGGAGAAACCACGCGCTGGGCTCCGTCAGGATATGGGGATTGCGAAAACGTGCCGAACCGTGGCTGTCGACGATCGACGTCAAAGTTAGCGCGGCCGTAATAGCCAAGCCGAGTCGGACGAGCCGACCAACGAGTCCTGTCCGGAAGGCGTCTATATGCGTCATGCCAGTGATCTCCATCGTTTTTTAATTCTCTAGGCCAAAGCCCTGGAGAACGAGCGCACCGCCGCGATCAGCGAGAGTGCGGCCAACAAGCCAATCAGGACAAAGCCCTTGACGACGCTCGCATCGCCAAGATGGTCGTTGAACGCCGCTCGCGCCGCATCGACCGCATAACTGAGCGGGTTGAAGGCGGCTACCGTCTGCAGCCACTTTGGCGCCAGACTCATGGGAAGCAGCACCCCGGATAACAGCAGCAATGGAAGCGTGATGCTGAATGCGATGCCGCCGAAGGTATCAGCGTTGCGGATCAGGAGGGCGATCGCGTAGGACGCCGACGCCATCATCAAGCCGATCAATGCGATGAGGAGGAGCACGACGGCGATCTCGATCGGCCCGATCCGCAGGCCGAATGGCAGCGAGACCACAATGATCGCGATGGCCGGCAGGACCAGGGTCACGACCGAGGCCAGGGCGCGTCCCAGCAGCAGCGCCACCCGGCTGACGGGAGTTACCCGCAGGCGCTCGGTGACCCCAACCTTGAGCTCCGCGATCAAGCTCCAGCCGGCACTGGTGGTCGCAAAGAGGCTCAGCTGCACGAGGAGACCGGGGATGAAGACGTTATAGGCGCCTCCAGGCGGAAAGCCTCGCAGTTGCGCCACCGACGTGAGTAGTGGAGCGAAGAGGACGACATAGAGGACAGGCTGCGAGAGGCTCACGAGCATGAAGATGGGACTCGTCAGTGCCTTGACCAAGTAGCGCCGGAACACGATCCAGACGTCGTGGAGCACCTGAACCATCAGCCGGCCACCTCACGGAGCGACGTGCCGGTTTTGTGCAGGAACACATCATCCAGGCTTGGCCTGGCCAACGCGATCGTTTCCAGGCTGAGATCCGCTCCATCAAGCAGCCGCAGGATGGCCGGCATCGCGGTCTCCCCTCGGTCGACATAGAGCCTGATGTGGCCGTTCGCGGGCCCGCGGTCGGGCGCCTCCCTGATAAACGGCTGGTTGCGCAGGAGAGCGAGCGCCGCATCGCTCCTGTCGCCGACGCCGATGAGGACGAGGTCACCTGCGATCTCCGCCTTCAATGCGTGAGGCGTGCCCTCGGCAACGATTTTGCCGTGGTCGATGATGGCGATCCGGTCGCAGAGGGCGTCCGCCTCGTCCATATAATGGGTGGTGAGGAAGATGGTCGTGCCGCCTTCCCCGCAGGAGTCGCACCTCGTCCCAGAGGTGAGCGCGACTCTGGGGGTCGAGTCCCGTCGTGGGCTCATCCAGGAAGAGGAGCCGCGGTCGATGCATCAGCCCAAGGCCGACATCGAGGCGGCGGCGCTGCCCGCCTGAGTACGTTTCCGTGGCGCGATCGGCACAGTCGGTCAGCTCGAGGATCGAGAGCAGCTCATCGGCCCGTCGCCGCGCCTCGGCCGCCGACATCCGGTAGAGCCGGCCCTGGAACACAAGTTCGGTTCGCCCCGTCAGGCTCGGATCAGCGCCAGCCTGCTGACCGACATATCCGACGTGCTCCCGAACTCGATTCGGTCGGTGCCGCAGATCGAAACCGGCAACGATGGCGTCGCCGCTACTGGGCGGCAGCAGCGTCGCCAGCATGCGCAGCGTCGTCGTCTTGCCAGCCCCATTCGGACCGAGGAACCCAAAGATCTCGCCTCCCTTGACATTCAGATCAATCCCCGCGACTGCCTCGACCACCCCGCGTCGGCTGGCAAAGCTCCGGCGCAGGTCACGTGTCTGCAGGACCGTATCCATGGCCTCCTCCTGTCTATTCCGTAGTGTCTACTCTAGCATAGACACAAGGGAATAGACAATATGCAAGAATGGGCGACAATGGTGAGGCGCCAGAAAGGCGAAGGAGCTGCACGCCCGAAGTCAACTCGGCGGCAGTTGCTTCCCCGCGCCAAACGACGGGAGCAGATCCTGATGGCGGCCACCCACGCCTTTGCGCGGGCCGGTTTTACATCGACCAGTCTCGATGACGTCGCGGCGGAGGCCGGGGTGGACCGGGTTATTCTCTATCGGCACTTCGCGTCCAAGGCCGACCTCTACCGTGCGGTCCTCCGGCGTGCCAGTGATCGTCTCGCCGCAGCGACCGGGGCGCCCCAGTTCAGTGCCACCAGCGTGGCGGGCCTGCTCTCGGCGGCTGCCGAGGATCCGGACGGGTTCCGGCTGCTCTTCCACTATGCTGCCCGCGAACCCGAGTTCCGTCAAGATATGGACGAACGACGCCGCCAGATGGTCGCGGTGACTCGCCGCGCCCTGGCAGGGAGGATCCCCGATCCGGCCTGGGCACGTTGGGCCTCCAACCTCCTCCCCACCATCGCGGTCGAGGCCGTCATTGCCTGGTTGGACGTTGGTCAGCCCGATGGAGCACGCGCCGCCCAGCGAATCGAAACAGCGTTCTGGGGCGTCGTCGAGGCAGCGCGATGGACAGCTGGCCATTGACCGTGAACCCCTTTCGGCCGACTTAAGCTCGCCTGCCGCGACCGGCGGGCAAATGTCGCATTCGAGCTGCAAAGCCCCACGGGCAGCAACCGGACCAGCGTATCGACGGCAGTGACCTGATCCGCCGGAGCCGCTACCCGTCGCCTTAATCTGCCCTTTCTATACTTGTCGGATGGGGGAAGCACCACCACAGTTCGAAGCGTCGACGCGCGCCCAAGCAGCCTCGGCGTCACTCTGGGACCATTTGCCGCCGGTTCCGGCACCGACGGTTCACGGCGCATCCGTCCTCGAGGCGCCGCCGGTCCAGCCTGCCCCGATCGCCCAGGCTCAGCCGCGCTACCTCAACCGTGAGCTTTCCCAGCTCGACTTCGACGAGCGGGTGCTGGCCATCGCCGAGGACGAGTCGCTTGCGCTGCTCGAGCGGGTGCGCTTCCTGGCGATCCTGGGCGAGAACGTCGACCAGTTCTTTCAGGTCCGCGTCGCCGGCCTGAAGGAGCAGGTGCACGCCGCTCTCCCCCAGACCTCACCGGACGGCATGACAACCGGCGAGCAGCTCCGCGCCATTCACCAACGAGCGGGGAGCCTCCTCCAGCGGAGCACGGATCTCTTCTCCCGTCAGGTCGCGCCAGCCCTCGAGCAGCACGGTGTTTGCATTGCTGCTGTCGCCGACCTGGACGAAGCCGATCGCGACTTCCTTGCCGCCGAGTTTCGCGCCCGCATCTTCCCGGTCCTGACGCCGCTGGCGGTCGATCCGGCGCATCCCTTCCCGTACATCTCCCATCTCTCGCTCAACCTCGCGGTGATGGTCCGTGACCCGGTTCGCCGCCAGATGCGTTTCGCCCGCGTCAAGGTCCCGCCGCTGCTGCCGCGCTTCATCCCGCTGCCAGATGGGAAGCGTTTCATCCCACTCGAGCAGGCCATCGCCCTGTACCTCGAGGAGCTGTTCCCCGGGATGCAGATCGTGAGCCATCATCCGTTCCGGGTCACGCGCGACGCCGATCTCGACCTTGTCGACGAGGAGGCTGCCGACCTGCTGGCGGCCATCCAGGACGAGTTGCGCCGCCAGAAGCGCAAGGCACAGGTCGTCCGCCTCGAGGTGGATGCCGGGATGTCCGAGGAAGTGCTGGGTCTGCTGGTCCGCGAGCTCGAACTCGAGCCGACCGACGTCTACCGCGTCAACGGCCTGCTGGACCTGAGCAGCCTCTGGGCCATCTACGCCCTCGACCGTCCGGACCTCAAGGACGACCCCTGGACACCAGTCACGCAGCGGCGGCTGCAGGGTGTCGGCGTTGATCGCACTGACATCTTCGAGGCCCTCAAGGGTGGCGATATCCTCGTCCATCACCCCTACGACTCCTTTTCCACTTCGGCCGAGGCCTTCATCGACCAGGCCGCCGCGGACCCGGACGTGCTGGCCATCAAGCAGACCCTTTACCGGACGTCCGGTCCGGTAAGTTCAATCGTCCGGGCGCTCATCCGGGCGGCGGAGAGTGGCAAGCAGGTGGTGGCGCTCGTCGAGTTGAAGGCGCGCGGCGACGAGCAGGCCAATATCGCCTGGGCCCAGGCCCTCGAACAGGTCGGCGTCCACGTCGTCTATGGCGTCGTCGGGCTCAAGACCCACGCCAAGGTTGCGCTGGTCGTCCGGCGGGAGGCGGACGACATTCGCCGCTACGTCCACGTCGGCACCGGCAACTACAACCCCAAGACCGCGCAGATCTATGAAGACGTCGGGCTGCTGTCTGCCGATCCCGAGCTCGGCTCTGACGTCGCCGAGCTCTTCAATTTCCTGACCGGCTACAGCCGCCAGCGTCGATTCGGCCGGCTGCTCGTGGCACCGGTGGGATTGCGCTCGAACATCATCCGGATGATCCGGCGGGAGGCGGCCCGGCCGGGCGGTGGCCGCATCATCTTGAAGGTCAACAGTCTGGTCGACCCCGAAATCGTCGAGGCGCTCTACGCTGCTTCCCAGTCCGGGACCGAAATCGACCTGATCGTCCGCGGTCTCTGCAGCCTGCGGCCCGATGTGCCTGGACTCTCGGATCGAATCCGCGTCCGCTCGCTGGTCGGCCGCTTCCTCGAGCATTCCCGGATCTTTCGATTTGGTCCGGACGGCGGCCCTGTCGAGTACTTTCTCGGTTCGTCAGACCTGATGCCGCGTAACCTCGATCGCCGCGTCGAGGCGATGGTGCCCGTCCTGGATCCGGCGTTGCAGGAGCGCCTGGCCCAGATCCTGGATGTCGAGCTCGAGGATGACGTGCTTGCCTGGGGGCTGCATGGCGACGGGTCATGGTCGAAGCTTCCGACCGTCAAGGCTGTCAATGCGCAGCATGTCTTCGAGCAGCTGGCCGAAGCACGCGCGGCGGCGACCAACGGATCCGCGCCGGATGCTTGAGCGCGAGCTCAAACTCGCCGCCACGCCAGCGTTCCAGCTTCCCGATCTCGAGGACCTCGCTCCGGCGGTCGAGGCAACCCCGGTCGACGAGCGGCGCCTGGAGACGGTCTACTACGACACTCCCGACCTGCGGCTGACTCGCTGGGGCGCCAACCTTCGTCACCGCCAGGGCGAAGGCTGGACCCTGAAGCTCCCCTTCGCCGGTGCGGGACCGACGCTGACTCGCCGAGAGCTCGAGTTCTCCGGCAGCGCCGGCCGGCCGCCAGAAGCCGCCCTCGCACTCGTGATCGCGTATGTCCGCCGGTCGACGCTGGTGCCGGTGGCCAGCTTCTCCACGTTGCGCCGCCGGGTGCAACTGAAGAATCGCGATGGCGTGGTCCTCGCCGATGTGGTCGATGACGACGTGTCCGTCATCCAGGGGTTGCGCGTCCAGAACCGGTTTCGCGAGGTCGAAGTCGAGCTGCGCGATCCCTCAGCGGATCGCTTGCTGGAGCCGATTCTCGCGCGCTTGCGCCACGCCGGGGCCGCCAACGAAGACCAGGCGTCCAAGCTGGTGCGGGCGCTGGGCGCGCGCGCGATGGCCGCGCCTGAGGTCGACCCCATCACGCTCACGCCCACCGCCACGACTGGCGACCTGGTCCGGCACGTGATCGCGGTGTCGGTCGCCAGCCTGCTGCGCCATGACCCGGGCGTGCGACTGGGCGACGACCCCGAAGATGTCCATCGGGCCAGGGTCGCCACACGCCGGCTGCGCTCGCAGCTGCGCACCTTCCGCACCATGCTCGAGCCGGGATGGGCCAACGCCCTGCGTGGCGACTTGCGCTGGCTCGGTGCCGGCCTCGGCAGCGTTCGCGATAAGCAAGTCATGAGTCAGCGCTTGCGCGGCCGGACGACGGCGCTGACCGTGGACGACGCCCCGATTGTGGGGGAGCTCTCCGACGAGCTGCAGGCCGAGAGCGAGGAGGCCCGAGCGCGGCTGGTGCTCGACATGCGCACCGACCGGTACATCGACCTGATCGAGCGGCTGGTCGAAGCCTCGCGGGCGCCGGCGTTGACCATCGAGGCCCACCAACCCGCGGCCACCGCCGTGCCTGCCCTTGCTCGGCGCGACTGGAAGCGGCTGCGTACCGGCGTGTCGCGCCTGCCCGAATCGCCCGCAGACTCGCAACTCCACGGCATCCGCATCCTCGCCAAGCGGGCTCGCTATGCGGCGGAGGCGGCGGTGCCCGTTTTAGGGAAGGTCGCGCCTCGTTTCGCCGAGGCCGCGGCGGCACTTCAGGACGTGCTGGGTGACCATCAGGACAGCGCGACCGCGCAAGGATGGTTGCGGCAGGCCGGACAGGGACCACGTGCCTTCGTCGCGGGTGAGTTGTGCATGCTCGAACGCGAGGCCGCAGCCCGCGACCGCGCCGAATGGCCGAACGTTTGGAAAAAACTTAACCGCAGACGGCTCAGAAGGTGGATGATATGACCCGAGCCGCGTCGACCATGCAATCGTCGCAGCACCATACCACGCAAGGGGTGTCCATGGCAGCAAAGATCTTGAACGTCGATGAGGCCAAACTGGTCAGGGCGGCTGGGGGCGTGATCCGGCGAAACGGGTCCCGCGGTCCGATGCGGGTCGCCATCGTCCATCGGCCGGGCTACGACGATTGGTCCTTTCCCAAGGGAAAGGTGGACCGTGGCGAGACCCTCGAGCAGACCGCGCTCCGCGAGGTGGAAGAAGAGACCGGCCTTCGCTGCCGGCTCGTCGCGCCGCTCGGCTGCACGGCGTATGCCGACCACAAGGGCCGGGACAAGGTCGCCTGCTACTGGCTGATGGACGTTCTGGGCGGCCGCTTCCGTGCCGGCAGCGAGATCGACCAGGTTCGCTGGGTGACAATCGATGAGGCCCTCGACCTGCTCAGCTATCGGCGCGATCGCGCGCTGCTCCGGGCGCTCGACCTCGAAGAGACCGGATAGCGCACACCCAAGCATGGCGGCGTACCTGGTCCGTCATGCGAAGGCGGGTGATCGCGATGACTGGAAGGGCGATGACCGCCTCCGGCCGCTCACCAGGTCCGGATGGCGGCAGGCACAGGCGCTGGCGGCGTCGTTCAAGCAGGAACCGATCGACCGAATCCTCTCGAGCCCTTACGTGCGTTGCCTGCAGACGGTCGAGCCGCTTGCCCTACAGCGCACGCTCCCGGTTGAGGCGAGACAGGATCTGGCAGAGGGGTCCGGGGGCGAGAGTGTGATCCGCCTGGTGCAGCAGTTCAAGGGACGCAACATCGTTCTCTGCACGCATGGCGACGTGGTCGAGGAGCTACTCGAGAAGTTGATCGCCGACCGGCTCGTCTCCAGGGCGCGGGCGAACCTCGAGAAGGGATCGACCTGGGAGCTCGACGAGCAGAATGGCCGAATTACGAGCGCGAAATACTGGCCGGCGCCGTAGGGGCGTTGCCGGACTACCCGAACTTGCCCTTGACGTAGTCACGGGTGCGCGAGTCGCCTCGCCTGCTGCATGTTGTGGGTGACGATCACGACGGTGTACTGGTCCGCGAGCTCGCGGATCAGCTCCTCCACCCGAAGCATCGAGATCGGATCGAGCGCAGAGCAAGGCTCATCCATCAGGATCACCTCAGGCTTGGTGGCGATGCAGCGGGCGATGCAGAGTCGCTGCCGCTGGCCGCTGGACATCGACGTCGCTAAGCGGTGCAACCGGTCAGCCACGTCCTCCCACAGCCCGGCAAAGCGCAGGCTCTCCTCCACGGCAGCCTGGATCGCGTCCCTGCTCCATCCCATCAATCGCGGGGCGTAGGCGACGTTGTCGTAGATCGACACCGGGAAGGGATTGGCTCGCTGGAACACCATTCCGACCCGGCGCCGCAACTCCTGCAGGTTGCCCATCGCGGTGATTTCCTCGTACCCGAGCCGGATGGAGCCGTTGACGCGCGTGCCGGGCGTCAGCTCATACATCCGGTTGAAGGTCTGCAGGAGCGTGCTCTTGCCGCAACCGGAGGGGCCGATCATCGCCGTGATCTTGTGCTCCGCGATGGAGAGGCTGACGTCGTTGAGGGCGCGGAACCGGCCGTAGTAAAAGGACACATGCGACGCCCGGATCTTGACCCGGTGTTCAACGACGTCTGGCCGGAGGTCAGGTTCCGAATACAGGTCGGCGCAGCCGCAAGGCCGCCGGTGGTCATGGGCGTGACAGTCGCCTGGATCGTTTGTCGGGTCTCGACCCGTCCTGACGAGGCGCGTCAGCTGGGTGCGCCAAAAAAACGCCACCTCCCTTGCCCCAACGCTAGGCGGCGCCAGTTAACGGATCGTTATGTTCGAGTTAACGACAAGCTCGGAGTGGAAGGAAGCGCCTGCTCGAACCTTAACCCGCCCGATTCCAGCTCTTTACCTTGGCGGCTTAAGGTACGATTCAGCGTCCACCGCATGCTTTCCCTTTTCCGGGCCGCTCCCAGGCTCTCCCCCTACGGAGCGGCTTTTCGTTTGCGCGCTGCCGCTGATGGCATCTGCTAGATTCCGGCAGGGATGGCGGGAATCTGGCGCCGGCGCGCCCACGACTCGCGCGCCGGTCGCGGCATGAAGGCCGCGCCCGGCCCGTCGCCTGAGCCACCCGAGCATGATGGCGAGGCCCGCCAGATCGTGGAGCGGCTGGCCGAGGGGGTGGTGCTGGTCGATCACGACGGGACGGTTCGCTGGCTCAATCCGGCGGCCCGCCAGATGATCGCGGCGATCGACCAACCGGTCGGGCGCCTGCTGGTTGAAGTGATCCGTGACCACCGGCTGGATGCTCTGGCCGAACGCGCGCGCGGCTCCCAGCTCGAACAGTCCCTCGAAATTGAATTGCCGGTCTCCGGACGCACGCTCCAGGTCCGAGCGGTTCCACTGGCCGCGGGGCGCGTCGCGCTGGTGATGCAGGACATGAGCCGAGTCCGCTACCTCGAGACGGTGCGCCAGCAGTTCGTCGCCAACCTTTCTCACGAGATCCGCACGCCGCTCGCGGGCCTCGATCTCGCCGCTCAGACCCTCTCCGGCCAGTTGCCCGGCGAGGGCGATGCGCGCCTCTTCATCGATCGCGTCATCGAGGAATCACAGCGGCTGCAGGCGATCTTGCTGAACCTTACCCAACTGGCCGCGCTGGACGCGGAAGGCATCGAGGTGGCGCGTGCCCCGTTCAGCGCCACCGAGCTCATCGCCGAGCTGGTGGACCGTTACCAGCCACGCGCGTCGGCGGCCGGCCTTGCGCTTCGGGCGGAGCCGGCCGAAGCGGACATCCAGGTCCTGAGTGACCGCGGCAAGACGGAACAGGCCCTGCAGAACATCGTGGACAATGCCCTGAAGTTCACCGGGTCCGGTGAGGTGGTCGTGACCGTGACATCCGATCAAACCTGGGTGGAGATTGCCGTACGGGACACGGGCCCGGGCATCCCGCCTCGCGACCTGCCACGGATCTTCGAGCGCTTCTATAAGGTGGACCGTGCTCGGGGTGGCCAGCCGGGCAGCGGGTTGGGTCTGTCGATCGCCCGCCATCTGGTGGAGCTACAGGGGGGAACCATCACCGCCGAGAGCACGCCCGGAGCCGGCACCCTTGTCCGGGTCCGGCTGCCGCGGACGCCCTTAACCTTCCGTTAACCCTCCGCGCACCGGGCGATTACGCCGTGTGTCTAGCATGAATCACGGATCCACTCGGCTCGCAATTCTTTGCTTATTCCGAAGGAGGAAACATCGCCAGCATGAAACGCGTTCTCATCGCCCTTTCCGCGGGCGCTACCGTCCTGCTTGCCGCCTGCGGGGGCAACACCGGCGCCGCCAATCCGTCCACCGGCGGGCCTGGTGTGCCGACACCGCCCCAGGCCTCGCTGACCGGCGCCGGCGCGACGTTCCCGGCCCCGTTCTACGACGCTGCCCGCTACGCCTACACCCTGAAGTTCAGCCAGGTGACCGTCAACTACCAGCCGATCGGCTCGGGGGCCGGCATCCAGCAGCTCACCAGGAAGACCGTCGACTTCGGCGCCAGTGACGTCCCGCTCAAGGCGTCAGAGGCTGCTGCCATGGGTGGCAGTGCCGCCGTCGTCCAGATCGCGGGGACGCTGGGCACCGAGTCGCTGGCCTATAACCTGCAGGGCGTCGCCACCGGCCAGCTCAAGCTGACCCCGGATACGATCGCCGGCATTTTCCTCGGGACCATCAAGACGTGGAACGACCCGGCGCTGGCCGCCGACAACAGCGGCGTCTCGTTACCGAACCAGCCGATCACGGTCGTCCACCGTTCGGACGGTAGTGGCACGACCTACATCTTCACCGACTATCTGTCCAACGTGAACGCCGATTGGAAGAGCAAGGTCGGCACCGGCAAGTCGGTCAGCTGGCCCGCCGGCCAGGGCGCCAGCGGCAACGCCGGCGTCGCTACCACGATTCAGCACACGCCCGGCGCGATTGGCTATGTCGAGCTTGCCTACGTGCTCCAGACCAATATGACGCAGGCGGCTCTCAAGAACCATGACGGCAATTTCGTCATCCCGAGCCCAGAGGGCGCCACCGCCGCGGCCAGTCAATTCCTCGCCGTCGGCCCCACGCAATTTTCGATCGTCAATGCGCCCGGCAAGGACAGCGCCCCGATCAGCGGCTACAGCTGGCTGATGCTCTACAAGGACCAGCCTGACAAGACGAAGGGCACGGCGCTGGTCGACTTCTTCGACTGGTTGGTGACCGACGGTCAGCAGTATGCGACCACCGTCCATTACGCCAAGCTGCCGTCGACGATCGTGCGCGATGATATCAATGCGCTGAAGACGGTGACCTCGGGTGGAAGCACGCTCCTGAACGTACCCGCGCCGTCCTGACCTTGCAATGAGTCGCGGACCTGCCGCCGAGCGGGTGGTTCCGGCGCCGCTGGTGGCCGTTAGCCACCATCGGCGTTTCGTCGACGGGGACCGCGTATTTTTGGGCCTGGCCTTGGGATCGGCCGTCGTCATCCTTCTGATCGCGCTCATCTTCATCGTTGCCCTGTTCATCCCGGCGCTCCCCTCCATCACCAGATTCGGGTTGGGCTTCTTCACCAGCACCACCTGGGACCCGGTCCGGCAACTGTTCGGCGCATTGCCGGCGATCTATGGCACGCTGGTGACCTCGGCGATCGGGTTGCTGATCGCCTTTCCGATCGGTCTCGGCGCCGCCCTGTTCCTCGCCGAGGAGGCCCGTCTTCGTTTCCTGCGCGGGCCGCTATCTTTTGCCATCGAGCTACTCGCCGGTATCCCGAGCGTCGTGATCGGGTTATGGGCGTTCGTGATTCTCACGCCGATCATGCGTGACAAGGTCGATCCGTTTCTCGGCCACGCCTTCGGCTTCCTCCCGCTCTTCCAGGGCACCGCGAGCGGCTACGGGTTCCTGACGGCGGGCGTCGTGCTCGCGATCATGGTACTGCCCATCATGATCGCGCTCTCACGTGACGTGATCAGGGCGGTTCCCCGCCCGCTACGCGAGGCGAGCCTGGCGCTGGGTGCGACCAAGGCCGAAACCACCTGGTCCGTCATCCTTCCGTACGCGCGGATTGGCATCACCGGCGCCGTACTGCTCTCGCTGGGTCGGGCCCTGGGGGAGACGATCGCCGTGACCATGGTGATCGGCAACCGGCCGGAAATCAGCGCGTCGCTCTTCTCGCTCGGATACACGCTGCCAAGTGTGATCGCGAACGAGTTCACGGAAGCGGTCGGCAACCTCTACCAGGGCGCCCTCTTCGAGCTCGGCCTGGTCCTGGTGCTGATCACGCTCGTGGTCAACGTCCTGGCGCGCCTGATGGTGTGGCGCTTTGCCGGCTCGGAGCCACGGTCCGTATGAGCCGTCCACTGGTTCGGATCGTGCTGGATCGATTGGTCAGCGCGCTGGTCGTGTTGTGTGTCATGGCGGCCGCGATCCCTGCTCTCGTTCTGCTGCTGTTCGTGCTGATCAAGGGCATTCCCGGGATGCTCCGCCCCGGCTTCTTTACGGACGCGCCTCACCCGATCGGGTTCCCGGGCGGCGGTGTCTTCAACGCCATCCTTGGCACCCTGATCATCGTTGGCGTGGCGTCCCTGCTGGCGGTCCCGTTCGGGACGCTGGTCGGGATCTTTCTTTCGGAATACGGACGTAACCAGCTCGGCGACACGGTGCGCTTTGTCAGCGACGTCCTGACCGGGCTGCCGTCGATTGCCTTCGGCATCTTCGGCTACACCGTGCTGGTGGCGACCCTGGGCCACTTCTCGGCCCTGTCCGCCTCAGTCGCCCTGGCGGTGCTGATGCTGCCGGTCATCCTTCGCGCCACGGAGACCGCGCTGGTGCTCGTGCCGCAATCGCTGCGCGAGGCCGGGCTGGCCCTGGGCGCGCCTCGCTGGCGGGTGACGTTGGAAATCGTCGTACCCGCCGCCCTCGGCGGGATCGTGACCGGTGCGTTGCTCGCGATGGCTCGGGCGGCGGGCGAGACCGCGCCGCTCCTCTTCACCGCACTGGGCAACGATCTTTTGAATACGAATCCGCTCCGGCCGATGGGCGCGCTGGCTCTCACGGTTTTCCGAAATGCGCTATCGCCCTACAGCAACCTGCAGGACCAGGCCTGGGCGGCAGCCCTGCTGCTCGTGATCCTGGTCGCGAGCACGAATATCCTCGCCCGGATCTACGTCCGACAGATCCAGCGCTAGTGATACTCAATGGGAGAATGATCGCGTGGGAAACGATGCAGGCTGAGGTTGCGGCGACAGCGGCGCCGGACGCCGACGCCGAGATCAAACTCGACGCCCGCCAGGTGAACTTCTTCTACGGCGACTTCCAGGCGCTCCATGAGGCGTCGCTCGCGGTGCAGTCGCGCAAAATCACGGCCCTGATCGGCCCATCGGGCTGCGGAAAGACGACCTTCCTGCGGATCTTCAACCGGATGCATGATCTCACGCCTGGCACACGGGCCACCGGCGAGGTGCTGCTCGACGGCCACAACGTGCTGTCGCCGGATACCGACGTCATCAACCTTCGTCGCCAGGTCGGCATGCTCTTTCAGCGGGCCAACCCGTTCCCAAAGTCGATCTTCGACAATGTGGCGTACGGTCCGCACATGCTCGGTTGGTCGAAACAGCAGATCAACGAGGTGGTGGAAGAGAGTCTGAAGGACACCGGGCTGTGGAGTGAGGTGAAGGATCGGCTGCGACGGTCGGCCCTCAACCTTTCCGGGGGCCAACAGCAGCGGCTGTGCCTCGCCCGCGCGCTGGCGGTGAAGCCTGAGGTCATCCTGATGGACGAGCCGGCCTCTGCCCTGGACCCGATCGCCACGCTGCGCATCGAAGAGCTCATGCAGGATTTGAAAAAGCGGTATACGATCGTGATCGTGACCCACAACATGCAGCAAGCGGCCCGTGTCTCCGATTTCACGGCCTTCATGCTGATGAACCAGCGCCGTGCCGGCGAGGTGATCGAGTTCGGCCCGACTGACGATATCTTCAACCGTCCGAAGGACAGCCGGACCGAGGATTACATCACCGGACGCTTCGGGTAGGGACCAGCGTCGTGGCCACCACCCGGACCCTTTTCGACCAGGAGCTTGCCGAGCTGAAATCGGGCGTCGTGCGCCTGGGCAGTATGGTCGAGCAGGCGATCGCCGAGTCGATGCGTGCTCTGGTCGATCGCAACAACGCGCTCGCCAGGGAAGTCATCGCCCGCGACCAGGAGGTCAACGAGCTGCATCGCCAGCTGCGGGAGCGGGCCTTCATGATCATGGCGACCCAGCAGCCGGTGGCGCGCGATCTTCGCTTGATCGTCAGCTTCCAGCACATGGTGCTCGAGCTGGAGCGGATGGGCGACCACGCGGTCGGGATTGCCCGCGCCGCACTACGGCTCAATGACATGCCGCAGCTCAAACCCTACATCGACCTGCCCAGGATGGCCGAGATCACCGAGTCCCAGGTGCACGAGATCCTGGGCGCGGTGATCGAGGCGGACGAGGACCGGGCGCGCGCCATCGCCGAGCGCGATGACGAGGTCGATGCCCTGTACCACAAAATCTGGGAGGAGCTGGTCCACTTCATGGTCGATGACCCGTCGAATGTCCAGCGCGCCGCCATCCTGCTCTTCCTCGCCAAGGACCTGGAGCGGATCGCGGATCGGGTGACCAACATCGCCGAGGATGTCGTCTTCCTCCACACCGGCCGGATCGTGGAGCTCAGCTAGGCGTGCCGAAGCGCATCCTTGTCGTCGAGGATGACGCGACCATCCGGGACACGCTGGCCTTCAACCTCAAGAAAGAAGGGTACGCCGTCACCGTGGCGCAGGACGGCGCCGACGCCGTGGCCCGCGCCCGGAGCTCGCGGCCCGACTTGATCCTGCTGGACCTGATGCTCCCCGAGTTGAATGGGCTCGAGGTCTGCCGCATCCTTCGGCAGGAGGGCAACGTGCCGATCATCATGCTGACCGCCAAGGAGAGCGAGGTCGACAAGGTGGTGGGGCTGCAGTTGGGCGCCGACGACTACATCACGAAGCCCTTCTCGCTGCGGGAGCTGTTCGCCCGGATGACCGCCGTGCTTCGCCGCAGCGAGCAGCGAGATGTGCGCTCCGAGGTGGAGGAGGACCGGCTCGGCCGGCTGCGGATCGACCGGGCGGGACGGCGGGCGATCGTTGACGACACCGAGCTGAAGCTGACCCCGAAGGAATGGGACCTGCTCGCCTATCTCGTCCGCCGGCCGGGCCGCGTCTTCACCCGCGAGATCCTGCTGGAGCAGGTCTGGGGCTACAACTACCTGGGCGACCGCAAGACGGTCGACGTTCACATCCGCTGGCTGCGCGAAAAGCTCGGTCGCTTCGGGAAGCTGGGCTTCGAGATCGTCACCGTCCGGGGAGCCGGCTACCGGCTCGATCCTCTCCGCGACGTCGCCGGCGATGGCGAACGCGCCGCCGGCGCGGCCCGCCCCGCCTAACGCAGGCGAACTATTTCACGCCTGAGGTTGAGCGCATAATCACTGTTCGGCGAAATCGCCGGTCAGGGCTGATGGCGCTGACCGGCGAACGCATCGTGAATCACGCTGCCGAGCAGCGCCAGGCCGATCCCGGCCCCGATGCCGGCCAGCAGGTAGGCCAGCCACTCGTTCGCCAGGCGCAGGTGCAGGTACAGACCCGCCAGCAGCAAGACCAGCGCGAGGAGCAGCCAGCTCAGCCGGTCCATACCCGACGGTTAGCCGCTACCGGACTCAGCCGCCATTAGCCGCGCCGCCGCCGAACCCGCCGAATCCCGCGGACCCGGCCGGGACGATATTGATGCTGTTGGCCTTGATGCTGCCGTCCGCCTGCCGCGTACCGGTGACGGTGACCGTCTCGCTCTCCTGCAGATCGGATGCCTGACCGACCACGGTCTTGCGCACGATCACGCTCGGGTCGAAAGTGATCTTGACGTCGGTGTTGCAGCGGGTGTCATGGACGGTGAGACTGTTGCTCGTCAGGTTGGTGATGGTGCCGGTGGCGCCGCGGCGGCTGATGACGCCGGATGCACCAGCGGAGGGGCTGGCGCTGGTGCTCGGGCAGGCGGCGAAGCCACGGCCGCTGCCGTTGCCGGCCGTCCGCAGCGTGCCAGTCGTGGAGCTGACGGCGGCGTTGGCCGTGCCGCTGCCTCCGATCTTGTATCCGCCGTAGAAGCCGCCGAGCAGGGCGACGATGACGACGAGGGCGGCGATGGGTAGCTTGATCATTGCTTGACCTCCATGGGGTTCACTCGTAACGCAACGCCTCGATCGGGCGGAGTCGCGCCGCCCGGTTCGCGGGATAGAGACCGAAGAAGAGACCGATGCCGACGGAGATGCCGAAGGCCAGGAAGACGGACGGCATCGAGATGACTGGGGTCGGCAACGCCGACACCACCAATGGAAGCAGCCGGGCCAGGCCGAAGCCGACGAGGATGCCCAGCGCCCCACCGACGCCGGACAGGAACATCGACTCGATCAGGAACTGCACCAGGATGTCCTGCCGCCGGGCGCCGATCGCCTTGCGGATGCCGATTTCGCGGGTCCGCTCGGTGACGGTAACGAGCATGATGTTCATGATCCCGATGCCGCCGACGACCAGCGAGATGCCGGCGATCGCGCCCAGCATCAGGGTGAGGACGCCGGTCGTCTGCGAGGCGCTGTTGAGCACGTCTTGCTGGCTGAGAATCTGGAAGTCGGCCTGGCTCGGGTCCGAGATGTGATGCCGGTCGAGCAAGACCTGGGTCACCTCGGTGCTGGCCGCCGCCGTCGCGTCGGCGCTGGTGGCCTCGACGTAGATCTGCTGCACGTTGCGGCCTCGCCCGCCGAGCAGGTAATTCCAGGCCGAGCTGATCGGCACGACGACTACGTCGTCCTGGTTGTTGAAGCCGCCGGAGGAGCCCTTTTGGGCGAAGACGCCCACCACGCGGAAGCTCTGCCGGTTGATCTTGATGATCTGGCCGATCGGATCGGTGCCGCTGAAGAGATTGGTGGCGACCGTCTGGCCGATGACCGCCACCTTGCTGGAGGCGTCGACGTCGCCGGCGCTGAAGAACTGACCGCTGGCCAGCTGGTAGTTGCGCACTGAGGGGAAATCCTGGGTCGTGCCAGTCAGGCTGCTGTTCCAGTTCTGGTTGCCGTACGTGAGTTGCGCCCGGCCGCCCGTGCTCGGGATGGCCGTCACCACGTCCGGCGACGTTTGCCGGTTCGCGATCGCCTTCACATCGTCAAGCGTCAGCGTCGATCCGGTGCCGAACCCCTGCTGCACGCCTCCCGCACTTCTCGCGTTGGAGGGAAAGACGGTCAGCAGGTTGGAGCCCAGCGATTGGATCTGCTGCTGGACCGCGACCGAGGCGCCGTTCCCAACGCCGACCAGGAGGATGACGGCCGACACGCCGATCAGGATGCCGAGCATGGTCAGGCTGGACCGCAGCCGGTTCGACAGGAGCCCGTTCACGGCCAACCGGAGCCCCTCGAGGATGCTCACTGGACGCGCGGGGAGAACCCCGCGACCCCCTCCATGTCCGTGGCAACGGGGCGCTCCTCGTCGCTGACGACCACGCCGTCGCGCAGTCGGACCACGCGCTGCGCGAAGGCGGCGATGTCAGCCTCGTGCGTGATCAGCACGATGGTCCGGCCCTGGTGGTTGAGCTCGCGGAGGAGTTTGATGATTTCGAGACTCGATTCGCTATCGAGGTTTCCGGTCGGTTCGTCGGCGAGCAGGATTGCCGGGTCCGTCACCAGGGCGCGGGCGACGGCGACGCGCTGCTGCTGTCCGCCCGAGAGCTCGTTGGGCAGGTGGCTGGCTCGTTGCAGCAGGCCGACCGATTCGAGCGCCGCCATGGCCCGCTCGCGCCGCTGCTGGCTATCGCCGGCGTAGATCAGCGGCATTTCGACGTTGTGGACGGCGCTCGCCCGTGGAATCAGGTTGTAGGACTGGAAGACGAAGCCGATCTTTCGATTGCGGATCCAGGCCAGCTGGTCGTCAGTCAGGGCCGACACGTCGTAGCCATCGAGGATATAGCGGCCGGAGGATGGCTGGTCGAGGCAGCCGATCAGGTTCATCAAGGTGCTCTTGCCCGAACCCGAGGGGCCCATGATGGCGACGAACTCGCCCTCCGGGATATGCAGGGAAATGCCCTTGAGGGCCGGTACCTCAACCTCCCCGGCACGGTAGACCTTCGTGATCCCCTCGAGGGTGATCACCCTCCGACCCGCAAGCCTCCACCGCCGAAGCCACCGCCCCGGACCAGGTTGCCCCCGTTGGTGGCCGCCCCGGTGGTCCGGAGCGACGGTAGCACCACGCGGTCGCCCTCGTTGAGCCCCGCCTTGATTTCCGTGTAGGTATCACCCACCACGCCGGTCACGACCTCGGTCGCTACCTGCTGGCCGCTCGAGAGCAAGGTCACCATCGTTGTCCCGCCCGTGGTATGGACGGCGGCATTGGGCACGCGTACGGCATTGTCCGCCTGGGCCACGATGACCGAGGCATTCGCGGTCATGCCTTCACGCAGGCGGGGGTCGGTGCGGTTGAGCACGAAGCTGACGTAGTAGTCGACGACGTTCGACACGACCGTGGCGCTGGGACTGATGCTCAGCACATGACCCGAGATGGTCAGGTTGGGGATGGCGTCGAACGTCAAGGAGGTGGTCTGATTGGCCGCCAGCCGGGCGGCATCCGTCTCGGCAAACGGCATGACCGCGACGTAGCTGCTGTTGTCGTCGATCACCATGAAGCCGGCCGAGGCGCTCGACCCGCTTGCGCTCGAGGTCGGTTGTGGGGCGAGGGATCCGGGGGCCTGCGCCGTTGCGCCAGAGCCGCCGCCGGCCACCGCTTCGCCGGGCACGCCGTTGATGCTGATCACCGTCCCGGTGGTAGGCGAGGTCAGCGTGGTTTCGTTCAGCGCCAGCTGCGCCGCCTGCACCTGCGCCTGCGCCGCACTCACCTGGGCCTGGGCGGAGGCGAGCGAGTTCGGCTTGACCTGAGTCTGCACGGCGAGGTTGTCGCGTGACGAGGTGATCTGTTGCGATGCGGAGTTGATGCGCGATTGGCCGCTGATGGCGTCCATGTTTTGCTTGCTCTTGTCGTTCGACAGCTGCGCCTGCTCCTGGCTGCACTGCGCCCCACTGGGGCAGTCCGCGTTGACCTTCGCCTGGTCATTCGCCACCGTCGTCGCGTCGGCCTGGTTCTGCGCGTTCACGGAAGCGACGGTGTCGTTGTAGTTCTGCTGCGCTGCGCTGAGCTGGTGCTGCAGTTGAGCCACCTGCGCGGCGGTTAGCGGTGACTGCGTCGACTGAAGATTGGCCTGGGCGGATGCGAGCGTCGCCTGGGCCTGAGCCAGCGCGGCCTGCTGCGTCGACGAGTCAATCCGTGCCAGCACCGCGCCCGTTGTCACCTTGTCCCCGACCTTGGCGTCGATCTCGGTCAGTGTGCCAGCCACCTTGAAGTTCACGTTCATCCGTCCGGCCGGGACCAGCGAGCCAGTGCCGCTCACGACGGAGGTCACTGTGCCGCGGTCGGCGGTCGCCGTGCGGATGGTGGCCGCGGCCGGCTGGGCGAAGACGGTGTCGCGGGCGATGAGCCCCACCAGCAGGACGGCGACCAGGCCCAGACCGATCATCCAGGCGCGGGTCCCCGACAGCCAGGCGTTCCGACGAAGTTGCGGAAGCGGCTTCAGCGTCGGCGCCTGCCGCATCAACCTGCCTCCGACAGAGTCGTGTCGATCATGGGGACGCCTTAGGGCGTCGCTGCTGGTTGAGCCTGGAAATTGCCCAGCGTGACTCCTAGCGAAATGTGCTGGCCGTTGCGCGTCACGGACAGGCTGACGTGGTCGCCGACTTTCTTGGTGTCGAGGTACTGGGTCAGCGCATCGATGGTGGCGATCGGGTGCGAGTCGATCGCCGTGATGATGTCATCGCTGGCGTCGGCCTGGCCACTGGCCTGCAAGCCCGCCTTCGCGGCCGGCCCGCCGGCGACGACGTCCACGACCAGGACGCCGGATGTTTCACTGGTGATGCCGAGCTGGCCGGCGGTCACCGACGTGAGCGTCTGGCCGCTGATCCCGAGCCATGGATGCTGGATCGCCACCCCTTTTTTGAGCGAGGGTAGCAGCGTCTCGGCCCGGTTGATGGGGATGGCGAAGCCAACGCCGACGTTGCCCTCGATCGGGCTATCGATCGAATCGTTGATGCCGATCAACTGGCCCAGGCCGTCGAGCAGCGCGCCCCCCGAGTTGCCGGGGTTGATCGGCGCGTCGGTCTGAATCATTCCGGTGAGAGCGCGGCCGGTTGGCGCGGTGGTGCCGCGGTTGAGGCCGGAGATGATGCCGGCGGTGAAGGTCCCCTGCAGGCCGAACGGGCTGCCGATCGCGAGCGCGGTGTCGCCGACCTGCAGCGTGTCGGAGTTCCCCTTCGCCAGCGGGTGAAGCTGGTCCTGCGAGCCCGAGACCTGCACCACGGCCAGGTCCGCGCTCTGGTCGACCCCCTTGACCTGGGCGGTGGTCGTGTGCCCATCGCTGAAGGTCACCTGGACCTGCGAGGCGCCGGCGACGACGTGGGCGTTGGTCAGGATGTCACCCTGCTTGTCGACCACGATGCCGGAGCCTTCTGCCTGCGAAAAGGAGCGGGCACCCCCACGCGAGATCGAGGTCGTGATGGTGACGACGCCGTCCTTTGTCTGCTGGTAGATGGCGGCGAATGACCCCGGAGACGGCGCCGGCGCGGCCGCGCCCGCCGCGATCGTCGCGGTGCTGGTGGTCGGGGTGCTGGCGATGCGGTGGCCGGCGACAATCGCGCCGACCGCGCCCCCACCGATGCTGCCGACGACCAGCCCGGCGGCGAGCATGGCCATTGCCATGCTGCGCGCCGGACGGTGGGGAAAGGAGGGAGCGGGCTGTGGCGGTAGTGGAGGCTCGGGGGTTAGCGGGGTCTCTACGAAGTCTGGTGCGAAAGGATCCTGCATGCGGCAACTCTGATGCTGCGCCGAGCCGATAAGCCGCCTATGAAAGTTGCCTAAGAGTTCGCTAAGACTTTCTACGGGCCCGCCGGCCCACGCGAGCCGCGCTTTAGTGCGATGCGAGCGTTTGAGGCGGTTCTATCGGTAGCTCGACCGTGAACGCGGCCCCACCCTGTGGGTTGTTCGCGGCGAAGACCCGTCCGCCGTGCTCCCTGGCGATCCAGCGTGCGATCGCGAGGCCGAGCCCTGTCCCGTCGTCGGAGCGCGACGCATCGGACTGATAGAACCGCTCGAAGATCCGCTCCAGATCCTCCTTCGGAATGCCGGGCCCGTCGTCGCTGATGACCAGCGACGCCGCCTGGTTGCCCCGCTGCAGCTCGAGCTGGATCCGTCCGCCCTCGGCGGTGTGTTTGAAGGCGTTGTCGATCAAGATCCACAGAAGTTGTTTGATGGCATCCGCATTTCCGGACACGGTGGCGGGCTGCCCGTCGAGGAGCTCGATTCGGCGGGTCGGTTGCAGCGTCTGGGCCTGGCGCGAGACGTCCTGCACGATGGGGCGCAGGTCGATCGGCGCCTTCTCCAGGTGATACCCGGCATCCGCACGGGCCAGCGTCAACAGGTCCTGGACCATGCGGCTCATCCGCTCGCTCTCGCCGGCGATGTCATTCAGTGCGGCGAAGCGATCCTCGCTGGTGATATCGTCGCGCTTCAAAAGCAGGCCCACGTTGCCCCGAATCGTGGTCAACGGCGTGCGCAACTCGTGTGAGGCGTCGGCCACGAAGCGGCGTTGCGCGATCAGCGCCGAACGGAGCCGGTGATAGGCGTCCTCGAGCTGCCGCAGCATCTGGTTGAAGCTGCGCTGCAGCCGGCCAACCTCGTCATCCGGTCCACTGTCGGGCAGGCGCCGGCTGAGGTCCTGCGTCCGACCGATATCCTCAGCCGTGTCAGCCATCACGTCGAGCGGCCGCAACGCACGGCCGGCCACCAGCCAGCTGGCCGCGCCGGCGCCGAGCAGGCTCAGCAGCGCTCCTGCAATGAGGACCAGCCGAAGGTCCGCGAGAAGATCCTGAATGCCGAATAATGGCTGCCCCACCAGCACATAACCGTTCGGGCCGACACTGCGGACATACACATGAAGCAGTGGCCCGCCCTGCGCCTGTGTCGTCTTGAGTACGCCATGATCAAACGGCACCGAGGCCAGCACGCCCGAGGGCAGGACCGGGTCGATCCCCTTGACTTTGCCTGACGAGAACAGCGAGGTGCCCTGCGAGTCGAAAATCTGGATGAATAGTTCCGGACTGCTATTGAGGTCGGCGGGCAAAAAAAGGCGGAACGGCACGAAGCGACCGCCTGACCCGACGATGGTTGCCCACGCCTGGTCGCCGCGGCGGGCAAGGGTCGTGTCTTGCTGTGACACGAGACTTCGCTCGACCAGCACGTAGACCACGACGCTGAAGATGACGACGGTGATGGCAACGACGGCCGCGCCGAATAGGGCGATCCGTCCGCGAATCGGGATCCGCCGGCGAAACGCCGTTTGCTCGTCCAGCCATCGAAAGATTCGACTGACGGAGCGGCGAGCCGGGGCCAGGTGATCAGGAATCGAGACGCGATCGCCGAAGGGCGGGTTCATTCCTCCTTAAGGATGTACCCAACGCCGCGGACGGTCTGCAGCAATCGCGGCTGGTTGCCCTGCTCGAGCTTCTGCCGAAGATAGCCGACGTAGACGTCCACCACGTTGCTGCTGGCGCCGAAGTCGAATCCCCAGACCGCATCGAGCAGTTGCTCCCGGCGCAGCACCTGGCCCGGGTTCCGCATGAAGTGCTGCAGCAGGTCGAATTCCTTGGCCGTGGTCGTGATCAGTTGGTCGGCGCGGCGCACCTCCCGGGTCGCCATGTCCATGACGAGGTCGGCGTAACGCAGGGTGCGACGGGCTCGCGGCGCTCGCCGGCGGAGCAGCGCCCGGACCCGGGCGAGCAGCTCCTCGTACGCGAACGGCTTGACCAGGTAGTCGTCGGCGCCGCTGTCCAGGCCCTTGACCCGGTCGGCGGTCCCATCCTTCGCGGTCAGCAGGAGAATCGGGACGTCGCCCTCCGCCCGCAGCCGGCGGGTGACCTCGAGCCCGTCGATGCCCGGCATCATGATGTCGAGGATGGCGAGGTCGGGCATGCGCTCACGGGCGCGGTTCAGGGCGATCTGACCATCCGGCGCCACCTCCACGTGGTAGCCCTCGTAGATCAGGGCGCGGCGCAGAGCCGCGGCAATCTTGGCGTCGTCATCGACGACGAGCACGTGCGGTTGTTCGGCCAACGCTTCAATCAAAGCATGCCTTCGTGAGAATACCCTAAGAGAATTCGAACCCATCACCCGGTTGGAAGGCGGGCCGGTCAGCGTCCTGAGATCATCGTGGCGAACATCCCGATCGCCGCCAGTCCCATGGAGGCGGTGGCGATTCCCGTCAGCGTCAGACTGAGCTTGCCGCTCACATAGCGCTTCATCACGGCCGGGTCCGCGCCGAGCAGCACGATCAGGACCAGGAGGGGAGGCGCGACGACGCCGTTGATGACGGCCGAGATGAACAGGGCGCGGATCGGGTCCAGGTGGACGAAGTTCAGGATCACCCCGACGATCGTCGCCAGCGCGAGCATGACATAGAAGGTTGGTCGGTAGCGGGGCTTGCTGGCCAGGTTGCCGCGCAGGCCGAGGAACTCCTTGGCCGCATAACCGGCTGAGCCGGAAAGAATGGGAATGGCGAGCAGACCTGAGCCGATGATGCCCAGGGCGAAGACCACGAAGGCGAAGGGCCCGGCCAGCGGTGCCAGCGCCGCGGCGGCCTGGTCGGCGGTCTGGATGTCGGTCTTGCCGTGGGCGTGCAGGACGGCGGCTGAGGTCAGGATGATGAAGTACATGACGAGGTTGGAGAAGGCCATGCCGATCATGATGTCCTCGCGGGCCGTGCGCAGTTCCGAAATCTTGAGACCACGACGCCCCGCCTCGGTGGTGGCGCCGGCGGCGGTGAGCTCGTCGACTTCCGATGAAGCCTGCCAGAAGAACAGGTATGGCGAAATGGTGGTGCCCAGCACCGCCACCACCGCCGTAAGGAAGTCCCTGCTGAATTCGAGATGCGGCTTAAAGGTCGCTGTCACGACATCCAGGAGTTGCGGGTGGGCGAAGAACGCCGTGATGACGTAGGCGAACAGCGCCAGGGTGAGCCATTTGAAGATCTTGAAAATCGTGGCGTACGTCACGAAGAGCTGCATGCCGATGATGAGCAGCGCCACCGGCACGACGAGCCACAGTGCCGGCACCGCTCCGCGCGAGAGCAGCCGCCCCCCCGCCGCGACCGCACCAAGGTCAGCCCCCACGTTGAAGGTATTGGCCGCCAGCAGTCCGAGGATCGCCAGGCCGACCAACCAGGTGGGAAACTTCCGACGCAGGCTCACGCCCAACCCAACTCCCGTCTCCAACGCGACCCGGGCGCAAAGCTCCTGGACCGCCGCCATCAGTGGGAAGGTGAAGAGGGCGGTCCAGAGCAGACTGAAGCCGAACTGGCTGCCGACCTGGGAGTAGGTGCCGATGCCGCTGGGGTCGTCATCACTGGCGCCCGTGATCAGCCCTGGGCCGAGCAACCGCAAGAAGCCGACAACGCCTTTACGCGCAGGCTCACCGAGCGTCGTTCGGCCGGCCTGTGCGGGGCTGGCGAGATCCGTCGCCTTCCTGCCGTGCTTGACCAGGTCAAGGGCGCCGGGCTCCGCCATCTTTTTGACCACCGAAAGGATCGGGTCGTGGATCGGCTCGCCGGGCTCAGGCTTCTTCATATAAGGTGATAGGCAGGATATCACTAAGCGGGGGCAAGCGCTCGGGACGGGCATACTGGGGACGGCCATAACCTGGCGGGATCATGGACCGTTGTAACAACCGGCCGCAGGGTCTGGCCAGCTGATACCGTCACTGGTAGGATGATACCGAAATGTCACAAGGAGTAATCAAAATTGCGCTGGCGATGGCATTCGCCGCGCTTTTGCCATCCTGCTTCGGCGCTCAGGTGAATTCAGCTCGGCCGGGGGGGCCGGTGGCGCTTGCCTACAACTTCGCCAGGGCGACGCCCACGCCATCGGCCACACCTGAACCGTCGGTGACCGTCGGCCAGGTGGCGGCCACCCAGGGCGCCGTCCAGGTTCGGGGCTTCCACGAGCCCGGGGACTGGGCCCATCGCAACTATTGCGGCGCCGGCGCGACGCAGGTCCTGCTGTCGGCCTGGATGACCGACGTTCCCGACATCGAGACCGTGGCTCGCGCCTCCAAGCTGAATCCCAACCGGGGCGAGTTCGGCGCCGATGCGACCAGCGCGATCAACGCCTTCCTCAACCCCGTGGTGCTACCGGCGCTGGGGCAGCCGCGCTACGAGGCCGAGCACATCACGACGCTCGACGAGGTGAAGGCGCGGATCGAGCAGGACATCGTCGACCAGCAGGCGATCATGGCGTTCGGCCACGGCGTGCCGGTCATGGTCCAGACGATGACCAGGACGATGCCGGGGTGGAACCGCTGGAACGCGACCCACATGATCACGATCTTTGCCTTCGACTTCAGCCACAACGACCCGGCCCTGGACACGGTCACCTACGCCGAGACGCCGTCGCCGCTGGCCGGCTACCGCGGTCCGGACTTCCAGACCATCTCGGTCGCCGCCCTCTGGGTCGCGATGCAGGCCTACATTCGCGAGTTTCCCGCCGACCCGATGAACGTCATCAGCTAGGGCCGCCCACCGCGCTCCGCATAATGGGACCATGGCCCAAGCCCACGACCGTCTGAGCGACGCTGTCTCGATGGAGGCGCTGATCCGCCACCAGCTGATCCTGCTGGGCGAGGACCCCGCGCGCGAGGGGCTCCGCGACACGCCCGAGCGGGTCAAGCAGAGCCTCGAGTTCCTGACGCGCGGCTACCGCATGACGGTCGAGGACGTCTTCGGCGAGGCGATCTTCACCGAGGCCTACAAGGACATGATCGTGGTCAAGGACATCGAGATGTACTCGCTCTGCGAGCATCACCTGCTGCCCTTCTTCGGCCGGGTGCACATCGGCTACATCCCGAACGGCCGGCTGGTCGGCCTGAGCAAGCTGCCGCGCCTGGTCGAGCTGTACAGCCGCCGGCTCCAGGTGCAGGAGCGGATGACCCGGCAGATCGCCGAGGGCCTGCAGAAATACCTCGGGCCGGTCGGGGTGGGCGTGGTGATCGAAGCCGATCACCTGTGCATGAAGATGCGTGGCGTCGAAAAGCAGAACAGCCGCGTCTTCACCAGTTGCGTGCTCGGCATCTTCCAGACCGATTCCAAGACGCGGGCCGAGTTCATGGGCCTGATCAAGGGCGTCCCCAACCTCTAGGGGCACGTGGCTGGAGGCCCGTGAGCGCCCAGCTCATGGTCGGCACATCGGGATTCGCCTATTCCTCGTGGCGCGGCACCTTCTATCCACGAGGTCTCAAGTCCGGGGACATGCTGGGCTACTACGCCCAGCGCCTGGCCACCGTCGAGGTGAACACCACCTTCTATCGGACGCAGCCCGCCGGCGTGGTCGCCGGCTGGGCCGCCGCCGTGCCGCCGGACTTCCGATTCGCGGTCAAGGCTCACCGGCGCATCACCCACAACCGGCGCATGCCCAACCTCGAAGAAGCAATCCGCATCCTGGCGGTCGAGGCGGATGGCTTTGGCGACCGACTGGGGCCGGTCCTCTTCCAGCTGCCACCCACGGCGCCTTTCGACGAGGGCCGGATCGAGCGGATCGCGGCCTTGCTGCCGAGCCACTGGCGAGTCGCCTACCAGTTCCGCCATCGCTCCTGGCATACCCCAGAGGTCGCCGACCTGCTCGAGCGGATGGGGGCCGCCCTCGTCCACGGCGACGGGGAGGCGGAGCCGGGGCTGCTTGGCCGGGGCGCTTTCCTCTATTTCCGGCTGCGGCGGGAGGCCTACTCGACGCAGCGGCTAACCGCCTGGAGACAGCGGATCGCCGCCTATCTCGAGGGCGGCCGCGACGTGTTCGTCTACTTCAAGCACGAAAAGCTGGGCCCGCTCTACGCACAGCGGCTGACCGGCCGCCTGCGAACATCTTTTCGGGTTCCCGTTCAACCGGGCTATAATCCGCTCAATTCTTGAAAGGAGGCCACTCTAATGGCCCGGTCGATGTGGCGCGGCGCGATCAGCTTCGGAATGGTGGCGATCCCGGTGCGCATGTACCTCGCCACCGAGGCGCACAGCGCGGTCTCGTTCCGGCAGCTCTGCCCCCATTGCCAGCTCCCGATCAAGCAGCAGCGGCACTGTCCGACCGACGATCACGTGGTCGCCTTCAACGACGTGCTCAAGGGCTACGAGGTCAGCAAGAACCAGTTCGTCATCATCGATGACGAGGACCTCGACCAGCTGCCCCTCAAGACCACCCGGACGATCGACATCGTGGAGTTCGTCGAGCGTGACGAGGTGCCGCTGGGGCTCTACATCAAATCCGCCTACTACCTGGAACCGGAAGAGGTCGGCGTCAAGCCGTTCTACCTGCTGAAGCGGGCCCTCGAAGACACAAACAAAGTCGCCGTCGCGAAGATTGCGCTTCGCGACCGCGAGCACCTGTCCTTGATCCAGGTCGAGGGCAACACGCTCCTCTGCAACACCCTGAATTGGCCCGACGAGATCCGATCGACCGAGGAGCTGAACCTGCCGCAGAACGTGAAGATCAGCGACAAGGAAGTCAAGATGGCGACCTCCCTGATCGACAACCTGACGGACACCTTCCAACCGGAGCGCTACACCGATGACTACAAGGCGGCCTTCCAGCAGATCGTCGATCAGAAGATGAAAGGCCTGAAGGTGACGACGCCGACGCAGCTGCAGGAGCCGCGCGTGATGGATCTGATGGCCGCCCTCAAAGCGTCGGTCGAGGCGACGAAGCAGGGGAAGAAGCCAGCCGCCAAACCGTCGGTTGCAAAGGCGGCGAAGGTCAAGGTTGCCGCCAAAACGTCGGCGGCGCGGCCGGCAGCCCGGCGTCGCACCGCCTAGCATCGCGTAGTACAGTCGCGGCATGCCGGCGCGGTCCCCAACGGTTGAGCTCGACCTGCCGTTTGAGCGCGCACTACCCGACGGGCTTCGGCCGATGCTTCCGATGCAGGCGGCCGCGCCCTTTGACTCGCCGGATTACGCCTTCGACGTGGTCTGGGACGGCGTTCGCGCCCTCGCTTGCATCGATCGCGGGCAGGTCAAACTCTGGGGGCGCACCCTTGCTGATCTGACGACTCGCTATCCCGAAGCTCAGGCTCTTGCCGGACTGGCACCACCTGAAACCATCCTTGATGGCGAGCTGATCGTCAACGACGCGGACGGCCGTCCGGACAGGGTCGCGCTCGAGGCGCGTCAGCAGGCGGTGCGCCCCGAGGCGGTGAGCCGTGCCGCCGCCGCACACCCGGTCACCTATGTGGTCTACGACCTGCTCTACCTGCGCGGCCGATGCTTTATGAAGGAGCCGCTGGTCCGCCGTCGTCCGCGGTTGTTCGAGGCGATCCCTTCAGCGGGACCGATCTACGTCGTCGAGCCGGTTGCCGATGACGGCCTAGCCTTGTTCGACGCGGCGAAAGACAAGGGCCTCGAAGGGGTTGTGGCGAAGCGCTTCGATAGTCCCTATCGTCCAGGGCAGCGCCACCCTGACTGGCTGCTGATCGAGGCGGTGCGACGCCAGGATTTCGCCGTCATCGGATTCATTCCGCAAGCCGGCAGTCACCGGCTCGAGGGGTTGATCGTCGCTACCTACAACGGGCGGCGCTTTCAACCGGCGGGTCTGGTCGGGGGAGGCTTCGACGCGACCACGTCGGTGCGCTTGCGCAAGACGCTCGATCTCCTCCCCAATGCGCCGGCTCCCGATGATTCCCGATGGACCGACGACCGCATCTTCTGGGTCGAGCCCCGGATCGTCGTGGCGATCAAATTCAGCGAGTGGGATCCGAGCGGCCACCTGCGATTCCCGATCTTCAGTGGACTGCGCCCAGAGGTCGCCCCGCAGGAATGCGTGCGCGCCGCGATCGTCGAACCGCCGCAGGCCGTCCGACCGCGGCTCGTCGATATCCAGCTGCCTCGGCTCCCCATCTAAAGTAGGGGCGTGTCGATCCCGGACCGGGTCGCGGTGCGCCTGCGCGTCAACGGCGAGGAGGCGGCGCTCATGGTCCCGCCCTACAAGACGCTGCTCGAAGTCCTCCGAGAAGACATGGGATTGACCGGCACCAAACACGGCTGCGAGCTCGGCGAGTGCTCGACCTGCGGCGTGCTGGTCGACGGTAAACCATTTCTCTCGTGCCTTAGCATGCCGCTCGACCTGGAGGGCAGGGAGATCACCACGGTCGAGGGCATGTCGGCCGATGGTCGATCGCATCCGCTGCAGATCGCCTTCGCGGAGCTCGGTGCCGCCCAGTGCGGCTACTGCACCCCCGCCATGTTGCTGACCGCCAAGGCGCTGCTCGACCGTGATCCGCACCCGAGCCGCGACGCCATCATGGAGGCGCTCGCGGGCGTCCTGTGTCGCTGCACCGGCTACCTCAAGATCTTCGAGGCGGTCGAGCTGGCGGCCTCGCGCGCCGGGATCGCCGCACGATGACGCCGTCCACGGACGAGCTGTCGATCGTCGGCAAGCCGCTGATCAAGCCCGACGCCTTTTCCAAGGTCAGCGGGCAAACGAAGTTCGCCGACGACCTAGCGCTGCCGCGAATGATCTATGGGCGCATCCTGCGCAGCCCGCACCCGCATGCCCGAATCCTGCGGGTGGACACCTCGCGCGCCCGGGCGCACCCCGGCGTGCTGGCGGTGCTGACCGGGGACGACCTACCGATCAAGTTCGGCATCCTCCCGGTCAGCCAGGACGAGGAGGCGCTGGCTCGAGAAAAGGTCCGCTATGTCGGCGATCCCATCGCCGCGGTCGCAGCCACCGATGAGTGGATCGCCGACGAGGCGCTCGACCTGATCGACGTTCAGTTCGCGGAGCTGCCCGCGGTGATGTCGATCGAGCAGGCGATCGTGGCCGGCGGCGAACCGATCCATGGAAAGAGCAACGTGCACAAGACCGTAGCGCTCGAGTTCGGCGACACCGACGAAGCGCTGCGCGCGGCCGCCCACCTACGCGAGGACACCGTGTTCTTCGAGGGCAACACGCATCTTCCGATGGAGCAACATGCGGCGCTCGCTCAGGTCGCGGCCGATGGCAAGCTCACGCTCTGGACCTCATCCCAGACGCCGCATTACGTCCATCGGGCGCTGGGCAAAGTGCTGGAGATGCCGATGAGCCGCATCCGGGTGATCGCGACGCCCAATGGCGGAGGCTTCGGCGGCAAGAGCGACATCTTCTCCCATGAGCTGGTCGCCGCCAAGCTGGCAATCGTGACCGGGCGGCCGGTAAAGATCACGCTGACCCGAGAAGAAGTGTTCTACGCGCATCGCGGGCGCCACCCGGTGCTGATGAAAGTGAAGACGGGGTTCAACAAAGACGGCCGGATCACCGCCATGCAGTTCCAGAGCTTTCTCGACGGCGGTGGCTATGGGAGCTACGGTGTCGCCAGCACCTACTACACCGGCGCCCTGCAGGCGACCACCTATGCCATCCCCCGATACCGGTTCGAGGGCGTCCGGCTCTTCACCAACAAGCCTCCCTGCGGCCCCAAGCGCGGGCACGGCACGCCGCAACCGCGGTTCGCGCTGGAAACCCACTTCGACAAGGTCGCTGAAGAGCTCGGCATCGACCCGGTGGAGCTGCGTCGCCGAAACCTGCCGAAACCCGACTCGCGCACGGTCAACTGGCTGCGGATCACGAGCTGCGGCCTGGAGGAGTGCATTAATAAGGTTGTCGAGGGCTCCGGCTTCCTGGAACGGCGGACCTCGATGCCGTCCGGACGCGGGCTGGGGTTCGCGGTCAGTTCCTACCTGAGCGGTGCGGGCACCGCCATCTACTGGAATGACATGCCGCACTCCGAGGTCCAGCTCAAGCTCGACCGCAACGGCGGTGTCGCCCTGCTCTGCGGCGCGATCGACATCGGCCAGGGCTCCGATCACATCCTGGCCGCCATCGTCGCCGAGGTGCTGGGGATCGCGCTCGAGGACATCCAGCTGACCACGGCCGACACCGACCTGACGCCGATCGACCTGGGGAGCTATTCGTCGCGGGTGACGTTCATGGCGGGCAACGCCGCGAAAGCGGCCGCGGAGAAAGCTCGCGACCGGCTCTTCCGCGCCGCCGCGAGCGGGCTCCATTGCGACGCCGGCGACCTGGTCGCGCGTGACCGGCGAATCTTCCGGCGCAGCAAGCCGGCCGATGGGCTGAGCTTCGCCCAGGCGATCCAGGCCGCCGAGACAGAAGACGGCGTCGTCACCGCCACCGGCAGCTATACGCCGCCCAGGCTCGCCGGTCCCTACAAGGGATCCGGGGTCGGGCCCAGCCCCGCCTACTCCTACTCGGCGGCGGTGGTCGAAGTCGATTGCGACGTCAGGACCGGCGAGGTGCGCGTGCCGGAGGTCTGGGTCGCCCACGACATCGGCCGCGCCATCAACCCCGTGCTGGTGATCGGCCAGGTCGAGGGCAGCGTGTACATGGCGCTGGGGGAAGCGCTGATGGAGGAGCAGACCTTCCGCCTCGGTCTGCACAAGTTTCCCTCGTTGCTCGAGTACAAGAGCCCGACGGCGCTCGAGACCCCGATCATGCACACCTACCTGGTGGAGACGATCGACCGCGAGGGGCCCTTCGGCGCCAAGGAGGCGGGGCAAGGGCCGCTGCTGCCGGTGATTCCGGCGGTCGCCAACGCGGTCTACAACGCCTTGGGTGTGCGGATCGATGAGATCCCGATCACCCCCGACAAGGTGCTGAAGGCCATGAACGACAGGGCGAAGCGAGTTGGCCCGAAGTCGGTGCCCCGCTTCGAATTCCCGCCGCTCATCAAGTCCGATGTGCCGGACGAGTGGAGGGGAAAGTAGATGCTGCGGCTTCCGCGTCTGCGCTACCTGCGCCCGCGGTCCGTCGACGAGGCGTCGGAGATGGCCGCGTCGCAGCCTGGCTCGATGTTCATCGCCGGCGGGACGGACCTGGTGCCAAACCTGAAGCGCCGGCAATTCGACGTTTCGACCCTGATCAGTCTCAATGCCTTGCCGGCTGCCGCCGCCGTCGGTGGCGATGTCAAAGATGGACTCGAGATTCGTGCCGGCGCCACGCTCGACGAGCTCGCGCATCATCCAGCCTTCGATGGACCGTATCGTGCGCTCGCCCAGGCGTGCGGCTCGGTCTCGACGCCCCAGGTGCGCTACATGGGAACCCTCGGTGGGAACTTGCTGGTCGACCCGCGCTGCAACTACTACAACCAGACCTACAGCTGGCGGAAGGCCGTTGGCTTCTGCATGAAGAAGGACGGCGATATCTGCCTGGTGGCGCGCAGCTCGCCGCGCTGCTGGGCCGTCTCGTCATCCGACAGCGCGCCGGTCGCGCTCGCGCTGAAGGCCGAGGTCACGCTGCAGGGGATTAAGGGCGCGCGCCGAATTCCCGCGGCGAGCCTTTACAAGGATGACGGGATCGACTACACGACCAAGCACGCCGACGAGGTCATCACTTCCATGCATCTCCCGGCCGCAGAGGGCAGGATGACGAGCGCCTACTGGAAGCTGCGCCGCCGGCCGGCCTTCGATTTCCCCATCCTGGGGGTGGCGGTCGCGCTCGCCTGGGATGACGGCACGGTGCGCGAGGCGCGCGGCGCGCTCGGTGCCGTCGGCTCCCACCCGGTCGATATCACCACGTTCCTTCAGCCTCTGAGCGGCAAGCACCCCGACGGTGAGCTGATCGCGGAGGTGGCCGAGGCGGCCGACAAGCCGTCGCGCCCCCTCGACAACACCGACCTCAGCCACTACTGGCGCAAGCGCATGACACGCGTGTACATCGAGCGAGCGCTGCGTGACGCCTGCGGGTTGCCTCCGCTCGACGGACGACTCACCGCGCAGGTCAAAGCCAGCGCGACGTAGAGCGCGGGCCGATGCCGAGCGACCTCGAAGCGCTGGTCGCGCTGCTCTCGTGCGCCGGGTTCATCGCGGCGGACGATGAGGCGGACAAGCCTCGCGCGCCTCGGCTACGTCGACGTCGGCGTTCTCGTTGACGAAGACGGTGACGTCAGCGGCATCGAGGCGACGCTGGAGAGCAGCCACGAAACGCCGTCGAATTTTTGACCGCATGCGGCGGGACGGCCCCGACGTCCAGTCCGACCACGAAAAATCTAAAGGCCGAGGCGGGAGCGTTAGTGAACCCGTAAGCTGGGACGCGTGGCGCTCGCGTACGGCCTCGGCGCCCGGGTGCGCCGCCGTGAAGACCCCCGACTGATCACCGGCGCCGGCACGTACGTCGACGACCTATGCCCGGCTGGACTGTGCCATCTGATTTTCGTGCGCAGCTACCTGCCGCGCGCCAGGATTGCGGCCATCGGCGATGCCGCCGCTCGCGCCGCCCACGGAGTGATCGCCGTTATCACCGCCGCCGACCTTGAGGGCACGCCCCCGTTTTCGGTCAGTGGCCCCAGAGGAAGCCGGCTGCCGGAGCGCTCCCTCCTGAACAGCAGTAGCCTGCGTTTCGCGGGTGACCTGATCGCCCTGGTCGTCGCCGAGACGCCCGAGCAAGCCCGAGATGCAGCCGATCTGGTCACGATTGAGCTCGAGTCCCTCCCCATGGTCGCGGACGCGCTCTCGGGCGCGGACTCCGACGCACCGCTGGTCCACGACCCCCTTGGTACCAATCTGGCCGACGAGTCCACGCGGCTCTGGGGTGACATCGAGATCGCGTTCAAGGATGCCGTCCGAGTGGTGCGAGCCCGCATCCGCAACCAGCGCCTGGCGGGCGTACCGATCGAGCCACGCGGCGTTGTCGCGATCGCCAACCGGTGGGACGGGTCGGTGACGGTGTGGTCCGCCACGCAAGTTCCGCACAGCGTGCGGGACCAGGTCGCGGCCTTCCTCCGCTTGCCGCAGTCCGCCGTCCGGGTGATCGCCCCAGAGGTCGGCGGCGGCTTCGGCGCGAAACTGTCGGTCTATCCCGAGGAGCTGCTCGTACCCTGGGCCGCGATGCGGTTGGGCCGGCCGGTCAAATGGATCGAGGATCGCAGCGAGCACTTTCAGGCGACCACGCACGGCCGCGACCAGGTCCACGACGCGGAGCTTGCGGTAAACGCCGATGGAACGCTGCGCGGCCTCAAGGTACGGATCACCGCCGACCTCGGCGCCTACCCGATGGGGCTGGAGATCCCGCGCTTGACCCGCCGGCTGCTGAGCGGCTGCTACCGGTTGCCCGCCTTGCAGGCTGACATCCGCAGCGTATACACGAACAAGACGCCGATCGCCGCCTATCGCGGTGCGGGGCGGCCCGAGGCGATCTTCCTGATCGAGCGGATGATCGACCTTGCTGCCCGCGACCTCGGCATCGATCCCGCTGAGATGCGGCGGCGCAACCTGCTCCCGCCCTTCGAGGACCAGACCGCCAGCATCAGCGGCGAGCGATACGACAGCGGCAACTATCCGGCGGTTCTCGACCGCGCTCTCTCCGTCGCCGGCTACGACCGGCTTCGGAAGGAGCAGGAAGAGGTGCGGCGCTCGGGTCGATTGATGGGCATCGGCGTTGCCTCGTATGTCGAGATGGCCGGTTTCGGCCCGGACGGCGACCTGTTCGAGAGCGCCACGGTTCGGGCCAATGCCGATGGCACCATCACGGTCATCACCGGAACCTCGCCGCACGGGCAGGGCCACGAAACCGCCTGGGCCCAACTGGTCTGCGCAGAGCTCGGCGTCGCGATCGACAGCGTCGTGGTCAAGCACGGCGATACCGGGACGGTGCCCGTGGGGCTCGGCACCTTTGGCAGCCGCAGCGCTGCGGTCGGTGGCACCGCGGTGCACCTGGCGGCGTCAGAGGTGCACCAGAAGGCGCGGTTGCTGGCGGCCCACCTGCTCGAGGCCGCACCGGCGGACATCGTCATGAACGATGGACGCTGGCAGGTGCGCGGCGCGCCCGGCCGGGCGGTGACGTTTGTCGAGATCGCGAAGGCGGCTTACGGTAAAGCCCGCCCGAAGGAGATGGAGCCGGGCCTCGAATCCACCCGGTTCTTCCAGCCGCCCGGGATGGTCTTCCCCTTCGGGGCGCATGTCGCCGTCGTCGAGGTGGATCCAGAAACTGGCTTCGTCTGGCTGCTTCGCTACGTCGCAGTCGATGACTGCGGCCGCGTACTCAACCCGCTGCTGGTCGAGGGCCAGGTTCACGGCGGCCTGGCGCAGGGAATCGCGCAGGCGCTGTATGAGGAGGTCAGCTACGGCGCTGATGGCGCGCTGCTCAGCGGTAATCTGACGACCTACATGATCCCGTCGGCCGCGGATCTCCCGAGCTTCACGCTGGACCGGACCGTCACCCCCAGCCCGGTCAACCCGCTGGGCGTGAAGGGTGTCGGGGAGAGCGCCACCATCGGCTCGACACCGGCGGTGGTGAACGCCGTGCTCGACGCGCTGGCCCCGATGGGTGTGCGGGAGATGGATCCACCCTGCTCCCCAGAGAAAGTGTGGCGCGCGATCGAGTCGGCTCGGGCCGGAGGGGCGCGATGAGGCTGTGTACCTACTCGGTCGAGCCCGGAGCTCCGCGGCTCGGTGCCGAGTGCGGGGAGGCGGTCCTCGACCTGGCCAGGTACTCGCATCTGCACGATGGCCTTCGAGTGCCGGCAGACCTGCAGGGGTTGCTCGAGGCGGGACCAAAGACCTGGCGGCACGCGGCCGATCTCTGCCGGCGCTTTTCATCGGAACTCGAGAGCCACGACCTCGCCCAGGATGCCGAGGCCGGCCTGGCCTATCCGGCAGGCCGTATCCGGCGGCACGCGCCGATCATCCGGCCGCGTAAGGACGTCGTCTGCCTCGGCCAGAACTACGCCGCGCACGCGACGGAGCTGCGCAACGTCGTACCGCCCGCGCCCATCTACTTCACCAAGCCGCCCACTACCGTGATCGGTCCTGATGAGCCGATCCCTTATCCACGGGGGCTGACCACCCGGTTCGACTGGGAGGTGGAGCTGGGCGTGGTCATCGGGATCGGCGGCCGCGACATCGACGAGGCGCGTGCCCTGGACCACGTCTTCGGCTACACCGTCTTCAATGATGTCTCGGCGCGCGACCTCCAATTCCGCACCTCGCAGTGGTTCAAGGGGAAAAGCCTCGACGGCAGCTGCCCGATGGGGCCCGTGATCGTAACGGCGGACGAGATCGAGGATCCCCAGGCGCTCGGCCTGAGCCTGACGGTCAACGGCACGCGCAAGCAAGACGGCCACACAAGAGACATGATCTTCTCGGTGGCGCGGATCATTGCCGATCTGTCGGCGGGCATGACCCTGGAACCCGGCGATACCATCTCGACCGGCACGCCGGAAGGCGTCGGCGATGGCAGAACCCCGCCCGAGTACCTCCAGCCCGGAGACATCGTCGAGGCGGCGGTGGAGCGGATCGGCGTCCTCAGGAATCGGGTGCAATAAGCCCGACCCCGACCCTCCCCCACAAGGGCGGAGGAGACTTACGGCTCGAGGTTCCAGTGCTCCAACATGTCGATCGCCGGATAGGCAGTCAGGTCGTACTGCACCGGGGTGATCGACACGTAGCCGTCGGTCACCATCGCCGCGTCGGCATGCTCCTCTAGTTCCTGGAGCTTGAAGGTGCCGTCCAGCCAGTAATAGGTCTGGTTGCGGGGATCGGTGCGCTTCTCGAACCGCTCTTCCACCCGTGAATCGCCCTGCCGGGTGATGGCGACGCCTTTGATCTGCTCCTCGGGGAGGTTGGGGATGTTGACGTTCAAGAGCGTCTTGTCGGGCAGTCCCTTCGCGATCACCTGGAGCGCAAGCTTCCTGGTGAACTTTGCGGCGTAGCTGAAGTCGGGGTGCGTGAAGGTCGCGAGCGAGACGGCGATCGAGGGGATGCCGAGGATCCGTGCCTCCGTAGCGGCGCTGACCGTGCCCGAGTAGATCACGTTGGTGCCAGTGTTCGAGCCGAGGTTGATACCGGAAACGACCAGGTCGGGCGGCCGCGGCAGGATCGCCTTGACCGCGATCTTCACGCAATCCGCCGGCATGCCGTTGACCGCGTAGCCGAAGCGCACATTGCGCCGCACCACCTCCTTGGTGCGCAGCGGAAGCAGAAGCGTGATCGCGTGTCCGACGGCGCTCCGTTCGGCGTCCGGAGCGACGACCTCGACGTCGCCGATCTTCCGCAACTCCTGCCAGGCGGCCAGAATCCCTTGCGCGTAAATGCCGTCGTCGTTGGTCAACAGGATCAGCGGTTTTGCCACGATTCCGCCATCAATGATGCGCCTTCGGCCGCGCTTATACTGGACCTGCGCGACGATGGAAGACCCCATCCTGGAGTTCCTGCGTTCTCAGGCTCGGAACTACCGCTGCCGCGTGTGCGGCAGTAACCACAAGGGATCGCAGCTGCGCAAGATCGGCAACCACAACAACAAGCTGATCGTGCAGGTGACGTGTGGCCGATGCCGCGACTCCTTCTTCCTCCATGTCGAGTTTGCCGGATCGATCGTCAACGCCGTCGAAGAGGTCACCCGAGTCGCGGCCCCCTCCCCGCGGGACGCGGACGAAATCGAGGGCGATCCGCTGACCCACGATGAGGTGCTCGACGCGCATCAGCGACTGTCCGCCTTCAGCGGCAAGCTGACCGATTTACTAGAAGACTGAATCGGGCGGTTGCGCCGTCCAGCGGTTCGCGGCGCACTCGGACCTAAGACGAGTGTCCTCGTGTGCTTGCACGAATCGCATGCCGCGCCCGCCCTGTTACGCGCGAAAGCGCGGCTCGGCCTGCGGCCTCGCTGGACGGCGCCACCGCCCGGTTTAGTCGAGGCTGCGATAGCCGCTTCGGTAATAGACGAGCGGTTCGGCGTCACTGCGAACCTCCAATGCGGTCACCCGGCCCACGATGATCGAGTGGTCGCCCGCCTCGAGTGTGCTGTGCACGGTGGCCTCGATGGTGGCGGTCGCCTCGTTGAGCAGGGGTGCGCCGGTGATGCCAGTGTGATAAGCGCCTTCCACGAACTCCGGGCCCTTGAGCCGCGCGTTGTCGGCGTAAAAGCGGGCCGTGCCTTCGGCGTGCTCGTCGAGGATGTTGATGGCAAAGGCGCGGCTCGCCATGACCAGTTTGTGCATCTCCGTCGATCGCTCGACGGAGACCAGGATCAGTAAGGGCTCGAGCGACTGCGAGGCAAAAGCACTGACCGTCATGCCGTGCATCCGCCCGGCCGCCGTCGTGGTCATGATCGTGACGCCGCTGGCGAAGTGGCCCATGGCATGGCGGAAGGAGGCCTGATCCAGGGGTTGGTTCACGCCGATACGTTACGGGAACGTCGCCAGCCCAGCCCCGGCTTCGCTATACTTTGAGATATCCGACTAGTCCGGTCGGAGATCCATGAGATTCTCCACTCGGTCCGAATACGGGATCCGCGTCATGGTGCGCCTGGGGCGCGGCTACGGCAATGGTCCCATCCCGCTGGCGGAGCTCGCCGAACAGGAGGGCCTGCCCCAGTCATACCTGGAACAGATCGCCGCCCAGCTTCGCCGCGCTGGGCTGGTGACCAGTCGGATGGGTGTCAAGGGCGGTTACTCGCTTGCCCGCCAGCCTGCCGCCATCTCCATGGCCGACATCGTTCGCAACCTCGAGGGCTCGCTGGCCCCGGTGAGCTGCCTGGCGGAAGGCGGTGGTCCCGGCGAATGCACCCATGCCGACACGCCGTGCTCGGCGCATGCCTTCTGGGAGCGGCTGCAGGGAACGATCACCTCGACGCTGGAGTCGGTCACGGTCGCGGACCTGATGAAGGAGGCCCAGCCGGCATGATCGAGGCGCGCGCCATCAACGCCGAGGCGGTTCGCGCCGACTTCCCGATCCTGGGCCGCACGATCAACGGCAAGCCGCTGGTCTACCTCGACAGCGCCGCCACCTCGCAGAAACCGGCCGTCGTGATCGACGCGATGAACGACTACTACCGCCGCTACAACGCCAATCCGCACCGCGGCGTCTACACGATCAGCGAGGAGGCGACCGCCGCTTACGAGTCCGCCCGGCAGCGGGTGGCGGCCTTCATCAACGCTGCCTCCATCAAGGAAGTCATCTTCACCCGGAACACGACCGAGGCGATCAACCTGGTTCGTTACAGCTGGGGCCGGGCGAATCTTCGCGCCGGCGACCGGATTCTGCTCACCGAGATGGAGCATCACAGCAACCTCGTCCCCTGGCAGCTACTCGCCCAGGAGGTATCGGCCAAACTCGAGTTCCTTTGCATCGACGACCAGGGCTTGCTGCAACTCGACCAACTGGAGCGGAAGCTCGAAGGCGTCCGCCTGCTGGCGATCACCCATCAGTCGAACACCCTGGGGACGATCAATCCAATCAAGGCGATCGCGGAGGTGGCGCACCGAGCGGGCGCGCTGGTCCTGATCGACGGCGCCCAGGCGGTGCCCCACATGCCGGTCGATATCCGGGAGCTGGGTGTCGACTTCTACGCCTTCAGCGGCCACAAGATGTGCGGGCCGACCGGGATCGGTGTGCTCTGGGCCCGCCGGGCGCTGCTCGAAGCAATGCCGCCATTCCTGGGCGGCGGGGACATGATCAAGCGGGTCAAGCTCAACGAGGCCAGCTGGAACGACCTGCCCTGGAAATTCGAGGCGGGCACGCCAAGCGTTGCCGAAGGCATCGGGTTGGGGGCCGCCGTCGATTATCTCGGCGCGCTCGGTATGGACGCGGTGCGTGCCCACGAGCGCACGCTCGTCGATTACGCGATGGAGAAGCTGCAGGACGTCCCCGGCATCACCCTCTACGGGCCGCGCGACCCGGAGATCCACGGTGGCGCGGTCTCGTTCACGCTGCCCAACATCCATCCCCATGACCTGGCGACGCTTGTCGACCGGGAGGGGATCGCGGTCCGCGCCGGCCACCACTGCACCCAGCCGCTGATGGACCGTCTCGGAGTGCCGGCCACGACCCGGGCCAGCTTCTACGTCTACAACCGAGTGGACGAAGTCGATCAGCTGGTCAGCGGAATTCAGAAGGCCCAGCAGGTGTTCGCATAACCATGAGTGACGATCTCTACCGCGAGCAGATCCTCGAGCATTACAAGAACCCGCATCACTTCGGGGAGCTGCCCGACGCCGACATCACGCAGGAGGGCGACAATCCCCTGTGCGGCGACGTCATCACCCTCTACCTCAAGCTCGACGACGGCCGGGTCGGTGACGTCCGCTTCCGCGGTCGGGGCTGCGCCATCAGCCAGGCGTCGGCATCGATGTTGACCGACCTGATCGTCGGCAAGCCGGTGCAGGAGCTGAAGAGCTTTCCCACCAAAGATCTGTTGGAGGAGCTGGGCATTCAGATCAGCCCGGCGCGGATGAAGTGCGCCACGCTCTCGGTGAACACGCTGCGGGTCGCACTCAACGGTGACAACGATGAGGAGGACTGAATTCGATTTGGATACCGAGGCCACGGGTAAACTGACAAGGGTAATGGCAGATTTTGAGATCAGGGATCTTCGGGTCAGCGTCGAGGGTCGCGAGATCCTCAAAGGCGTCTCGCTCGCCGTCAACAAGGGCGAGGTGCACGCCGTGATGGGCCCGAACGGCTCCGGCAAAAGCACGCTGTCGCATACCCTGATGGGACACCCGAATTACAAAGTGCTCAGCGGCGAGGTCTTGTTCAAAGGCAAGAACGTCCTGACCTTGCCGCCGGAGCAACGAGCGAAGCTGGGCATGTTCCTCGCCCTGCAGTACCCGGTGGTGGTCCCCGGCATCACGATGTCGAACTTCCTGCGGACGGCGATCAATGCGAAGCGCGGCTACGACGGCAAGGACAAATCCAAGTCGATCAACGTCAAGGAGTTTCGCGCGCTGCTCAAGGACGAGATGTCCGTGCTGCGGATGGACGATTCCTTCCTCTCTCGGTACGTCAACGAGGGATTCTCGGGTGGTGAGAAGAAGCGCGCCGAGATCCTCCAGATGGCGGTGCTGAAGCCGGAGATCGCGATCCTGGATGAAACCGACTCGGGACTCGACATCGACTCCATCAAGTTTGTGAGCGATGCGGTCAACCGGATGCGTGGTCCGGACCTGGGCGTGCTGATCATCACCCACTACACCCGTGTCCTGAAATTCATCAAGCCGGACTACGTGCACGTGCTCGTGAACGGCGAATTCGTTCGCTCCGGTGGCCCGGAGCTCGCCGACTGGTTGGAGGCAAAAGGCTATTCGGAATGGGTGAAGGAGCCGGCGAAGGCGCCCGCCGCCCTGGAGGCAAGATAATGGCAACCGTCATCCCGCGGATCGACGTCGGCGATAACTACAAGGAAAAGTACGGCTTCTTCGACCCGGAGAAGTTCGTCTTCAAAGCGAAGCGCGGCCTTAGCCCGGAGGTCGTCAAAGAGATCTCCTGGATGAAGAACGAGCCGGAGTGGATGACGACGTTTCGGCTGCGCGCGCTGAAGATCTGGGAGAAGAAGGAGATGCCCACCTGGGGCGCCGACCTCTCAACCATCGACTTCCAGAACATCTATTACTACCTGAAATCGACCGAGAAGCAGGGCAAGACCTGGGACGACGTGCCGGCCGACATCAAGAACACCTTTGACCGCCTCGGGGTGCCGCAGGCGGAGCGCAAGTTCCTGGCCGGCGTCGCCGCGCAGTATGAGTCGGAGGTCGTCTATCACTCCCTGCACAAGGAACTGGAATCGAAGGGCGTGATCTTCACCGACACCGACAGCGCGCTGCGCGAGTACCCCGACCTCTTCAAGCAATACTTCGGCACCATCATCCCGCCGGGCGACAACAAGCTGGCGGCGTTGAACAGCGCCGTCTGGTCGGGTGGATCCTTCATCTACGTGCCCAAGGGCGTCAAGGTCGAGATCCCGCTGCAGGCCTACTTCCGGATCAACGCCGAAAACATGGGTCAGTTCGAGCGGACGCTCATCATCTGCGACGAGGACAGCTTCGTCCACTACATCGAGGGCTGCACCGCGCCGATCTACACCACCGACTCGTTGCACTCGGCCGTCGTCGAGATCATCGTCAAGCGCGGTGCCCGCTGCCGCTACACCACGGTCCAGAACTGGTCCACCAACGTCTACAACCTGGTGACCAAGCGGGCGGTCGCCTACGGCGACGCCACCATGGAGTGGGTCGACGGGAATTTGGGCTCGCAGATCACTATGAAGTATCCGAGCATCTACCTGATGGAGCCCGGTGCCAAGGGTGATGTGCTCAGCGTCGCCTTCGCTGGCAAGGGTCAGCACCAGGACGCCGGCGGCAAGGCGGTCCACGTGGCTCCCAACACCAGCTCGAACATCGTCTCCAAGTCGATTTCGAAGAACGGCGGCCGGACCTCGTACCGCGGATTGGTCAAGGTCTACCCCGGTGCCAAGAACTCGAAGTCCTTCGTCCGCTGCGACGCGTTGCTGCTGGACGAGGAGTCGCGCTCGGACACCTATCCGACCACCGAGGTCGACGAGCCCCAGGTCAAAATCGGCCACGAGGCGACCGTCAGCAAGGTCTCGGACGAGCAGCTCTTCTACCTGCAGAGCCGGGGGATCACCAAGGCGGAAGCCGAGACCATGATCGTGAACGGCTTCATCGAGCCCTTCACCAAGGAACTTCCGATCGAGTACGCCGTCGAGCTGAATCGCCTGATCCAGCTCGAAATGATCGGCTCCGTAGGGTAAATGGCGTTTACAAGAGCGGGGGTGGAGGAGCTCAGCTCCCTCCACCGCGAGCCCGACTGGCTGCGGTCGAGCCGGTTGGATTCATTCGGCATTTACGAAGGGCTGGCGGTGCCGGACACGAAGCGCCAGGAGGACTGGCGACAGGTCGATCTGAAGGGCCTCGACCTGGAGGCATATGCACCGTTCCAGCGGCCGAACGGGACGGCGCCGGTTGGCGCCCCCGAGAACATCGGGGCGACGCTTCGCCAGCGGGGAACGTCGCCGGCGGTGGTGTCGCTCGCGCCAGAGCTCGCTCAACAAGGTGTGATCTTCATGCCGCTCGCCGAGGCCGCACGTGCCCATCCCGAGCTGGTCCAGCGATACCTCTTCACGGGGGTCAAGCCGGACAAAGACAAGTTTGCCGCGCTGCACGCCGCGCTGTTCAGCGGCGGGAGCTTCCTGTATGTTCCCGACGGCGTAACGATCGACCAGCCCCTGGTCAGCCAGTTCTGGTCGGCAGGCTCAGGAGCAGCCGTGTTGCCGCATTCGCTGGTCATTGGCGGCAAAGGCTCGCGCTTTCAGTACGTCGACGAGTTCCTGAGCGCTGACCGCCAGGAAGCGGCGCTCGCCAGCGGGTCGGCCGAGATCTTTCTCGGGGAGGGTGCGAATGTCGGGTATGTCGCCCTGCAGCACTGGAGCATCAAGACCTGGCAGTTCGCCAATCAACGCTTCCAGCTCGGCCGCGATTCCCATTTGAACGTGGTGGACATTGCTCTCGGCGGTCAGCTGGCGCGGCTGCGGGTCGAGGCGATTCTAGAAGGGCCGGGCTCGAGCGCTGATCTCAAGGGCCTCTTCTTCGGCACCGGCGACCAGACCTTTGATTTTCGGACGCTGCAGGATCACGTGGGACCGCACACCACCTCGGACCTGCTGTTCAAGGGGGCGCTACGTGATCGGGCCAAGAGCGTGTACGTCGGAGTGGTTCGCGTCGAGCCGGAGGCGCGGGGCAGTTCATCCAACCAGGCCAACCGCAACCTGCTGCTCTCGGAGAAGGCGAAGGCAACCTCGGAGCCCATCCTCGAGATCCTGAACAACGACATCCTGCGCTGCAGCCATGGTGCGACGGTGGGTCCGGTTGACCCGGAACACCTCTTCTACCTCGAGAGTCGGGGCATCCCGCATCCCGTCGCCGAGCGGATGCTGGTCCAGGGGTTTCTGGGCGAGGTGTTGGACCGAATCCCCGTCCGCCAGGTACGCGACGCCGTGGAGCAAGAGCTGGCCGCCCGCATTGAATAGCGTGACCAAGCAGCGCGTGGCGGCCACCGCCGATCTGCCCAAGGAGTCGATGACGCGGGTCGAGATCGACGGGGAACCGATCTGCCTCGTCCACGCCGAAGACGACAACTTCTATGCTATCTCGGACACCTGCACCCACGAGGAGTATTCGCTCTGTGAGGGCGAGCTCTGGGAGATGTCGGTCGAATGTCCACGGCATGGCTCGCGCTTCGACGTACGGACCGGCCAGGTCACCGGGCTGCCGGCCGTCATCCCGGCGAAGACCTACCCGGTTACGATCCGGAACGGGGATGTCTACGTCGAGGTCCCGGACTAAGATCTGAGTATGGCGGACACCATGGAAACGACCCAGGGGCCGGCGTCGGGCGATCTGCGGCAGCAGATCGATGCGCAACTTGCCACCTGTCGCGATCCCGAGATCGGACTCGACATCATGTCGCTTGGGCTGGTCTACGAGGTGGGCATCGACGAGGGCAATGTCCTCATCAAGATGACGCTGACCGCCATCGGCTGCCCCTGGGCCCAGGACCTCTTCGACGAGGTCAAGACGAAGGTTGAAGAAGTCCCGGGCGTCAACTCGTGCACGGTCGAACTCGTCTACTCGCCGCCCTGGAGCGCCGACATGATGAGCGACGACGCGAAGATGGAGCTCGGCTTCCTTTAGGCGCGGCTAGAACAAATAAGACGCGGTCAGGAATGCCAAACCGGCGCCGAGCAAACCAAACCCCAACTTGATCTTGATCCGGCTGCCGAGAGCCTCGAGGATGAAACAGATGAGCGCGACGATCAAGAAAAGCTTCGACAATGACATGAACAACCTCCAAACGAAATTGGCGACATCGTACCGTGAATTCGGCCGGCGCAGTCGATTGCACTCCTAGTCACGTTGCCGGGCGATGGCTGTGGCAGCGGTGCCATCGCCCTGTTACCCCCACGCAGGTTGGTTCGTAAGGGTGCCTCCGTAGCATTCGGCCTGGGTTCCCGAATTCGAACGAAATTGGGGGTAACAACCGCTTGTCGCTCCTCGAACGTATTCAAAAGTCGCAGGGCGACCCCGGGACTCCCACACCTGGAACGCCTCCCAAGGCACCCTTAAAGGCTGCCCAGCCCCCTCCTGCGCCCCCCGCAGCCCCGCCAGCCTCTTGGAGCGTACGCCCCGCGCCGCCTGCCCAGCCAGCCCCGACGGGCCCTGCCGCCAGGCCGATTTCCACGGTCCATGCCACCCCGGCTGATCAGGCTGCCCGCCCGGCACCGGCGCCGCCCGCCCGCCCGGTCGCCACCCCAACGCCCGCCGCCACCCTCTCCCAGCGGGTCGTGGCGAAGCCGGCCGCCCCGGTCGACGCCAGGCCGGCGCCAGCGAACGCCAACCTCAACGACCTGCCGGAGGCGGAGCGGCTGCACCGGATCAAGGCCGCGGTCCATGACCGGATCATCGGTGAGCTGGGCGAGCGTGCCAACGAGCTCGACCAGGAGGCGATCAGCCAGCGCGCCACGGAGGTGCTCGATGCCTACCTGAGCGCCCGGCGGGTGACTCTGACCTCCCAGACCCGGGCACAGCTGCTGGCCGCGCTGCTGGCCGACATCCTGGGTTTCGGCCCGCTCGAGGTCCTCCTCTCCGACGAGTCGATCTCGGACATCATGGTGAACGGCCCAAACAAGGTCTACATCGAGCGCGGCAACAAGATGCAGCGGGTGGCCATCAAGTTCGACAGCGATGCTCACCTGATGCAGATCATCTCGCGCATTGTCACTGGAGTTGGTCGTCGAGTCGATGAAAGCTCCCCGATGGTGGACGCCCGGCTTCCCGACGGTTCCCGTGTCAACGTAATCATTCCACCGCTGGCGGTAAGGGGCGCGTCGGTGACCATTCGCAAGATGCGCAGGGATCCACTCCAGATCGGCGACTTGATCAAGAACCAGACGCTGACGGAAGAGATGGCAGCGTTTCTCAAGGCGTGCGTCAACGCCCGCATGAACATCGTGGTGGCCGGCGGTGGTTCCTCAGGAAAGACCACCACGCTCAACGTGCTCTCGAGCTTTATCCCGGGCGACGAGCGCATCATCACCATCGAGGATGCCGCGGAGTTGCAGCTGCGCCAGATTCACGTCATCAGCCTGGAGTCACGGCCCACCAACGTGGAAGGTAAAGGTGGGGTCAGCATTCGCGAGCTGGTCATCAACACCCTCCGAATGCGGCCCGACCGGATCGTCGTGGGAGAGGTCCGCAGCGGTGAGGCGCTCGACATGCTCCAGGCCATGAACACCGGTCACGATGGCTCATTGACCACGGTGCACTCGAACACTCCCCGAGACACGATCTCGCGACTCGAGACGCTCGTGCTGATGGCCGGCATGGAGCTCCCATCCCGCGCTATCCGGGAGCAGATCGCTTCGGCGATCAACATCATCATCCAGCAGAACCGCTTGCGGGACGGCTCGCGCAAGATCACGTACATCTCCGAGGTGACGGGGATCGAGGGAGACCAGATCTCCCTCCAGGACATCTTCGTCTACAAGCAATCGGGATACGAGGACGGGAAGGTAACCGGAATGCTCACCGCCACCGGGGCGATCCCGCGGATCATGGACCTGCTCGAGGCGAGCGGCAATGCGGTCCCCGTCAGTTATTTCGACCCTCACCCGGACAGCGGCTTCGTACGGCCGAAACGGCTGCACGTCATTCCGAACGCCGCCTAGCCCGGGAGGAGAGGCACCGAAGCAAACGGCGCGTATATTCAGCCTATGCCGGCCAAAGAGGCCACGCCGTTTTCGCAGGCGCTCGACCGGCGGGTCGACGAGGGCGCCCTTGGGACCCTCTACGAGAAGCTGCCGGACGACCAGGTTCGCTGCTACGCCTGCGCCCACCGCTGCCTGATCAAGGATGGCCTGCGTGGCATCTGCAAGGTCCGCTACAACCGCGGCGGCACGCTGATGGTGCCCCGAGGCTACGTCGGGGCGCTGCAATGCGACCCGATCGAGAAGAAGCCGTTTTTCCACGCCTTCCCGGGCACCGACGCCCTCACCTTCGGCATGCTCGGCTGCGACCTGCACTGCAGCTATTGCTTTACCGGCGACGTTCGCGTTGCTACCAATTCGGGGATGTGCAGTTTGGAGGATCTCTGGGAAAGATCGAGTGCGGACTCAGACGGCAATCTCCAGCGTCGCCGGCCACCGACTGGATTAACCGCGACTGGTCATGATGGTCGTCAGCACTCAATCAAGTGGGTCTTCGGGCACGAGTTTGAGGGTGAGCTGGTTTGCGTTTCGCCGCGAATGCTGGCGCCGCTCACGGTGACTCCGGATCACGAGGTACTCGCGACCCAATTACCGGGCCACGGGCCGGCCACTTATATCCCAGCCGGACAACTGACGACCACCCACTTCTTGGCGGTTCCTCGGCGGTATGAACCCCACAGACCCCCGGGTATCGATGTCTCTGAATTGCTGCGTCCTTTCCTTGGCGTCGTTCGAGTTCGCCGCCATGTCGCGGTTGAAACTGCTGACCAGATCGTGCAATTGACCGCTGCGGGCACAAGTTCAAAGGCAATCGGTCTCAAGCTCGGGTTGCGTGCCGACTTTGTCCGCCACGTCCGATCCCGAGTGGTAAGGCGGGGTGGCATTGCTGAGAGTGCCCTGGGGGTCGTGCCTGAAGCACTGATCTTGGAGGACGGCACCGTTCGCTTCGGACAAGAGCGGAGACCCGGAATCCCGGCCAGCTTGGCCATGACAGCTGAGCTGGCCGAGTTGATGGGCCTCTATTGCGCGGAGGGCTGCGTGATCAAGGGCGCGGGCCGCCCGAACAGTCACAACCTGACGTTCGCCTTTGGGCTCCACGAAAAGCATTTGGCTGATCGTGTCAGGGATCTCCTGCATCAGATCTTTGGGGTGAACGCATATGAAACAGTTCGAACTACTACGCGCGCGGTGTCCATCGGCAAAGCCTCGCTGGCCTTAATCTTTGCGAGTCTCTGCGGGTCAGGATCCGAAAGAAAGAAGATCCCGGCTGCCATTTTGGAAGCAGAGACGTTTGTCGCAGAGGCCTTTCTAAAGGCATACGTGTCCGGCGATGGTCATCGATATCCCAACGGAAAGATCTCGGTCACCACCGTTTCGGAAACGCTAGCCCGCGACCTTGCCTGGTTAGCCTTGCGGCTCGGACATCTTCCCGGCTTCTACGCCACGAACCGGCCGGCGGAGTTGCAGATCTTAGGCAGGACCGTCAAGCTCCAACCGCGCCAATTCACGGTCGTTTGGTACGAAAGTCAGCCACCAAGGACCATGTACAGAGCTGATTCCGACTTTTATTACGTGCCCATTCGAGCGGTTGCGCGAGCAAGTCACTCCGGATACGTCTATAACCTCGAGACCGACGGCCCTCACACCTACCTAGCCAATCATGCTGTGGTTCACAACTGCCAGAACTGGGTCACGTCGCAGGCGTTGCGCGATCCCGGGGCGCTCACAGAGCCGATGGACGTCACGCCGCGGCAGCTGGTCGACATCGCCAGGCGCGAGGGCGCGACCGTCGTGGCAACCTCGTATAACGAGCCACTGATCACCTCAGAGTGGGCGGTCGAGGTGTTCAACGAGGCGCGGCCGCGCGGATTCACAACGGCCTATATCTCCAACGGCAACGCCACCCGGGAGGTCCTCGAGTTCATCCGTCCGTACACCGACCTGTACAAGATCGACCTCAAGTCTTTCCGCGACAAGAACTACCGGTCGCTCGGCGGAAAGCTGGAGAACATCGTCAACGGCATTCGGATGGTGCACGAGATGGGCTTCTGGCTGGAGATCGTCACCCTGATCATCCCGGGCTTCAACGACAGCGATGAGGAGCTGGGCGATATCGCCAGGTTCCTGGCGGGCCTGTCGCCCAGCATCCCCTGGCACGTCACCGCCTTCCACAAGGACTACAAGATGCAGGACCCGGACAACACCACGCCGGAGACCTTGCTTCGCGCCGCCCACATCGGCGAGGCGGCGGGCCTGCAGTACATCTATGCGGGCAACCTGCCCGGCCGGGTCGGCCGCTACGAAGACACCCGCTGTCCCGGCTGCCAGACCACCCTGATCCGCCGGATCGGCTACCGAATCCTCGACGATCGCCTCACCGGGCGCGGAAGCTGCTTCAACTGCCGGCAGCGAATCCCCGGAGTTTGGCGCGCGCCAGCGACTAGAATCAACGCTGGTCGTGCCAACTGAACTCAGCCGCCGGGAATTTTCCTGGGTCCTCGGCGGCCCCCAGGGTGGGGGCATCAACGCCTCGGCCGAGATCTACGCCAAGGCGTTGAGCCGCGGCGGTCTCCACGTCTTCGCCAACATCGAGTTCCACTCGAACATCATGGGCAAGCACAGCTACTACCGCGTTACCGCGGCGCCGGTGCCGATCCATTCTCACCGTGACGAGATTCACATGCTGGTCGCCCTGGACCAGGAATCCCTGTTCGGCGATGCCGCAGAGCGCAAACACTATCCCAGTCATACCGGCCATGTTCACCAGGTCGCGCCGGGTGGCGGCATCATCTACGACGCTGACCTCAAGCTCGACCCAGGCCAATTTGGGCGGGACGACATCAACCTCTATCCGATCCCCTTCTTCGAGGTCCTGGAAGAGGCCCTCAAAGAGGTGGGGAAGGGCGGCCAGTCGCGCAAGTACATCGTGATGCGCAATACCGTTGCCCTCGGGGCTTCGATCGGCATCTCCGGATACGACGAGGAGCTGCTCTTTCTGGCGATCCGCAACGAGTTCAAAGGCCGGAAGGCCGAAGCCGCCGAGATGAACGTGGCGGCGGCGCGCGCCGCGGCCGCCTACGCGCGCAGCCATTTCACCGCCAAACCGTTGCGCCGCCTGGCGCCGGTCCCGGAGGATCAACGAAAGACGCGGATGCTGATCAAGGGGTTCCAGGCCGTCGGCATCGCCAAGCTCAAGGCGGGCCTCGGCATGCAGACCTACTACCCGATCAGCCCGGCGACCGACGAAAGCGTCTACCTCGAATCGAAGGGCCCGCAGTATCAATGCACGGTCGTCCAGTGTGAGGATGAGATCGCCAGCATCAACATGGCGATCGGCGCCGCGCATATGGGGGTTCGAGCCGCCACGTCGACCGCCGGTCCGGGCTTCGCCCTGATGTCGGAAGGGTTCGGCTTCGCCGCCATCACCGAGGCTCCGGGCCCGGTGGTTTTCTTCTGGCAGCGCGGCGGGCCGAGCACCGGCCTTCCGACTCGCACCGAGCAGGCGGATCTGCAATTCGCCCTGCATCCCGCACACGGCGATTTCCCGCACATCGTAGTCGCGCCGGGCGACATCGACGAAGCCTTCATGGACAGTTTCGAGAGCTTCAACTGGGCGGATCGCTACCAGGTCCCGGTCGTGGTGCTGCTGGAGAAGTTCCTGGCCTCCTCGATGGTCACCAACCATGGCATCGACATGAGCCAGCTGAAGATCGACCGCGGACTCATTCATCAACCCGCCGACGCTGACGGCGACGGCTACCGCCGGCATGCCATCACCGCCGACGGCATCAGTCCCCGGACGCTGCCTGGCATGCCCGGCGGGGTCTTTTCGACCACCAGCGATGAACATGACCCCGAGGGCCACATCACAGAAGGCATCGAGAACCGCATCGCCATGATGCGCAAACGGATGTCGAAGCTGCAGACGGCCGCTCGCGAGATTCAGGCGTCATCGAAGTTCACCCTCCACGGCCCGCGCCAGGCCGACCTCACGCTGGTGGCCTGGGGCGCCACCAAGGGCGCCATCCTCGATGCGATGAGTGAGCTCGAGAATGACGGCCGCTCCGTCAACTTCCTCCAGATCCGCCTGATGCGCCCGTTCCCGGCCGATGCCGTCGCGGCCATCCTGCGGAACGCCCGGTTGACGGTACTGATCGAAAACAACTACTCAGCGCAGCTCGGCGCGCTGATCGCCGAACAGACCAGCCTCGCGCTCGATCACCACGTGTTGAAGTACGATGGCCGGCCGTTCTCACGCAATGAGATCGTCGAAGGCGTGCGTGCGGCCCTGTCCGAGCACAAGAAAGAGGTCATGGTGTCCCATGCCTGAGGCCACGGCGGCCGCCGCCCCGAAGAAGTTCACGCTGCAGCAATACAAGACGGAAGTCCACGTCGATTGGTGTCCAGGCTGCGGCGACTTCGGCATCCTCAGCTCGATCCAGCAGGCCCTCTTCCAGCTCCAGATCCCGCCCTACAAGATCGCAATGATCTCGGGCATCGGTTGCTCCGGCAAGACGCCGCACTACATCGACACCTACGGCATCCATACCCTGCACGGGCGGGCGCTGCCGGTCGCCACCGGCGCCAAGCTGGCCAACAACCAGCTCACCGTGGTCGCCGTCGGCGGCGATGGGGACGGCTATGGGATCGGCGCCGGCTACTTCGTCAACAGCGGTCGCCGGAACGTCGACATGACCTACATCGTCTTCAACAACGGGGTCTATGGTCTCACCAAGGGGCAGGCCTCACCGACCCTGGCCAAAGGCCTGAAGACGAAGTCGATGCCGGAAGCCTCGATCCAGGAGGGCATCAACCCGATCGCCGTGGCGCTGGGCGCCGGATATACCTGGATCGGACGTGGTTATGCCCTCGACGTGAAGAGTCTGGTCACGCTGATCACGCAGGCGATCAACCATAAAGGGACGTCTTTCCTGGACGTCTTCCAGACCTGCCCGGTGTACAACGACCTGCGCACCAAGGAGTGGTACGCCGGCGAAGACATCGGCCGGGCCCGCATTCGGCGTCTCGACGCCGACCCGTCCTGGGATCCGGTCGTCAAAGACCCCACGAGCATCGACGAGATGGTCGAAAAGAAAACGAGGGCACTGCGTGCCTCCTACGAGACCAGCGACAGCATGGCGGTCGGCGTTTTCTACTCGGTCGACATGCCGACCTACGACGAGCAACTGGCCGCCAAGATCCCGGCCCTCAAAGAGCACCCGCTGGTGGACCTCCCGCTGTACCAGCGCGACGTCGACCCCCTCTTCGCCGAGCTGGCGTAGCGGCTCGCGGCGGCCGGTCCGGTGGACGTGCGACTCCTCGCCGTCAGCGATGAGGTCGAGCCGCAGCTGCTCGACGAGCGGACGGTGGCGGCGCAGGGTCGGATCGACCTCGTGATCGGATGCGGGGATCTACCGGCCGACTACCTCGACGCCGTGTCCACGCTGTACGCTGCGCCGTTGCTCTTCGTTCGCGGCAATCACGATCCGCCGGGGCGCCAGGGTGACTACCCACCCGATGCCGAGATCGACGGGCGCGTGGTGCGGGAGAAGAGGCTGGTGGTTGCCGGCCTCGAAGGCTCGATCCGGTACAGCGACGGGCCGCATCAGTACAGCGAGCGGCAGATGATGGCCAAAGTGCTCGCGCTGCGTGTCCGGCTCGGGCTGCGGCGGCCGGATATCCTGATCACCCACGGCCCGCCGGCCGGTGTCAACGAAGGCCCCGATGCCCCGCACCGGGGGCTTCGCGCGGTTCGCCGGGCGGTCGAGTGGATGCACCCCCGCCTGCTCCTGCACGGGCACGTCCATCCCTACGGCCGCGACATCGGGCGCGAGGCGCAGCTGGGTGAGACCCGCGTGATCAACGTCGTCGGCCACCGGCTGATCGAGCTCTCGCCCCGATGAAACAGCTCAGGGCCCGGACCGACTTCGAAACGGCCCGCATCCAGGCATTCCTCCGCGACGCGGGTTCGGTGCTCCGCGGCGACACCAGGCCCTTGCTCTCCTTCGATGAGGTACGCCGCGCCGCCCGGCTCGAGGGACAGACGGACCGCGGCCTCCAGGACGTCCCGATCGCCGACATCCGCGGCTCGGTGGGACGTCCCAACGACTTCGACGCCTCCTTTCTTCCAGTGCGGCCCCAGCTGCGGGAGCGCTGGGCGCAACTCGACGCGGCGATGCGGCGAGGTGAGGCGGTGCCCCCGATCGAGGTCTACCACCTCGGGGACGTCTATTTTGTCAAGGATGGGCACCACCGGGTATCCGTTGCCCGCCACCTGGGCTGGAAAACGATCCCGGCCCGGGTGATCGAGGTGCGTACCCGGGCCCCACTAACGGGTGACATGGATGCCGCGGCCCTGCTCCAGGCCAGCGAGTACGTCGACTTCCTCGAGCGGACCCAGCTCGACCGGGTGCGCCCGCAGGCTTCGATTGCGGTCAGCCGGCTCGGACGCTACGACCGAATCTTGGAGGACATTCTCGGGCATCGCTACTTCCTGGGTCTGCAACAATACCGCGAGGTCGATATGGCCGCGGCCAGTGCCAGCTGGTTCGACAACGTCTACAAGCCGATCGCCGACCTGGTCCGCGAGTACGACATCCTGGCGCACTTCCCTGGGAGGACGGAAGCGGACCTCTACCTGTGGATCACCGCACGATGGCTCGAGCTGAGCCGCGCCCAAAAGCCGGCGGGGCCGGCCGAGGCCATCGCTGACATCCTGTTCGAGACCGAGGGGGCGGGCGCTCCGCCCCCTTCGCCGCAAGTCCTGGCCGTGTTTCAGCGGTGGCTGGGTCCGCCGCGCCGCGTCATCGACCTCCCCGCCCGGCTCGTCCGTCGCGCCACCATGCCTCGCGCGGAGCCCGAACGGGGATCGGCTTAGGGTTGGCCCTCAGTCTTTCGCTTTTCCGGGTAGGCGGTGTTGATCTCGGCGCGCACGCGGGCCTTGTCGGCGTCGCTCTTGAAGTAGTCGAAATTCCAGGGGATGAAGCGCTTTAGCTCCGGCGGGACTTCGTCCTCCGGATAGATCGCCGCCACCGGGCACGGATCGACGCAGGCGCCGCAATCGATGCATTCGTCGGGATTGATGTAGAGCATCCGGTCCTCGGCGCCGGCTTCGATGATGCAGTCGACCGGGCAAACGTCGACGCAGGACTTGTCCTTGAGATCGACGCAGGTTTCCGTGATGATGTAGGCCATTTCTGGTTGCCGGAAATTTCACTCTAGCACAGGCTTTCGCGAGAATCGGGGGCCGCGTCAACGGCCGGGGGCAGCGCGGTCGGAGGTCTATCACAGGACCGTCACACATCGGTGAGGCGCCTTGTCCGGCCGGTGGCAAGAGGAGGGTTGTGGCCAGCGTTACCTCTTCGTGGCCCTCCCAAGATCGGCGCCCACGCGTCGGGTGTTCCGACCGGCCCGCAAGGTCCCCTGGGGTACCTGGATCTTCGTCATCCTGGTGCTCGTTCTCGCCATCGGCGCGGTGGGGGCCTTCCTGGGGGTGGTGCTGCCTGAGCGCGTCGCGGCCCTGGCGCAAACGGAAGCGAGCGAGCTCAGCCTGGCGCGGAAGGGCGCGGCTGACGTCAGCTCCAACGTCATCAGCCTGTGGGCGGATGTGTCCGCAAAAGGGAGCATGAGCCTTTCCGACGACCGGCTCGCGCAGGACCTGGCGCTGGCGTCGAGCACCGAGAAGTCGGCTGACGACGCGCTCGGCCATGGCCAGACGGCTGAGAGCTACATGGCACAGGCCGACGGCCTCCCATTCCAGCTGCACTCGCCGGCCTGGGTCGCTGCGGACCGACCCGCTGTCCAGCATCTGGACAAGGCGCTGCAGGCCGCGATCAAACTGACCCACGCCGCGACCCTCCAGCTGACGCTCGCCCAGCACCTGAGTCAGGACGCGCAGAAGATGTCCGGCACCCTGGACCCGAGCCTCAAGGCTTTGAACTGGACGGACGCTGCTCGGGCCGCATCGGCGCTGGCAACGGATCTCAAAGAGCAGCAGGCTCCTGCCGGCGACCCGGAGGCGCTGCTGGATCCGCTCTGGGCGAAGCGGATCGATGCCATGCTCGCCGTGGTGACCGACGCCCAGCAGTACAGTCTGGCGGCGGCCGCCCACCAGGCGCAGGTCGCGCAGCAGGCCAGCCGGAGTCTCAACGCGGCCCGGGATCAGCTCGCGGCGACGATCGCCGCCGCCCAAAACGGCGCGGCGGCCTGGCAGGCAAACAAGATCCAGCCAGTGCTCGACACCCTCTCGAAAGAGCTCGCCGCCGGCAGTTGACCCGTTGAAGGCGCCGCGTTCATACCGGAACCAGCAGGTCCTCGCTGAGCTCGTTGAGTTTCAAGACTCCGAGCAGGCTCATCGAGACCTCGATCTCCTCCCGCAGCATCGCCAGCATGCTCCGGACGCCGGCGGCGCCACCAACCGCCAGCGCCCACAGGTAGGGTCGCCCGACCATGACGCCGGACGCCCCGAGGCAGAGCGCTTTGAGGACGTCGGTCCCGCGCCGGACCCCGCCGTCCATCAGAACCGGCACGTCGCGCCCCACCGCCTGGACCACCTCGGGGAGTGCATCCAGGCCGGCTATCGCGTAGTCCAGTTGGCGCCCACCGTGGTTGCTCACGATCAGGCCGCGGGCGCCCGCCTCGACCGCGCGGCGGGCATCGTCGGCGCGAACGACGCCCTTGACGACCACGGGAAGCGAGGTCCTGGCCACGAGCCACGCGAGATCGTCCCAGCCAAGCTTCGGATTGGCATGGGCGTTCACGTTCTGGGCGAACGGGTCCGGGCCTTCGGCGGTCGCGCTGCTTCGCCGGCCGTCGAGATTCGCATAGCGAAGACCTTCAGGCAAGCTGAAGGCGTTGCGGATGTCCCGCTCTCGGCGACCAGTCCTGGGAAGGTCCACGGTCAGGACGATGGCGGAGTAGCCGGCATCGACGGCGCGCTCGACGAAGCTCGCGCTCACCGCTCGTTCGGGGTGCATATAGAGCTGGAACCAGCGAGGCCCCGTTGCGGTAGCGGCGACCTCCTCGATGGAGGCGCTGGCCAGCGTGCTGAGGCAATAGGCGATCCCGGCGTCGGACGCCGCCCGATAGGCGGCGAGCTCGCCTTCAGGATGGGTCATGCGCTGGATCGCCGCCGGCGCGAGGTGGACCGGCATCTTGAAGCGCTGCCCAAGCACCTCGCTGCTCAGGTCCGGCCGGTCCGCTGATGCCAGGATCTTGAAGCGGAACCGGTACCGGGCAAACGCTTCCCGGTTGCCCCTGAGCGCGGCCTCGTCCTCGGAGCCGCCGGCAATGTAGTCGTAGGTGCCCTGGGGCAGGATGGCCCGGGCCGCGGGCTCGAAGTCATCGAGCTTGAGCGGAACGGCCGGCTCGGTCTTTTGGTGCACCGCCGCATCCGCCATGCCGCCAATTGTGGCGTTTTGGGGCCGCCCTGTGTAACGTGTACGAGAGCAGCGATCTCGAAAGGAAGGGAGGTATCCTCGTCATGAACGGGGCCATCGCAATCCTGGCGTTTCATCAGGCCTACCAGCCGCTCGGTGACAGCATTGTTCTCTCGGCGATCGTCGCAGGGCTTCCTCTTTACATCTTGTTCGCGATGCTGGCGGTCCTACGGCTGCCGGCCTGGCTGTCGGCGCTGACGTCCATGCTCTCGGCGGCCGTCCTGGCGGCCCTCGTCTGGGGCATGCCGTTCGGGCTCGATGTCTCGGCAACGACCGAGGGCATGGCGAATGGGTTGTGGCCGATCAGCTGGATCGTGCTCAACGCGGTCTTCTTCCACAATCTGACCATCGCCAGTGGCGACTTCGACGTGATCCGGCGGTCGCTGACCCGGCTGACCGAGGACCGGCGGGTGCAGGCACTGCTGGTGGCGTTCTGCTTCGGCGCTCTCATGGAAGGCATCGCGGGTTTCGGGGCGCCGGTTGCCATCTCGGCCGCGATCCTCGCCAGCCTCGGATTCGAGCCCATCAGCGCAGCGGTCCTGGCCTTGCTGGCGAATACCGCGCCGGTGGCGTTCGGATCGATCGGCATCCCGGTGGTCACCCTGGGATTGCTGACCGCGCCCATCATCGGCCATAGCGCTGCCGATCAGACGCCGGTGACGCTGGCGCTCTCCGCCATGGTCGGTCGGCAACTTCCCGTGTTCTCGATCATCATCCCGGGCTTCTTGATCGTCGTTCTCGCCGGCTGGAAGCGAATGGTCGAAGTCTTACCGGCCGTCCTCACGGCGGGCGTCGCCTTCGCGGTCGTTCAGTTCCTGGTCTCGAACTTCATCGGTCCGGAGTTGACGGACGTGCTCGCCGCGCTGGTCTCGATGGCCGCGGTCGCCCTGTTACTTCGTGCTTGGAAGCCGAAGACGCTCTGGGGCTTTGCGGCCGACCGCGCGCCGGCGCCGGCGGGCGCGGCCCCGCGGTTTCGAAGCGTCGGCGCAGCGGTCGCCCAGGTCGCCGATCCGCCCGCGCGGATCGCGCGCGCCTACATGATGTACGTGATCCTGGTGGTCGTCATCCTGATCGGCCAGATGGGCAACCTGCCGTTCTTTTCCGGCAGTCCACCCGGCAACGTGAAGAATGCGCTGCACACACCGGCAAACATCACCGCCGACTTGAAATGCGGCCAGCCGGCATTCAAGCTCTGCCCCAATCCGTGGATCGGTCCCAATCCGACAAAGGATGCTGGGGCCTTCAAATTTCCGTTCTGGAGATTCCAGTGGCCCGGCAGCTACACCGGCACCTCGGCCAAGCCGAAGCCGCAGATCTACCAGGAGCCGCCGATCGTGGCCAAGTCGACCCCCTATCCCATTACCTTCACCTGGGACTTCCTGGTGGCCGCCGGCAGCCTGGTACTGTACGCGTGCATCATCGCCTTCATCGTGATGGCGATCCGAGGTGCGCCGCTCCGCCTGTTCTTCACCACCTATGGGCGGACGCTGCGCCAGCTGGCCCTACCCATCATGACCATCGCGTTCATCCTGGGCATCGCCGCCGTGATGAACTTCTCCGGGATGACGTCCACGCTTGCGTTACTGATGGCAAAAACCGGCGCCGTCTTTCCCTTCTTCTCCGCGGTCATCGGCGCGCTGGGCGTCTTTTTGACCGGGAGCGACACCGCATCCAACACGCTCTTCGGCCCGATGCAGGCGTTCACCGCCAAGCAAATCGTGATTGGCGGGCATCATCTGAGTCCCATCCTGACGGCGGGCACCAACTCGTCGGGTGGGGTGATGGGCAAGATGATCAGCCCACAAAACCTCTCGGTGGGCGCGGCAGGCGTCAACCGGGTGGGCTCTGAAGGCGAGATCTTCCGCCGCACGATCGGGTATAGCCTGATCCTGACGGCCGCCGTCGGCATCGTCGCTTTGATCGAGGTCTATCTGATTCCAGGGATCATCCCAACGCTCAGTTAGTAGCAATAAATGCCCTCCCCCTATAGAGGAGGGCAGGGTGGGGGCGGAATCGCCCTCCCCCTTCGGGGGGAGGGTCGGGGTGGGGGTAGGCTTTAACGAGATGGATGCGGCGGATCGCGACCGGCTGCTGGGCCGCCTTCGGGAGGTGGTTGGCGAGCGCTACGCGTTCGCGGATCCCTACGAAATGCGGCTCTACCAGTACGACGCCAGCCCCGAGACGGCGCTCCCGGACATCGTCGTCATCCCCGGCACATCCGAGGAGGTGGCGGGGGTCGTCAAAATCTGCGCGGACGCCCGAGTCCCGGTCACCGCCCGGTCGGCGGCCAGCAGCCTGGCCGGCGGGACGGTGCCGGTCGACGGCGGTGTCGTCATCACCTTCGCGCGGATGGACCGCATCCTGGAGATCGACACCGACAACCTGCGAGCAATCGTGCAGCCGGGGGTGGTCAACCTGGCGCTCAGCCAGGCGCTCAAGCCCTATGGCTACTATTACGCGCCCGACCCCTCCAGCCAGGGAGCTTGCACCATCGGTGGGAACGTCGGCACCAATGCGGGCGGACCGCATACCCTGATCTACGGCGTCACCGTCAATCACGTCACCGGCCTGGAGCTCGCGCTACCCAGCGGCGAGCTGGTCCAGCTCGGCGGTCGCAAAGCGGCGCAAGCGACCGGCTATGACCTGACCGGGCTGCTGGTCGGATCGGAGGGCACCATGGGCGTCGTCACCCGCATCTGGGTGAAGATTCAACCGCTACCGCCGGTGCAGAAAACGCTGATGGCCGTCTATCCCGACGTCGCCACCGCCAGCACCGCGGTCTCCGCCATCGTCCGCAGTGGGATCCTCCCGGCCGCCATCGAGATGATGGACAAACTGTCGATCCAGGCGATCGAGGCGGCCTCGCACGCGGGCTACCCACTCGATGCCGGCGCGGTCCTGCTGCTCGAGGTCGACGGCATTCCGGAGGTCGCGCAGGAGCTCGGCGAGCGGATGGCGAAAGTCTGCCGCGACAACGGTGCCAGCGAGGTCCGGATCGCCCGCGACGAGGCGGAACGCCAGGCCTTATGGAAAGGGCGCAAGGGCGCCTTCTCCGCGATGGGCCGGCTCTCCCCCGACTTTTACGTGATGGATGGCGTGGTGCCGCGAACCAAATTGCCACAGACGCTGGCGAAGATCGACGCCATCAGCGAGCGCACCGGTTTTCGGATCTGCAACGTCTTCCACGCCGGAGACGGCAACCTGCACCCACTCGTCCTCTTCGATGCGTTCCAGCCCGGCCAGTACGAAGCGGTGCTGCGGATCGGCGACGAAATCCTCAAGCTCTGCGCCGACGCCGGCGGATCCGTCACCGGCGAGCACGGCATCGGCCTGGAAAAGCGCGAGAACATCCGCTACGTCTTTTCCGACGACGACCTCGAGGTCATGGACCGCGTCCGCCGCGTCTTCGATCCCCACGCCCTGATGAATCCCGGCAAAGTCTTTCCGGGGAAGGGTCTGCAACCGTCCGCCCTGCGCTATCCGCCCGGTTACGCGGGGCGCCAGGCAGCGGCGCTCGGTGGAGGAGACGACGTATGGGTGTGAAAGCCAGCACCCAGGCGTTGCCCGGGCACCAGATCACGGTTGAGGATCAGCGCGGCTTGAGCGTCGATGGGCTGTTGCCGTCGAAGCTCATGCATCCTGGCGATGCGGACGATGCGGCCCGCGGACTGCGCCTTTGTGATCTCACACCTGCGGCCGTGGTGGTTTGGGGCGGCGGCACACAGATGCGGCTGGGGGCTCCACCACGACGCTATGACATCGCCTTCTCCACCGAACGGATGACCCGGTTGCTCGAGTACGAGCCCGCGGACCTCACCTGCCGGGTCGAGGCCGGGATGCGGCTTTCCGACCTGCAGGCGGCGCTCGCGGCCCAGGGACAGCGGCTGCCTCTCGACCCGCCCCATCCAGAGCGCGCCAGCGCCGGCGGGATGGTGGCGGCGAACGCCAACGGGCTGGGCCGGGCGCGTTACGGCACCGTCCGCGATTGGGTGATCGGCATTGCCGTCGCCTACCCATCTGGCAAGGTCGCCCGGGCGGGCGGCAAAGTGGTGAAGAATGTCGCCGGCTATGACCTGATGAAGCTTCACATCGGCGCCCTGGGCACGCTCGGCGTCGTCGCTGAGGTCAACTTCAAGGTCCAGGCCATTCCGCAGGGCCAGGCGACCGTGCTTGGTCATTTCGAGACTGCCGGACCCGCGCTCGATGCCGGGCTGCAGTTAGCCCGAACGTTTCTCGCCCCTGCGGCTTCGATTGTTCTGGACCGTCGTGCGCTCTGGGAGTGCGGCATCACCGCCGACTGGCAATGGACGCTGGCGCTCAAGCTGGAAGGCTACGCGCGGGAAGTCGAGGTGGCGCGCGACCAGGCCGTCCGGCAGATCCGCGAAGCCGGTGGTCGCGTGGAAGGCCGGGACATGCCGGCAACGTTCTGGGACGCGGCCAGAGACTGGTCGGCACCGGACGGTGATGTCGTGCTGTTGCGCGCGATCGCTCCGATCGCCTCCGTGGCGACGCTGTGGAGCGCGCTCCCCTCTGAGGCCCAGCTGATCGGCCAGCCGGCGGCGGGAGTCGTCGATGTGCGGGTGACGGCCTCAGCCGCGGCATCCAGCTTGCAACGGCTGCGTTCGGCGGTCGGGGAAGAGGGTCAGGTGGTAGTGGCGTCGGCCCCGCCATCGGTGAAGCCATCGCTGGATATCTGGGGCCCGCCGCCGCCCGGCTTCCCGATCATGCGTGCCCTGAAGCAGGCCCTCGACCCGAACGGAATTCTCAACCCGGGCCGCTTCGTGGGCGGGATCTAGGAGCCCAATGGCGAAGCCGGCAGCGCTCGATTTCAAGCGGCAGCTGGAACGCGATGGTGTGCCCGACGCCAGGGCCGGGATGGACATGGACCTGGTCAGGGACTGCATTCACTGCGGCCTCTGCTTACCGAAATGCCCGACCTTCCGAGCGCTGCACCACGAGGGGGACAGCCCGCGCGGACGGATGTGGCAGATCAAGGAGGCCTCTCTCGGACTGGTGGAGTTCGATGACCCGCGCTTTCAGGCCCACATCTATCAATGTTTCAACTGCCGGGCCTGTGAAACGGCCTGTCCCTCCGGGGTGCAGTTCGGATCGGTGATGGAGATGGCGCGGGCGATGACGCCGCCGCAGAATCGGCGCGACCGGCTGGTCCGGGCGCTGCTGCTCAATGGGTTGCTGCCGCATCCGCGGCGGCTTCGCCTCGCCGGCTGGCTTTACCGCGCGACCCGCGCGGCCGGACTGCCCGCCCTCCTGCGCCGCAGCGGCGCGTGGAAGGTTCTGCCGCTCGGCAAGTTTGCCGCCTTTCCGCCGGTGGGCGACACGACGCCGGGCCGAGTCCCCCTGCCGGCGCTGACGCCGGCGCAGGGCAAGCGGCGCGCTCGCGTGGGACTGCTGACCGGCTGCATCCAGGACGAGATGTTCCACGGCACGAATCGGCGGACCGCGCTCGCCCTGGCGCGCAATGGCTGCGATGTCGTCGTCCCGGCGGAGCGCGTCTGCTGTGGCGCCCTCGCGTCCCACGCCGGCGAGGCCAGGACGGCGGAGCGACTGGCCGCCCGGACGCTCGAGGCTTTCTCGAGAGAAGGCCTTGACGCCGTGGTCGTCAACGCGGCCGGTTGCGGCTCGAACATGAAGGAGTACGAGCTTCAGCTGCGCCACGACAGCGGCCGGCGGGAACGCGGCGCTGCCTTCTCGCTGACCGTCAAGGATGCGTCGGAGTTCCTGGTCGACCAGGGTCTGCAGCCGCCACCCCGTCGCATCCCTCTCCGCGTCGCCTACCAGGATCCCTGCCACCTGGTGCACGGCCAGCGGATCGTAAAGCAGCCCCGGCAGGCGCTGCGAATGATTCCCGGCATCGAGCTGGTGGAGATGACGGAGTCCGACTGGTGTTGCGGCTCAGCCGGCGTCTACAACCTGACGCATCCAGAGATCGCCGAAGAGGCGCTGGGCTGGAAGGTGCGGCATATCGTGGAATCGGGAGCCCAGGTGATCGCCTCCGCGAACCCGGGCTGCATCCTGCAGATTTCGATGGGCCTGCAGCGCGCGGGCCATGACATTCCGCTGGTCCATGTCATGGACCTGCTCGGCTGGGCATACGGGGACGACGACCAGCGTCCGCCGATCGTCCGCCGGGCGATGGCGTGAGGGAGGCGGCTCTCGACCAGCGGCCCGCCTTCGACGATCCCTGGCTCGATGAGCTCTCCGCGAGCATCTGGTCGAAGCCCGAGTTCTCGATGATCCCGATCGACCTCGAGCAGGTGCCGATGGCACCGTATGCCGGTCCTCGCCTCGACGATCGCGGCGCTCGGGTCGTGTTCTGTGGCATCCCGTCGGACTATGGGACCGCGTTCTTGCTGCACTTGATCGAGAAGCGGGTCAACCTGGTGGCCGCCGTCTGCAGCACGCGCTGGCAGCGCACCCATCCCAAGGCCGACCTGGTAGCCCGGATCGCGGGGCACCTCGGCCGCCCGGTCGAGGTGACGGCGAACGCCAACGCCGAGCCGTTTACCCGCTCGCTGCGGGCGTATCGGCCGGAAGTGGTCGTGATGGCGAGCTTCGATCAAGTCCTGGCGGCGGAGACACTGGCGGTGCCCACCCGGGGTTGGCTCAACATTCATCCATCGCTGTTGCCGCGACACCGGGGGCCGGAACCGATCTACTGGACGATCGCCAACGGCGACCGCGAGGCAGGCATCACGGTCCACCTGACGGTGCCGCGGATCGACGCCGGGCCGATCCTGGCCCAGCGGCGCGTTGGGGTTTTCGACGACGACACGGCCGGCACGCTCAGCAAGCGGCTGGTTGCGGAGGGACTGATCGCCCTTGACGAGACGCTGACACGATTGGAAGCCGGCCAGGCTGAGGCCATTCCGTCCGACCTCGAGCATGGGAGCTACGAGCCACCGGTCCGCCACACCGAGCTGGATTGGGATCAACCGCTCCAGCAGATTGATCGGCTGGTACGCGCCGGGCACCCCGACCAGCCGCCGTACTTTACCTATCGTGGTCAGCGGCGCTACCTGTACGGAATCCGGGGGATCCGACCGCGCTCGGGAGAGCGGCCGGGTGTTCTGGCGTCGGGGCGCGCCGGCGAGATGACGGCGGCGGTTCGCGATGCCGTGGTAGCGGTCCGCTGGCGGCCTGTCGGGCACACTCACGCGGTGCGCCCCCTGGCCAAGCAGCAATTCCCGTAGTCGTGCCGCCGGTGCCGGCCGCCCGGCGTGCCTGGCTGGCGTCACCGCTCCGTTACAACTCGATAACGATCGGACCCGCAAAGGCAGGCCTTATAATGTGAGGCACATGGCTCAGGAAATGATCGACACGGAATTGATCAGCATTACGGACTCCGCCCTCACCCAGTTGCGTGACCTCCTGCAGAAGCAGGGACGCCCCGAGATGGGCCTGCGCGTCTTCGTCCAGCCAGGCGGCTGCTCCGGCATGTCGTATGGCATGGGCTTCGAGGACCAGCCCGAGGAAGGCGACGCCATCAGCGACGTCGGTGGGGTCCGCCTCTTCGTCGACTCGGTGAGTGCCCGCTACATCAAGGGCGCCGAGATCGACTTCGTGGACAGCTTGATGGGTGGCGGCTTCACCGTCCACAACCCAAATGCCGTGTCGAGCTGCTCTTGCGGTAGCTCGTTCGACACCGGCAGTGACGCCGGCACCGCGCACGGCTGCAGCCACTGACGTAGCGTCACCAACCGCGCAAAAGCGGGGGCCGATCTGCGGCGTGGCGAATTAGCTCACTGATTCCACGCCCAACAAAGCTGACAGCTGTTCGGGGTTATTTGCCCCTCAACGGATCGCTTGACCGTCGGCGGATTCGGCTTTACGCTGGTGGCCCGCTGAGGGAGATCATGCCACCTCAAGCTCGCGTCCTGATGGTTGAAGATCATCCGGACATTGCCGATTTGTATCAGCTCAAGCTACAGCTCGACGGCTACGGGGTGGCGGTGGCCTCGGACGGTGTCGCCGGGCTGCGGATGGCCCGCACGCTCAAGCCCGACGTCATCCTCCTCGACGTCCACGTCCCGCAGCTCGGCGGACTACAGTTGCTGGCGGCGCTCCGGGAGGACGAGGCGACGCGTGACCTGCTGGTCGTTGTCTTCAGCGAGGATGACAACCCGCAGCTGATCCATGAAGCCGAGCGCCTCAGTGCGGCGGCCTACCTGGTCAAGGCGAACCTCCTGCCGAGCCGACTCAGCCGCACCATCGGTGACGTCTTGCGCGATCGTGCCAGCTTCCTCGTCGATCGCCCCGGTACGACCGAGCAGCGAGCTTCCTGACCCGGGCGAAAGTCTTAGCGCCTCCTTAGCTCCCCGTCATCCGTTCGTAAGGTTGGGCGCGGCATGATGGGGCATGGTCACTGAACCGATCCCTTACCGGCCGCCGGAGCCCGCGCCGGCTCCCCCCGATACCCACCGGCCGCGGCGTCGCACCGCGACGGCCGCGGTGCTAATCGTGATCGGAGGTGTCGCCGGCGGTGCGCTCGGCGCCGAGGCGATCCTGAGCCGGACGCCGGCCGCAACTCCCGTCACCACCACCAGTTCGTCGTCGACCTCCCGCGCCGTCCAAACGCAGACGACCACGTCCGCCGCGGCGATCTACCAACAGGCGGCCCCAGGCGTCGTCACCATCACGACCGAGCTCGCGGGCCGCTTCGGCCGAGTCGGGGAGGGGACCGGGTCGGGGATTGTGCTCAACACAAACGGCGACATCCTGACCAACGCGCACGTGGTCGCCGGAGCGAACCAGCTCCAGGTGACGTTCAACGACGGCCGCACCCTGGCGGCGACCCTCGTCAGCTCGAATTCCAGCGCGGACCTGGCTGTGGTGCGGGTCTCGGCCGCCCGATCGAGCCTGCATCCGCTGACCCTGGGCAATTCCGACGGTGTGCGGATCGGCGACCAGCTCTACGCGATCGGCGCACCGTTCGGCCTGTCGGAATCGATGACCGCGGGAATCATCTCCGGCCTGAACCGGCAGAACGCGGGAACCGGTCTCACCGGCCTGATCCAGACCGACGCTCCGACCAATCCGGGCAACTCCGGCGGCGCGCTGCTCAACACGCAGGGCCAGGTGATCGGGATCAACGACTCGATCGAGAGCCCGATCGCGGGCAATGTGGGCGTTGGTTTCGCCATCCCGATCAACGTTGTCAAGCAGATGCTTGCTTCGCTCGAGGGCGGCGCCAACCAGTGAGGCCCCGGCGCCGAACCCCTACGGCTCGAGAATATGTACCGCGGTGAGGTTGCGGTAGAGCTCGTTGTAGTCGAGCCCGTAGCCGACCACGAAATGGTTGGGGATGTCGAATCCCTTGTAGGCGATGGGCACCGGCGTCATCCGGCGCTCCTCCTTGTTGAGCAGGACGCAGAGCTTGAGGGACGCCGGCCCGTGCCGCCGGACGTGCTCGAAGAGGAAGGACGTCGTCAGCCCGGTGTCGATGATGTCCTCCACCATCAGGACGTCGCGTCCGGCGACGTCCATCGTCAGGTCCTTGAGCAGCTGAACGTGGCCCGTCGATTCGGTTCCGGCGCCGTAGCTGCTGACCGCGACGTAATCGAAGTTCACCGGCACGGTGAGATGCCGGCTCAGGTCGGTGGCAAAACAGACCGATCCTTTCAACACCGGAAGCAGGATCAGCGGCCGGTCGGTCGACGCGTAGTCGCGCGAAACCTCGGCGGCCAGCTCGCGGACGCGGCGTTGGATGGCGTCGGCGCTGATCAGCTCGCGGCCCAGTTTCAATTCGGTGCGAAGAATGGCATCGTCAACTCTACTCGGTCGGCGCGATCAGGAAAATCCAGATATCCCAGGTGACGTGGCTGATGATCAAGGGGGCCATCCGTTGTTCGCGCGCGTAGCCCACGCCCCAGTAGAGGCCGGCGGTGGTCGCCGCGCCGGTCAGCGTGAGATTCTCGGAGACGAGGTGAACGGCTCCATAGATCGATGACGCGAGCAGCGTGCCGCGGATCCGGCCGAAGCGCCGCATCAGGTGGCGCTGAACGAGGCCCCGCCAGAAGAGCTCCTCACCCGGGCCGATCACCAGCGCCAGGACGGTGGCGATCGCGGCGCGTGGTGCAGCCGCTCGCAGCTGGTAGATCCTGGCAATCTCGCGGTCGCCGGCCGGCATGATGCGGCGGGCCATTCGGTCGCCGACCTGGAAGACGGCATACAGGCCGGCGGCCGATCCAATCCCCTTGAAGAAGTCCCGGGGCCGCAAGCGCTCGCGTCGCAGCGCGGGCTCGACCGCCAGGGCGTAGGCGCCGAGACCGCCGACGCCGAGTGTCATGCGGAGCCAGAACTGGGAACGCGGACCGCGGAAGGCGGCGGTCCAGGCCGCCGCAGCCAGGCCGAGGCCGATCAGGGTGCGCTTCAGCGGACTGCCGATCCCGCGACCAACCCGACCAGGAGCAGGGCCCCAAAGGCGCTGTGAAGGCGGGCGGTCATCAGGTCGATCATCGCGATCGCGCGCAGGTGGCCTTCGGCGCCACGCTCGGCGTCGCGCAAGATCCAGGCCACGAGCGGCAGGCTGAAGAGCGTGAGGAGCGCAAGCTTCGGCAAGGCGCCGACCATCACCGCCAGGCCGACGGCGACGTAGGCACCGAGGATGAGCATCACGTACACCCAATGGGCGGCGTCGCGGCCGACCTGGGCCGAGAAGGTGGTGAAGCCGTGCCGGGTATCCTCCGCGACGTCACGCCACTCATTCCCGTGCAGGATCGCCGTGACGAGCAGGCCGACCGGTAATGAGACCACCAGCAGGTTCGCATCGAAGGTCCCGGTGACGGCGTAGTAGGAGCCGATCACCATCAGCGGCCCCATCAAGACGAAGACGAGCGGGAGACCCAGCGCTCGGTACTTGTACTGGAATGGCGGGGCGGTGTAGAAGTAGCCGCCGATGAAGCCGATCAACCCGAGCAGCACGATGGGCCAACCGCGCTGGAGCAGCAGGAAGATACCCATCAGCAGCGCCAGGATGAATCCGGACCAGGCGACGACGAAGGCGTCGCGCTCGCTGATCCGGCCCTTGAGGATCGCCATCGACATCCGCGGCGAGGTGATCGCGTCGATCCCATGCCGGACGTCGTAGATCTCGTTGATCACGTTGGTGCCGACGTGGAGGCCGAGCGCCCCAAGCAGCGCGGCCAGGAAGAGCGCCCAGTGCATCCGGCCCTGGCCGAGCGCGACCGCGCCGCCGACGGAGACCGGCAGCAGCGATGCGGTGAAGCTGAACGGCCGCACGACCTCCCACGCCCCGGCGAGGCGGCGGCCCAAACGAGCCCCCACCCTGCCCTCCCCCAGAGGGGGAGGGACACCGACGGCGCGGCCCTCTCGGGAAGAGGCCACGGCGGCCGTGGCGCCGCGCGAAGCGTAGGCGGCCGCGGCGTCGAAGACCGCACTCATCTGGGCTTCTTCCTGCAGGATCGGCTGCAGCAACGGCACATCCATGCCGGCCTCGTGGTAGTCCGCGGCTCGGGCAGCGACCTGGTCCACCGTGCCACACAGGATGAAGGCGTCGAGCAATTCATCCGGGATCAGCTCGCCAGCGCGGTGGTAATCCTCGGCGCGCCATGCGGTCGCGATTTGGCCGCGCAGCGCCGGATCGAACCCCGCACGCTTCATCGAGATGTCGCTGAGGACCGACATCATGTAGATCACGAAGGGCTCGCGCTTGGCTCGGTTCAGCGCTTCCTGCCGGCTGCTGTCGAAGAGGCAGAGGAGGTAGCCACGGAAATCGATGTCGCCGGCGGACCGTCCGTGCGCCGAGGCACTCTCCAGCACACGGGCGCGCATCTTCTGGAACGCGGGCAGTGATTCGGCGGGACGCGCCAGGTAGCCGTCGGCCTTCTCGCCGCACAGGTCCAGGAAGGGCGTCCGGTAGGCCGCGATATAGATCGGGATCCGGTGGGGTGGCTGAAACATCGGCTGCAGCGGCGGGACCTCGTCGTTGAGCTTTAGCGGCTGGCCGGTCCATAACCGGCGGATCTGGTCGATCGATTCCGAGACGCGTGCGACCGTGTCGTCGTAGGGGATGGCCATCTGGGAAAGTCGCAGGGGCAAGCCGCTCCCCAGGGCCAGCGTCACGCGGCGCGGCGCGAGGTCATCGAGGGCCGACATCGTCATCGCCACCACCACCGGGTGGCGGGTGTACGGATTCAGGGCGCCCGCGCCGAGCCCGATGCGACGGGTCTGCATGGCCATCGCCGTCAGGTAGGTGATCGGGTCGCGTTCGAAATAGCTGTCGTGGACCCAAATCGATTCGAGGCCGAGCTCCTCCGCCCGCCGGGCCCAGTCGGCGGTGTCGGTCACACTGCCTCGGGCCGCGAGCCCCAGACCTACGCGGCGGGCGAGCTCTGCCATGTTGCTATCACCGTACTCCAGCCGCGAAAGCCGGGCAATCGGGATCGGGCCTGAAGCCTCCGCGCCGCCCCTCTGATTCGTCCCCTCATAATCGTTAGCGTGGGGCAAGAGGCGCGCGCCGAAGGGATCCGGGCGATGTTCGACCGGATCGCGCCGCGCTACGACACCGCCAACCGCTTCTTCAGTCTTGACCGTGACCGGGCCTGGCGCCGGCGGGCCGCCCGACTCACCCGATTGCAGCCTGGTCAGACGGCGCTCGATCTTTGCACCGGCACGGGGAAACTCGCCCACGAGCTGGTGCCGCTGGTGCGGCCCGGCGGCCGCGTCATCGGGATCGATTTCTCGCCCGGGATGCTGGACCTGGCGCGCAAGGCCGAGCCAGAGGTCGAGTTCCGCCAGGGGGACGTCAGCCAGCTCTCGGAGGCCGATGCCAGCGTCGACTCGGTAACCATCGGCTTTGGGCTCCGCAACCTCGTCAACCGAGACGTCGGGCTGCGTGAGATGCGGCGCGTGTTGCGAGTAGGGGGACGCCTGGTGGTGCTCGAGTTCGCGCCGCCCACCGGGCCGCTGATGGCCGCGTATCGCTTCTACCTCGGTCGGGTCATGCCCGCGGTCGTCCGTCTCTCCAGCGCCAGTGAGGCGAATGCCTACCGCTATCTCGCCGAAACCGTGGCGGGCTTCCCCCAGCCGGCCGTCCTTGCCCGCGAGCTGGAGCGACTCGGTTTTGACGTCACGGTGGAACGCATGACGCTCGGCATCGTTGCCATCCACATCGCGGTTCGCCGAGACTAACGTCGGATGCCAACCCTCTGGGCGCTGCCCAACCTCCTCAGCTTCTCCCGCATCCTGGCCGCCCCGATCCTTTACGCGCTGGTCGTATCCGGCGGTCGCTACGGTTATCTGGCCGCGGCCGTGCTGTTCGTGGCGGCTTCGATCACGGACACGCTCGACGGCGAGATCGCACGGCGCCGCCACCAGGTGTCGCCGCTCGGCATCTACCTCGACACGACCTCGGACAAGATCCTGGTGGCCGTGCTGCTGATCGCGCTCGCGGTGGCCCGCCTCGCCCCCGGCTGGATGGCGGCGGTCATCATCGCCCGTGAGTTCCTGGTCACCGGGCTACGGAGCTACGCGGCGGCGCTCGGGATCGTCATCCCGGCCGGCGGCTGGGGGAAAGCCAAGACGATGATCACGATCGTCGCCCTGTTCCTCGTCCTGCTCGAGGGCGACGCTCGGCAGGGTGGCTTGCTGAGCCGTCACGCGGTGCCGGGCAGCCTGCTCGTCAGTCCGGTGGGACCGTTCACCGTGGCCGTATGGGGGCTGCTGATCGCGGTGATCTGGACGCTGGGCTCCGGAGCCGAGTACATCCGCGAGGCCATCCCGCTGCTCACCCACCCGGCGCGGCCCGTGCCCGACCCCGTTAGCGGATCTGGCGAAGAGGTCTAGCGATTCAGGCCGGTTGACCCGGGTTTGGCGACGGCATGAAGTCGACCGGCTCCTCCCGCCCCTTCCAGGTCACCAGGTGCCTGGCCGGCTCCGTCCGGGCGACGATCTTGCCGCCCCGGATGACCAGCCGGCGGGGGGCCATGAGCCGGATGGCATCGCTCTCGTTCGGCGCATCGAACAGCACGAGGTCGGCGCGGCAGCCGGGCTCCAATCCGTAGTCGCTCAGCCCAAGGGTGCGCGCGCCGTTGACGGTGACCATGTCGACCAGGGAGCGGATCTCCTCGTAGCCCGACATCTGACCGTAGTGCACCAGCACGAAGGCGGCCTGGAGAGGATCGGCTTTGCCGAGCGGATACCAGGGATCCATCACCGAGTCATGTCCGAGGCAGACGTTCACGCCGGCGGCCAGCAGCTCCTTGATCCGGGTGTGTCCTCGGCGGATGGGGTAGTGGTCGAAGCGCCCCTGTAGCGTGGCGTTGTCGAGCGGATTCGTGACCATGTTGAGGCCGGCCCGCTTGACGTTGACGATCAGACGGCCGGCATAGGCGTTGTTGTACGAATGCATCGCGGTCGTGTGGCTGGCCGTCACACGCCCCTGCATGTTGAGGCGGATGGTCTCGGCGGCCAGCACCTCGAGGAAGCGCGACTGGTCGTCGTCGGTCTCGTCGCAGTGAATGTCAACCTGTTTATCGAACTCATGGGCGAGCGCCACGGCAAACTTCACCGACTGCTCGCCGTACTCACGGGTCAGCTCGAAATGCGGGATCCCGCCCACGACGTCGGCGCCCAGCACGACCGCCTGTCGCATCAATCGTTCGCCATCGGGAAACGACTGGATTCCTTGCTGGGGAAACGCGACCAGCTGGAGGGTGATCTGATCCGCGAATTCCTGCTTGAGGTCGAGCAGGGCCCGCAACGCCGTCAGCTTCGGATCGCAGACGTCGACGTGACTGCGGATTAACAAGACGCCGTTGGCGACCTGCCAGCGCAGCACCTGTGACACCCGGCGCTTCACGTCCTCGGCGGTCAGGTCCTTGACGCGCTCCCCCCAGATCGCGATGCCCTCGAACAGCGAGCCGCTGAGGTTGTGGCGCGGCTTGCCGACGGTGAGGACGGCATCGAGGTGGATGTGCGGTTCGACCAGGGCGGGGGTCAGCAGGTTGCCCGCGGCGTCGATTCGTTCCTTCGCGGCGAGCGGCTCGTTCCCGGCCGGAAGGGGGACGATCCGGCCACCCTCGATCCCCACACTGGCCGGCGACGTCGACCGGGGCAGGCGGGCGTTGCTGATCAGGAGATCGAGCACGCAGGAAGTCTAAATCGCGTGCTGGACAGCGAGTGATCCAGCCCCTAGAATTCGGCTCGAAGCCGACAACCGGAACACATGGGAATGGGGAGAGGACCGTGGCTACAACCGCCGATATAGAAGCACAGGTACCCGTCCGCGAGGGAGAATACGGGTCGAAAGTCACCGCCGTCGAGCCTGGGGGCATCGAGTACATCGCAGAGCGGGAGCGCCACGGAAACCCGCTGCAGCTGTTCTGGACCTGGATGTCGCCCAACATGGAGTTCGCCACCGTCTTCGTGGGCGTCCTCCCGATCGCCGTGTTCGGGGGCGGTTTCTGGCCGACGGTCTTTGGCGTAACGCTTGGAACCCTGATGGGCTCAATCACGCACGGAATTCTCTCGACCATGGGTCCGCGATTCGGCGTCCCACAGATGGTCGCCAGCAGAGCAGCCTTCGGCTACCTCGGCACGATCCTGCCCGCCGCCCTGAACTGGGCGACCGCCAGTTTCGGCTGGTTCATCGTCAACAGCGTGAGTGGCACCTTTGCCCTCGTCACCCTCACGAGGCTGGTGTTCCACAATGAGATCGCGTTCCCGATCGCCTTCATCATCGTCGTCGTGGCCCAGGTGATCGTGGCGTTTATCGGTCACAACATGATTCACCAGTTCGAGAAAGTCATCTTTCCTTACCTTGGAATCGTCTTCGGACTGGCCACGATCATCATCCTGGCTCAGACCAATTTCGGGCTGGGATTCAACGCCAAGGCGCCAGTGGCCTTCGGCGGCTCATCCGGCGCCTTCATCCTGGCCGTCTTCATCGCCTTTGGATACGCCATCGGCTGGAACCCGTTCGCCTCTGACTACAGCCGCTACCTTCGCAAGAATTCCGACCCGGTGCGAGTTGCCCTGGCGGCCGGCCTCGGCGTGTTTGTATCCTGCACGGTGCTCGAGATCGCCGGGGCGGGCGCGGCGACCATCGCGGCGCACGCCACCAACCCGACGGAGCAGTTCACGAACCCACTTCCCTTTGCCTTGCAGGTCCTCGTGCTCCTCGGGATCGCGCTGGGCGCGGTGGCGGCGAACGTCCTCAATATTTACTCGGGGGCGATGTCGTTCCTGACGCTCGGCATCAAGCTTCCCCTAGAGTTGCGTCGCGCGCTTTCGGCCCTGGTATTTGGCGCCATCGGCCTCGTCATCGGTCTCTTGCTGCAGGGCAACATCGGGCCGGACAGCAAATACGTGAGCTTTTTGCTGCTCATCACCTACTGGATCACGCCTTACCTGGCGGTCGTCATCACCGACTATTTCCTGCATCGCGGCCAATATCCGGAGAGGGTCTTCTATGACACGGCCTGGCGAAACTGGAAAGGGTTCATCGCCATGTTGGCCGGCATCGTCGCGACCATTCCCTTCTGGAACCAGCCGCCTCCGATCCCTCTCGGCTGGGTGCCCACGAATTACCCGCAGTTCGGGGATCTCAGCTTCTTCGCCGGTGGCATCGTGGCGACGGTCTTGTACCTAATCCTGTATCGACTTGGGCGCCAGCCGGCTGCCGCGAGGGTCGCCGCTTAAGGCTCGCGTTTACAAGCGGACGGCGGTTCGAAGGAGCGCTTTCAGCCGGTCTGGTTGCCGGCGATAGCGCTCCCATTCCGACGGCAGCTTCGTCGCCTTCTCCAGGATCGCCCAGAGCACCGAGTTGACCGGCGTCGAGACGTCGTAGCGGCGGCCGGCGTCGACGACGGCGCCGTTCAGGAAGCCGGCCTCCGTCTTGCCTTTGCTGCGGCTCAGGTCCCACCACAACGACGGCATCTTGTTGCCGCGCGCGCCACTGAGCCTCGGCTCGAGCAGCATCTGCGCCAGCAGCGGCGGGAGGCTCATCGCCCGCCGCAGGTTGGGTGCCGGCAGTCCGGGGAGCGAGACGATGGCGAGGAGCATGCGGTCCATCACCGCTACGGCCTCAAAAAACGCGGCCCGCTCATACCGAAAGAGCTCAGTGTCGGCGAAGATGTGGCTCGGCGGCAAATCGAGGATCGCGCTCTGGGCATTCCCGAGGATATTGACGAGGAGCTTCGACCATTTCATCGCCCGGAAGTCGGTGTAGCGGCGGGCCTTGAAGCCGGCCGCGCCCAGCTTGCGCACCAGCGGAGCGACGTTGACCTCCGGTGAAACCGGCGCGAGCGCCACCCCGCCCCGCCGCGAATGAAGCTGGATGGTGCCCGGCTCGTCCAGACTGACCGGCACGGTCAGGCTGCCGGCCAGCAGCGCCTGCTCGGGCAGCGCCGCCGCGATCGCTTCTTCGTTGCCGACGCCGTTTTGAAAACTGCCGAGGATGGTGCCGGGGCGCAATACCGGTTGCAGTTGCTCGATCGCGTCCAGCGTGTCGTAGCCCTTGACGGTGAGGAAGACGTAGTCGAAGGGACCGCCGGCCTCGGCGATGCTTGGTCGGGCCGCCCGGACGGCCTGGTTACTGACCTTGCCGGCAAGCACCATCCGGACGCCGTCACGGGCGACCGCTTCAACGTGTGACTGGCGTCCCACCAGGGTGACCTCGCTGCCCGCCTGGGCCAGCCGGGCGCCCAGCAGCGAGCCGACGGCGCCGGCGCCGAAGAAGAGGAACCGCAGTGGCGGTGCGGCCGGCGGTCGATCGGGCATCAGTGCGCCGTGATTTTCAGCTCTCTACCGGTGGCGAGCCGCTCGATGTTGATCCGATGCCGGAAGAGGATCAAGCCCGCCAGCGCGACTCCGAGCACGACCACGGACCACCCGACCGCGCGCCAGGCCTGCCAGCCCGCGAGGTGAAGGACGATCAGGCTGACAAAGCCGATGGCGACCGCGCTCAACGAGGCGATCGACGCCACCCGGGTCAGCCGGATGACGAGGAACCAGGTCAGGCCTGCGATCACGATGGCGGCGGGCGCCAGCGCCAGCAGCACGCCACCGGAGGTGGCGACGCCCTTACCGCCGCGGAAGCCGAGAAAGAGCGGCCATGTATGGCCGATGACCGCGGCCAGCCCGATCGCCGCCAGGGCGATCTCTTCACCGCCAAGGCCGAGCGCGATGCCGAGCATGACTGGGATGAAGCCCTTGAGACCGTCGGCGATCAGGGTGGTGGCGAAGGCCCCCGGACCGCCGGCCCGGAACACGTTCGCGGCTCCGATGTTGCCACTCCCCAGTTTCCGGAGATCCTGGTTGCGGTACACCTTCATCACCAGCCAGCCGGATGGGACGGAGCCAAGTAAATAGCCGAAGGCCACCAGCGCCAGCACTCTCAGCATGGGGGACGTCCTTAAGGACGCCTCCATAATAGCGCCGCGTTTGCGGTTCTCACGCAGGGTGCGTTATCACATTCTCGGCGCCGCCTGGCGTGCCAGCGGGCCGGGTCAGAGCTACGCCCTGGGCAATTCGAACGTGAATTCGCTGCCGGCTCCGGGACGGCTGTCCACGAGGACCCTGCCGGCGTGCGCTCGGGCGACTCCCTGCACGATATAGAGGCCAATTCCCATCCCCACGAGGTGACGGTTCGCCTCGGTTTCGATGCGAGCGAATCGCTTGAAGAGCTGACCCTGGGCTCGGGGATCGACCCCAAATCCGTCGTCGAGAACGCTGATGCGCCAGTCGCGATCAGTCTCATCGAGTGTGACATCGATCCGCCCGGTGGGGCCGGGCCGGAAGCGGGTCGCGTTGTCCAGGAGCTCCCGGAGTGCGAGGTGCAGCCAGTACGGGTTCCCGCGGACGGGAGCCGCCAGGACGCCCAGGCGACAATCGATCGCCAGGTCGGGAAACCGCCGCTGCTGGTCCTTGACCATCGGCTCGAGCAACTCGACCAGGTCGATCCCCTCGCTCGCCATCGATGGCCCCAGCTCGTCGAAGCGGCCGACCAGGCTCATGTCCATGATCAGACGGCTGAGCTGCCGGGCTTTCTCGAAGACGCGTGCTCCGGCGAGCCTCTGGTGCTCGGGGCTGAGCCCACCCTGGGCAAGCAAGGAGCCGTAGCCCAGGATGACACTCAACGGGGTTCGCAATTCGTGGGCCGCTAGGTTCAGGAACTCGGTCTTGGCAGCATTCATCTCGCGCAGCCGCGCCACCTCCCCCTCGAGCGGAGTGGCCGGCTGAGCCACCAACCCGGTCAGGAGGTACTCGACCGAAGGTCCCTCCCCTTTGAGCGGCCGGATAAACCACTCCCAGGTCTGGCCGTCGATGACGATGGAGCTGGCAACGGGCTTGCTTCCTGGGCGACCGACCGGTACGGCCGTGGGTCAAAGAGGGGATGGGCGGGCGGCAGCAGGGCCGAAATGGTGAGCCCGGCGGCGTCGGCCCGCTGCAAGACGCGGGCCATCAGCGCGTTGACGGCCAGCACCCGTAAGTCCCCCGCCTGGACGACGGCGAGGGGGATCGGCATCGCCTGGAGCAATTCAATGGATGGCGTTGCAAACCGCTCGGAGAGGGCCGTTTCCAGCTGTTGCGCAAGCGCTTCCGACCGTCGATCCAAGATCGGCTTCCTCCAGATCGGCTGATAAACTGGTCGAACGCCGTGCAAGACTCCGACAAACTCAATGATGAAACCACATACCAGCGCTGCTTCGCCTGCGGCCACCGCAACGAGTCCGGACTCCAACTGACCTTCCGGCGGGAGGGCGAGCGTATCGTCGCCGATTACCGGCCGGCCGAACGCTACCAGGGGTTTCCCGGTGTGCTCCATGGCGGGATCCTCGCCACCATGCTCGACGAAACGATGGGACGCACCGGTGCCTTGAGGCAGGAGTGGCTGATGACGGGCAAACTCGATATCCGCTATCGGCGACCGGCTCCGATCGACCAGCAACTTCGGGTCTGGAGCGAGATCGCCCGTGAGCGTGACGGCGCCATCGACGCGATCGGGGCGGTGGAGTTGATGGACGGCACGGTGCTCGCCGAAGCGCGCGGCATGTTCATGCGGCTACCCGATGGGCTGGCGACCGCGACCGTCGACCAGTACCCGGAGTTCATCAACTACTGGCAAAAATAGGCGTGCCGCGCTCGCACCTCTTTGCCCCGGAGCACGAGGAGTTTCGTGGCACCGTCCGCCGCTTCATCGACAAGGAGGTGCGCCCTCACGTTGACGAATGGGAGGAAGCGCAGCAGTTTCCCCGGGAGCTCTTCGCCCGTTTCGGGGCACTGGATCTGCTGGGCCTCAAGTATCCCGAGCAGTACGGTGGAACCGACGCCGGCGTTGTTTACGAGGCCATCCTCTTCGAAGAGCTTGCGCGTTGCGGGTCGGGAGGGGTGGCGGCGGGGATCGGCGCCCATGTCGCGATCGCCACGCCACCGATCAACGACTACGGCAGCGACCCGCAACGGCAGCGCTGGCTGGCGCCGGCCATCAAGGGAGAGAAAATCGTCGCCCTCGGCGTCACAGAGCCATCCGGTGGCTCGGACATCGCGCACGTGCAGACGATCGCCCGTCGCGATGGCGATCACTACATCGTCAACGGGACGAAGATGTTCGTCACCAACGGCGTCAACGCGGACCTCGTCGTCATCCTGGCCCGCACCAAGCCGGAGGGCGGACACGACGGACTGTCGGTGCTGGTGGTGGAACGCGGAACCCCGGGCTACAGCGTCGGGCGCAAGCTGAACAAGCTCGGCTGGCGGGCCTCCGACACCGCGGAGCTCGTCTTCCAGGACTGCCGGGTGCCGGTCGACAACCGGCTCGGCGATGAGCACCGAGGCTTCTACCTGGCGGTCGGCAACTTCCAGTGGGAACGGCTGTGGATCGCGATAGGGGCGGTGGCGTCGGCACAGCGCAGCATGGAGCTGGCCATCGAGTACGCGGCGAATCGGACGCAGTTCGGAAAAACGCTGACGTCGATGCAGGTGATCCGGCACGAGATCGCGGACATGGCGCTGACGATCGAGCAGGCGCGCCAGCTGACCTACTACGCGCTCTGGCTCCACTCCCAGAAGCTGCCCTCCATCAAGGAGGTCTCGATGGCGAAGATCGCGGCCACCGAGGCCGACGTCAAAGTCGCCGACCGGGCGCTCCAGATCCACGGCGGCTACGGCTACATGATGGAGTACCCGATCCAGCGCGCCTGGCGGGATGCAAGGCTGGGCCCGATCGGCGCGGGAACCAATGAAATCATGCGCGAAATCATCGCCAAAGAACTCGATCTTTGATTTGCGGTGGCTAGCGGAAGCGCGAGCGCGCGGCCAGAAGCTAACCGTCGCGAGTCGATTGCCTCAATTCGAGCCTGAGCGGATGATCATCACTTTGTCTAGCCGGGCTGCTCGCTGGCGCTCAGTGGCAGAGCGGTTTCCCACCAATTGATTCCTCTCTCGACGACTCGCCTACACCCGAGGTCAAGGAGATGGTCCCGTCGCCGGTCGGACGGCTCCCGCGATGAGCGCATCATTAAAAGGGTTTGGCAGTCTAGATGGACGGCGACGGAGGAAATCATTTGATGACACAGGATTCCCAGCAACCTGCGCGTGTCGTCGGGAGCGCCCAAGGCAAGGTCGTCCCATTCATCGGCGTGCTCAAGGCTGGTGCGGCCCACACCGGCGGCTCGTTCGAGCTCATCGAGTACAGCGGTCCGGCGACGCCGCCACCCCACATTCACCGCGAGCACGATGAGGCGTTCTACGTCCTTCGAGGAAGATTCACGTTCACCCTCGGCCATGAGGTCTTCGTTGCCGATGAAGGCTCCACCATCTTGGTCCCGAGGGGAACGCGCCACGGCTTCACAACCGAGCTTGACGCGAGAGCACTTCTCATCACGGTTCCCGCCGGATTGCAGGGTTTCTTCGAAGAGCTGGGAGACGGACTCGCCGCAGGCCGGTCAAGCGAGGAGATCCGCAAGACTTTGGCCGGCAAGTACGACTCGATGCCCACGGATTGACCACGGCTTGTGCCAAGCGTCCGCAAGAGCCAGCAGTAGTACGGATAGCCTGTAGGGGGGACCGACGCGCCAGCACAGCCTGGTTTCCCGTCCAAGCCAGTCATCTGCCAGCTCCGCAAACTCCTGCGACGGGGTGGGGTGCTCGCAATTGACGGCGAGCCGAAGGAGCTCCACCGTGGGCCGGCCTACGAGTAGACTGTCCCCGTCCTGACCTGGGTGACCGGGTCGTCTGTTCCCCGAAGCCAGAGGAGGTGGCGCCAATGTATGTACGCGCAACACGAGTCCAGAGTCCGCCCGACGCGATCGAGAAGGGCATCGCCTATTTCAAGGAGAAGGTCGTGCCCGCGGTCAAGGCGGCACCCGGTAACGCCGGCGCCGTGCTCCTGGTGGACCGCAAGACCGGCTCCGCGGTGGGAATCACTTTCTGGGAAACCGCTCAGGCACTGAACGCGAGCGAGCAGCTGGGCATAACCAGTCGCACCCAGTCGGCTGCGGCGATGGGTGGCGCGATCGTAAACGTGGAGCGATTCGAGCAGGTGATCCAGGACCGCCAGCAGCCGCCCAAGGCGGGCGCCTTCGTCAGGCTCAACACCGTGGCGGGAACACCGGAGAGGATCGACGACGCGATCAAGTTCATTGAGAAGGCGCTGCCGGTGCTCAGGACGCAGAAGGGCTACCGCGCCCTGCTCATGAACGTCGATCGGATGACCGGGCGGGGTACCATCGCCAGCGTCTGGGATACGCGGGCCGACCTCGAGGCGAGCGAGGCCAAGGTGAGCGGTCTGCGCCGGGACGCCGCCGACGCGGCCGGCGCAGCCGACGTCAAGGTCGAGATTTTCGAGACGGCGTTCGCCGAGGTCAAGCAGGCCACAAGGGTCTGAGCCGCCATTGCGGCAGGAACGGGCGGCCGGGCTGGCCGCCCCGTCTCCTTCGGTCTTCTTCCATCGCTAGTACCCCTTTCGACCCTCTGGGATTCGATCTTCCGATCGGACTCATTCGTCTCCAAAAAAAGGCGGACGCTGGCGATCAACCTGGCCCACAGGCGGTCGGCGCGACCGACAGTAGGAATGAGAGAGGCCCGAGGGGGCTGAAGAGGAGGGTGGACGGATGGGCAGCTACGTGCTGGGTTTCCAGGAGATCGACCAGACGCAGGTCGCAATCGTTGGCGGCAAGGGCGCGCACCTAGGCGAGCTTTCGCGGATCGACGGCATTCGCGTGCCAGCTGGCTTCTGCGTGACGACGGACGGCTTCCGGCGGATCATGGCGGAAGCGCCGTCCATCGACGAACGCCTCGATCGGCTGCCGCACTTGAACCCGGAGGACCGGGAGGCGATCCGCACGCTCAGCGCGGAGATCCGCCGCACACTCGAAGGGATCGCCATCCCCGACGATTTGGCGGCAGCGATCACCCTCGCGCTCGCCCGGCTCGGCGAGCAAGCCGCCTACGCCGTCCGCTCGAGCGCAACGGCAGAGGACCTGCCGACGGCCTCCTTCGCAGGCCAGCAGGACACATACCTGAACATCGTGGGGCCGGCGGCGATCCTCCAGCACATCAGCCGGTGCTGGGCCTCGCTGTTCACCGAGCGGGCCGTGACCTACCGCCTGCGGAACGGCTTCGACCACCGGAAGGTCCACATGGCCGTGGTCGTGCAGCAGATGGTCTTCCCGGAGGCGGCCGGCGTCCTGTTCACGGCCGACCCTGTCACGTCAAACCGGAAGGTCGCCTCCGTCGAGGCCACCTTCGGCCTCGGCGAGGCCCTGGTCTCCGGCCTGGTGAACGCGGACACGTACAAGGTGCGGGACGGCGAGGTCGTCGCCAAGGCGGTTGCCACCAAGCAGCTTGCCATCCGCGCCCTGCCGGCTGGTGGAACGCAGGAACAGGCGATCGACCCGGAGCGGCAGGAGCAGCCAGCACTGACGGATGCGCAGGTCGTGCGACTCGCCCAGTTGGGACGGCGGATCGAAGCACACTTCGGCCACCCCCAGGACATCGAATGGTGCCTGATCGATGACGGCTTCCAGATCGTCCAGAGCCGGCCCATCACCACGCTGTTCCCCATTCCCGCCACGGACGACGGAGGGAATCACGTCTTCGTCTCCGTCGGTCATGGGCAGATGATGACCGACGCCATGAAGCCACTTGGGATCTCGATGTGGCAGCTCACCGCTCTCCCGCGAATGTACGAGGCCGGCGGGAGGTTGTTCGTCGACGTCACCCAGCGCCTGGGGTCGCCCACGAGCCGGGCAGGCCTCCTGGAGATCATGGGGAGAGGCGATCCCTTGATCAGGGACGCGCTGGAGACCGTCCTCGAACGCGACGACTTCATCCCGTCGCTTCCGGAGGAGGATCACGGCGGTGCTCCGAGCGGCAGTGCTCCCGCCCCGCTGGAGACCGATCCGGCCATCGTCGAAGAGTTGATGGGACGCGCCCAGGCGTCCATCGCCGCGCTGCAGCGCGACATCCGAACTAAGTCAGGACCCGCCCTGATCGACTTCATCCTGGCGGACATCCAAGAACTGCGGCGAATCCTCTTCGATCCGCGGAGCCATCAGGTGTTCATGTCGGCGATGGAGGCAACGTGGTGGCTCAACGACAAGCTGGAATCGTGGCTGGGAGAGAAGAACGCGGCCGACACGCTGACGCAGTCCGTCCCCTACAACGTGACGTCGGAGATGGGGCTAGCGCTGCTGGACGTCGCCGATGCGATCCGGCCGCATCCGGAGGTGGTCGCCTTGCTGCAGCGGGTCGACAGAAATGACGATTTCCTCGACGGGCTCGAGCGGGTCGCGGGCGGCCAGGAGGCGCGCGACGCCATCCGCGGCTTCCTCGACAAGTACGGGATGCGCTGCGTCGGCGAGATCGACATCACCAGGCCGCGCTGGAGCGAACGGCCGGCCACCCTCGTCCCCGTGATCCTCGGCAACGTCAAGAACTTCGAGCCCGGCGCCGGCAAGCGGCGGTTCGAGCAGGGGCTGCAGGAGGCGCAGAGGAAGGAACAGGACGTGCTGGAGCGCTTGCGGGCCTTGCCGGACGGAGAGCAGAAGGCGACCGAGGCGAAGCAGAAGATCGACCGCGTCCGAACGTTTATCGGGTACCGGGAGTACCCGAAGTACGGCTTGGTCAGCCGCTACTTCGTTTACAAGCAGGCCTTGATGGAAGAGGCCGACCGCCTCGTGCAGGGCCACGTGCTTGGTGAGAAGGAAGACATCTTCTACCTCACGTTCCAGGAGCTCCACCACGTCGTGCGCGCGAACCACGTGGATGACCAGCTCATCTCAGAGCGCAAGGACGCGTTCAGGTCGTATCAAGCGCTCACACCGCCCCGGGTGATCACGTCGGATGGCGAGGTTATCGCCGGGGCGTACCGACGGGGTGACGTGCCGACCGGTGCACTAGTCGGCTTACCGGTTTCCGCCGGGATCATCGTGGGGCGGGCCCGCGTCATCCTGGACATGGCGGAGGCCGATCTCGACCCGGGCGACATCCTGGTCACGGCCTACACGGACCCCAGCTGGTCGCCCCTGTTCGTCGCGATCACCGGCCTGGTGACGGAGGTGGGGGGCCTGATGACCCATGGCGCAGTGATCGCCCGGGAGTACGGCTTGCCGGCCGTCGTCGGCGTGGAGCAAGCCACCCGGCTGATCCGAAACGGGCAGCGGATCCGCGTGCACGGAACGGACGGGTACGTCGAGATCCTGCCCTAGCCTTAGCAGGCCGTGAACAAATGTTGAACAGATGCGCTCGACGCGTCTGGTGGTCAAGAAGTGTTCATGGGAGCTGGGCCTATTGGTATCGAACTGGCCCCGGCTGCACCAGTCAGGCAGTCGAACGTTTGCGTAAAGCTGAACCCTGGGCGAATCGGAGCTCAGCCGAAGTAACCGTGCTTGAGCTATCTCGGGTCAATCCCGGTTCACGACACGATTGGTGGAAACGCCGGCGATGAAGAGGGGGTTCTGTGGCCTCTCCGCGGAAGCGAGGGATGACGATCTCGAAGGCAGCCTAGGCGAACTCCTGGACGCCCGGCCGGACTTCATCGAGTGATCCGAAGACACTGAACCAACGCGTTGTTGCCCTTTTGGGCAAAAGGGCCTGCCCGCTGACCTGCGCCGCCGCCTGTTGACTGGGCAGTGACGACGGAGTCCTATGGTGTTGAGATCCAATGGGTCCTGCCCTTGCGCAAGCGCGCCCCAAGCTAGCCCCGGAACGCTCACAAGTCCGGGCGCCGACGCTCCGGGTAATCAACAGCCGGCCCAGCTTCACCGGCGACGCCCAGACCCTGCTCTACCTGCAGCGCACGGCGGGCAATGGGGCCGTCACCAGCCTCTTCGAACAACCTCCCTCCCTCTTGCGGGGAGGGTCGGGGCGGGGGTTAGCCATTCAGCGATGTGCCGGCCGCGCGTGCGATTGCTCGCCGGAGGAGCACGAGGCGCGTGAGACTGCCTCGCCGCTCACCGTGCAGCGAGGGTTCTTGGACAGCCTCGGGGAAGCCGCGAGCGCACTGCTTCCGGACTCGATCAAGTCCGTGGTCACTGGGAGCACCGGCGAGGCCCATGCCGTCGCCGGTGACCTGCACTCGCGTGGCGCTGCCGTCACCGATCAGGCGCACGGCCAGGGAGCAGCGGCGCTGGAACACTCAACGACGAGCGCGGAGACGACGGCCTCCAGCAGTCAGTCGCAAATGCGAACGCACAGCCAACATGCCGAGGCGCAGTCGAACGAATCGCTCAAGACAGCCACGGCCGACACCAGCAAAAGCGAGGCCGGCACCAGCGGCCTGGGGTCCATCGGCTCCGTCGCGTCAGCGCTGGTCAACCCCGTGGGCCCGATCGTGGCTCTCCCCGAGTTCGAGGAGGCGCTTCAACATGTCGGGTCAGTGCTCGCCGCCATCCCGGGCGGCGCAGCCGATCTGGCGAGCGACCTCAAGAAGGCGGTCACCGACGGCTTCAGGCAGGGGCACACCGGTGGTTGGGACTGCGACCAGTCGGAGATCATGGCGATCGCGGCCGGCGTCGATCGGGCGGTCACCAACGCGGCGGTGAGCGCCGGGAAGAAGGTCCTCGGCGAAGAGCGTTACGAAGCGCTGGCCGCGTGGGCCAACGAGCGGATCGCCGACCTCAAGCACGTCGCCGCGTCGATCCGCGCCGAATTCGAGAGGGTGAAGCAAGTTCTCGAGGACTTCTGGAAGAACAACATCGCGCCATTGATCAAGAGGGTCCAGGGTCTGATGGACGAGCTAGGAAAGCTTAAGGACCAGCTCGTGAAGGCGGCCGGCGAGCAGTTCGAGAACGCGAAGAAACTTGCCGCAGCGACCTGGCAGTCGATCAAGACCAACGTGATTGAGCCGGTCGTTGCCCTCGCCCATACCGCCAAGGAGAAAGTCACAAAGCTTGCCACCAATGCCCGCATCGCCATCGGATCGTGGTGGGACAAACTCCCGGCGATTGCGCAGAAGGCGATCATCGGGGTGGGCGAGGTCATCGCTGCCCCGTTCGCGCTCGCCCTCCTCGGCGCGGAAAAAGCGGGAAAGGGCCTGGCAGAAATGGCGGAGACACTTGCCAGGCGGATCAAGGAGTTCTCTGACGGACTGCTGCAAACCATCGCCAAGGCGTATCGGTCGGTGCGCCAAAAAGTCAAAGACGCCGCCGGCAGCGTGGGGGAGCGATGGAAAAGCATGAAAGCGAGGGCCCATCAATTCCTGGCATCGGCCTACGCCAAGCTCGACGCCGCCACCGGCGGACGGATCAGCAAGATAACGGCCGCGGTAGCGGCGATCAAGAAAAAGATTGCTGGCGAGGTCTGCACCGCCCTCGGTGACGCGACCGGCCCGTGCATCGAGCACTTCGTGCCCAACTCGATCAAGGGACAGACGGAAGCGGACGTGACCCTCAAGACCAATGCGGACGTCACGGTGCCCGTCTACGGCGTCCCGGTCAAGGTCGGCCAGGGCGCCGCCCTGAAGCTGTCGCGAGAGGACAAAAAGTACACGGCGACCGAAAGCGGTGAAGGCCTCGTGGCGGTCGCCCTGCCGAAGACCGGCGGAGAAGGCGGAGGCGGGAGCGTCAGCTTCGATGTGTCCGGTCTCGGTCAGGGCGGGGCCTGGAAGAAGCTCACCGGAAAGGAGGCCGAATCCGCGGCAAAGCCAGAGGCCGGCGGATCGAGCAAAGGGCCCGAGGCATCGAAAGAAGGTGGTCCCGAATACGAGGCGGAGGCCGGCTACAAGGCAACCATCGACATGGCGTATGCCTTCGAGTACTCGCGCGAAAAGGACAAGACTTGCGACGGCCTCGGCGGCTTGACGGCTTTCTTGAGCGCCCAGGGATTGTCGCACGTGCTGCCGACCCCGTTCGACGTTCTGGCCAATCAAGCGGTGACGGCGTCCTACGCCGAGAATCTGACCTCGTGCATCGTCGCCCTGATCCAGTACGGCAACGCCAAGGTCAACCTCAAGCAAGACGGCATTGGGGGACTAGAGGCCGCGATGAAAGCCGAGAGCAAAGTCGCCATCGAGCACACAAAGGATGAGAAAGAAGGATGGATCGATAGCGCCACCCTCAGCGATTCGCTTGGTGCGTCCGGGTCAGCACAGCTGGCCACGGGCGGGAATCTGCCGCTAAACATATCGGGAGAAGCCGGCGCCGGGGCGACGGGCACGATCTTCGCCAGGCTCAAGTACACGGAGGCAACCGGCAAGATCAGCGGACTCGGAGCCGGGGCGAAGCTGGAGCTGTCCTTTGACGCCGACCCGGCCAAGGTTCAGGCGGTGTTTCCGGCTTCCGTCGCCCAACCGGTACTCGAGAAGGTCATGGCCTATCGCAACGCGGGGCAAAAAGGCAGCCTCGAAGTTAAGGCGTCATACGAGGTCACAAACCTCGACGAATTGATCGTGGCCCTGGACAGTTACTTCAACGACACCCCGCTGGCCGACGTCAATACCGAGGGGCTCTTCAACGTGGTGAACACCTACCTGGCCAAGGCCAAGACTGCGCAGGAGCTGACGGTGGAGTACAGCACCTCGGAGTCTCTTGCTAAGGTCGGCGTCGGTGTTGAGGCCAAAGAAGCCAGCGGCAGCGTCAGCATGGAGGCTCTCGAGAACGTGAAGAGGACGCTCTACTCGTACAAGTCTGGGGAAGCTGCGCACGGCGAGTGACGATAGATAAAGCGGAGTGGAGAACTTCATCCTCTGGAGTGCCTGGCTCGATGCCCATCGGACAACCCTGACTTTCTTCGTCACCTCAGGCGGACTCCAGCGAATCAATACCGGGACGAAGAAATTGCTGCAGGAGATGCTGGGCGATCTCGGCATTCAAAAGCCACAGATTGCTCGGCCTGGCTGATCTCAACGTACACGAGAAGGACGCCAGCCATCTGACAGAGGCCCCCGACGGTGGCCAGCGCGCGGCCCATCGTCGTGCCATTCCGGGGTTCAGGACTGTCGTTCTTCCGCTCGGTGGACCGCCTCGGGCTGTGCTGCGCCCTGCCGGCGCAGACTGAAGTCATCACCGAATTGCGTGATCTCCCAAACCTGGCCGCACCGAGGGCATATCCTCGCCACTGAGGACCTTCATCCAGGGGAAGCTGCGTTTCGATCGGTCGCTAAGCGTTCTCCGCGGGCCCTGGGTGACCTTGGGTGTTTGCGTCGTCGAGGGTTCCGCGCATGAGGAGGGCCTCTTTCTGGGAGGTGGTCGAAGGCTCCGCTGAGGAGTGCACATATCGAATGCCTGCCGAGCTCGATCGCGACGGCGGTTAAGAACTGATCAAGACTTCGTCCAGTCGCGCGATCATCTGGAAAGTGATCGCGATCGAGCCGCGCAACCTCTTGAAAGGCTAATCGCTGGATCGGGCGGTGAGACGGCCAGCCTGCTGGTCCGTCGCACCCAAGCGGGACGTTTTCGCGTAACGGCCCGCTTGACAAGACAATATGGGATCTAGACTCTAACCGTGCCATTTGAATTGACTTTGCCGTTCAGCGCCATCGTTGGCCAGGAGCAGATGAAGCGGGCCCTGCTGCTAAACGCCGTCGATCCTGCCATCGGAGGCGTGCTGATCCGTGGCGATCGTGGGACCGCCAAATCGTCCGCCGTCCGCGCCCTCGGCCGGCTGCTGCCCGACTACGAGGCGGTTGAGGGCTGTCCTTACAGGTGCGACCCGGCCGTGCCCTCGCGATTCTGCGACGACTGCCGGCGCCGAGCAAAAAGCGGCCCGTTGCAGGCCGCCCGACTGCCGATGCGGATCGTCGAGCTGCCGATCAATGCCTCGGAAGACCGGCTGGTCGGCTCGATCGACATCGAGGCGGCGGTGAGGGCGGGCACCCGTCGCTTTCAACCCGGCGTGCTGGCCGAAGCCAACCGCAACCTTCTATATGTCGACGAGGTCAACCTGCTCGACGACCATCTGGTCGATGTCCTGCTCGATGCGGCGGCGATGGGTGTGAACGTCGTCGAGCGCGAAGGCATGTCGGTCGTCCATCCCTCGCACTTCATCCTGGTCGGCACGATGAACCCCGAAGAGGGTGAGCTGCGGCCGCAGCTCCTGGACCGGTTTGGGCTGTGCGTCGACGTCGTCACGCCCACCGACATCGACCAGCGGCTGCGTGTCATGGAGCTCGAGCGCGATTTCCTACAGGACCCCCGTGGCGTGCAGGATGCCTGCGCGGATCAGGAGGCTGACCTCCGCACGCGGCTTCAAGCAGCAACCGTCCGGCTCGATGACGTTCAGTTCCCGAATGCGATTCGCACCCTGATCGCCCGGCTCTGCCTCGATGGCTCGGTCGCCGGCCACCGAGCCGACCTCGTGGCCGCCCGCACGGCGCGCGCCATCTGCGCCCTGCGCGGGGGGGTCGCGGTCGAGCTACCGGATATCCTCGAAGCGCTCGAGCTTGCCCTCGCGCACCGCCGCCGCGAGCCGGCAACCGACAAGCAGACCCAGGCACAGGAACTGGCCTCACGCGCCGCCGAGCAGCTGGCGCAGATCCAGGCGACCACCCCGACCGAGGCGGCGCAAGCCACCCGGGGAGAGGCGACGCAGCAGGAAGGCGCCTCGGGCGGCGAGTCGAGCGAAGGCTGGACCACCGCCGAATCGCGTGAGTCGCCCAGCACTGAAGCGGTCGACGCGGATGCCGACGCCGTCATCCAGCTGCCCACCTTCGCCGTCAAAAGGCTGGACCTGCCGCGTGAGCGGCAGGCGCGCCGCGCCGCTGGGAAAAGGACCTCGACCAAGAGCGAGACGAAGCGCGGGCGCTACGTGCGCAGCTCGCAAGCGGAGAAGGTGACCGATGTCGCCTTCGACGCCACGGTCCGGGCCGCGGCGCCCTACCAGCTGAGCCGGAGGCAGGCGGCGGCGGACGCGACCAACCAGCTGCAGCTGGAAAGCCAGGACCTTCGCCAGAAAGTTCGGGAGCGGAAGACCGGGAACCTGATCGTCTTCGTGGTCGACGCCTCCGCCTCGATGGACGCCGAGCAGCGGATGCTGGCCACTAAGGGCGCCATCCTGTCACTGCTGCGCCACGCCTACGTCCGTCGCGACAAGGTGGCGCTCGTCGCCTTCAGCGGGCGCAACGCCCGGGTCGTGCTCCGCCCCACCTCCAGCGTCGACCTCGCCGAGCGTCGGCTGGAGCGGCTCAACATCGGGGGCACGACCCCGCTGACGCACGGTCTGATGACCGCGCTGAAGCTAATCAAGACCGAGCGGCTGCGGGATCCGCGCGTGTATCCGCTGCTGGTGTTGATCAGTGACGGCCGCGGCAACATCAGCCTCTTCGGCGAAGAGCCCCTCCTGGAGGCGCAGCGCCTGGCCGGCCAGATCAGGCAAGACGGCATTCGCGCGATGGTGATCGACTCGACGAGGGACTTCGGCAGTCAGCCTGGTTACCCAAAAAGTCGGGTGACCAGCCTCTACGGGGCGTACGCCTTCAATGTCTGCGGTGACCTGGCCGAGCGCCTCGGCGGCCGCTACTACGGGCTCTTCGACCTTTCGCAGGGCGCGATCGTCGACAGCGTCCAGCGTGAGATGCTTAGAACAGGTTCAGCCTGATGGAACGATTCGTCTATCCCTTCAGCGCCATTGTCGGGCAGGACAAGATGAAGCTGGCCCTCATCTTGAATGCTATCCATCCCGCGATCGGCGGCGTGCTGATCCGTGGGGAGAAGGGGACCGGCAAGTCGACCGCAGTGCGCGCGCTTGCCCGGCTGCTTCCCGAGCTGACCGTGGTCGCCGATTGCCCATACCGCTGCGATCCGGACGCGCCCGAGGCGCTCTGCTCCGACTGCCAGGATCGGTTGGCCCGCGGTGAAACGCTGCCCAGGGCTCGCCGCCGGATGCGGGTCGTAGAGCTGCCGATCAATGCCTCCGAGGATCGGGTGGTGGGCGCGATCGACATCGAGGCGGCGATCAAGAGCGGCGAGCGACGCTTCGAGCCGGGCGTGCTCGCCGAGGCGAACCGCAACATTCTCTATGTCGATGAGGTGAACTTGCTGGACGACCACCTGGTCGACGTGCTGCTGGATGCGGCGGCCATGGGCGTCAACGTGGTGGAGCGTGAAGGGATTTCGATCTGGCATCCGGCACGCTTCATCCTGGTCGGCACCATGAACCCGGAAGAAGGCGACCTCCGCCCGCAATTGCTCGACCGCTTCGGCCTGACAGTCGATGTCGAAGGCATCAAGGACATCGGCCAGCGCGTCCAGATCGTCGAACGGCGCGAGGAATGGGAGTCCCGCCCGGCGGAATTCAGCCAGCGCTTCGCCGACGAGGATGCCGAGATCGGGAAGCGGATCGCCGAGGCCATCGTTCGCTTTCCCCACGTTGTCATGCCGGCCGGGCTCCTGCGGGCGCTCGCCGAGCTGAATGTCAGCCTCCAGGTGGACGGACATCGCGCTGACCTGGTCGGCCGCAAGGCGTCCCAGGCGCTGGCGGCCTATCGCGGGATCTCCGAAGTCGGAGTCGCTGAGGTCAACGAGGTCGCGGATATGGTGCTCGCCCACCGGGTCAAGGCCGGGGGCCGCCGCGAGCTCGGCGGTATCGCCCAGAGCCACCCCAGCGCCTCCAGGGCGTCCCGCAGTTCCTAGAACCCCTACCCCCCGCCCTCCTCCTGGAAAGGGGGAGGGGGCCAATCAGGGGGCGGATTTGCACCATCACATCTTGATATCGCGGCACTCATGTGATAGGGTAGGTCTGCGCTAATTCTCCGCAGGGAGGTGACCCATGGTCAAGGACCCGTCCCTCGAACGCGAAAACATCGGCGGCGGCGAACCGATGGGCGAGCCGGCCGAGACCGATCCGCAGACCACGCGAGAGCGAAAGGACGAAGAGCTCGAAGCCCCGGACTTCGCTCCCGACGTGTCGCCAAAGACGTAGGCGAAGCGGCAGCGACGGCCGGCCCTCGAGGGCCGGCCTTTTCTTTTGCGACCGATAAACTCCCTTGGTGTCCACGCCGACCCACCTGACCCGCGCGATCTCCGTCATCGCACACGTCGACCACGGAAAGACCACGCTGTCCGACCGCCTCCTCGAGTACACGGGCACGGTGGCGCCGCGCGACATGGTGGAGCAGGTGCTGGATCAGCTCGATCTCGAGCGCGAGCGCGGGATCACGATCAAGGCGCAGGCGGTCCGGATGCTCTACAAGGCCGACGACGGCAACACCTACCAGATCAACTTGATCGATACACCCGGCCACGTCGACTTTTCCTATGAAGTGTCGCGCGCGCTGGCCGCCTGCGACGGCGCGATCCTGGTGGTCGATGCCTCGCAGGGGATCGAGGCACAGACGCTGGCCAATGTGCACCAGGCTCTCGACCACCACCTCAAGATCATCCCGGTCGTCAACAAGATCGACCTCGCCCAGGCGAACCCCGAGCTGGTGCGAGAAGAGATCGAGAAGGTGATCGGGTTGCCGGCCGAGTCGGTCATCTTCGCCAGCGCCCGCCAGGGGATTGGGACCAAGGAGATCCTCGAGGCCGTCGTGCGGGAGATCCCGCCGCCGACGGGAGACTCTGCGGCTCCGCTTCAGGCCCTGATCTTCGACGCAAAGTTCGATGCCTACCGAGGAGTCGTGACCTACGTTCGTGTGCTGGAGGGCACGCTGCGCCAGGGCATGCGCATCGAGATGATGCAGACCGGGAAATCGTTCGAAGTCGACGAGGTTGGCATCTTCCGCCCAGAACGGACACCGGTCGAGGATCTCTCTGCCGGCGAGGTTGGATACCTGATCGCCAACATCCGCAATGTCCGTGACTCCCGGGTGGGCGACACCGTGACCGACGAGGCCCGGCCGGCGGCCGAGCCGCTGCCCGGATACCGCCACGTCACGCCGATGGTCTTCGCTGGTCTCTTCCCGACCGATACCGAGCAGTACCAGCAGCTGAAGGAGGCGCTCGAGAAACTCCAGCTCAACGACGCCGCGCTGGTGTACGAGCCGGAGACCTCCGCCGCGCTCGGCTTCGGCTTCCGTTGTGGCTTCCTCGGGTTGCTCCACATGGAGATCGTCCAGGAGCGACTCGAGCGCGAATTCAACCTGACGCTGTTGGGCACGGCCCCGACGGTCGAATACCGTGTCAAGCTGCGCAACGGCGAGGAAATCCCGGTCGACAACCCGGACAAACTGCCCGACCCCGCCGAGATCGAAAGCATCAGCGAGCCGATGGTGATAGCCACCATCGTCGTGCCGAGCGCCTACGTCGGCAACATGATGGAGCTCAGCCAGGAGCGGCGCGGACAGTTCCTCAACATGCAGTACGAGCCAGGCGACCGGGTGGTCATCACCTACCGCATGCCGCTGGCGGAGATCATCCACGACTACTACGACCAGCTGAAGTCGCGCAGCAAAGGCTACGCCTCGCTCGATTACGAGCTGGTCGGCTTCGAAGAAGCAAACCTCGTCAAGCTCGATGTGCTGGTCGCCGGGTCACCAGTTGACGCGCTGTCGATGATCGTGGACCGGAGCAAGGCGCAGCAGCAGGGGCGGCGGCTCGCCGAAAAGCTCAAGACCCTTATCCCTCGCCAGCTGTTCGAGGTCCCGATCCAGGCCGCCATCGGCGGAAAGGTCGTCGCCCGCGAAACCGTGCCGGCGATGCGCAAGGACGTGACGGCGAAGTGCTACGGTGGCGACGTGACTCGCAAGCGCAAGCTGCTCGAGAAGCAGAAGGAGGGGAAGAAGCGACTGAAGCGCGTGGGCAATGTCGAGATTCCACAGGAAGCCTTCATGGCCGTGCTGAGCCTGGACTGATGGACCGGATTCACAGCCTCTACCTGCACGTACCGTTCTGCACCTGGGTGTGTAAGTACTGCGACTTCAACGCCTATGCGGTCCTGGAGGGACTCATCCCTTCATACGTCGACGCGCTAGGTCGCGAGGTCGATCTGGCCGGCGCCGAGCTTCCCATCGGCCCGCTCGACACGGTCTTCATCGGTGGCGGCACGCCCAGTTTGCTGACGACCGCGCAAGTGCGCCAGGTGTTGGACCGGGTGCGGGCGATTGGGCTCGCGCCCGCTGCTGAGATCACACTCGAAGCGAACCCGAGCAACGTCACGAGCGAGCAGGTCGATGGCTGGCTGAGGGCGGGCATCAACAGGCTCAGCATTGGGGTGCAGAGCCTGCGCCCTGACGCGCTGCGCTTCCTGGAACGGCTCCACTCCGGCAGCGATGCAATCACGGCGATCCGTACGGCACAGGCTGGCGGCTTCGCGAATGTCAACGCGGATCTGCTGTACGGGGTGCCCGGCGTGAACCTTACCGCCTGGCTCGACACCCTCGAGGCCGTGCTGGCGGAGGGGGTCCAGCATCTGTCGGCTTATGAGCTGACGGTCGAGTCACAAACCCGGCTGGGCCAGGAGGTCAGGACCGGTCTCGTCCAGATGCCGGGCGCCGATGACCAACTCGAGCAGTACTGGGCGGCGGCGGCACGGCTGGAGGCTGCCGGCTATGCCCACTACGAAATCTCCAACTGGGCGCGAATCGGATTCGCCTGCCGGCACAACCTGGCCGCCTGGCACTACCAGCCCTACCTTGGATGCGGTGCCGGCGCTCACTCGATGTTCCGGCTGGACGACCGGAGCACGGAGCGGCGGTGGAACATGAAGGGGCCGCATGCATACATCCGGCTGATCAGCGAGTCGGGCCAGGCGCTGGATGGGAGCGAGGTGCTTTCGCCAGAGCGCGCGCGTGGCGAGGCGGCCATGATCGGTGTCAGGCTGCTCGGCGGCACCACTGCTGCGCGCGATTTCCCCGCCCAGCGGACTCAGCTGGTCGACGGGGGACTGTTAGCCGAACAGGATGGCGGCGTCCGTCTCACACGACGGGGCATCGAGCTCGCCAACCAGGTTGGCGCCGCCTTCCTGCTTTAGAGGCGGACGGCAGGCGTCGGCTGGCTACCTCGCGGCCAAAGTCCTACGGCGATGGGAGTCAGCAAGCCAATGGCGAAGAGCGGCACGATCGGGACGTATAACCAGTTTCGGGAGGCGGCCATCCACACGCAGACAATCAGGACGAAGAGGCCGACGGGCCAGAAACTCGAGAGACCTGGCGCTCCGCCATCGTGGTTGCGTTTCCACCGCAAGGCGCTGGCTAGCAGTGCGGCCCCGACCACATAAAGCGTTGCGGCCGTGGCGAATCCTCGAACCGTGAAGTCCGGAGGATTGCGGCCGTAGGAGTTGAGGCCGAGCGCCGGCAGGCCGACAGCGAGCGCAACGAACAATCCGGCGGCGACCAGGAGGATCCCGACAGTCGCGAACACGACGACGGCCAGCCTTGCCATACCGGCAGCGTAGCCCGAAACGCCCACGTGCGCAAGGGTCCGAGCGGCGATCTGCCGCGTCGGATCAGGCCGCGTCGTTTCCGCGTTTGGGCACGCCGACTTTGGCCATGACGCGCTCGAACAGGTCATAGGGCTGCGCTCCCATCACGAGGTAGCGGTCGGCGATGATGTGGGCGGGGATGCCGTTGATCATCAGCTCCTCGGCCTCGGCGCGACGCGCGTCCAGGTAGTCGCCGAACCGGTTCTCCTTGATCGCCGATTCCATCCCGGCCACGTCGACGCCGGCTCTTAGGGCAACCTCGCGTAGCACGGCGATGTCGGAGATATCTCGACCGTCATCCCAGTAGGCCTTGAATAGCTCGTGGTGCATCGCGTCAAAGTGACCCTGCACCCTTGCGAATTCGGCCGCCTGCAAGGCGGGCCGCGAGTTGATCAGCCGCTCGTGGGTTTTGAGCTCGAGCCCGACAGCGGCGGCCATTCGGTTGACGCCCTCCTGGACCTGCCCCCGGTAGGCTCGAGGCAGGACCTCGTCGCGCGGCCGCCCCTCTGCCGGGATCTCCGGGTGCAACTCGAAGGGCACCCAATCGATCGCGACGTCGTATTCCCGCTCCAGCCGCTCGACCCCGACCGAGTCGATATAGCAGAAAGGTCAGACGTAGTCCGAATAGATGCGCACGGGAGTGGGCATGCACCGAGGATAGCCGGTACAATTCAAGTTAGCACTCGCTGATCGAGACTGCCAACCATGATGGAAGCCACTCCGCTCGATGAGCGCAAGCAGCGAATCCTGAAAGCCGTCGTTTCCGATTACACCGTAACCGGTGTACCGGTCGGCTCGCAGGTGCTGGCCGCCAAGTACTTCATGGCGCTTTCCTCGGCCACCATCCGCAACGAACTCGCCGACCTGGTCGGCACCGGCTACCTGCAGCAGCCGCACACGTCGGCCGGCCGCGTCCCGACCGACCGGGGCTATCGCTACTTCGTGGACTTCCTGATGGATCCGGAGTCCGTCTCGCCGACCGTCCGGCGGACCGTCAAGCAGGCATTCGAAACGGCCCCGCGCAGCGTGGATGGGATCCTGGAAAAGGCGGCGATGGTGCTGGCGCAGGTCACCGAGAATGTGTCCCTGGTCACCGCTCCCGAGGTTAATGAAGCGCGTGTGAAGCACATCGACGTGGTCTCGCTCGAGCCGCAGTCCGTCCTGATCATCCTGGTGCTGGAAGGCAACCTCATCAAGCAGCAGGTGGTTCATCTCGACCGGGCCACCTCCCAGGATGACCTGAGCCGAATGGCCGCCATGCTCAACCGGAAGGTCAAGGGTCAGACTGCCGACGAGCTCTCGGCCCGATTGATCGAGCTCGGTTCCGATCGCGATGAACAGCGGCAGATCATCGAACGGCTTGTCGAGTCGATCACCTTCCACCAGGCGCAGCGGCAGTCGGTCGTCCTGCATGACGGGGTGCGTAACCTGCTGCGCCATCCCGAGTTCGTCGAGGTCAGCCGGCTCGAGGAATTGCTGGAATTGCTGGAGCAGGGCGCCCAGCTGGCCAGCATCTTGCAACAGGTAGCCTTCGACAAGGACGTCGAGATCGTGATCGGCCGTGAGAACACCAGCAGCGGGCTGCGGGAATGCAGCCTGGTACTGACGACCTACAAGATGGATGACCGTGTCCGCGGCACGATCGGCGTGATCGGGCCGACCCGGATGCATTACGGGCAGGTCGTGGCCCGGGTCCGGCTGGTCAGCCAGGCAACCTCGGAATTGCTGGGCCCCCTTGGGAACTGATTCGGGCGGGAGGGCAATGGGTAAAAAGCCAAACATGTCATCCCAGCACCCCTCCGCAGATCCGACGACGCCCGGTAGCGAAAAGAGCCGCAAGGGTGTCATCGATACCAGGGCCAGCTCCGCGACCGAGAGCGAGCCGTCCGGCGATCCAAAGGTCGACCAGACGGTAGATCCGGCGCTGCAGGCGGCGCGCGACGAGGCGCAGGCGACCTTTGGCCGCTACCAGCGGCTCGCCGCCGACTTCGAAAACTACAAGCGCCGCACGCGCCAGGACCTCACCGATCGCACCCAGTACGCGAACGAGGAACTGCTCCGTAAGCTGCTGCCCATCCAGGACAACCTCCAGCGCGCGCTGGAGCACGCGCCGGAGGGCATCGACCGGAACTGGTTCGAGGGCATCAAGCTGGTGGCCCGGCAGTTCGACGAGCTCCTCCAGGCCCAGGGCCTCTCGGCCATCCCCGCGGTCGGCGAGAAGTTCGATCCAGCGCAGCACGAGGCGATTGCCAGCGAGGAGACCGATGAGCACGAGGAAGGCACGGTCGTCGAGGAGGTGCAGCCCGGGTACCGGCTCCACAACCGTGTGCTCAGGCCCACCCTGGTGAAGGTTGCCCATCCCCCCGCGTTAAAGTCCTAGCAAACCTTTATGGCGATCAAGCGGGACTACTACGAGGTGCTCGGCGTGAGTAAGAACGCCAGCGCCGAGGAACTGAAGCGAGCCTATCGCAAGCTGGCGCTGCAGTTCCATCCCGATCGCAACCCCAACGATCCGCAGGCCGAGTCCCGCTTCAAGGAGGTCAATGAAGCCTACGAGGTCCTGAGCGACCAATCGAAGCGTCAGCGATATGACACCTTCGGCCATGCCGGGACCCAGGGCATGCCCGGCTTCGACTTCGGTGGGGCGGGGTTCGGCGGCATCAACGATATCTTCGACATGTTCTTCGGCGCGGCCGCGGCCGGCCGGGCCCGCAGCGGCCCACGCCGTGGGTCGGATCTGCGGTTTGACCTACGACTCAGCTTCGAAGAGTCGGTCTTCGGCGTCGAGCGCGAGCTGACCATCCCCCGCGCCGAGGCCTGCGATGCCTGCCAGGGCAGCGGAGCCGAGGCCGGCACCTCGCCGCAAACCTGTCCCCAGTGCCGCGGCAGCGGCCAGGTCCGTCGCGCCACGCAGTCGATCTTCGGCCAGATCGTCAACGTCGCCAGTTGCCCTCGCTGCAACGGCGAGGGCAAGGTGATCGAGCGACCCTGTCGAACCTGCGGCGGCACCGGTCACCGGCCCGGCGAGAAGAAGGTGCGCGTCAACATTCCCGCGGGCGTCGACAGCGGATCACAGATCCGGCTCAGCGGCGAAGGCGAGGTGGGTCCTCGCGGTGGTGCCCCGGGCGACCTGTACATCGTCATCCAGGTCAAGCCGCATCCGGTGCTGAAGCGGAACGGCACCGACGTGGTCTATGAGCTGCCGCTGAGCGTGGCCCAGGCTGCGCTGGGCGACACGGTGGAGATCCCGACAGTGGATGGACACGAGCGGATCGAGATTGCGCCCGGCACGCAGTACGGCAAAACCATCCGGATGCACGGCCGCGGTATCCCGCATGTGCGCTCCGGCCGTCGCGGCGATCAGCTTGTCTATGTGCGGGTCGTGATTCCCACCAACCTGACCGAAGAGCAGCGGCAGGCGCTGCGCCAGTTGGGCGGCCTCAGCGGCAAGCCGCAGCACATCGAAAAGGGCTTTTTCGACAAGTTCAAGCACGTCATCGGCCTCGAGTAAGCGAGCGTTCGAGGTTCCGTAGACTAAACCGGGTGTCGACGGCGTTTCGCGTACTCCTGTTGATCGGCGCGGCCGCCGTCGTGCTGGTGCTGCTACTTGGCCCCGCCTGGCGTGGCAATTTCTACCGAAGCTGGCTGCGGCCGCGCCTGGTCGTCTTCGCCCTGATCGTTGTGGTGCTGGCCGCCGGCGAATACCTGTATCGCGTCATCAATGCGATCAAGAGTCACTGATGACGCGCTCTTTCCAGGTCACCTTCCTCAGAAGCGGGAAGACGGTCGACGTCGCCGACAACGAAGGCATCCTGGGCGCCGGGCTCAAGGCGGGGCTGCCGCTGGCCTTCGATTGCCGCAAGGGCCGCTGCAAGACCTGCATGGTGAAGGTGGACGGCATCATCGACCAATCCGAGGCCTGGCTGATCAGCAATCAGGAGCTTGCCGACGGCTATGCCCTGATCTGCGTCGGTAAACCCCGCAGCAATCTTCGCGTGCACGCTTGATGCGCTTCACGATCATCGACCTCGTCATCCTGATCGCGGTCGTGTTTGCCGTCAGCAGCGGTTATCGCCGCGGCTTCTGGCTGTCGCTGGCCCAGTACGCCGGCCTCGTGCTCGGGGTCGTGATCGGCGCCGCCCTCGCCCCGGTGTTGATGCATGCTCTCAACCTCTCCGGCGCGACGGTCCGGTCACTGGGCGCGGTGATGGTGCTGATCGTCATGGGCGCCATCGGCAGTAGCGTCGGCTACTGGGTGGGCGAGCCGATCCGCCTCCGGTTGCTGGCTCGGCCGCAGAGCGGCCGGCTCGACAGCCTGGCCGGGGCGATCTTCTCCGCCCTGGCGGTGCTCTCCGTCTCCTGGTTCCTCGGACTCAGCCTGGCGCGCGTTCCCAGCCCGCAACTCTCGACGGCCATCCAGCGGTCGGTCGTCCTGCGCTCGCTGGACGCGATTGCGCCGCGGCCGCCAGGCTTCCTGTCCAGGGTCGAAAACATCATTGCGGGCGTCAACTTCGCGCCGGCCTTCTCCGGCCTGGAGCCGCTGGGCCCGTCTGCCCAACCGTTGCCAGGCTCGGTCGACACGCCCGGCGTCCGGATGGCGGAGGCTGAAACGCTGAAGATCCAGGGCTACGGCTGCGGCGGCATCGTCTTCGGCAGTGGCTTCCCGGTGGGTCCCGGGATGGTGCTGACCAACGCCCACGTCGTTGCTGGGACCCAGGGAACCACGGTGCTGAACCCGTCGGGGCGCAGCCTCAGCGCCCGGATCGTCCTCTTCGATCCGGAGCGCGACGTTGCCATCCTCTATGTCCCGCGACTGGCGCTGGCACCGCTCAACGAGGCGGCCGCCAGCGCGGGCACCCAGGGGGCGACGATTGGCTACCCCGGCGGCGATGGGGAGCAGGTCTCGGCGGCGGCCGTCAATGGCGAGGTCAAGGCGGAGGGTCGCGACATCTACGGCCAGCAGCTGGTGGTGCGGAGTATCTGGATCGTTCAGGCGGACGTGAAGCCGGGGAATTCGGGCGGACCGCTGGTCGACCTCAACGGCAGCGTGATCGGCGTCATCTTCGCGGCCTCCACCAGCCAGTCGGGCCAGGCCTACGCGCTGACCGACGCCGAAGTGCAACCCGACATCGATCAGGCTCAGGGGCGCACGGCGTCGGTGGTCGTCGGCGCCTGCGCCATGTAGGGTGCCGTCCAGTCCGGCCCTACGGACTGGAGGGCGGCGTGGGTGTTGGCTGAGCGCTCTGGACGTTCTGCTGGCCCTGAATCGTGATTTGTCCGGAGATGAGGTATGGCGCGCGGCCGTTCTCGCGGATGAACCCCATGGTCACCATCATGGCGATCGTCAGCACGGCGGAGAGCACGAGGAGCCGCTGCTCGCCACGGCGGGCTGTTCCCCAGACCACGCCCGACAGACCTCGCAGGTACCACACGACGGCGGCGATCGCGATCAGGCTGTAACCGATCAAGGCGAGGATCTTCCACGGGATCATCGAGCCCAGCGGATTGATCAGGCCGCCTTCCCAGAAGGGCCGATTGAGCCCGGCGGCGACGACCGCGTCATAGGTGAAGTTCAGATGGTAGGGGAGGGCCGCCAGAACCGTGCTGCCCACCATGCCGGCGATGGCCAGCTTGAGCAAGCCCGTGCCCGGAGCGCCGTCGGTGCGAAGGCGGCGCGTGAAGTAGAGAAGGGCAACGATGAACATCAGGCCCAGCAGCGTGATCTGCCAGAGAAAGACCGGGCTCAGCGTGCCGAACATCATCTTGTACCAGGAGGCGTAGGTATGAAGCTGGATCTCCTTGGCGTAGGAGTAGCCGACGATCGGCTGCATCAGCGTCATGCCCACGCCCCACAAGAGCCCGAAGCTGCCAGCCCAGTCGTAGAAGGCTTTGTCTTCGGGGTCACGGGCGCGCCGATAGCGGATCGCGCAGAACGCGGCGAACACGAATCCGATGTACGCCAGGTTGCCGACCGTGCGATGCACGGTCAGCGGATAGGACGTGGGATTCAGCGCCAGGCGCAGCGGATTCTGCGGATTCGTCGGGGTCAGCATGTAGCTGGCGATGATGTCGATCATGTACACCTGCAGAAAGGAGGCGACCGCGAGCAGGCCGCCGATCGCCATGTGAACGCCCTTGAAGGGACGAAGCGCGTCCCAGGAGTAGTACCAGATGTAGGCAAGCGACACTTGCAGAACAAAGGTCCAGGCTTCGATGAAAAAGGGCCACCAGCCAATGGTGAGGATGGTGCTCCAGAAATGGCCCCAGAAGCCGACCAGCAGCACCGTGATCAGCAGGATCGCAATGGTCGAGCTGACGCTGAAATAGAGGGTCATGAACCGGCCCAACCCGTGGGCCAGGCGGTCGTAGCGGCGTCGCTGACGCGCATACCCGAGGAACTCGATCGCGGGCGCGAGCTCGCCCGCGCCGCTGACGAGACCCGCCAGCAGGATGTGAATGGAAAACAGGGTGCCGATCGCCGCCTGGGCCTCCAGGCGGTTGTTGCCTTGCGGCGCCTGGGAGGGCAGCTGGGCGGCGAGCTGGTGCACGGCCGGAATGACGACGGCCATGAGGGCGCTCACTGGTTGAACAGCCTCCCCGAACCGAGCAGCGTGAGGATGACGATGAACACCACCGCGAAGGCGCCGGGGACCATGACCGCCGGCCGCTCGAAGGGGTTGCGCTCCGGCCCGCGGTCGATGAAGGGCAGGGCCAGCATGAGCAGCACACCCCCGACCGGCAAGACCAGGATCAGCGGGATCAGCTGCTGGGGCACGAGCAGCAGGAGCTGATCGAGCGGCAGGAAGAACCACTCCGGGACGGGGACGTAGCTGGTCGTCGAGGGGTCGGCGATGGCCTCGAGCGGGGCACCGATGGCGACGGCCAGGACGAAGACCACGATCACGAACACGGCGGAGACCAGGCCGTCTTTGAACGTCTGATACGGATAGAAATCCTCCGTTTGAAGGGGCGCCGCCCACAACTCGTCAGTCGGCACCGCGGGATAGGGCGGCTCGATCGGCTGCTGCGCGGGCGCCGGTGGGACATCGACGCCCTCGCGGGCCCGGAAGGCCCCCCGGTAGTTGACATACGAACCGAACTCGCCGTGCTTGCGCAACAGCGCCAGGTGGGCGAGGATGAGCGGAAAGAGAACGGCGGGGATCAGCCACACATGGATGCCGAAGCTCCGGACCAGCGTGGTCGGCCCCATGGCGTCGCCGCCGCGCCACAGCGCCCGGATGAATGATCCGATGAAGGGCGTGTAGGCGGGAATGTTCGTGACGACCACCGCGGTCCAGTAGGAAGCCTGGTCCCAGGGCAAGAACGCACCGGTTATCGCCATGCCAAGCACGAGGACAAAGAGGATGACGCCGGTGACCCAGTTCAGCTCTCGGGGTCGCTTGTAGGAGCCGGAGAAGAACGTCCGGACCATGTGAAGCCCGATGACGAACAACAGGATGTACGCCGACCAAAGGTGGATGCCACGGACGATCGAGCCGAACACATCGTGTTGCTTGAGATATTCCAGGCTGGCCCAGGCCTCGGTCACCGATGGCACATACAGCAACGTGAGGAAGATCCCGGTGATGAGCTGGAGCAAGATCAGGATCAGCGTGACGCTGCCGAGGGTGTAGAACCAGGCGCCCCGGACCGGGACGGCCTCGTACAGTCCCTTGCGCACCAGGCTGCGGATGGCGGCCCGCTCGTCGAGCCAGTCATAGACGGCGGCGAGCATACGGCCCATCAGATGCTCTCGGTGAAGCGGTTTTCGACGTACAGCGTCGTGCCGTCGAGGCGATGGACGTACTGTGGCAACGGTTTGGGCGGCGGGCCCCCGACATTCCGCCCGTCGATGTTGTACAGACCACCGTGGCATGGGCACAGGAACTCCTGCAACGAGCCGTCCCAATGCACATCGCATTGCATGTGCGTGCACACGTTGGAAAAGGTCTTGTAGGTGTTGCCGCGCTTCACCACGTAAACCGCCGCATCTACGTTGGCGGTTGTCCACTCGCCCTGGGGAAAGCTAACCGTGAATTTGGTGGGCTCGCCGTCGGGCACGCCCGAGATATCGCCGACTTTCGCCTCGAAGGTGGGCGCCCGACGAAAAAGCGGCGAAAGGAGAAAGCCCACGATCGGAATGGCCAGCAGGACGGTCACGCTTGCAGCGACGAGTTGAGTGCCGAGTAGCGCGAACTGCCGCCGGCTCAGCCGGCGCGGCTCACTGCGTGCCATAACGGATGAAGCCGTAGAGGACGCCGGCCGTGCCGACGACGAAAAACAGGAACGCCACCGTGATCGCGCCGCCGACGAGCCAGAAGACCAACGGCGTGTGCCCATGCTCCTGGCGGACCCTGCGACGAAGGCTTCGGAGCACGAGGCCCACCAGGAGCAGGGAGAGCGAAATCATGATCACGCTAATCAAGGCCAGGTAGAAGTAGGTCTGGAGGTCACCCATGGAAATCATGGGTAGAAACCCTTGCTCGGGGCCTGGAAGATGCCATAGCTGTCCTGCTCGGTCATCACGCCGTAAATCGTGTAGTTGCTGCGGGCCGTCTCGCGGATCACGCCCATCAGCAGGAACAGCAGCAAGGCGCTGGCGCCGGTGACCGCCAGCGTGACCTGGCTGCTGCGGCGCAGCTCCTGACCCACGGCGCGGACCCGCGGTCGGGAGATGAGCCAGTGGAGCAGGCTGACGACAACCGCGATCGAAAGCGCCACGTACCGGAGCCAGAAGAGGCTTCTCGGATACGCCGCCGCAGGGAGAATGGTGAGCACCGATCCGACGGCGACGATCGCGGTGAGCGCCGGCCCCGGCGGGGTGCGCCGTGACTGCGTGAAGTAGAGATTGGTGCCGATGAGCAAGATGGCGATGAACGTGGCCTGGATGAGCCAGAGCCAGGCGAATGGGCCCTGCAGCGAGTACTGGTAGGCGCCCGGGGATGCGCGCTTGATGCTCTCGACGAAGACGGCGCCCAGCGCGATCTGAACAATCAGCGTGAGGAAGCCAACCACCAGGCTGGTGCGCGCCGCCCAGTGGAAATATGCGCGATTGGCGGGGTTACGGCTGACCGCGGCATAGACCGCGGCGACCGCCGCAATAAAGAAGGATGCCCAGGAGAGATTGCCAACGAATCGGTGAAGCAGCTCCGGGATGTACGAGGCATTGAAGAAGGCGCCGATCCCCTGGCCGGGCGTCAGCATGTAGCTGTCGAGCGCGACGATGATCACCAGGAAGATGTGCTCGCTCGCCGCCGTCGCGTAGCCGACGAGGATGTGCAGGCCTTTGCGGGCCTGCATCCGATCCCATCGCAGGTTGTACAGAAGAAGTCCGGCGATGGTCGCGAACCAGATGGTGAAGGCGACGACGGCCGGCCAGAAGAAGATCGTGATCAGGGTGGTGAAGAATTTCCCGTACAGCGCCGACACGACGAGCACGGCAAAGCCCCCCAGCGTTGCCCCGAGGCTGAAGATCTTGAGGTTGACATCGCCGAGCGTCCGCGCATAGCGCTCGAAGCGAGGATCCTCGCGACGAAGGCCGATCCATTCATAGGTCGGCCCGAGCACCAAGGACCCCATCGTGAACGACCCGAAGATGATGTGGATCAGGAAGAAGAACCCGACGGCCCACCGATTCGTGATGATCGGCAGTTGCACGCCGGGCTGGTTGACACTGAACGTGGTTTGCAGGAGGGTCAGCAGGACCATCGTCGTCAGTCCGTTTCGAGCACGCGGCGGCCGAGTCGTCCGGTCAGGCCCGCGGCACCGACCAGGAAGCCGAAGCCACCGAGCAGGGTCTCCCAGGGCAAGAGCCTGGGGTGGCCACCGAGCGCGCCGAGCAACGACTCGTGCAGGTAGCTGAAGGGCAGCAGCCGAGAGACGACGAGCAGCACCGGATGGGATAGCGGCGTGAAGACCCCGGACAGGTAGAGCAGGGGCAGGAGGGGAATGAAGACGTAGAGCATGACCTCCCCGGGGGAATCGGAGAGGGTGCTGGCGACCGCGCCCATCAGGTTGCCGAGCAGCAACACCGAGGCGGTGCTGAGCAGGAGCGCCGACCACCAGGCGAATCCGGATGGATGGCGCAGCGCGATCAACACCAGCACCGGCATGACCTGGAGCAAATCGATGACCGCGCTGGTCGAGAGCCGCTCGATCAACAGCCGCCCCGGGGTGACGGGCAGCGTTCGGTAGCGCAACGTCAGACCGGACTGGCGCTCGCGAGTCAGGACGGCGCCGGCCCCCAGCGTGCCGATGATGGCGATCAGCATCGTCAGGCTCATGGCGGCGTAGAAGGGGGGCGCCGCGGTCACGAGCGGGATGCCGACCAGCAGCGGAAAGGCGAGCTTGATGACGAGGGCACGCCGCCGCTGGGCAAACTCGACCAGCTCGCGCTGCCAGATGGTGCCGGCGAGCATCATCAGCGCGCCCCGGTCATAAGCGGCCCCGGTGTGGAAAGGCCGCGTGATAAGTGGAAAGGCGCGCGTGTCATGGATTTGTCACCGGCAGCGCCTCGCCGGTCAGCTTCAGGAAGAGGTCGCCCAGGTTCGGCCGGCGAACCCGCATGTTGCTGACCAGGTCCGCGGTGCCGTTCAGCACCGCCAGCACCTCGGCCGGGTTGGCGCCGCGCGCCAGGATGATGTGGACGGTATCGCCGTCGACGTTCGCGGCCTCGACGGCGGGTATGGAACGAAGGCTTTCCAGGGCGATCGGAGAGTTCAGCTGCAGCTGCACCTCTTTCGAGCCGGCAACCGCGGCCAGCAGCTCGGGCACGTGCCCCTCGCGGATCGCCCGGCCCTGGTGCAGGAAGATCACCCGGTCGCAAATCCGCTCGGCGAGGTGCACGTCGTTGGTCGCCAGGAGCACGGCCGTGCCGGTGAGGCTGAGCAGCTGGAGGCGTTCGATCAGGCCAAGCTCGGCGCGGTAATCGAGGGCGAGGCTGGGCTCATCCAGCAGCAGGATGGAGGGTCGGTGGACCAGGGCTTCGACCAGGTTGAGCTTCCGCTTCATCCCCAGCGAGTACTCGCCGACGAGCTGATCCCGCGCGTCCCACAGGCCGGACCAGGAGAAGAGCTCATCGAGCCGGTCGCGGGCGAGCGCCGGCGCCAGCCCGAACTGGTGGGCGAAGAACCAGGCATTTTGATAGCCGGTCATCTTGTCGAAGTGCGCTGCCTGGTCCAGCATCACGCCAAGCCGGCGTCGCACCGATGGCGCTCGTGGATTCGTGTTGCCAAACCAGCTGACGCGGCCGGCGGTAGGGGTGGCGGCGGTCGCGAGCACGCGCAGCAGCGTGGACTTGCCGGAGCCGTTGGGGCCCATCAGCCCGATCACCTCACCCGCGGCAAGGTTGAGCGTGATGTCGAAGACGCCCTTCCCTCCGCGATAGGTGCGGGTCAGTCCGGTCGCCGCAAGCAGGCTAGGCTCGGAAGCCGTATCGACCTTCATGAAAATCGCCCGTCTCTATCCACTTCTGGATGACGGCATCCATCACCTTTGTCGTGACCCGCTCCTCGCCGAGCTCCTGGGCATTGCCCTCGACCGCCGCCATCACCTGGCCTTTGACAAACGTCGGCATCTTCTCGAGCCGCTTCTCCGCGTCCGGCTCCCACGGCATCTGCGGTCCCTTCTGCTGCAGGGCGTCCGAGACTTCGCCCCACATGTCGAACTTCACGTCCATCGCCTCGGGCGTGATCACCGGGCCGAGACCTTTCCTGGTCGCGGTCCACTCGACGCGCCAGCGGCTCAACTCCCGGCAGTAGGAGGGGAGGTTCGCCAGCCGCGCCTCGGCCTCGGGCGTCCACGTGAAGTGGTGCTCGAACGTTTTCGGGCTGAGCGGATGCCCGTAGCCGATCTTGATGCCAAGCCGCTCCAAGAACGCGGCGTTGATCGCCTCCGAGGTGCGCGCGGCTCGCGACTCGGCCGCGTGCTGCGCCAGTTCGCGAGCGCGCGCCGGTTCAAATTTCTCCTCCGCGCGAATCTCGACTTCGTTGAGCCGGCGGACGCCGTCTTCGGTCCAGCCGGGCGACGGCTCGCGCGGTTCCCCGCCGTTCCCATCATGCTGGCCGTGGGCCTGCATCGCCGCCTTGACCACCTCGGGCGAGTGCGCCTTGAGCGCCTGGTCCATCATCAGTCGGGCGTCTACGAGGCCGCCCTCGACGACGTCGCCCGTGATGGTCTCGGCCCGGATCTTCCTGGCGAACTCCTCGACCTTGGTGCGGGCCATCGTTCGCATGAATCCGCCCGGCACCCGCTCCATCCGCTGCACCGCCTCGTCGGTCCAGGTGAGCGGCGTCTCGGCCGCCGCCTTTACCGGCGGCAGCGTATCGCCGACCGCCTCGGCCACCGGCCCATAGGCCTCGTCCAGGTTAGAGTCGGCAAAATCCCGGGTAATGCTGGGAAGTCGCTGCACCCTGGCGATCTTTTCGATGCGTGCTTTGACCCGGCGGCGCTCGTACCCCTTCGGAACGCGGTTCAGGACCTCCTTGGCCTCCGCGGTCCACTTGACCTTGAAGCCGTCGAAGGCCTCCTCTTCCTCGACGCCCCCCTCCCGGGTCGCCACCGCCAGTATCGCGGCCTTGTCAACCGGCTGGAAGCTGGTGCCTTCGCAGACCGGACACGCCTGCGGTTTCTCCACGCGCGCCGGACGCCCGCAGCGACGGCAGATCCAGGTCGGGGTGGTCTCGTCGCCGCCGATCGTGGCCTTGACCTGGGCTGGCTCGACGCCCATCGCGCGAGCGGCATGTTCCGGCATCACCTCCGACACAGCCAGGTCGATGATCGAGGAGCTGATGATGGAGTGCCCACGTTCCATCGCGTAACGGCAGATGGCGGTGCGGGTAATCGCCCGGAAGGCGGCCGGCACCTTCTCCATGCGCGCCTCGGCCTCTTCCGTCCAGGCCACACTGGCCTCCGCCTGCACATCGATGGGCGGTACATAGGTGCGGCTCGACAGCAGGACGCTGACCGGCGCCAGCCGGAGCAAGTTGTCACTGTTGCTGCCCAGGTCCATCTGCGTCGCCGAGTGGACGCCGATCCGGCCGATCACCAGCAGCCAGGGCGGGTCCTGGCGCACGTACTGCAACACTTTCTTGAAGGCTTTCCCGTCCAGCAGCGTCGTCTTGATCTCGATGCCCTCGTCGCGGGCAACCGACTGCGCCACCCGCAGGTGCGACTCGTAGATCTTGGCCAGGCCGGTATCGATGATCTCCTCGTGGAGTTGCTCCTGCTCTTTGAAGCGAAAGATCTTGGAGGCCTCGGCGGAGAGAACGTCGACGATGCCGTTGAACATGGCGTAGTGAAGGTACGGGTCGTAGACCGAGACCGCCTCCACCTGCTTGCCGAACACCCGGGACAATTCGATCGCCGTCCTCAGCCCCGCGAAGGACTGCGGGCTGCCGTCGATTGCGACCACGATCCGGTCCGAGGCGTCGTCGCGAAATGGATGCGTGTCTTTCACCACCAGGGAGTCGACCCGGATGCGGCGGATCACGCGGTCGGTCACACTCCCCACCATGCTGTCCTTGACCGCGCCCATGCCGAGCGCGCCCAGCACCACGACGTCGTAGTCCGACTCGGCGATGTCATCGACCAGGCATTCCCAGTTCTTGCCGTCGAAGGTCTTGTACTCGAACGGCAGGCCGGCCCTGTCGCAGGCGGCCTTCATCACGTCCAGGTAGGAATCGGAGATCAGCTGCAGGCCACGCGTGATCAGCGAGTCATGGATCTTCCGTTGGCGCTCCAATTCCTGCTCGTGCTGGTACTCCTCGGGCAGCGTGTACTCCATCTGCTTGAAGCGCACGTCGTGCATCCGGGCAGCGTAGACGTGGCTACCGACCAGGCGGGCGTTGGTGACCCCGGCGAGCCGGACGGCCACCTCGATGGCGGCGTTGGAGTGGTCCGAATTATCAAGGGGGACGTAGATCTTTGCGTACACCGGCAGCTTCCCTCCATACAGCGGCGTGATGCCCTGACCTGATCATGGCAGGCCCGCCATCAGCGGCGCAATTGCGGGCAATTCGATGAGATCGAGGGGCCGCCTAAGTTACCGCAAAATCCCCCAGGTGGCGCTCGTGGACTCACCGGGCTGAAGAACGATCAGCCCGTCGCCGCTGCGGAAGGCGTTCGGAGCACAGGTCATCGGTTCGATGGCGATGCTGCGCCGCCGGCGAGCGGTATCCGGGATCGCATCCGGAGTGAACACCATCAGGAACCGGTAGACCGGTTCCATCCAGAGCGTGACTCGCGGGTCGCCCCCCGGAGCGTGGAGATGAACCCGGATGAGTCCATCGCTGTCCGGGACCAGATTTGCGAAAGCGGTATCCAGGCTGACGGAACCGATCGGCCGCAGTTCCAGGAAGTCGTACGCCGTCCCGCTATTCGGCAGCAGGCGCCCGGTGGGGATGAGCCGGTCGTTGGCTTCGAGCCGCATCAACGCCGGCATCTTCAGCAGCGCCTGATCGATGAGGGTGCCGACCGTGAAATATGGATGGTGGCCGGCACCGTACGGGGCGGCGTGTTTCCCGACATTGGTCGCGGTGGTCCGGATGGTCAGGCCGCCGGCCGAAAGCTGGTAGTCCACGTGAACGCGGAGGGTGAAAGGGTAGCCGTCCTGAGGATGCAGGACCAGCGACATCAGCACGCGATCCCGGGCCTGCTCTACGGCGGTCCAGTTCACCCAGCGGGTAAGCCCGTGCAGCGCGTTGTGCCGGGCCGGCTCGGTGAGCGGCGTCTGCTGCATCGCGCCGGCAAATTCGTAGTGGCCGTCCTCAATCCGGTTGGGCCACGGCAGGAGCACCTGGCCGCGCCCGAGGTTGCACATCTCGTCCTCGCGATAACCGTCGACGACGTCACGGTCAGCGACCGTGTACGTGCGAAGGCCGGCGCCGACTTCGGTAACGACCGCGCGCTGATCGCCGGACCTCACGACATACTGCTGCCCAGAGGGTGGGATGAGGGACACCGCCACCGGATAATAGGACGATGGCCCGCCTGAAACTCGGCCTCTTTGGCACCCCGCGGGACGAGCTGGCCGGCACCGTCGACGGCGAGGTTCCCGAGTGGATCGAGCGCATCTATCAGAGCTACGGGACGACCGCCGAGTCGGCGCCCGCCAGCGCCTCGGTACTGGCGCTCGGAGAATCGCTGGGTTTCCGGCTCCGCAAGCTATCGCGGCTGCTCTCGAAGATGGAAGCGCTCGGCTGGTCGATCAAGCCCCGCCGTTGGGACCTGGTCGCCAGCACCGAGCTGGATGAGATCGAGGCCCAGGCGCAGCTGGAGGATGCTGGGGTCTGGGTGATCGCTCGGCAGCACGCGCCGGTGGACAAGGACGGAAACGTCCGCTGGTCGCAGGGGTTGCTTCCATAGCCGAGACCACGACGCCGCTTCTCGCGGAAGACACCGTCGACGCCGATCCACTGAAGCAATTCGACGCCTGGTTGAGGGACGCGGTCGCGGCCGGCGAGATCCTCCCGGAGGCAATGACCGTCGCCACCAGCACCCGAACGGGTGAGCCCTCGGCGCGGATGGTGCTGCTGCGCGGCTTCGACGAGCGAGGCTTCGGATTCTTCACCAACTACGACAGTCAGAAGGGGCGTGAGCTGGCGGAGAATCCGAGGGCGGCGCTGGTCGTCTACTGGGCGAAGCTCGGACGCCAGGTGCGGGTCAGCGGCGCCGTGGTGAAGCAGTCGGTGGAGGAATCGACGGCCTATTTTCATGGTCGTCCACTCGCGAGCCAGATCAGCGCGCTCGCGTCGCCGCAGAGCGAGGTAATCCCCAGCCGCGCCGCGCTTGAGGAGCGGGTCGCCGGGCTGGAGAAGAAGTACGAGGGGACGGCCGTGCCGCTGCCGCCGACCTGGGGTGGCTACCGCGTCATTCCGCAAACTATCGAGTTCTGGCTGCATCGCGACAACCGGCTGCATGACCGCATCCGCTACACGCGACAAGCCGCAGGTGGCTGGCGCATCGAGCGGCTGGCGCCATGACAAGGACCGGCGACGCTGGAGTGGGGCGGCGCTAGACTTTGCTTGACATGCGCCGTTAACCCGCGCACCAGCACCTTACTGCGTCGCCAACTCCATCGGCTGTCCAGTTTTCTTGAGGGTTCAGCATGTCAACGGTTAAAAGTCCTAAGCGTAATGTCGGCTCCGTCATCGTGACAGGGATACCTGGTGCTGGCAAAAGTACGGTTGCCCACGCTCTTGCCGCCCGTGCGAAACTCGCGGCTCACATCGACATCGACGTTATTTACGAGCTGATTGTTGGGGGAATTGTTTTTCGGAAGGACTCCCGGGCAGAGGACTGGTAACTGGACCTGGCACGAAGTCATGTGGCCATGCTTGCGAGCTCCTTCGCACAACATGGCGTGTTGCCGTTTGTCGACGATGTTGTCGCTGATCGAGCCGTTCTGGACCGATACCGCCGCTCCCTCTCTCCGCCAGTCCGGCTGATCGTCCTTGCGCCATCGCTCGACATCGTGCTGAAACGGGACGCTGCACGGGACAAGCAAGTGGCAGCGGGCTGGGCATACTTGGCAAATCCTATGCAGGCTCAGCTTGGCGGCCTTGGATTATGGCTTGACACCAGCCATCACAGCGTCGAGTCAACAGTCTCGACGATCGAGCAGGGTTGGGACCAGGCGGTCTTAGCCTGACAAGGAAATGCAGAGCCACCGGCGGAATGCCGGGGCTCTTAGAGAAAGGAGGGGGGACTACTTGTTGCGGTAGGCGATGAGCGAGGCGTCGAAGTTGTGGCTGGCGTCGTAGCTACCGGCGGCGATCAACCGCATGCCGGCGTGAATGTCGTTGAGCGAACCAGCTTTCCGCTCGTGCTTGCCGGTGATCTCGAAATACTTCGTCCTGTCGTTGACGGTGAGCCTGACGTCCTTGCCGTCGCGGGTCCGAATCGTGATCACGTTGCCGTTGACGCTCTCGACTTTGCCGGCGATGTGTGCGGCACCGATGCGAACGCGCTTCGCATAAAGTTTGCCGTCGCGCTCCGCGTAGCGAACCATGACGTGGCTATTGATTTCGATCTCCGACCAGCGTGCAATCCGGCCATCGATGACCACCACCGTCTTATCCGTCGAAAAGAATGTCTTGCTGCCCCTCTTCGCGTTCTTGACGGTCAGCTCGGTCGCCGTGATCGCGGTCACCGTCCCGCCAAACACGTCCTTCGCCGCCGGACGCTGCGCCTTCGCCGGGCTCGCCGCTGTCGTCGCCGCCGGTGCCGCCACGGCACCCGTGGCGAGCACGCCTGCGAGCACTCCCGCCGTCGCGATTCCTGCCAATACCTTGCCGATCATTTTGTTAACGACCTCCTGTGTATTCCGACGATTTCGACATGGCCAGTGTCGCGCCGCCGGCTGAGGCTTGCGGCGGAGAAGGCTTAGAGGCTGCTGAGAGAGCCCAGCTGTCCCGACGGAGGGCCGAGCGTCTTTACAGCTGCATACACGGCCCGACTGGTTGACGAGCACGCTCGTCGACGGTCACGTTGCACGCTCCGCGACATATGCCTCATCCGGCCGTATAGATGGCGTACACGCTGTTAACGACTCCTTTGCCGATCCGATACGCGGCGACACACCGTGACACCCCGGACGTGGCTCCGTCCGGTTGAAAGGACTGTGTGACGGTGGGTTTTGTATTACGTCTGCCGTAAGCTTGCGGCCGTATTCTCGGCCCCGTGGGCTCAGCGGTCACCTTCCATCTCGCGGAGCTCGACTCCACCGCCGAGGCGCTCGACCGGACGCTGGAAGGCCATGACTACGGGCCACTGACGCCGCTGCTGCTTGACGACACCATCAGCGAAGTGATGGTCAACGGCCCCAACCAGGTCTACGTCGAGCGCAAGGGCCAGCTCACACTGGCCGATGTGCGGTTCGCGAGCGACGCCGAGCTGGTCCGGGTGATTCGTGACATTGCCGCCTTTGTCGGCCGGCGCATCGACGACGACTCGCCGATGGTCGACTGCCGGCTGCCGGACGGCTCCCGCGTCAATGCGGTGATTGCGCCACTCGCGCTCGACGGCGCCTCACTCACGATCCGAAAGTTCGCCCGGGACCCCTATTCGGTCCAGGAGCTGATCAATTTCGGAACCCTGACGGCGGAGGCCGCCGGGTTCCTGGAAGCCTGCGTGAAAGCGCGCTTCAACATCCTGGTCGCCGGCGGCACGGGCTCCGGCAAGACCACCACCCTGAATGTGCTTTCCTCCTTCATTCCCGACAACGAGCGGGTCGTCACCATCGAAGATGCCGCCGAGCTGCAGCTCCGTCAGCCCCACAAGGTCCGGCTCGAGTCGAGGCCGGCGCGGATCGACGGCACCGGACGGATCAGCATTCGTGAACTGGTCGTGAACGCGCTTCGGATGCGGCCCGATCGCATCGTGATCGGCGAGTGCCGGAGCGGCGAGGCCCTTGACATGCTGCAGGCGATGAACACCGGCCACGACGGTTCCTTGACCACCATCCACGCCAACTCGCCGCGCGACACGATGGCCCGGCTCGAGACGCTGGTGTTGATGTCCGGGGTGGACCTGCCGCAGCGTGCCATCCGCGAGCAGATCGCGTCCGCCATTCACCTGATCGTGCAGCAGTCGCGGCTGCGAGACGGTTCGCGCCGGATGACGAACATCACGGAAGTCGTCGGGCGCGAAGGCGACACGATCACGCTCCAGGACGTCTTCCTCTTCGACGAGACGGGAATCGATGGCAACGGCCGCATCCAGGGCAAGCTCAGCCCGACCGGAATCCGGCCGCGTGCGATGGCAAAGATCTACTCACAGAAGGTGGCGATCTCGCCGGCGCTCGCCGCCCTCTTTCCTGATCGCAAGGCGCCGGACTTCACACTGGGGGTGCGCCGATGACCGTCGAACAGCCAGAGCGCGTCGACACCGAGATCCTGCGCGATATCGCCGCTGACATGCGAGGAGAGCTCGACCGGATTCAGGAGCAAATGGCCGAGTTGACCCGCGAGCATACGCGGGCGACGGTGCTCAAGCGGATCTTCGGCGTCGATCCGCTGACCCGCGACCGGTTCAACCACCTGCACGCCAACATCGACCAGTACCCTGGGAAGATGGCGGAGCTGCAGGAGGAAGAGCGGCTGCTGACCCGCTGGCTCGACCGCTGCCGGGACTTGCTCGAACTGAAAGCCGCCTGATAATGGCTTCGTGACGCCAGAGTCGGGTCTCGAGCAATTCTTCCGCGCGGCCGAGGACCTGCTGGCTGAGCAGGCGCCGGGCCGAAGTGCGTTCGCCCGAGTCGGCGCCTTGCTGCGCCCCCTCGCCACCGATCCAACCCTGGTCGATCCGTCGAATCGCGCCTGTACTTGATCCGAACCGCGGCCTGGTCGAACAATGCGCGCCGGTCTAGGCCTAATGCCAGCAGGAAGGGTCGGGCTGCAGGGTCGCGACGCCGCCACCGTCGCCGAGATAGGCTCCGCTCGAGTCGACGACGAAAGCCGATGGAAAGGTCTCCTGGGCTGACGCCCGTAGCGCTCCACTGGCGGGATCGGCACAAGTGACCCGCTCGGCCATGCCGTCGATGAGCCAGAGCGTACCTCCGCCCACGAACGCGCCGATGCCGTTTGTCCCTCGCAAGACGTTGTCGTTTGGATTCAGTCCCGCGATGGGGAGCGCGGCCAGGCTGGTGGCGCTCCGATGCTCGACGGCGCCCATCATGCCGGTCGCGTAACTGACCCACACGCCGTCAGCAGCTGCGGCCACATGTGGTCCGCCAAGTCCGATTCCACCGGTTTCCGCCGAGGCGAGGCGGGCGCCCGTGAGGGCATCCAACTCTACCGCCTGGTCCTGTCCGCTCGATGTCGGTGTTACCTCCACCCCGACGTAGAGTCGGTGTCCCGATGGGTCGATCGAGAGGCTGGTCGCTGTTCCCGGAAGGCTCTGGCCGAGGATCGTGCTCCCGGTCTGCGGATTGAGCCGATAGACGCGATTGCCATAGCCCAACCAGAGGAGGGACGCGGTTCCAGCAAGCTGCGGACCAAAAAAGGTGTTGGTGCCGGATCGCGCCGGCAGCTGGACCTGACCTTTGAGCTTCAAGATCACGGAATCGACGAGAGTCAGCACATTCGCGCCAGTCCCAAACGACTCGCCTCCAGGTGCGATCCAGAGCGCGCTACCCGCACGTGCCATTTGCATGGCGCCAGGAGGGACGTCGGCTGTGACGAAAGCACCCGAGCTGCGATCGATCCTGGCGAGCCTGGTCGGGACGGAACGGCCGTTCACCGGTCCGGGAGCGTAGAGCGCGAAAACAGCTGATGAGTCCAGCGCCATCGCGGTGACCGAGCCGATGGACAACCGCTGCGTCACCCAACTCCCGGTTGGGGCCGGTGAAGGCGTCGGGGTGGGCGTCGCCTGAGGCGATAATTTCACGGTGGGCGAGGCGGAAACCCGCACCTGGTCGTAATGATCGCGAACCATCCGGAGGGCAATCCCCAGGGAGACGGCCAGCGCAACCAGTGCGGCGCTGGCCAGGACCGGTTGCAACCAGCGACCGGTCCGCCGGTTCCGCGGCATCCAGTCAGGCGGTGTCGACGGAATCTCGGTCCGCACCTCTCGATAAAAGCGGCTGAGGCGTTCGACGAGCTCTTCGCGCTTGTCAGTCATGAGTCCTCCAACGCTGGGGCCGGTCGTCCCTGAATTTCCCGCTGTAGCCGATCGAGCGCGCGGTGCACCCACGTCTTCACGGTTGCTTCGGGACGGCCGAAAATCTGGCCGATCTCTGGAAAGCTGAGGTCTTGCTCAAACCGCAGGGCAAGAAGAGCGCGATCTCTGGCCGGCAAGCGGCGAAGCGCACGCCGCATTTCCTCGCGCTCGATGTGATCGATGGCTGCGTTGGCCGGATCCGGGGACGCCGCGTCGGCGCCTCTGTGCCGCAGTGCTGGAAAGAGCGAGCGGCGGTGGTCAATGGCAAGATTGATGGCGACGCGCATGAGCCACGCCTTGACATTCCCGTGCTCGCCGAGGCGTTCGCGGTGGTGCCAGAAACGGAGGAAGGCTTCATGCGTAATCTCCTGGGCGATGTCTCGATCAAGAATGACGAGATAGACCGTGCGGACGACGAGCGGATACAGCGCGCGGTAGCGTGCCTCGAATGCCCGGCTGTCTTCGCCGACCTCAGTCACGCGAGCTCCTAACCCGGAATTACCTACACAACGGCCGGCCGGGCGAACCGTTTCAACGAGTTGCTAGGACGCTCACGGCGGCCCGGCTGAAAACCCGCTGAGACCTTGTCATGTATGTAGGTATGCACCGGAAGACTTTGATGCTGTCAAGCCCGCCTCGATGGCCCGCCAGGGGCTACCCCGCTAACCTGTCGGCAGCCTACACCGTCGGTTAGATCTCGAGCGCGCGGACGATGAAGTCCCGGCTGCCGTCCCAGGTCCAGCAGGTCTGCAGCGTCAACGAGGAGGCCGACGTCGCGCCGAGCGGCCACATCTGCGTGTTGTTGACGATGGTGGTGTAGCTCACGCGGTAGGTATGGACGCGACCGGACGGGTCGCCATACTGGACGATGTCGCCGGCGCGCAGGCCGAGGATGGGCGTAAAGACACCCGGGTTATGCGCCATGACATAGGTGTTGTTGCTCCCCGCGCAACTCCACCGCCAGGCGCCCCAGTGTGGGACTGGCGCCCGACCGAGGCAGTCGCTATACCACCCGACCGGCTGGACCAGCCCGAGCCGCGCGATGACGATGGTGTTGGCGCGGACGGCCGGTGGCGCCGAGGCAGTGCGCGCGGCGGGGGGAGTGGGCTGGACCGCGGTGGCCACCGGGGCGGCGATCTCCGGTGTGGGGCTGGCTGCCAGCGCCAGGGCTTCGGCGGCGGCCACGGCGGCCATTCGCTCGCGCTCAAGCTGGCGCACCAGGCGGTGGTCGGCAGCGTCAGCGCTAGCAATGGCAACGCCCTCGGCGTACACCGGGTGGCTCGCCGCGGCCGGGTGCCAGGTCAACAGCGGGAAGCTCAGGAGCCAGATCGCGACCCCGACCAGGAGCGGCCCGCGCCACCGACGCAGAACGTTGGCCATGGGTCGCGCAACGCGCGCGCGGCGCCAGGGTTTGCGCGATTTACACGATCGTCACCGATCCGGGTACTTGGGCGCGGTTCGCCTGCTTAAGAAATAAGAAGGGCCCGGCGGTCCGCCGGGCGCTCACGAAATGGGAGCCGGACAGTACGGAGCGGCCGGCGCTGCCACGAAGCGGTCGGCATGCGGGCTGCCAAAGCCGGTCGTCAGGCCGTAGCCGCCGGTCGCGAAGAAGGGCGGAACCGACGGGCCAGCCGGTGGCCAGCCGTTCTTGTCGATCGTGATGGTGGTCCCATCAGGACCTGTGAACGTCTGAGGCCGGGAGGCCGGCCCCCGAAGGCTGGGTGCGCAGGCGCTCGACCATCTCGAAGCCACTCATCCCGGGCATCATCAGGTCGAGCAGCACGAGATCGGGCGGCGATAGCGCGTCGACTGGCCGCCGGCACCATCAGTGACTTGGCCATTGCTTAAATCGTCAGGAAATCTCCCGGATCCAATCCTCCGTATCGCGACCTTCGCGGATCGCGTCGCGCAGACCCGTGGCGGTGCGGGTTGGCGTCGTGCCGAGGGCTGTAGTCAGTTCCTCGTGCAGCCGGTCATATAAGCGCAGGGCCTCCCCGCGCCGCCCCGCCGCGGCGTAGACCACCATCAGGCGATAGACCGCATCCTCATCGTCGGGAACCGCATCCACCAGCCGACCTAGCAGGGGAGTGGCGCGAGCAAAGTGGCGCATGCCAACGGCGAGACGCGCCGTCTGCGCGATGAGTCCCGACCACAGGCGGTGGTAGCGCTGACGTGGGCTCTTCGTCCAATCCGTGTAGAGGTCAAAGGGAAGGAAGACGCCGCGATAAAGCTCGAGCGCTTGATCGGCGATACGCACGGCTTCCTGATCAGTTGTATTACTGCTCGTCGCTCACCTACGACTACAGTCCGACTTTTAGACACAGCGGAATGCAGTTGATGTAGGCTCCGTGGCGGTGAGGTCATTGCGGCTGTGAATATCGGAGTGAGAATTCGGGGGACAGGTCCCGTCCCCCGACTCCGCGTCGACGGCGTGCGGGAGGGCGGTCGTTTCGACCCGCCGCCGCCAAGAACAATGGTCGAGTTTGAAGACGCCCAGTTTACGAATGTCGACTTCAGTAGCTCGCGGTTCTGGTCATTTGACGCCTCAGCCTCGACGTTTGCGGGGTGTGACTTTCGCAAAGCTCGGTTCGAGGCGGGGCATCTGGGAGGCAACGATCAAACGGTGTATCGCCAGTGCCGTTTTGACGCAGCCCGACTAGGTAACACGGACGCATGGTTCGCGCGGTTCGAGCAATGTGTGTTTGACAACGCCAAGCTCGACCGATGGCGGGCGTTCAACGCCGAGTTTGTCGACTGTCACTTCGCCGGCCGGGTGGTCGAAGTCGCGTTCGCTGGAAAGCCCGACCCGGAACACGCAAAGTGGGCACGTCCGCCACGGGCGATCAACGAGTTCCGTGGCAACGACTTCCGGCAGGCTGAGCTGATCGACTGCTCTTTCTTTCGAGGAGTCGACCTTGATGCGCAGCTTCTTCCCGCCGGGGAGCAGTACGTGCGCCTCAATCGGCTTCGTGAACGCATCGATTCGGTGCGTACCGAGGTCGCACGCTGGCCAGACGATACGTCTCGCGAGGCAGCGCTCTCGATGCTCAGGAACTACGACTCAATCAGTGCGGAACAGCACGAGCTTTTCGCGCGCCGGGACGATCCCCCTGTCGCAAAAGAGGTCCGGGACCGTGTATGGGACATGCTCAGCGCCGCCTGACCGCAACGACGGGCAGACAAAGTCGGAATTGAATGGCTTGGCCAAAGCGTCGGCGGTTCGTTAGCGTGACTTCTTGGAACATCTGCGGGACCGGTTCGTTCCCTATTTGGACGATGTGCGGATCCAACTCGACCTAGCCTTCACGTAGCCGGGACTGCAAGGGGCTGCCCGCGCATGGACCACACGGCTGTCCAGTTTGTCTTCCCGACGCCTACTGAGCTCAACTCGGCCTTCCCGGTTTGAGCCACACCGTGCCTCCGCCGTGGTGAGTTTGACAACCGCCGACTACAGGCCCACATTTCCGGTGGTGCGGAAGGGCGGCTCGACGCTGCCCTGTACCGGATTTCAGGCGATCTTTGTTTGTCGCTGCGCCCGGCCGACGTAGCGCTCGGCCAGCGCGATCAGCTCCTCGAGCTCGTACGGCTTGGTCAGGCATTCGGCGCAACCGGCCGCGATGGCGGTCTCCCGGTCCCCGACCATCGCGTGGGCGGTGATGGCCACCACTGGAATGTGGGCCAGCGCCGGGTCCGCCTTGAGCGCCCGGGTCGCCTCCCAGCCGTTCATCTCTGGCAGCGACAGATCCATCAGGATCAAGCCGGGCTCGAGTGCCCCGGCCATCGCCACCGCCTCGCGGCCGGTTTGCGCCAGGTCGCAGCTGAAGCCGCGGGAGCGCAGGATCTTGAGCGCCATCTTTTGCATTATCGCGTCGTCTTCAACCACGAGGATCAGTTGACTCATGCGGCGGCTCCTTGCGTTTTGCTCTGACCGAGCAGCTGGCGAACCGCGTTGGTCAGGCCCTCCGGTTCGATCGACCCCTTCGAAACGAATCGCTGGATATGACCATCCAGGGTGAGCACGTCTTCTGCCGTCAGCTCCTTGGCGCTGACGATCATGACCGGGATGCCGACCCCAGCGGGCTGGGCCCGCAGGCGCGCGACCATCTCGAAGCCGCTCATCCCGGGCATCATCAGGTCGAGGAGCACCAGATCAGGCGGCGAATGCGCGATCATGGCCATCGCCTCATCGCCGCTGGCCGCTCCCACGACGTCCGCCCCCTCTTCATTCAAGATCTTGGCAAGCATCGTTCGCGCGTCCGGATCGTCGTCGACGACCAGCACCCGCTTGCCGTCGAGCTTGGGCAGCAGCCGGTGGATCTTTGCGATCAGTTCGCCGCGGTCGTAGGGTTTGCCCAGGTAGTCCGAGGCGCCCAGCGCGAACACCAGCCGCTGATCCTCGACGATGGTGACCACCAGTACCGGAATGCCTGCCGTCTGCGGATCTTCCTTAAGCTTTTCCAGCACCCACCACCCGGAGGCGTCCGGCATCATGATGTCGAGCGTGATGAGCATCGGATGGCTCTCGCGCGCGAGTTGCAGGGCGTCGGTGGCGTTCGACGCCTGCACTGTCTTCCAGCCTTCCTGCTCCAGGTGCCTCGCGATCAGTTGGCGGACGCTGGGATCGTCGTCGACCACCAGGATGGCACTCCCGGGAAGCCCCTGGTGCGGTCGGTGCAGCGGCCGCCGCTGAAGCGGCGTCACTGTTCCCTGCCCAGCGGCATAGCCCGGGACCGTGAAGGTGAAGGTGCTGCCCAGGCCGGGCTCGCTGACGAGCGTGATGGCGCCCCCATGCATCTCGACCAGCTTGCGCACGATGCTCAGGCCGAGGCCGGTACCTCCGTGCCGTCGGGTGCTGCTGCCATCCCCCTGGACGAACTCCTCGAAGATGAGCTTCTGCGCCTCGGCGGAGATGCCGATGCCGGTGTCCTTGACCGAGATGCGGACCGTTCGGCCCGACGGTTGGGCGACCACCTCGATGTGGCCACGCTCGGTGAACTTCACCGCGTTGGAGAGCAGGTTGATCAGGATCTGCTTGAGGCGCCCGGCATCGCCCTCCACGGCCGGCAGGCCGGGCGCGAACTGGGTTTGGATCCGCAGTCCCTTTTCCTGGGCGAGCGGGCTGATGCTGTCCAGCACCGAGTTGATCAACGAGGGCAGCTCAACCCGTTCCAGGGAAAGCTCCATTTTCCCGGCCTCGATCTTGCTGAGGTCGAGGATCTGGTTGATCAAGCCCAACAGCGATTGGCCGCTTGTGTTCACCTGCACGATGTCCTGATGCTGCTCCTCATTGACCGGGCCGTCGATCCCATCAAGCAGGATCTGGGAGAAGCCGATGATGGCGGAGAGCGGCGTGCGCAGCTCATGGGACACGTTGGCCAGGAATTCCGACTTCAACTTGTTCGCCCGGGCCAGTTCCTGGTTGGCGGCCTGCAGTTCGGATGTTCGCTGCGAGACTTTCTCTTCCAGCGTCTGGTAGGCGCCGCTCTGCTGCTGGGCCATCTGGTTGAAGGTATGGGCCAGCGCCTGCAGTTCTCTGGCCGCGAAGCTCTCCTTCACCTTGAGCGGGTTGACGAAGTCGCCCTGGGCGATCCGGCCTGCGGCGCGGGTCAACTCGTCGACCGGACGGGTGATCCAGGCCGCCGCCAGGAAACCCAGCACCAGGGCAAGGACGATGGCGACCAGGAGCCATTCGACCGTGCTCCAGATCAAGGGCGTCAGCTCGGATCGGAGCTCGGCGACGGGCTGGGACACCCAGACCTTCCAGCCGACCTCCGGAACGGTCGCAAAACCGGCGGCTCGCGGCACATTACCGTCGAGGTCGGTGTACCAGCTGACGCCGCTCTCCTGGCCCAGCGACTGTTGGAAGATGGCTGAAGAGGACAGGTCTTTCGCTTCGACGCGCCAGTCGTCTCGCGGATGTGCGATCACGCGCCCGCGACGGTCGACGACCACCGCCTGGCCGTTCGGGCCGATCCGGCTGTAGTTCGAGAGGCGCTGCACTTCGGAGAGGTCGACGGTGCCGGCGAGGAACCCAACCAGCATCCGTCGCCTGTCCAGGATGGGAACGGCGATGACGACGGCGGCCACGCTGGCGTCACCCCGAGACCGGACCACGTCCGAGTACTTCGGACCGATTCGGCGCGGGTTGAGCACATCCTTGACGTAGTTCCAGACGCTGTAATCGACACCGACTCCGGCGGGCGGTGCGGCGGCCACGGCCCGGCCTGCCAGATTCCCGACGTACAGCTGGAGAAGCGGCGGTTGGGCCGAGTGTGCGGCGGCCAGCTCCTGGTTGAGGTGGTCGGGATTGAAGCCCGCGTCGTTGAGCCGGGCGATGCTCGAATCGTTGTCGGACTCGATCTGGGAGGCCGTGCTCTGCAAAGCCGAGGTCTGGTCCAGCAAGTATCCATAGATTGCCTGGGCAAGGCTTTCCGCCATCGGCTCGTGCTTCTGCTCGATGCTGGCGTTCTGCGTAACAAACAGTGCCGAGACGCGCTGGGCGCCGAAGAAGATGAGGGGGCCAACCCCAACCATCAGGAAGCCGACGCTGATGTACCAGCGCAGGCTATGCATCGAGGCCCGACTGGTATCGGCAGAGGGCGCGCCCACATCGCAGTAACGGGTCGTTCGCTCCAACTTTGCGCGGCGTTCCTCCCCGCCCCGTTACGCCCCTGTTAGCCGGTCGGTAGGCTTGAGACCCAATGCCACGATTGCGTGCTCGGGACCGGGCGTTGCTCGCCGTCGAGCGGCTGAAGGCCGTGTACCGGGCCGCGTCCGAGCTGGATCACAAGAACGCCTTCCAAATGCTGATCGCCACCATCCTGTCGGCGCAGACGACCGATCGATCGGTCAATTCGGTCACGCCGGCGCTCTTCGCCAGATATCCTGACGCCGCCGCGCTCGCCCACGCGGACCCCGGCGAGATCGAGGCGATCATTAGGCCGACCGGGTTCTTCCACGTGAAGGCCAAAACGATCATCGCCTGCAGCAAGGCCCTGGTCGAGCGGTTCGGCGGCCAGGTGCCGGCCCGAATGGAGGACCTGGTCACGCTGCCCGGCGTCGGCCGGAAGACCGCCAACGTTGTGCTGGGTGTCGCGTTCGGCGTTCCGGGCTTCGCCGTCGACACCCACGTCACCCGGCTGACACGGCGCCTTGGTCTGACCAAGAGTACCGATCCCGTCAAGATCGAATCCGAGGTGACGAAGCTGATCCCGCCAGAGGAGTGGACCGGGTTCGGCCTGCGCTTGATCTTGCATGGCCGCCGAATCTGCGTGGCCCGGGTCCCGCGTTGCCCGGAGTGCGTCCTCAACGACTTCTGCCCGTCCTCGACCGTCCGGGCAAAAGCCCGACGGCGGCCCTTGACACCAACCCGCCGGGGGGTAAGGATGGCTCATGGCCGAGCGACTACCGCCAAGCGCCCCCGCCGTCCCAGAACCGGCGACTAGCCAGGCGCCGGGCCAGCCGCGCCGTCAGGCCTCGCTGCTCGGCGGGCTGCTCGTCCTGATCGGTGCTCTCCTGCTGATCGGGCAATTCGTCCGAATCGATGTCGGGCACTACGGCTGGCCATTCTTCGTGATCGCCCCCGGCATCCTGATCCTCTTCGTCGCCCTCACCGCCAGAGGCGCGGTCGGCGAAGGCCTGGCGATCCTCGGCAGCATCATCACCGTATCGGGGCTGATCTTGCTCTATCAGAACGCCACCGACCACTTCGAGAGCTGGGCCTATGCCTGGGCGCTGGTTTTTCCGGGAGCGATTGGGACCGGCATGATCCTGTACGGTCTGGTGGCCGCTCGACCCGGCAATGTGCGGGCGGGGACACGCCTGGTCGGCATCGGCGTGGTGCTGTTCCTGCTCGGCGCCGCCTTCTTTGAAGGCGTCATCGGCATCGGCGGCTATCAGTTCGACCGCACGATGGGGGTGGTGGTCGGAGCGCTCATCATCGCGCTGGGCGCGCTGATGCTCATCCTCAACCTTGTCTCCAGCGGTCGCCGAGCGAGGTAGGCCCGGCTAGACTAGGCGTCGTGCGTATCGGCGTTCTCACCGGCGGCGGCGACGCGCCCGGTCTCAACGCCGCCATCCGCGGAGTGGCCCGCCGCGCGTTCCAGCGGGGTTTCCAGGTCAGCGGGATCAAGAATGGCTGGGCCGGCTTGCTCGGCGAGGGCGATCTCGAGGACCTGACGCTGGCCTCGGTGCGCGGCATTCTCCCTCTGGGCGGCACCATCCTGGGCACCTCGCGGACCAATCCGCTCAAGGAGAAAGGCGGAGTCGAACAGGTCATCAGCCTGCTCCGTGGCAGCGGCATCGACGCCCTCGTCGCGATCGGCGGCGATGACACGCTGTCGGTCGCGGCCGCCATGAGCGACGCGGGCTATTCGGTGGTGGGCGTTCCCAAGACGATCGACAATGACCTCTCTGTGACCGAGTTCTGCATCGGCTTCGACACGGCGGTTGGGGTCGTCGTCGAGGCGCTCGATCGCCTGCACACCACCGCATCCGCGCACCATCGGGTGATGGTGGTGGAGGTGATGGGCCGCGACACTGGTTGGGTCGCGATGGTCGGCGGCCTGGCCGGTGGCGCCGACCTGATCATCATCCCGGAGTTTCCGGCCGAGCTCGAGGGGGTCGTCGAGCATCTGCACCATCGTCGGGGCGATGGAAAGGATTTCAGCATCATCGTGGTCGCCGAGGGCGTGAAGATGCGGGCGCTCGAGCCGGCGATGCCGGTCGCTGCCGCAGCGGAGAAGCGCGACGCCTTCGGCCACCTGCAGCTCGCCAAGCAGGGAGTCGGTGATGCGCTCAGCACTCGGATCGAGGAAGCGACGGGATTCGAGACGCGCGTCACCGTGCTCGGTCACCTGCAGCGCGGCGGTTCACCCTCACCCGTGGATCGGATCTGGGCGACTCGGCTGGGCGTTGCCGCGACCGACTTGCTGGCCGATCGGAAGGCCGGCGTGATCCCGATCCGACGCGACGGTCAGGTTGCGGTGGTGCCGATACGCGATGTCGTCGCGGAAACTCGCCGGGTTCCGCGCGAGCTCTACGAGCTCCAGCAGGTCTTCGGCTAGCTGTCGTTTTGCCGGTGATAGAAGTTGACGTGCCTCAACTTCCGTGGATGCGAGGAGCCCTCCTGAGGCCTTCGACATTTTTTGATGACTGGCTAGGCGATCTCCTTTCAGGAGCAAAGGGCGTCATGAATGATGCATACCGACTTCAAGTGAACGAGCGACAAAGGAAGTCGCTCCAGGGCGAGATCGCCTTGTACTCCGATCTCAAGACGTTGGTCGACTCGGGAGTCGCTCCACCGGCCACGACCCCTTTTCCGGTGGACCCGCATAATGTGGAAAAAATTCCGCGCAGGACTCGACCGCTGGACCAGTCGTGTGACCAGCGAAGCAGATGACCTGCCGAGCAGGGAGAGCGTTGACTCTAGGCGTGAGGAGTCGCGGATACGGAGGGCGCGAGCTCTGGCGAGCGCTCCGGCTTAAAGATGCAGACGCCCAGCGAGGGGTGTTGGCACATCTCGATATCAACGACAGCCTGATCGCTCCACTCATGTACGCGGTACTTGTAAACCGATACGGGAAGGGTGAGTGCAAGTACCCTACCCCGACCCTCCGCCACAAATGGAGAGGGCCGAGCCAGAGTCACCGCTCGGTACGAACTTGAAGGCGCTTTAAGGTCGCCATCTCGCGAAATGGAAACTCCGCCCTCATCCAGTCGTACTCGCCGGTGGCGTCATAGCCCTTTCCGAAATAACCGGGGAACATCGCCACCGACATCACTGCGTCGGCTTGGTCAACGTGAATTGGCCAGGAGAGATCGAAAAACGGACTGCCGTCGTTGATTGATGGGTGGAGCCATCCACCGAATACTTTCACCTGCTCTCTTGGGTGCCGAGCGGGAAGGCCAAATACTGCCCGGAGCAGCAAGTAGAGGCCGGAGGCCTTTGGAAGGTCGAAGCGTGGAAGGCAATAGCGCTGCGCGTACGTGCGCACGGCATCGGCCCGCGTGACTTCGGGCAGCTCGTTGAATTGCGCGGCGGCGCTTACGAGCATCGAGTAAGAGGACGGGTCGGTCGACCGCGCGCTCCAGTCGGGCAGTACTCCGTCGAGCTCTATCGACGCTTGGGGTCGGGCAGCTCGGTACCCATCGCCGTTACTAGGTGCCATCCAGGTTGGTACTCCCCATTACCGCTTTTACCGTGTGTTTTGAAGGACTGGCGGTGTCGTCCCAGGTTGCCGTGATCGAGTGGTCGGTGCCTGACCCATCCCAGAAATCTGGCTTGGTGGTGGTCGAGTTCAAGATACCTGCAACTGTGCTCGGGTTGTTGGTTTTGAAGTCGGCTGGGAGGGCGCCCTCGTAGAACTTGACGTTTCCCACCACTTTGTTCGATCCCTTGGAGCCAGTCGCGGCGGGAGCCGAATAGTACTGATCATCATTGTCGTCCAGGCTCTCGTCCTGGTAGATCGTTTGTGTCTTTCCCTTCTTGAGTTGCCAGGCCTCCCAGAAGTGGTAGCTTCTCGTTGAACCGCCCGCCCCCTCGGTCTTGAAGGATGCGTTGATCTCCTGAATGACCCATCCGTCGGTTCCGGCGGCAGTCCCGATGTTGAACCAGACCTTCCAGTCAAATCCCCCGCGCCCAAGATCCTTTGGCCCGGACACGTTGGTGATCGACACAGTCTGTGACGTTCGGGCAGGCGCTGCGGCGAGCACGGGGATGCCCCACGTCTGCACGACAAGCCCCGAGGACAATAGGTCTGATTGTCGCCCGGCCAACACCCCGTCCATCGGCGTCCCTTTACCGGCCCGGACATCTGGAGGGCCCGCAGTGGTGATCGGACCGGTCGCCGGAGCGGCCGCTCGCGACCGTGTGGTCAGGAGGTCGCTCGTTGCGGCATTGCCGGCCTGATGCTGAAGATAGAGCAAGGTTGCCGCGTCGAGCGGTACATCAAGGCTGCCGCGATATTCGGCCGCCTTTGCAGAGGCGTGAGCTTTCCCCTTTTCGCTCCCTGGCTTCTCAGGAAGGCGCTCAAGAGACTGGGTCACGCTATCTCCTCCCTTGCTCACGGTCAGTGCGCTGTCCTCAGGGCCAGTACGAAGGCGCTTGAGATCATCGTAGGCCTGCGGTTAGGGAACGGCCTGGTTTTGCCCTAACGGGCAACGATGCCTGGAGTCGAAGGGAAAGCCAGCCGTCCCGGGCGGTCAGTTTGTGACGCCTGAGCACTTCAAACGGGTGGATCAGTAAATTTCCCTGCGCCAGGTGAGCACTTTGAGACCGGGCTTGACAAAAGCGACCCTAGGATCGCGCTCTATTTTTGCAATAGGACGACTTTGCGCAGGGCTGGTGGTATTTGCGCCCCCCGAACCCCAGGCGGTGACCTCCCTTTTCGTATTCGATTGCAATGTGCCCGGGTCTCGCCGGCTCAAGTCCTGGCCGGCAAGGCTGCGGACTTGCTTAGCCCTTCTGTGTAATCGGTGGAACCTGATAGATCGTCAGCTGGCCCGGCGTTTCTGCTGGTAGAGCGTGGCATCGGCCGCGGCCAGCAGCTCCTCCGCCGTTGTGCCATCCTGCGGGAAGGTCGACAGCCCGAGGCTGACGCCGGGGATCTGGAGGAGGTCACGGCCGGCCATGAAACGGTGCCGTGCAATGCCGTCCGAGATCCGCTGTGCCACGATCGCGGCTGCCAACGCCCCCGTCGCCGGGAGCAACACGACGAACTCATCGCCGCCATAGCGCGCCACCACGTCCTCGCCGCGGACCGCATCGGTCAGGGCGTTAGAGACTTCGCGCAATAGGGCGTCGCCGGCGAGGTGGCCGTAGGTGTCGTTGATCCGTTTGAGCTGGTCGACGTCGAGGAAGAGGACGGAGAAGCTGTCCCCACCGGCCGTCGCCTTGATGATCTGCTGGTGGATCCGCTCGAGGAAGAGTCGGCGGTTGTTGAGGCGCGTCAGTGGGTCGTGGCTGGCTTCCCGCTTGAGCGAGTCGTGGAGCTGGGCCACCTCGAGGGACGACGCCAGCTGCGACCCCACCGCCGACATCAGCGCGACGTCGGCCTCCGAGAAGGCATCGGCATGCTGGCTCTCCGCATTCAGGACGCCAACGACGTGGCCCCGGCTGATCAGCGGAAAGGCGAGCTCCGACCGAACCTGGTCATCGAGGCCGATGTAGCGGGATTCCGCCTTGACGTCCGGGATGATCTGGGCGACCCCGTTGGTGTAGACCCAGCCGGTAATCCCCTGGTCGAGGGGGATCGTAAGCCCGGTGATATCGACGGCGTAGCCGCTTTGCGCGCCGACCCTGAGCTCGCTGGCCTTGACTCCTGGCAAGAGGATGGACACCATGTAATAACCCATCACTTCGCGAATGATGCTCACGATGCGGCCCAGGAGCGTGTCGAGGTCGAGCACCGCCGTGGTCTCCTGGGCGATGCGATAGATGATGCGCAGCTCGCGCGAGTCGGCCACGGACAGGATATCCCTGGGACCGGCCGGTGGCGCCGGTGACGGGGAGCTCTGCATGGCCTCCAGCATTTGCTGGAACCAGGGTGCCTGGCTCGACTCGGCGTCGCGGCACATGCGAACAAAGGCATCGGTCAGGCCGGGATCCAGGTTGATGCCTTCGCAGCGGGTCAGCTCCTCGAGCCCGTCGGCAACCGTCGTCGCCGTCTTGATCGGCAGGTCGAAGGTGACATTGAAGAAGGCGTTCACCACCGACACGATCCGGGTCTCAATCGGAATCGCCTCGCCCTTCAGGCCGTCGGGATAGCCTTCGCCGTTGAACCATTCATGGTGAGACCGGACGAGCGGGGCCAGTTCGGCGAGCGGTGTGAACCGCCGAAGGAGGTCGGCGGCGACGACCGGGTGGGTCATCATCAAGGCCCGCTCCTCCGCATTCAGCCGGCCCCGGCGCTTCAGGATGCTGTCGGGGAGGTTGAGCTTGCCCAGGTCCTGGAGCAGCGCCGCGTAGCGGACCCGCCGGCGGCGCGCCGGGTCGAACCCCAGATGCTCAGCGAACCGCTGCGCGAGGCCCGCATGTTCGTAGGTCCGGCTGTGATGCGCCTCGCGCAGCTCGATGACGCCGGCCAGCGTTAGCACCGCGGCGTCTTCCATTTGCCGGGACTCATCGAGCAGGCGCGCGGTTTCGAGGGCCGCGGCCGTGTGGTTGGCGAACGCCATCACCGCCGGCAGGTCGCTCACCCGCAGCCCGGGGCCGAGCACAGTCATCGCGCCCACGACCTGATCGCCGACCACGAGCGGCGCCGAGATCGCCGTGTTCAGCTGGAGCAGCGCGCTCAACTGCCGGGCGTTGGCTGCCTCGCTTGGCCGCATCGCCATGGCGACCCGTCCGACCAGCTCATCGGGGTCGCCCATGAACTCGGGTCGCCGCGCGGTGCATACGCGCTGCAAGATCGGGACGCGGTCGAACGCCAGGTAGCTTCCGACCTCCTGCGGTCCGGTCAGCTTCGCGACCTCCGAGGGCGACTGGATCGTGTGCCAGTAGGCAAAGGTCAGTCCTTTGTGGTCCGGAGCGAGAAGGAAGATGTAGGTGGAGACTCCGGCGTCAGCCAGGCGGAGCCCGACCGTACTGAAGATGGAATCGCGGTCGAGCCGCTGGTGCGCCTGCAGGCCCGCCTCGGCCAAGGCGCTCACCAGTGCGTTGGCGGGTGGCGCGACCGTTTGGCTGCCGGCGGCAGGCTCGCCCGCCATCCGTGGCAGGAACTGGCTGAAGCCGGCCTCCGCCAGGCGCTCGGCCCGAAAGAACCAGACCCGTCCGATCTTCTCCGCGGGCAGGCGGCCATCGCGGGCCTGGCGCCGCACGACTTCGGGATGCCGGTGGATGGCGGCCGCCACCTCTTCGACGGAGAGAAGATTGGGCAGTTTGACCGCGAGCGGGATGGCCGGTTGTGTGACGCGACGCTTCACTTCTCTCTGCAACGAAGGAAGGTTCCCCATCCTACGTCTTATAGCCGTGGACGCCCCCCCATCCGGACCGATGCCGGAGCGCCGGACCATCCTGGTCACGGATGACAGCAGCGCCAACCGCGACCTGCTGTGCGGCCAGCTTTCCACCCTGGGGTTCTGGACGGAAGCCGCGACCAACGGCGAAGAGGCGGTCCGGGCGGCCCGCCGGCTGAAGCCCGACCTGATCCTGTTGGACGTCGAGATGCCGGTGATGAATGGCCACCAGGCCTGCAAACTATTGAAATCCGACCCGGCGACCGCGGAGATCCCGGTGCTGATGATGACGGGCTTCGACCCCCGCCCGGAGCGCACCAAGATGGTGGAGGCGGGCGGCGACGACCTGATCGTCAAGCCGATCGCGATGCGCGACCTCCAGGTGCGAGTCCGGGCTCTGCTTCGCCTGAAGGAGCTGCGACGCGACCTTCGCAGCACCCAGGAAAGCCTGCGCGAACTGGTGAAGAGAGAAGACCCCACCGAAGCGAAGGAGCCGTTCGACGACCGGGTCGCGCTGACCGCCCAGGCGCTGGCACGGCTGATCGGTCTCGACGCCGAGGACCAGGAGGTCGCCTTCCACGCTGGGCTGCTGCACGACATCGGCCAGATCGGGTTGCCGGAGGAACTGCTGAACAAGGAGGGCAAGCTCACGCCGGAAGAGTTTGCCCAGATCCAGAAACACACGATCCTGGGCGCGGAAATCGCCGGCCCGTTCCGTCCGGCCACGGTGCTCGCGCCAGCCATCCGGCACCACCACGAGCGCTGGGATGGGACTGGCTACCCGGATAAGCTGCAGGGCCCGGCGATCCCGATGATGGCCCGAATCGTGGCCGTCGCCGACGCGTTCCTCGCCATGATCACGGACCGCCCCTACCGCCCCAAACGTACGGTCGCGAAGACGCTCGAGATCCTCGCCGCGGGCTCCGGCACACAGTGGGATCCGCGGCTGGTCGCGGCCTTCGCCACGTCATCCCTGCCACAACGCATTGCCGGTGTGGTCGAGGGCGACGAAGCCAAGATCGCGTAACGCGGTTACACGGACACAAAACCGGGCCGATGCGTCGTCAAGCGGCCACGAACGCCTCTAACGCTCGCATGGCCCGTCGAACGTCTCAATCGCTCGCATCGCACTAAAGCGCGGCTCGCGAGGGGCGACGCCCCGAGCGCCGCTCGCGTGGGCCGGCGGGCCCGCGCGCACTCGGCCGAAATCACGATGGCCTCGCGTGTGTACAGGCCGCACCCGACGCCGGCCCTGATTCGCGCGAAAGCGCGGCTCGCCCTGCGGGCTCGCTTACCTGCTAAGCGCAGGCTCAGAAATAGGTCGGCCGGCCCGAAGGCCGGCCGATCCTGTGGCGATGTCGGTTGAAGGTTACGGGTTGTAGATGCAGCTGCTTGCCGGGACAAGGTTGCCCTGTACAGTACCAGCGCCGTACGCCGCTTTGACGACATAGGTGAATTTTTCCGTAGCTGGGGGTGACTGGTGCAACAGGTTGTTACTGAGGAGCTCAGTGACGTTGACGCCATCACCATTGGCCGGACCTGGCGGCAGAGCGACGTCGGCGACGCTATCCGGATAGAGGAGCTTGTTGTTGTAGTAGAGGTCGACGGCGTCCTGGATAGTCGCACCGTCGGTCTTCATGGCGTTGCAGGCGGCGCTGGCGTTCACACCCGAGATGTTGAAGAGGACGATCGCCGCCAGAACGCCGAGGATCGCGATCACGACGAGCAACTCCACGAGGGTGAATCCACCCTGGTGGCGATGCGAGCGCCGGCGCGCATCTTTCAGTATGGCGAGAAGCATATTTTGTCGTTTACCTCCTTAGTCTGCTGTCGAGCGTAGGGCCGTAATCTTGCGAGATTTGTGAAAGTTCGCTCAGCGGAGTAGCAGCTGCGTAACGGCGACCGTCATCGCGCCAAGCGCCAGCACGACGAGCATGAGCGCCAGCAGCGGTCGACGCGCGCCATTCGGCCGCCCGGGCGGCGCAAAGTCGACGCCGACATGGGCGGCGTGATCAGGCCGCGACACGGATGTCACCTCCCTGTGATGGGGTGAGGCGGTCGTACCAGCGAGCTTGCATCAACAGGCCGAGTCCGGCGAAGTGAGCCTGCCACGGAATGCCGGGGGCGGCCTTGAAGCGCGTGGTTGGGGCGGTGACGCTGAAATTGAACCGCTGCTCGGCACGCTGCATCCCATCAGGGAGAAAGGCGAACCGGCCGCCGAGCGCCAGGGGCGTGCGGGGGCCGATCGGGACGTCGGACGCCGCGCCGCGCATGAATTTCACCAGGGCGTTGAGGGCGAGGGCGAGCTCCTCGAGCTGCGCCTCGGGGTCATCAGAGGGGGCGTCGAGGACGAAGGTCCTGAAGAACCGGGGGCGGCCCTCGACCATGAGCACCAGCGTCGCCTCTGCCGCCCCCCATTCGAGGAGGAGGCCGTCGGATACCCCCATGCCACGTGCCAGCGCCAGCGGCTTGAGATCCATGCGTTGGACCCGCAGACCGGCCGCGCCGACCGCCGCCAGCACCGCGTCGATCATGTCCCGCCGGGCGGCGACCAGGTAGACTTTGTAGCCGGTTCGGTCGCGGACCGCGTGCCAGGCGAAGTGGACGTCAGCGGCTTCCATGGGAACCTGGCGGCGACCTTCGAACACCACCGCGCGGCTGAGCTCGCTGGCGGGCAAGGCGGGCAACCGAAAGTCGCGAAAGGCAGTGCCGATTTCCGCAATGGCGACTCGAGCCCGGGTTGCCTCAAAACCGCCGGCTTCCAGAGCACTACGTACCGCCGCAGTCAGGAGCGGCGTCGGCATGCCGTCGAGCAGCGCGCCGTCAGGGAGCAGGACCTCGGCATGACGAGTGAGGCGGCGGCCGTCGGCCTCAAGCAGCTTCAGTTCACGAGCGCCGAGGTCGATGACGCAGATGCGCGTCACTGAAAACTTTCCCAGGTCACGACGGACGCCGAGTTCACTTCGGTGACGAGCGCGGTGAGACTTCGATTCGTCCCGGTGGCCGTCACCGTGACGTTCCAGGTGGCGCCGTTGCCGTGGCACTGACTCCCCTTTCTAATCCCAACGTTGACCGTAATCGGTCCGCTGGGGTAGTTGAGCGTCAATGTGCTCGTCCTTGGCGCGTTACAGCCGTTTCCATTCTTGTCATCGATGACCTGCATCGCGTAGTCAAGACCGCCGTCCAGCGCATAGGTCGCTCGGGTGTCCGCGCGCACGGTCCCAAGTCCGAGGAAGGCCGCGCTGGCAAGGGTCAGCCCCGCCCACACGAGCAACAGGAAAGTGGCCACGAACGCCAGGACCAGCAAAAGCGCCTGTCCTCGCTGGCGAGCCAGGCGGTTTGACGGCATCAGAAGCACCCGCCCGGACGGTTGCTGACGTTAAGGGTCGAGGCGGTGGCCCCCGTTGCGGAAGGCAAAATCGTGACCGTCGCATAGCAACCAGTGACGGCGATCGTCACGCTGGTAATGCCCCGCGCCGCGACCTGGGCAGAGCCGCCGACGGTCCGGATCAGGTTGCGATTGGCGTCGACGCTGTAGACGATGGTGACGCCGGGTGATGCCCCGTACGTGGTCGAGAAGCTGTTTGCGGCGTCGATGGTCACGGGTCCGGCCGGCAGGGTGTTGGTGCTGTTCAAGTCTCGCGTCAGGCTCAGACTGGCGTTGCTGACCGCGGTGTCGGCGGCGATGATTCGCGCCTCATTGCTGATCGCCCGATAGCCAACGAGGAAGGTGCCCGCCATCGCCAGGCCCACGATCGCGAAAATGGCGATGCTCACCATCACCTCGACCAGGGTGAAGCCGTGCTGCCCGCGCCTCATGGCTGCTCCTTCAGGAGGTCGAGGACTTCCATCGAACCGTTGGGTCCGCGAACCGTGAGGATGATCTCCTGCAGGCCCACGTCTGCATTGAGTGCATTGAAGTTTGGTGGGTTGGTCAGGGCGCTGTAGTAGAGGACCTGGTAGGCGAACGTGTACCCACTGCTGCTGAGGTTCTGATAAGCCGCGGGAAGTAGGTTGTTGATCGAATAGGGCTGGCTCTTGATGTATTCGGCGTCTGAGCGCGTCAGGCGGTCGAGGGATGTTTCCTGCTGGTGCCGGGCGGCGGCGAGGGTTATCGACGAGAAGGCACTGAGAATGGCGACCACGATGATCGCGAGCAGGGCGACGGCGACGGAAGTCTCGACCAGGCTGAAGCCGCGTTTTCGCGTCATTTCAACGCTCCGACCAGGCCGTACATGGCCGAGATCAGCGACACCGCGATGAAGCCGACGACCAGACCGACGGCGACCGTCATCACCGGCTCGATCAAGGACGTCATCGCACGGATCCGATAGTCGAGCTCCTCCTCGTAAAAATCGGCAGCCTGCTCCAGGTAGGTGTCGAGCGTCCCAGTCTCCTCCCCAACCCGCACCATCTGGGTCAGCATCGGCGGAAACAGATGGGTGCGGAGCAGCGGTCCGGCAAATCCCTCGCCGCCGGTCATCTGCTCTTTGACCGTGCCCAGCCCGCGCTGGAAGACTTTATTACCGGTGCCGGCGATCACGGCGTCGAAGGTCTGCCCGAGCGGAACGCCCGCCTTCAGCACCATGGCGAGCGTCCGGGCAAAGCGATTCAGCACGGCCGATAGGACGATCGGCCCAATGATCGGGGCCTTGAGCGAAAGCAGGTCTTTGACGTAGATGCCGCGCTTCGTCCGCAGCGCCAGCACGATCGCGACGGCGAGGAGACCAACCACGGCGCCGATGACCAAACCCCACGCCCGAATGAACTCGACGATACCGATCAGGATCCGGGTCGACAGTGGCAGCTGCACCCGGAACTCGGCGAAGATTTTGACGAAGGCCGGCAGGGCGAAGAAGACGAGGATGATGACCACGCCGGTTGCCACGACCAGGATGACGGCCGGGTAGATCATGGCGGTCCGGACGCGGCGTACCGTGTTCAGGTCACGTCGCAAGTAGCCGGCCAGTTCCTTGAGGGTGGCTTCGAGGTTACCCGTGAGCTCGGCGACCCGGACCAGGTCAACATAAAGGCTGGGGAAGACCTTCGGGTGTTTGACCAGCGAGTCGGACAGATTCTGTCCCCGCTCGAGGTCGTCGAGGACGGCCAGGATCACACGCTTGAACAGCGGCGAGGCGGTCTCTTCAGCGATGACACCGAGCGCCCGGGTCATCGCGACGCCGGCGCCGACGAAGGTGGCGAGCTGGCGGGTGAAGAGGATGAGGTCTTGCCGCGCGATCTGGTACAGCGACGGAAAGTAGTCCGCCATGGTCTTCTTGGGCGGCGCGGGGATGAGCTGGACGATCTTGAGACCTTCCAGCCAGAGGGCCTGCTCAGCGGCGGAGGTGCCGGCGGCGTCGATCCGCCCTTCCCGTCGCTGCCCGGCCTCGGTGTAGGCCCGGTACGCATAGCTAGCCATTGTTGCCCTCGCTTACGTGCACCGACCGCATCACTTCGGCGACGGTGGTGAGGCCTTCATCGATCCTGTCCAGACCCGCCGATCGAAGCGTCGTCATTCCTTCAGTCACGGCCTGCTTGCGGAGGTCCTCGTGGGGCGCGTCTTTGACCAGGAGCCGCTTGATGGCATCGCTCATTCGCAGCACCTCGAAGACGCCGATACGACCGCGGAACCCGGTGTGGGCGCAGTTGGCGCATCCCGTTCCGCGGCGAAAGATCGTGCCCTGGCCGCCGACCGCGCGATAGAACTCGAGTTCCTCCACAGCCGGCTCATAGACGGTCGTGCATTCGGGGCAGTTCCGCCGGACGAGCCGTTGGGCGAGCACGCCAATCACGGCCGAGGTCACCATGAACGACTCGATGCCCATCTCGAGGAAGCGATAGATAGCGCCGACGGCGTCGGTAGCATGGAGCGACGACAGCACCAGGTGCCCGGTGAGGGCAGACTGGACCGAGATCTCGGCCGTCTCCTTGTCGCGGATCTCGCCCACCAGGATGGCGTCAGGATCCTGGCGGAGGATGCCGCGCAGCCCATTGGCGAACGTGATGCCGGCCAGCCGGTTGATCTGGATCTGGTTGACGCCCTCGAAGGTGTACTCGACGGGGTCTTCGATCGTCATGACGTTCTTCTCGACGCGGTTCAGCTCGTTGAGCGCCGCATAGAGGGTGGTCGTTTTTCCGCTTCCCGTCGGGCCGGTGACGAGGATCATGCCGTAGGGCGACTGGACCAGGGCGCGGAAGATTTGCACCGACGCCGGCGAAAAGCCCAGGGTGTCGAGTCGAAGGATGGAGCGGGACCGTTCCAGTAAGCGAAGCACGACCTTTTCGCCCCAGATGGTCTCGATAGTGCCCACCCGAATGTCGAGTGGCCGTCCATCGACGGTCGTCTGGATCTGTCCATCCTGGCTATGGCGACGGTCGACGATGTCGAGGTTGGCCAGTAGTTTGACCCTGGAGGCGATCGGCGCGGCCAGCGTTGCCGGTAGCTTTGTAGCATCGTGCAGCACCCCGTCGATCCGGAAGCGGACCCGCAGGTGGTCCTGCTGTGGCTCGATGTGGATGTCCGACGCGCGTTCTTCCACTCCCTGCGCGATGATCAGGTCGACGATCTGGACCACGGGAGCGTCTTGCTTGACCTCCGCCAGCCGCCGGTTCGCCAGCGTGGGTTGAAAGGTCTCCTCGAACGAACGGACATGGCGGTCGACACCGGTCCGCAGCCTGTAGGACTGGGTGATCGCCTGGTCGATCTGCGACTTAACCCCCAGCACCGGCCTGATTCGCTTGCGCGTCAACACTTTGAGTTCAGCGAACAGGGCCAGGTCGCCCGGGTCGACGGTCGCGACCTCGAGCTCATCCTTGTCGACCCGGATGGGCAGGATGGTGTGCTCTCGCGCGTAGGACTCCGAAATCAGCGCCAGCGCCTCCTTCTCCACCCGGGCGCGCGCGAAATCGATCTGCGGCACGTTGAAGTGCAGGCTGAGGACGCCGGCAAGCGCCTTCTCATCGACCAGGCCCTGGGCCAGCAGAACCTGCCCGAGTGGGCGCCGCTGCCGCCGCTGCGCCGCAAGCGCGGTCTCCAGCTGTTCGGACGTCAGCAGCCCGTGTTCGACGAGCAACTCGCCCAGCCGCTTCTCCTGGCGGAGGCCGAACCGGCCGGCCGGCTGCGGCTCAACGGCGCTCACACTGCCTCCTTGACCGGCCCTTCCAGCTGGCGCTGGATCTCCCGCAGGGCCTCAGGGGTAAAGCGCAGGTGCCGGCCCGGGGTTCGGAACGCCGGCTGAAAATCGCCGCGGTTCACGGCGCGGATCAGCGTGGACTTACTGATGCCGAGCCAGCGCGCCGCCTCGCTGGTGGAAAGCGCCGGCTTCATCTTTCTCTCTAACCGGAGCAAACGCGTCAACGGGGGCAAACCTGCGATCGGTCGCGGGCTGCTAGGCGGCGAGGCGGCGCAGTTCCTCGAGATGTTGGGTCCGCGCGGCGGCGATGTTGAAGTCGACGAGGCCGGCCTTGACCAGCTCCCCGAGACTCCGATCCATGGTGTTCATCCCCTCCTTGCTGCCGGTCTCCAGCACACTGCGCAGCTGGCGCGTCTTGCCTTCTTTGATCAGGTTCTGGACGGCGATCGTGTTGAGCAAAACCTCGAAGGCCGCGACCCGGCCCGGCCCGTCCCGGCGCGGCAACAGTTGTTGATAGATGATGGCCGCCAGGGTGTTGGACAGCTGCACGCGGACCTGCTGCTGCTGCTCGGCGGGAAAGACGTCGACCATCCGGTCGACCGCCTGCGTCGTGTCGTTGGTGTGAAGGGTCGCCAGCACCAGGTGACCGGTTTCCGCGATCGTAATCGCGGCGGCGATGGTCTCGAGATCACGCATCTCACCGATCAAAAGGACGTCCGGCGTCTGTCGCAAGGCGGCCCTCAAGGCGTCGGCGAAGGACGCCACGTCCGCGCCGACCTCGCGTTGCTCGACGATACTGCGCTGGTGCCGGTACACATATTCGATCGGATCCTCGATCGTGATGACGTGGCAGGGGCGGGTCGCGACGATGTCGCTCACCATCGCGGCCAGGGTCGACGATTTGCCGGAGCCTGTCGGTCCCGTCACGAGGATCAGGCCCTGGGTCAGCCGCGTCAGGCCCCGTACCACCATCGGCACGCCGAGCTGCTCGTAGTTGGGAATCTGGTAGGGGATCAGTCGCAGCGCCAGGGCGACCGACCCGCGCTGCTTGAAGGCGTTGATGCGAAACCGGGCCAGGCCTTTCCAGTTGAAGGAGAAGTCGAGGTCGCCCCTCCCCTGGAAGGTGGCCCAGCGCTCGGGGGAGAGCACCTCGCGGGCCATCTGGTCGACCTGCTCGGGACGAAGCGGGTCCGGCGCGATCGGCACCAGGGCGCCGTCCTTGCGCATGGTGGGCGGGGCGCCCGCCGTCAGGATCAGGTCGGAAGCCGCCTGCTGCAGCAAGACCTGCAGGTAGGCATCGATGATCAGGGGATGAGGCTCGGCACGCTGGCTAGGAGCTGCCATTGATGGACATCATGTGCAACCTGCTCGGCGCAGCCTTCTTGCTTCCGCTTGGGATGGCGCTCGGCAGCTTTTTCGAGGTCGTGCTCGACCGCGTGCCACGAGGGGAGTCGCTGCTGTGGCCGCCGTCGCATTGCCGCAGCTGCGGCCACCGCCTGACGGTCGACGAGTTGATCCCCGTCCTCAGCTACCTGACGCAGCACGGCCGCTGCCGAGCCTGCGATGCGCCAATCGGCCGCGGGGTGCCGATTCGGGAGGGGCTGAGCGGGCTTACGCTTGCGGCGCCCTGGGCGCTGGGTGGCTGCGCCCATCCCGTCGGCGCCCTCATCGTCGGCGTTGCCCTGCTGCTGGCGATCTGGATTGCCCAGGGCGTCAGGCAGGCGCGCCGCTCGCCCACCGGCTCGGCCCGCAATTAACGCCGTCCCCGGCCCGTTATCCGTGACACGCCGACCTACTCAGCATCTCCGGAGGGTTTCATCGCTTCCTCATCAGCGCCGACCGCTGACCGACTGCCACCCCAGCTGACCATTGGCCAGCTCTGCCGGCTCACCGGGTTGCGACCCGGGACGCTACGCAACTGGGAGCAGCGATACCGCCTGCTGAAGCCGTCCCGCACCCGCGGTGGAACCCGCCTCTACCGCGCGGCCGACGTCGAGCGGATTTTCGAAATCCAGTGGCAGCTGGCCCACAACGGCAACAGCTTGCTTGCCATCGGCGCCGGCCAGGGACTCCCGCCGGGAGGATCGGTCGCCGGGATCCGGGAAGCGGAGGCGCTCTATGCCCTGGCCCAGGTGCTGACCGACGGCGGGTCCCTGCAGCCGGTCCTTCAAGCGGCGGCGAGTCATCTGCTCGAGCTCTTGGACGGCGACGCCGCCCAGGCGGCGGCGGCCATCCGGCATGCCCAGCGGTTTGCCGGCCTGCTTGGCGGCAAGCTGGAACGACCGGCGAGCTCGCCGGTCGGCCGGGAGGCGGCATGAATCTCACACGACCCACGCTGGGCGACGGGATTGGCGTCCGTCGGATCATCGGCCTCGCCCTCTTGCTCGCGGGGGTGGCCGTGGTGGCGTACCTCGAGCGATCGATCGGCGGTGGGTTCGACCTCCGATTGCTCTACTTCCTGATCGTCCTCTGCGGTGCGATCCTCCTGCCGCGCCTGCTGGCCTTGACGGTGGCGGCCGGCGTGGCGGTGGTCAGCGCCGGCATCGGTGGGGCGCAGGGGACCAGCCTGGTCGTCAACGGGCTCACCCATCTCCTGATGTACGGCTACGCCGCGCTCCTCACCAACAACTGGGAGATCGAGCGCCGGCGGCTGATGCGGATGAGTCGTGTCGACGAGTTGACGGGATTGCACAACCTCCGGGCGCTACAGGAGCAGCTCCCGACCTGGCTCGGACCTGCCGCGCGAACCGGCCGCCGGATGGCCATCTTGATGATGGACGTCGATGGCTTCAAGGCGGTCAACGACCGGCTGGGGCATGGCGTCGGGAACGAGCTACTGAAGGAAGTCGCGAACCTGCTTCGCTTCGCGGTCCGGGTCGGCGACGAGCCGTTTCGGTTCGGCGGCGATGAGTTCGTCCTCCTGCTTGCGGACGCGGACGGCGCAGGGGCCCAGCTGGTCGCGACCCGGATTCAGGATATCTACCGATCGATGGGACAGACGCTGCGTGGCACGGATGTCGACGTCTCGTTCAGCATCGGCATCGCGGTCTTCCCGGAAGACGGCGAGACACCGCAGACGTTGCTGACGCGGGCCGACGAGGCACTCCTCCACGCCAAGCGAACCGGGTCGGCGAAGATCGTGCGCTACCAGCCGTCAGCGGCGGCCTGACTCAGCGGCAGGTAAAAGACTGCGGCGCGACCGCAAAGCTCGGGTTGTTGAAAACGAGCTGCTCGCTACCGTTGCTGGCCGGGATCCACTGATCCGTTGCCACACTGTGGGCGCCGGTGTCGCCTGCTGCCACCACGATCGACACCAACGGCTGGACTTGTGTGCCGTTGCTGTCCTTGCGAATCCACTGGTAGGTGACGGTGCCCCCGACGCCATTGGTGCGGAAGGTGCCATTGGCGGTGATGGTGTCGAGCTTGCACTTGTTTGATCCGTTGACCTTCCACGCGACGACCTCAGTCGGCGTGCCTGTGAAGGCAAATGGGCCTGGTGTAGGCGTCGGGGTTGGGGTGGGCGTCGGGGTTGGGGTGGGCGTCGGCGTTGGGGTGGGCGTCGGCGTTGGTGTTGGCGTCGGCGTCGGGGTCGCTGTGGGTGTAGGCGTTGGGGTGGGTGTAGGCGTCGGCGATGCACTGGGGTTGGCCGACGGCGATGCACTCGGGCTGGCCGACGGCGAGGCGCTCGGGCTGGCCGACGGCGAGGCGCTCGAGCTCGCGGAGGCGGATGGGCTCGGGCTTGCCGACCCGGAAGCGCTTGCGCTCGGGGATGCCGAGGCGCTCGACGATGGGCTGGTACTGGCGGCAGCGCTGCTCGAGGGCGAGCGTGTCGGTGCGAGGGCGACCGGCCGGGATGAGCTATTCGGCCGGGCCGCGAAGAATCTGGGTGGAAGGTTGAAGGTTGGAACCAGCAGCCAGAAGGGAGCGTGCGGGTCATCGGCGTAGTAGAGGCTCGCTTCAGCGTCGGCGGCATTGCCGCTGGCATCGGTACGGAAGGGGCCGATCTGCCAATCAGGAGGAATAGCGCGAACCAGGAAGAACACGAGGATCAGCCCGGCGAAGAACAGGACGAAGCCAAACCGCCGCCGCCGGCGCCGCTCCGACTCGTCACCCGAGCGAGGCGCGCCCCTGACTGGCGCTGCGGCGACGATGGGCTCCGCAGTCGCCGCCGGGGGAACCGAGGCGGCATCCCGCACGGCCGGCTTCGCCTCCGTATGTTCGGGCTGGATCGGCGCGCTCGCCTCGGGCGCGGCGCCACTACCGGTCAGCCTGGCAAGCCGCTCGAGGAGCTTTGCTTTATCGGCATGCGAAGCCGGATCCTGTGGTTGTACGGCACGCCAAGGGAGAAGGCGCATCTGTGACCCACCCTAGCGCCGGCCGATTACGACACTTGTTTCGCGCGTGGCCGTTTGGCCATGCCGTTGTGACAGGGTTGTCGCAGAGATTTACAACGCGGTTGGCGAGAGGCGACTTAGCCGGGGGGCCACCCCATGGCCCGGCCGCCGAGAAGGTGCAGGTGCAGGTGGTAGACGGCCTGGCCAGCCTGTGGACCGTTATTCAGGACCAGGCGGTAGCCGTCGCGAGCGACCTTGCGCTCGTCGGCGACCCGGTTGGCCACCTGGAACATTCGTGCGAGCATCGGGCCATGGGCGGGCGCCAGGTCGTGAACGGAGGGAATGTGCTCCTTGGGGATCACCAGGATGTGGGTCGGAGCCACCGGCCGAATGTCCTCGAAGGCGACGATCTGCTCATCGCGGAAGACTTCCTTGGCCGGAATCTCGCGAGCGAAGATCTTGCAGAACAGGCAGTCCTGCGCCATCGGCCAAGCTTACCCGCAGAGAAGGCCGTCGGGGCTCGGCGCCAGCGGCCGCACGGTCGCCAGCGTCCCCAGCGTTTGGCCGCGTTCCGGGGCGCGTACCGTGATGTAGTTGTCGCTCAAACCGCGCATCTGCTGCGGTAGGCGCCGGTCCCAGACCACCTCCAGGTCGCGATCGATGAAACGAGCCTCGTAGGCCTGCCGCTGGGCGTCGGCCTGGACCTGCAGTCGGCGACTGCGGTCGCGGCTGATCGGGTCGTCCGCCGGCAGGCCGAGTCGAGGCGCCGCCGTGCCGGCCCGCGGCGAATAGCGGAAGACATGCATGCCGGTCAAGCCGGCCTCCCCGGCCACCGCCTGGGTCTCGGCAAAATCCGCATCCGTCTCACCCGGGAAGCCGACGATGACGTCGGCTGTGACGGCGAGATCCGGCGATTGCCGGCGTAGGGCGGCGACCACCTCGAGGTAGTCGCGACGGCGATAGAGGCGGCCCATGCGTTTCAACACGCGATCGCTGCCCGACTGCAGCGGGATGTGCAGGTGCCGGCAAAAGCGCGGGGCGCCGGCAAGCTCCACCAGCTCAGGCGTGATGTCATTGGCGTTGATCGAGCTGAGGCGAAGCCGCGCCGGGGCGATCGCCTCCAGCAACGAGCGGACGAAGGGCGCGAAGGCCTGGCGACGATCGCGGCCGAAGGCGCCGAGGTCGACGCCGGTCAGCACGATCTCGCCGTAGCCATCGGCCACCGCCTGCCGCGCGCGGTCAATCAACACCGCCGCCTCCTCGCTCCGGGAGACGCCTCGCGTCCGCCAGACGATGCAGTAGGTGCAGCGATGATCGCAGCCATCCTGCACCTTGAGAAAGAATCGCGACCGGGCAAAGGTCGTCGATCCGCCGCCCGCTCCCCCCGGCTCGAAGTTCGAAGTGAGGTAATCGAAGATCTCGCGCTTGCGCGCAGTCGAGAAGCTCACGTCGACGCTGGGCACGGCGGACACGCGAGGGTTCGGGTTGTCGACGTGGCACCCGGTCAGGATCAGGTGCGCCTCTGGATGCCGGCGTCGAAGGCCATGGACGATGGTGCGCAGCTTTCGGTCGGCCTGGGCGGTGACGGTGCAGCTGTTGATGACGCAGATGTCCGCCTGCTCGTCGGTCTGGGAGACATTGAAACCAGCGCGCGCCAACCGGTCGCCCAGTTCGGCCATCTCCGCGAAGTTCACCTTGCAACCGAGCGTTTGGATGGAGACGTTCATGGGCGTTGGACGAGGATAGCAGCGGCCACGATGGGGGCCAGGCGGGCGCGCAGGATGCGCGGACCGAGGTTAACGGCGAGTGCGCCGCGGGCGCGTAGCGTGGACAACTCATCCTCGGTCCACCCGCCCTCCGGGCCGACCGCGATGGTATAGGCGGGCGATCCATCGAGGGCTCGCGCCAATGGCAGGGAGGCGGCTGGGTGGAGCGCCAGCAGCCGGCTGCCGCCGGCCTGATCAAGCGCGGCCGTCAGGGTCATGGGCCCGGCCACTCTCGGGATCTCGCCGCGATGGCTCTGCTCGGCGGCGGATTCCACAATCGCCTCCCAGCGAGCCAGGCGTCCTGCCGGCGGGCGGCCGACGGAACGGGCCGCCTGGACGGCAACGAAGCCTTGGATTCCGACCGCAGTCCCGCCTTCGAGCACGGCGTCGAGATCGGGGTTCGGCAGCACCGCCTGCAGCAATGCGACCTTTGTGCTCGCCTCTCCGCGAGCCGGGCGGTCGTTCAGCAGGCGGGCGACGATGCGCGCGCCCTCCACCCCGACGACTTCCAGTTCGTATTCCTGCCCGGCGCAAACCGCCACGCCCCGCTCACCCGGGCGAACCCGAAGGACACGGCCGAGGTGATGGCCTTTTTTCCCGTCGATTCGTACCATCCCGCCAGAGATCTGCGAGGCATCGATAAAGGTCCAGAACATGCCGGCCCCATGCTATCCGGCCCCGGAGCGACGACGTAGCGGCTGACGGTTAGGCCCGGTCAGTCGACGAGCTGCGCGTAAACGACCAGCCGGTCCAGGTAGCCACCATCACCGCGGACATAGGGACCGGCGCAGGTAATCAAATTGAGATGGGCCTCGTGCGAGGGACCGAACACCCTGACGAGCGGAATATTCACTCTGTCGTATCGGCCGACGCTCACTACCACGAAGTGAAGCTCCACGCCAAGCGCGTTCGTCACCATGATGGCGTCACCGGACCGCAACCGCCGGAGCGACCAGAACGCCGCCGGTTGGCCATAGCTGCCATCCAGGTGTCCCGTGATGACGGCATTTCCGAGCGAACCCGGCGCCACACCGGTACCGAGCCAACCCGCGTCCGCGAGAGATCGCGGGACACCCATCAGCCCGCCGCCGAGGATGCCCACGCTCTCGACATCTGCATCGAGGCCGATGCTCGGGATCTCAATGCGAGTTGGGGCATTGTCTGATGGGGCGTTACCCGAGACGAATGCCGGCGGGGGCATCGGCAGGTCCATGCCGCGGCCGGCGGGTGGCGGTCCGGTAACGCCGACCGTGAAGCATTCACTCGTAGCGTCGGTGTGGACGGCGCCGGCGAAGATCCCGGTGCTGGTGCCGGTTGGGGTGTAGACGGCTCGCCAGCAGTAGGTGCCCAGCGCGGTCGTCGCGGCGGTGGTGTCGGACGTTCCTCCACCACCAACGAGGGTCTTCACCGTCCCGACCTGGGTCCCGCCGGGACATCCGCCGGCCGTGACCTGGCTGGGATTGCAGAGGAAAAATGCGACCGTGCCCTGCGGGGCCGACATTGCCGCGGGGTCCTGCACGGTCACATGGTCACTGGTCGTGACTCCGGGGGCGAGGTTGTAACCGGTCGGGCTCGACGTGGTCGAAATCGATGGCATCCGGCAGGTCGTGAAGGGGGCCGGCCCGGCGAAATCGGTGAGCTGGGCGGTGAAGGACTGGGCCGTCCTCGTGTGCGGCAAAAAGGTGTTGAAACACCCGGTGAAGTTGAGGAGGGTCAAATCGATACCGCCTTCCATGAAGTCATTGGGCGCGACTTGCGTGGTTACGCCAGCAGTATCCCGACAGACCCATCCTCCGCACGGAATCGACAAGGTGTTGACGGTGAAGCTGACTGAGCCAGGGATCGCGATTTGCTGGTAGTGGGCGCTTCCGCCGGGATCACAAACGGTTCCATCAGGCGGCTGCGGGCCCGGCTCGGCATTGCAGTGCCATTGATACAACGCGTTTGCAGGAGCTCCCCCGCCGATCGTGAAGTCGACGGCCACGAGGAGGTCGCCTTCGGCGCGGTGGCCGCTGAAACTGCCCGAGCACCCCGGGCTTATGCCTACGATGGATTGGAGGAATTCGAAGTCGATGTGGCTGTCGCCGTTGTTGGTCAGCCGTTCGGCCGCAAAGAAGATTTCGGGCCGGGCTGCGGTGGCATGACTGGCGGCGTAGACGTTTACGAGCTTGTCCTTATTCGGCACGGTCCCGGTACCGAAGGTCATGCCGCTGATCGGGTCGCCGTTCTTGGTGGAGGTCGTAAACGTCGTCGGGTCGCCGCGGCCGCACGCCGTCACGTCCGAGTTGCCTGGATCGACGATGAAGGTTGATGAGATTCGGGTCGAGTCAGCCAACGCCGCCGGCGTGAGGGACGGCGGGCCGGGTGGTGATGACCCGACGATGGGAGTGCCGCAGTTGAAGAGGCCGCCGCTGCCTGTTACGTTGACCGCGCCCAGCGGACACACCGGCACGGGTGACGCGGCACCCGAATCAGCCCAATCGAAGGTCGCCCCAGACGCTGGGTTCAGCCGAATGTTGCCGTCAAGGGCAAGCCAATTCGATGGCAGAGCCTGGGAAAAAATGGGATGCAACAGTGGAGCGACCGCGGCGAGGGCGAGGACGGCCGCCGACCGGCGGCGCACAGGACGCACCGTCGGCGGAAGTGTACACGACTTCACGCATGGGTTCAACTCGGTCATGGCTCAGGACCTGCGGGCTGCCTGGCGATTGGCTGCCGGGGGCCGACCGCCCGATGTCCGCCGACAAGCGTCAGCGGGTCGCCTGATCCGCTAGGCCGACTCCGGGCGCGCCCAGTCCTCGACGTTTTCGGTCAGCGACGTGAGGGCCAGGTTGGCGCGGACCACGTAGTCCCTCACGTCCGCGGTGAATCCACGGCTGGCCATCTCCTCGGGCTGACGGTCGGAGAGGATGATGACCGGTACTTCGCGGGTTACCTCGCCCGCGCGCAGGGCGCGAAGCATCTCGATGCCGTCCTCCTCCCGGCGTCGGACGTCGAGGTACACGAGGTCCGGCCGCACCGAGGCGCTCGTATCGATCAGTTGCTGGCGGCCCGAAACGATCGTGACCTGGTATCCATCGAGCTCGAGCTTCAACTTGTACATTTCCGCCACCGCCGGGTCGTCTTCGACGAAGAGCACGCGGATGCTGTCGTCCACCGGATGCGTGGTGCGCGCCATGGTCGCCCCTTTCTCGAGCTCGACCCCGAGGGCTGGAAGTCGCTGCCGTCCTTGCCTCACACTATCGGCGGAGGTAGCCACGATGTCAATGCCCCCTGACGTGCTACTCCGCCTGGTAGGGTTGGCGAACCTCCTCGGGTAGTTCGTACCAGCTCACGCGGTCACCGACTTTCGCGCGGAGTCGCCACTTCAGTGACTTGGGGTGCGCCTCGATCCGCTCCCAGAGTTCATCGAGCCGCTGATTGATGGTGTCGGACGGCACGGCCAGGTCCTTCGCCGTCGCCCGGACCCGCTCCGTGTTCATCTGGATGGTTCGGTACAGACCCCAGTCTTGCGAGAGAAGCCGGGCGAGGTAGGCCGCATTGATGGCGTCGTCGTCATGATCCGCGATCGGATGATCGATGAGCAGGGCCGTGGTATCGACCAGGTCCTTCATGTTGACTTCGAAGACCTGCAGCTTGCTGAGCAGCAGGTCGGCTGGAGTCAGCGTCGGGCCGTCGTGGCCGAGCCGGTTGGCCAGCTCGATGACGTGGCACATCTTCATGCGATCGATGAAGACGTCGATCTGCCGTCCATTCACGCCGTCGAGGTAGAGCAGCCGCTGGTGGCCGTTGAGGGTGTTGAAGCGCTTCTCGCCTTCGTAGCCGAGCGACTCGAACAGCTTTTGCACCGATGCCTGCTGCTTGGAGGACGCCACGAAGTCCAGGTCGCCGTACTTGCGCTTGAGTGGCGCCTGCCGGGCACTTGGCGAATGCAGGTTGACAGCCGCCCCGCCTACCAGCTTGACCGGGACCTTGGTCTCGCGCGCCGCCGCCGCGATCCGCCCGGCCTCGGCGATGACGTCGGCGACGGGGACCTGAGTGTTGGTGGCCAGCTCAGTGCTCCTGGACGTCGACGATGATGGTCTTCAAATCGGTCATCTGCTCGATCGCGCGATGGCCGCCCACCCGGCCGATGCCGCTCTCCTTGCCGGCCCGGCCGCCAAAGGGGATATGCGCCTCCCAGTAATTCGAGGACTCGTTGACGTTGACCCAGCCCGTCTCGAGTCGCTGCGCAAACCGAAGGGCGCGGTCGATATCCCTGGTGTAGACGGAGCCCAGCAGGCCATAGGGTGAATCGTTCGCGATGGCCAGCGCGTCGGCCTCGTCGCTGAACGGGATCAGCGGCGCGATCGGACCGAACGTCTCCTCGCGGCTGACCCGCATGCCGGGTGAGACGTCACGAAGGAGGGTGGCCTCGTAGTAGAGGCGCGTCGGAAAGCCCTCGGCCCGGTGGCCACCGCTCACGACGGTCGCGCCTCGGTCGACCGCATCCGCCACGTGCTCATCCATCTTTGTCGCCACGCCTTCGTTGTTCAGCGGGCCCATCGTCGTGCTGTCGTCGAATGGGTCGCCCAGCCGGATGGTCGTCATCGCGTTGGCGAGCTTGGTCAGGAAGGCGTCCTGAATGCTTCGCTGGACCAGGATGCGCTCCCCCGCGGTGCAGCTCTGGCCGGCACAGAGGAAGCAACCGGTGATGGTGCCTTCGGCGGCGCGCTGCAGGTCGGCGTCCTCGAAGATGACGATCGGACCGTTGCCGCCCAGCTCGAGCATCACGTGCTTGCCCGCCGCCCGCCGCGCCACCGAGCGTCCGGTCTCGGTGGAGCCAACGAAGCCGACGCCGGCAATCGATGGATGGCCGGCGATCTCGTCGCCCACCACCGACCCCGGGCCGGTGACGAGGTTGACCGCGCCGGGCGGCAGGTCGGCCTCCGCCAGGCACTCCATCAGCTTCACGGAGATGGCCGAGGTCGATGAGGCGGGAGCCCACACCAGGGTATTCCCGCCGGCGAGCGCCGGAGCGATCAGCTCGGTCGCCATGGTGAGCGGCCAGTTCCAGGGGGTGATCACGCCGTAGACGCCGCGCGGCACCCGCAGCGTGAACACCAGCTTGTTCTTGCTCATCGACGGGATCACGTTCGTCTCCAGGCGCTTGATGTCCTCGGCCGCGATGCGGAAATATTCGACGGCTTCGCCGACCTCGCCGAGGGCTTCGGCCTTATACGGCTTGCCCTGGTCGAGGGTCAGCCAGCGGGCCAGCTCCTCGCGGCGGCCTTCCATCACGTCGGCCACCCGATGGAGCAGGGCCGCACGCTCGAAGGCGCCGATTGCGGCCATTGTCGTGCGAGCCCGATGGGCCGCCTCGACCGCGTGCGATGCATCGGCCCGAGTGCCTTTCGGCAGCGTGGCGATCACCTCGCCGGTCGCGGGGCTGAGCGCGTCGAAGGTCTCCCCACTCTCGGAATCGACCCAGCGGCCGCCGACGAACATCTGGAGCGTTTGCGTTTTCTCGACGACTTTCATGAATGTGGCCAGCCTCCTCAGACTCTCGCGTGCAGTATCGCGTCTTTGCGGACTTCGATGAATGTCTTCAGCTGGTCATCGACGCCGGAATCGATGCCCGGATCCTGGTAGTCGGCCAAGAGCTGCTTCCATTTTTCGTTCGCCACCCGGTCGGCGGTCCGCGATCCCATCCGCTGCCAGCGATCGTAATTTTCCGTGGAGGAGATCAGCGGACGGTAGAACCCCGTCCGGTAGTGGCGCATCGTGTGCTCGGAACCGAGGTGGTGACCGCCGGGGCCGACTTCGCGAATGCCATCCATGGCGAAGCCTTCGTCATCGAAGGGAATGCCGCGGGTCAGGATCCATTCGAACATCCGCAGCGCCTCGACGTCGATGATGAACTTCTCGTAGGAGGCGAGCAGCGCGCTTTCCAGCCAGCCGGCGGCGTGGAGCACGAAGTGGACGCCGCCGAGCACGGTGGGCCACATGCACATCATCGACTCGTAGGCCGCCTGGGCATCGGGTGCCTTCGATGAGGTCAGCGCGCCGCCGCCGCGGAACGGGATCTTGTAATGGCGGGCCATCTGGGCGCTGGCGAGGATGCCCATTGCGGACTCCGGCGTGCCAAAGGCCGGGCTGCCCGACTGCATGTCGATGTTGGTCAGGAACGAGCCGTAGATGCACGGTGCACCTGGCCGGATCAGCTGGATCAACGCGATTCCGGCGAGGGCTTCGGCGGTCTGCTGGGCGATGGTGCCGGCGAGGCCCATGGGCGACATCGCCCCGGCCATCAGGAATGGCGTCGCGATCACGGGCTGGTTCGCCTCGGCGTAGGTCATCAACGCCCCGAGCATGCGATCGTCGTAGCGGAGCGGACTGTTGACGTTGACCAGGGCCAGGAGGGCGGGCGTTTTCTCGATGTTCGCCCGGCCACCGAACAGGATCGACGACATTTCGACGGAGTCGCGCGCGCCCTCCTCCGAGATCACGCTGCCCATGTAGGGCATGTCGGTCCAGCGGATGTGCGAGTAGACCATGTCGAGATGGCGGGTCTCGAGCGGAAGGTCCTCGGGCTCGACGATGGTGCCGCCGGCACAGTGGATCTGCGGCGTGGCCTGCGCCATCTTGTCGAAGTTCGTGAAGTCGGCGATGGTGGGATTCCGGCGACCGCGGTCGAGGTCGGTGATGAAGGGAGGGCCATAGACCGGCGCGTTGACCATGTGGTTGCCGCCGATTGTCACGGTGTTCTTCGGATTTCGGGCCTGGACCTGGAAGGTTTCCGGTACCTTCTTGATCTGCTCCTCGATGAAGGCGCGCTCGAAGCGGATCCGGGTGTCCTCCGCTTTCAGCCCCGCCCGGGCGAAGGTGTCGATCGCGCGCGGATGGAGAAAGTCGATGCCAATCTCCTCCAGGATCTGCATGGCGTGCTCGTGGATCTGCTGCACCTGCTCGTCGGAGAGCAGGTCATACGGCTTGAGCGTGTTGGTCCACATGGCGCTCAGGAGCCGGCGTGGGCCAGCTGTCGGGCCATCTTCCGATGGCGACCGGCTTCGAAGGCCCGGGCGTAGATCCGCTCGTAATTCCTGGCGTCGACGTCCCTCGGATTGCCGATGGTCTGGGAGTCGGCTTCGGCCTTTACGGCCAGCATCGGGATTTCGTCCTCCGAGAAGCCGAGCTCGTTCAGCGACGGGATGTCGAGGTCCTCGGTGAGCTGGTAGACGTACTCGACCGAGAGCTCGGCCGCCTTCCAGATGGTTTTGTTGGTGGTGTCGAGGCTGAGCGCCTGCGCGATCCGGGCGAAGCGCTCCGGCTCGCCGGAATAGTTGTATTCCATCACCGGTGCGAGCAGCCGCCCGGTGAGCGCCCCGTGCGGGGCGTCGTGCACGCCCCCGGCGGACTGGCTCATCGCATGGGCGGCGCCCGCGGAATCGGTCCCGTAGGCGAGCCCGGCGAGCATCGCCGCCATGCTCATGTGGTAGCGGGCCTCGAGGTTGTGGCCCTGCGAGTAGGCAACCCGCAGCCAGCGCGCGCAGTACTCCATCGCGTGCAGCGCCACCGCATCGGTGAACGGCTGGTGATACGCCATCGTGTAACACTCGACGGCGTGGGTCAGCGCATCCATGCCGGTCCCGGCGGTGACGCCCGCCGGCAGGTTGACGCTGAGCGCCGGATCGATCAGGGCAACCCAGGCGGCGATGTTCGGCGTGCCGCCGACGTTGAATTTCACCTTTCGGTCCGGGTCGGTGATTACCGCCCAGAGCGTGACTTCACTCCCGGTCCCGGCGGTGGTCGGCACCGCCACCAGCGGCGGGATGCGCGAATGAATCGGATCCTTCCCCCACTCGTACTGGGCGATGCTGCCGCCGTGCACCGCCACCACGCCGATGCCCTTGGCGGTATCGATCGAACTGCCGCCACCGATGGCGACCAGGCTGTCGCATCGCTCGCTCTGGTAGTAGCGGGCGCCGGCGTCGACCAGTGCGATGCCGGGATTCGCGCGCACCTGGTCATAGGTCACCGGGTCGAGCCCGGCCGCGCGCAGCGGCTTCAGGGTTTCCTCGAGGAGGCCCGCCTTGACGATGCCCTGGTCGGTGACGATCAGCGGCCGTTTGACGTTGAGCGCAGCGACCTCCTGGCCCAGCGAGGAGATCGCGCCGATCGCATGCACCATTCGCGTCGGGGACTGGTACGCCTTCAGGACGCTGTCAAGCACGGCCAACGGTCTTCATCCTCCTCTCCCCGGCTGGGGGGCGCGAGGGAACGCCTCCGCCCATTTTGTCTAGACCAAAAGTCTCGTCCGTGCCACCGACCCTGTCAAGGGCCGTCACAGCGCCTCCTTCAGCCAGCCGGCAAACGGGTCCGAGTCCATCACGGTGACCGCCCGCTTCCAACGGCTGGTGTAGTAATCGGTGAAGTCGAAGTCGATCGTGGAGATCCTGGCCTGGATCGCTCCCCACAGCGTCCAGCCGACGTCCGACATCAAGGCGAAGAGGTTCATTCGGGCGAGTTGCCGGCGGTCGAGCCGGCCGAAGTACGCCTCGCAGAGGATAGCGCGCAAGTTGTCGTCCAGGCTCGCCTCCTGTGCCGTGTTGCCCAGGTCGAAGCAGGCGTCGTTGTTCCCGCTGAGCTCGTAGTCGACGATCCGCAACCACCGGCCGTCGTCGATGAAGTTCTCGCAGAGCAGGTCGTTGTGGCAGGGCACGCTGGGGAGCGCCCCAACCCTGACCGCCCGCTCGATCTCCGCCACGAGCGGCAGCCGCTGGCGGTAATCCGTGGGGATCTTCACCTCGTGTTGCTCGACGATCCGGAGATAGGTTTCGATCAACCGGAACATGTCGAAGTCCTCGAGGAAGGGTGGCGCGGCGTGCAGGCGCTCGAACGATGCGGCCATCCGCCGCACCATCGGCTCCGATTGTAGCGCCGCCGCCGACATCGTCGGCCCGGGGATGAACTCGAGCACCATGACGTCGAGCTCCGGGATGTGCCCCAGCACCCGCGGACCGATGCCGGTGGTGGCCGCCGCCCTCGTGTTGTACACCTCATTTTTCCGGTCGATCGAGAGCAGCTCGGTCGAGGCTCCGGGAATGCGCATCACATAGCGTTCGCCGCCAACCTCGACCAGGTAGTTCTCGTTGGTCAACCCGCCCGAAAGCGGCCAGACCTTGACCTCTCTGCCTCGCCAGAGCGCGAAGCGGCCGACCGCGTCCTCAACTCGCGATGTGTTTTGCAGCATGGCCAACCAGTGGCTCGCGCTTGAGCACGGCGTCGGGGCTGACCTCGGCCGGCACCCGGCGCCCGAATACCTCCACCTCCACCCTCGATCCCGGTCCGAGTCCGACCGGCAGGTAGCTGTAGGCGAGGTTGCGCCGGACCGTGAATCCGTAGGCGCAGCTGCGCAGCCGTCCGACCAGCGCGCCCGCGGCATAGACGGCCTCACCACCATAGATGGTGACGTAGTCTTGGTCGCCCACCAGCAGCGTGCGCAGCCGCCGTGTGATGCCGGCCGACTTCGCCTTGAGCAGTGCCTCCCGTCCATTGAAGTCGCCCTTGTCGAAGCGAACGCAGAAACCCAACCCGGCCTCGAGTGGATTGTCGAGCAGGGTGAGGTCGGTGCCGTAGTAGCGGTAGCCCTTCTCCATCCGCAGCGAGTCCAGCGCGCGGTATCCAACCGGTTGGATGCCAAACGCTCGCCCGGCCGCCATCAACCGATCCCACACCTGCACGGCGACCGCGGGATCGAGGTAGAACTCCCAACCCAGCTCGCCAACATAGGTCACACGCTGCGCGAAGACCTCGAAGCCCTCGATCCGTAGATCGCGAGCTTGCATGAAGGGGAACCCATCTTCGGAGACGTCGTCATCCGTGACGGCCTCGAGTACCCGACGGGCCTGCGGCCCCCACATCCCGATGACGCACAAGTCCTCCGTCGTCTCCCGGATCTCGACCAGCCCATCCTCATCGCGTTGCTGCAGCCGCAACCAGCCCAGGTCGCTGTTCACGTATCCGGCGCCGGTCACCAGCCGGAATCGCTGCCGGGCGAGCCTCGTGATGGTGACGTCCGCCGCGATCCCGCCTCGCCGATCGAGCAACTGGGTGTAGACGACGCTCCCCACCGGCCGGTCGATCAGGTTGTCCGCGACCCGCTCGAGCAGCGGCAGCGCTCCCGGACCCTCGAGCTCGATCTTCCCGAATGAGGTCATGTCGATGATCCCGACGCGTTCGCGGACCGCCCGATGCTCCTCGGCCTGAAGCTCGAACCATGGCGGTCGCGCCCAGCCAAAGCGGCGCTGGTCTGCGCCGGCCCGTCGCCAGGGGTGGCCTGGGTCGAAGTGCTCGGGCCGCTCCCAGCCGTGCTTTGCGCCGAAGGTCGCGCCCAGGTCCTGGATTCGGTGGTGGAGGGCGCTGGTCCGGCGCGGCCGGCCCCATTCGTCGGCGTCGTATGGGTAGCGGAGGAAGTAGTAATAGCGGTACGCCTCTTTCGCCAGCTCGGCCACATAGCGATGGTCGCGATGCACCGGGCCGAAGCGCCAGGGCCGATAGGCATACAGGTCCAGCTCGGTTTCTCCCGCGGTGATCAGCTCCGCCAGCGATTTCCCGATCCCGCCAGCCCCGCCGAAGCCATTGAGTGACAGCCCCGCTGCGAGGAACAGACCCCGGACCCCCGGCACCGGCCCGAGCAGGGGATTCGCATCGGGGGTCATGGCGTCCGGATGGCAGACGAGTTTGATGATCCCGGCCTCGCTAATGAAGGGAAACCGCCGCGCGGCCCCCGCAAGGATCGGCTCGAACCGATGTTGGTCCGCTGTGACCGAGGTGCCGGCGTGCTCCCAGGGAACGCCGTCGATCCATCGCGCGTTGGGGTTCAGCTCGTAGCCGCCCAGCACGACGCCGCCCGCCTCGGCCTTGCCGTAGGTCAGGTTGTCCGGGTCTCGGAAGCAGGGCATGGTTGGCGGCAGCTCGGCGCCCTCGACCGCGCGCAAGGCGGCATGCTGGTGATCGACCGGGGTGGACACGACGAAAACGCCGGCCATGGCGGCCACCTGCGGGGCCCAGATGCCGCAGGCGATCACCACCACCTCAGCCTCGATTCGCCCCCTCTCGGTCTGGACAGCCTGCACCGCCCCGCGTGGGGATAGCTCGATCCCGGTCACGCGCGTACTCGTCAGCACCTTCACGCCTTGCTCTTGCGCAGCCCTGGCCAGCGCGAACGTCGCGGTATGAGGATCGAGCGCCCCGTCCCCCGGTACCCAGACCGCACCAAACAACGAATCCGTGCTGATCGCGGGCATCAGCTGCGCGGCCTGCTCAGCCGAAACCAGCTCGACGTCCAGCCCGATGGCTCGAGCGCGACTTGCGCCGCGCTGCAGCTCCATCAGCTGCGCACGGCTGGAGGCGAAGCGTAGGCTCCCGACGGTGTCGAAAATGCCCAGCCGGCGATAGAGTTCGATGCTGTAGCGGCGGAACCGCATCATGGTGGGCGAGGGGTTGAACTGGGTGACGAGACCGGCCGCGTGGCAGGTCGAGCCACTGGTCAGGTCGGCCTTTTCCAGGAGCATCGTGTCGCGCCAGCCGGCGCGCGCCAGGTGGTAGGCGACCGACGCGCCGGTGATCCCGCCCCCGATGACGACGGCGCGCGCACGACTCGGGATGTTGGTCATGCGCGCGCCGCTCCGGTCAGACGGTCGAAGGACTACTCAACCGGGATCTCCCGGTGAATCCGGGCCAGGTCGATGCCCTGCCGCTTGCGAACCACGCGGGCGACCACGTAGATGGCGATCGCGACCAGGTACGTCACCAGGAAATAGATCGGCGAGGAGATGTTGAGCGAGAAGGCTGTCCCGTAGACGACATTGAATGACCACTCGGCGATCATGAACACGATGAAGATCGCGCTCACCACGCCGGTGATCGTGATCACCGGGATGCCGGCCACCTTGAAGCGGGCGATCGGCGAGTTCTCGAAGATATCCTTCCGCCGCCAGGGCATGATGGCCGCAGCGATGACCGTTCCAAGGAATGTGATCGCGATCACGCCCGTCGCCCAGAGGAAGATGCCCTGGAAGCTGGGCCGGTAGGCCCAGATGGCGCTCACCACCAGCGAGGGAATGATCATCAGGATCAGCGAACCGTACGGAACACGCCGCTTGGCCGAAATGTTGGCGGCCCACTCCGGCAGGACCCGGTCGAAGGCGGCCGCGAAGATGACCCGGGTCGACGAGAGGAAGAGGGTTCCGGCCCAACCGAAGAACCACAGCCCCATGACCGCGATCAGGAGCGCCTGGAAGAGGTGGTTGTTAACCAGCCAGCCGGCCAACATGACCGGGTAGGGCCAGATCCCCACCGGCGGCGCCGGCGAGCCGGCCACGAAGATGCTGTTCCAGTAGGACGCGTTGGCCGCGTAGTAGAAGTCCCAGCCGATCGTCTTGACGATCAGCAGGATGATGACGGCCACCAGTGCCACCGTTACCCACAGCCCCCAGAACATGGCGTTAAAGACCTTGCGGTACTCCTTGGCGCCGCGCACCTCGCCGTAGAGCGTGGCTCCCCAGACCGGCCAGAGCAGGTAGAAGGCGAGGAAGGGCAGCAGCAGCAGGGTCGAGGCGAAGCCGAAATTGCCGAACCCGACGCCGGTCGTGCCGCCCTTGGCCGCCGCCGCGATGGTGGCCTGGTAGGCGTTCCCCTTGGCGCCGAACAGCTGACCCGCCTGCTGATTGAACGCATTGATGAAGTCGTTGTGGTTAAAGAAGAGCAGCAACCCGAGCATGACGACCAGGCCCACCATCCCCAGCCAGAAGCAGAACCGCTGGATCTTGGCGTAGCCCTCCATGCCGAGGGTGATGACCCAGCTGACAAAGGCGAGCACGATCAGGCAGCTGACAAAGACGCCCGTCTGGCTGCTGAAGAAGGTGGCCACACCGGTCGCGCCCAGCGTATAGGCCAGTGGCGCGAAGAACTGCACCACAAGGATGTTGGCGTAGATCGGGGTCCAGAGCCAGAGCGTGAACCACCAACCGGTGATCGCCAGCACGAAACCCACCCCACCGCCCAGGATCCGGCTCTGCCAAGCGTAGTCGCCGCCGGCGCGCGGCATGGCGCTCACCAACTGGGCATAGGTGATCACCAGGAAGGTGACGAGTACCCCGGTGAGCAGCACCGCCGCCAGGAGCTGTCCGTCCGGGATTGCATACACGAACGACATGCCGTAGAGGCCAAGCGTCACCAGGTTGACCGACCAAAATGCATACAAGAAGGCATCGAACGTCGACCACGCTTTGACGAGCCCGGTGGCGTTGCGCAAGAACAACGTTTGCCGCGGCGCTTCCGTCGTTGTCGCCATCAATTTCCTCCTTCGAATTTGATCCGGGGCGTCGCCCCACGCGAGCCGCGCGTAGTGCGATGCGAGCGTTTGAGACGTCTTTGTCTTAGGCCTTCACCTCCTAGCCGTTGACCAGCTGGTAATTCTTGATGCCCTTCTTCTGGTCAAGCTCGATGATCGCCGCGAGCAGCATCCCCTCTTCGTAGGCGCTGCCGGGGTTGATCGCGAGCGTCTTGCCGATGCGGGTAATGCCCTTGCCTTCGTGGATATGGCCATGCAGCGAGAGCATCGGCTGGTACTTGTCGATCGCCTCGCGGACCGCTGTCGAGCCGACGTGCCGAAGGGCGCGGCCGCCGTGAAGCGGCTTCAAATTTTCGTCCAGGGCGGGCGCCTCGTCGAGCGCGGTGCCGTAGGGCGGCGGATGGAAATTGAAGATCGCGCGGCTCATCTCTTTGATGTCGCGGAGCATCGGCGCCATCCGCTTCGTCAGCTCCTCTTCGGGGGCCTCGCGATAGGTGTGCCAGGGTGTGGGGTTGGCCCAGCCCGAGGAGATCATCTCGTAGCCGCCGATGTCGATCATCTTCCCCTCCGCCAGCTCCACTCGTTTCGCGTTCGCGATGACCTCGTCGATCTCCATCTCGTCGTCGTTGCCGGGCGCGACGAAGATCCGGACCTTGCTGTCCTTGAACTTGTCCTCGGCCATCTGCATCCAGCGCTCCACCGTCTTGCACATTTGCTCGGTAAAGAGGGTCTGCACCTTCTTCGGGTCGCGTTCGAGCTCGGCGACCTGCGCCGACGTCATCCGGACCGGGTAGTAGCCCTTGCGCTGGACCTGTGTCTCGACCTCGGCGACCTGGTCGCGGCCAACGCGCTGCGAGACGCCGGAGAGGGTCAGCTCGAAGCTGTCGCCGTCTTCGACGATGGGGATCATCGCCTTGCCCGTCATGTCGCCACCGCAGATCAGGACATCGGCGTCGTAAAACTTCGCCGCGTTGAGGAATTTCCGCCAGCAGACTTCTGAGCCGTGCAGGTCGGTGGCGTAAAAGACTCTCACGGTTTCCCTCCTAAAGCACCTTGCGAATGGCGTGCTCGAAGCCCGTGACGTGTTGGCGCATGACGGATTCCGCCTTCTGGGCATCGCGCGAAACGATGGCATCGAGCAACTGGCGATGCTCCTCGACCGCTTCCTTGAGACGAACGCCGCGGTCCAGGCCGAGGAACCAGATGCGCAGGCTGAGGTTGAAGCTTTCCTCCAGCATCGCCTGCAGGAACGCGTTGCGGGTCGCCTGGTGGACCAGCCGGTGGATGCGCTGATCGAGCCGCATCAGGGTGTGGACGTCGGCCTCGTTGATGGCATCGAGTTCCGCCATCAGCGCGTTCATCTGGGCCCGTTCGCTGGCGGTGGCGCGGTCGGCGGCGAGCCGGGCGGCGTAGCCCTCCATCTCGACCCGGACCTCCGTGAGGCGGTGGAGGTCGGTGAGGTTGATGTCGGTCACGAAGGTGCCGCGATGGGGAACGAAGCTGACGAGGTTCTCGTGGGCCAGGCGTTGGAGGGCCTCCCGGATCGGCGTCCGCCCCAGCCCCAGCTCCTGTCGCAGCCCCGTTTCCTCGATCACCGAGCCCGGCGCGAGCTTGAGGGTGACGATCTGGTCCCGTATCAAGAGGTAGGCCCGCTCGCCCTGGGAGCGCGCCGAGGCGCTCTGGAGAACGACCGTATGCAGCGGGGCCTCCTGGCCTCGCCGGTGCAACCGACGAGCGGTCGTCAGCTCGCTCGCCAAACTTCCCCTCCGTATATCGGCCGTACACCAGCGATATATCGGCCTGCGCCGAACGCTAGCACGGGTTGCCGAGCCGGGTCAAGGCCTGACGGCGCGGTTTAATTGACGGGTGCCTACCGTCCGCTTCCAGGTCATGACTGACCTCCCGCCCGCCCGGGTCCTCGGCGGCCTAACCGACTTCAGCGATCGCCGGCCGTCCATCTGGCCGAACATCGACCAGGCTCACTTCCGGGTCCACGAGCAGGGCTCCGACTGGGCCGAGGTCACCGAGGGGAATGTGCTCGCCTGGGAGCGCAATCGATACGACTGGAACGCCGGCGCCGGCGAGGTCACGATCCGGACGGTCGAGTCGGACGCCTGGGCACCGGGTAGCCGCTGGCAGTACAAGCTGCTGCCGACGCCGACCGGCGGCACCCAGATCGAGGTGACGGCTGTGCGGACCCCCCGAACCGTGCGCGGCCGGTTGATCGCCATTGGGCTCCCGATTCTCGGTCGCCGAGTCCTCAAGGCAGACATGGAAAGGGTCCTCGAGCGGCTCGCCCGAGCACCCTCCCCACCTTGACGCCGCCGGCTTTAGTCCCTGCCTACTGGACCTGAAGCAGCATCTCGCGGCCCAGGAAGTCCGCTCGAGCCAATCCGGCGAGCCGGTCGATCGTGATCGCGACGTTGCGGCTTTCCCGCGGACCAAGCGCCTGGGATTCGTCGATCGTGCCCGCGATCCGGATGGTGTCGCCCGAACGCTGCACGGAGGTCACCCGGATGATCCGCTCCGTGCCCGGAAAGAGGATATTACTCATCGCGTTGGGCGCGCCCGCGTAGAGACTCTTGCGCACAGTGCCGGTCCCGCCGGCGAGGTCCAGGTTGCCCTCGACAACGAAGGACGCATACGCGGGGAGGGGATTGTGTGGCATCCCGACCGCGGCGCGAAACTTCAAGCGATTGGCGCCCGACCACTCCAGGATGCCCGCCAGGGGCAGAGCCGCGGCGGCGGCAAGTGCCGAACCGGCAGCGGCCATCTTGAGGAACTTGCGGCGCTCGACTGGTTGCATCTTTCCCTCCCTCCTTAGTGCGGCGTCCCGACGTACGGGAAGTGGTCGAGATAGTCCGTATGTGGCAAAACATTGTCGGTCGTCAGCGCGCCTTTGGTGATCAGGCTCAGCGAGATACCGATGACATCGTCCGGCAGGCGCCGACCGTTGAGCGTCGCGTAATCGGTCGGTTTCGAGAAGTCGTAGTTCAGGACGTCCGGCAAGAGGGCATGCGCGATTGCGTCGCCATAGGCGGCGTCCCCGGTCAGGGCGGTCACGGTGGCCGCGAAGCTCTGGAGAAACGTCACCGTCGGAGTCGACGCCAGCGTTTGGTTCCGCTCCTGGCTCGGCTCGATCCCGTTGAATACCACCTTGTCCTGGCCGTGGTTGAAGACGGTATTGATGGCGGCGCGGGCCGCGATGTCGTCATTGACCAGGCTCCCGTCTCGCATGATCCGGGTCCGGCCCCAGAGCGACGTCGTGGCCGGTGTCTTCCCCAGAGCCGAATTGGGAACTTCGAGCACGATGCTGAAGACGTTGAGCTTCGTAAAGAAGTCGCCATTGACGAAGTTGAGATCATCGATGAACCCGAGCAGGTCGAAGAAGAACGGGTCGCTCCGCAGACCGGCGAAGAACTTGTAGGGACCCACGATGGTGATGCGCGCCTCGGCGTCGAACGACACCGGTGCGCCGTCGAGGATGACCTTCGCGCCTGCACCGTCGATCCGCTCTACCTTCGCGGTCTGGGAATCCCCAGTCCCGGGCGAGAACGTGAAGCGGAAGGTGATGTCTTCGACCGCGTCGCCATTGGTGTCGACCTTGATCAGGTACTCGGCGCCCGACTCGAACTGCTTGGCAAAGGCGGGTGCCAGTGGGTTCACATTGAGAATCAAGATCGATTTGCCGGGCAGTCCACCCGCCCCGCCAGCGTCGTCCGGCTTGAGAAAGGCGTAGACGTCGGTGATATCCGTACTCTGGTCGCCGTTGGGCGGGCCAATGGACACGGAATCCAATCCGTCCTTGTTATCGGGAAATAGGGCATCCAGGCCCTCGTTGGGGCCGCCATCGGTTGTGGATGCCGTCAGGACGACGGGTCCCGGCGAGTCGAGATGGTCGGACATGCTACCTCTACCCTCCTCACTTCTACATGCGACTTAACCGATCTGTTTGCCTTGCTGTCTACCCTCTTTACGACGGAGCGCCCATTTTGGATCAGTGGCATGACCGGGCATGCTCGCCAGGCTGCCTCGCGCAGGCGGCTCGGATGATCCGGAAGAGACGCCGCCGCGTATATAAGTGGTACGGGAATGAGTGGGGATGCTCCGGACGAGGACGGCCAGATAGCAGCGCAACTTCAGCGTGGCGACACCACCGCGATCGAGGCCCTGTATGACCGATATGGCCGCCTGGCGCTCGGCCTCGCCTACCGCATCCTGAACGATCGAAGCGCGGCCGAGGACGCTGTCCAAGAGGGATTCGTCGCCGTCTGGCGCAACGCCGCGGGTTTCGACGCCAGCCGCGGGGGCCTTCGCAACTGGCTGCTCTCCATCGTCCGTAACCGCGCGATCGACCGCCTGCGCGGCAACGCCAGGGCACGCGCCGAGGTCAACTTCGATTCGACGGAGCACGCGGACGGTGTGGCGGATCCCTGGGCCGCCGTCGCCCTCGACCTGGAGCGCAAGCAAATCCGCGAAGCCTTCGACGAGCTTCCTGACGCGCAGCGCCGCACCCTCGGCCTCGCCTACTTCGGCGGCTTCACGCAGGTCGAGATTGCGCAGCAGATGCAGGTGCCGCTGGGGACGGTCAAGGGCCGGATGCGGATCGGGCTGGAGAAGATGCGAGCGTTCCTGCAGGCCAGAGGAGTGACGGCGTGACCGCCATGAATCACGCCGAGGCCGAGGAGTTCCTGGGAGCCTACGCCCTCGACGCCCTGACGGGGGACGAGAGGCAGCGCCTCGAGGAACATTTCCGCTCCTGCGAGGAGCATCGCGACGCCGCAGCCGAGCTGCGCCGGACGGCGTCGCTGCTGGCGCTCGCGGTCGACGATCGTGATCCGTCTCCGGCTCTGCGTCGCCGGATCATGGACGCGGTCAGCGCCGCATCCCAGCCCGCCGCTGTGACGCCGCCGCTCTCGACGACGCCGCCGAGTGCGACACCGGAGCGCCGGGTCGCTCGACGCTGGAGATGGTCCATGCGGCCGGCGCGCTTGGCCGTCGCCGCGGCGCTGCTGCTCGCCCTCGCAGCCGGTGCGCTGATCGGCCGTCTGACCGGGCCCAATGCCACGACCGTGGCCTACACCTTCCAGGGCGATGCCACTCGCGCCCCCGCTGCGCAGGCGCGCCTCGTCTACTTCAAGGACCAGCAGGCTGCCGTGGTCGCCGCCACCGGCTTGCCGAAGCTGGCCTCCGGACAGGTCTACGAAATGTGGCTGATCAAAGATGGTGTTCCGGTCGACGAGGGCATCGGCTCGAGCACGGATGGTGAGCTCGCTGCCCGCATAACTGGCGACGTCTCGCAGTTCCAGCAATTCGCGATTACGGTCGAGCCGGGCGAGCAACGGCTGCCAACGACGACGCCGATCCTGATCGGGAACCTTCACAGCGGCTCGTAGCCGGGCAGGTACCTCGGTCGCGGTGCAGCCGGGATACCGCCACCTCGGTATGCTGTGAACCGGCGACGCAGACAGAGGAGGGATGCGGGTGAGCAGCCTGCCGGCACAGGCAAGGGTCGTTGTCATCGGCGCCGGAATCGTCGGCAACAGCATGGCCTACCACCTGGCTCGGCTGGGCTGGAAGGACATCGTCCTGATCGACAAGGGGCCGATGCCCAACCCCGGTGGCTCAACCGGACACGCCTCGAACTTCATCTTTCTCACCGATCACTCGAAGGAGATGACGCTCTTCACGCTGGACAGCGTCCGGCAGTACAAGGAGCTGGGGGTCTTCACGCAGAGCGGGGGCGTCGAGGTGGCCCGTACAACGGAGCGGGTGGAAGAGCTCAAACGCCGCATGGCCTCGAGCAAAGCCTGGGGCATCGACGCGGAGCTGCTCTCGCCGGCCGAAGTGAAGCGGCTGGTGCCCTTTGTCAACGAGAGGATCATCCTCGGGGGATTCAGCACCCCGGGGATCGGCACCGTCGATTCGCTACGTGGTGGCACGCTGATGCGCGAGAAGGCCCAGGCGATGGGCGCGCTCACGGTCGTGCCAAGCACCGAGGTGATGGGGATCGATGTCGAAAACGGCCGCGTGCGCGGCATCCGCACGGACAAAGGCGATATCCAGGCCGAGGTCGTGGTCATCACCTGCGGCATCTGGAGCCCGCGGATCGCGCGGATGGCCGGCGCGTCGATCCCTCTGAGCCCGGCCGTGCACCAGATGATCAGCGTCGGTCCAGTCCCGCTCTTCGCCGACACCGTCGGGGAGATCAAGTACCCGATCGTCCGCGACATGGACACCAACGGCTACGAGCGGCAGCACGGCAGCGACATGGAGGTCGGCTCGTACGATCACCGGCCGATCCTCTGGGACCCGGACGATATCCCGTCGCTTCAGCAGTCGAAGCTCTCACCGACCGAGCTGCCCTTCACCAAAGAGGATTTCGACGAGTCGCTGGAGCATGCGCTGGAGCTGATGCCCGATATCCTGGGCGACCCGGCGGTCGGCATCCGTCATGCCATCAACGGCCTGCTCTCGCTGACGCCGGACGGGTTCCCGCTGCTGGGCGAGACGCCTGAGGTGAAAGGGCTCTGGTCGGTGGCGGCGATCTGGATCAAGGAGGCGCCGGGCATCGCGCGCTGCGTCGCCGAGTGGATGACGTCGGGCGTCTCGGAGATCGACCCGTCCAGCTCGGACATCGCGCGCTTCTATGACCACCAGAAGACGCAGGCACATATCAAGGGCCGCACCGCCGAAGGGTTCAACAAGACCTATGGCATCGTCCATCCGCGCGAACAATGGGATTCCAATCGCCGGGTTCGCGTCAGCCCGTTCTACGAACGAGAGAAGACGCTGGGCGCGGTCTTCTTCGAGACCGCCGGCTGGGAGCGACCCAACTGGTACGACTCGAACAAGCCCTTGCTGGCGGAGTACGGCGACCGGGTAATGCCCCGCCGTCACGAATGGGACGCACGCTGGTGGTCGCCCATCATCAACGCCGAGCACCTGGCGATGCGCGACCGGGTCGGCATGGTCGACCTCTCGGCCTTCGCCGTCTTCGATATCGCCGGCAGTTGCGCGCTCGACACCATGCAGAAGCTCTGTGCCGTGCAGATGAACGTGCCCGTCGGCCGCGTGGTCTATACCTCGCTGCTGAACCCGGCCGGCGGCATCAAGGCCGACCTGACCGTCATGCGGCTGGGGACCAATCATTTCCGGGTGGTGACCGGCGGCGCCGACGGCATGCGGGACCGCAAGTGGTTCACCGACCACCTGCCGGAGGACGCGGCCGTCCAGCTGACCGACCTGACCTCGAGTTGGGCCACGATCGGCGTCTGGGGGCCGCGCGCCCGAGACCTGTTCCAATCGATCACCGACGCCGACGTCTCGAACGAGGGCTTCCGCTTCGGGACCTGCCGCTTCATCGACCTCGGCTCGGTCCGGGCCCTCGCCTCCCGCATCTCCTACGTCGGCGAGCTGGGCTGGGAGATCTACGTCCCCTTCGAGCAGGGAGCGCGGCTATGGGATGCGATCTGGGAAGCGGGGCAGCCGTTGCGCATCGCCCCCGTTGGGATCGGCGTCTACGGCACCACCGGGCGGTTAGAGAAGTGCTATCGCGCCTATGGCAACGAGCTGGAGCAGGAGTTCAACCTGGTCGAAACCGGGCTCGCCCGGCCTCAGGTCAAGCCGCAGGAGTTCATCGGCAAGGAGGCCTACCTCAAGCAACGTTCCGAGCCGCCGGCGGTGATCCTCTGCACGCTGACGATCGACGACAACACCTCGCGATCGGGTTTCAGGCGCTACCCGATGGGCCGCGAGCCGGTGCTGTCGCAAAAGGGGGAGCGGCTCGTCGATCGGCACGGACGCGGCTCCTATGTCACCAGTGCCGGATCGGGTCCTTCCGTCGGGAAGACCATCATGATGAGCTTCCTCCCGCCGGAACATGCGAAGGTAGGCAACAAGCTCCGGGTCGAGTATTTCGGTGAGCCGTACCCGGCCACGGTGGCGGTCGTCGGCCCGACACCGCTCTTCGATCCGCAGAACACCCGTGTGAGGAGCTGATCTCCGGGCGGCGATGAACGTCCTTGTCTGCATCAAGCGCGTCCCGGCCACCGCCGGCCACATCGCACTGACGCCCGACGGCCAGGAGATCGACACGCGCTACCTTGGCTTCACGATCAGCCCGCACGAGGAATGCGCGGTCGAGGAAGCCGTTCGGCTGATCGAGGCCCACGGCGGGACCACGACGGTCTTGACCCTGGGACCGGAGGCGGCAGCCGACCAGCTGCGCGATGCGATGGCGCTCGGGATCGACCATGCCATCCTGCTGCTGACCGACGGTCGCGAATGGGACCCGATGGCCACCGCCGCAGCCATCGTTGATACGGTGGCGGCGCGGGCGGCGGTCGGGCAGACCTTCGACCTGCTCCTTTTCGGCAACGAGGCGGCCGATACCGGTGACTACCAGGTGCCCGTTCGGGCCGCGCACGCGCTCGGCCTGCCATGCTTCACCGGCGTCAAGGCGCTCGATGTGAGCGATGGCCACGTCATCGCGCGCCGGCAGATGGAAGGCGGTTGGGAAAGCAGCGAGCTGACACTGCCCGCGGTCGTCTCCGTTCGGGAGGGCATCAACCTGCCGCGTTATCCGTCATTGCCGGGCCGCCTGCGCGCCAAGAAGAAGGAGATCGACCGGATCGAGCCGGTGTGGCGCGATGGTGGGCTCTCTAAAATCCGGCTGAAGCTGCCACCCGTCACGGAGCACCGGGTGGAGATACTAGGCAAAGACGGCGAAGCCGCGTCGCGTGTGGTCGAAGTCTTCCAGCGATTGGGGTTGGTGTGACGATGATCCTGGGCTTCGTCGAACAGCTCAAAGGCGTCCCCACCACGCTCTCACTCGAGATGATGACCATCGGCCGAGCGCTGGCCGCCGACATGCGCGTCCCACTGGAGGCCGTCGTCATCGATGACGATGGTGGAGAGGCGGCGGCCGCGCTCGCAACCTATGGCGTCTCAACCGTGCACATGGCCGAGGATGCCCGGCTCGGAGATTACGCGCCCGAAGCCTGGGCTCAGTCGATCATCGACCTCATCGCCGTGATCTCGCCGCAGGTCGTGATGGCGGCGGGAAGCGACCGGGGAAACGAGGTGCTGGCCCACGTCGCGGCGCGCGCCGGTCTCCCGCTGGCGGCCAACTGCATCGAGTTCCATCCGGGTGAGCCGTTCACCGTGACGCGCCAGCGGTGGGGCGGCAGCCTGCTGGAAGACGCGACCCTTGATGGGGCGGTGAAGCTGGTCCTGACGGCGCCCCACGCCGTCGAGGCGCAGACCGCGGAGTCGGCGCTGGAACCGACGGTCGCACCCTGGAGCCCCGCCCTCGATGAAAAGGATTTCCGAGTCCGCGTCACCCGGCAGGTGGAGACGGCCGCCGGCACGGTGTCGCTGGCCCAGGCTCGGGTGGTGATTGGTGGCGGTCGCGGGGTCGGCAGCGCCGAGGGCTTTGCCTCGCTGGAGGAGCTCGCCGTGCTGCTCGGTGGGGCCGTAGGCTGCTCGCGCGCCGTCACCAGCCTCGGTTGGCGGCCGCACAGCGACCAGGTCGGGCAAACTGGCACCCGGATCGCGCCCGATCTCTATATCGCCTGCGGCATCAGCGGCGCCATCCAGCACATGGTCGGCTGCCGGGCGGCCAAGCACATCCTCGCCATCAATACGGACCCGGCCGCGCCGATCGTTGCCCAGGCCGACTACGCGGTGATCGGCGACGTACAGAAGGTGCTGTCCGCCGTGAACACCGAGATCCGGAACATCCAGACCCGCTAACCCGCCCGTTCACCCTCGGCGACTCCTTGCCCACAGGGCTCAGCCCGCGCTATATTTGTTGTGCGATGAGCACCGGTTTCGTGACGCGCAACAAAGTGCAGTCGCTGGACCGGGCGTTGGAGATCCTCAAGCTCCTCGGGACGGAGCCGGAGATGCGGGTCACGGACCTCGCCCGCCGGCTGGAAGTGCACAAGTCGACCGTCTTCCGCCTGCTGTCGACCCTCGAGGAGCATGGCCTGGTGGAACAGAACCCGAGCACCGAGAAGTACCGGTTGGGCTATGGCCTGGTGCGGCTGGCGGGCTCGGTCGTCGCTGAGCTGGACCTCGCGCGAGCCTCGCGCCCCGTGCTGGAAGAGCTCGCCCTCCGCAGCGGAGAAACCGTCAACCTGGCCATCCTCCAGGGCGAGCAGGTTGTCAACATCGACCAGATCGCCGCGCCCAACCTGGTGGTCAACGTCAACTGGGTCGGCAAGCAGACGCCGCTGCACGCCACCTCGAACGGTAAGGTGCTACTCGCCTATCTTCCAGAGGGCGAGCGTCGCCGGCTCCTTGCCGGGACGCTGCCGCGGCTCACGGCCCGAACCATCACCGACGCCCGTACGCTCGGCAAGCAGCTCCGCCGGGTGGTCGAGGACGGCTACGCCTTCACCCTTGAAGAGCTCGAGGTCGGCTTGAATGCCGTGGCCGCCCCGGTCCGGGCGGCCGACGGCCGGGTCCAGGCCGCGGTCAGCGTGGCCGGCCCCTCCTACCGCGTGACCCCCCAACGACTGACCGAGCTGGGTGAGATGACGCGTGAGGCCGGCGAGGCGATCTCGCGACGGATGGGCTACATCCCAGGAGAAGGCGAGGCGTGAGTCGGGAGGAAGAGATTCGGCAAGAACTGTTCGATCACACGCTGAACGGGCACGCGCCGGAGGTGAAGGCGCTGACCGAGGAAGGGTTGAAGCTCGGCATGGATCCGATGGACATCCTGTTCAAGGCCCTGATCCCGTCGCTGGAAGAGGTTGGCCGCCGGTTCGAGAAAGGTGACTTCTTCGTCCCCGAGATGCTGATCGCCGCCCGAGCGATGCAGGGGGCGCTGGTCATCCTGCGGCCGCTGATCGCCGAGACCGGCGCCAAGCCGATTGGGAAGTACGTGATCGGCACCGTCAAGGGCGACATCCACGACATCGGCAAGAACCTCGTCATCATCATGCTGGAAGGCGCCGGTTTCGAGGTCGTCGACCTCGGCGTCAACTGTCCTCCAGAGAAATTCGTCGAGGCCGTTCGAACCAATGAACCGCACATCGTTGGCTTCTCCGCCTTCCTCACGACCACGATGCCGATGTTCAAGGTCAATATCCAGGCCTTGGAGAAGGCCGGCCTGCGTGACAGGGTGGCCGTCATGGTCGGCGGCGCGCCCGTCACCGAGGAATACGCGAAGCTCGCCGGCGCCGACCACTACGCGCCCGATGCCTCGATCGCGACCCGCATGGCCAAGCAGATCGTGGGCGCGGCCCAGGCGGCCGAGAACGCGGCGCTGACCCAGGCGGTCGAGCTCATCGACAAGACGCTGAAAAAGGGTTAGGCCGGTGCGCGTTATCGAGCGCCTGGTGCTCGCCGTCGAGAAGCCGCTGAAGGAAGCGATCTGGGACTGCCGCATGTGCGGCCAGTGCATTCTGCACTCGACCGGCCTGAGCTGCCCGATGCGCTGCCCCAAAAATCTTCGCAACGGGCCCTGCGGCGGGGTGCGCGCGAACGGCAACTGCGAGGTGTATCCGGACAAGCCTTGCGTCTGGGTCGAAGCCTGGGAGGGCTCGCGACGGTTGCCGGCGTTCAAGGATCACATTCAGCATCTGCAAAAGCCGATGGATTGGCAGCTGCAGGGCACCTCCTCGTGGATCAACCTCGTCAGCGGTCGCGACCAGGTGGCGCCGAAGGGTTGGGAGGCCCATGGGCAGCCCTAGCCGGCTTGCAGGCTTGCTGGGCGAGGGCCGATTCGTGGTGACCGCCGAGCTGTCCTCCAGCAACAGCGCGGACCCGGAAGCGGTCTGGCGCCGGGCCGAGGTGCTGCGCGGATCGGTCGACGCCATCAACTGCACCGACAACACCGGCGCCCACGTGCATCTCTCGTCATTGGCTGCGGCGCACCTCCTGGTGGAGAAGGGGCTCGAGCCGATCATGCAGTTGACCGTCCGCGACCGCAACCGGCTGGCGCTGCAAGCGGATCTGCTCGGCGCCGCCGCGCTGGGCATCCGCAACCTCGTCCTGATGAGCGGGGATGACGTGACCGCCGGCGACCATCCGGAAGCCCGCCGCATCTACGACATCGACTCCATGCAGCTGCTGGAGGTCGCCGCCACCATGCGAGACCGGGGCATCTATCTGAGCGGGCGAAAGCTGGACCAGCCGCCGTCCTTTTTCATCGGCGCCGTCGAGAATCCGTTCGCGCCGCCGCTCGACTTCCGCCCGCTGCGGCTCCAGAAGAAGGTGCGGGCCGGCGCCGACTTCGTGCAGATCCAGCTGGTCTTCGACGTGCCGCTCTTTGCCCGGTTCATGGGCATGGCCGCTGATCTCGGCCTCACCGGCAAAGTCTTCATCCTTCCCTCGATCGGGATCCCGCGCTCGGCGCGGGGCGCCCGCTTCATGCGCGACAAGGTCGCGGGCCTGCATGTGCCGGACGCGCTGGTCAACCGGCTGGAAAGGACGCCCCCGGCGCGGCAGGCCGAGGAGGGGATCAAGATCGCGGTCGAACTGGTCAACGCGGTGCGGGAGATCCCGGGCGTGAGCGGCGTTCACCTGATCGGCATCAAATGGGAAGAAGGCGTGGTCCAGGTCGCGGAGGCGGCGGGCTTGCTGCCGCGGCCGACGCTGAGTCCGCTGGCGACGGTCGGAGGCCGCGGCTGATGGAGACGGTCCTCCGCTCGCGCTCGCATGAGGTCGTCATCTCCGGGAACCGGCCCTTCGTCATGATCGGGGAGCGGATCAATCCCACCGGCCGCAAGGTGCTCGCCGCCGAGATGAAAGCGGGCGTGATGGATCGGGTGAAGGCCGACGCCATCGCCCAGGTGGAGGCCGGCGCCCAGATGCTCGACGTCAACGCCGGCGTGCCCCTGGTGGATGAGCCGGCGCTGTTGGTGGCGGCGATCAAGGCCATCAGCGAGGTCACCGACGTCCCGATCTGCATCGACTCCTCCGTGATCGAGGCGCTGGAGGCGGCGCTCGCCGCCTATGAAGGCAAGGCGCTGGTCAACTCGGTGACGGCCGAGGACGAGCGCATGGACCGCATCCTGCCGGTGGTCAAGAAGCATGGCGCGGCGGTCATTGGCATGAGCAACGACGAAACGGGCATCACGATGGTGCCGCAGGAGCGGGTAGAGATCGCCCGCCGAATCATCGAGCGCGCCGCCTACTACGGCATTCCGGCCGAGGACGTGATCATCGACCCGATCGCGATGACCGTGGCCGCCGATCCGCAGGCGGGGCTGATCACGCTCGAGACGATGCGGTTGATCAAGGAGCAGCTGGGCAACAACATGATCTGCGGCGCGTCCAACGTGTCCTTCGGGCTGCCCGACCGGCATATACTCAACGCGGCCTTCTTCTCCGTTGCGATGCACGCCGGGCTGACCTGTGCCATCACCAACCCGCTGGTGGCGGAGGTGCGCAAGGCGGTGCAGGCCTCCGACCTCCTGCTCGGCCACGACGAGTACGCCATGCGATGGATCTCCGCATTCCGGGCCGAGCAGAAGAAGGCGGTTCCTACGTCGTGATTCAGAAGAAGCTTCAGGTCGTCTACAAGCCGTTCGACAAGGTGACCCGGGTGCCGCCAGGGACAACACTGTTCAGCGCGGCGCACTGGATCGGGCTGCCGATCGATTCCACCTGCGGCGGCCGGGGTACCTGTGGCAAGTGCAAGGTCCAGGTCCTGCAGGGTGGCGCCGAGGTCACCGCGGCTGATCACAAGCAACTGCGCGCGAGCGATCTAGAGGCGGGTTGGCGACTGTCCTGCCAGGCGAAGGTCTACGAAGACACCACGGTGACCGTGCCGGAGCTGCTCCGGGTTCCGAAAGCGGCCACGATGGGGGTCAACCGGCTGGTCTTGCTGGACCCGAACGTCCGCAAGGTCTTTGTCGAGCTCGCCGAACCCGGCCTCGAAGACCAGCGCAGTGACGACGAGCGGCTTCGCGATGCGCTCACCGCCGAAGGCTTCGACATGAAGACCGATCTCCGGGTCCTGCGCACGCTCCCCGCGGTCCTCCGGGCGGCCGACTTCAAGGTGACCGCCGTGCTGGGCGGTGACCGGCTGATCGCAGTCGAGCCCGGCGATACCCGGGAGGAAAGCTATGGCATCGCCTTCGACCTCGGGACGACCACGGTGGTGGGCACGCTGATGAACCTGCGCACCGGGATGGCCGAAGCGGTGCGGTCGACGCTCAACGGCCAGGCGCCGTTCGGGGCCGATGTCATCTCGCGGATCAGCCACGGTATGCAGGGGGACGAGGCGAAGGCGGAGCTGCGCGAGGCGGTCCTGCGCACGATGAACGGCATTCTGGCCGAGCTTTACGCGGCGGCCGGCGTTGCGCGGGATCGCGTGTACGAGATGGTGATCGTCGGAAATGCGACCATGCTCCACCTGCTGCTCGGCATCGACGCGACGCCGATCTCGATGATGCCGTTCACCCCGGCCTTCCGTGATCCCCTCTACCTGCCCGCCCGCGAGGTTGGCCTCGACATCCACCCCGGCGGATACGTGCAGACGCTACCGGTGATCGGGGCCTACGTTGGCGCCGACATCGTGGCGGGGGTGATCGCGACCGGCCTCGCGCGGGAGGAGAAGTTGCGCGTCTTCGTCGACGTGGGGACCAATGGCGAGATCGTCCTCGGCTCCCTCAAACGCGTCCTCTGCACCGCCGCGCCCGCCGGGCCGGCCTTCGAAGGCAGCCAGATTCGCTGTGGGATGCGGGCCACGGATGGCGCAATCGAGGGCGTGACCCTGAGCGATCGTGTCGAGCTCCAGGTGATCGGTGGCGATGTGGCGCCGCGCGGCATCTGCGGCTCAGGCCTGGTCGATACGGTGGCCCAGCTGCGGGTGGTCGGCCTGCTCGACGCCGGCGGCAAGATGCACAGCCGCGAAGAAGTTCCCGAGCACCCGCTCTCGGATCGCCTGATCAGCGTCGACGGCGTGCGCGCCTTCCTGCTGGCCGAGAACGTTTACCTGAGCCAGCGCGACGTTCGCGAGCTGCAGTTCGGTAAGGGGTCGATCGCCACCGGGATCAAGGTGCTGATGGACGTGATGGGGGTCAAGACGGCGGACCTCGACGAGGTCTTGCTGGGCGGGTCGTTCGGCTCCTATCTGAACCCGGAGAGCGCGAAGATCATCGGACTCGTGCCGCCGGTGGACGTCGATCGCATCCTCTCGGTCGGGAACACCGCGGGTGAGGGCGCCAAGATGTCGCTGCTCTCCTTCCGCGAGCGGCAGGTGGCCTTCGAGCTCCCCGAGAAGATCGAGTATGTCGAGCTCTCGGGCCGCTCCGACTTCAACGACTCCTTCATCTCCGTGCTGCAGTTCCCAGAGTTAGAGACGCTGCAATGAAGGGCGTGGCGCTGTTGATTTGTGGAGCGCTCGGTAAGGAGGTCAAGACGATCGTCGATCAGCACGGCTGGGACCTCGACATCTACGGCGTGCCTGCGCTGCACCACTTCTATCCGAAGAAGATCGTGGCGGCGGTCGACCGCAAGCTGGGCAAGCTGTCGGCCGGCTATCGCCAGGTCGTGGTGGTCTACGGCGACTGCGGCACCGCCGGTGCCCTGGAGCCGGTCCTGCAGCGCTACGGCGCCGCTCGGGTACGCGGACCCCACTGTTACGAGATGTTTGCCGGCACGGATTTCGATCGGATTGCCGATGAGCGCCCGGCCACCTTCTTCTTGACCGATTGGCTGGTCCGGAACTTCGAGCGTGCCGTGGTTCGAGGGCTGGGGCTCGACCGCTACCCGGAGCTGAAGCCCGTCTACTTCCAGAATTACACGGACCTCCTGTATCTCGCGCAGTTCGCCGACACCCGGTTGGTCGTGAAGGCGCAGGAGATCAGTGAGTACCTCGGCTTGCCGCTCGAGGTCAGGCAGGTCGGGTTCGGCGAGCTCGAAACCCGGCTCGCCGAGCTGGTCGAGGCGGCGGCCTGATGGCGAAGTACCAGGTGATGTTCTGGAAACACATCCCGGCTCAGGTCAAGGCCTGGGACGACGATGGCGAGGTCAAGCGGATCTTGCCCGGCCGCTTCCAGGCGGCGATCGACGCCTACGCGATGAAGGAGGGTTCCACCGCGATGGATGCCTACCTCGACGGCTGGCGCTGGGGCGAGGCGCAGGAGCGTCCCGGGAGCGCCGCGGAGGTCGCGAAGGCGCTCGTCAAGGAACTGGATGCCGCCAACCCACGATCCAGGCTGATGAATCCGGTGCAGGAGGAAGCATGAGCCAGACCGCGAGAGCACTTAAGGTTTCGCAGCCCGATCGCCTCCGACCGATCATGGAGGTGGGCAAAGCGTTCGGACTGCTCGAGTCCGAGATGATCTCATACGGACCTTACAAAGCCAAAATCAGTCTGGAGGTGCTCAAGCGACTGAAGAGCCGGCCGGACGGTCGCCTCGTCGTCGTCACCGCGATCACGCCGACCCGGGCGGGTGAGGGGAAGACCACCAGCGCCATCAGCCTCACAGAGGGACTGGGCCGGATCGGCACCAGCGTCGGGCTCTGCCTGCGACAGCCATCGACCGGGCCGCTGTTCGGTATCAAGGGCGGCGGGACCGGCGGCGGCATGGCCCAGATCGTCCCCATGGAGGAGATCAACCTCCACTTCACCGGCGACATCCATGCCGTCGAGGCCGCGCACAACCTGCTGGCCGCCGTGATCGACGCAGCGCTCTTCCACGGCCAGCTCGAGATCGGCCCGAGCTTCATCACCTGGCCGCGGACCCTGGACGTCAATGACCGCGCACTGCGTCACATCGTCACGGGGCTTGGTGGTGACGAGCACGGGATAACGCGCGAGTCGAGTTTCATCATCGCGGCGGCCTCCGAGATCATGGCGATCCTGGCGCTGGCGAGCGACCTCGAAGACCTTCGGCAGCGGATCGGACGGATCATCGTCGCACAGAAGAAGGACGGCAGCTTTGTCACCGCCGAGGACCTGCGGGTTGCCGGCGCGATGACGGTGTTGCTGAAAGAAGCGCTGCTCCCCAACATCGTGCAGACGATGGAGGGCCAACCGGCGCTGGTGCACGCCGGCCCCTTCGGCAACATCGCGCACGGCAACAACTCCCTGCTCGCCGACCAGATCGCTCTCAAGCTCGCCGACGTGGTCATCACCGAGGCCGGCTTCGGCGCCGATCTCGGCCTGGAGAAGTTCGCCCATATCGTGGCGCGTTACGGCCATCTCCGCCCGGCGGCCGCGCTGCTGGTCGCGACCGTGCGCGCGCTCAAGTCTCATGGCGGCGTGCCGCTGGCGAAGCTGAGCTTGGAGGACCTGGTTGCTTTGCGACGTGGGGCCGAGAATCTCGCGGCGCACATCGATATCGTCCGGGCCTTCGGCATGCACTGCGTGGTCGGCGTCAACCGATTCCCGACCGATACCGACCGCGAGCTTGACCTCCTGACGCAGCTCGCGAAAGAATTCGGCGCCGGCGCGGCGGTTGTGAACGACGGGTTCAGTCACGGCGGCGAAGGGGCTGTCGAGCTGGCCGAGGCCGTGCTCAGTGCAACGCAGAATGGCAGCAACTTCGCGCCTTTGTACCCGCCGAGTACGCCGATCCGCGAGCAGATCCAGACACTCGCTCGGCGCCTCTACGGGGCGGCCGACGTGGAGTTCTTACCTGAGTGCCAGAAGCGGATCGACTGGCTGACCGAGCGCGGCATGGGGTCGCTGCCGGTTTGCATGTCGAAGACCCATCTCTCGCTCTCGCACGACCCGGCGTTGAAGGGCCGGCCGCGCGGCTTCACCCTGCCGATCCGCAACGTCTACCCGTCCGCCGGCGCCGGCTTTGTGGTGGCGCTCGCCGGCGACATTCAGCTCATGCCCGGGCTAGGTAAGGAACCAGCCTTCACTCGGATCGATATCGATGCAAGCGGAAGGATCAGCGGCCTGACGTGATCTCGAGGTCGACGGCGTCGAGGAGCCAGTCGGCGACGTAGCCCGCGAACGACGCTCGGATATAGAGAACGAAGGTCGACTCACGCCGCTCGATGATCACTTGCGCCTTCGCGAGCAGTGTTTGCGCGCAGCTGCCCGCGGGGAAGGAGCGAGGATCGAGATCGATCGCGATGCCATGAGCCAGCAGGTCCTGGGCCTTTTCGCCTCGGATCTCCAGTAGCGTGCGGTGCGCGGACACGTCCACAATCGAGCCAAAGGCACCGGCGAGCCCGTCGCGCAGCGCCTGCTCGAGGACCTGGTGCTGGCTCTCGGGGCCGACGACGAGCCATTCATCAGGGCCGAGCCACAGCGCCCGGTGGTCGTCGAGGGAGGCAACGGTATTCGGCGCCAATGGGACGGCGAACCCAAGCGCGGTGGCGATTCGTCGCATGACGTCGGTGTCGCCAGGGTCGGCGCGGAGGTCGAATTGCGCAACGAACGGCTGCTCGCGGATTAAAGCGCCACCGTGCCTCGCGGCGAACCGCCCGGCGTAATCGGCGAGCGGACTACGCCGGATCGCCTCAGCGATCACGGCGGGCATTCTCCCCGTCGTAGAAAATCGGCTCCGTGACGGTCGCCGCGACCACGTGTCTGTTCAGTGGAGCGTAGACGGTGGTGCCGAGCCGCTGACGGCCGCTCTGCAACAGCGCCAGCGCAAACGTCCGCCCGAGCGTTGGACTTCGGTAGCTCGACGTCACGTGGCCGACGATCCTCGAATTCGCGCCATCGGGCTGGAGTATCAGCTGGGCGCCCTCGGGCAGCAGCTCATGGCCGTCCAACGGCAGCAAACCAACGAGGTGCTGGCGATCGGGCCTCGAGGTATCGCTTCTCTGGTGCGAGCGCTGACCGATGAATGGCTTTCGTTTGGAGACGATCCAATCCATGCCGAGGTCCTGTGGCGTCACCGTGCCGTCGGTGTCCTGGCCAACGATGATGTAGCCCTTTTCGGCGCGGAGAATCTCCATCGCCCCAAGGCCGTACGGGGTGATACCGAGTGGCTCGCCTGCCGCCATCACGGCCTCCCATAGCGACAAGCCGTACCAGCTCGGAGTCCAGAGCTCGTAGGCGAGCTCGCCCGAAAACGTGATGCGATGAAGGCGAACCAGCATGCCGCCGATCTCGCTTTCGCGAATGGCCAGAAAAGGAAAGCTCTCCGGCCCGATCGGAAGGCCTGGAGACAGACTGCGGATGACATCGCGCGAACGTGGGCCGCCGACCGCCACGGCGGCCCACTGGTCGGTGACCGATGTCAAGCGAACCCGTAGTTCAGGCCATTCGGTCTGGAGCCACTCCTCCATCCAATCGAAAACGGCGGCCGCTCCGCTGGTCGTCGTGGTAGCGAACCAGTGGTCAGGGCCGATATGCATGACAACGCCGTCATCGAAGACCATGCCGTCGGCCTTACACATCAGCGCGTAGCGGGAGAAGCCGACCTTCAGGGTGTCGAAGGCATTGGTGTAGATCCGATTCAGGAATTCGAGGGCATCTGGTCCCTGGATGTCGATCTTGCCGAGGGTCGATAGGTCAATGGCCGCAACGTTCTCTCGCACGGCCTGGCACTCGCGCTGAACGGCCGCGTCCATGTCCTCGTCTTCCCTTGGGAAATAGCGGGGACGCTTCCATTGACCGACGTTTTCGAAGACGGCCCTGTGGGCGATATGCCAGGTATGCATGGGCGTCACGCGGATTGGCTCGAAGAGTTCGCGGCGATTCCGGCCTGCCATCAACGCGAAGGGGACAGGCACATATGGCGGACGGTAGGTCGTGACGCCAACCGCGCCGACCGGTTGGCCGAGTTGGGTTGCGATAATCGCGCTCTCGTTGATTCCCGCGGTCTTTCCCTGGTCGCTGCCGGTGCCGATCGTGGTGAACCGCTTGATGTGCTCGACCGAGCGCATGCCCGTGCCGAGCGCCTGCTGGACGTCGGCGACCGTAGCGTCCCGCTCCAGGTCGACGAAGTGTGTCGACCAATCCCGGTCATCGCGGGGAATGACCCAGTAGGGCATGATGGCGCCCTGCCCGCGGCCGCCAAGATCGCCGCTGGCCGCGCCGACGACCTCAATGCCGGGGATCGGTGCCTCGGGGATGAAGCACGCGAGACCGTCGTCGTATCGAAGCCGCCCTTGCGCCTGGCTGAAGAGATGCAGCGTTGGATTGAAGCCGCCGGAGACGCAGAGCAAGTCGCATTCCACCTCGCGCCGCGGCCCGTCGTCGGTCAGAGGCGCGATGACGACAGCTCGAAGAGACCCCCCACCCCGACCCTCCCCCGCAAGGGGGGAGGGAGAATTAATTTCGCCAGAGGGGGAGGGAGATTCTGCGAGGGTGTCGACCACCGCCTCCCCAGCGCGGACGTCGATGACGCCTTCGAGGCGGATGCCAGCCCGCCGCAAATCGGCCTCTACAGTTTTCGTGCTGTCGTTATTGGTAAAGATGACGGCGCGCCGGCCCGGCGCGACCCCGTAGCGGTTTATGTAAGTCTGAACCGCCCCCGCGAGCATGATGCCCGGGCGGTCGTTGTTCGCGAAGACGAGCGGGCGCTGGTGCGCGCCGGTGGCGAGCACGACCTTCCGGGCGCGAACTTGCCACAGCCGCCCACCATCGGGCCGACGCTCCGCGATCAAGACCAGGTTCTGGCCGTAGAGTCCGAACGCCGTCGCGCGGGTAAGCAGGCGGACCTCGGGCATCGCCAACAATTCCGCGACCGTGCTGGCCAGCCAATCATTCCATCCGGCAGTGAGTAACCGTCCGCCCAACTCCACCTGCTCGTCGACCAGCATCACGCGATCTCCCGATCCGCCTGCCGCGAGCGCGGCGGTGAGTCCGGCGCGCCCGCCGCCGACCACCAGCACCTCGCAGTGCGCATGCACCCTGTCGAAACGTGCGGCATCTCGCTCGGCGACGGCTCGGCCCTTGCCGTTCAGGCCAACGGCTTCAAGGCCATCGACCAGTTCGACCTGCGTCGCGCGAAGCATTGGCTCGGGACCGATCTGGACCACCGCATTCGGTTCCTCGATGCCGGCGGTGAAGATGCCTCGTGCCCGGCCATACGTGACGCTGCGGGCGACCACCCGAGCGTCGTTCGCCAACAGAGCGGAAGCGAGCGTGTCGCCGGAGTAACCGCCGTACGACGCACCATTGAAGGTGAAGCGCAGTGGACGCGAGCGATCGATGCGGCCTCCCTGAGGCAAACGGCTCATCCCGAGCTGTCGGTCGCGGGCGTGATCTCGTGCGTCACCGTGTCGCGGTTGAGTTTGAACCAGCGGCGACAGCCGGCGGCATGCACCCAGCGTTCTTCCAGAGGTCCTTTCGGGTTCGGCCGGAAATAGAGGTAGCGCGCCCATGCGGCATCGTCGACCATCTGCGGGTCCGGCGGATAGCCCATCGGCACCGGGCCGCCGTACCGGAATTCGACCTCCTCGCGATCGCCGCACCAGGGGCAGGGGATGAGCATGGCTAGTGCGCCACGGCGGCGGCACCATGCTCGTCGATCAGCGCGCCGGTGGTGAAGCGCTCGAGCGTGAATGGCGCGTTGAGCGGGTGCGGCTGCCCGTTTGCGATCGTATGCGCATAGACCCAGCCGGCCGCCGGGGTGGCCTTGAACCCACCCGTCCCCCAGCCACAGTTGATGTAGAGGTTTTCGATCGGAGACAGCCCCAGGATCGGCGAGGCGTCCGGCGTGACGTCGACGATCCCGGCCCAGGTGCGAAGCACGTGCACCCGGCTGAAGATGGGGAAGAGCTCGAGGGCCGCGGCCGCCTGGTACTCGATCACATGGGGCGAGCCGCGCTGGGCGTACGAGTTGTAGGCGTCCATGCCGGCGCCCATCACGAGCTCTCCTTTGTGGGCCTGGCTCACATAGACGTGGATGTCGTTCGACAGCACGACGCAATTGAGGACGGGCTCGAGTAGCTCAGTAACCAGCGCCTGCAATGGGTAGCTCTGGATCGGCAGTTCCAGGCCGACCATGGCGGCGAGTATGGTGCTGTGCCCGGCCGCGCAGAGCGCGACCCTTCCGGCCGCGATCAGGCCGCGGTTCGTGTGTACCCCGACCGCCCGATCACCGTCCAGGTCAAAACCGGTGACCTCGCAGTTCTGGATCAGGTCGACGCCCAGCTCGTCCGCCTTGCGCGCGAAGGCCCAGGCCACATAGTCGTGCTTCGCGATCCCGCCACGACGCTGCAGCGTGGCGCCCATCACCGGATAGCGAACGTCGGGCTCGATGTTGACGATCGGACAGAACGCCTTGACCTCTTCCGGCGTCAACCACTCGGCGTCGATCCCGTTCAGCTGGTTGGCGCTGACCCGACGCCGTGCCTCGCGAACCTGGCCGAGGCTGTGGACCAGGCCGAGCACGCCGCGTTGGCTGAACAGAAGATCGTAGTCGAGGTCGGCCGACAGTCCTTCCCAGAGCTTGAGCGAGTACTCGTACATGGCTGCGCTCTCATCCCAGAGGTAGTTCGAGCGAATCACGGTCGTGTTCCGCGCCATGTTGCCGCCCGCCAACCAGCCGCGCTCCAGAACGGCGACGTTGGTGATGCCGTGGTTCTTCGCCAGGTAGTACGCGGTCGCCAGGCCGTGGCCGCCGCCGCCAATGATCACGACCTCGTATGAGCGTTTGGGCTCCGGGTTGCGCCAGAGCCGGTCAGGATGCAGCTGCGACTCGGCCATCACGCTCTGGCTCTATATATAAAGGTATGGCCGAAGCAGCCCCGGATTGGTGGCGGACCGGGTTCGGGCCGAGCTACCTGGCGCTGTACGACGGGTATCTCGCGGAGCGCACGAAGGTTGAGATCGATCAGCTCGAAGCGCTCCTTCGGTTGCAACCGCCGATGCGCATCCTTGATCTTCCCTGTGGTCAGGGCCGGCACGCCATCGAGCTCAGCCGGCGCGGCTACGACGTGACCGGTGTCGACCTGTCGCCGTATCTGCTGGGGGTGGCCAGGGAGCGCGCCCGAGCGAGCGGCGTCCGGGTGCGCTGGCGCTCCGGCGACATGCGCGAGCCGGTAGCCGGTGAGACCTTCGATGTCGTCCTCAACCTCTTCACCAGCTTTGGGTACTTCGAGGAGGAGGCTGACGACCAGCTGGTGCTGTCGGCGGCGGCACGCATGCTGAAGCCGGCCGGACGCTTCGTCTTGGAAGTGATCAACGGTGAGCGCACGATGGCCCGCTTCCAGGAGCGCGAGTGGTTTACCGTCGGGCAGGCGGCGGTCATCGAGCAGCGCACGCTCGACCGGTCCACCCGCCGGATGGTAGTCGAGCGGACGGTGAGCACGCCAGCCGAGACTGAGGTCAACGTTCACGCAGTCCGGCTCTACGGCGGGGACGAACTAGAGGGCATGCTGCGGGCCGCCGGGTTTGGTCGGGTCGACCTCTACGGCGATTGGAACGGCGAGCCCTTTACCCGGGAGAGCCGGCGGGTGCTGGCGGTCGGCTCTTCCAAATGAAAAGGGCGGGAGCCGAGCTCCCGCCCCTCAGCATCGTCAGTCGTTAGTCGAGTTCGTTATCCGTTTTGCACGGCGGGGGCGTTTCCTGAATGATCGTGATCTGAATCGTCTCCGTGATCGTGATCAGCACGGTCTGGCAGGTCACGGTAATCGTGCCAGTCGACTGACCATTACCCAGGGCGATGATCGCGATCGTGTTGAATTCGGCGAGCTCGTTCTCTTCGTCCTGCGGGGTCACGAACGTGAGATGCGCGAACCGGTCCTCGTCGCTCTTGATAGCAGCGACGAGCGGCGCGACGCTGCCATGGATCTGCGACTTGGCTTTGACCAGCTGTGTTTGCAGCTTGGCGGGCGCGAGCTTGGAGGCGGCCACGGTTTGCGTGACCTGCGTGGTGCAGCCGGACTCCGCGGTATTGAGCCTCAAGATCAGGTCATCGCCGGCCTTCTTGACGGCGCTGACCAGCACGATCTTCGAGTGCTCGTCCGCCGGTTGAATGATGGCCACCGTGTTGTGATCGTCGTGCGAGACGATGATCAGGGTCGTGGGGACAGCCGCGACGGTCAGCACGGTCACCGCGGTGACGGTGATGATGCGTTCGCTGATCCACGCGGTTAGGATCGTGAACATTACGATGAGACCTCCTCGAGGAGCGGGTCCTCTGGAAGGATGAACGCGCGATAGGGCGGCGCCATCGATGCCCGGGGCCGGCTGTGATCGCCTCGTTCCCCAGGCGGGCGGCGCTCGTGAGGAGGCTGCGACCCCCCACCCCGATCCTCCCCGTAAGAGGGGAGGGAGCTGTCCCGGAGGGGGCGGGAAGGCCGGTTCCGAACACAGACTTTATGTTGACGCCTAAACTGGGGCGCGATTATACTTCTGCCCAAACATGGGCTCCAGGCAGAGGGGGTGCAATCCAGTTGTCGGAGATCAAGGTCCGCGAGAACGAGACCTTCGAGAGTGCCCTTCGCCGCTTCAATAAGAAGATCAAGCAGAACGGCGTCCTCTCGGAAGTCCGCCGGCGTGAGCACTACGAAAAGCCCAGCGTAAAGCGCAAAAAGAAGATCGCAGCGGCGCGCAAGCGGCGGGCTCGTACCACGTAATCCGACCCGCCGTGAGGCGGGGCGATCCCCTGGTGAATAGATGAGGCAGCGCGGCTCCTCGGCGCTCGAACGACTCCGGCGGCGCGGGCGTCTCTTCGCGCGCGACCTCCGGCTCGGACACATCGGGGCCGGCCGGCGCTGGCCGCCCTACCTTCGTTCCGCGGCCATCACCCTGATCCTGGCGCTGGCGACGGCGCTGGTGGTGGCTCAGAACTTCCTCCCGAACCGGCTGAACCTTCGGGCGGGTGATGTCTCCAGCCAGGACGTCGTGTCGCAACGCTCGGTCCACTACGAGAGCCAGACCAAGCGCGACGAGGCGCGGGCTGCCGCCTCTGCGCAGGTGCCCGACCAGTTCGACGGGTCGATCAGCAGCCAGCAGCGACAGGCGATCGACACCCTGGCCACCAAGGTGGCCAGCCTCCGCGCGTCCTCGAGCTCAGGGCCCGACCGGTCGGCAGCGCTGAGCTTGCTGGAGCCGCAGCTGAGCGACGCTGAGCGCCAGTACCTCCTGCAGGCGGACGAGGGGACCGTCGCCACCGTTTTCAAGAGTGCCGGCGATATCCTGCAGCAGCTGGAGAGCAACGGGATCAAAGCCGACACCCTGAAGAGTGCCCAGGACACGGCGCAGACGCGCGCCGCAGCTCTGCACCTGGATGCGACGGGCGAGTCCGCCGTGGACACCCTGATCCGAGCGCACTTGAAGGTGAACTTCCTCCCGACGGAGACGACGCTCAAGCGACAGCAGGCGAGCGACGCGGTGCCCGCGATATTCGTCACGGTCGCGCAGGGCCAGACCATCATCCGCTACGGCGATCAGGTGACGCCGTTCCAGCTGGAAGAAGCCCAGGCGGTCGGCCTGCTGGCGCCCAAGACGGACTGGGCTCGCATCCTGGCCGTCTTCATGCTGGTCATCATCCTGTTCGCGGTCGCGCTGGGCTACCTGATGCAATTCCGGCCGGCGATCCTCCGTGATCCGCGGCAACTCGGCACCCTCGGAGGGTTGATGCTGGTGCTGCTGGTCATCGCCAAGCTGGTCGTCCCCATCAATCCCAACGCGCAGTATCTGGTGCCGATGGCCGCGGTTCCCCTCCTCGTCGCCGCGTTGATGGACACGGGGCTCGGCATCATCGTGGCCCTGGCGGTCGGGTTGCTGACCGGCATCATCGCCGACAATGTGCTCCCGCTGACGCTCGTCGGCTTCCTCGGTGGCGCGATCGGGGCGATCTATGTCCACCGACTGGAGCGGCTGGGCCAGTGGGTCACCGCCGGCATCCTGGTGGCCGGAGCCCAGTTCGTCACGCTGGTGTCGCTCTCGCTGATCGAGCGTCACCAATCGCTCGACGAGATTCTCGCGATCGGGGCGCTCGCACTGATCAGCGGCTTGCTCGCCGCCCTGATCGCGGCGGGATCGCTGACCTTCCTCGGGGAGATCACGCGGATCATCACCCCGATGAAGCTGCTCGAGTTGATGACCCCCAACAACCCGCTGCTCAAGCGGCTGATGGTGAGCGCGCCCGGCACCTACAACCATTCGATCGTCGCGGGCAACCTGGCGGAGGCGGCTGCCGAGGCGGTCGGTGCCAACCCGGTGCTGGCGCGAGTTGGCTGCTACTTCCATGACATCGGCAAGATCCGCCGGCCACATTTCTTTGTGGAGAACCAGGCGGATATCGGCAACATCCATGAGAACCTGTCGCCGACCACGAGCTCCGACATCCTCAATGCGCACGTCACCGAAGGCGTCGAGCTGCTCAAGCAGTATCACTTCCCGACCGCAATCCGGGAAATCGTGCAGCAGCACCAGGGGACGACGGTCAAGCGCTACTTCTACCGACAGGCGCTCGAGCAGGGCCTCGACGTTCGGGAGGACGACTTCCGCTATCCGGGTCCCCGACCGCGGTCCAAGGAGGCGGCTATCGTCATGATCGCCGACACCGTCGAGGCGTCCGCCCGCACCTTAAAGGATCGCAGCACCGAAGGGATTCGCGACCACGTGCACCGCATGATCCAGGGATTCATTCGTGACGGACAGCTCGATGAATGCGACCTCTCGTTCCGCGATCTTCACCTGGTGGAGGAGGCCATGACGAACATGGTCGTGAGCATCTACCACGCCCGGATCGAGTACCCTGCCGCGGCGGCTGAGGCTGCGACCGCCGGAGCGGCGGTCGATACATCCGGGGGCGGCCACGACGGCACGATCGACGCGCAGGACAAGACGATCCCCTTACCCCGGCCCTCGACGCGCCCGCGGCCGAGCCCGTCGTAGCAGCCGGCGAATTCAACCCGGCTGTGCGGAGGCGAGCCGGCGCAATGTTGGCCCCCTGATTTCGATATGTATTCCAGTGCTGCTTTCCGGCTCGGTCATTATGCTCGCCTACGTGGCAGCGGCGGCGGTAATCATCCCGGCCATCTCGATGATCGGCTTCGGCAAGGTTCCGCGGTTCCTTCGCCGTGGCGCGGACCCCGGCAAGGCGCGGACCCGGATGGAGGGAATCGGCCTGTTCTTGATCGGCGCCTTCATCCTGGCCGATGCCCTGGCGGCCGACCTCGGCCGCCGCTCGGACGTTCCCCAGGATTGGATCCTGCTGGTCTGGGTGCTGCTGGCGGCCGGCCTGATCGGGATCCGCTACCTCGCCGGGCGGGTCGACACCGGCTCTGGCAAACCGACCGCGTAGCCGCGCTGCCGCCCGGTTAGGATACTGGCGTGCTCATCGAGATGAGCCGCTGGGGTCCGGCATCACTGGCTTCGGGTGTGGATCTGGATGGACTCAAAAACGTGCTGGAGACCGGGGCACGGATGCTCGACCTTCCCGATCGGGCCGTGACGGTGTTGACCCTCACGGGCGACGAGCAGCTCCAGGAATACAATCGCCGCTATCGCGGACTCGATGAGCCGACCGACGTGCTCGCCTTCGCCGCGCAGGAGAAGCCGGTGGACGCGCGCTTTATGGCACCGCCGGGGACCGAGCACTGGCTGGGTGATATCGTGATCTCCCTGCCGCGTGCCCGCCAGCAGGCGCGCGAGGCCGGTCACCCGATGAATGACGAGGTGCGACTGCTGGCGGTGCACGGCTTTCTCCACCTGCTGGGCTATGACCACGCCGAAGCGGCCGACGAGACGGCAATGAACGCGCTCACCAACCGGATCCTGGCCGCCCCATGACACCGCGTTCCGACGCCGAGTTCGAAGCAGAGCGGATCGGCAGCCCGAGCCGAGCCCGCCACATCGACCTGCGGCGGACGCTCTATAGCTTCCGTCACGCCGGTCGTGGCTTCGCCTGGGCGCTATCGTCGCAAGCGAACTTGCGGGTGCATTTCCTGGCGGCCGTTGTCGTGCTCATCGGGGCCCTATTGCTTCGATTTTCCGTGCTCGAGTTCGTCGGCCTCGTCCTCTGCATCGCCATCGTGATCGCGGCGGAACTGTTCAATACGACGCTCGAAGTCCTGATCGATTACGCCTGGCCGGAGCACCACCCGATGATCGGACGGGCCAAGGACGTCGCGGCCGCCGCGGTGATGATGGCCGCGGCCGGTGCCGCGGTCGTTGGCATCCTGCTATTCGCGCGCCACCTGTTCCACCTGGGATGACCTCCCCCGTGGAGGTCGTCGCTGGAGCGCTGGACGCGCTGAAGGCGCGGGACTGGGAGGGCTTCGCCCGGCGGCTGCATCCCGAGGTGGTGCATCGGACGCCCGGAGTCCCGGAGCCGATTCTCGGGCGCGATGCGTTCGTGCTACTCAGCCGCCAGGCGGTGGCGCGGACGCCGGACGTCAGCTTCGACGTCGAACGGCTGGTCACGGAGGGTCAAACCGTGGTCGTGATCGGCGAGTGGACCTACACCGGCCCGGCCGGGAAAGTCCGCCAGCCGTCGGTCAGCGTCGTCGACGTGCGTGACGGATTGATCTGGCGGGACTTGGAGTACCTCGGCCTCGCGATCTGATCGACACCCCCCACCCTGACCCTCCCCCGCAAGGGGGAAGGGGAAAGAGGCGGCCGCGGCGCCAGTTACATTCCCGTGACGGCGCGGATCGCGGTCATCGACGACGAGGCCACCAACCGCTCCTACCTGCAGACGATCCTGGGTACCGCTGGCTTCGAGGTGCAGGTGGCCGCCGGTGGGAACGAAGGGGTGGCGCTGGTCGAGAAGGAGCGTCCCGACCTGGTGCTCGTCGACCTGATGATGCCGGAGCTCGACGGCTTCACGGTTTGCGAGCGGATCCGCAAGGGTCCCGCGGGTGCCGGGACGCAGATCGTCGTGCTCTCCGCACTGGACGCGGTCGACGCGAAGGTTCGGGCGCTCGAGCTCGGCGCCGACGACTATCTGGTGAAGCCGGTCGAGTCGCGTGAGCTGGTCACCCGCATCAAGGTGATGCTCGATCGCGCCGACCGCCTGCGGCAGCAGGGGTCGCAGGCGCGGGGCCGGCTGACCGTGGTCGCCGGCGCCAAGGGCGGAATCGGCACCAGCACCGTCGCCATCAACCTGGCCGCGTCGCAGGCTGCCGGCAAAGGCGCGGAAGCCGTCGTGCTGGCGGACCTGGCGGTACCCGTGGGGACGCTGGGCAGCATGCTGAACATCGAGGCGCCCGACCGGTGGGCATGGGGGGAGGTTCTCAACGACGGCGCGAGTGTCAGTCGTCTCTCGAGCTACTTGATGCGCAACCCGCAGGTTCCGTTCCGGTTACTTCCGGGCGTGCCTCGGGGATCACCCTACCGCGACGTCCGGCCCGAGGCGGTCAGCAGCTTTGCGACCTCGTTGCGCGGGTTGGCCGAGACGATCGTCGTCGACCTCGGGAACCAGCCGTCGCCGTTTGCGCCGCCGCTGCTCCGCGAGGCCGATGTGATTTGCATCGTGGTCGAGCCGGAAATCATCTGCGTCGACCTGACCGGGCCGTTCCTGGACCGGCTGCGAGCAACCGGCATCCTCAGCCATCGCATCCGGCTCGCGATTTCGAATCCGCATGGCAGCCTGCAGCTGAGTCGCACCGAGGTGGCGGCCGCGCTGAAGATGGAGGTGGCGGCGATGATCCTCTACCAGCGCGATGAGTTTTCGGCGGCGAGCAAGCGTCGCCTGCCGATCGTCGTGCAGCAGCCGCAGGGGCCGACTGCCGTGCAGTTCAAAGAATTGATGCAGGCGCTCGTCGCGGTCTGAACGCCGAGCATCAGCGACACCGAAGTAGACTGAAAACATTCGAGCCATTCCTTCTGCCGTAGAGCCGCGCCGTCGTGGCGTCTTGCAGGTTTCCGCCCTCCAGTACCCCGAATTCCGGCGCTATTTCGTCGGACAGGCGGTGTCCGTCGTGGGCACCTGGATGCAATCGGTGGCGGCCGCCTGGCTCGTGCTTCAGCTCTCCCACGACTCGGCCTTTGCCCTCGCGTTGTTCGGCGCCTTCAGCTACGCCCCGGTGCTCGTGTTCGGCCTTTACGCGGGGACGCTCGTCGACCGATTCGCGCATCGAGACGTCCTGCTGCTGACGCAGCTGGTCTCGCTGGTGGGCGCCGTCGTGTACGCCGTGCTCACGACCACGCACACCATCACGCTGCCGGTCGTCATGGTGCTTGCCGCGGCCCTGGGCGTGAACCAGGCCCTTTATTTCCCGGCGCGCCAGGCGACCGTGCTCGAGATGGTCGGTCGTGGCGAGCTCGCCAGCGCGGTCGCCCTCAACTCGATCGCCTTCAACCTCGCCCGCATCGTCGGCCCGGCCCTGGGAGGCATCGTGATCGCCGCCTTCGGCGTGGCCGCCTGCTTCTGGCTCAACGGCATCAGCTACCTGGGGGTGATCGCGGCGCTGCTGACGATTCGCCGTCGTCCCTTGACCGCCGGCCCGCCGCAGACCGCGATCGAGCTGATCGGCGAGGCCCTGCGGTACGTGGTGCGGACCCCATCCCTGGCCGGCCTCTTCCTACTGCTCTTCATCGCCGGCACCTTCGGTGCGAATTTCAACCTGGTGCTGCCGCTCTTGACCCGGGTGGTCCTGCATGCCAACGCGGATACCCTCGGCTATCTTTTCGCGGCGCAGGGTCTCGGGTCGTTGATTGGCGCCCTGACGATGACCCTCGCCGGCGGATTCCTGCTGGACCAGCGGCGAATCGTCATGGGTGCGCTGCTCTTCGCGGGCATGGAGCTCGCCTTCTTGATCGCCCCGGACTTTCCGCAGGCGATCCTGCTGCTGCTCGTCATCGGCTGGTCGTTTGCGGTCTATTCGATCGGCACCAACACCTTCGTGCAGCTACGCGCGCCCGACCGTATGCAGGGCCGCATGGTCAGCCTCTACTCCATGCTCTTCATCGGGGTGACGCCGATCGGCAACGTGTTCGCCGGCATCGTCGCGCACCTTTTCGGGCCGGCTGCCGCGGTCTGGCTTGGGGGCGCGCTCACCGCCGCCGGCGGCCTGGGCGTGCTCGCCTACTTCCTCACGAGACCCGATTGAACTCGGTCATGGCGCGGTCGAGGCCGTGCTCGACGGTGAAGAGGACGGCGTCGGCGGCCCGGACGACGATCGCGAAGACCTGAGCTCGCTCCTCCGGAGTAAACGGGCTCAAGACATAGTCGACCCCGTCGCCCGGGGGACGGCCGATGCCGACCCGGAATCGGATGAAGTCCTTCGTGCCAAACGACTCGATCACCGAGTCGATGCCGTGGTTGCCCGCTGAACTGCCGCCGGTGCGGATGCGCAGGCGGCCGAAGGGCAGGTCGAGGTCGTCATGAACGACCAGTGTGCGCTCCAGCGGGACGCTGTATTTGGCGCTGAGCGCCTTGGCCGCCAGACCCGATAGGTTCATCATCGTCTGCGGCTTGGCCAGCACCAGCTCGCGCTCGCCGAGCCGGATCCGCCCGGTCAGCGATTTGGCGGCACGGTCCCGGACCCGGGCGCCGTGGCGGCGCGCCAGCTCGTCGACCACCAGAAAGCCCATGTTGTGTCGCGACCGTTCGTATTCCCGGCCAGGGTTGCCCAGCCCGATCACGAGCCAGCGGTCGGATGTCGGCGGCGGCGTGGGTTTTCGGTGGAACATCGCCCCGTAGCGTAAAGCACTCAAAAGGGGACCCCCGCGGCGTCGTTGCATTTCTCGCCAGTCTTGGACGCCGTCCATCGTTGCGTCAGCCCCAGATCGGTTCGCGCCCTGTTGTGGGTGGCGGGCCTGCTCACGCTGCTGGTTGCCATCGCCGGCTGGGTGCTGCCAGCACAGCCCTACCAGGCGCCCTGGGCCTGGATCAGCTTCATCGGCATGTGCGTCGTCGACGACTTCCTGCTGGGCTCCAGGGAGGATGCCGGCTGGGGCGAACTCCCCAAGGTCACGCTGCTCGCCGCCATCATCGTGTTCCGCCGCCATCCCGAGATCACGGTGCTGGTGGCCCTGACCGCCGCGCCCCTCGGCAGCCTGCTCAAGGGTCAGACCTGGACGACGCAGCTGACGGCGACGGCTCAGTGGGTGATCGCCGCGGTCGTCGGGGCCGCGACCTTCCGGCTGGTCGGGTTCGGCGACACGCCTCACTTCATCGTCGCGACCGTAGCGCTGATGGCGGTGTACACCGTGCTGGGAGCGGTCCTCAGCGCCGTTATCGAGGCACGCCTGACCGCGACGGATTTCGGCAGCGCGCTACAGGTTCATCGCGTCGCCATCCCGCTGGGGGTGGCCGGCGCGCTGCTGGCGCTGGCCTGGCGCACCGCCTGGCTGCAGCCGGCTGCCCTGAAGGTGGCCGATGGTGCCCTGGTTACGGTCGCGGGCCTGTTCGCCGGGTACCTTCTCGGCGGCCGATCGAGCCGAGTGTTTGCCCCGGGCGTGCCCATCCCGGTCCGCCCGCTGGTGGCCGCCGCAGCCGTGCTGCTGCTCAGCGAGCTGACGCCGGCACCGCTCTCCTGGCTGCTCCCCCTCGGCCTGGCCGTGGTCGCCGGCATCTGGGCGGTCTGGCGACGGATCTATCCGGTCGCCTGCGGGGCCGTCGGCGCGTACTGCAATGAGATCGTTCGGGCGGCCAATGCCGGTCGCATGCCGGTGGAAGGCCACGGGGTGCTGGCGGAGCTCGGCAGCCGCGTGGACACATACGTCCTGGCCGGCCCGCACACGAACTTCGCCTGGTTGGATGACCGGTTCCAGCTTCCCGCGCCGTTTCCCGGCATCGTCAGCGCGGGCGACATTCTGATCGCGATTGGGATGGCGTGGCTGGTGGCGACGCTGATGTTGCGGCGTCAGCGCGCCGTCGCCGATGGTGCCATTGCGGGGTCCGGCGTGAGCGGGGTCGATGGCACCGCTGCGGGCGCCGCCGACGCCGCCGCTGCGGGCGCCGCCGACGCCGCCGCCGCGTAACCTCGTGTCAGGTAGGCCGCAAGGCCCTTGCATGAACTGGCCGCGCGTGGTTGCGTGGTTCGCACATGTGGATCTGGCTGCTGCTTCTCGCGCTCCTCGCTCCCGTTGCGACCGAGTCACGCCTTCCACTCACCGGCTCACAAGCCCAGCAGGTCGAGCTCTACGAGCTGGCCTGGCCGGCGCCGGCACTACCCCTCATCAGGGCTCGATCGGCCATTGTCCTGGATCTCGACAGCGGCGGGATCCTGTACCAGCTGGACGCGCACGGCCGCCACGCCCCCGCCAGCCTGACCAAGGTCGCCACCGCGTTGGTGGCGCTCGACTACGTGCGGCTCGACCAGATGGTCACGGTTCCCGTCTCGATCAACCAGCTTCCCTGGGACTCGACGCGGATGGGGCTGCGCGTTGGGGAGCAGTTGACCGTGCGCGAGCTGCTCTACGGTCTCTTCCTGAACTCAGGCAACGATGCCGCCATCACGCTGGCCGAGGCGGCCATGCCACGCGCGACCTTCGTCGCGCTGATGAACGCGAAGGCCGCGCAGCTGCGTATGATCGACACCCACTTCGTCAATCCCATCGGGCTCGACGACCCTGGCCACTACACCTCGGCGGCCGATCTGGCGAAGGCGGCGACCGAGCTGACCGCACGGTATCCAGAGGTGGCCGCGATGGCGGCGATCGCAAGACTGACGCTGCCGGCCACTGCCACGCATCACGCCTACAGCCTCTACAACTTGAATGAGCTGATCCGGACCTACCCCGGCGCCACCGGTCTGAAGACCGGATGGACGGGACATGCCGGCGGTTGCCTGATCGCCACGGCTACCCGAGACGGTCGCCATCTCCTGGTGGTGGTGATGGGGTCGCCGTCCGTCTTCGTCGAGGCTGCGACCTTACTCAACTATGGCTTCGCGATTCCCCCAGCCTGAGAACCTCACCGCGAACATTTTGTTTAACTGGCCTACCGGTTGGGGTTCAAGCCGCGGGATCGCGGCGTCCCGTCGCCGGGACAATCCAGGTGTGTCGCTAGATGACCTCCGAGCGCGATTGCCGATTTCGAGCTCGATAAGCGAGCCCCGGTGTGGAAAGGCGAGCGTGATTCGAGGCGCCCCGGGGACCGACCCGTTCGGCTCGCACCGGTACGCGTTGCCGGCGCCGCTGACGGCATCAGATTCGAAGCGTTTCAACGGGCGTAGCCGATGGTAAGCTGACCTGCGCACGCCCCGGCACGGTGCCGCGGGCGCATTTTTGCATGGTTGGAATTCGATGACACAGACCCTGCTCGAATTGATCGACCGCCTCCCGGCCCGCGGCCGGCTCGAGGCCTGGTGGAACGCGCCCATCGCCAGCCTCGACGCCCATGGGCTTCCCTCGAGCGCGCTTCCGGTGTTTGCCGCCTGGCTGGCGATGCGCGCCCGGCGGCCAGTACTCGCGCTCGTGCCCGACCCGGAAGGGTCGTTCCGGGAGGCGGGGGCCTGGTTCCGCGAGGATGTGCGTACCGCGGTATTCCCGGCGGTCGAGACCCTACCCTTTGATCGCCTCGCGCCGGATGAGGAAACCGTCCGGCGGCGGCTGGAGGCGATCGACGCGCTCGGCGTCAGCGAGCCGGTGGTCTGCTTCAGCTCCTGGGCGGCGATGACCCGGCCGACGCTGGCACCCGATGCGTTGCGACGCTGGAGCTTCACGCTGAGGCCGGGGGAGACCTACTCGCTCGATGACCTGATGCGCCGGCTGACGACCCTCGGATACCGGCGCGAGCCGCTGGTCCAGGGACGTGGCGAATTCAGCCTGCGTGGCGGCATCCTCGATTGCTTCCCGCCCGACCGGCGGCGCCCGATCCGCGCTGAGCTGTTCGGCGACGAGCTGGAGTCCCTGCGCGAGTTCGACGTGGAATCGCAGGGGTCGGTCGGCAGCATCGCCAGCGCGCGCATTCTTCCCGCGGCGGAAGTCGTCCTGACGCCCGAGGCCGTGGCCGCCGCCGAGCGGCCGCTCCACGAGCTCGACTTCAGTCGCGCCCTTCCGGAGGTGGCGGACCAATGGCTCGCCGACCTCGAGCGGGTGCGATCGGGCGCCTACTTCGACGGCATCGAAGGTTTCCAGGCCTACCTCGATCCGTCGCAGCCAACCCTCTTGCGCCACCTGCCGTCCGACGCCGTGATCCTGTCGATCGATGGGCGGCGATCTCTGGCCCAGGCGGAGCAGCGCGAGCAGGAACTGCAGGAGCTGGTCGCGGTCGAGATCGACCGCGGCGAGCTGCCACAGGGGCTGCGCTCCGGACTGGTGGCGATCAGCAGCTTGCGGCAGGCGGTCCTTGGGTGGCGGAGGCTCGAAGTGGCGAGAGGCGCCGAGCTGGGCTCGGTCGACCTCGGCTTTGAGCCGGTGGACGCCTACGCCGGCCGGATCGACGCCTTTTCCGACCGGGTGCGCCAGGACGCACGCGCCAAATCACGCGTGCTAATCGCGACCCAGCAGGAACGGCGGCTTCGCGAGCTGCTCGAAGATCGGGACGTCTACCCGGCGGGCGGCGTCTTTCTGTGGTCGCAGACGCCGCTGGCCCCGGGCCTGGTCGTCCTCGGAAACCAACCGGTGGCCCAAGGCTTCCGCATCCCATCGCAACAGTTGGAGGTCTATGGCGACACCGACCTCTTCGGTGGCTTGCGCCAGCGGGTCCGCCGTGGCGTGGTGCGCGCCCGCTCTGCCACCTGGGAGCTGGAGTTCGAGCCCGGCGACCTGGTCGTCCATGTCGACCACGGGATCGGGCGCTTCACCGGTATGCGACTGATGGGCGATGACGGACAGGAGCGCGAGTACATGCAGCTCGAGTACGCCGAGGGCGACAAGCTGTTCGTGCCGGTCGAGCATCTCGAGCGGGTCCAGAAGTATGTCGGCGGTGGCGATGCGGCGCCCAGGTTGCAGCGCCTGGGTTCGGGCGAGTGGGACCGGGCGAAGCGCAAAGTGCGCGAGTCCGTGGAAGAAGTCGCGCGTGACCTGCTCGATCTGTATTCGAAGCGGCAGCTGGTCGAGGGCCACGCCTTTTCGGAAGACGGACCCTGGCAGCAGGAGCTCGAACAGTCCTTCACCTACGACGAGACGCCCGACCAGATCCGCGTGATGCAGGAGATCAAGGCCGACATGGAGGACTCCCGGCCGATGGACCGGCTCCTCTGCGGTGACGTCGGCTTTGGGAAGACGGAGCTGGCGGTGCGCGCCGCCTTCAAAGCCGTGATGGACGGCAGGCAGGTGGCGATCCTCGTGCCGACCACGGTGCTCGCCCAGCAGCATTTCCTGACCTTTCTCGAGCGCTTTCAGCCCTTCCCGGTCACGGTGGATATGCTCTCCCGGTTCCGCTCGGATGCCGAGGCGGCCGACATCCTGCGCCGGTTGCAGACCGGCGAGGTCGACGTGGTGATCGGCACCCACCGCCTGCTCCAAAAAGATGTGCACTTCAAGGACCTCGGCCTCGTGATTCTGGACGAGGAGCAACGCTTCGGCGTGATGCAGAAGGAGAAGCTCAAGCAGCTACGCGCCTCGGTTGACGTGCTCTCGCTCTCGGCGACGCCGATTCCGCGCACGCTGCACATGGCGCTTGCCGGCATCCGCGATCTCTCCGTCATCCAGACGCCGCCGGAGGAGCGCCTGCCGATCAAAACCTTCGTGACCGCGGACAACGACGACCTGATCAAGGAAGTCATCCAGCGCGAGCTGCAACGGGGCGGGCAAGTCTTCTACGTCTACAACCGGGTACAGACGATCAAGAAGGCCGAGGAGCGAGTGAAGCGACTCGTGCCACAGGCGCGGGTGGTCGTCGGCCATGGGCAGATGCCGGAGACGACGCTCGCCGACGTGATGGTGAGGTTCGTCAAGGGCGAGGCGGATGTGCTCGTCTGCTCGACCATCATCGAGTCAGGCCTCGACATCCCCAACGCGAACACGATCGTCGTCGTCGACGCTCACCGGATGGGTCTCGCGCAGCTTTACCAGCTGCGTGGACGGGTGGGTCGCGCCGGGCAGCGCGCCTACGCCTATTTTCTCTACAACCCGTTGAAGTCGCATTCGGAGAATGCGGACAAGCGACTCGATGTCATCGCCGAGCTGCACGACCTGGGCTCCGGGTTCAAGCTGGCGCTCAAGGACCTCGAAATTCGGGGCGCCGGGAACTTGCTGGGGGTCGAGCAGCATGGCGCGATCGCGGCGGTCGGGCTGGAGCTCTATAACTCGATGCTTCGCGATGCGGTCGAGTCGCAGAAAACCGGGACACCGATCGAGATGCCCGCGGGGCTCACGCTCGATCTGCCGCTGGAACACTTCTTACCGCGCGAGTACGTGCCCGATGAGAAGCTCCGTTTGCAGGTCTACCACGATCTCGCCGCGGTTGACGACGAGGAGCGACTCGCGGCGGCCGAGCGCAACCTGGTGGACCGCTTCGGCAAGCTCCCGTCGCCGGTGCGCAACCTTCTGTATGCGTTACGCGTCAAGCTGCTGGCCCGTGCCGCCGGGGTGACCGCCGTCGAGAGCGACGGCGATTGGCTGGTGATGCGGCTGCCGGTTGGCTGGAACGGGGACGAGCGCCGACTCGAGTCGCAGTTTCGGTCGATCCTTTATGTGCGGTTCGGCAAGGTCCGGATCTCCATCACGCAGGCCGGCGCGCAATGGAAGGACCGCCTGATCGACGTGCTGGGCGAGATCGAACGACTCGGACGAGTCGCGCTCGCCGTCTAGCAGGGTGTTGAAAAAGGTTGGTTCACTGGCGTCGTGCAGGCCATAGAATGCAGGCAACTCTTCCTGGAGGTTCTTGCATGCGTGGTAGCCCACTCCAGCAGGTGACGATGCTCAGC
>Ga0070697_100000006_pt1 | contig 226483 bp, 216 predicted proteins | sample KBSK1501metaG_FD_65475 | JGI IMG/M metagenome (GOLD analysis project Ga0070697, IMG submission 65475) | Corn, switchgrass and miscanthus rhizosphere microbial communities from Kellogg Biological Station, Michigan, USA - KBS K1-50-1 metaG | ecosystem: Host-associated > Plants > Roots >...
ATGGAGATACCTGACGAGGACGCTGAAAAGATCCAGACCGTCGGTGCCGCGTGGGACTACGTTCAAGAAAAGCTCGGAATCACCACCTGAACTAGAGCCCACGCCGACCGACGACCCCATCCAGAAGCTTCAGCGCACGCTCCGCGTTCGCTTTCATGAGGCTGCCCTGCTCCGGCAGGCATTGACCCACCGTTCCTACAACAACGAGCATCCGGAACGGGGTAGCGCGGACAACGAGCGCCTCGAGTATCTGGGTGACGCCGTGCTCGAGCTGATCGCCGCGGAGCACCTCTATCACACCTACGCCACCTCAGACGAAGGGGAGCTCACCCGCCTGCGTGCCTCGGTCGTCAATACCAAAAGCCTGGCACGCCTCGCCTCGCGCCTCAGCCTCGGCGACTACTTGCTGTTGGGAAAGGGGGCCCACAAGACGGGGGCGCGGTCGCTGCAATCGATCCTGGCCAACACCTTCGAGGCAGTGATCGGGGCGATCTTCCTCGACCAGGGGTACCGCGCCGCCTATCGCTTGTTCAGTCGCAGCCTGATCGATGTACAAGCCTGGCCGGACGACAACTACAAGGGCCGTCTACAGGAAGTCAGCCAGGAGCGGTTCCTGACGACCCCGCAGTACGAGATCGTCAGCGCCTCGGGCCCCGGGCATCGGCGGGAGTACACCGCCGAGGTCAGCTTCGGTGACGGCGTCCGCGGCAAAGGACAGGGGCGCACGAAGCGCGCGGCCGAGCAGATGGCGGCGCGCGAAGCGCTGGCGACGCTCGGCGCACTCGACCATCCGCCCGCGACGGACGAAGTCCTGGAAGCCGTTGCCGCGCACGAGGCTCGCCGCTCGCCGACGAACTAACTCCGCCGGGCGCGCCAATGGCGGGTCCCGGATTTATTGGGTTTCCGGCACGGGTCAAGTCGAATCTATCGGTGGCCTGTAGGCGGTGTGACCGAAAAACGAGTGCCAAAATTCAGACAAAGATGGCGCCGTGGGGGATGAGACGCCCGGGCCGCCTGGGATTGATCAGGCTAACGCCCTGGCCGAGGCGCAAGGTGTTTCGCAGCCGCCTTTTGCCGCCAGATCGCGAGGCGCTGAAGCGCGCGTAACGAGGCAGCGAGGGAGCCGCTGGCGGGTGGCTCGGTTGAGAGCATTGCCTTCTGGCACGGGGGCGTGCTCTAATACTGGGCGTGACCCGCGCCGTGGTCCATGCTTACGTCACTCATGGGCGCGAGAACCCAGCCATGTCTTTAGCCGGGATCCCGGCTCGATTGTTTAGCCCGTGCATTTGAAGTCACTGCGGCTGCAAGGGTTCAAGACCTTTGCGCGCCGCACCGAGCTGCCATTCAGCCGGGGCATCACCGCGATCGTCGGTCCCAACGGGAGCGGCAAGTCCAACCTCGTCGACGCCATCCGCTGGGCTCTCGGCGAGCGCAATGCGCGCGGGCTGCGCGGCCAGCGAATGGAGGACGTCATCTATTCCGGCGGTCCGGGCAAGTCGGCGGTCGGCATGGCCGAGGTCATGCTCACGATCGACAACGCGGACCAGCGGCTCGACGTCGAGTTCAGCGAAATCGAAGTCGCCCGCCGTCTCTACCGCTCGGGTGAGAGCGAGTACCTGATCAACGGGGCGCGGACGCGACTGAAAGACCTCGACGCGCTGCTGGCCAGCACCGGCCTGCGCCAGGACGGCTACGCGGTGACGGCGCAGAACGATATCGACTTCGTCATCCAGGCCGCGCCGGCACTGCGCCGCGAGCTGATCGAAGAAGCCGCCGGCGTCCGGCGCCTCCGCGACCAGCGGCAGGAGGCGATCAACCGCCTGGCGGAGGCGGATCGGGACATGCGGCGAGCGCGGGACATTCTCAATGAACTCAGTCCCCGCGCCGAGGAGCTGCGACGACAGGCCGCTGCGGCCGAGGAATACAGCAAGGCGGCGGATGCCCTCAAGACGTTGCAGGGTAGCCTGGCTCGCGATGCCTGGCGCAAGGCGATGGTCCAGTTACGGAAAGCCCTGGCACGCCAGCAGGCGACGGGCCACAAGCGGACGGCGGCCACGCAGACCCTCGCCGAGTTCGAACCGCTCTACGCGGAGCATCGGTCGGCGCTGCTGGCTGCCCGCGAGGCGCGCTGGCGCCACCAGGAGGCGGTGGCGGACGTGCGCCTCCAGCTGGCCGAGACCCAGCACCAGGCGCGCATCGCCCAGGAGCGCAATGCGGCGGCCATTCAGGCCCTGGAAGCACTGCAGCGCGAGCTGGAACGCCTGTACGCCTCCGCAGAAGCCGGCAGGCGTGTCGTGGAGGGGCTTGCCCGCGCGGTCGAGCGCGCCCGGGTCGAGCTCGAGGCGGCCAACGCCGCGCTCCAGGCGGCTGCTGACGGCGAGCGTGCCGCGCGCGAGGCCCAGGCGGCACTCGAGGCTGAGCGGATCGGACGGCAGCAGCAGCGCCACGACGTCCAGCGGGAAACCGCCTCGATCGAGGCGGAGCTTCGCCAGCTGGAGGGTCGGCGGCAGTTTCTGACCGAACAGCAACAACAGGCGCGGACCCAACTGGAGGCCTGGTCGGTCCGGCACGGCACCCAAACCAACGAGTTCGAACGGCGGCGCCGCATCACGGAGACGGCCACACGGGAGCTTCACGACGTGAGCCAGGCGATGGCGTCCATCGAGCAGCGCATGGGCGAGACCGAGGCTGCGCTGGAGCCGTTGCGGAAGGCGGTCGTGGAGCATGAAGCGGCGCTGCGGGCACTGGAGGCAGAACTCGGCGCTCTAAGGACGCTGTTGGACGGTGCCCAGCGCCACGGCCCGATGCGAAGTGACGATAACTGGGAACGCCTGCTCGAGCTGATCGAGGTCGAGCCAGTTCATCGCGTGGCGGTCGAGGCCGCGCTGGAGGGGTGGTTGCACGGTTGGGTGGCGCGCGATCGAGGTCGCTTCGACAGCGCGGCCGCGGCCGTGGCCGGCACCGAGGATGCCCGCGACACGCTCCTCTACGCGCAGGATGACGACTCGCCGGCGTCGGTGCCGGACGGATTGCTGTCCGTGGTTGACCTCGTGCGCGTGCCCGAGCACGCGGGACGGCTCCTGGCCCATCTGCTTCGCGGCGTGGTGCTGGTCGCCGACCGCTCGGACGGCGCTCGCGTCGTGGAACACCATCCAGACCTGCGGGCCGTGACTTCCAGCGGCGAGATCATCACCACGGTCTCGTATCGAGGCGGAAAGGCGGCGGACGCGCTCCTCGAGGTCCAGGCCAGGATTCGAGACGCCGAACAGGCTCTCGATCGCGAGCGGCAGGCCGCGCTTGAGGCCGCCGAGGACGTCGAGCGCTGTGCCGCCGAGCGAGCAGCGCTCACTGCCGAGCGCCAGGCCACTCTTGCCCGGGTCGATGGAGCTCGCACCGCGGCGGCGGAGGCGGCGGGCGGGCTGGCCGCCGCGACCGAAGCGCTCCAGCGAGAGAACCAGCAGGAAGGGCAACTGCAGCAGCAGCTGACTCGGATCGGCGGGCTGCTGGAGCAGGCCGAGCACCTGCAGGTCGACACGCTGGACCGCCAGCGTGCCCTGGGCAATGCGGAAGTGACGGCGAACCACGAACTCGACGCGCTCGATCAACGGGTCCTCGAGGCGGCGGCCGCGCTCCGCAAGCTGGTCGAGGAGCGCCAGGAGACTGAACTGCGGGCGGCGCTGGCGCGCCAGCGGTCGGATGACCTGGTTCGCCAGCTCGAGCGCGCCCAGCAGGTACTTCGATCGCATGCTGATGAGCTGGCCCAGCGTCGGGCTGCGGAGGTGGAGCTGGCGGTGCAGCCCGCCCTGATCAATGAGGAACGCCGGCAATGGCTCGACCGCTCCGAGGGGCTGCGCGCCGAGCTTGGCGCCCTCGAGTCGACGCAGCTCCCGGATGGCGAAACACTGGCGGCGTTGGAGGCGCAGCTTCGAGCGGATGAACAGCACAACGTCACCCTGCAAGTCGAGCTCGCCCATGCCGATGACGCCTGGACGGCATCGGTCGCCGACCACGAGGCGGCTCAGGCCGAAGTTGACCGGTGCGCGCTGGCGCTGCGCGACGGTGGCCAGGAAATCGAGGACGACATCGAGGCGATCGAGGAGGTCGATTGGCAGAAGACGGAGCGGGAGGTCTCGCGTTTGCAGCGACGCCTCGATGCGATGGGCGCCGTCAACCTGCTGGCGCCCGAGGAGTATGCGCACGTGCGTGACCGCTGCGACAGCCTCGGTGCGCAGCTGGGCGACCTCGAAGCCGCGGCGGCGCAGCTCAACGAGCTGCGGCAACGGCTGGAAGAGGAGATCGATACCCGGTTCCGCACCGTCTTCCAATCGGTGGCGGTCAACTTCCAGGAATTCTTCGCTGATCTGTTCGAGGGTGGCCGGGCGACGCTGCGGCTCGAGGCGCCGCCGGAGGGTAACCCCCTGGATGATGGCGTCGAGATCCTGGCGCAAACGCCCGGCAAGCGCCTGCAACCGCTGACGCTGCTGTCCGGTGGCGAGCGGGCGCTCACGGCGTTGGCGTTCCTGTTCGCCCTGCAGGCCGTCAACCCGAGCCCGTTCTATGTCCTGGATGAGGTCGACGCCGCGCTCGACGACGCCAACGTGGTCCGCTTCAACCGGGTGTTGCAACGACTCGCCATCGACCAGCAATTCCTGATCGTGACGCACAATCACTCGACGATGGCGCAGGCCGAGGTGTTGTATGGCGTCACCCTGGGCGAGCATGGGATCTCGCGCATCGTGTCCGTCCTTCTGCACCAGGACGCCCTGATCCCGGCTGGTGAACGCTCCGCCTAAGCCGGATGACACGGCGGCCACCGAGCGCCAGGGATTCTGGAAACGCTTTTCGAAAAGCCTTGTAGCCGGTCGCCAGGCCTACGTCGCCGACCTCAAGGAAGTCTTCGGCCGCCCAGCGCTCGATGCCGCGTTCTGGGACGATCTCGAAGCGACGTTGATCGCCTCCGACGTCGGCGTACCCACCACCGACCGGGTGGTCGGGGACCTGCGCCGGCAGGCGGCCGGCGCCCACCTGCGCTCGCCCGCCGATGCGCTCCGATACCTGAAGGCAGACCTGGCCGGGCAGATGGCCGGGCGGCCGCGTGGCCTCAACCTCGACGGTGCGCCGGCGGTCGTGCTGGTCGTCGGTGTCAACGGCTCGGGCAAGACGACGACGATTGGGAAGCTAGCCCACCTGCTGCGGCGGGAAGGCCGCCGCCCGCTGCTGGCCGCGGCCGACACCTATCGGGCCGCGGCCATCGAACAACTGCGGCTGTGGGGAGAGCGGGCCCAGGTCGAGGTCGTCGCCCACCGACCGGGCTCCGACCCTGGGGCGGTCGCCTTTGATGGCGTGCAGGCGGCGCGGGCGCGCGGCGCCGATCCCGTCATCATCGATACCGCTGGCCGGCTGCATACCCGCACCGACTTGATGGAGGAGCTGCGCAAGGTCCGGCGGGTGCTGCAGCGGCTCGATCCCCAGTCGCCGCAAGAGGTGCTCGCCGTGCTCGACGCGCACGTCGGGCAGAATTCGGCGCAGCAGGTCAAGGTGTTCCAGGAGGCTATCGGTCTCACCGGGCTCGCGGTCACCAAAATGGATGGCAGCGCTCGGGCGGGCATTGTGCTTAGTATCGAAGCTGAGCTTTCAGTCCCGGTGAAGCTCGTCGGCATCGGCGAGGGCCTCGACGACTTGAACCGATTCGATCCCGAGCAATACCTGGATGCGCTATTGCGGATGGAGGAGTTCGGATGAATCCTGAAGAGAATTCGAAGGCGTTCGTCAAGCTGGTGACGGCCAACGGGCTGTCGGAGGCCGACGTCTGGAAAGCGGTCCTGGAGGCCTCCGGCATCCAGGTTTTTCTGCGGCACGAGGCGATGGCCGCCGTGATACCCGAGACGGCCGGAGAGATCGCCGCTGTCGACCTCTGGGTATCGCGCGAGCAAGCCGCCGAGGCGCTCGAGATCCTGCAGGACGAGCGCGTCGAGCCGGCCGACGAGGACGAACCGGGCTGACGCTCGTCATCGTTGCGGTGCTGGTTGGCGTGATCGGCTTGATGGCGCTGGCGGCCGTCGTGCTGGGTATCCTCTGGCTGCTGCAATTCGTCCTGCGGAACGAGGAGAAGGGCACCCGCGGCGGCTGAAGGTAGCCCCCACCATGGCCCTCCCGCGGAGGGGGAGTGAAATCGAACCGTATACTGTCAAGGCTAAATGCTTGACAGAGCCCGCCGGCGCCAGCGACAGCTGCGCCTCCTCGACCTCTACGGCAGGCTGCTGACCGACCATCAGCGCCGCATCCTGCACCTCGTCTGGGAGCTCGACTGGTCCTACGGCGAGATCGCGCAGCGCGAAGGCGTGTCGCGGACCGCGGTCTACGACGTCGTGCGACGAACCATGTCGAACCTCGACGACTACGAGCACAAGCTCGGACTTTTGCGAGCCCAGCGTGTTTGAGTCCCTGACGGAGCGCCTCGACCAGGCGCTCAAGAAGCTCACCGGGCGGGGCAAGCTCAGTGAGGCCGACGTCGATGCGGGGCTCCGGGAGGTGCGGCTTGCGTTGCTGGAGGCCGATGTCAACTACAAGGTGGTCAAGGACTTCGTTTCAAACATCCGGACGCGGGCCCTGGGCGCCGAGGTGATGGACAGCCTGAACCCGGGACAGCAGCTGGTCAAGATCGTCGACCAGGAACTGGTCCGCTTGCTCGGCGACCGGGTGCCGATGACCTATGCGCCTTCGCCACCCACGGTGATCGTGCTCGCCGGCCTGCAGGGGTCGGGCAAGACGACGACCGCCGGCAAGCTCGCGCTGTTCGTCCGTCGCGAAGGTCACCGGCCGCTGCTGGTGTCGACCGACGTGCGCCGCCCTGCGGCGATGGAGCAGCTCGAGGTGCTGGCTAAGAGCATCAACGCACCGGCCTACGCGCCGCGAGGTCGTGACCCGGCGACGATGGCACGTGAGTCGCTCGTCGAAGCGCGACGCGTGAATACCGATGTCATCATCATCGATACCGCGGGCCGGTTGCAGGTAGATGAGGATTTGCTCGCCGAGCTCAAGCGGATCACCGACGGGGTCCCGGCACGACACCGGCTCCTGGTGCTCGATGCGATGACGGGCCAGCAGGCGGTCAACGTCACGACCGCCTTCCAGCAGACCATCTCGCTGACCGGCGCGATCCTGACCAAGCTGGACGGCGACGCGCGGGGCGGTGCGGCGCTCTCGCTGCGCGCCGTGACCCAGTGTCCCATTCAATTCGTCGGCGTGGGTGAAAAGCTTACCGATCTCGAGATCTTCCATCCGGATCGAATGGCGTCGCGCATCCTCGGGATGGGCGACGTGCTGACGTTGATCGAGAAAGCGCAGGATCACGTCGACGCGTCGCAGGCGAAGGAGATGGAGAAGAAGCTGCGCGCCGGCCGTCTCACGCTGACCGACTTCATGGAGCAGCTGAAGCAGGTGAAGCAGATGGGCCCGTTGGAGGGCATCATCGGCATGCTGCCGGGCGCTGGGAAGATCAAGAACCTGGCCGGCGCGCTGCCCGGCGACGACCAGCTCAAGGAGATGGAGGCGATCATCCTGTCGATGACGCCGCTGGAGCGAGAGCGGCCCGAGGCGATCGACGGCAGCCGCCGTCGCCGCATCGCGCGCGGCGCCGGGACCGACATCGCAGCGGTGAACCGGCTGCTCAAGGGCTTTCAGCAGATGCAGCAGATGATGAAACAGATGGGGAAGGGAAAGCGAGTCAGGGGATTACCCATCGATCCCGCTCAACTTTTGAAAGGCTAGGAGGTCTTAATTTGTCGGTAAAGATTCGACTGCGGCGGATCGGCGCAAAGAAGCATCCGTTTTATCGCCTGGTGGTGGCGGATACGCGATCCCCACGCGATGGCAAGTTCATCGAGATCCTCGGCACCTTCGACCCGATGACGGAGCCAGTGCGGCTCAACCTCGACCAGGACAAGATCAAGGCCTGGCTGCAGAAGGGCGCGCGCCCGTCGGATACGGCCCGGGCGCTTTTGATCGACCAGGGGCTGTTGCCCAAGGAATCGGCGAAGAAGCGACCGACGAAGCCGCCAAAAGCCGCCACCCCGCCGGCTGCGGCCGCCACCGCCCCTGAGAGGGCCTGACGATGCATGACTACACCGACCTGGTCAGCTACATCATCAAGGCGATGGTGTCGAAGCCGGACGACGTGCGTGTGGCCATGGTCGAAGGTGAGCGCACCGACCGCGTCGAGGTGACCCTCGCGAACGAGGATGTCGGCAAAGTGATCGGCCGAGGCGGGCGAAACATCGATGCCATCCGCGCGGTGGTGCGGGCCGCCGCCTTGAAAAACCACGATCGCGTGATGGTCGAGATCGTGTGACGACGCAACCGGAACCCGACCTCCGGATCGGCCGGGTCCTCAAGGCCCACGGCGTCAAGGGTGCGTTGCGGGTCGAGCTCCTCACCGACTTTCCCGATCGATTCGCGCCGGGCCGCGAGGTGGAGGTGGGTGGCCGCCGGCTGCGGGTCGTCCGGTCCGACGGGCAGGACGGCAGTCTGCTGGTCACGTTCGACGGCGTCGACGATCGCACGGCGGCGGAGCAGCTCATCGGCGTCTACTGCACGGTGCCCCTGGGAGAGGCACGGGCGCTGCCCCCCGACCGCTACTACCACTTCCAACTGGTGGGCTTGACGGTGTTCGATATCGGTCGAGCCCGCGAGCTGGGCCGGGTGGCGGAGGTGCTGACCTATGCGGCGAACGACGTCTTACGCGTCACGGACGGGAGTCACGAGGTCTTGATCCCTATGGTCCGCAGTGTCGTGCGCTCGATTACGCCGTCTGAGGGCCGCATCACCGTCGAGTTACCCGACGAGGCAGAGGCGTGAACATCGAGGTCCTGACCCTCTTGCCCGAGCTGTTCCCTGGTCCGCTGAGCTCGGGCGTGACCGGCCGCGGGCTGGCCGCCGGGCTGGTAACCCTGCGTATTCACAACCTGCGCGATTACACCCACGATCGGCACCGCCAGGTCGACGACATTCCCTACGGCGGTGGCGCCGGGATGGTGCTCAAGCCAGAGCCCATCTTCGAAGCGGTCAGGGCGCGCGCCGGTACAGGACCGGTGATTCTACTGAGCCCCCAGGGTGAGCGTCTCAACCAGGCACTGGTGCGCGAGCTGGCTGGCCATCCCGAGTTCTACCTGATCTGCGGTCGCTACGAGGGGGTTGACGAGCGGGTCGGCGCTCACCTGGTCGACCGGGAGATCTCCATCGGCGATTACGTTCTCACCGGCGGCGAGCTCGCGGCGATGGTGCTCATCGACGCGGTGAGCCGGCTGGTGACCGGTGTCCTCGGCTCCGAGGAATCGCCCAAAGACGAGTCGTTCGCTGAGCAGCTGCTGGAGTATCCGCACTACACGCGGCCCGCAGTCTTCGAGGGCCACGGGGTTCCTGAGGTGCTGCTCTCCGGTCATCACGCCGAGATCGAACGCTGGCGTCGTGCGCAGGCCGCCGAGCGGACGCGTCGTCGCCGTCCCGATCTGCTCGACGGACAGCCAGGCTAGGGCACGCCGGGCCGGGTGGTATCCTTGTACGCCGTGTCCAACGTCATCAACCTCCTCGAGGCCGAGGCCCAGCGCAAGAAGGTCCCCACCTTGATCCCCGGCGACACCGTCAAGGTGCACGCGAAGGTCGTCGAGGGCACCCGCGAGCGGATCCAGATCTTCGAAGGCATCGTGATCGGCTGCCGCGGCAGCGGTGTGAAGGAGATCTTCACCGTCCGCCGCATCGCTCACGGCGTCGGGGTGGAGCGTAGCTTCCTGCTGCACTCACCGCGCATCGACCGGATCGACGTGGTTCGGCATGGCAAGGTGCGGCGGGCCAAGCTGTATTACCTGCGAGGAAGAGTCGGGAAGAGCGCCCGCATTCGGGAGAAGCGTCAAGCCGTTGCCAGTACTGCCGTCCCCGCCGACAGCGAAACCGAAGCCGGCACCGAAACGCCAGAAACGGCCGAAAGCTGACCGGGACCTCTGGGTCTTCGAGCGGCAGGCCTTCGGGCTGGGTTACGCGACGGTCGCGGGCGTCGACGAGGCGGGCCGCGGGCCCTGGGCCGGTCCGGTGGTCGCCGGTGCGGCGATCATGCGGCCCTATTTCCACTGCGAAGGGATCGACGACTCCAAACTCCTGACCGCCGAGGAACGTGACCACTATTACGGGTGCATCCTCGAGGGCGCTGAGGCCTGGGGTGTGGGCATCGTGGAGGTCGACGAAATCGACCGGGTCGGCGTGGCTCGGGGCGCTCGCTGGGCGATGGCCATCGCGCTCCAGCAGTTGGGGCGGGCGGTTGATTACCTGCTGGTCGATGGCTTCCTGCTGCCCGAGGCCCTGGTGCCGCAGCTGCCAATCGTGAAGGGCGACCGCCGCTCGATCTCGGTCATGTGCGGCGGCATTCTGGCGAAGGTTACCCGCGACCGGCTGATGATGGGGATCGCTGAAAAGTTCCCCGGCTATGGCTTCGAGGCGCACAAGGGCTACCCAACGCCTGAGCACCTGACCGCGATGGACCGGCACGGTCTGACACCGCTGCACCGCCGGTCGTTCATCTCGATCCGGACGCGCGCCGAGCTAGAAGCTGCCGCTTATGCCAGTCAATCCGCTTGGGGTTAGCGGCGAGGCGCTGGCCGAGGACCACCTTCGTGGCCTCGGCTACCAGGTCGTTGACCGGGATGTGCGGACGCCGCTCGGCCAGCTGGACCTGGTGGCGATGGACGGCAGGACCCTGGTTTTCGTTGAGGTCAAGACCCGAGCCGGCCATGGCTTCGGCCTGCCGCAGGAGGCGGTCGACGCAAAAAAGATCCGAAAACTGCGCCAGCTGGGCCTGTACTACTTAAAGATGCACCCGTTTCGCGGGACGGTCCGCTTCGACGTGGTCGGTCTAACCCTTTCGGACGGCCGCTTGACCAAGGTCGATCACATCAAGAACGCGATCGACTAGCGCCGGCTGCCGCGACGGTGAACTTTTCGTCATCTTTCACGTCATCACTGGATGAGCCGCATCGGTCTGTGCGCTTGCCTGGTCCTGCTGCTGGCGGCGTGTGGCCCGGCCTCGCAAGCGACTCCGTCGGCGCTCCAGGCTCATCCGACGCTTGTCCTGACCAAGTCAGACTTTGGCCACACAGTCCAGGTGCGAGTGGGTCAGAGCGTCGAAGTTGATTTCCCTGGCTGGACGCTCTTTTCTCGCCCACCGGAGGTTCTGCGGCCGGTGGCGGCGCCCCAACCGGTCAATGGTCGCCGGACGTTCAAGGCCATCGGGTCCGGCAGTCAGCTGATCACCGCGGTGGAGCAACAGCGGTTCGTGCCCTGCAAGTTCGAATGCAATCAACCGGTCCCCCGATCTGGACACTTCATGGTGATCGTCGTCCCGGCCGACCAGTCCTTCGACGTCCCTGTGAGCGAGATCGACAGTGGCAGGATCTTTCTGCTGGCACCTGGTCAGAGGGTCATAGCTGCGATTCCGTACGCCGCCCTGATTGACTCGGATCCCACGGTGCTCGTCCCCGATCCGCTTCGAAACGAGAACTCGCTATCGATGCTGACCGCACAAAGGCCGGGCCGGGTACGGCTGTCCGGCAGTGGCGACTTTCGGCCAAGACTTTCTGGCGGAGACTTTCGCGTTACCCTGCTCGTGAAACCGGCCAGCTCGCTCTACGACGTCGTCGCGTCCGAGCGCGATGGTGGCAAGATCATCGCGGCCAGAGTTGGTCAGGTGATCCTGTTCCGTCTGAAGAATAGCGCCGGGTTCCTGCCGTGGCGCGGCGGCTCAGGTGCGCTCGATTCCGTCGTCGATCCGGCGGCCTCGAGCGACCTGGATGCAACGACCTTCACCTACCTGGTTCGATCGCCTGGGAACGTCTTGCTCCGATTCGACGATGATCCGAGTTGTTGGGACCAGGCCACCTGCGCTGACATCGGGCGGATCCTCAACCTCATACTCGAGGTCGGGCCGTGACCCGCGCAGCGGTGGGACTATCGATCCTCGCTGCTGCCCTGGTGGGCTGCGGTCCCGCTTCCCATGCCGGCATGCCGCCCGTCATCGGACACGTTGGTGGCAGCGCGACCTATCAAACGATCGTGGGTGGCCGCGCAAAGGTCCAGGTCTTCATCCAAGACTTCGACCGCCCAGTTCGCCATGTGGTTCTCACTTTTGTCGGGCAGAGCAACTGGCTCCTCCAGCATGGATCGATAACGAACGACCTGAGTGCCTGCCAGATCAGGGACGGCATACTGGACTGCGGCGCGATTCCAACCCTGGAGCGCCAAAATATCTTCTTTAGCGGAGTGGCAAGCCGAGCCGGCGTCTTCCACTACACCCTGACGGTGTCGAGCGAGCTTGATGGACAGCTGGAACCGATTCACGCAGCGGATGGCGGTCCGCTGGTCATGCGCTGGGTCGAAGTGGTCAACGCTCCCTGACGGCGGGATGGATGCTACAGGGTGAACTTGGATTGGGCGGCGGCGTAGCGGCCGACCGTGCGGAAGCTGTCCGCGTCGACGCCTAATCGTCGCGATACCTCCAGCGCCAGCCACTGCAAGGGGACCACGTTGACGATCGGAGCCAGCAGTTCATCGATCGCCGGCGTTTCCAGTCGAACGGTCGTCGCGTTGAGGCTCGCGGCCGCGGGACCGACGGCGACGGTGGTGGCGCCGATCTCGTGGATGGCCGCCGCCAGCTCGGCCGTCCGCTCCAGGGCAGCGCCGGGTTGCGCCACCATCACGACCGAGTCCTCCGCCTGCAGGCTGATGAGCGGCCCGTGCAGGATGCTTTCCAGCTCATGGCCCTCGGCGCTCACGTAGGATGCCTCCCGTAGCTTCAGCGCCCCCTCGAGCGCCGTGGCGTACGCGGGACCGCCGCCGACGAAGTGGACAACGTGTCCCAACTCGAGCCGATCGAGAGCCGCGATGACCTGCGGGCGTAGCCTCAGCGCCGTCCGGATGGCGTCAGGCACGAGCGCAAGCTCGGCGTTCCAGGGTGGCTCACCGAGCGCGACCGCCAGCTGGGCTAGCCGGAGCATCGCCCCCGTGTGGCTGGCCGTGTGCACCGGGGACCGCTCCTGCGGCACCGTGGTGAGGACCCCCGCGCCGTGCAGCGGAGAGCCCTCGCCCGTGATTCCCAGCCAGTGGGAATGGTGGTTGAACCCTTCGAGCACCGCCTGGCTGAAGCGCTTGGTGCCTCGATGGCTCAGCAGCACCAGGCCGTCGCTGCCCTTTATGGTCGGTGGATAGTTGGCGAACTCGAACGCCGGAATCGCCCAGGCCTCGACGCCGGCGCTCCGCAGCAAATATTGACCGACCAGCGCGCCGTGATAACTGGTCCCGGTGCCGACCAGAAAGATGCGCGAGCACCCGGACAGTCGCGCCACGGCGGACGGCGGTGGCGGCTCCCGCAGGAGTCTCTCCAGCGCATCGGCTTGCGACTGAATGGACTCTTCGAGAAACGCGCCAGGCGTCTTCAGGCGGCGTCTTCCCAGGCCTTGAGGAACTGGTACACGATCCGTCCGGTCGCGCCCCAGATGACGTCCTCGTCGACCGTGTAATAGTGGATGCGGTAGCGCTGCTCCCCGACGCTACGGGTCTCGGTCGTGTGCACCCTCGGGTAGAGCAAGCGATCGACCGGCACCATCAGCAGGCTCTTGACCTCGTCCGGCGCCGGGCGCAGGTCCTCGATGCCGCCCTCGACCAGGCCGACCACCGGCGTGATCACAAAGCTGCTGACCGCGGTGAAGACGTCGTCCAGCTCGCCGAGCACCGTCACCCGGGAGGGTTCGAGACCAATCTCCTCGTAGCTTTCGCGCAGCGCCGTTTCGATCGCTTCCCCGTCAGACTCCTCTCGCTGCCCGCCGGGAAACGAGATCTGGCCCTTGTGCGTCAGGACGGTATCCGTCCGGCGGGTCAGCAGCAGCTCGAGGCCGCTGCCACGCATCAGCAGCGGAATCAGCACGCTAGCGCGCACCAACGGAGGTGCTGTGTCGATGGTCCGGCGCACCCGCTCCGCCAGGCGGTGCTGGAGACGGTCGAGCCGGGCCAGCGCCGGATCCACGTTGGAGGTGTGCGGCTGAGCCTTCAGGTCCAGGCCTCGAACGAGATCGGTACCTGGTGGCCGCAGTGGGTGCACACCCAGACCTGGCCTCGGCGCACCACCTGCCGTCCGTCCTCGAGGCGCACGGATTGATCCGGACCACTGATGCGTTCCCAGCGTGGCATCTGCTTGCACTGATCGCATATGGTCGGCGGGGGATTGGCCTTCACTGATGTCGATTATCCCCCGCCGACGCCGGCATCAAGCCGGCGAAGCACACGGGCCGGATTGCCGCCGACGATGACGCCCGGTGGGACCTCGTGAAAGAGGACCGCGTGGATGCCCACCACCGAGTCGCGCCCGATCCGGACACCGGGGAGGACCGAGACCTGCCCGCCAATCCACACGTTGTCCTCGATCACGACGGGCCGCGGCCGGCCCGGCTGGCGGCGATCCTCCGGCGATTCGGAATAGGGGAGCTGGTCGCGAATCTCACAGGAACCAAGCACGCAGTCGGCGCCGACCTCGACCCGCTCGGCAGCGATGATGGTGCAGCCGTTGAGCCGCGCATGGCGGCCGATGTGGATCACCGCCCCGGGGCGGGTGGTGATCAGACGGTTGACCTCGGCATGCGACCAGGCATTGACATCCGCCTCCAGCACGACGCGTCCAGGCCCCCGAATGCGCAACCGGCCGTTCCCGAGCAACCCCGGCCCGATGCGAATTCGGGGGTTGAGGCGAAACGGCAGGCCGGTCAGCCAGCCGAGACCCTGAGCCGCCACGATTTTCAACTGCATGCCTTGTGCGATCACCGCGAGAGTACGACGATGTGAGGGGAACGTGTCGGCCACGCATCGGGGACGGGAGGATCACGATGGCGAAGGCAGTCGACGAATCGAAACTTCGGAGCCGGCAACGCAACGCCTACCTCGCGCTCTATATCGTTGGGGGGCTGACGTTGCTGCTCGGCCTGGTGGCCGAGCTGGGCCGGGTCGATGCCCTGCTGGAACTATTCGGCAGCGGATGGATCGTGGCCGTCGAGGGCCTCATCCTGATCGTCCTGGGGTACTTCACGATGCGAGGTTCGCTGCTGGCGTTAGGGATCGCGCTCGGCCTTTACGGGATCGATGCCATCCTGACTGTGGTAGCCGGCGGCATTCGGGGGATCTGGATTCGGCTGGTGGTCTTGTTTTTCCTAGTTCAGGGATTCATGGCCCTGCGCGAGTTGAAGCGTCGTCAGGCCGTGGTGGCGAATCCGGAGACGCCCACCACTGGCTGACACAGATAGACAAAAAAGTGTAAGATCCACCCTGGTGCTGGCCAGGGCCCTGTCCGGGACGGTCTTCGGCCTCGACGGCGTCCCGGTTGAGGTAGAGGCGGATATTGCCGACGGGCTTCCCGGGTTTCACATCGTGGGACTCGGCGACCGGGCGCTCCAGGAGGCTCGCGAGCGGGTGAAGATCGCCATCAACAACAGCGGCTTTCAGTTTCCCGGCCGCAAGGTGACCATCAACCTCGCGCCGGCCCAGCTGCCCAAAGAGGGGAGCGGCTTCGACCTGGCGATGGCAGCGGCGATCGTGAACGCCGGGGAGGATCGCGGCCTACCCCCGGACGCCGCCTGGCTGGGCGAGCTGGCGCTGGACGGCTCGGTCCGTCCGATCCGCGGCACCCTGGCGATCATCGCGCACCTCGAGCGGCTGGGGATCCGACGCTTCTACGTGCCGAGGGCCAACGTCGCGGAGGCGAGGATCGCGACGACGGCGCCGGTGATCGGCGTCAACCATTTCCGGCAGCTCAAGGCCCACTGGGAAGAAGGCGCGCCCCTGGAAGAGCCGGTGGCCCTTGAGCCGGGAACGCCTTCCGCCCTGACGCCTTCCGTCGACCTGGCCGAGATCTGTGGCCAGGCCCATGCTAAGCGAGCGCTGGAAGTCGCCGCTGCGGGCGCGCATCATCTCTTATTGGTCGGTCCGCCCGGCGCCGGCAAGACGCTGCTGGCCAGGGCGCTCCCCGGGGTCCTGCCGCCGCTGAACCGGTACGAGGCGGTCGAGGTGACGTCGATCGCCTCCTGTGTCGGCATGCTGCCCGCCGGTGCTGGCCTACTCGAGATGGCGCCCTTCCGCGCCCCCCACCACACCATCTCGGCGGCGGCGCTGGTCGGCGGCGGCGGGGTTGCGCCCAGGCCGGGCGAAGTCACCAGAGCGCACCGGGGCGTGCTCTTCATGGACGAGATCACCGAGTTCCACCGCGACGCGCTCGAATCGCTGCGGCAGCCGCTGGAGGAGGGTCGGCTGGCGGTGGCCCGCTCGCGCGGGCATGCGGTGCTGCCCGGCCGCTTCATCCTGGTGGCAGCGGCCAATCCGTGCCCCTGCGGCTTTGCGGGTGACCCGCGGCGACTCTGCGAATGCACGCCGCTGGATCGCCAACGGTATCGCGTCCGACTGTCGGGACCGATCCGCGACCGGATCGATCTCCAGGTCCTGGTCCCACGGCAGCCGGCTGGCGAGCTGCTGCGGACCACGCTGGTCGCCGAATCCAGCGCCGCCGTCCGCGAGCGCGTCCAGCGGGCACGCCAGCGCCAGGCGCAGCGGCGCCCGCAGGGTCCACTGAATGGCGCGCTGACCGGTCCACAGCTCAAGCGCGATGCGGCGTTGGGTGCCGCCGGCCAGGCATTGCTCGAGGCGGCCGCCGAGCGGCTGCAGCTCAGTGGTCGCGGCGTCCATCGGGTCCTGCGCGTGGCGCGGACCATCGCCGACCTGGAGGAGGGCGCTGAGATCGAAGAGGCGCACATCGCGGAGGCACTCCAGTACCGCGAGAGCGGATGAGGACGATCGCGCTGCGCGATCCGGATTATCCGGCGCTGCTCAAGCAGATCCACGATCCGCCGCCGCGGCTCTACGTCAGCGGCCGGCTGCCGGCGGAGCCCATGATCGCGATCGTTGGTTCCCGCCGGGCGACGCCCTACGGTCAACGTGCCGCGCGCCGGCTGGCTCGGGATCTTTCAGACGCCGGCGTGGTCGTCGTCAGCGGGCTGGCACGCGGCATCGATGCGGCCGCCCATCGTGGCGCTCTCGAAGGCAGGAGCCCGACCGTCGCCGTGATGGCGACCGGACTCGACCGCGTCTACCCGCCGGAGCATGCTGAGCTGGCGCACGCGATTGCGCAGTCCGGCGCCGTCGTTACCGAGGCGGAAGACGGCACGCTGCCGCTGCCCGGTCGCTTCCCGGTGCGCAATCGGATCATCAGCGGCCTCAGCCTCGGCGTGATCGTGGTCGAGGCGGCGCAGCGAAGCGGTGCGCTGATCACCGCCCGCATGGCCTTAGAGCAGGGGCGCGACGTCTTCTGCGTTCCGGGCAGCATCGAGAATCCCCTGGCTACCGGTGGGCATCAGCTCATCAAGGATGGCGCGAAGCTGGTCCAAGCGGTCGAGGATGTGCTCGATGAGTTTGCCGATCTCTCGCGCGCACGCGCGCGGGCGCAGGCGCGCATACACGCGCGCACGCGTGCGCGTACGCGCGCGGATTCAGGACCGCAAGATCTCGAGCTTCTTGCCGTTTGGGAATTGCTTGACTGGGTACAACCGCGCCATCATGATGACCTGGCGGTCATGATGAACCTTGACATCAAGGAAGTGAGTCGGCGCTTGACGTTGCTGGAAATGAGCGGCTATATAATCGGCGACTGCGGTGGGGTCACGCGCTGCTCTCGAGACTGACATGGCAAACCCATTGATCATCGTTGAATCCCCTGCGAAGGCCAAGACGCTTGGCCGGTTTCTTGGTGCCAAGTACGACATCCGTGCTTCGATGGGTCATGTGCGCGACTTGCCGAAGAGCACGCTTGGCATCGACATCGAGCATTCCTTCAAGCCGGAATACGTGACGATTCCAGGCAAGGAATCAACGATCAAGGAATTGAAGGCCGCCGCCAAGGGGGCCTCCGTCGTCCTCCTGGCATCTGACCCGGATCGCGAGGGCGAGGCGATCGCCTGGCATCTTGCGCACGTCCTCCACCTGAAAGACCCGCGCCGGATCGAGTTGCACGAGATCACGCCCAGCGCGGTGGAAAAAGCGCTCAATGCCTTGCGTCCGATGAACCAGGACCTCGTGGACGCGCAGCAGGCTCGCCGGGTGATCGACCGGCTCGTTGGGTACAAGCTGAGCCCGCTGCTCTGGAAGAAGATCCGCAAGGGGTTGAGCGCGGGCCGGGTGCAGTCGGTCGCGGTCCGGCTGGTCTGCGAGCGCGAAGAGGAGATCGAGAAGTTCGTTGCGGTCGAATCCTGGACGCTCGACGCGATGCTGAGCAAGATCGATTTGCCGCGCATCTTTGCAGCCCGCCTGGTCAGCAAGCTGGGCAGTGAGGAGAAACTCGAGCTCACCGAAGAGGGCCAGGTCCGCGAGATCATGTCGCAACTCGACGGCGCCGGCTACAAGGTGCTGTCGATTGAAACGAAGGATAGCACCCGGAATTCGCCGCCGCCGTACAAGACAAGCACGCTGCAGCAGGATGCGTCCAACCGGCTGCGAATGAAGCCGAACCGGACGATGAGCCTGGCACAGCAGCTCTACGAAGGCGTCGAGCTCGGCAGCCAGGGCCCGGTGGGTCTCATCACCTACATGCGCACCGACTCCTTCCGGATTTCCGACGACGCCAGCACGCAGGCTCGCCGCTTCATCACCGACCGGTACGGTCCAACCTATGCCCGCCGCGACAAGGTGGAGTTCAAGACCAAGGGCCCCGTCCAGGATGCCCACGAGGCGATCCGGCCGACCGACGTCCAGCGCACTCCCGATTCCGTGCGGTCGTTTCTCACGCCGGACCAGCTCAAGCTCTATCGGCTGATCTGGCAGCGCTTCACGGCGAGCCAGATGACCGCCGCGCGTTTCGCACAGACCCGCGTCGACATCGGCGCCGCCGATTACGTGTTCCGGGCGAACGGCTCGGTGCTGGTCTTCGACGGCTTTTATCGCGTCTGGGAGCGCGATCGCGACAACGACGAGGAGAAGGAACTTCCCGCGCTCGCCGTCGACGAACCGCTGAACCTGCAGGAGCTAAAGCCCGAGCAGCATTTCACGCAGCCGCCGCCGCGTTACACGGAAGCCTCCTTGATCAAGGCGCTGGAGGAGCTGGGCGTCGGCCGGCCGAGTACTTTTGCGCCAACCGTCGAGGTCATCCAGACGCGCCACTACGTCAAGCAAGAAGAGCGCCGGCTGTTCCCGACCGATCTGGGCAAGACCGTCAACGCCTGGCTGGTCGAACACTTTCCGGTCATCGTCGACGTCAGCTTTACCGCTGGCATGGAGGAAGAGCTCGACGACGTCGAGGAAGGACGGCGCAAGTGGGTGCCGATCGTCCGTGAGTTCTATCAGCCGTTTTCCAAAACGCTGACCAAAGCGGAAGCTACCGCCCGGGTGAAAGTCCCGATGCGCGAGACGGGTGAAGACTGCCCCAAGTGCAAGGAGGAGGGGCGAAACGGCCGACTCGTTCATCGCATGAGCCGGCTCGGTGAGTTCGTTGGCTGCTCCTTGTACCCGGCGTGTGATTACATCCAGGGTCGGGAGGGCCAGGAGAAGGCGCCACCGCCCGAGCCGACCGGTGAAATGTGCCCCAAGTGTGGCAAGCCGTTGGTCAAGCGGACCGGCAAGCGCGGGCCGTTCGTCGCGTGCTCCGGCTATCCAAAATGCCGACACGTCAAGCGCGAGATCGACCCCGCCGACATCGTGCAGGACCGGGTCTGCCCCAAGTGCGGCAAGCCGCTCCTGAATCGCAAGGGTCGGTTCGGCAGCTTCGTCGGCTGCTCCGGCTATCCGGATTGCCGCTACATCGAGGGCGGCAAGCGGACGGTGACGCCGCCGAAGCCCAGCGAACTGCTGATGGACGACCCCTGCCCGCGCTGCGGCAAGCCCCAGGTGCTGCGTCAGGGCCGCTACGGCGAATTCAAGAGCTGCTCCGACTACCCGACTTGCAAACCGGCGCGCACGGCGCGCACCCGAGCGCTTCGCCCCCGGACGAAGAAACCAACGGTCCCCGCGGCCTAAGTTAGCGCAGAGACTTAGCCGCGCCGGTGCGCGGTTAGCGGTGAAAGCGCGCTCGGCCTGCGGCCTCGCTGACGCCGCTGCCGCGTTTGAACTCGCGTTGGAGCGGCTATACTTTGGCGAGCAAATAAGCACGTCTCCTGACGGCGTCGGGTTGCCTGCCACAGGTCCGGCGGCCGGAAGACGGAGGCGGAAGTAGAAACAGGAGGTCCGTTTTCGCATGCCACTCGTCACGCTCAAGCAACTCCTCGAGGCCGGTGTCCACTTCGGCCATCAGACCAGCCGCTGGAACCCGAAGATGAAGCGGTACATCTTCACCGCACGCAACGGGATCCACATCATCGATCTGCAGCAGACGGTCAAGCTGCTGGACGACGCCTCCGGCTGGGTAAAGGAGGTCGTCGGCGGCGGCCGGCTGGTGCTCTTCATCGGCACCAAGAAGCAGGCCCAGGAGTCGATCGAGCTGGAGGCGCGTCGCTCGGGTATGCCCTTCGTGAACCACCGCTGGATGGGCGGGATGCTGACCAACTTCACCGTCATGCGCCGGCAAATCGACCGGCTCAACGGCTTGCGCGCGATCCGCAACAACGGCGGTTTTACCGGCAGCAAGAAGGCGATCACCCAGCTCGAAGAAGAGTATCAGCGGCTGGAGCGCTTCTTCGGTGGGATGGCGGAGATGAAGCGCCTGCCCGGCGCGGTCTACGTCGTGGACCCGCGAAAGGAGCACATCGCCGTCACCGAAGCACGTAAGCTCGGGATCCCGATCGTGGCGATCACCGACTCCAACTGCGACCCGGACGAGATCGACCACGTCATTCCGGGCAACGATGACGCCATCCGTGCCGTCAAGCTGATCACGTCGAAGATTGCCGACGCGGCGCTGGAGGCGCGTCAGCTGATCAGCCCCGAGGAGCTCACCGCCGCACCCGAAGCGCCGGTCACTGAGTTCGAATTCGGTGCGGAGGAAGAGGAGGAAGAGGAAAAAGGATTCGCGGGAATGCCGAAAATCGATGAGGCCGAGTTCTATGAGGACGAGGCCCTGGACGACGAGAAATAGGCATGGCCATTTCAGCGGATCAGGTAAAGGCGCTGCGGGATGCGACCGGGGCCGGGATGATGGATTCCAAGCGTGCTCTCGAGGCGACCAACGGCGACATCGAGAAAGCCAAGGATTGGCTGCGTCAGAAGGGCATTGCGAAGGCTGGCGCCAAAGCCGCGCGCACCGCCCGGGAAGGCATCATCGCGACCTACGTCCATCACAACCACCAGTTGGGCGTGCTGCTCGAGCTCAATAGCGAGAGCGACTTCGTGGCGCACAATGAGGAGTTCCGTCACCTTGCTCACGAAATCGCGGTTCATATCGCGGCGGCGGAGCCGCGCTACCTTCGGCGTGAAGACGTGCCAAAGGACGTGCTCGACCGCGAGCGGGCGATCTACGAAGCTCAGGCAAGCGAAGCAAAGAAGCCGGCCAACGTGGTCGAGAAGATCGTCCAGGGCAAGGTAAATGACTTTTACAAGCGCGAGGTGCTACTGGACCAGGCCTGGGCCAAGGACGACAAGCGGACCGTGGACCAGATGCTCAAAGGGGCGATCGCGAAGCTTGGCGAGAACATAACCATTTCTCGGTTTGCTCGTTTCAAGGTCGGAGAAGCCAGCTAGTCCAACCCCTGCATGCTGTGATCAAGCCGTCGGCCCTGCCGCGCTACAAACGGGTGCTCCTCAAGCTGGGAGGCGAGGGTCTTGCCGGAAAGGCCGCGTTCGGCATCGATCCGGACGTGGTTCATGACATTGCCGAGGACATCATCGGGGTGAAGAACGCCTACAGCACGCAGTTCGCGATCGTGGTCGGTGGCGGCAACATCATCCGCGGCGATGCCGCCAGCAAGCGGGGGATGGATCGGGTCACCGCCGACTACATGGGCATGCTCGGCACCGTCATCAACGCGCTGGCGCTGCAGGATGCGCTGGAAAACATGGGCCAGCCCACCCGGGTGCAGACCGCCATCAGCATGCATCAGATCGCCGAGCCGTACATTCGGCGGCGTGCTGTCCGGCACCTGGAGAAGGGCCGGGTCGTCATCCTGGCCGCCGGCAGCGGCAACCCCTACTTCAGCACGGATACGACGGCCGCTCTCCGCGCGGTCGAGATCGAGGCGGAGGTCGTGCTCAAGGCAACCAAGGTCGATGGAGTCTACGACGCAGACCCGATGACGAATCCGAAGGCCAAACGGTTTGCCCGACTCGACTACCTTGATCTGATCAATAAAGATCTTCGAGTGATGGATCACACCGCGGTCACCCTCTGCCGTGAGAACAATATCCCGATCATCGTTTTCGATCTGTCCCATGCGGGAAACCTGGAAGGAGTGGTCGCCGGGAAGCAAATCGGCACGCTGGTTGGAGCGCCGGCATGATCGAAGCCAACGTCAAAGACGCCGAAACCAAGATGCAGAAGAGCCTGGACGCGCTTGGCAAGGAGATCCTGACGATCCGGACCGGACGAGCCAGCCCGGCGCTCGTGGACAAGATCCCAGTCGAGTACTACGGAAACCCCACGCCGTTGAACCAGCTCGCGACGATTACAGTGCCCGAGGCCCGCACGATCCTGATCCAGCCCTGGGACCGGTCCATCATCGGCGCGGTGGAGAAAGCGATCCAGAAGTCGGAGCTGGGGTTGAACCCCGGTAACGACGGCCAGCTGATCCGGGTTCCGATCCCCCCCTTGAATGAGGAGCGGCGCCGGGAATACGCGCGGCTCGTAAAGCGGTACGCCGAGGGAGCCCACGTGGCGATTCGCAACATCCGTCGCGAGCAGATCGACCGGATCAAGGCGCTCGAGAAGGGTAAGAAGATCTCGGCCGACGAGGCGCGCCGGGGCGGTGAGCAGTTGCAGAGGGCGGCCGACCGCTACATCGGTTTGGTCGACCAGATGGCAGCGCGCAAAGAAGCCGAGATCATGGAGGTCTAACCTCCGAGAACCCCAGGTGAGTCAGTTGCCCCCGCCCGAGCATGTCGCAATCATCATGGATGGCAACAGCCGCTGGGCCCGTGAGCGCCTGCTGCCGCGCGTCATGGGGCACAAGGCCGGGATCGAGACGATCCGCCGCGTCGCCGAGGCGGCGGACCGGCGCGGCATCCGTGTCCTGACCCTCTACGCATTTTCGACCGAGAATTGGTCGCGACCGCGCGAAGAGGTCGAGGCCTTGATGAGCCTGTTCTCGGAGACGATTCGCCGCGAGGTCGACGAGCTGGCGCAGCGCGGGATCGAGCTGCGATTCTCTGGACGGCTGCAGGATCTCTCCGCCGCGCTTCAGGACCAGATCCGCCAGGCGAACGAGCGAACCCGCATTAGCGCCAAGGCCATCCTCAACATCGCGATCAACTATGGGGGTCGCCAGGAGATCATCGATGCGATCCGCGAGCTGGCGCGCGAGGGCGCAGACCTCACCCAGCTCGAGGAAACCAGTCTGGCGAATCACCTCTACACCCGAGGGTTGCCCGACCCCGACCTGGTGATCCGCACCGCCGGCGAGATGCGGCTCAGCAATTTCTTGCTCTGGCAGGCGGCTTACTCGGAGTTCTACAGTACGCGGACACTCTGGCCGGATTTCGGCGAAGCCGACTTCGACGAGGCGCTTGCCTCATACCAGCGGCGCGTGCGTCGATTCGGTGCACGGCCGGAGGAGGTTTCCAATCGAGGTCGCTGATGCGGCGGCCGAGCCGCCCGTCGTAGTTGCGCCGCGCCGGTCCAACATGGTGGTCCGCATCGCCACCGCCGCGGTGCTGATCGCGCTCGTGCTCGCGGCGCTGATCGCAGGCTCCATCTGGGTCTACGCGGCGGTCGCCGTGGTCCTCGGTGCGGCGCTGATCGAGTACTGGCAGCTCACCCGTTCGATGAGCACGCCGGCGCCTCTCTGGCTGCTCTTCCCGCTTGCCTACGCCCTCCTGCTCCGGGACCGGCTGCCGTCGTGGGCAAGCGTCACCTTCTTGCTCGCCGCGGCCACCGTGCTCGGGTTGGGCACCATGGTGTTTGTCCGCGACTGGCAGGCCAGCCTGACTCGCTGGGCGCTGGCGCTCGGCGGCAGCCTCTATCTCGGTTTCTTGCTGAGCTTTTATCTATCGCTCTATTTCTTACACCAGCCAGATCCGAATCACCTGGGCTTCGGGTATGTCATCGCGGTCTTTGGCGCGATCTGGATTGGCGATACGGCCGCGATGGTGATCGGTATCCGGTTCGGGCGACTCCAGTTCTTTCCGAGGATCAGTCCCAAGAAGACGATCGAGGGCGCGGTGGCGCAGCTGCTGGCGAGCATGATCTTTTTCGGGATTGCCGGCCTGTTCCTCAACATCGGCTTCCCACACAACCTGATCCTCGGGCTGTTGATCGGGGTGGTGGCCGAGGTTGGCGACCTCGTCGAGTCGCAGATCAAGCGAACCGCGGGCGTCAAAGATGCCAGCCAGCTGATCCCCGGCCACGGCGGAGTGCTCGACCGGATCGATTCGATGCTCCTCGTGGGAGTCGTCGTGTACTATTACCTCACCTTTGCGCACCTCGCCTGAGTCGGTGGTGCAATGACACGCGCCGAGACCGCGTTTCAGCCAAAGAGATGAGATCCTCCCATCCCTCGCCCCGGCGCCTGGCGCTGCTCGGCGCGACCGGTTCTATCGGCCGCCAGGTCTGCGACCTCGTCGAGCAGCATCCCGATCGGTTCACCTTGCACACGTTGGTGGCCGGAAGCGACGCCGCCGCGCTGAACGCGGTAGCCCGCCGCCATCCCGAGGCGCACGCGCTCCTGGCGAAGGCCGCCGGCTCCGACGCCTCGCATGCCGGCCGCGCCATCGATGAGGCCGTGCAGGATCCTGAGGTCGACCTCGTGGTCGTGGCCGCGGCGGGGAGCGCTGCGCTCGCACCGACCCTTGCCGCGCTCGACGCGGGCAAGGATATTGCCCTCGCGACCAAGGAAGTCCTGGTCATGGCGGGGGAGCTGGTTCGCGAACGTATGCGGCGGCACGGCTCGCAGATTTTTCCGATCGACAGTGAGCACAGTGCCATCTGGCAGTGCCTGTGGGGAGAGAATCACCGTGCGGTTCGCCGGCTGATTGTGACCGGCTCGGGTGGCCCTTTCTTGCGCCGCCCGCTCGAGACGCTGGAGACGGTGACCATTGCCGAGGCGCTAGCCCATCCGCGCTGGAAGATGGGCCCCAAGATCACCGTCGACTCGGCCACCATGATGAACAAAGGCCTCGAGGTGATCGAGGCGCATTTCCTCTTCGATGTGCCCTATCGAGCGATCGACGTGATCGTCCATCCGCAGAGCGTTGTCCATTCGATGGTGGAATTCGTCGACGGCAGCATCAAGGCGCAGTTGGGCGTTCCGGATATGCACCTGCCGATCGCGATCGCCCTGAGTTTTCCTGAGCGGCTCGCGGGCGTCACGCCGGCGCCGGACCTGGTCGCGCTGGGTCAGCTGACCTTCGAGGCCCTCGATGCGGTCCGCTACCCCGCCGTGGCATTGGCCCGCGAGGCGGGCGAGCGTGGCGGAACAGCCCCGGCGGTGCTGAACGCTGCCAATGAGGAGGCGGTCGGCCTTTTTCTCAAGGGGCAGCGACGATTCGACGACATCGTCCCATCGGTCCGCGCGGCGATCGAGGCCTCTCGACCCGCGGAGGAGTTGACCCTGGAGGCGGTGATCGCCGCTGACCGACGGGCGCGTGCCCACGTCCGTGCTTCCGCGGAGGGAACCAACCGGGTTCGGAGCAAGCTCCCGGCATGAGCCCGCTCGTCCTCGTCCCGCTCGTCATCCTCATCTTCAGCCTCCTCGTGATCGTGCACGAGTCCGGTCACTTCCTGAGCGCCAAGCTGGCCGGCATCAAGGTCGAGCAATTCAGTGTCGGTTTCGGGCCGCAGCTGTTTGGCTGGCAGCGGGGTGAGACGCTATACGCGATCCGCGCCATACCGCTGGGCGGCTTCGTCAAACTCGCCGGGATGGACGGCAGCATGGACGCTGGTCCGCGCAGCTTCAATGCCCATCCGCTGTGGCAGCGGTTCATCGTCATCGTCGCCGGATCCGCCTTCAACCTTGCCCTGCCGGTGTTGATCTTCTTTGGGGTCTACGCCACGGTCGGAGCGGCGGAGGTGAAAACGCCGATCGAAGTCAGTGTGGTCGATCCCGGCACACCGGCCTACAACGCAGGCCTACAGGCGGGCGACGTCATCCGCTCGGTTGACGGTCATCCGATCACGACCTTCGAGGATCTTCCGAACGCCCTGGATGCCGCCAACGGCGCCCCAGTCACGGTGGTGGTTGATCGCGATACAAGGCTGGTGACCCTGACCGCGACCCCGAAGAAGGATCAGAGCACGGGTGGGTGGATCCTCGGCTTTCACCCGGCCGCCAGAGTCTGGAAGCCCGGTCCGGTCGAGGCCGCGGGGCTGGCGGTCCGTCAGACCGGCGATTCGATCGCCGGCATCGCCGGCGGCATATACCAGCTGGCGACGGATAAGAGCCTTGGCGGGCTGCTCGGCCCGCGGGGTCTGGAGGGGCCGGTCGGCATCGTCAAGACCACCGCCCGCGCGGCCCAGGCGGGGATCCTGTCGGTGGTCGGCGTGATGGCGTTACTGAGCCTCAGCCTCGGCCTGGCCAACATCCTGCCGTTCCCGGCGCTCGACGGAGGCCGCGCCGCCTTCCTCGTGCTGGAGTTGATCCGGGGGCGGCCGGTCGACCCCGCTCGCGAGCAGGTGGTGCACTATGTCGGTCTCGCGCTCTTGTTTGCTTTGATCGGCCTTGTGACATATAACGATGTGTTGAGATGAAGCCATGAGAACCCGCCGCAAATCGGTGCCGGTCCGCGTCGGTGACGTCGTCATCGGGGGCGCCGCCGAGATCGTGGTGCAGTCCATGACCAAGGCGGACACCCGTGACGTCAAGGCGACGCTCAACGAGATCGCCCGCCTCAAGGACGTGAACTGCCGGATCGTTCGCGTCGCGGTTCCGACGAGAGAAGCGGCCCAGGCGATGATCGAGATCAAGAAGGCCTCGCCGCTGCCGATCATCGCCGACATTCATTACGACGCGCCGCTGGCGCTGATGGCGCTGGAGGCCGGTGTCGACGGACTTCGGCTCAATCCCGGCAACATCAAGGATCCGGAGAAAGTCAAAGAGATCACGCGGCGGGCAAAGGAGCGCGAGATCCCGATCCGCATCGGGGTCAACGCCGGGTCGCTGCCGGGCCGCCCCAAAGAGGGCGCGGGGGTGCGGCCGCCGACCGAAGAAGTGGTCGCGGCCATGGTCAATGCCGCGCTCGGCCATATCCACATCCTGGAATCGCTCGACTTCAATCTCATCAAGGTCTCGATGAAGGCCTCTGATCCGCCCACCATGATCGCCGCCAACCGGGCGATCGCGGACAAGATCTCCTATCCGCTGCACCTGGGTGTCACTGAGGCCGGTCCACCCCGCACCGGCGCGGTCAAGAGTGCCGTCGGGATCGGTGTGCTGCTGGAGGAGGGCATCGGCGATACCATCCGGGTCTCGCTCGCCGGCGACTCGGTCGAGGAAGTCGAGGTGGGTTACGGTATCGTCAACGCGCTTGCCGAAAAGCTGACCGGGCCCAACCTGATCGCTTGCCCGATGTGCGGCCGGCTCGAGATCGATATGCTGCCGATGGTGGCGGAGGTCGAGAAGGCGCTCAAGAAGATCAAGCGGCCGATCAACGTCTCGGTGATGGGCTGCGTCGTCAACGGGCCCGGCGAGGGACAGCACGCCGATATCGGCATCGCCGGCGGCAAGAACAAAGGGATCCTCTTCAAGCACGGCAAGATCGTTGGCACGTTCCCTGAAAAAGAATTGGTGCCCGCGTTGCTCCGGGAATTGGACGCCATCGCCAAAGAGGACGAGCAGAAGCTCGCTTCGTAGGGCCCGTATACTCCTAAGCCACATGGCTGAGGAGGACAAGCCCGAATCTGGTTTCGTCAAAGAGATCCGCAAGCAATCCGCGGATTTTCCGGGCTGGTACAACGACGTCGTCCGCAAAGCGCAACTCGCTGACTATTCACCGGTGCGGGGCTGCATGGTCATCCGGCCCTACGGCTACGCGATCTGGGAAAACATCCGCGATCCCCTGGACGCACTGATCAAGCAAACCGGCCACGAGAATTGGTACTTTCCCGCGCTGATCCCACTCAGCTTTCTGATGAAAGAAGCGGAGCACGTTGAGGGTTTTGAACCAGAGTTCGCGATGGTGACCCGCGGCGGCGGCAAAGAGCTCGAAGAACCCCTGGTCTTGCGGCCGACCTCCGAAACCATGATCGCGAGCGTGCTGCGCGATTACATCCAGTCGTACCGGGACCTGCCAGTTCTGACCAACCAGTGGAACAACGTGTTTCGCTGGGAGCTGCGCACCCGGCTGTTTCTGCGAACCCTGGAATTCCTCTGGCAGGAAGGACACACCTTCCACGAGACCGCCGCCGAGGCCGAGGAGGAAGTGGCCCGCATGCTCGAGCAATACCGTCGGATCGCGGAAGAGTGGTGTGCCCTCCCCGTGCTGGCCGGCCGAAAATCCGACACCGAGAAATTCGCCGGTGCACAGTATTCGATGTCGATCGAAGGGATGATGATCGACGGCAAGGCCCTGCAGTTGGGCACCTCGCACTACTTCGGTGAGAACTTTACGCGCGCTTACGACCTGACCTTCACCGGCCGAAACAATGAGCGCCAGTATCCCCACTCGACCAGCTGGGGAATGACCACCCGCATGGTCGGCGCGGTGGTTATGGCTCACGGCGACGACTCGGGCATGCAGCTGCCACCTCGGATCGCCCCGGTGCAGGTGATCATCGTCCCCATCTTTCGCAGCGACACCGAACGCCGCCAGATCGAGACCGCGCTGGAGCCGGTGCTGACCGACCTCGAGGACATCCGGGTCAAGGTGGACTGGCGCGACGAGCGGCCGGGATTCAAGTTCAACGAATGGGAGCTGAAGGGCGTCCCATTACGGCTCGAGGTCGGGCCGCGTGACCTGGCCAAGGGCGAGGCGACCGTCGTCCGCCGGCTGAACCGAGCCAAGCAGACCGTGCCCTTGGGCGACCTGGTGGTCACCATCCCTTCGATGCTCGAGGAGATCCAGGAGGGGCTGTTTACGCGGGCTCGCGAATTCCGCGAGGCCCACACCGTCAGGCTCGATTCGCTCGAGGCGCTGGTGAAATTCTTCGACACCTCGATCGGCTTTGCCATCACCCCCTGGTGCGGCCGACCCGAGGATGAACGCACCGTCACCGACCGGACAAAAGCGACCACGCGGGTGATCCTGTCGGCGTCGGGCCAGCCAGAGCAGCCCTGCGCCATCTGCGGCCGGCCGGCCACCGTCGAGGTTGCCTGGGGAAAGGCCTACTGAGAAGGGCTGGAGCGCTCCCGCACCAGGAGCCGGGGCCCGCCGCCCTGATTGGCCTTTCGGACGTTCGGGGATAATTTCGCCATCAACCAAGTAGGGACCTGGTCATGCAGTTTGCCGACCTTCTGAGCAAGGTCAACTACCTGCCGCCGCACGACGTCGAAGTGCTTTCGCGCGCTTACGACGCCGCGGCCAGCGCCCACCATGACCAGAACCGCCTTTCCGGCGAGAAATTCATCGAGCACCCGCTGAGCGTCGCGGGCATCCTCGCGGACCTCCAGCTCGATCGCGACACGCTGGCGGCGGCGATCCTGCACGACACCGTCGAGGACACCCATCTCACCATCTCGGACCTGGAGCAGAGCTTCGGGCCAACGGTCGGCAAGCTGGTCGCTGGCGTTACCAAGCTCGAAAAGATCTCGTTCCGCAGCCAGGAGCAAGCCCAGGCCGAAAACGTCCGCAAGATGCTCGTCGCCATGGCGGAGGATGTTCGCGTCGTGCTGATGAAACTGGCCGATCGGCTTCACAACATGCGGACCGCGAACTACCTGCCGGAGAACCGCCGCCGGGCCATGGCGCAAGAGACACTCGACATCTATGCCCCACTGGCACACCGCCTGGGAATTTGGAATATCAAGTGGGAGCTGGAAGACCTCTCCTTTGCGCAGCTGCACCCCGATGAATACCAGGAGATCGTCAAGAAGATCGCCCGAAAGCGCAAGGAGCGGGAGACCTACGTCAATGACGTCAAGGAAATCCTGGAGCGTGAGCTGACGTCGGTCGGGATCAAAGCCGATACCAGCGGCCGGCCGAAACACGTCTACAGCATCGCCAACAAGCTCGCACTGGGGAAAGAGTTCGACGATATCTACGACCTGTCGGCCATCCGGGTGCTGACCGACTCCATCAAGGACTGCTACGGAGCCCTGGGCGTCATCCACTCGCTCTGGAAGCCGATCCCCGGCCGCTTCAAGGATTACATCGCGATGCCGAAGTCCAACGGCTACCAGTCCTTGCATACCACGGTGGTCAGCCACAGCGGGGAGCCGATGGAGATCCAGATCCGTACGCAGGAGATGCATCGCACCGCCGAGTGGGGTGTCGCGGCGCACTGGACCTACAAAGAGGGCGGCAAGGAGGACCGCAAGATGGACCAGCGGTTCGCCTGGCTGCGCCAGCTGATGGACTGGCAGAAAGAGGTCCTCGATGCGGAGAAGTTCGTCGACGCGGTCAAGGTCGACGTCTTCCGCGATGAGGTCTTTGTCTTCACCCCGAAGGGTGACGTGCTGGCACTTCCCAGCGGTGCGACGGCGGTCGACTTTGCCTACCGGATCCACACCGAAGTCGGCCATCGCTGTATCGGCGCCAAGGCGAACAGTCGCATGGTGCCCCTGGATTATCAGCTACAAAACGGCGACATCCTGGAGGTCCTGACCTCGAAGGGCCCGCATGGGCCCAGCCGCGACTGGCTGGGCTTCGTCAAGACGGCCGGGGCCGCCCAGAAGATTCGCGTCTGGTTCAAGAAAGAGCGGCGTGAGGAGAACGTCACCAAAGGCAAGGAGCTCCTCGACAAGGAATTCCGGCGCATGCAACAGCGCACGCTCGCCTCCATCGGCGAGGAGCGCCTGCTCGAACTTGCCAAAGAGTTCCGCTTCCAAGACCTCAACGACTTCTACGCCGCCATCGGATACGGCGACGTCAGCCCGCACTCCGTGCTGCTGAAATATATGGTGGCAGGGCAGGCCGACGACAACGGTGAATTTCCCCTCATCCCGCTCGTCCCGCAGTTCAAGCCCACCGGCGAGATTCGGGTCAAGGGCGAACGCGGCGTGCTCACCCAGATTGCCCAGTGCTGCAAGCCAGTGCCGGGTGACCTGATCAGCGGCTATATCACTCGTGGCAAGGGCATCACGGTGCATCGGAGCACCTGCAAGAACGTCATGAACGTCAGCAATCAGGACCGGGTGGTCGAGGTCGACTGGGATACCGGCGGCCGCCAGCTCTATCCCGTCGGGATCAAGATCGAGGCCTGGGACCGAACCGGCCTGCTTCGGGATATCGCCACCGTGATCGCGGAGAGCAAGATCAACCTCACGGGGGCGGAAGTCCAGGTCTATGACGACAAGACGGCAGTGATTTCGACCACTGTGGAGATCAGCAGCCTGACCCAACTGAGCCGCCTGATGGAACGGCTGGAGACGGTCAAGGACGTGCATACAGTGGCCAGAGAAGGCAATCTGGCGAGGAACTAGTTCAACCGGATCGTTACCCCTTCGTAACCGTTCGATTCCTTGGCCACGGCCGGGCAACGGTTGCCGTAACTCGGCCTGCTTAGCATCGAATGGCGATGGGTGCCCATTCGACTGGCTGGCGCGCGCTCGCGGGCATCTTTGGCCTCGCCTTCGTTGTCGTCCTGCTCTTCGCGCTGGTCGCGCTCGTCGCGCTCCGACCGACAGACCGCCTCGCCTGGGTCCAGGTTGCAGATCTTGCCGCGGACCTGCGACTCGATGCCGGCCTTCAGACCAAGCCGCTCAAGGATGCCGTGATCGCGGAAGCGCTCCACGACCAGGCCCTCGATGGGACCGCCGCAGGCGGGCTGGCCATCGCGCCGGCGCTGGCGGCCGTGCCGCAGCAGCCCGTGGTGGCGGTCAGTCTGCCGCCGGCCGTGCGTCCAGTGACCACGCCCACGCCGTCGCAACCGCCTCCCCAACCGGCCCCGTCGGCGACGCCAGCACCAACCCTGGCGCCCATAGTGGCGCCAACCCCGACCCCGACGCCGGCTCCCTCGCCCACGCCGGCGCCTTCGTCGACACCCGCCCCCATACCAACTCCCTCATCGACGCCCACGCCGACACCCGCGCCGTCTTTTGCTATCAGCTCAGCGACCGAGTCGGTTAGCAAATCCTTCAAGAACGGCAGCAGTGTCGGCGGCGGCAACAATGGCCACTGCGCCCAGACCACGGTGACCGCAACCGGTAGCTTCACCACCAACGGCGTGGGTGGATGGGTCTTCTATCAGTGGGTGCGCGTCGACAGTCAGGGCAACCGCACCACGATCCCCGAGGCCCCTATCTGGGTTGTCGCCGGCGACACGAGCTCCCATGCGGTCGTCAGCGACGCGTTTACGCCGGCGAGCAGCGGCTCCGACCAGCTGGTCTTCCTCAATCCCGCGTACTCTGTCCCGCCCCAGGGTTGGAGCTGTGTTGGCTAAGCCCAGCCGACGCCGCCTGGCGATACCCACCCTGAAGATCCGCACCCAGATCATCCTGCCGTTCCTGCTGCTGCTGATGATCCTCGGCGTGATCGGCACCTACCTGACGACCAGCCTGGTCGCCACCTCACTGGAGAATCGGATCGGGGACCAGCTCGTCCACTCGGAAGACGCCGCGCTGGACGCGGCGGTCAAGCTCCAGGGGCGACAGGTGGCGGCGATCCGGTTGATCGCCAACACCGAGGGCGTGGACCAGGCGGTTCGCGCCAGCGACGCGGTGGCCCTTCGGCGTTTGATCGTGCCCCTAGAAGTTAACAACCGCCTGGGCACCGTGATGATCTTCGACCCGAGCGGGCACACCATCCTGGAGATCAGCCAGCCGGATGCGTTAAACCCCGCCGGCCTCGTCTTCCGGAACGGGACCGACCTCTCGGGCGAGCCGGTGGTGCAGCCCGTGCTCAAGGGTCAGTACGACTCACTCGGGGACAAGTACATCGGTTACGTCGGCTCGCCGCCCACCGCGCTGGCAGCGGCGGGTCCGGTACTGCTGGGCGACCGCGTGGTTGGTGGCGTGCTCGTGGAAACGCCGCTCACCGGCGTCCTCAACGAGATGCAAGCCAAGGCCCAGGCCGAGGTCGCCCTGCTCGATGCCGGCGGTCGGCCGCTCGGGAGCACGATCTCCGGGATCAAGGGGGACCTCATCGACGAGCATCTACGCTCATACCTGGCGCTCGCCTCTCCTGGTCGGGCAGCGACGCGAAGCCTTTCGGTCGGCGGACAGCCATACGAGTTTCAGTTCACGAACTTCTATCTGCGCCAGCAGCCGTCGGGCTACCTCGCCGTCGCGGTCTCCCGCCAGAGCGTCATCCAGGCCGGCGTTCAGTCCGCCGTCCAGATGAGCGCCCTCTTCGCCGGCGTGGTGCTCCTCCTGCTGTTGATCGGCTTCTTGCTGGCACTGCGCCTGACCCGCCCGATCGAGGCGCTGGTCAACGGGACCCAGGCCGTTGCGCGGGGCGATCTGACCACCCGGCTCGACGTCAGACGTCGAGACGAGCTGGGCGAGCTGGCGACCGCCTTCAACGCGATGACACAGGACCTGCAAGAGCGAACCCGATCCTTGAATGAACAGATGCGCCGGCTCGCCGCGCTCTCGCAGACGAGTCAGGGCCTGGGTAAGGAAATGGAACCAGGCGCGATGGCGGAGGCGATCCTCGGTGTCAGCCTGAAGGCCCTGGGGCTCGAAACGGCCCTCCTGCTGGCCCGCAATGAGGCGAGCGGGCTCGAAGTCCGGGCGATCGTCGGCCTGGCCGGCAAGGCCGCTGAACAACTCGCTCGGCTGAGTCCGGTGAAGCTGGCGGACGGCTTCTCCAACGAGTCGACGGTGGGCGTCGAAATGGCCGACAGGCTGTCTGCCGATCCCCGCCGCGTCCTCCGGCTCTTCGCCGAGCTCGCTGCTGTCCAGCAGGCGTTGGTGGTGCCCCTGGTTCGCGGCCAGCGCAACGCGGGCTACCTCGTCACCGGCATGGCCGCCGGTTACACCCTGCCTCATCAGGATGTCGAGCTGCTGCAAACGATCGCCACCGAGATGGCGTTGATGATCGAGAATGCTGACCTCCGCAGGAAGACGGAGCTCCAGGCCCACCGGCTCGACCAGGCCATCGTCGCCCTGGAGAAGATTTCGCAGGCCTTGACCACGGTAACGGTGGGAACCGACAACCTGCTTCGGGCGGTGGCGCATGCCGCCTCCGAGATCCTGGACGTGCCCTATGTCTCCATGCATCTGCGGAAGCCGGCCTGGCGTCAGCACTTCTCAGACGTCATCGTCGGCTCGACGACCCGGCGCGAGCTGGCGGCCGTCCGCGAGAGCGGGGACCTGGCCGCCCGGCGTGTGCAGCGGCCCGAACAGCTCCTCGAGCTCGACCTCGTGGACGAGCGGGGCAACCCGTTGCCGATCGCCCGCCGGGTCGGATTGCAGCGGGCGGTCGCCGTCCCGATGTGCATTGCCGGAGAAATCGTTGGCGTCCTCGTCATCCACATGACGGAACCGCGGCCGCTGGAGCGCACCGAAATCCGGGTGCTGCAGACCCTGGCGAACCAGGCCGTGATCGCCATCGAGAATGCCGCGGCGTACGAGCGCACCAAGCAGCTCGCGACCACCGATGCCATGACCGGGGTCGCGAACCATCGTGAGCTCGAGACCTATCTCGACCGGGAACTGCAGCGGGCGACGAAGATGAGCGAACCGCTCGCTCTGATCATGTGCGACGTCGACCACTTCAAAGTGATCAACGACACCGTCGGTCACCCCGCGGGAGACAAAGTGCTGCGCCACTTGACCCGCCAGATTTTGATGCCGGCCATCCGACCGAAGGACCTCGTCGCGCGCTACGGAGGCGATGAGTTCGTGCTCGTCCTGCGCGGCGCGGACGGTCGGGCGGCGGTAGCGGTCGCCGAACGGATTCGGCGGACGGTCGCCGGCCAGGCCGTACTGCTGGACGGCAAAGCGGTCTCCAACCTCTCCGTCAGCCTCGGAATCGCGGTCTTCCCACGGGATGGCGAAACCCGGGAGGCCCTGGTGCAGGCCGCCGACCAGGCCCTCTACATGGCCAAGCGGACCGGTCGCAACCGGGTCGTACGGAGCGACACGGGAACCGGCGACGCGCAGCTCGCGAGCTAGCGCTTCGCCACCAGTTCGCCCACAAGACATTCGCTAAGCTGTCGGACCATGGCCCCGATCGCGCAGCGTCCCCGCGGCACGCAGGACCTGTTGCCGGCTGACCAGCCCTACTGGGATGCGATGGAGGCCACAGCAAAGGACGTGGCGGGGCGGTTTGGCTACCAGCGCATCGAGACGCCAATCTTTGAGCCGACGGAGCTGTTCGTGCGGGGCGCCGGCGAGAGCAGTGACATTGTCACGAAAGAGATGTACACCTTCAAGGATCGCGGCGATCGCTGGTTGACGTTGCGACCCGAGGGGACCGCCCCGATCGTCCGAGCCTTCTTCGGCGCCGGCCTCGACCAGCAGCCGCAGCCGGTGCGCCTCTATTACATGGGCCCCTACTTCCGCTATGACCGGCCCCAGGCCGGGCGCTTTCGAGAGCTCCATCAGTTTGGGATCGAAGCGATCGGTGACGGTAGCCCGGTGCTCGACGTGGAAGCCATCATGCTGGGATGGAACTGGTTCGACGCACTGGACATTGAAGGGGTGAGCCTGCAGCTGAACAGCATTGGCGATGAGGTCTGCCGGCCGGCCTACCGCGAGTTGCTGCGTGAGTATTACCGACCGCACCTTTCCGATCTGAGCGAGGAGAGCCGGGCGCGGTTCGAGACGAACCCGCTGCGCCTCTTCGACTCAAAGGATCCGCAGGACCTGCCGTTGAAGCGCAATGCGCCCCGGATCGTCGATCATCTCTGCGCGTCCTGCGCCGAGGCGTTCCGCGTCGTCAAGGAAGGATTGGCGGCAGAAGAGATCCCTTTCCATCTCGATCCCGAGTTGGTTCGCGGTCTCGACTACTACACGCGGACCGTCTTCGAGTACCAACACGAAAGTCTTGGTGGCGCGCAGAATGCCCTGGGAGGAGGCGGCCGCTACGACGGACTGGCAGCGGCACTGGGCTATCGGTCGACGCCCGGTGTGGGCTTTGCGGTGGGGATGGACCGGACCGCCATCGTCTTGCAGCAGCGCAAGCCGCTAACGCCGGCTGCGCCGGACGTCTATGCGGTGGCGCTGGACGCCCGGGACGAGCTGTACGTCTTCCATCTGGCATCGACCTTGCGAGCGCGCGCGCTTCGTGTCGTCTTCGACCCGGGACCGGCACGCCTCGATGCGAAGCTGCGCAAGGCGGCGAGGCGCGGCGCCCGGCTGGCGCTGCTCGTTGGCCCGGAGGAGCGCGAGAAAAATCAGGTCGTGATCCGCGACATGCGCTCGAAGACACAGACGAGCGTTGCCGAGCGGGAGCTGCTGTCGACCGTCAGCCAAATGTTGGGCGCCGGGTGAGCCTGACCCCCCGCGCGCCCGCCGGCGCGCTCCGATCCGACCATGTCGGACGCGAGGTGGAGGTGTACGGCTGGGTCCATCGGCGGCGCGACCTGGGAGGCCTGATCTTCATCGACCTCCGTGATCGGAGCGGGATCGTCCAGGTCAAGTTCGATCCGCTGCAGGCGAAGGCCCATGCGACCGGCGGCGAGCTGCGGTTGGAGTCCGTGATCCATGTCCGCGGTCCGGTTCAGCGCCGCCCCCCGGGGACGGAAAACAAGGAGCTGGCCACCGGCGAGGTGGAGGTGGAAGCGCACACCGTCACGATCCTGAGCCGCGCCCAGCCCCCGCCCTTTGCCGTCAACGAGGACAGCGCGGTTGAGGAACAGCTGCGACTCCGCTATCGGTATCTCGACCTGCGCCGGGCCGGGATGGCGAAAAACCTCCAGCTTCGGCACCGGATCGCGAAGGCGATCCGCGATTTCCTCGACGACGAGGGCTTCCTCGAGATCGAGACGCCGGTTCTGATCCGGAGCACGCCGGAGGGGGCCCGCGACTACCTGGTGCCCAGCCGGCTCAAGCCCGGCTACGTCTACGCCCTCGCGCAGTCGCCCCAGCTCTACAAGCAGCTGCTGATGGTGGCCGGGGTGGACCGCTACTTTCAGATCGTGCGGTGCTACCGCGACGAGGACCAGCGTGCCGATCGCCAGCCGGAGTTCACCCAGCTCGACCTCGAGATGTCATTCGTCGGCGAGGACGATGTGCTCGACGTCGTCGAGCGCTGCTTCGCGCACATCTGGCAACGCGTGCTCGGTGTGACACTGCCGACGCCGATCCGGCGCATCACGCACGCCGAAGCGATACTGCGCTACGGCGTGGATAAGCCCGACCTGCGCTACCGCCTGGAGATCCAGGAGCTATCGTCCATCTTCGCCAAGAGCGAGTTCAAGATCTTCCGTCAGGCGCTCGATGCCGGCGGCGTCGTCCGCGGACTTCGCGTCCCGCGAGCTATCGCGGGAAAGGAAATCGAGGCGCTCACCGAGGTCGCGCGGGCGGAAGGGGCGAAGGGTCTCGCCTTCTGGCATCGCGAGACGGACGGCTGGCGCTCACCGATCACGAAGTTTTTCAGCGAGCGCGAGCTGGCCGAGCTGCAGCAGACGATGCACGCGGAGCCAGGCGACGTGGTGGTCGCGGTCGCCGACCGCAGCGACGTGGCGGCCCCGGCGCTGGGCGCGGTTCGGAAATCGGCGGCGCGCATGCTAGGCCTGGTGCAGGCCGGCATCTTCGAGTTCGTGTGGGTGACCGAGTTTCCGCTGTTCGAGCGCAGCAAGGAAACCGGGGAGATCACCGCGGCCCACCATCCCTTCACGTCACCGAAGCCGCAAGACCTCGGACTGTTGGCCGGCGAGCCGCTCAAAGTACGGGCCCGCGCTTACGACCTGGTGCTCAACGGCACGGAGCTGGGCTCGGGCAGCATCCGGATCCATGACCCGGAAATGCAGCAGCGGGTGTTCGCGGGACTTGGGATCTCGAGGGAAGATGCCGAGCGTCGTTTCGGCTTCCTGCTGAACGCTTTCCGTTATGGCGCGCCGCCGCACGGCGGCTTTGCGTACGGACTTGATCGCGTCGTGATGCTCGCCGCCGGCGAGGACACGATCCGTGAGGTGATTGCGTTTCCGAAGAACCAGCAGGCGGAAGAGCCGATGACCGATGCCCCGGCTCCGGCCGATCCGAAACAACTCCGTGAATTAAGCCTGGAAGTGGTGCGGCCACCCGCGAAACAAGGCCCGTAACGTTCCAGCCGAAAGCGTCACACTCGTTTTTCGGTCCCGTTACGACCCGCCAGATCGGCGCCATCAGGCGCGTAAGGTACGCAACTTACAGTAGGGAACATGAACGCCGCCATCTTCTCGAAGCCCGCCAAAGGTCTGATTCTCGCGTCCGGCTTGATCGCTGCCTCGAGCATCATGGGCTATGCGCAGGACGCGCCGGTGGCCCTGGGTGCCCAGGCCACGGTCCCGCTGAGCGCGTTCTACGTCTCGCCGCCGTCGGGCATCACGAGCCTGGGCGGCCATTCCTTCGACCTGACCGCCGGCAACCTGGTGCAGCTGAGCAACGGTCAACGCGTGACCTACACCGGCTCTTGGACGAATGCGTCGGGCGCCTATCTACTGCTCAACAGCGTCAACACCTACTTCTGGTACGACCAGAGCGTCGTAGGCAACGTCACCATCACCTTCAGCGACGGCACGACCCAGAGCACTGACCTGACGGTCGGCGGCAACATCCGCGAGTGGCGGACCGGCGCCGGCTTCACCGTCAACACGCTCTCTGATCCGGCCGCGGCAAACGTCTGGACCGGCAGCGCCCAGCCGGGCATGGGTGGCGGAACCGCCGTCATTGACATGCTGTCCATCACGCTGCCCGCCAAGACCGTCACGAGCATCACGCTGAACGACGTCAATGACTTTGGCGCGTTGCGCATCGACCTCGCCGGCCTGACGATGAACCAGAAGCCGACCTGCATTATGCCGGGCAACTCGTGCAACACGCCGGCCGCGACCAACAGCCAGGCGCCGCAGCACGCGAAGTCCGCGAACTTCACCGGCAGCAGCCCGTCGCAGGGTAAGTCGTCGAAAAGCGCGGATGCCGGAATGAACACGCCGGCGATGACCGGAAAGCCGCCGACGAAGTAGACAAAGTCGACTCCAGGAGAGGTCCGGCCAGGCGGCCGGGCCTCTCTTCGTTTCCGAGCCAACCGCGCCGCATGCGATAGACTCGCGGCGTTGCCTGTGCCCGTCCCGCCGGTCTTCGTGCTGGCCATGCTCGTCATCCTTCTGGGCACACAGCTCGCCTACCTGGTCGCCCCGAGGGCGCCGCACTACCTGGTCCGTCTGGGGCTCAGCACGCTGGCCGTGCTGGTCGGCGAGGGGCTAGGGGCGGCCGGCGTTGGTGCCCGGTTGGCGTTGGGCGAACTGCACCCGCTTAACGACCTGGCGGTGCTCGCCCTGCTCCAGTGGGCCGGTACGCGGTGGATCAGGCATGAGCAGCCGGTTTAAGCCTGGGCTTGGCGCGGTACAACTTGGGCAGTATCCCTTGACCGACGAGGTCTGGAGGATCGGGTAATGGTCTGGCAAGTTGGGGTCCTGCTGGTGGGTGTTGGATTCCTCCTGCTCAGTCTCTTCGCCTCCCTCAGCCTCCTGAACATGACGCGTAGCCTGCGGACGATCGAGGCCATCCTCACCCTGACGCTTGACGAAGCCCGGCTGGCGCTCCCGGAGCTGCGTCACAGTCTGGAGCAGATCGATGAGATGGTTAGCGGAGTCAACGACAAGTTCACGGCCGCCGACCGGGCGATGAACGCCACCGGCGCCGCGATCAGCGGTTGGCGGGATCGCGTACGCGACGCCGTTGGCGGACTCGGCCGCCGTCGCAGATCACCGGCCGGCCAGCATCGGGAGGAAGCATGACGCAAAGCCGAGTTCGCCACCAACCCGCGACAACAGGCCATGAGGCGCTTGCCGTAGGCGCCTACGTCACTGAGCTCAAGCTCCCGGCCGTCGGCGACTATATCGTCGTCGCCAAGCGGGCGGCCGCGTCCCTGGGCCTGGTCGTCGGGTTCTCGCTCCAGGAAATCGACGACCTCAACATTGCCATCACCCAGGCGTGCGAGAGTGCCTGCGCCGCCGCCACCCAGCAGTGGGGGAGTGGCAACGGTCAGCTGAAGTTGATCTTCAAGAGCCAGCCCCGGCGGCTCGAGGTCGAGGTGCGGAGCGTGCCGCCGCGCGCGGTCGAGCAGCACGCACGGCGCGCCCGCCGCGAGGCGGAGCTCGACTATGAAACCATTGGTTTGAACATGATCCGGCTGTTTGTCGATGAACTCCGCTACCAGGTGGACAGCCAGACGGGCAGCATGCGGATGAGGATGGTCAAATACCTGATCGAGTAGACCGCCCAGCGTCCTCCACCCCGACCGTTCGACCGAATCGCGACCTCGTTCGCCGGCTCTTCCTGAACTATCAGAAGACGAAGGATCCCCAGGTCCGCCAGCAGCTTGTCGAGCTGTTCAACAACCTGGTGGTCTTCCTAGCCAAGAAATTCAGCAATCGCGGTGAGCCGCTCGAGGACATCGTCCAGGTCGGATATATCGGTCTGCTCCAGGCGATCGAGCGGTTCGAGCCACAACGCGGGCTGGAGTTTTCCACCTTCGCCACACCGACGATCGTCGGCGAGATCAAGCGCTACTTCCGAGACAAGAGCTGGGCCGTAAAGGTGCCGCGGCGGCTGCAGGAGACGATGCAGCGGGCCGACGTGGCCCAACAGCGCCTGCAGGCCAAGCTCGGCCGTCAGCCCTCGGTCAACGAGATCGCGAAGGAGCTCGGGCTCGAACCGGAGGAGGTTCTGGAAGCGATGGAGGCGAGCCCGGCGCAGCGCACGATTCCCTTCGAGTCGACCGGCCCCTCGCCGCGGGATGATGACGGCCTGCAGCTGACCGAGCGGCTCGGGCTGGAAGACGAGAACCTCGACAAGGTGGAGTTGCAGGACCTGCTCGACCAGGCGATGCGGCACCTGACGCCGCGCGAGCGGCGAATCATGTATCTGCGCTTCGTCGACGAGCTGCCCCAGGCCGAGGTCGCGAGGCGCCTTGGCATTTCGCAGATGCATGTCTCCCGACTGCAGCGAGCCGCCGTCGAACGCCTGAAGCGGGAACTGCCAGTCTCGACTTAACTCTGCTCGCCGAGGTCAGGCAGGCCTTGAGGTTGTCCATCGCCGGCCTATCCAGCGGGACCGTGACTGGAAGGGTTTACGCGAACATCTCCGTCCGCACCTAGGCGAGCCCCTCCCCGGTGACCTTTCCCCTCACCAGCGTGCCGTCCCCGAGTACGCGCCCGTAGAAGAGCCTCAGCTCGCGAGGACGAAATCGGTAGAAGGGGTAGGACTCCGACATGGAGGGGTCATATGAAGGCAATCGAGCTGAATAGGTCCGCTCAGCTTGTGCTGCCGCACGCCTTGTGGAGCGCTGGTTCGAGCTCACCGACAAGCGACTACGCCGCGGCGTCTTCAGCAGCATCGACGACTTGATCGCTGCCATCGAGAGGTGGGTCAAGCATTGGAACGACGACCCCACACCTTTCGTCTGGCATGCCCCGGCCGCCGAAATCATCGAGAAGGTCAAGCGAGGCCGCGCCACCCTCTCCCAGATCAAATCGGCGACAGAGCACCTACCGAGCCGGACTGTTCGAGCTCGATGGCAACGCTAAGGGCGTTAGTGGCGGCCAGGCCGATGGTCCTTTAGTTGAAGGCGATGGCTGGGTTCAATTGGTCAGATCCAGCATCTCTTCTAGCGGACCTAGCCCTGGCGGCTAGACACATGCTGCAAGCCCAGGAGCAGGTCGGTAGGCTGTTGCGGCTGGGCGTGACCGACAGCTGTCAGCGGGCTGACATACGCGGAGGCCCGAAACATGTCGGGCCGGTCTGCGCCTTCAGCGACTTCATGAAACGCGGTTGGTCATCCGGTAATACCGGGCTTGTCTTCGTTAGCGATCAATAGTGCGATAGACCTTGACAGGGTATTCGGGCGGTCAGCGTTTCGACTGGCGACTCGCTGACGTGCCAGTAGAGGTGTTCGTGCAGGCTGAGCATCCCTCCCGCTACCTGCGCGGGCTGATCATCACTGTTCGGCGCCAGGTATGAGTCAGTGAAACTCGAGATGGACACATCTGAGATGCCCCAGGCGATAACGGGGGCAGTATGGCCACTGGCCACACTAAATTCGAACGGGATCCCGTCGATCACGTAGTCGACGTGCATGATTCCGCTGCAGGTACCGTCGGGATTCCTGCTGGTCCAGAGACCGAGACAGGTGGACGTGGCTGTACCCGAGAACATCCCTCTCATGACAAGTGACGCCCCGACCACGGGGGTGGGGCACAGGGGTGGAATGGTAACTGGGTTGACCGCAGGGTTTGCGGAGGTATTACCCGTTGCCTGGATCGTGAGCAGCATCGGCAACTTGAGCTCTCCGGCAAACGTTGCGCAATACGTGGCCGGGCAGGCGGGAAGTGCCTCAGCCGTTAGCCTGATGTCGAGGCTCCCCTTGAACATCTCCAGGTGCAGATTGGTCACGCCGCCGCCCGGTATCAGCTGAGTTTTACTGCCTGGAGTCCATCCACGTTCCGATAGTTGCTGGACGTACCAATTAAAAACGCTTGCGGCAGGGGCGGAGACCGCGTAAACGACAGTTGCCCGGTCGCGGTCGTCTTCCTCTCTGCCCCAAGCTTGGACATAGGGGGCGTCCGGCAGCGTCACCCCGATGTGGGGCGGCTGGTAAACGGCCGCTGCGGGTGGCCCACCGGTCAGAGATCCGCCGCTCGACGATTGCGCTGGAGCAGTAAAACCGAGCCCTCCCGGGTAGACGAGATTCGTGACTTCAAGGAGCGCGGCTTTGTTGGACGCCGGATGCTTCAACGGCGAAATAATTGGAACTGCGAGTGCTCCGTAGCCAGTCGTGGCCTCCCATTGCCACCCGCCATCGAGAGTACCGGAGACGTCTGCCATATCCAGGGTTCCGGTTGCGTCACCTTGACCACTGATCTTTCCTGCGATGTGAACGACGTGCTCCGACGCATTTCCATCCGTCGCGATGAGTTTCGCTGGTACCGAGAAGTTGAAGCTGCCATTCGGCAGAATCGACTTCGGTTGCGTGTCGCGCGCCAGAAGAAATGGGAACGTATATCCCGTTCGGTCGAAGCTCGGCGCCACGTCCGAGTAAAGGATCAGACCGGCCAGCGACGCGTTACCCGGTGCGACGGTAAACCCGACTTCGAGGTTGGGACCCGCATCGCGTTGCAGCTTGGTGACGGTGCCCTGGTACGGGCCCGATCCATCCGGACAACGGTATTGAACGTAATAGGCTGCCTCGGGAAACACTAGCTGCGCAGACGTTACGCCGGTTGACGGCTCGCGCCTCAGGCCTTTGACGACGCCGGTCGGGTGTTCTTCGGACTTGTATTCCGGAATGCGGACTGAAGCTGTGCCGCCATCGTACCGCACGAATCGGATGTCGTCGGGATAGGCTGGACCAACGGCTGGTTCGTCCGTGAAATTCGACCACGTAAACCTCTCAGTGACCACCGTTCCATCGGGGCGGCAAACGATGGTCGCGGAGGCGTCGGCCCCCGATCCGGTGACGAGCAAGTGCCCGGCCGAAACGCCTGGAGAAGACGATGACCCCGAGGCAAGGAAGGCGACCACAAGAACCGCAATCGAGAGCCAGGTCGCAGTACGGCGGAAGCGGTCTGACGCCGCTCGACTCATCACATCAGGCAAAACGATGGTAAGCCCTTCTTCCGCCACTCGAGTCCGCAGTGAAGGCCTTGGCCGGGTCGATTGGTCGGCATTGGCCTGGCGGCTGCCGCCTCCAAGCCGGCGAAGTCACGGAGCTGGTCGCGGGCTTGGGCATTGGAACAACCGAAAATGTCGGCGTAGAAACCGATCATCTCCTCCGGCTGGACGTAGATAGCTGTCAGGTCATACAGGGTGAAATGGTCACCCGGACGCGCGCGTGTGAGTTCTTCGTCGAGATCGTCAAGCCTCATGACTAAAGGAGCCGCGGGAAGCCCCCCGCATACCATTAGTGCCATCCAAACACCAGAGCTTCGCTCCGATTGAAAGCTGATCGGATCTTAGCCCGGTTGGAAGCGGACCCGATGTTTAGATCGTCGTCTTCGACCCAGTTCCCCGCACACATGACGCGGCCAGTCTCCCACGCCGGGCCGGCTCAATGAAGGCGATGGCTGGATCGGTAGGATTCGAACTCAGTACAATGACGGAACGCGCAGGCCAGATATGACGAGCGCGGAAATCCGCCACCGTTTTCTCAACTTCTTCAAAGAGCGGGACCACAAGGTGTTGCCGAGCTCCTCCCTGATCCCGTTCGGCGATCCTACCCTGCTGTTCACCAGCGCCGGGATGGTGCCGTTCAAGCCCTATTTCCTCGGCCAGGCCAAGCCGGCCTTCCCTCGGGTGACCACCTGTCAGAAGGTCTTCCGTGCCGTCGATATCGACATCGTCGGCCACGACGGTCACCATCTGACCTTCTTCGAGATGCTCGGCAATTTCTCTTTCGGCGACTACTTCAAGGAAAAGGCGATCCCCTATGCGTACGAGTTCCTGACGAAAGAACTCGGGTTGGAGTCCGATCGCCTATGGGCCGGCATTCACAACGACGACGATGAAAGCTACGAGATCTGGAAGACGAAAACGGGCATCCCACCGGAGCGCATCCGGCGCTTCGGCGACGAGTACAACTTCTGGGCGGCCGGGCCCACGGGTCCCTGCGGTCCCGACTCGGAGATCCACTATGACTGGGGCCCAGAAGACAGCTGCGGTCGACCCGATTGCGGGCCCAACTGCGAGCACTGCGATCGGTTTCTGGAAATCTGGAACCTCGTGTTTATCCAGTGGGACCGAGACCAGGCTGGCCATCGGACGCCGCTCGCCCGAAAGGGTATCGACACCGGGATGGGGCTGGAGCGGATCACGGCGGTGGTGAACGGCTACCGTCGCGGCGTCTTTGAAACGGATCTCTTCGAACCCCTGGTCCAGCACTGGGCGGAAGAAGCGGGCAAAGCCTACGGGAGCCAGCCGGAGATCGACGTCTCGCTCCGGGTACTGGCCGATCACGCGCGGGGCAGCGCCATGCTGCTGGCGGACGGCGTCGTGCCCGCGAATGACGGGCGTGGCTATGTCCTTCGGCGTCTGATCCGACGAGGCATGGTCCACGCCCGCCGGCTCGGTCCGGCGGTCCATCTGTCGTCGGGCGTGCCGATCGTGGCCCGGCTCCTGGGCAATGTTTACCCGGAGGTCCAGACGCAGACGGACCGGATCGCTGCGGTTGTCCGGTCCGAGGAGGAGCGGTTCGGCATCGCCTTGCGGCAGGGCATGGAGCGCTTGCAAGCTTTGCTCCAGCGAGGAACCCTCCACCCCCAGGAAGTGTTCTACCTGCATGACACTCTCGGCTTCCCGACCGAACTCACGGCGGAGCTGGCGAAGGAACGAGGCGTCGAGGTGGACCTTGAAGCCGTGGCCGCGCTGATGGAGGGCCAGCGCGAGCGTAGCCGAGGTGCCACGGGTGGCTTCACAGCCCCGCTGGCCGGGACCGCGAGCCGCTTCGTCGGCTACGACCGGCTGGACACGGACACGATGGTCACCGATGTCTTCCCGGTGGCCGGGCAGCCCGCGCAGGCGGACATCTTTCTCGAAGAGACACCTTTTTACGCCGAGCGCGGCGGGCAGACCGCTGATACCGGCTGGCTCACCTGGAACGCTTCGAAGGCCGGGGTTCTCGACGTGCAGTCGCAGGGCGAGGCGATCCGGCATCGCGTCGAGGTGCCGGCCGACCGGCTGAAGCCCGGTGATCGCGTGCACGCCACCGTGGACGCTGCGCGCCGCCAGATGGTCGCCCGTCACCACTCGGCGACCCATTTGCTTCATCGCGCCCTGCGCGACGTCCTGGGCGAGCAGGCGAGCCAGGCCGGCTCTTCGGTGCAGCCCGACCACGCGACCTTCGATTTCCGCTTTCCTCGCGCTATGTCGGCGGATGAGGTCGATCGAGTTTCGCGCCTGCTGAACGAGAAGATCCGTGCCGACCTGGTCCGCCGGGTCGAGGAGCTTCCGCTCGACCAGGCGATCGCGACCGGCGCGGTCGCGCTCTTCGGCGAGAAGTACGGTGACCTGGTACGGGTCGTCTCCTTCGGCGACTGGGCCCGCGAGCTCTGCGCAGGGACGCACGTCGAGCGGAGCGGCGAGATCGGCCTGGCGTTGATCTCCACCGACCGCAGCATCGGCGCCGGCGTCCGCCGCATCGAGCTGCGGGCCGGCGCTGCGGCGGAACAGCAGGTCCGCGATAACGAGCGCGTGCTCAACGAGCTGGGTGAGGTGCTGCGGGCGGCGCCTACCGAGCTGCCCCTAAGGGTCGCAGCGCTGCAGGCGGAGGTCAAGCGTCTCGAGAAAGAAACCGCGAACCTTCGCCAGCGGCTGGCGGCCGGCGGGGCCGCCCAGCTCGAAGAGGCCAACGTCGGCGGCGTCCGGTTGATGCTGCAGCGGGTCGACCCGGACGAAAAGGACCTGCTCGTGTTCGCCGATGAGGCCCTGAACCGAGCCAATGGCAATGGCGTCGCGATCGTCGTCGGCGGTCGCAATTTTGCCGTCAAGGTCGCGAGCCGGCTGGCCGAGCGCTTGCCCGCAAACGACCTGATCCAGGCCTTCCGGCAGGTGGCCGGGGGGAAGGGTGGGGGTCGCGGCCCGGTGGGCAAGGGCGGGGGCATCGATCCCGAACGCGTCGCCGACGCGTTCAAGTCACTGCAGGACTATGTCAGGAAGCAGCTGAACCCCCCACCCCGACCCTCCCCCACAAGGGGGAAGGGAGATTCCTCATGATCAAAATCAAGGACCGCATCAAGCGATTGCGCCGCGGGGCCGATTACGAGAACTACTACACGGCGCTCGATATCGGCACCGAGTACATCAAGGCGCTCGTGGTCAAGCGCGAAGGGCACAACGGCATGGTCCTGGGAGCCTCACGCCAGCGGCAGGAATTTGCCGATATGCAGGGCGGCGTGCCATCCAACATCCAGGGGATCATCGAGAGCTGCGACCGGGCCATGTCGCAGGCGGAGGACATGTGCGATACGATCCCCGGTCAGGCGGTCATCGGGATTGCCGGCGAGCAGGTCAAAGGCTTCAGCACCTCCGTCACGATTCCTCGAACCAACCCCAACCTCAAGATCAACGAAGTCGAGCTGCTTCAGGTCCTTCAGCTGGTCCAGAAGCGGGCCCTGCGCGAGGCCCAGCACGCGATGAGCCTCGAGCTGGGTGTCCCGGACGTGAACGTGAAGTTGATCAACTCCGCCATCACCAGCGTCCGCATCGACGGCTTCGTGGTCAACAATCCAATCGACTTCCAGGGCAAGCAGATGGCGATCACGGTATTCAACACCTTTGCCCCGCTGACGCACATCGGCGCTTTGCAGACGATTGCGTCGGAGCTGGACCTCGAACTGGTCGCAACGGTAGCCGAGCCGTATGCCATGGCGCGCTGTGCCGCGACCGACGAGGTCTATGACTTCGGCGGCATCTTTATCGACATCGGCGGCGGCACCACAGACATCGCGCTGATCCGCAACGGTGGTATCGAGGGCACCCGGATGTTTCCGATCGGCGGCCGGGTCTTCACCAAGAAGCTGGCTTCCCGCTTCGGTATCTCCTTCGCCGATGCGGAGGCTGTCAAGCTCCGTCACTCGAAGGGCGAGCTACCGCCCGAGCACGGCGAGAAGGTCCAGGCGGTGCTGGCCCGGGACGCCGAGGTGCTGGTCGAGGGCGTGGCGATCACGCTGCAGGAGATGTCGAAAGGCGACCGGCTTCCGACCGCCATCTACCTGGCGGGGGGTGGCAGCGCCCTGCCGGAGGTCAAGAACCAGATGCAGGCGTTCCCCTGGGGAGACAAACTTCCGTTCGCCCGGACACCGACCGTGAACGTCCTCCGCCCGGTCGACATCCGGGGGATCTATGATTCCACCGGGCTCTTGCTCGACCAGCAGGACATCACGCCCATGGGTTTGGCCTATCACGCCATCCAGCAGCAATCCGAGGAACAGGCGCCCTTGTTCGGGCTGATGCGGAAGGTCCTCAAGGCCATGAAAGTCTGACCACGCGGGAAATCCCGAGACCCTGACAACATCGACTCGGTGAGAAAACCTGACACCGTAACAACTCGACAAGCAGTGACGTTTCCGGTATGAAAAGTGCCGACGTGTTAAAACTGTGAAGACTCTGGCCAAGCTGCTCTACGTCGAAGCCGACGAAGAGATCACCGACCTGGTCGACCGGCTGCGTGATCTCAGCCTCGAGGACCAAGTCACGTTCGTGGTGCCGGACCGCGCCCGTGCGCTCCAGAGCGCCATGAGTTTCCGGCTGCTCAAGCGCTATGCGGACAGCTACGGCAAACGAGTGAACCTGGTCAGCACCGATGCACGGCTCCAGGCGATGGCGCTGGAAGCGGGCTTTACCGCTTATCCGAGCCTTGCCGCCTACGACAGCGGAACGGAAGTCCACCAGTCGGGAATGGTGGAGGAGCCGCAGCCGGCAAGCACCGCCCCGGCGGCGGCCGCGGCGGCTGCCCCAATGGGTTCTCAAGCCACCGGCGGACCGCGCGGGGTGGCGACACTGGACCGGCTCCGCGAAGCGTCTGTGGTTTCGGCACCGCCCAGGCAAACGCCGCCGACGCCATCACGACCAATCTCATCCGGGCCACCCCTGCGGAGCTATCGACCCTACCTGATCGGCGCCGGCGTGGTGGTGGTGATCGGGCTGCTCGCCGGCATCCTGTTTCTGCCGACCGCTACCGCGACCATGCTAGTGTCGGGCACAGCGATCAAAGAAGACGTGACCTTGCTCGGGGTACCCGGTACAGCGTCGGCCTCCGGCAACCAGTTCGCCACGCAGGCGATTCACGCTGAGGAATCGCAGAGCCTACCGGGAACGCCGACCGGTCAGAAGCAGGTACCTGCACAACCATCTTCAGGCTCGGTGACGTTCAGCTACAACTGCACATTCTTCTGCGACAACCAGCCAAAATCGATCGCTGTAGGAACAATGGTTAGCACGAGCGATGCGAGACACTACACGACTCAGAAGGCCATAAGCGTAGCTTCGCCGCACGGATCGGCGTCGGTACAGATTCAAGCAGTGGTGCCGGGCCCGAGTGGCAACACCGATCCTCATACGATCAATGTGATCGACAATAATCGGGACTTCAATCTCAGCGTTGACAACACCGCTGCAACTACTGGCGGGGCGGACCCTCGCACAGCAACCGTCATTCAGCAGTCTGATCTCGACAGCCCTAAGGAGGCCTATGCCAAGGATGCCGTCCCGCAGGTTACCGACCAGTTGAACAGCAAGGCCCAGGGCAAGAAGCTGGTGCTGGTTGGTAGCGGCGTGCAGGCGTCGGTCACGGCCGACCACAAAGTCGGTGAGGAGGTATCGGGCTTCACCGTGACGATCAAAGTAGCGGGCGACGGGGTGGCGTTCGACGACAAGACAGTCAATCAAATGCTGAAGGCCGCGCTCCAGCGGAAGGTCCCGCAGGGTTCCCAGCTCACGACCAACGTGACCAGCACGTACGACGCCATCGATGCAACCGCTGACGGGCATATCACGCTTAACGGCCATGCCTCCGGCTTCTACACCCCGATCTTCCTGCAGACGGCTATCCGGTCACATCTGAAAGCCATGAGCCCCTCCCAGGCCCACGCGTTCCTCCAGTCGCTTCCCAACGTCGTCGACGCTCGCGTGACGCAGTCGCCCTACGGCCTCCCCTGGCTGCCCTTCTTCAGCTCCCGCATCACGCTCAAAATCCAGGAGGTCTCCAACAACTCGTCGGCCCCTTGAGGATCCTTGCGATCGACCCGGGCACCGTCCGGCTCGGCCTCGCGCTCAGCGATCCATCGGGGACGATCGCCCAGCCACTGGGCGTGCTGGTGCGCCGCTCGGAGGCCGAGGACCTCAGGGCGCTGACCGAGCTGGCCGAGCGCCACGAGGTTGGACAGATCGTCATCGGCCTACCCCGCCTGATGGACGGCCGCCTGGACACCGAAGCGCAGAAGGCGCAGGCCTTCGGCGCCCAGGTAGCCCGAGCCACTGGGCGGCCGGTGGCATACTGGGACGAACGGCTGACGACCGTGGCCGCCGAGCGCTACCTGATCGAACAGGGCAAGCGGCGGGCCAAGCGGCGGCAAGAGATCGACCGGATGGCCGCCACGCTATTGTTGCAGGGGTACCTCGACTACCGGGCTGGTCGGGCTCCAGGAGGCTGAGATGCCAGAGATTCCGGAAGCAAACGGCGAGGTTCAAACTATCGAGCTGGTCAACGAGAAGACCGGCGAAGAGGAAACCTACCTCGTCCACGACGTCGTGGAGATCGAAGGCGAAACCTACTACGTGCTCCAGGCCGAGGTCGACGAGGACCGCGTGCTCATCCTTCGCCGTGAGGGCGAGTCGCTGGTCACCCTCGACGATGAAGAGCACGATCGGGTGGTGGAGCAACTCGAGGAATTCGAAGAAGACGACGAACTCGATGAAGACGGCGGCTCGGAGCACTGACTGACCCAGGCGGCCACCCATGAGTTCCCCGGCGCCACGCCGGCGCAGCCGCGGGCTTGGCTGCCTCCGGTGGTTTGTCGTGATCCTTTTTCTGCTGCCGGCCGCGATCGGCATTCCAGGTGTGCTCGGATACAACTGGGTCGACCATCAGTTGCATCAGCCGGCCAACCCCGGCAACTCCAAGGTCCGCTTCGTGGTGCCGCCCGGGGCGACCTTTCACGAGGTGGCCGACACCCTGCACCGCACCGGCCTGATCGACTCGGTCACCGTCTTCGACCTTTATGCCCGCTACAAGCACCTCGACCGCAAGGTCCAGGCCGGTGCCTACGAGTTGAGTCGCAACCTCAACATGATCCAGATCCTTCAGGCCCTGCAGACCGCCATTCCGGACGAGATTTTCGTGACCATCCCGGAGGGGTTCACGATCAAAAAGACCGCGGCACTGCTCGACCAGGGCGGAGTGATCAAGGGCAGCGACTATACGGCGCTGGCCGTGCAAGGGACGTTCAACTACGACCTCCTCAAAGACCTGCCGCCGGGTGCCTCATTGGAAGGTTTTCTTTTCCCAGACACCTACCTGGTGCCACGCGCCGGCACGGCCAAAGACCTGATCACGATGCAGCTCGACAACTTCAAGAACCACTGGACGGACGCGCGCAAGGCCCAGGCCGCCAAGCGCAACCTCAACGCCCTCCAGATCATCACGATCGCCTCCATGATCGAGCGGGAAGCCCGGTTCGATGCGGATCGGCCACTGGTGGCCAGCGTTATTTACAACCGGCTTGCAGCCGGGTGGGCCCTGCAAATCGATGCGACCGTGCTCTATGCCAAGGGGATCTGGCAGTCGTCGGTGACGACCCAGGACCGCATGATTCAGTCCCCGTATAACACCTACCTACATACAGGACTCCCACCTGGACCCATTGCGAACCCAGGCATCAAAGCCATCGATGCCGCGCTTCAACCGGCGGACACCGGCTACTTCTTCTACCTCTCGGACCCCGCGGGTCACAACCACTACGCCAAGACCAGCGAAGAGTTCGCCGGCCTCCTCAAGCAATACGGGCTCCAGTAGGGCCAGTGCCCGCCTCCTCCTGCTGGGTGGGGAGCCCGGTGGCGAGCCAGCGGCCAGCCTTTACAACGCCGGCTTCATCGCCGCCGGCATCGACGCCAGCTGCGAGTTGCGATCGATCGCGCCCGCCCAGCTCCCGGACGCGATCGCTCGGATTCGCGCCGATTCGACGGTGTTGGGGGCGGCCGTGACCATGCCGCACACCGTCGCGGTGACGCGGCTGCTCGACGGGTTGGGCCCGGAAGCGCAGGTCATCCGAGCCGTCAACACGATCAGTCATCGCGCCGGCGCGCTGGTTGGCTGGAACACGGATCGCCCGGCCTTCACCCTGGCCCTCGAGGACGCCGGTTTTCAGCCCAAAGGGCGGGCCGCCCTGGTGCTGGGCGCCGGCGGCGCGGCCAGGGCATCGGTCGACGCCCTGCGAGCCGCGGCCACGAAGATCTGGGTTTCGAGCCGCGACCTCGCGGAAGCACGGGCGGTCTGCCATGACCTGGAGATCACGAGCGGAGGGCCAGCGCCGCTGGGGTCACTGTCGCTGCTGATTCGGAAGGCTGACCTGATCGTCAATGCCACCCCGGTTGGCAGTGACGGTAAGGAGGTGCCCTTCCCGGTCGAATGGATCACGCCGGCGCAGTTTGTCTTCGACCTGATCTACCGGCCGCTGGTGACACCACTGGTGCAGGGAGCGAGGGATCAGGGGGCCCGAGCGATCAATGGGTTGACCATGCTGCTTTTCCAGGGGCTGGCAGCCTTCGAGATCTGGACCGGACAGCCGGCGCCCGAGGCCGCCATGCGAGCCGCGCTCGAACGCGCGGTGGTCGGGGAGCTGAACTCGTGAACCACGTGCTTTTCGCGCTTGGCTGGGCGGTGGTCGGTGGCGTGCTGGGCGCCGGCCTCATCTACCTTTCCCGATGGCTGGCCCGGATCGAAGAGATCGAGTTCCATCAGTCGCCGCCCGAGATGCTCTTCATGCCGACACTATCGGCTGTGCTCTTCTTCCTGTTTGCGCTCCAATTGGGTGTCCAGCCGCTTCTCTTCATCGACTCTGTCTACGTCGCCGTGCTGGTGCAGGTGCTGGCGTTCGACCTGAAAACGCGTTACATCCTCGACCTCGTGATGTTCGCCGGCTGGGTCATCGCCTTTGCCCTCGCCTTCGTTACCCCGTGGACCCCCTATCTCACGTGGCCGTGGCCCGACTGGCGAACCGCGCCCGTTGCTGCCCTGATCGCCGGCGCCGTCTTCCTGCTCCTCTACCTTGGTGGCCAGCTCGTCTTCGGCTCCGAGGCGTTCGGCTTCGGTGACGTCAAGCTTGCCGTCTTCATCGGGATGGCGACGGGCCTTTCGAACTTGCGGGTGGTCCATGCGCTGCTCTACGGCGTGTTTCTCGGCGGGTTTGTGGCGATAATTCTGCTCATCACCCGGATCCGCCGCTTGAACGAAGCCGTGCCCTATGGACCGTTTCTGGTCCTCGGGACGTTGCTGGCCCTCTACAGCCAGGCGCCATGAACGCCCGCGACCTGCTTCCCGGCGAACGCGTCCTCGTGAGCTCCTCCCGGCACTGGGTCGTGCTCCTGGGCCCGATCGCCACGACCATCCTCGCGGCGGCGGTTTCGCTGGTAATCCTCGCCCTGCTGCGACCTCCTGGCGAACTGGGCCTCTTCTTGATGCTAGGCGTGGTCCTTGCCGGCATCGCCGTCCTCAACCTCTATTACTGGGGCTGGCGGGCCCATGAGTATGTGCTGACGGACCAGCGCGTCATCCTCAACGAGGGGATCGTCTCCAAGTTCTCGCGCTCGATCGCCATCGACCGGATCCAGGACCTGACGACATTCCAGGGCCTCTGGGGCCGGACCTGGGGCTTTGGTGACATCGAGCTCGAAACGGCCGGGAGGGAGGGCGCAGAGTTGCTGAAGACCGTCCCGCGCCCGCAGCAGCTTCGCAATGCGATCTTCGCCCAGATCGAAGCTCGCCGCAGGCCGGGGGGATCAGCGACCCAATAGGGCTTGGATCTGGCTGCTAAAGGGTAGAATCGCAAACCGGAATGGTCAACCCCAGTGATTTCAAAAATGGCATGACGATCGAGTGGGAAGGAGGACTCTGGGTCGTGGTCGAGTTCCAGCAGGGCCAGAATGCTCGGGGCGACACCTTTTTTCGCACCAAGCTGCGGAACGTCCGCAGCGGAGCGATCATCGACCAGAAGTTCCGGGACAAAGACCGCTTCTCCCGCGCCCGGATCGAGAAGGTGCCCATGCAGTACCTTTACAGCGACGGTGACCGCCATTTCTTCATGGATCTGGAAAGCTACGATCAGCTCCCCCTCGGTGACGACCAGCTGGGCGACACCTTGAAATACTTGAAAGAGAGCTCATCACTCGACGTGCTGATGTACGACGGCCAGGCGCTGGGCGTTGAGCTACCTACCACCGTCGACCTGAAGGTCACGCAAACCGCGCCCGGATTCAAGGGCGACACGGCGGCCGGCGGCGGCAAGCCGGCGACCGTCGAGACCGGGTTGACGCTCAACGTGCCGTTCTTCGTCAACGAAGGCGACGTCATCCGGGTCGATACCCGCACCGGCGCCTACGTGGAGCGCGTATAGTGTGGCACCCCGCAAACAACTTGCGTCGTTCCGAGGAGCGACACTAGTGCCCGACCGTCCGCTCGGCTCGGTCAAGGTCGCCAATGAGGTCATTGCCCACATTGCCTCCCTGACGGCGTGCCAGGTGCAGGGCATTGTCGGCATGTACCAGGCCAAGGCGCGCGACGGGCACCGAGCACTGCCCGCGAGCAGCTCTCATAAGGGTGTCCGCGTGGACCTGGGGAACGATGCTCTCAACCTGGAGCTGTTCGTGATCGTCGACCATTCCGCCCACGTCCCGACGGTGGCGGCGGAGGTGCAGCGGCAGGTGGCGGACGCGATCGATAAGATGCTCGGTCTCGAGGTCCGCCAGGTGAACGTCTTCGTCGGGGACGTGAGGTTCCCGGAGGACTCGTAGTGCGGCGCCTCATTCCCGGGGCGTTGCGCTAGAGATGGGACGGCGCCACCTGGCCCGCGAGCTCGCGCTCAAGGTGCTGTTCGAGCTCGAGAGCGATGGCGGCGACGCCGAGCGTTCGCTCACGTACCACATCGCCGAGTCGCGCGCCGATGCCGACGTAGGGGATTTCGCTCGGACGCTGATCCAGGGGGTACGTGAGCATCAAGCGGAGATCGATGGCCAGCTGGCCGAGGCGTCGCGCAATTGGGGTCTTGACCAGATGGCGAAGGTGGAACGCACCCTGTTGCGGATCGCGACCTTTGAGATCCGCTATCTCCCCAGTGTCCCGCTCAAGGCCGCGATCAACGAATCGATCGAGCTGGCGAAGACGTTCGGCGGTCCCGACTCCGGCAAGTTCGTAAATGGCATCCTTGGCCGGATCGCCGCCGATGCGGAGACCCGCCGGCCCTCCGCCGACGAAGCCGCGGCCCAGGGAGCCTCATGACAGGGCACGAGGACGTCGCCCGCATGGATTATGAGACCGCCGCCGCCGAGCTTGAACGCACCGTCCAGCAGCTCGGCAAAGAACAGGAGGACCTCGCGGAGTCGGTGCGTAGCTTCGAACGAGGCCTCGCGCTGGCCCGGCGATGCGCCCGGCTCCTCGATGACGCCGAGCGGCGACTGAATGAGTTGGCGCCGGCCGTCGAGCGCCCGGCCGGCCCGTGACCTTGCTTCAAAACCCGTATTTCGTCGTGCCACTCATCGCCTGGGTCATCGCCCAGACGAGCAAGGTGATCATCGATTCGGTCATCTTGCACCGCGTCAGCGTGCGCCGGCTGGCGACCGCGGGTGGGATGCCGAGCTCGCACAGTGCGCTGGTGGTTTCGCTGACGACCGTCATCGGGCGGCTGCAGGGCGTCCAGTCACCGCTGTTTGCGCTGGCTCTGATCTTCAGCACGGTGGTGATGTACGACGCCACCGGCGTCCGGCGAGCCGCCGGGCAGCAGGCGATCATCATCAACCGTCTCCTTGACGACGTCTTCATCGCTCACCGCGGCATTCACCAGGAACGATTGCGAGAGCTCCTTGGTCACACGCCGATCGAGGTGATCGCGGGGGCGCTGCTCGGCGTGGTGATCGGTCTCGGGGTCTGGCGGTGATGGTGGCCGAACGTCGCCGCCTCGACCGGGCGCTCGTGGAGCGGGGCCTGGTTGCTTCGCGCGAGCGTGCCCAGGCGATGGTGCGAGCTGGCCTGGTCCGGGTGGCGGGCGTGACGATGGGGGAGCCGGATCGGTTGGTGACGGCCGAACAGCTGATCGAGGTGGCCGGGACGACCAGCTACGTCAGCCGGGGCGGGGAGAAGCTGGCCGCGGCGCTCGACGCCTTCGCGATCGATCCCGGCGGCCGGACCTGCCTCGATGTTGGCGCGTCGACCGGCGGTTTTACCGACGTCCTGCTGAAGCGCGGTGCGGCGCGCGTGATCGCCGTCGATGTCGGGTACGGCCAGCTAGCCTGGAGCCTGCGACAGGATCCGCGCGTGATCGTGCTGGAGCGGGTCAACATCCGGCACCTCGATCGCCTACCCTTTCCGGCGGACCTGGCCGTGATCGACGTCTCCTTCATCTCCTTGCGGCTGGTACTTCCCCGAGTTCGGGCGCTGCTCAACCTGCCAGGCGACGTGGTCGCCCTGGTCAAGCCGCAGTTTGAGGTCGGTAAGGGTTCGGTGGGGAAGGGAGGTGTGGTGCGCGATCCGGATCAGCACCGCCAGGTCGTTAGCGCTCTGAGCCAGTTTGCCGGCGAGATCGGCTACACCGTTGCCGCTGAGGTCACCTCACCCATCGTCGGCGCGAAGGGTAACCGGGAGTTTCTGCTCTATTTGAAGCGCGATGGTTGACGCAAAACAGGCGTCAGAGTCGCGGGAATTCCCGCGTGTCGGTATCGTCTGCCACCCGCGGATCGACATCGGCGGCCCGCCGGTGATCGAGGCGCGGCGACGGCTGGAAGCCCGCGGCTTTCGCGTGTGGACCTACTGCGCCACCGCGGAAGAACGTCCGGGCGCGCTGGCCGGCGACCTTGACGGCACGCGCTTGATCGTCAGTGTCGGAGGCGATGGCACCTTGCTCTGGACCGCGCAGCAGGCGGCCGCCGCCCACGTTCCGGTCCTGGGAGTCAACGCGGGCCGTCTCGGGTTCCTGACCCAGGTCCAACTCGGTGACGAGGGTAAGGCGCTCGACCGCTGGGCGGCCGGCGACTTCAGGCTGCAGCGCCGGGCGCTGCTGGAGACCCGCGTCGGCGACCGCAGGTTCCACGCGCTGAACGACGTGGTGGTGCACAAAGGGATCGAGATCAACTTGATCCGGGTCGAGGTCCTGGTGGATGGCCAGCCGGCCGGCCAGTTCGACGCCGACGGCGTGATTGTCTCGACGCCGACCGGCTCGACCGGTTATGCCCTGTCGCTGGGCGGGCCGATCGTCCACCCGGACGTGCGAGCGATCGTCTTCATGCCGTTGAACCCGCACAGCCTTTTCAACCGGCCGATCGTCCTGCCCGAGCAGGCCCGCATCACCATTCGCCTACCCAGCGCCATGGCCATCCTGACCTGCGACGGCCAGCAGAATGCGGCCCTCGATCCAGGAGCGGAAGTCCAGATCGCCGCTCCCGGCCTGGAGGTGGAGCTGGTCCAGTTTGACGGCGGCCCCAACTTCTTCGAACTGCTCCGTCGGAAACTACGGTGGGGCCTGCCCCTCATCGATGGCGACGAATGACACGCGGGAAATCCCGCGACCCTGACAGGTGATGACTTCGGCCCGGCATCGCGTCGGCCAGTTCTGGCGGCATGCCTCGGCGCGGGTCAGCGAGCAGGAGAAGACCAATGCCGAGCAACTGCTCGGCCCGGCGCTCGCGCCACTGTTCTTTCAATTGCCGGTGAATGACCAGCGGCACGGGCTCGACGTCCTCGAAACCGTGACTCGCCTCGAGGGCCGGCCCGGCCGGCTGCTGCAACAGGCAGCCCTGCTGCATGACGCGGGCAAGGCGGGTGCCCAGTTCTCGGTCGTGGACCGCAGCCTGACGGTCCTGCTCCAAGCATTGTCGCCCCGGGCGCTCCAGGTCATGCTGCGGGCGCTGCCCGCCTTCGCGCGGCGGTACGGGATTTACGCCGATCACGCCCGCATCGGTGCGCAGCGGCTGCGGGCGGCCGGCGCGGCTGAGCTTGCTGCCATCGTGGCAGAGCACCACGATCCGGATCCGAAGTCGGAGGTCACCAGACGCTTGAAACGGGCCGACCGACGGAATTGACACGCGGGAAATCCCGCGACCCTGGCCGATGATGGCCGAGCTCGAACGTGACCCTGTCTACCTGGTACACACCGCCGCCTTCGATGGGCCGATCGACCTCCTGCTCACGCTGGCACAGCGAGCTGAGGTCGACCTTAGCGCCATCCCGCTGGCCAGCCTGACCGATGACTATCTTCGGGCGATTGAACACGCGCGTCCGCCGCTCGCTCGGCTGGCGGCGTTCCTCGTGATCGGCGCCCGGCTGGTTGCGCTCAAAGCGGCCGGCCTGATGCCGGAAACGCCGGTCGGGGAGGAAGAGGACCTTCAGGCCTGGGAAGAGGCCATCAAGGGCCGGCTCGAAGAGTACAAGCGGTTCAAGCAACTCGCCGACGCCTTGATGCGCCGCCACGCCAGCGGGCGGTTCACCTTCGCCGGTTTGCTCGAAGCCGAGGTGATCCCCCAGGCACGAGTGCAGGTGAGCCTCGATGCGCTGGCGAGCGCCTTCCAGCAGGTACTCGACCGACTGCCGCCGCCCGGGCCCGTCACGGTGGAGATGGAGCAGGTCTCGCTCGCCGACAAGCTCGAGGAACTCCGCCAGATGCTTGCCCACCAGCCACAAGTCAACTTCACCGCCGTTTTCCGTCACGCCCGCACGAGGCTGGAAGCCGTCGTGACTTTTCTCGCGCTTCTCGAGCTGATTAGAATCGGTGAGGCCCGCGTGGCGCAGGCTTCCGCCTTCGGCGAGATCAGTGTGCACAGGCATGAGAGGGAAGACGCAGAGTGAGCTCGATAGTTGAGAGCGCGACACAAGTGCGGGACACCACCGGCCTGGCTGCCGCGCTCGAGGCGGTGCTCTTCACACTGAACCGTCCGGTCACGGTATTGGAGCTGCAGGAGATCCTGCAGTCGACGCTGCCGGATATCGAGGCGGCCGCGGCGATGCTCAGCCACGCACTCGGGGGCCGCGGGCTCTTTCTCCAACGACACCAGGATCAGCTCCAGCTGGTCACCGATCCGGCGCAGGCCGACATCGTCCGCCGCGTGTTGCGCCCGGAATACCCATCGCGACTTTCGCCCGCGGCGTATGAGACGCTCGCCATCATCGCCTACCGCCAGCCGCTCACCCGGGCGCGGATCGAAGAGATTCGCGGCGTCAACTGCGAGGCGGTGCTGGAGAGCCTGGAAGAAAAAGGTCTGATCACCGAGACCGGCCGGCTCGATACGCCGGGCACGCCGCGCCTGTTCGGCACCACCATGAAGTTCCTCCAGATCCTGGGTCTGCGCAGCCTGAACGAGCTGCCAGCGCCACCACAATCCGCCTCAACCAGTTCCTAGCGCGCGCCGGCGTGGCGGCCCGGCGGAAGGCCGACCGGTTGATTGCCTCAGGAACAGTCTCGGTGAACGGCATCCCCGCCGTCACCGGCCAGCAGGTCACGCCGGGCGTCGATACCGTAACGGTCGAGGGGCGGCAGGTCGCGCCGGCCGGCGAATCGACCTACCTGATGCTGAACAAACCGGTCGGCATATTGACCAGCGTGGGTGACGATCGCGGCCGGCCGACGGTGACCGATCGCCTGGCGCCCCGGGGTTCGCGCGTCTTCCCGGTCGGCCGGCTGGATCTCGACAGCCGCGGATTGGTGTTGTTGACCGATGATGGCGAGCTGGCTGGACGGCTGATGCACCCGCGCTACCATGTCGAAAAGGAATACCGCGTCGTGATCACGGGCCGGCCGGGTGAGGATGCACTGCGGCGGCTCTCGCAAGGGATGATTGTGAGAGGGGAGCAGTTTCAGCCGGCCGAGACTCGGGTGCTCGAGAGCACCGTGGGGGAAACTCGGCTTTCGATGGTGCTGCGCGAAGGCCGCAAGCGCGAGGTCCGCCGGCTATGGGGGGCGCTGGGCCATCGGGTGCTCGACCTGCAGCGGGTCCGAATCGACGGGCTGGAGCTTGGCGACCTCGAAGAAGGTGGCGTGCGCCCGCTACGAGCCGGTGAAGTGGCGCAGCTCAAGACCGCGGCCGGCCTCTCATGATCATCGCGATCGACGGTCCAGCCGGATCTGGGAAGACCACCATCGGGCGGCTGGTGGCAGAAGCCCTCGGCTTCGCGCTGGTCGACACCGGGCTGTTCTATCGCGCCGTCACCGTGGAAGCCCGGCGCCGGGGAATCGCCGCCGATGACGTGGCGGGACTGGCGCACATGCTTGGTCAGCTGCGCATTCAGATCAACACCTCGCCGTCGACCGACCGCGCTGGGCCGCTGCTGGCCATCGATGGACGGGATGTCAGCCTGGAAGCGCACGATCCGGCGATCGCCACGGAGCTCTCACGCATTTCCCAGATTTCCGAGATCCGCCGGGCCCTCGTCGAGCCGCAGCGTCGAGCCGGGCGAGGCGACGCCGTGGTACTGGGCCGCGACATCGGCACGGTGATCTTTCCGGACGCCGAGGTGAAATTCTTCTTTACGGCGCCTGCGGCGGAACGGGTAGCGCGGCGGCGCCGGGAGCTGGACCAGGTGCGCGGCAGTGCGACGCCGGATGCCGTACTCGAACAGGAAATCGAAGCGCGCGACCGGGCCGACGAGGAGCGAGAAATCGCGCCGTTACGGCCGGCAAGCGATGCTATAATCGTCGCGACTGAGGGCAAGTCGGTCGGTCAGGTCTTTGACGACGTGATGGCCCGGCTGCCGAAGCACTGACCTTGAGCTATTCCTTCCTAACTGGTCTTGCACGGCTCCTAACCCGCACGCTTTTGGGCTCAAAATTCCACCTTCGTGGCACCTCGAACGTGCCCAGTTCCGGGCCCCTATTGATGGTGTCGAACCATGTAGGCGCGGTCGACCCCGCGATCATCGGCGCCTGGACCCCGCGGCCGGTCTGGTTCATGGCGAAGGCGGAACTGTTCCGTGGCGCCTTCGCCTGGTTGATGCGCGGCTACCATGCGTTTCCGGTGGTACGCCATTCCCCCGACCGGACCGCCCTCCGCCGGGCGTTCGATCTGCTGAAGCAAGGATCGGCGGTCGTGCTTTTTCCCGAAGGCCACCGGTCGGAGAACGCCCGTCTCCTCCGGGCGCAGCCGGGCGCCGGCTTCGTCGCCCGCCGCTCCGGGGCGCCGCTGGTGCCGATCGCCATCACCGGGACGCAAAACGTGCTCGGCCCCCACCAGATCGTTCCCCGGCCGGCTGAGGTGCTGATGACGTTCGGCGTGCCGTTCCAGTTGCCCGAGCGGAATCAGGATGGCAGCCCGATGGATCATCAGCAGAGCGCCGACTACCTGATGACAAAGATCGCGGAGCTGCTGCCGTTGGAAAACCAGGGCGAATACGTGAGCTCGCCGCTGCCAAAGCGTGCGCAAGCATGAAGAAGATTCGGGCCCGCCGGCCCACGCGAGCGGCGCTTAGTGCGATGCGAGCGTTTGAGGCGTTCGTTAAAGACCAACGGCTAAGAGCATGAAGAAGATTTACGTTCTCGACACGAACGTCCTGTTGCACGATCCCAATGCGATCTTCTCCTTCGAAGACAACGAGATCGTGATCCCGCTCACCGTCATCGAGGAAATCGACGGCCAGAAGCGCCGGCAGGATGAGGTTGGCCGGCATGCGCGGCTGATCGCCCACCACTTCGACGAGCTTCGCGCCCACGGCAAGCTCTCGGAGGGCGTGGCGCTCAAGTACGGTGGTTCGCTGCGCGTCGAGCTCACCCATGAGAAGACGGCACACCTGCCGGAGGATCTCGATCCCCGCAAGGCCGACAACCAGGTGATCGCCCTCACACTCCAGCTCAAGGCCGAGAGCAACGGCACGCCGGTGATCCTCGTCAGCAAGGACATCAATGTCCGGGTCAAGGCCGACGCCCTCAACCTGCAGGCGCAGGACTACGAGACCGACAAGATGGTGCTCAATGAAGAGGACCTCTACGACGGCATGACGACACTGACGGTTTCGCCGGAAGACATCGAAACCTTCACCAAGACAAACAGCTACCAGCCGTCGAACGGCCGGCTTTACTGCAACCAGTTCGTCCATTTCAAGTCCCTGAATGGCGCCAAGTCGAGCGCGCTCGGCCGGTATGACGCCTCGGCCGGCCATGTGGTGCCCCTTGCCCCGATCACGAAAGAGATCTGGGGCATCCAGCCGAAGAACCTCGGCCAGCGGTTCGCCTTCGACATCCTGCTTGACGAGCGGGTCCCCCTGGTGACGATGACCGGCCAGGCCGGCACCGGCAAGACGCTCCTGGCGCTGGCCGCCGGCTTGAGCAAGGTACTGGACCAGCACCGCTATCGACGCTTGCTCGTGACGCGGCCGGTCATCCCGATGGGCAAGGACGTCGGCTACCTGCCGGGTGATAAAGACGAGAAGTTGCGGCCCTGGATGCAGCCGATCTACGACAACCTCGAGTATCTGATGGCCTGCATCTACAAAGAGCAGATGGCGGCGGACATGATCCGCCACATCCAGGACAAGGGCATGTTTGAGGCCGAGGCCCTCACCTACATCCGGGGACGCAGCATCCCGCAGCAGTTCATCATCGTCGACGAAGCGCAGAACCTCACCCCACACGAGGTCAAGACGATCGTGTCCCGCGCCGGAGAGGGCACCAAGATCGTTCTCACCGGCGATCCCAACCAGATCGATCATCCGTACCTGGACTTCCGCAGCAACGGGCTCTGCTACGCGATCGAGAAGTTCAAGGACAATCCCTTGGCGGGGCATGTCACCCTTACGAAAGGCCAACGCTCCGAGCTAGCCGAATTGGCCGCAAAACTCCTCTAACACGGTTACACGGAGACTGAACCGGGCGGTTGTGGCGTCCAGCGGCTCGCGGCGCCCTCGCGCGAAATGACGGACTGCGCTCGGTTGCTCGCACGAGCCGCATGCGCCACCCGTCCTCTTACGCGCGAAAGCGCGGCGGCCCGAGGGCCGCTGATCCTGCTGAGGTAAGTTAAGCGCTGATGGACCGCACGCTGGTCGCACTCGATCTCGAGACTACGGGCCTCACACCGAGACTGGACCGGATCATCGAGGTCGGCGCCGTCCGCTTTCGGGGTGATCAGGTGCTGGCCACGTTCCAATCGTTGGTCCGACCGGAAGTCGGCATCCCGCGAGCAGTCCAGGAACTCACTGGGATCCGGGATGCCGACGTGGTGGCGGCGCCACATCCGGAAGAGGTACTGGCCCAGTTGATCGATTTCGTGGGCGAGAGCGCCGTGGTCGCACACAGCGGCAACTTCGACCTGTCCTTCCTGGTCGACGGCGAGAGCGAGGGAAGCTATGAGCTCTTCGACACGCTCGACCTGGCTCGGATCATGTTGCCGATGGCGCCCAGCCACAGCTTGCCCCACCTCTCACGCCAGCTCGGCCTGGCCCATCCGCATCCGCACCGCGCGCTTTCCGACGCTGATGCCGCGCGACAGCTGTTCCGGTACCTGTGGCACTATGCTCGCGGTTTTCCTGGTGATCTCCTCGACCGGATGCTCGAGGTGACCGAGGGATGGCCGCATCCGCTGCACCATTTCCTCCGGGGTGCGCAGGCCGCCGGCTTTAGTGGCGCCGACAGCCTGCCATCTCAGGCGGTGGCGCCTGCCAGTGCGACGCGGCCGACAGCGCCCTCGACCGATCCACACGCCATCCGAGCGCTGCTCGGTCCGGAGGGTCCGATGGCCGGGCTGCTCGACGACTACGAGCTCCGCGAATCGCAGCTCCAGATGACGCTCGCAATTGCGCAGCTCTACGCCCGCGGCGGCCGCCTGCTGGTGGAAGCCGGCCCGGGCACCGGAAAGTCGCTCGCCTACCTGGTCCCGGCCGTGCACCACGCGGTCGCCAGCGGCGAGCGCGTCGTCGTTGCGACGAACACGATCACCCTGCAGGAGCAGCTCTTCTCCAAGGACATCCCCTTCATGCGCAGCTGGCTGCCCTTCGACTTCAAGGCCTCGCTGCTCAAGGGGCGTGCAAACTACGTCAGCCTGCGGCGCTGGAACCGGTATCTCAACGCCCCCAGCCGGCGCGCCGATGGGAATTGGTTCCAGGACGAGGTGAAGTTCAAGCTGCGGATGCTCGTCTGGCTCGCGCAGACCCGCCAGGGCGACCGTTCCGAGATCAAGCTCAACGGGTTCGAGGAGCTCTTCTGGTTGCGGGCCGCCTCCACGCCGGACGATTGCCTGGCCGCCCACTGCGAGAACTACAAGACGCAGCACTGCTTCTACTGGAACAGCCGCCGGGCGGCCCAGGATGCGGATGTGATCGTGACCAACCACGCCCTGCTGCTGACCGACGCGTTGGCCGGCGGTTCCGTGTTGCCGCCGCACGAGCACCTGGTCGTGGATGAAGCCCACCAGCTCGAGGAAACGGCGGTCGACGCCCTCACGCTCCGGGTGGGGGAGGACGAGCTGCTGGAGAGCATCGACGGGGCCCTGACCTGGTTCCGGGCCGCAGTGCGACCGCCCGGCGAGACGGTGCGGGCGGCGGCGGCCGCCTGCCGCGATGCGGTGAGCGCCTTCTTTCGCGAGGTCACGGCGATCATCCGGGAGCGACAGCCGGAGGTTCCGGCGCGGCCTTCGCGAGAGGAGCCGGTCATCCTGGACGGCGTCAGCCGCGCCCTGCCAGAGGTCTTGGAGCTCGCGGCGCTGGGGAATGGGCTTGCCGAGCACGCGACCACGCTCCGCCTCGCGCTCGATGATGCCGGCGCCCGGTTGCCGCTGGAGGCCAATCCGCATGCGGAGCGCGAGCTGGACCTCTTTGTGGCTCAGCTGCAAGGACGCGTGGACCTCGTCGTGCAGGCGCTGCTGCAGCCACGCCCGGAGCGGCTCTACTGGGTCGGAACGGAGCGGCGCTCCGGCCGGCCGCTGCTGCAAGCGGCCCCCACCGCCGCTGGCCGGGAGCTGCAGGCGCGCGCGTTCAAGGGCAAGGACACCGTGGTTTTCACCTCGGCGACGCTCGCGGTAGCCGATTCTTTCGCGTACTTCAAGCGGGGCGTCGGCCTCGAGGCGCTCGCGACCCATGAGATGGTGCTCGCTTCGCCGTTCGACTATCTATCCCAAGCGCTGCTCTGTTTGCCGACCGACTTGAGAGATCTCAATGATCCGGCCTTCCTTGAGCAGGTGAGCGACGTCGTCGGTGAGATCGCGGAGGCGATCGGCGGCCGAACGCTCGTTCTCTTCACCTCGCATCAGCAGCTCCGCGACGTCGCCGACCGGTTGCGGGTGCGGACCGCGCAGCGCAATCTCACCGTGCTGGCGCAGCACCTCGATGGCACGCGGCGGCAGCTGCTGGCGCAGTTTCAGGAGAATCCACGCGGCATCCTTCTAGGAACCAGCAGCTTTTGGGAGGGGATCGACGTGCCCGGGGATGCTCTCTCCTGCGTGGTGATCGTGCGCCTCCCGTTCCGGGTTCCCAGCGACCCGTTGCAGCAGGCTCGGAGCGCGATGCTCACCGATCCCTTCGGCCAGCTGGCGCTGCCTGAGGCGGTGCTGCGGCTGAAGCAGGGCTTCGGCCGGCTGATCCGCCGGCAAAGCGATCGCGGCGCCGTCGTCCTGATGGATCACCGGATCGCGAATCGGACCTATGGCAGGGCGTTCCTCGACGCGCTGCCTCGAGCCGCCGTGCAGCTTGGGTCAAGCGCTGAGTTGGCACCGGCGATCGTCCAGTGGCTGGCCCGAGGCGGGGGCGTGCGTCCGACGACCACAGACATCGGGGTTGCGGGATTCCCGCATGTCGAGGTATGAGCCAGGACGGCCGTCTCTCGGTCGCCCTGGCGCAGATGGATCCAGTGTTGGGGGACCGCGGCCGCAACCTCGAGCGGCATCGCCAGTGGGTCAAACAGGCCGCCGAGACCGGCGCCAGCTTGCTGGTCTTTCCTGAGCTCAGCCTGACCGGATACTTCCTCAAAGACCTGGTGCCGGAAAGCGCGATCCAGCTCGACAGCAAAGAGATGCGCGACCTGGCCGCCCTCTCGACCGAGCTCGACGTGGTACTGGGCGCGGTAATCGAGTCGCCCGATCATCGCTACTTCAACGCCAGCCTGTACTTTTCTCGGGACGAGCTCGTGCACGTGCACCGCAAGGTCTACTTGCCGACCTACGGCATGTTCGACGAGCAACGGTACTTCGCGCCGGGTGATCGGTTCCGCAGTTTCGCCACGCCCTTCGGGCGCGCCGGAATGCTGGTCTGCGAGGACATCTGGCACCTCAGCAGCGCCTACATCCTGAGCCTGGAAGGCGTGGACATGATCATCTGCCCGTCGTCCAGCCCCGGTCGTGGTATCACGACCGACGAGCGCCTGGGAACGGCGGAGTCTTACGCGCTCGTCTGCCGAACCTATGCCCAGTTCCTGACGACGTTCTTCCTTTACTGCAATCGCGTCGGTTTCGAGGACGGGGCCAACTTCTGGGGCGGCTCGATGGTGATCGGGCCCAATGGCGACATCATCGCGCAGCATCAGGACGCCGACGAGGCCCTGGTGCTCGCCACCCTCGACCTCGCCGATGTTCGCCGCGAGCGGCTGGCCAATCCGCTGCTGCGCGACGAGCGGATCGAGCTGACCATCAACGAGCTCCGCAGGGTCTGGCATGAGCGCACCCGCAAGCCTTACTGAACCCGTCTTCCCACCGCTGGCGATCCACCCGGAGTTGGTCCGAGGGATCCTGGTCGGTTTCATCCAGAACGAGGTGCGTAAGGTCGGCTTCGATCGTGTCGTGTTGAACCTGAGTGGCGGCGTCGACTCCAGCCTTGTCGCCTTCCTTGCGACCGAGGCGCTCGGCAAGGACAATGTGATGGCGCTGATCCTCCCATACAAAGACAGCGATCCGAAAAGCCGGTCGGATGCGCTGGAGGTGGTTGCCCAGCTCGGAATCCGTCATCTCGAGATCGACATAACCCCGCAGCTCGATGCGTACTTCGCGCGCTTTCCCGAGGCCGACCAGGTGCGGCGCGGCAACAAGATGGCCCGCGAGCGGATGACGATCGCATACGACCAGTCCGTGGCCTGGCGGGCGCTCGTGATCGGAACCAGCAACAAGACAGAGCTGCTGCTCGGCTATGGCACGATCTACGGGGACATGGCCAGCGCGATCAACCCGATTGGGGACCTGTACAAGACACAGGTCTGGCAGCTGGCCGACGCCCTGGGAGTGCCAACGGCCATCGTGCAGAAGGCTCCATCGGCGGACCTCTGGACCGGGCAGTCAGACGAGACGGAGCTCGGTTTTCAGTACCGGATGATCGATCAGCTGCTCTACTACCTCGTCGAGCGCCGGTACACGGAGGAGGAACTGAAGCGGCAGGGTTTCGACGAGGCGTTCATCACCGAGATCATGCGACGGGTTCGTGAGAACCAGTACAAACGGCGCCTGCCGGTGATCGCGAAACTCACCTCGCGCACCATCGATCGCGATTTCCGCTATCCGCGCGATTGGGGACGCTAAAGCGGGCCGCGGCTGACGTTGGGAACGCTCTACCTGGTCGCCACGCCGATCGGCAACCTGGACGACATCACCTTGCGCGCCTTGCATGTTCTGGAGTCGGTGCCCCTGATCGCGGCCGAAGACACCCGCCACACCGTGAAGCTGCTGACGCACTTTGGTTTGCGCCAGCCGCTGGTCAGCCTGCACGCGAAGAACGAGGCGCGTCAGTTGCAATCGATCCTCGGGCGCCTGGCGCAGCACGACATGGCACTGGTCTCCGATGCCGGAACCCCGGCCCTATCTGACCCCGGGGTGCGCCTGGTGAGCGCCGCCGTGGCCGCCGGCTATCCGGTCGTGCCGATCCCTGGACCTTCGGCGGTGCTGGCGGCGTTGGTGAGCTCCGGTCTCCCCACCAACCAGTTCACCTTTCTCGGCTTCTTGCCGCGCAAGCGCGGCGAACTGGAGCGGGCGCTGCGCGACGCAGCCGAAGCGAAACGGACCTTCGTCTTCTTCGAATCGCCCCATCGGATACTCAAGACATTGGATATAATGGCGTCCGCCCTCGGCCCACGCTCGCTGGTCGTGGCGCGGGAGATTACCAAGCTCCACGAAGAGTTCTTGCGTGGGACACCGGCAACGATCCTCGAGCACTTCTCAAAGGTCCCGCCCCGCGGCGAGCTGACGGTCGTTGTTGCCGGCAGCGATTGGAAACCGCGAGATGAGTAAGTTCTACGCCACGACCGCCATCGTCTATCCCAACGCGGCGCCGCACCTCGGCTTCATCTACGAGCTGGTGGGGACCGACGTCCTGGCGCGTCACCACCGGATGATCGGTGATGACACGTTCTTCCTGACCGGGACCGACGAGCATTCGCAAAACGTCCGGCGCCGCGCCGAGGAAGAAGGGGTATCGACCGAGGAATTCACGGCGAGGATGGCGCGGCTCTATCGCGATATCGAGGCCCGCTTCAGCATCGCCTACGACCGCTTCATCCGAACCGAAGACGAGGACCACGTGCGCGGCGTCCAGGCCTTCATCACGAAGCTGCAAGAGAAAGGGGACATCTACAAGGGCCACTACGAAGGTTGGTACTGCGTCTCCTGTGAGGCCTTCAAGACGGAGGCCGATCTCAAGGACGGATACTGCCTGATCCATCCGACGCTCAAGGCGCAGTGGCTGAAGGAGGAGAACTACTTCTTCAAGCTATCTAGCTACCAGGACCGCCTGCGGCAGCACATCGACAAGCACCCCGACTTCGTCCAACCGGAAACCCGCCGCAACGAAGTCCTGGGATGGCTGCGCGCCGGCCTGCAGGACTTCAGCATTTCGCGCTCGACCATCAAGTGGGGCATCCCCTTCCCCGGCGACCCCAAGCACGTCGTGTACGTCTGGGGCGACGCCCTCGTGAACTACGTCACGGGGGTCGGGTACGGCACCGATGAGGCGATGTTCAAGCGCTGGTGGCCCGCCGACCTGCACGTGATCGGCAAGGACATCACACGCTTCCACTGCCTCTACTGGCCGGCGATGTTGATGTCGGCCGGGGTGGCGGTGCCCAAGCGGGTGTACGCCCACGGGTTCCTCACGGTGCGTGGCGCGAAGATGAGCAAGAGTGTGGGCATCACCATCGATCCCCTGGAGGCCGCTGATCGCTTTGGTGCCGATGCGGTCCGCTACCTGCTGCTGCGCGAGTTGCCCTTCGATCGGGACGGTGACATCAGCTGGGAGACGATGGTCGACCGTTTCAATGCGGACCTCGCCAATGACCTGGGCAACTTCGTCTACCGCACCCTCTCCATGTTGCAGCGCTACTTCGACGGCAAGGTTCCGGCGCCCGACGGCGACGAAGCGCCGCTGGATAAGCAGCTGCGCACGGCGCTCGAGAAGGCGGTTCGCGGTCAGGACAAGCACCTCAAGGCGCTCGACTTCACCGGCGCCCTCGACCTGACCTGGGACGCCATCAACCGTGGGAACAAGTACATCGAGGAGACGGCGCCCTGGGTGCTGGCCAAGCAATCGGACCAGCGCAAGCGGTTGCAGACGGTCATGTACAACCTCGTCGAGGCGATCCGGCTGACCAGCTACCTGATCGCGCCGTTCCTGCCCGAGACGGCCGGCAAGGTCGCCGCCCAGGTCAAGGCGGATCTGAAGACGCCGTGGGTCACGGCCCGGGAGTGGGGGAGACTGGCGCCGCGGACCCAGACCTCGTTGGGCGGCGTCCTCTTTCCTCGCATCGAGAAGCCGGAGCCGGTCGCCTGATCGATTCGCACGCCCACCTCCTGTACCTGCGCGAGCCGCTGACGCCGGAGCAGGCCCTTGAGGAGGCGCGCGCTGCCGGCGTGGAGGCCGTGATCAATATCGGCGACGACGCCTCCGACAACCGGCGTGGCCTTGAGCTGGCGGAACGCCTCGTGGGGCTGCGGACGACCATCGGCCGGCATCCGCACTCCGCCAGTGAGGCGATCACGTCGACCGAGCGGCACGAGCTGCGCCAACTGGCCAGTCATCCGCGTGTGGTTGCGGTCGGGGAGATCGGCCTCGACTACCACTTCACCGAAAACCACCGGGTGCCCAAGCGTCAACAGCAGGCGGTCTTCCGCCAGATGCTCGGCCTGGCGCAGGAGCTCGAGAAGCCGGTGGTGCTGCATACCCGCGACGCCTTCCCCGACCTGCTCGCGATCCTCGACGAATTCCCCGGCACAAGCGGGGTCTTTCATTGCTTCAGCGGCAACTCGGCCTTCGCCGCGGAGGCGCTGGCCCGCGGCTTCTATATCTCGTTCGCGGCGACCGTTACCTATCCGACAGCCCATGGCGTCATCGGGGCGGCCAGTATCATCCCGCTGGACCACATGCTGGTGGAAACGGACTCGCCGTTCCTTCCGCCGCAGAGCCGTCGCGGACAGGCGAATGCGCCGCGCTACATGGTCGAGACGGTCGAGCGCCTCGCGGCGTTACGCGGCACGACCGCCGCCGAGATCGGCCGGGCAACCGCGCAGAACACCATCGACCTCTTTCGGCTGAACCACGCCGGCTAAACAGCGCCCGCGGGACCTCGCGGATCCATCGGTCATCCGCGGTGTGGCGCGCCGCTTCGGCGTCCGCTACCTGCGGCGCTGGGGGCAGAATTTCCTGGCGGATCGCCAGCAGCTCGAGCGGCTCGTCGAGGCGCTGGAGGTATCGCCGGAGGATCGAATCGTCGAGGTGGGGCCGGGACTCGGGGCATTGACCGTGGAGCTCGCGGCGCGCGCACGGGCCGTGGTCGGGGTGGAGATCGATCCCGCTGCCGTCAAGGCGCTCGCGCTCGGGCTGCGGAATCGGTCGAACGTGCGGATCGTCGAAGCCAACATCCTGCGCACGGCCGTCGGCGAACTCCTGCCGGCGCCGTACCGCGTCATCGGCAACATCCCCTACAACCTCACAGGGGCCCTGTTTACCCATTTGCTGGAACAGCCGACGCCGCCGGTCCGCATCGACCTGCTGGTCCAGCAGGAAGTCGCGGAGCGGCTGGTGGCGCCGCCCGGCAGCTGGAGCATGGCGACGCTGGGGGTTCGGGTCTACGGCACGCCGGAGCTGGTGCTCCGGGTCCCACGGACCGCGTTCCTGCCGCAGCCGAAGGTCGATTCGGCGCTGGTCCGCATCATCCCGGATGCGGAGCCCGGCCTGCCGCGCGCGCACTTACCGTCCTTCTTCGACTTCGTCACACCTTTCTTCCAGGCTCGTCGCAAACAGCTCCCTTTCGTGCTGGGGCGAAAACTCGGGGTCAGCGGGGCGGAGGCTCGCGCCCGGCTCACCGTTATAGGCATCGATCCGGCGCGCCGTGCCGAAACGCTGACCCTCGAAGAATGGAGGCGACTTTTCGAGAATGAGCGCGCCCATTGACAACTAGCTACGATTTAGGCGCCTTGAAGGAACCAGACGAGATCAGGACGGACCCGCGCGAGATCATCCTCCCTCGTCCGGGATTTCGCACGGTGCTCGCCAACCGCGATTTCCGGCTGATCTGGTCCGCACAGGTCGCCTCGCAGCTCGCCGACAAGTTTTTGATGTTTGCGCTGCTGATCCTGACCTACAGCATCAGCCGTGCCAGCACCCACGGCGCCGCGCTGTTCCTTGCCTACACCTTTCCTTCAGTCTTCCTGAGTCCGCTCGCCGGTGTGTATGCCGACCGCCACGACAAGAAGCGGCTGATGTTCTTTACCAACGCGATTCGCGGAGGCTTGATCCTGCTGATCCCGCTCAGCCAGCTCGTTCCCTATTTCGAGCACGTGACCTGGCACCTCTTTCTCATCATCTTTCTGTTTGCCGCGGTCGGCCAGATCTTCGCGCCTGCCGAGGCGGCGTCCATCCCCTTCATCGTCGGATCCGAGGAGCTGATGACCGCCACCTCGATGTTCACCAGTACGGTGATCGTCACCCTGCTGATCGCCGTGCCACTGTCAACGCTCGCCGTCCGATTCCTCGGCACCGACTCGCCCTACTGGATCGCCGCCGGCCTCTTCCTGGCCGCAGCCTGGCTGATCTATCTGGTCAAGACGGACCTGCACGTCCGCACCCACGAAGCGGTGGCCAAGCAAACCGACATCCTGTATGAGCTTCGCGAGGGCATCGCCTACATCGCGGCGCGGCCGATGGTGCGCTTCGCCGTGGCGCAGCTGAGCCTCACGATCGCGGTGATCTTCTCGGTCTTCGTGCTGGCGCCCAGCTACATGAGCACGGTGTTGCGCCTGCAGGTCACCGACGTCTACCTCTTCCTGGCGCCGGCTGTGCTCGGCATGCTCGGGGCGGCGTTTTACCTCGGCCAGTATGGTCAGCACTACCGCCGCAGCCGGCTGCTGATCGGCGGGCTGCTGTCGGCGGGGCTCACGCTGATGCTGATCGCGGTAGTGCCGTACCTACTGGAACGGCTGGGGGCAACCGCGCTGCTGGTCTGGTTCCCGGTCGTCTTCGGGTTCATCGGCGGGGTCGAGTTCGGCATGCTCTTCATCCCCGCCTTCACCGTCCTCCAGGAAAAGACCGAGGCTGAACTGCGCGGCCGGATCTTCGGTGCGATGTTCACCGTCGTCAACGCCGCGGTTGCCATCCCGATCCTGCTCGCGGGCGGCCTTGCCGACCTCTTCGGCGTCACACGGGTCATCTTCGGGATGGGCTTGCTGCTGGTGGCGAGTGGCGCGCTCTCGGCCCTCGCCGGCCGCCGGAGCCCGCTGGTGCCGCCGACCCTCTCAACGGACGGCAAAGCGCCGGTATAATCGCGGGCGACGCGGGCGCATAGCTCAGCGGGCCCGCCGGCCCACGCGAGCCGCGCGGAACGTGCGGTGCGAGCGTTTGAGGCGTTTGCCGTGCCACGATATAATCCCGTGCGTTACGCGGGCGCATAGCTCAGCGGGCCCGCCGGCCCACGCGAGCCGCGCGGAACGTGGGATGCGAGCGTTTGAGGCGTTTGCCGTGCGACGATATAATCCCGTGCGTTACGCGGGCGCATAGCTCAGTTGGTACGAGCGCTTCCATGACAAGGAAGAGGTCACAGGTTCGACTCCTGTTGCGCCCACCAAGCCGTTCCTCGTAGGACGCTCCCCTAAGTTCTTCGTCCGATGGCAAGGATGTGAGTGTTCATACCGAGCAAAGTTGGCTCTGCCTCCACTGATCTGGCGGCGAAGAGGATGTTTTCGTGCTGCCGTGGGTCGTCCCAGCGGTCCTCCAGCAGCCAGCCGGGACCCTCAATCCCGAGAAGGGCTTCGAACCTGAAACCGGCCGCGATCACCTCGTCCGAGAGCTCGTGGGGGCGGTGGAAGAAAGCCGTCGTAAAGCGCTCCGGGTGAGCGGCTTGGTCCGGGTTTCGGTGTTGCCCATCACGGAGGTCGCCTTCAACGATTGGTCGGAAGTACGGGTCATGGAGGTCTCCGTCGAAGAGACCGGAGATCAACGACCGGAATCGCGGGATCCCCAGGGCAAAAACCAGGCCCCCGCGGCGCACGACGCGGTGCGCTTCGCGGAGAGCTTGCAGGCGAGCTGAGCGATCGGTGAGGTGGTAAAGGGGCCCAAGGAGCAGAACGCTGTCGACGGACTCACCGGCCGCTGCTAACTCTCGTGCGTCGCCAAGGGCGGCGGTAAATGGGTAGTCCGGTTGAGACGCCGCCGATTCCTTTGCCTGCTCAACATGCAGAGGGATCGGCTCGATCAGGTGCACCTGATAGCTACGCTGGGCCAGCACCCGTGCGTATGCGCCAGCACCCCCTCCAACGTCGAGTAGTCGAGCCGGAGGGGGTGGAAGGTAGCGCTCAAGAAGCTCAAGCGTGCGCACAAACTCAAGGCGCGGTTTCCCATTTCGGAACAGCCGACCCTCCTCCAGGCCGAGCGAGTAGTGGAGTTCCATATCCTCTCGCCCGGACTCATGAGCCATGAACAGATTGTGCCTAACTGCCGCCGGAAATTGCGCCAGGACCGCACCCCTCTCGGGCGACCTTCTTCGGGTGACAGTCCTGAAGGTCCGGCCCGTTATATCAGCGTGGCTACCCGGGCGACCCGCTTTCGGCGCTGGTTGGCACAACTGCTCGACTACGTCCTGTTGCACGGCCCCAGGCTCCCCTAAACCGGTTACCGTCTAGGGATGGCCGTCGAAACCGGCGCGTTGTCCCTGGCCGACGTGCGAGCCGCCGCCGAACGGATTCACCCCTATGTCTTGAGAACGCCGACCCTTTCGGGCGAGCCGGTCGCTGGTACCGGCGTCTGGCTGAAGGCGGAGAACCTGCAGCGGACCGGCTCCTTCAAGGTGCGGGGCGCCTTCAATGCCACCCTCCAGCTGAATCCGGAGCAGCGCCGCCGGGGCGTCATTACGCTGTCGGCGGGGAACCATGGGCAGGCGCTCGCCTACGCCGCTCAGGCCTTCGAGATACCCTGCGTCGTCGTCGTTCGAGATGATGCGCAGCTCACGAAACTTCAGGCGATCCGCCGTTACGGCGCCGAGATCGTGCTGGTGCCGCTGGCCGAATGGCAGCAGCGCCTCGAGATAGAACAGCAACGCCGGAACCTTCACCTGGTGCATCCGTTCGATGATCCCGCGGTCGCGGCCGGCCAGGGAACGCTTGGCCTGGAGATCCTGGAGGAGGTGCGCGACCTCCGCACCGTGATCGTTCCGGTCGGTGGCGGCGGACTGATCGCTGGCATGGCGGTGGCGCTCAAAGCGGAGCGGCCAGATCTTCGGATCATCGGCGTGGAGCCCGAGCGCGCTCCGGCCGTGAGCGAGAGCCTGGCCGCCGGGCATCCGGTAACGCCGTCACGACTGGACACGATCGCCGATGGGCTCGCGGCGCCGTATACACGCCCATTCATCCTCGCCCTGGTCCAGCGCTTTGTCGACCAGATGCGCACCGTTAGCGACGAAGCGATCATCGAGGCGGTGAAGACCATCGCACTGCAGGCCAAGCTGGTCGTCGAGCCGGCCGGGGCCGCGGCGGTGGCGGCCTTGCTGGCGGATTCCGCCATCGAGCGGCCGGTGGCCGCCATCCTGACTGGCGGCAACGTCGATGGCCACCGACTGGGCGGCTGGCTCTCGAGCTGAGGCTGCCGCTGACGGCCATGGGCGCATGCCATAATTTCGCTCGACCATGGCTATCGCTCCGTCCGACGGCCACGCCCCTGCCGTCATCATCTTTGAGAACGATCCGCATCAGGCGATCGCCTACCTGGAGCTGTTCGTGGACGCCGGCTATGACGCCCAGACGGCGCTTCCTGACCAGGACGTGCAGCAACTCTGCGAGCGCCTCAAGCCCCAGCTTGTCCTCTTCGATATGGGAATCTGGGAAGCGGATGCCGCCTACGTCTTCGGCGTGCTCAACGGGGCGCTTGGCTTCGAGCGACCGGTGATCACGGCACTCGCGACGCTGCCCCACCAGGTGCGCCGGGCAAAGCGCTTCGGTGCCGACGGCGTCTGGATTCGAGGGGTCGATGACGCCGCCGGCCTCCCGCGGCTCGCCGACAATCTGCTTCAACAGCGCCGCGAGGGGAAACTCAAGCCACGCGTGCCATCGACGCCGTTGTAGCGGCGCAACCCCAATCGCCAAGGCAGGCGCGGATTTCTTTACCGGTCCTCATCGCCCGTTGATCCCCGCGAGGATTTTTTTCCCCAGCTAATCCTCCGGGCAGTGGAGCGATGTGGATAAGCACGGTCGATGCTTGACACGCTGCAGGCGGCGCGCATAATCAATAACGCGCCAGGGGAGACAGTCTCGGCAGGGACTGGGGAACGTTGGAGGAAAGATTGGAGATCGCTCACGGTTTCAAGCAAATCGCTCCGCTCAAGATCTGCGCCCGCCCAGACTGTGGGGCCTCGGTTAAGAAGGTAACGGCTAAGTACTGCAGCATCCGCTGCTGCGCCATCGACCCAAGCCGGCAAGAGCGCCTTCGACGCCAGGCCCGGCGAGCGCCGATCGTTCCCCTGGCGCACCAGCTCTCGATCATCTTCCAGGTCCACCCGGACATCGAGGTGACTCTCGACGACCGAACGTTTGGCCGGGACGATATCCCGGCCGGTCTTCAACGACTTCGCGCCGTTTAGGCCCCCTCCAATACGCTCCGTATAATCGGCTGACTCTTTTTCGAGTGCAGCTATGAGCGAAGATCTGGAAGTCCTCCGTCATTCAACCGCGCACGTGATGGCGGCCGCGGTGCTCGATCTGTTTCCCGGGACCGTGATCGGCATCGGTCCGGCCACCGATGAGGGCTTCTACTACGACTTCGGCTTCAAAGACCGGCTCCTGCCTGAGGACCTGCCGAAGATCGAGGCGCGGATGCGCGAGATCGTCAGGGCGGCGCCCGCCTTCGTCAAGGAGGAGGTGCCCCGGGCTGAGGCGATCGCCCTCTTCGATCAGCTCCACCAGCCGTTGAAGGTGGAGTTGATCAATGACAAGGTCACGGACGCGACGGCGCGTCTCTACCGGAGCGGCGACTTCGTCGACCTCTGCCTGGGCCCCCACGTCGCCAATGCGGGACAGCTGGGCGCCTTCCGCCTGCTCTCTATTGCGGGCGCCTACTGGAAGGGCAGCGAAAAGAACCAGCAGCTGACCCGCATCTATGGGACGGCCTTTCCAACGCAAGAGGAGCTCGACGCTTACCTCAAGATGATGGAGGAGGCGGCCAAACGCGATCACCGCAAGCTCGGCAAGGAGCTGGATCTCTTTCTCATCGACGAGATGGTCGGCCGTGGCCTGCCCCTGCTGACACCGAAAGGAGCGACCATCCGGCGGCAAATGGAGGAGTACATCCTTCGGCTGGAACGCCGGCAGGGCTATGAGCATCTGAAGACGCCCGACCTCGCTCGCCTCGAGATCTACAAGATGAGCGGGCACTATGACCGCTATCGGGATTCGATGTATGCGGCTTCCCAGATGGAGGACGAGTTCTGGCAGTTACGCCCGATGAACTGTCCACACCACATCCGGGTCTTCCAACGAAGGGCCTACAGCTTTCGTGATTTACCGGTGCGACTCGCCGAGCTGGGGACGGTCTATCGCTACGAGAAGTCAGGCGAGGTCTCGGGCCTGATCCGGGTGCGCGCCTTCACCATCAACGACGCTCATATCTTTTGCCGGCCGGACCAGCTCAATGCCGAGTTCGAGCAGGTGATCCAGCTCATCTTCCAGGTGTACCGGGCCTTCGGGATCACTGACTTTCATTTCCGGCTCTCGCTGCGGGATGATGTCAGCAGCAAATGGATGGGTGATCCGGCCGTGTGGGAGCGGGCCCAGAATGCCGCCCGCGAGGCCTTGAAAGCAGCCGGCCATCCGTTCGTCGAGGCGCCAGGCGAAGCCGCCTTCTACGGCCCCAAGCTCGACGTGCAGATCAAGGATGCGATCGGGCGGGAGTTCAGCCTCTCGACGAACCAGATCGACTTCCTGATGCCCGAGCGCTTTGGTCTCGAATACGTGACCTCGGATCAGCGCATGGAGCGGCCGGTGATGATCCATCGGGCACCGATCGGCTCGATGGAGCGGTTCATGGCCTACCTGATCGAGCACTACGGCGGCGCCTTTCCCGTCTGGCTGGCGCCCGTCCAGCTGGTCTTCATCCCGATCGCCGACCGCCACCTCGAGGCCGTCTCCACGCTGGCTGATCGCTTCCGCCAGCGCGACCTCCGAGTCGAGGTCGACGCCCGAAGCGAACGGATGCAGGCGAAGATCCGCGGGGCGCAGCTCCAGAAGGTCCCCTATATGGCGGTCGTCGGGGACAAGGAGTTGGAGGCCGGGACGCTCAACATCCGGCGGCGGGAAGGCGGTGACCAGGTGTCTCTGGCGGTGGACCAATTCTTACGCCAACTGGAGGACGAATCGCGGTTACCGCCCTAAGGTGGGGTTTGTCAAAGCGGGTGGCATGGTATACTCCCGCCTGCCAAGAGAGGCTGTCCGACTCTCACCTCCAGGCCGGGCCGAAGAGGTCAAGGAGACGAAGATAGCCCTTCGGCTATCTTTTTTTGTGTTCGAAGGAGGCTTGATCCACGGCATTTAGGGAACTTCGCATCAACGACCAGATCCGCGCCGCTGAAGTCCGCGTCATCGACGATCGCAACGAGCAGTTAGGGGTCATGACCACCGACCGCGCCAAGGCTCTCGCGGTTGAGCGTGAAATGGACCTGGTGGAGGTCGCGCCTCAGGCGCAACCCCCGGTGGCCCGGATCATGGATTACGGCAAGTTCAAGTTCGAGAGCCTGAAGAAAGAAAAAGATGGGCGCCGCAAACACAACGTCATCAAGGTCAAAGAAATGAAGCTTCGTCCGAAGATCGGCGAACATGACTTCCAGACGAAGTTCAACGCCGTCAAGTCGTTCCTGTCAGAAGGCGACAAGGTCAAGCTCACCATCATGTTCCGGGGCCGCGAGATGGTCCACCAGGAAATCGGCAAGAACCTGCTCGACCGGATGGCCCGGGAGTTGAAGGGCATCAGCACCATTGAGCGGATGCCGCTGCTGGAGGGCCGGAACATGATCATGATCCTGGCTCCGGCCGCGACCGTCCCGGCGCCTGCGGCCGCCCCTGCGCAGCCCTTACCTCCGCCCGCGGCTCAGCCTCCGGCGCAAGCCCAGGCACGGAAGAGTTAAAGGAGCGATCGATGCCTAAACTGCGTACTCATCGCGCGTCGGCGAAGCGGTTCCGGGTCACGAAGACCGGGAAGATCATGCGTCCGCACGCGCAGAAGAGTCACCTGTTGGGACACAAGAGTCCCCGTCGCAAGCGCCAGTACAGCAAGTTGCTGGTTCTGACCGGTAAGGATGCTCGGCGGCTGCGCCGAGCGGCGCCGTACCTAAAGGAGAAGGACTGAGATGCCGCGGGTAAAGCGTAGCGTTCCCGCTCGGCGGCGCCACAAGAAGATTCTCGACCTCGCCAAGGGCTTCCGGATGACCCACCGGACATTGTTCCGGCCGGCGAACGAGGCCGTGCTCCACTCGCTCGAGTATGCCTATCGCGACCGGCGCGCCCGCAAACGGGATATGCGAAAGCTCTGGATCGCCCGGATCAACGCCGCCTCCCGCAGTCAGGGGATGCCCTACAACCAGTTCATGCACGGGCTGAAGCTGGCGGGCGTCAACATCAATCGCAAGATGCTCGCCGACCTGGCGGTCCGCGATGCCCAGTCCTTCAGCGAGCTGATCGCGGTCGCCCGCGGCGGTCCGAAGTCGTAACATGGCGAACACCATGCGCGAGACCCAGCGCTTCATCTTTAGTCGGCCGGCCCGGGGCCGGCACGAGCTGAACTAGCGCCACTCAGCTCCCGCCTCCCGATCGCCGGCCGCCCCCACTCGATGAATCAGGCGCGCCTGGAGGTTTGGTGAATGACAGAGGGTGTCGCGGGTCAACTCGAGAAGCTCCGAGCGAGCGCGCGTGAGCGCGTGGAGTCCGCGACCGATCAGAAGGCGTTAGAAGAGCTACGGGTGACCCTCCTGGGCAAGAAGGGCGAACTCACGAGCGTCTTGCGCCAGCTCGGAAGTCTGCCGGCCGGAGAACGAGCTGCCGTCGGGGCTGAGGCGAATCAGCTCAAAGACGACGTTTTCCGGTGGATCGCCGAGCGGATGGGTGGGCTGGAAGCCAAGCGCCACACCGCCCTGGGCGATACCGAGTGGGTCGATATGAGCTTTGTCCCGGATCCCATCCGCCGCGGGCACCTGCATCCCTTGACGCTCATCCTGCGTGAGGTCAAGGCCATCTTTTCCCGGCTCGGCTACGAGGTCGCGCTCGGACCCCAGGTGGAGGACGAGTTTCACAACTTCGAGGCGCTCAACATCCCGGCGGAGCACCCTGCCCGCGACACGATGGACAGCTTCTACGTCGAGGCCGACGACCTGCTGCTCCGTACCCACACCTCACCCGTGCAGATCCGGTACATGCAAAGCCACGAGCCGCCGATCCGGATCATCGCCCCGGGCGCCGTCTACCGGCGTGATGCGACTGACCCATCGCATGGTTCGCAGTTCTATCAATTCGAGGGCCTCGTCGTGGACCACGACATCCGCCTCTCCGACTTGAAGGGGACGATCGAGTATTTCGCCCGCTCGCTCTTCGGTCCCGATCGGCGCATTCGCATCGTCGGCGATCATTTCCCCTTCACCGAACCGAGCATTGGGGCAGCGGTGTCCTGTGGAATCTGCGGCGGTGCCGGCTGCCGCAGCTGCAAGGGCGGCTGGCTGGAGATCCTGGGCGCCGGCATGGTGCATCCGCAGGTGCTGCGCAACGGGAGCATCGACCCGGGGCAGTACTCGGGCTTCGCCTTCGGCGCCGGGTTGGACCGGCTGGCGATGCTCAAGTACAACGTCAGCGACCTCCGCCTGTTCCTGGAGAGCGACGTGCGCTTTCTGAAGCAATTCTGACCCCATGCTGATTTCACTCAACTGGCTCAAGGAGTACGTCGACATCCCGGTCGATGTCGAGACCCTGGCCGATCGGCTGACGCTGGCCGGTAGCGAGGTCGAGCGGATCACCCAGCAAGATGTCGACTTCGAAGGCGTGGTGGTCGCCGAGGTCAAAAGCCTTCGGCCACTTCCAGGATCAACGAAGAATCGGATCGCCTCGGTGACGACCGGCCGCGCGGTCACCGAGGTGGTCACCGGGGCCTGGAACCTCGCCGTCGGCGACCGGGTCCCCTACGCCGTGCCAGGCTCACGGCTGAATGACCGTCGCATCGACACCAAAACGTTCCTGGGCGTTCCATCCGCGGGCATGTTGTGTTCCGCCATCGAGCTTGGTCTTGGGGCGGATGCCGCGGGTATCCTGATCCTCGGGCCGGGCGCTACGCCGGGACAGGATCTCCACGAGCTCTACCCGCGCGACACCATCCTCGAGCTCGAGATCAAATCGAACCGCCCGGATCTCCTCTGTCACCTGGGCCTCGCTCGGGAGGTTGGCGCGATCTTCAACCTGACTCTCCGAGAGCCAAAGATCCCGAAGACCCGTACGACGGATGCGCCGGACCTGGTGCGAATCGACTCGCCCGACGGCTGCCGAAGGTTCGTCGGGCGCCTGATCAGGGGTGTCAGCGTCGGGTCTTCACCACCCTGGCTGCAGGCGCGGCTGCGGGCCGCCGGTGTCCGGCCGATCAGCAACATCGTCGACATCACGAACTACGTGATGCTCGAAACCGGGCAGCCGATGCACGGCTTCGATTACCAGCGTCTCAAGGATGGGCGGATCGTGGTCCGCCGGGCTCGTGACGGTGAGGAACTTGCATGCCTCGACGGTAAAACGCGCCGGCTGACCTCCCGTGACATGGTAGTGGCCGACAGCGAGCGGGCGCAGGGGGTTGCCGGCATCATCGGTGGCACCGAGAGCGCCGTCCAGCAGGGGACGACCGACGTTTTCCTGGAGGCTGCCACCTGGGAGCCACGGTCGATCCGGCGCACGGCGCGGACGCTCGGCCTGCGTACCGAAGCCTCATCACGATTCGAAAAGGGATTGAGCCCGGCGCTCAGCCTGCCGGCGGTCGAGCGGGCGGCGGCCCTGGTGGTGGAGTTGGCGGGCGGAACCGCGACGACGTCAACGGATGTCTATCCGGTGCCGCTCAGGCCGATCACGATCGAGCTAAGTGCTGATCGGATCGAGCGCGTCCTCGGTGTCAGGGTCGAGCTCACAGACGCGGCCAGCATCCTGGAGCGCCTCCGCTTCAAGGTCGAGCGCGCGGACAGCCTGCTCCGCGCGCAACCCCCAGACTTCCGTCTGGACTGCTCGATTCCCGAAGACCTGGTCGAAGAGGTTGGTCGAATCTACGGCTACGATCGGGTCCCGAGCACCCTGCCCGGGGCTCGCACGCCGGTCCGCGACCTGTACGAGCGCCGGGACGCCGACGAGACCGCACGCGAGGTCCTTGCCGGCCGCGAGCTGAATGAGGCCCTGACCAGCAGCCTGGTCAGCAGCGACGGCACGCCCGAGATCGCCATGCCCGTGGCGGCGCCGCTCCTGGTCCGGATCAAGAACCCCATGGCGGAAAACCGCGACGCGCTGCGTCGCAGCCTGCTGCCCGGCCTCCTGGAAGCGCTCGCCCTCAACGTCCGTCAGGATCAGGGGGGCGCGCGTCTGTTCGAGCTCGGCTCTGTCTTCTGGAAGGCGAAAGCGACTGCCGTCGAGGAGCCGCAGGTGTTGGCCATCGCCGCCCATATCCCGACTGGGGGAGCGGAGGCCGCAGCGTCCGAATTGCGCTCCCTCCAGGCGACGCTCGCCACGGTCCGAGACCGCTTCGCGATCCCATCAACCGATTTCAAACAAGCCGAGTTCCCCAGCCTGAACCCCGGCAGGTTCGCCGGGTTCCATCCGGGGCGCGCGGGCGAAATCCTCGAAGAGGGCGACCCAATCGGGATTGTTGGGGAGGTGCACCCGGAGGTGCTGGCCCAGCTCGGCCTCCCCGGTCGGGCGGTGGTTGCCGAGGTCCTGTTCGACAGATTTTCGGCAGGCGGGCAGCGAACGCCGCAAGCCCGTCCGCTGCCTCGGTTCCCGGGGGTCCGACGAGACCTTACCGTCGTCATTCGGAGCAAGACCGCGGGTCACGATATCGTGCAAGTTATCCGCCGGCTGGGCGGTTACACGTTGCGGGAGATCTCTATGGTGAGCGAATACCAGGGGCCACAGTTGGGGGCTGGCGCCCGAAGCCTGTCGTTCCGCCTGCAGTATCAGGCTGACGATCGGACCCTGACTAACGAGGAAGTCTCGGCCCTGCAACAACGCATCATCGAGGGCCTGAAGGAGCGCTTCGGAGCGGAGGTGCGGTCCTGATGGACCTTCTGGACCTGATCATTGCCAGCCTGCTGCTGGTCAACATCTTGCTCGGCTGGGCCTTCGGGTTGGTGCGGCGAGTCGTGGCCTTCGCCGGGCTATTCGCCGGCGTCGGCGCCGCCACGTTGACCAGCGCGAATACCTCCTCGTATATTGCCAACACGTTCGGGATCACGTCCGCCTTGTGGGCGCACGTGGTCACGTATGCGATCATCGTGACCTTTGCCGTCCTGCTGTTCGAGGTGCTTGGGGCGGTTTATCAGCGCTACCTGGACATGCTGATCGCACCAGCCTTCGACCGCTTGACGGGAACGCTGGCCGGAGCCGTGGTCGGCGCCTTCGAGGTGACCGTCATGCTCATCATCGGGGTCGGTCTGGTGAAGTCTGTGCTGCCCAGCGGCTACGCCACTCCCCCCGCCTTCCTCACAGCACAGGATTGGTTCAGTCACTCGCTGCTCGCGCCGCACTTCTATGGGCTCGAGCCCGTGACGCGCACGATCTTCTCGCTCGTGCTGCCGGGCAGCGTCAGCGCGTACTTCACGCAACTGATAAATCACTAGCCTTCGCAGGTGCGAGCCCGCAGAGCGAGCGGCGTTTTCCCGCGTTTTAGTGTCCGTGTAACCATGTTGGCAGCATGACCCGCGCCCTAACGTCACCCCGTCTGCAACGTGAGTTCTTCGCTCGGGATCCCGTGATCGTGGCGCGGGACCTGCTGGGTCGCATCCTGTTCTGTCGTGCGCCGGAGGGCCTACTGGCCGGCCGGGTCGTCGAGACGGAGGCCTATACCGGCGAGACGGATCCCGCGTCCCACGCGTTCCGGGGCCGCACCGCGCGCAATGCTGTCATGTTCGGCCCCGCGGGACACGCGTATGTCTACTTCAGCTACGGCATGCACTACTGCCTGAACGTGACGGCGCACCCTCCCGGCGCCGCCGGCGCGGTGCTGCTGCGCGCCCTCGAGCCGCTCGCCGGTATGGAGATCATGCGGATGCGGGGCGACCCTGGCCCGGAGGTCAAGCTGCTGAGCGGGCCGGGCAAGATCGGTCGGGCATTCGGGCTGACGCTCCAGGACAACGGCCGCGACTTCACCGGCGGGCCACTCGGCATCGCCGCCGGCTCGCCGGTACCCGATCATCAGGCAGCTGTCTCGCGGCGGATCGGCATCTCCCGCGCGGTCGACTTGCCATACCGCTTCGGCGTGATCGGCAGCCGCTCGGTGTCCGGACGGAGCCCCCACCCTGCCCTCCCCAAAGCTAAGGGGGAGGGAAATCCCCCCAGAGGGTAATGGGTCGCGTTCGGCCGAGCGCTAGGGAAGGGTGACGGTGATCATCTGTGCCGCCGGGGCATTGGCGGGGTTGTAGTCGTAGGCCTGCACGTTCATCGTGTGGGTGCTGCCGGACTTGCCTTTGATCACGAAGGTATAGGGGGCTTGCGTTGAGATCTGCACCGCCTTGGTTACCCCGTCCAGGAAGAAGTCGACTTCCTTGACCGCCTCGTCATCGGTCGCGGTCGCCGTGACCAGGACGGTGCCGTCGGCTTGCGGTGCCTGGCTGAGCGTTAGCGTCGGCGGCGTGGTCTCGGTGAACAGCTGGCAATTCTGGGTCGGCGGCTGCGGGCTGTTCTTGTCCTTCATGTCGTCGGGGTAACCGGGCGGGTAGACGACGAAGGTCTTCACCGTGGTCAGGTTTGCCGGGATGTCGGGCGTCGCCAGCAGGCCATCGGTGGTGCAGACCCGGATCGGCCGGTACCAGTCATCTTGTCGGGTCGGCGCAGTGCCGGCGATGAACCAGTCGGTAATCGTCTGACCGGCGCAGTTGGCCGTCGCCAGCAGTCCGCTGGCCCGGCAGACGGTGACTTTCTTGAGGCCATCAGGCAGGGCAAAGTCTCGGACCGGCTTGCCGGCCTCATAAGCATTGAAGATGTCGCGGAAGATCAGGCCAGCCCCCTGGACACCCCAGACGACGTTGAGGTTCGAGTTCACATTGGCGGGGCAGCCACCGGCGCAGGTATGCCCCATCCAGGCGCCGATGACGATGTCGGGGTTGTAACCGATCAGCCAGGAGTCGTGCCAGTTCTCGGTGGTCCCAGTCTTGGATGCAAAGGGACGCTTGATGTTGAGTGCGGCGCCGACCGGTCGCAGGATGTCACTGATCATGTAGGTGACCTGGGCGGGCAGGACACGGACACCCGGGTTCGGTTTCCATTCCTGCAGCACCCGTCCCTCGCTATCGACCACCTTGAGGATGACCGTCGGGTCGTGGTAGATGCCGCCGGACGCCAGCACGCCATAGGCATTGAAGTGCTCCATGGGGAGCACTTCGGTGGCGCCGATCGCCTGGGCCAGCCCCCGTTCCGGCGTCAGGTTCGCGCTGGTCAACCCCATCATCCGCGCGGTTTGGAAGACGCGATCATATCCCAGCTGCTTCAGGAGCAACAAGGCGGGGATGTTGCGCGATTCCTCGAGCGCCCGCCGGATCGTGATGACGCCTTCGCTTCGGTGGTCCCAGTCGACGAAGGCATGACCATCGATCCGGCCCTGGGTGTCATTGATCAGGTTCGAGGGCGCGTAACCGTTGGCCAGCGCGGTGGCGTAATCGTAAATCTTGAACGACGAGCCTGGCTGCCGGCCCTGGCCGTCGGCGATGACGTTGTACTGGCCGCCGATCGCCTGGTCGTAGTAGTTCGCGCTACCCACCATGGCCAGCACCTGGCCGCTGCTCGGATCGATGACCTCGGCGGCGCCGTTGTTGACGTTGCGCGCCCGCAGGTCGGGCCGGTTGACGTTGGCGCTCACGGCCCGCTCGGCGACCTGCTGCAGGGTGTAGTCCAGGGTAGTGGTCACCCGCAAGCCGCCGCCGGCGACCACCGCATCACCGTACTGCTTACTGAGCTGCTGGAGCACGTAGTCAACGAACCACGGCGCCTTCAGGTCCTTCTGGATGCTGCCGTCCTGGTACTTGAGCGGCTGCTTGAGCGCCTTGTCGTACTCCGGCTGGCTGATGTACTGATCGCGCAGCATGTCCCGAAGGACGAGCGCCTGGCGATCCGTCGCATTCGCCGCGGTCGCCGGGTTGTAGGGGTCGAACTGCGAGGGCGAGTTCGGGATGCCGGCGAGCATGGCGGCTTCCGCGATGTCGAGGTTCTTGGCCGGCTTGGCGAAGTAGGTCTGCGCCGCCGCCTCGACGCCGTAGGCCTCGTGCCCGTAAAAGATCTGGTTGAGGTAGAGCGTCAGGATGTCGTTTTTGGAAAAGCGGCGCTCGATCTCCAGCGCCAGCACCGCCTCGCGCACCTTGCGCTCCAGCGAGTTCGCGCTGCCCACGAACATCCGCTTGACCAGCTGCTGGGTGATCGTGCTTCCGCCTTGCTCGGCCCGCTGGTGAGTCACATCCGCGATCGCGGCCCCGACGATCCGGCGGATGTCGATCCCGTTATGGGTGTAGAACTGCCGGTCCTCGAGCGAGATGGTGGCCTCGATCAAATGCGGCGAGATCGCCGATAGCGGGACCACGGTGCGGACGACGCCCTCGGTGTGCTTGACGTACAGCAACACGCCGTTCCGGTCATAGATCTTCGTCGCCTGGGAGAGTTCCTTGGCATTGAGCGAGCTAGGATCCGGGAGGTCGCGGGTGTAGGTCTGGTACTTGTCGACGGCCTCGGCGCCACCCCCCAGGCTCAGCAGGCTCACCAGGGTGAGCCCGACGATGATGACCTTGTGCCCGGCGGCCCGACGCCGGCGCGCCAGCCGGCCGATGGTGAGCACGCGGATCGCAGCGATTCGGGCAAACCGGTGCTTCTCTGGCGACACCGCGTCTATAACGGCTGCGTTCGCAAAAAAAGCACAGGCAATCTCGGCGACCGCCTATATACTCGCGTCTAGAAACCGTGACGGAACGATGAAGAAACGACAAAACCTTGATCACGGCGCCTGGGATGCGGTCACTACCGGCGCGGTAGAGATCATCGACCGCGAACACTTGAAGACCCGCATCGAGGGTGGGGACCGGTTACGTGTGAAGCTCGGATTGGATCCGACGAAGCCCGATATCCATCTCGGGCACACCGTCCAGCTGCGGACGCTTCGCCGCTACCAGGCGCATGGCCATCAGGCGGTCCTCATTATCGGCGACTGGACCGCCCGGATCGGCGACCCCTCCGGCCAGAATGTGACGCGTCCCCAATTGACCAAGGCAGAGGTGGATGCGGCGGCGAAGACCTATCTCGATCAAGCCTGGAAGATTCTCGATGAAGCCGAGACCGAGGTCCGCTTTCAGTCGGAGTGGTTCGACAAGATGCGTCTCGAAGACGTCGTGCAGCTGACCAGCCGCTACACCGTCGCCCGGATGCTGGCGCGAGAAGATTTCGCGAAGCGCATGAAGGAGGGCCGCCCGGTAGGTATGCACGAGTTGCTCTACCCGCTGCTGCAAGCGTACGACTCGGTGGCTGTCAAATCCGACCTTGAGCTCGGCGGCACCGATCAGACGTTCAACCTGCTGGTCGGACGCGACATCCAGGAGGCCTACTCGCAACCGCCACAGGACATTCAGACGATGCCGCTACTCGAGGGACTCGACGGTGTCCAGAAGATGAGCAAGAGTCTCGACAACTACATCGGGATCGACGAGCCCCCAGCCGTGATGTACCGCAAAGCGATGAGCGTTCCCGATCGACTCATCACTCGCTATTTCCAGCTGGCAACCGACATCCCACCGGAGCAGCTGGCCGCCGAGCAACGCGCCCTTCGCGAAGGCGAGAATCCGCGCAACGTCAAGCAGCGGCTGGCGGAGCGGCTCGTCCGGCAGTTCCATCCCAACGCCGCGCCGAGCGACTATCGAGGCGAGTCCGGCGGCTTTCTGACCATAGGCCCAGCGACCGCTCCGGTGGAGCCTGGTGCGCGATCGATCGCCCAGCTCTTCGTCGACGCCGGGCTGGCCGGCAGTAAGAGCGAGGCGCGCCGGCTCGCCGGCCAGAAAGGCATCACGGTAAACGGGCAGCCGGTGAGCTCGGTGGACGACAAGATCACGCCCACCGATGGGATGGTCTTGCGACGCGGGCTGCATCGAGTCGTACATCTGAAGGTGAGCTAAACTTTCGGACGGGGAGAAGATGTCTGGACATTCCAAATGGTCTTCGATCAAGCACAAGAAGGCCCTCACCGACGCCAAGAAAGGCCAGCAGTTCACCAAGATGGCTCGGGAGATCACCATCGCCGCGCGAGAGGGCGGCAGCAACCCGGACGGTAACTACCGGCTGCGGCTGGCGATGGAGAAAGCTCGCGACGTCAACATGCCGCACGAGAACGTTCTGCGGGCGATCAAGCGCGGTACCGGGGAGCTGGGCGGCGCCCAGATGGAGGAGCTTCGTTTCGAGGGCTACGGCCCGCATGGCGTGGCCATCATGGTGGACACCGTGACGGACAACCGCAATCGCACCAGTGGCGACATCCGCAATCTCTTCAGCCGGGCCGGTGGCAATCTGGGCACCGCCGGCAGCGTGGCCTGGATGTTCAGGCGTCACGGTCAGATCGTCGTCGATGCCGACGGCCGGGATCCGGACGAGATCGGACTGGAGGCGATCGACATGGGCGCCAGCGACGCGCGTATCGACAACAGGACGGTCGACGTGGTCACCGACCCGGCCAGGCTGGAGACCGTCCGGCAGGGCCTGAAGAAGAAGGGGTACAAGATCGACTCGGCCGAGGTGACGATGAGCGCTTCGCAGCTCGTCTCGCTCAACGAGGCGACCGCACCCTCGGTCCTCAAGCTGCTGGACTCGCTCGAAGAGCACGACGATGTCCAGTCCGTCTACTCGAACATCGACGTCCCGGCGGACGTCATGGAACGCATCAGCGAACGTGTCTAGGTCCGCTACCACCGCGGCCGCGCCGGCCGGGCTCGGCGCCTGACATGGTGACCACGAGTGACGGACTCCTGGTCCTAGGCATCGATCCGGGACTGGCGGATACCGGCTACGGCGCGGTTCGGCGGCAGAACGGGCGCCTGGCGCTCGTCACCTGCGGCACCCTCAAAACCCCGGCCAACCTGCCGGAGCCGAAGCGGCTTGCGCTGCTCGCCGAGCAGCTGCGGGCTCTCCTGGCGGAGCTGCATCCGCGGGCGGCCGCCTTCGAGGAGCTGTTCTTCAGCAAGAACGTGCGGACCGCGATGGCGGTCGGCCAGGCACGCGGCGTGGCCCTCCTGTCCGCGGTCGAGGCCGGTGCCGACGTCCACGAGTACACACCGAACCAGGTCAAGCTGTCGGTGACCGGCTACGGTGCGGCCACCAAAGGCCAGATGCTGAAGATGGTCCAGTCGCTGCTCGCCACTCGCGAGCTACCCCGCTCGGACGACGCGATCGACGCCCTGGCGGTCGCCATTTGCCATCACCACAGCGGCCGGCTGCGCACCATCATCAGCCGGGCGCCGGCGGGCGTCCGGGGTTGATCGCGACCCTCGAGGGCATCCTGGCCCAGCGAGGTTCCGACTCGGTGATCGTCGACGTCCACGGCGTCGGTTACCTGGTGACCGTGGGCACCCGTACCCTGGCCGACCTGCCGCGCGCAGGCGAGCGAGCGCGCCTCTTTACCTATACCTATGTGCGGGAAGACGCCCTGGGCCTCTTCGGTTTCCTCAGCCAGGAGGAGCTGACCTTCTTCAAACTCCTGCTCTCGGTCAAGGGCATCGGACCGAAGGCGGCTCTGGCGATCCTCAGCCGGGCGGAGCTACGGATGCTGAAGCGGGCGATCCTTCAGGAGGACGCCGCCCTGTTGGCGACCGTGCCCGGCATCGGCCCGAAGACCGCGGCACGGGTGGTGCTGGAGTTGAAGGGCAAGCTCAAGGACGAGATGTTCGGCGAGGAGGCCAAGATGCCGGCGGCGGGCGGGTCCGATCCGATGGCGCAGGCCCTGCAGGTCGTGACCGGCCTCGGCTACACGCCCGCCGAAGCCAAGGAAGCGGTGCGGAAGGCAAGCGGCGGCAATGGGGGCAGCCACTCGGTAGAAGAGCTGGTGACGGTGGCGCTCAAGGGGCTTGATCGCGCATGAGCGAACGCATCATCACCGCCGAAGAACGCAGCGAAGACAAGGAGTTCGAATGGAGCCTGCGGCCGCGGCGCCTGGCCGAGTTCATCGGGCAGGAAGGCGTCAAGGCGAACCTGGAGATCCTGATCACGGCGGCGCGTGGTCGCAACGAGCCGATCGAGCACATCCTGATCGCGGGACCGCCCGGCCTGGGGAAAACCACGCTGGCCAACATCATCGCCAACGAGATGGGGGTCAACATCCGTACCACGTCGGGGCCGGCCATCGAGCACCAGGGGGCGCTGGCCTCGATCCTCACCAATCTGGAGGATCGCGACATCTTCTTCATCGACGAGATCCACCGGCTGGCCCGGCCCGTGGAGGAGTCACTCTACCCGGCGATGGAGGACTTCAAGTTCGATTTCGTCAGCGGCAAGGGGGCCGGCGCCCAGACCTTCCGGCTACAGCTGCCGCGCTTTACCGTCATCGGCGCAACCACGCGACAGGGCATGCTCTCGGCCCCGCTGCGCGACCGCTTCGGTGCCGTCTATCCGCTCTATTTCTATGATGCCGACGAGCTGTTCGCGATCGTCATCCGGTCGGCGCGGCTGCTCAAGGTGTCCATCGACGATGCGGGGGCTCGGATCATCGCCAGCCGCGCTCGCGGCACACCGCGAGTCGCCAACCGCTTGCTCCGGCGAGTGCGGGACTTCGCCCAGGTGCGGGCACAGGGAAGCATCGACCAGCCGATCGCGCTGGACGCGCTGTCGATGCTCGAGGTGGACGGGCTGGGCCTCGACGTCATCGACCGGCGGATCCTCCGCACCATCGTCGAGAAGTACGAGGGGGGACCGGTCGGGCTCGACACCATTGCCGTGTCGGTATCCGAGGACCCGGAGACGGTCGAGGACGTCTACGAACCGTTCCTCATGCAGCTGGGCTTCCTCGCCCGCACTCCCCGCGGACGGGTCGCGACCAAGCTGGCCTACGACCATCTCGGGCTGGTCAAGGCGAGCAGCGAACAGCCTCGGCTCTTCTAACATGTTCCCCCCACGCTGACCCTTCCCCACAGGGGCGGAGGGACTGAACGGCTGTGAGAACCGCTGATTTCGATTACGAGCTGCCACCTGAGCTGATCGCCCAGCATCCACCATCAAGGCGGGATGCGGGACGGATGCTGGTCCTCAATCCACACTCCGGCGCGATCACGCATGCCACGGTTGCTGAGCTGCCGCAATACCTCGATCCGGGCGACCTGCTGGTGCTCAACGACAGCCGCGTGTTGCCGGCGCGGCTGATCGGGCGCCGCCGGGATGGCGGAGCGGCCGAGGTGCTCCTACTCCGTCCGGTGGATGGGGACCATCATCGCTGGGAGGCACTGATTCGACCCAGCCGCCGGCTCCATGCCGGGTCCCAGGTGTGGCTCGAGAGCTCAGCGCTGGCCGTCGCCATCGAGGAACGGAAGGGGGGAACCGCTATCGTCCGGCTCAATGGGGTGGCGGATCCGCTGGCGGAGGTCCGGCGGATCGGCCACATGCCGACGCCACCCTACATCAAGGAGCGGCTCAGCGATCGCGAACGCTATCAGACCGTGTATGCGCGCGAGGAAGGGTCGGCGGCGGCGCCGACCGCGGGCCTGCACTTCACGCCCGAGCTGCTGACCGCGGTTCGCGAGCGCGGGGTGGCTGTCGCCTTCGTCACGTTGCACGTCGGCCTCGACACCTTTGCGCCGGTGCGCGTCGAGGACCCGACCCGGCACGCGATCCACCGCGAGTGGTACCGGCTCGACGATGCCTGCGCCCGCGCTATCGGCGAGACCCACCGGCGTGGCAAGCGGGTCGTGGCGGTGGGCACCACGAGCGTGCGGGTGCTGGAGAGCGCCGGGGCCGACGGAGTGGTCGCGGCGGGGGAAGGATGGACCGACCTCTTCATCATGCCCGGCTATCGGTTTCGGGTGGTCGACGCGATGCTCACCAACTTTCATTTGCCCAAGAGCACGCTGCTGATGATGGTCAGCGCGTTCGCCGGACGGGACCGGATCCTTGCCGCCTATTCCGAGGCGATCCAGGAGCGCTACCGTTTCTACAGCTTCGGCGACTGCATGTTCATCGGCGCATGACGTTCGAGCTGCTGGCGGAAGAGGGAGGGGCCCGCCGCGGTCGGTTGACGACCGCCCACGGGACGATCGACACGCCCGCCTTCATGCCGGTCGGGACGCAGGCGACCGTCAAGGCGCTGAGCCCCGATGAGGTCCGTGCGCTGGGTGCGCAGGTCCTGCTCGGCAACACGTATCACCTGGCGCTGCGGCCCGGCGGCGAACGCATTGCCCGGCTTGGCGGCCTGCACCGGTTCATGGGCTGGGACGGTGCGATCCTGACCGACAGCGGCGGCTTCCAGGTGTTCAGCCTCGACCACCTGGTCAAGGTCGGCGACGCGGGCGCCACCTTCCGATCGCACCTGGACGGCAGCGAGCAGCACTTCACGCCCGAGTCGGTGATGGCGATCCAGCGGGAGCTCCGGTCCGATATCGCGATGGCCTTCGACCAGCCGGTCTCCTGGCCGGCTTCGACCGCGACCACCCAGGCCGCGATGGAGCGCACCCACCACTGGGCCGCCCGCTGCGTCGAGGCGGAGCCGGCCGCCGGCCAGCTGCGCTTCGGGATCGTCCAGGGTGGATTCGATGAGGAGCTTCGCCGGGAGAGCGCGGAGGTCCTCACGCGACTGCCATTTGACGGCTTCGGCGTCGGCGGGCTGAGCCTGGGGGAACCCAGGGCCGTCACCTACCGGCTGCTGTCGGTCCAGACGGCGATCATGCCGCGCGACCGTCCGCGCTACCTGATGGGCGTGGGCACACCCGCGGATCTCGTGGAGGCGATTACCCGCGGCATCGACATGTTCGACTGCGTGCTGCCTACCCGGATCGCCCGAAACGGATCGATCCTGACCCGGGGCGGCCGGATCAATCTCCGCAATCGACGGTTCATCGACGATGCGGGCCCGCTGGATGAGGGTTGCGACTGCTACACCTGCCAGCGGTTTTCGCGGGCCTACCTCCGCCACCTGTTCATGGCGGGTGAAATCCTCGGCCATCGGCTGGCGTCGATCCATAACCTGCGGATGCTCGTGCGGCTTGTGGGAGAGATTCGGGAGGCGATCGGCAGCCGGGGCTTGGCTCGGGTCATCGCCACGCTGCGTGATCAATGGGCCCTCGCGCCGCTGCCCTGACGGCGCAAGGTCCCGTCCGGGGCATCGCTACACGCTCATGCGTCCACGCCGATCCTGGCAGCTAGCCGCGGCCGGCATCGTCGTCGCCGCGGCCCTGGGCATCGCCGTCACGCGTCTCTCGGGGATGGCCTCGGGTCCGGCGTCGCCGGCTATGGTTGCGGTCTCCTATCGCCTGTCCGACCTGCCCTCGTCGGTCTCGGCGGCCCAGGCACGGGATATCGCCATGCGCGTGATCACTCGACGGCTGGCCAGCCATCGGCTGGTCAATCGCGTGGATCCGGGCGCGGCAGCAGACGTGATCGACATCCGCGTCGCGCAGGCGACAGCGGCCGAGGTGGCGGCGATCGTCGAAAACAGTGGCGTTGGTCTCACGATCTGGAAATGGGAACCGGGCCTGGTCGACGGGCCAACCCAGAGCCGGCTGGGAACGATGGCCGGCTATTACCACCCTGGTTACCGACCGGTATTCACCGGAATCGACGGCACGATGGTCGTTCATGTGACGGTTGGGCGCGCGACCCGGCCGCCCGGTCCGGCCGTGATTGTGACCTTCGATGCCGATGGGGCTGAGCTGCTCGACCTTGTGACGCGTGATCGGGCGGCGCAAACGTACGACAGCCTGGACAATAAGCTGGCCGTCTTCGTCGACGGCAGGATCTTTGAAGATGCGGACGTCCCCAACGAGATTTCGAAGGGAGCCATGCTGGTCGTCCCGGATGTGGGTACCTTCTCCTCCTCGGATGCCCAGCGACTGGCCGATGGGCTCAATGCCGGGACGATCCCGGGGAAACTTACGCGGCTGACTGGTGGGGGCGCCACTGCCGCGAGGCCTTAAGAGTTTCTCATCGGAGCTCGCCTATACTTTCCCTCGCATGCGCGTCGATCGTCGACTCCTGGCCCTGATTGCCGTGGTTGCCGCGATTGCCCTCTTTCTCGACGGCTTCGCCTACATCTACCGATTCGCCACCAATCAGCCGCTGACGGGCCCGATCCGCGGCATTCCGACGCTCTCGATCCCGTTCCTGGGCTTCGACCAGCAGATCTTCGTGCACAAGGGCCTGGACTTGCAGGGCGGCACGCATCTCGAGCTGCAGATCACCAACGTGCGGTCGGGAACCGTCCCGCAGGCCCGGGACACGGCCGTCGCGATCCTCGAGCGCCGGGTCAATAGCAGCGGCTACGCCGAGTCGGTGGTCCGGCCGGAGGGCAGCGACCGCATCATCGTCGAATTGCCCGGCGTCGACCTCGAGCAGGCCAAACAGATCCTGGGCAAGACCTCGTATCTCACGATCTGGAAGTGGGAGCCCGGGACCTCGGATGCGGCGACCCTGCAGCAACTGAACCCAACCGACGCCCAGAAGTACCCGGGGCACAAGCCGGTTTACACCGGGATCGACGGCAGCATGATCACGAACGCCAGCCGGTCCACCGATGCAAACACGAACCTGCCGGACGTCAGTATCTCGTTCAACTCCAGGGGATCCGACCTGTTCTGCGCCTTCACGCGCGACCGTGTCACCCATCCGCAAGGTGACCCGCAGAACAAGCTGGCGATCTTCATCGATAAGGACCTTGTCGAGGACGCCAACGTCATCAGCGAGATCTGCGGTGGGAGCGGCATCATCACCGGCGGCTTCACCGCGGCCAGCGCCCAGGCCCTGGCCATCCAGTTGAGCTCTGGAGCCTTGCCGGGCAACATTTCGATCGCCTCGGCGACCGAGGTCGGCGCCACCCTTGGGGCTTCGACGGTCAAGCTGAGCCTGCTGGCCGGGGCCTTCGGGCTGACGATCGTCATCCTCTTCATGCTCCTCTACTACCGGCTCCCGGGCGTGGTCGCCAGCGTCGCGCTGCTCCTCTATGCGGCGATCGCGCTGGCCATCTTCAAGCTGTTCGGCGTCACGCTGACGCTGGCGGGCCTGGCCGGGTTCATCCTCTCCGTCGGGATGGCGGTCGATGCCAACGTCCTGATCTTCGAGCGCGTCAAGGAGGAGCTGCGCGCCGGTCGAACGCTGGGTGCCTCGATGGAAGCCGGGGTGCACCGAGCCTGGCCGGCGATCCGCGACTCGAACATCTCGACACTGATCACCTGTTTCGTCCTCTACTTCTTCGGCGCCCCGTTGATCAAGGGCTTTGCGATCACGCTCGCGATCGGGGTTGGGGTCAGCATGTTCTCCGCGATCGTCACCACCCAGCAGTTCCTGCAGATTCTCGCCGGGCTGCGGCCGGCTCGCCGGCTGGCGTTCTACGGCGTCCAGGCGCCGAAGGCGGCGTGAGGCCGATCGGCTAGATGGATATCGTCGGGCGCCGCAATTGGTACTTCCTGCTCTCCCTTGCGATCATCCTGCCGGGGATCATCTCAATGGCGTTCTTCGGCTTCCGGCTGGGGATCGACTTCGCCGGCGGCGACCAGTACAACCTGGCCTTCACGCAGCCGGTGCAGGCCGCAGCCGTCCAGAAAGAGATGGACACGTTCAACGTCGAGGCCACCGTGCAGCAGGCCGGCACGGACGGCGTGTTGGTCACGACCAAGCCGCTCACCTCGGCGCAGGAGACCACCATCCGCAGCGACCTTACCCAGAAGTTCCCGGTCGACGCGTCCAGATCGAGCTACGCGCAGGTCGGGCCGACGATCGCCAAGGAGCTGGTCGTGGGCGCCGGCGGTCTGATCGCGATCGCCTCCATCATGATCGTCATCTACTTGAGCTTCCGCTTCAACTACAAGTTCGCGGTCTGCGCCATCCTGGCGCTGCTGCACGACGTCTTCGTCCTGACCGGCATCTACTCGATCCTCGGCAAGGTCTTCAATCTGCCGCTGGGAGAGATCAATACGCTCTTCGTGACCGCGGCGCTCACGGTGATCGGTTTCTCCGTCCATGACACCATCGTCATCTTTGACCGGATCCGGGAGAACCTGCGGCAGGCGAGCCGCCTGACCTTCGAGCAGAACGTCAACCTGAGCATCATTCAGTCGCTCGCCCGATCGTTGAACACCTCAATGACGGTCATCTTCGTGCTGGTCGCGCTCTTCCTGATCTCACCGCAGAACATCAAGGGCTTTACCCTGGCCCTTTTGATCGGCATCGTCAGCGGGACGTACTCATCCATTTTTAATGCAAGCCCGCTGTTGGTCGTGTGGAGACGGCTCGACCCAAGGTAAACGGGCCGGCCGGCCATTTGAGGCGAGGGTATACTCAGGGTCAAGTGAATAGGAAGCTTGCAGTGCGGGGCCGTCGGCCCCTTTTCTTTTGATGGTGTCCACACCAACCACGAATCAGCTCGATCGGATCCGGGAATTGTTCATGCCGACGCTCACCTTCCTCGGCTACGAGCTGTATGACCTGGCGCTGACCGGCAGCGGTGGTTACATGACGCTGCGGGTCCGGATCGACCGGCCCGAGGGTGTGACGCTAGGCGACTGCGAGCGGGTCAGCAAGTCGCTGAGCGCGTTGCTCGACCAGGCCGATCCATTGCCGACGCGCTACGACCTCGAAGTCTCGTCACCGGGCGCTGAGCGTCCGCTGCGCAACCTCGAAGAGTACCGCCGATTCGTCGGCCGGCGCGCCAATGTCCGCTACCGGGTCGGCGACAGCGAACAGGTCGCCGAAGGGCGGCTTACCGCCGTCTCTGACCACATGATCGAGCTGCAGTTGGGGGAAGGCAAGCATCTGAAAGTGGTCGCCATCCCGCTAGCGGACATCGCCTCCGCCCGGCTGGCGATCGACCTGTCGCGCCACTAATGCTCAAGTCGGACTTCCTCAAGGCGCTCGACCAGGTCCAGGAAGAGAAGGGCATCTCCAAGCAATCACTGCTGAATCTGATGGAGACCGCGCTGGCCACCGCCTACCGGCGCGCGTTCAATCCACCGGAGAGCATCCGGGTGCACGTCGACCCGGACACGGCGCAAATCGCGATCTTTGGCCGGCGCCGGGTGGTCGAAACGGTCACGGATCCGGCGACGGAGATCAGCCTCGAGGAGGCGGGCAAGCTGGGGTCGGCCTCGCTGGCCGACCTGGTCGAGGTGCCGCTGCCAACAGAGGACTTCGCCCGGCTGGCCGCCCAGATCAGCAAGCAGGTCGTCTTCCAGCGCTTGCGCGATGCGGAGAAGGACCAGGTGCTCAAGGACGTCCTCGAGCACAAGGGCGAGATGCTCAGCGGAATCGTCGAGCGCATCGCGGAGCGCTCGGATGGCCATACCATCTATCTCGAGCTGGGCAAGGCCGAGGGCGTCTTGCCGCCCGAGGAGCAGATCCCTGACGAGCAGATCCGGGTCGGGCAGCATCTGAAGGTCCTCCTCCTGGAGGAACGCAAGCGCAGCCGCGGGGCGCAGGTGGTCGTCTCGCGGGCGCACAAGGCGCTGGTGCGTCGCCTGCTCGAGTTTGAGATCCCCGAGCTGGCCTCGGGGGCGGTCGTCATCCGCGCGCTGGCGCGCGAGCCCGGCGTGCGGACCAAGGTGGCCGTATCGGCCAACCAGGAGGGGATCGATCCGGTGGGGGCCTGCGTCGGTCCCCGCGGCGTGCGGATCCGCAGCGTGGTCGGCGAGCTTGGGTCGGAGCGCGTTGACATCATCCCCTGGGCCGACGATCCGTCGCAGCTGGTCGCCAATGCGCTCAGTCCGGCCCAGGTCCTCAGCGTCGATATCGACCGTGAATCGCGGACGGCGACCGCGCACGTTCCCGAAAACCAGCTCTCGCTGGCGATCGGGAAAGATGGGCAGAACGCCCGGCTGGCGGCCAAGCTGACCGGGTGGCGCATCGATATCAAACCGATGGTCGAAGGGACGGGCCCCCGCCCCGACGCTCGCCCAGAGGGGTCGGGACATATCGCACGGCAAGCCGAGGACGCAAGCGGCGCGCACTGAGCCGCAACGCACCTGCATCGGGTGCCGCCTGGTCAAGCCACGGTCCGCGCTGCACCGGCTGGCGGTCGTCGACGGCAGGATCGTGACCGACCCGCGGCGGGTGGCGGGGCGAAGCGCGTATCTCTGCCGGGATCAGGCCTGCTGGGCGATGGCGGAGAAGCGGCGGGCGCTGGACCGCGCGCTCGATCTGCGGACCACCGCCCAAGATTGGGAGCGGCTCCGTCAGGGAATACTGACCTAAGCGCGCTGGCTGGCGGCGCACAGGTTATCATTGCCAGTTGAATTGCGGAGGATAGATCAGAGATAGCTACCACAACACGCGGCATCAAGGTTCAGCAGCTCGCTCGTGACCTCGGCGTCGAGGCCCGGCAGATCCTGGATTTCCTGCGCCCGACGCGGCATGCCCCTCGCCATGCGATGGCGGTGCTGACCCCGGAGCAGGAGGCGTCGGTGCGCGCCCAATTCGCGCCGGGCGGTCAGTCGGCCGATGCCAAACCGGCGGTTACCGAAGGCAAGGTGGAGCTGCCACCGACACTGTCCGTGAAGGAGTTGGCGGAGTACCTCGACGTCAAGACCGTCGACATCATCAAAGAACTGATGAAAAACGGCGTGATGGCGAACATCAACCAGCAGATCGACTTCGACACCGCCGCCATCGTGGCCGACAGCTTTGGCGTCCAGGCCAGCCCGATGGCGATGGATTCCGCGATCGCGGAAGAGGTCGTCGGCGAGGGCGAGGGGACCCAGGTCAAGCTGACCACCCGGTCGGAGCTCTTCAGCGTCGACGGCGAGGCGCCCGAGAACCTGAAGCCGCGGCCGCCGGTGGTCACCGTCATGGGTCACGTTGACCATGGCAAGACCTCGCTGCTCGACGCGGTGCGGCAAACCAAGGTGGCAGCCGGCGAAGCCGGCGGCATCACCCAGAGCATCGGTGCCTACGTCGTCGAGGAGAAGGGCCGGCGCATCGTCTTTCTCGACACCCCCGGTCACGAGGCCTTCACCGCCATGCGCGCCCGCGGCGCCCAGGTGACCGATGTCGCCGTGCTGGTCGTGGCCGCCGACGACGGCGTCATGCCACAAACGGTCGAGGCGATTTCGCACGCCAAGGCGGCACAGGTCCCGATCGTCGTGGCTATCAACAAGATCGACAAAGACGGCGCGAACCCCGACCGGGTGAAGCAAGGCCTCTCCGAGCAGGGCCTCGTTCCCGAGGACTGGGGTGGGCAGACCGTCATGGTGCCCGTCTCCGCCAAGCAGAAGACCGGCATCTCGGAATTGCTCGAGATGATCCTGCTGGTCGCCGACCTCCAGGACCTCAAGGCCAACCCGGCCAAGCTGGCCGCCGGCACGGTGATCGATGCCCACCTCGAGAAGGGGCGCGGCCCGGTCGCGACCGTGCTGGTACAGAGCGGCACGCTCCGCGTGGGTGACAACCTCGTGGTCGGCCACATCTTCGGGAAGGTGCGGGCGCTGCTCGATGACCGGGGCAAGAAGATGAAGGACGCGGGTCCGGCGACGCCGGCCGTCGTCACCGGCCTGCCCGACGTGCCGACTGCCGGCGACATCTTCCAGGCGGTCTCCAGCGAGAAGGTGGCCCGGACCATCGCCGGGCAGCGGGCGGAGCAGTACCGCGTCGCCACCCTGGCCCAGACCCGCCGCGTCACCCTGGCCGACCTGTCGGCCCAGGTGGGGAAGGGGGCGGTCAAGGATCTCAACCTTGTCCTCAAGGCCGACAGCAACGGCTCGGTCGAGGCGCTCAAGGGCTCGCTGCTGAAGATCCAGGACCCCCAAGTGCAGATCAAGATCGTCTTCGAGGGCGTGGGCCCCGTGACCGAATCGGACATCTTGCTGGCGGCGGTCTCCAACGCGCTCGTGATCGCCTTCAACGTGAAGCCGGACGGGTTAGGCCAGAAGGCCGCCGAGCGGGAGAAGGTCGACATCCGCAGCTACGACGTCGTCTACAACGTCACCAACGACATCGAGCGGGCGATCAAGGGCCTCTACGAGCCGACCTTCGTCCAGGTCTGGGAAGGCCGCGCTGAGGTGCTCACGCCGATCAAGATCCCGAAGCTCGGTATCATCGCCGGCTCGCGGGTGCAGGACGGCAAGATCACGAGTGGTTCAACCGCCAAGATCCTGCGCGACAACAAGCCGATCCACGAAGGCCAGATCGCCGGCCTCAAGCGCTTCAAAGACGACGTCAAGGAAGTGGTTGCCGGGCTGGAGTGCGGGATCAGGGTTGATGGCTACCAAGACTTCCAGCAGGGCGACGTCATCGAGTCCTACCAGGTCAAGCAGGCGTAGCAAAAGCCAGGCGGTCGATGCGTGATGTCCGCCTGGCAATTGTCGGGTTTGGCCACGTCGGTCGAGCCTTTGCCCGCCTCCTGCTGCTGAAGCAGTACTTGCTCCGCGAGCGCTATGGGCTCAACCCGGTAGTCACCGCGGTCCTGACGGCAAGCCATGGTTGGGCCCGCAACGATGGCGGACTGCAGCTCAGCGCCTTCCTGTCGAACGATGAGCTGCCGGAGCGTGGCGCGCCGCCAGAGATCGGATCACTCGACGCGGAGGTGCTGATCGAGGTCACAACCATGAACCCGCGCACGGGTCAGCCCGCCCTCGAGCATCTCCGCCAGGCGATAGCGGCAGGCATGCATGTCGTCACGGCGAACAAGGGTCCGATCGCTTATGGGGTGACGGAGTTAGAGGCGCTCGCACGGCAACACGGTCGGGAGCTTCGCTTCGAAGCCACGGTCGCAGATAGCCTGCCGGTCTTCAACCTGTTGCGATACGGTCTGCCAACCGCCAAGGTCGGGCTGGTCCGTGGCATTCTCAACAGCACGACGAACTATCTCTTGAGCCAGGCAGCGAAAGGTGTGGGCTGGAGCGATGCACTCGAGGAAGCGCAGCGACTCGGCATCGCCGAACGCGACCCGAGCAGCGATCTTGACGGCTGGGATGCCGCACTCAAGGCGACCATCATCGCCAGGGTCGTGATGGGGCTCGACCTCAAGGTCGGCGATGTCATGCGCGAGCCGGTCACCGAGGAGGTTGCAACCCGTGCTCGTGAGGCGGCCGGCCACGGCACGCGGATCCGGCCGCTGGCTGCGATCGGCCCGTTCGGGACGCGCTGGGCCCCGGTCGAGGTTGGCCCGGATGACCCGTTCTATGCCGTCGACGGCTTCTCTATGGCGATCGAACTGGACACCGACGTTGCCGGTCGCCTGGCCATCGCGCTGCACCAGCCGCACGTGGAGCAGACCGCGTTCGCGCTGCTCGCTGACCTCGTCGATATCGAATCGCAGCGATCATGAGCAATCCCAAAGACCACCTTGGTTGCGATTGCGGCGTTCCGGCAACTGCGACGTTGGCCGATTCTCCGTTACCGGCGTCGACATTTCGCCTGTCCAGATTCAGGCCATACCCTGCTTCTGGCCCAACGAAGCCCCCACCGCGGCCCTCCCCCAGACCTGGAGGGTGATTGAGGGCACCCCGACTCTCCCCTGAGAGGGGAGAGCGGTTAACTGGGGCTCCATACAATGGACATATGAGCAGTCATCGAGTCGAACGCGTCGCCGCACAGCTGCGCGAGGAAATCAGCCAGATCATGATCCGGGACCTCAAAGACCCCCGGGTCGCGATGGCCACGATTACCGACGTCAAGCTGAGCCCCGACTTACGGAACGCGATCGTGAAGGTGAGCGTGGTTGGCGATGAGGACCCACGGCGGGCGGCGATCGACGGCCTGAAGCACGCCAAGGGGTTCATCCGGCGAGAGCTTGGCTTACGCCTCTCGAACCTGCGCTTCGCTCCCGACCTGCATTTTGAGCTCGATGAAGGCGTCGCCTATAGCGTCCGGGTCAGCCAGCTCTTGCGTGAAGTCCAGCAAGGGGAGTCACACGCCGGCAGCTGAGCTCGCTCCACCCCGTCCGGAGGTGGCCGAGCTGGCGCCCCGGATCTGGCAAATCATTCAAAGCGCTCCGATCGTGACGGCGGTCACCCACAAAGATGCCGACGGCGACACGCTCGGCTCAGCATTGGCCCTCGCCCTGGCGTTGGAGCCGAGTGGAAAGTCGGTCCCGGTTCTATCGTCGCCCCCGGTACCCGGCGCGTGGTGGTTCCTGCCCGGCATCGACCGGGTCAACCGGCACCGGCCTCGCGCTCACACACCGGTCTTCATCTTTGACGCCAGCGATGCCTCACGTGCCGGAAAGTACGAGTCAGTCGTTACCGCGGCGACGGTGGTCGTCAACGTCGATCACCATGTCTCGAACAAGAAGTTCGGCACCGTCAATCTGGTCCTGACCGACGCGGCCTCGACGGGCGAGCTGGTTTACGACCTGCTCAAGGCCTGGAAGATCGATATTCCACCCGGCGCAGCGTCTTGCCTGTACGCCACGATCCTGTCCGACACCGGGGGCTTCCGGCACGACAACACCTCGGCGCACGCGCTCCGTGCCGCCGCTGAGCTGGTGCAGCTGGGCGCCGACCCGGTGACGATCGCGCGCGGCCTCTTCAAGAGCCGGCCGGCCTCCTCACTTCGGATGCAGGGGCGGATCCTGCAAGGCCTGCATTACGAGTTCTCGGACCGCCTCGTCTGGGGCTCGATCAGCCAGGCGGGGCTGCGGGACAGCGGCGCGACGACCGACCAGGCGGACAGCGCCATCGACCAGCTCAACACGATCCGAGGCCAGGAGCTCGCCATTCTCTTCAAAGAGGCGGGACCGCGACTGACCAAGGTGAGCATCCGCAGCCGGGACCAGGTCGATGCTGCGGAGCTCGCCGGAAAGTTCGGCGGCGGCGGCCACCGCCGTGCGGCCGGGATCGAGCTGGCGCTGCCGCTCAAGGATGCCGAGGCCAAGGTGCTTGCGGAAGTCCGTGCGCGTATGAATGCCCTCGAGTGACATCGGGCATCCTCAACGTTAACAAGCAGATGGGGCCGTCGTCGTTTGCCGTCGTGCGCTCCCTGCGCCAGCTGCCCGGGGTGATGAAGGCCGGACATGGTGGGACGCTCGACCCGGCGGCTGATGGCGTCCTGCCGATTTTGATCAACGCCGCCACCCGGCTGGCCGACTTCGTTCACGAATGGCCGAAGACCTACGTGGCGACACTGACCTTCGGCTATACCTCAGATACCGGTGACCGCGAAGGGACCATCCGCCCGGCAGGCGACCCGGCGATCATCACGCGTGAGCGCGTCGAGGCTGCGTTGCCGGCCTTCGCCGGCCGCATCGAGCAGGTCCCGCCGATGTACTCGGCGCTGAAGCAAGGTGGAGAGGCGCTCTACCGAAAAGCTCGCAGGGGCGAGGCTGTCGAACGGCGTGCGCGGCCGGTCGAGATCCATGCCATCCGCCTGCTCGACTATGAGCCCGCGTCGGCGGTCGCTCGCCTCGAAGTGAGGTCTGGTCGGGGGATGTACGTCCGCAGTCTCGCCCACGACCTTGGGTCCGCTTTGGGCGCCGGTGCCTATTTGTCCGGGCTCACGCGCAGCGCCGTCGGCCCGCTGACGCTGGCCGACGCTGTTCCGGTGGCAACGCTGGCCGCGGCGGGGGAGGGGTGGACCCGCTGGCTCCTTCCGATGGACCTCCCGCTGCGAACCTGGCCGGCGGTGTCGCTGGATGCAAAGGACGCCGCGGCGGTCCGGATGGGTCAGGCCGTAGCTGCCCCGGAGTCGCCGGCCGGCCGGTATCGGCTGCTCGATCCACAGGGCCACCTGCTCGCCTGGGGCGAGGTGGATGCCAGGCAGCGCATCCAGCCACGGGCCGTCTTTTCGTCATGACGGCGGTCAGCTTCGGGTTCCCGCCGCCGGGTTTCCTTGGACCGAGCCATGCGTCCATCGGCACTTTTGACGGCATTCATCGCGGGCACCTCGCGCTGCTGAAGCCGCTGATTGCGGGCGCAGGCCAGGCGGCGGCGGCCAGCGTGCTGGTCACCTTCGAACCGCATCCACGATGCGTACTGGACCCCGACCACTGCCCCCCAAACCTCACGACCCTCGACGAAAAGGTCTGGCTGCTGGACCGGCTCGGCCTTGACCACCTGGTCGTGATCCCATTCACGCCCAAGGTCGCCACCCTCGGCCCGGGCGCGTTCATGAAGCGCTTGACCCGCGGGATGGAGCTCCGTCACCTCATCATTGGCGAGGACTTCCGCTTCGGGCAGGGCCGCCGCGGCGATCCAGCCTTCCTGCGTCGCCTCGGCCTCCGGGAGGGATTCACGGTGGCCGTCGCCCCAACGCTGGCGAGGGCCCGAACCCCGATCAGCAGCTCGCGGATCCGACGGCTGGTGCTGCTGGGCCAGGTTCGGGCGGCGGCCCGATTACTCGGTCGGGACTATTTCATACGCTCGACGGTGGAGCACGGCGCCAAGCGCGGCCGGCAACTCGGTTTTCCGACGGCGAACCTGCGCATCGCCCCCAACAAACTGTTGCCCGCCACCGGGATTTACGCCGCCCGCGTGGAGCTGGACGATCGAATCCATTCTGGCGCCCTGAGCGTGGGCTTTCGCCCCACCTTCGGCGGCAACACCCTGACGGTCGAAGTCTTCATCCTCGATTTCGAGCGCGACATCTACGACAAAGTCCTCACCGTCTGGCTTGTCCAGCGTTTGCGGGGCGAAAAGCGATTTGCCTCGGTGCCGGCGCTGCAGCAGCAGATGGCTCGCGATGTGGACAACGCCAGGCGGATCTTTGGCATCGCGCCGGCCCCGGCGACCCTGTGACCGTCGCCGTGCCGCCGCTCATCATCGTCAACCCGGCGGCGGGTGGCGGGCGGGCCCGCGGGTTCTGGCGCCGCTGCGCGGCAGCCTGCACCACCATCACGTTCGAGGTCGTCGAGACTCAGCGTCGCGGCGATGCCGCCGACTATGCTGCCCAGGCTGGCGATCGGCTGGTGATCGCTGTGGGCGGCGACGGTACCGCCCACGAGGTCGTCAACGGGCTGCTCCGCCGGCCGACCGGTGGCGCGCCCCGGGTCGGGTTCCTCCAATGCGGCACGGGCGCCGACTTGCGACGCAGCCTGGCAAGCCCGGGTCGTGCCCAGGACGTGGCCGCCTGGCTGGCGACCGATCGTTGGCGCCGCATCGATGCCGGGCGCGTGGGAACCTCGACCGGGCGCCGGTATTTCATCAACGTGGCGGACGCCGGCATCGGCGCGGAGGTCGTCCGCCGGGCGGCCCGCGGACCAGCGGCCCTGGGCGGGATGCTCAACTTTCTCGGGGGCGCCGTGATCAGCCTGCTGACTCATCGAAATTCCTCGGTCCAACTTCGGCTGGATGACGGGCCGGTCCTCCGCCGCCGCATCCGCACCATCGCCGTGGCGAACGGGGCCTATCTCGGAGGTGGCATGTGGATCGCTCCCGGCGCCGAGCCAGATGACGGCCTCTTCGAGGTGGTGACGATCGGCGACGTCAGCCGAACGCTCGGCATCCGGAGCCTCCCGATGCTCTACCGAGGAACCCACGGCCGTCTCGCCCAGGTGGAATTCGGTCGCGCCCGCCGGGTCGAGATCGACAGCGACGAGCCGATCGGCGTCGAGGCGGACGGCGAACTGGTGGGAAGCACGCCGGCCGTCTTCGAAGTCATCCCCGGCGCGCTGCAGGTTATTGACTGGCGGCCTTCGGGTATACTCTCGTAGACCTACGCGAGTGCGCCGCCGGGCGTCGCCCGACGCGAGTGGCGCGGAACGTGCCACACGAGCGTTCGAGACGTAAGGTGCGATACGAGCGTTTGAGGCGTTTCTAAATTAGGAGGTACGTAGCCGACTGGCATCAAACATCAAGGCGGGCGTGATCGACACCAACCGCCTCCATGAGAAGGACACCGGGTCATCCGAGGTCCAGATCGCGATCTTCAGCGAACGGATCAATCACCTCACCGATCACCTGAAAACGCACGCCCACGACCACAACTCACGGCGCGGGCTGCTCCAGCTGGTTGGCAAGCGCCGCCGGCTGCTGAACTATCTGCAGCGGACCGACATCGACCGGTACCGGGCGGTTATCGCCAAGCTCGGGCTCCGGAGGTGATGGCCTAGCCGTCAACCTTTGCCCGGCGGGCCACTCGCGCAGGGTTAGAGATTGGTGTGCGGAGAAAGGGTTGCTTTTCTCCAGACCCCAACCCCTAACCCGCTGAATGACCGGAACCGCCTGGGCTGATTGCCAAACAGTTTTCAGGCCGCGGTTCGCGGCCCAGGAGGAATCGTGAATCAGACACATGCGGGAAATCCCGCAACCCTGACAAATATCGAAATTGGCGGACGAACCCTGACGGTCGAAACGGGCCACCTCGCCCAGCAAGCATCCGGCGCGGTCACCATCCGAATGGGCGACACCATGCTGCTCGTTACCGCGGTGATGGCCGCGGCGCCGCGGGAGGGGATCGATTTTTTCCCACTGACGGCTGACTACGAAGAAAAGCTTTATGCCGCCGGCAAGATCCCAGGTGGCTTCATCCGACGTGAAGGCCGCCCCAGCGAGCAGGCGATCCTCAACAGCCGCCTGATCGACCGGCCGATCCGGCCGCTCTTCCCCAAGGATTTCCGCAACGACGTCCAGGTCGTGGCGACCGTCCTGTCGGTGGACCAGGAGGCCGATCCCGCAATCCTCGCCATCGTGGGTGCCTCAACGGCGCTTTCCATCTCGCCGATCCCCTTCCAGGGGCCGATCGGTGCCGTCCGCATGGGGATCCTCGACGATCAACTGGTCGTGAACCCGCCGGTGAATCGGATGGCTGAGAGCAAGCTCGACCTGGTCGTGGCTGGAACTCGTGACGCCATCATCATGGTCGAAGCTGGCGCCAAAGAAGTCGCCGAGGAGCGGATCGTGGAGGCGCTGCGTGTCGCCCAGCGGGAAATTGTTCGGATCTGCGACATGCAGGAGGCCTTTGCCCGCGAAGTGGGCAAGCCGAAGGTGGAGGTTGCACCGACGGCGACCGATCCCGAGGTCGATCAGGCGGTCGATCGCTTCCTGGCCGAGCGGCTCGACCAGGCGCTCTTCAATCCCAACAAGGCGCTCCGCGAGTCGGCCCTGGACGATCTCAAGAAGGAGACGATTGCCGAACTCGGTCCCCAGTTCCTCGACCGGTTGCCCTACCTCGCCAGGAGCTTCGAGGCCAAAGTCAAGCAGCGGGTGCGGAACAAGATCCTGGACGAGGGCCTGCGGCCGGACGGGCGGAAGACGACTGAAATCCGGCAAATCACCTCCGAGGTCGGGGTGCTGCCACGAACCCATGGGTCGGCCCTGTTTACCCGCGGCCAGACCCAGGCGCTGAGTATCGTCACCCTGGGATCGATCGGTGACAAGCAGAAGCTCGATGGGCTCGGCCTCGAAGAGTTCAAGCGCTTCATGCATCACTACAACTTCCCACCCTTCAGCGTGGGCGAGGCGCGGCCGCTCCGCTCGCCCGGGCGGCGCGAGATCGGCCACGGCGCGCTCGCCGAACGGGCACTGCTGCCCGTCGTGCCCACCGAAGAGGAGTTCCCCTATACCATTCGGATCGTCACCGAGATCCTCTCCTCCAACGGCTCGACCTCGATGGCCAGCGTCTGCGGGTCGAGCCTAGCAATGATGGATGCCGGCGTGCCGATCAAGGGGCAGGTCGCCGGAATTGCGATGGGCTTGATTACCGGCGACGCTGGCCGGGTTGCGGTGCTGAGCGACATCCAGGGCGTCGAGGACGCGCTGGGCGACATGGACTTCAAGGTGGCGGGGACCCGGCAAGGGGTCACCGCCATGCAGATGGACATGAAGATCAAGGGCATCAGCATCGACACCATGGCCGGCGCCATCCAGCAGGCCAAAGACGGCCGCTTGTTCATCATGGACAAGATGGACGCGGCGATCAGCCGGCCGCGGGCAACCATGTCCCAGTACGCGCCGCGCATGATCACGGTCCAGATCCATCCCGACAAGATCCGCGAGGTGATCGGCCCCGGCGGCAAGATGATCCGCAAGATCATCGAGGACTCGGGCGTCACCAGCATCGACATCGAGGACGACGGCCGGGTCGTGATCGGCTCGGTCAACGGCGAGTCGGCCGCCAAAGCCGAGCAGCTGATTCGCGATCTGACCGGCGAAGTCGAGGTGGGGAAGAACTACAAGGGTAAGGTCGTCCGGATCATGCCGTTCGGCGCCTTCGTCCAAATCCTCCCCAACCAGGACGGCCTGGTCCACATCAGCCAGCTGGCCGAGGACCGAGTGGAGCGCGTCGAAGACGCGGTCAATGTCGGCGACGAGATCGACGTGAAGGTGACCGAGGTTGATCGCCAGGGTCGCGTGAATCTCTCGCGAAAGGCCGTGCTCCAGGAGGCCAAAGGCATCACCAGCGGCGACTGGATCGTGACGGAGCGGGATCGCGGCGGCCCGCGCCGCGATAGCGGCGGTGGGGGTGGCGGCGGCTACCGCCCCGGCGGTGACCGCGGTCCTCGCCGGGACTTCGATCGGGCCGGCGGCCGGGGACGAGACCAGCGGAACTAAATACGTCTCAAACGCTCGTATGGCACTAACGCGCCACCGAACGCCTCAAACGCTCGTGTCGCACGTTCCGCGCGACTCGCGTCGGCCGGCGGGCCGGCGCGGGGCGACGCCCCGCCCTGTGGAAAACCAGTATGCCGGGGCGCCAACCCCGGCATACAATGGCCCCCGGTTTGGACTTTGCTGACCTGCCGAGCTTGAGCGCGGCGGTTCACAATTGCCGGCGCTGTCCGCTGGGGCACTCGCGGACCAAGGCCGTGCCTGGGGTTGGCCCGGGCGACGCCCGGATCATGATCGTGGGGGAGGCGCCGGGCCAGAACGAGGACCTACAGGGCGAGCCGTTTGTTGGCGCCGCCGGCAAGCTGCTCGATCAGCTCCTGCGTGGGATCGGCCTCTCCCGCGGCGACGTCTTCATCACCAACATCCTGAAATGCCGGCCACCGGGAAACCGGGATCCGCAGCCCGCCGAAGCGGAGGCTTGCTCGCCCTATCTCGAGCAGCAGCTCCGGCTGATCAAGCCCGAAGTCGTCCTCGTACTCGGCCGGCATGCGCTCACCCGCTTGCTACCAGGATATGAGTCGATCTCGCGTCTCCACGGGAAAGTGGTCGTGCAGGACGGCGTCAGCTACATCCCGATCTATCACCCGGCGGCGGCGCTCTACAACAGTTTCCTGATGGGGCCGCTGGAGCAGGACTTCAAGGCGGTCAAGGCGCACCTCGACCGCGTGGAGGAGCGGCGACAGGCGCTCGCCGCCGCCGTTCCAGTCCAAAAACCGGAGGAACAGCTCACACTTTTTGGCTAAGAAGTCCAGGCTGCGTGCCATCCCGCTCGGTGGGTTGGGCGAGATCGGTCGTAACATGATGGCCCTCGAGTACGAGGAGAACATCGTCGTCATCGACGCCGGCCTGATGTTTCCCGAAGAGGAGATGCTCGGCGTCGACCTGGTGCTCCCTGACGTCACCTACCTGGCGGAGCGCAAGGAGAAGGTGCTTGGCTTCCTCTTGACCCACGGCCACGAAGACCATGTCGGCGCGCTCCCGTACCTCCTGCCCAAAGTGTCCGCGCCGATCTACGGCAGCCGGCTGACGCTCGGCTTGATCAAGAACAAGCTCCGCGAGCACAAGCTGGTCCAGCAGGCCGATTTACGCGAGATCAAGGCCGGCGATGTCGTGGAGCTCGGCCCCTTCAAGGCCGAGTTCATCCACGTCGCCCACAGTATCCCGGACACCACGGCGCTCGCCATCGAGACACCCGTCGGGATGGTGATCCACTCGGGCGACTTCAAGATGGACCAGACGCCGGTCGACGGTCGGCCCACCGACATGGCGCGCCTGTCGCACTTCGGGAACCGCGGTGTCATGCTGCTGATGTCCGACAGCACGAACGCGGAGCGCGACGGCTTCACCCCCTCGGAGCGCACCATCGGGGAGGCCTTCCAGGAGCTGTTCGGCCAATGCCCCGGCCGGATCATCATCTCGACCTTTGCGTCCAACATCTACCGCATCCAGCAGGCGCTCAATACCGCCGCCCGCTACAAGCGGAAGGTGGCCGTGATCGGCCGCTCGATGGTGAACAACCTGACGATCGCGCAGGAGCTTGGCTACATCCAGATGCCCGGCGACATCCTGATCAAGATCCAGGACATCAACAAAGAGCCTGACGAGAAGCTCGTCATCCTTTCCAGCGGCAGCCAGGGCGAGCCCCTCTCGGCACTGACCCGGATCGCGGCCCAGGAGCATCCGCAGGTGAAGCTGAAGTCCGGCGACACCGTGATCCTGTCGGCGACGCCGATCCCGGGTAACGAGGAGCTGGTCTCGCGCACCATCAACAACTGCTACAAGCACGGCGCTCGCGTCTTCTACTCCGCCCGTAACCGTGTGCACGCCTCGGGGCATGCCAGCCGCGAGGAGCTGAAGCTGATGCTGAACCTGGTGCGGCCGAAGTTCTTCATGCCGGTGCATGGTGAGTTCCGTCACCTGGCGCTTCATTCCGAGATCGCCCAGGATGTCGGCATCACCAAGGATCGGGTCATCGTGATCGACGATGGGAACACGGTCGAGCTGGGCGACGGCGTCCCGCACCTGGGCAACAAGGTCCCGGCGGGCTATGTCTTCGTCGACGGACTGGGCGTGGGCGACGTCGGGTCAGTCGTCTTACGCGACCGGCGCGTGCTCTCCCAGGACGGCATCTTCATCGTGATCGTGACGGTGGACAAGGACACGGGCCAGGTCGTCTCCGGCCCGGATCTGATCTCCCGAGGCTTTGTCCATCAGCAGTCCTCGGACGCCTTGCTCGAGTCGGCGCGCCAGCAGGTGCTCAGCACCATCAACAAGCCCGGGCGAGGCAAGCCGGAATGGCAGGTGATCAAGAACTCGATCCGGGACTCCTTGAGCAAGTTCCTCTACGAGCAGATGCGGCGACGTCCGATGATCATCCCGATCGTTGTTGAGGTCTAGTGGACGTCGCCTAAGTAGCTAGGAGTAGGGAAACCCTACCGGACCTTCGACTTCAAATTGGATCCTGGTCCAGCCGCAATTGCGAGGTCCGAGAGTCGATGGTCTCGCGGCGGCCAGATCCCTTCCTGGGGATCGTCGGTGGATTTCCGTTCGGGCAGGGCTCCCTCCAGCGGAGGGATGCCCCGAGTCCAGTTCGACGTTTTCGGGAAGCTCCTCGTCCCTTGCCATGAGACGCTTTAGACGCGTCGTCGGCTAGTAGGTCCCGAGCTTCTCGATCGACTCGCCCGTGTAGCTGTCGATTTCGCGCTTCACGGCGCCGGGGGCCTCGTCGACCACGTGCATGGCCGCCTCCTCGGCACTGGGATAGCCACCCTCGTCGCCAAACTCCGAGCGCAGCTCGCCGCCACCATAGTCGGGTCCGCCACCATCGTCCCGCCCACCACCATCGAAAGACTCATCGTCGAGGAGCTGAACCTCTTCCACGTCCGTGGCGACGCGGTCGGGAACTTCCTCACGCAGCCGCTCGTCGAGTGTGTCGATATGAACGCGGTCGTCGAGCGCTTGATAATGGTCGCCGGGGGGGATGTCACCTTCCTGCGCGTCGCCGGTGATTTCCTTTCCCGGAAGCGCTCCCTCCAGATCCGGTTGACCTTCGGAATCGAGATCCTCGTTTTCGGGTAACTCGCTGCCGCGCGGTCGACGCTGAACTCCCGGCGCCGCGTCGAGATCCGCAATGCCCGGCGTACCGATCAAGTCGAATGGGTCTTCATCCTGCTTAGCCATAGTTCTCCTTATACGCCTAACGACCCTCTAGTCGGCGCCTTGAATAGCCGCTAGAATTGCGGCATTCGTCTCAGCAAGCGTCGCAGCCACTCAGGAATGAAAACCCGGCGGAAACGCATCGCGCGCCCCAAGCGCTCGGCGTCTCGCCAGCGCTTTCGGATCAAGGCCCCACGCCTTCCGAAGCTCGAGGTGCCCAAGTCACAGCAGCGCGAGCTGGCGGGGATTGGCTTCCTGTTGCTGGCCGGCCTACTGGTGCTGGCGGTCGCGCTTCAGGCCAGCGGCTCCGCGATGAACCTGCTGCGCGGCGGGCTGGTGGGTCTTTTTGGCTGGGGCGTGGTCTTCGTCATCGGTGCCGCCGTGGTAGCCGGGATAGAACTCCTTACACCCTGGATCGAAGTCATGACCTGGGGGCGCGGGCTCGGAATCGCGCTACTCCTGGTCAGCTCACTCAGCCTGCTCGATGTTTCCGCCGGGCGCAGTGGCGGATCGGTTGGCAGAGCGGTGGGTGGTGCGCTGACCAGCCTCGCCGGTACGGCGGGGAGCATCCTCATCCTGGGGGCGCTCTTCCTCGGCGCACTGGTGCTCGCCTTCGACATCTCGTTTCGCGGGATGGTTGGCGCCCTGCGCGAGCACTACCTCGCGAATCGGCCGGAGCCCAAGCCGGCGTCAAAGGAAAAGAGGCTGGCGGAGGCCTGGCAGCCACGCAACCAGGTGGTTCGCTCCGAGACCGCTGAGCCGGTGCTGGTCCCGATTGCCGGTGTCGCCGCGGCGGCGCCCGTCGCCCCGGCCGCTACGGCTGGCCGCGGAGCACCAACCCAACCGGTCATCCGGCCGCCGATCGATGAAAGCGACATCGCGAGCGCGTCCGCGCGCAAGAAGGCGGCGTCCGAGCCGGTACTGACGGTGGTGCCAGATCCCGACGCCGCAGCGGCCCTGGCTGAGGACGAGATCCAGCGGGTTTGGGTCAAGCCGGACCTGACGTTGCTCGACACGATCACGGTGCGGAAGGAGCGGTTACACGACGAGATCAAGGCCAACATCAAGCTGATCGAGCAAACCCTGGCGAGCTTCGACGTCGAGGCGACCGTCATCGGCGTCAACTCCGGTCCGTCGGTGACGCAGTACGAGCTGCAGCCCGGTCATGGCGTGCCGGTCCGCAAGATCACCGCGCTGCAAAACGACCTGTCGCTCGCACTGTCGGCGGCAATCCGGATTCAGGCACCGATCCCGGGTAAACCGGCGCTCGGCATCGAGGTCCCGAACAAGTCAACCAGCCTCGTTACCTTGCGTGAGATCATCCAGACACCCAGCTTCCAGAACGACAAAACGTTGCTGTCGCTCGCGATTGGCACGGATGTTTCCGGCAACACCGTGGTCGGCGACCTGACCCGGATGCCGCACCTCCTGATCGCCGGCGCCACCGGTTCGGGCAAGAGCGTCTGCATCAACGCGCTGATTGCCGGCATGCTGTTTCAGGCGACACCGGAAGAATTGAAGTACATCCTGATCGATCCCAAGCGCGTCGAGTTCTCGATGTTCCAGGACATGCCCCACCTGCTCGTGCCAGTGGTGACGGAATCGGATCACGCGGTTTCGGCCTTGCGCTGGGCGGTCGCGGAAATGGAGAACCGCTACAAGCTTTTTGCCAGCCATACCGTCCGCAACATCGGTGACTTCAACAACCGCGCGCCCGAGATGGGTCTCGATCAACTTCCTTACATCGTGATCGTCATTGATGAGCTTGCTGACCTGATGATGGTGGCAGCGGGGGAGATCGAGGAGCTGATTTGTCGCATCGCCCAGCTGGCCCGTGCCGTCGGTATCCACCTGCTTGTCGCCACGCAGCGCCCCTCAGCCGACATCATCACCGGCCTGATCAAGGCGAACATCCCCTCCCGGATCGCGTTCGCCGTCAGTTCGAGCATCGACTCGCGGGTCATTCTGGACGAGACCGGCGCGGAGAAGCTGCTCGGCCGCGGCGACATGCTCTACCTGCCGGTCGAGGCGGGCAAGGCCACCCGGCTGCAGGGCGTCTTCGTCTCGGACCGCGAGATGAAGGCGATCATCGACTTCTGGAAGGCACAGGGCAAGCCGCAGTACCAGGAGGAGATCTTCAATGTGGAGGCGACGGTCTCCTGGGTAAAGGAAGGCATGAAGCGCGATCCGCTCTTTGCCAAGGGTGCCCACGTGGTCGCCACCGAAGGCCGCGCCTCGGTGTCCCTGCTCCAGCGCAAGCTCAATGTCGGCTATACCCGGGCGGCCCGGATCGTCGACCAGCTCGCCGACCACCGGGTGATCGGGCCCTATGAGGGGAGCAAGTCACGCGAGGTGTTGATGAACCTGCTCGAGGTGGATGAGCTGGTCCGAGACCTCGACGATGCCAATTGACAATCCCCGGCTTGGCCGAAACTGCGACAGACAGCTGTCAAAACGCCGGGTTACGATAGGGCCCAATGGCGCAGGATTACTCGTTTGACGTCGTCTCGCAGTTCGACCGGCAGGAGCTGGTCAACGCGGTCAATCAGGCGCAGCGGGAGATCGCGACCCGCTACGACTTCAAGGACACCGGGGCGACGATCGAGCTGGGCGAGAACGAGATCACACTGCACGGGCCGAGTGATTTCAAGATGAGGGCGATGCTCGATGTGCTGCAGAGCAAGCTGGTGAAGCGCCAGCTCTCGCTGAAGATCCTCAAGCCGGGTCCGATCGAGCCGGCGGCGAAGGGGAACGTACGGCAGAAGCTCGAGCTACAGCAGGGCATCGACGACGAGCTCGCCCGCAACCTGGTCAAGCAGATCAAGCTGGTCTCGCCCAAGGTGCAGCCACGCATCCAGGGCGATGCGATCCGGGTTTCGAGCCGGGAGAAAGATCTCTTGCAGCAGGTGATTCAGGCGTTGAAGGCGAGCGAGACCTCGGTGCCGCTCCAGTTCATCAACTACCGGTGAGCCGTGCCCCCGGATCCCGAGATTTTTGCGCTCGCCCAGCAGGTGGGGGAGCGGCTCCGCCAGCAGAAGCTATGGCTGGCCGTGGCCGAGTCGTGCACGGGTGGGATGCTGGGCGCGGCGCTGACGGACGTCCCGGGCAGCTCAGCCTACTTTCTCGGCGGGATCATCAGCTACGCCGACCGCGTCAAGCTCGAGCAGTTGCGGGTCTCGGCGGAGACACTGCGCCGCTATGGCTCGGTGAGCGAGCAGACGGCCGCCGCGATGGCGAGCGGCGTTCGCCAGGTGTTGCACGCCGACATCGGCGTCTCGATCACGGGCGTAGCCGGGCCGCACTCGGAAGGCTCGAAGCCAGCCGGTCTGACTTACATCGGGATCGCAGCCGGCGCTGCTTCCACCCACCGTTTCCAATGGACGGGCGACCGCTGGGACAACCGGCGCCGCTCGGTCGTCGCCGCGCTGGAGCTCCTGGTCCGAGCTTTGGAGGGCTAGCATTGACAGTTACACAAATCTGTATTACAGTGGCGGGACAGGACCAGGCCCACCACGAGCAAGGGGAAGACTAGATGTCAGAAAAAGAACGGGCATTGACGGCCGCGCTCAGCCAGATCGAGCGCAGCTATGGGAAGGGCGCGATCATGAAGCTCGGGGAGGCCGCTGCTCAGCGCAACGTCGACGTGATCCCGACCGGGTCGCTCACGCTCGACATCGCGCTGGGCGTCGGTGGAATACCACGCGGACGGGTGGTGGAGATTTACGGCCCCGAATCGTCGGGCAAGACGACGCTCGCGCTGCATGTCATCGCCCAGTCGCAGAAGCAGGGCGGCGTCGCCGCCTTCATCGATGCCGAGCATGCGCTCGACCCGGTCTACGCCTCGCACATTGGCGTCAAGACCGAGGATCTGCTGATTTCGCAGCCGGACACCGGCGAGCAGGCACTGGAGATCGTGGACGTGCTGGTCCGCTCGGGCGCCGTCGATGTCATCGTCGTCGACTCCGTCGCGGCCCTGGTGCCCAAGGCCGAGATCGACGGGGAGATGGGGGACAGCCATGTCGCGCTCCAGGCTCGGCTGATGTCGCAGGCGCTGCGCAAGCTGACCGGGGCGATTTCCAAGTCGAGTACCTCGGTGATCTTCATCAACCAGCTGCGCGAGAAGGTCGGCATCATGTTCGGCAATCCGGAGGTGACGACCGGCGGCCGGGCGCTCAAGTTCTATGCCTCGATCCGGCTCGACATCCGCAAAGTCGATTCGATCAAGAACGGCCTCGACGTGACGGGCAACCGGGTCAAGGTCAAGGTCGTCAAGAACAAGGTCGCGCCGCCCTTCAAGTCGGCCGAGTTCGACATCCTCTACAACGAGGGAATTTCCTACTGGGGCAGCGTGCTCGACGCCGCGGTCGAGGCCACCCTGGTGGAGAAGAGTGGGTCCTGGTTTTCTTGCAACGGCCAGCGGCTCGGCCAGGGTCGCGAGCAGACGGTTGGGTTCCTCAAGGCCAATCCGAAGCTGGGGGAGGATCTGATCGCGCAGCTGAAGGGACGGGCAGCCGAGAAGGTCCTTCAGCCAGCGTGAGAGCCGGCGGCCGGCAGGCGACGCCGACCGCGAGGGAACCTGACAGCGGCGACGCCGCGTACAGCGACGCGGTCAAGCAGCTGGCTCGCCAGCCGCAGTCACGAGCAGCGCTCGGGCAGCGGCTGCGGCGGCTCGGCTACAGCGAAGCGGCGCTCGGGGCGGCGCTCGACCGAGCCGAGCGCGACGGCTACCTGAATGACCGCGAGTACGCTGAGTCGATCGTGCGCCGGCGGGCGGGGGGGCGCGGGCATGTGCTGATCGCCCAGGAGCTGCGCGCCAAGGGCATCGAAGCCTGGGCCGCCGACCCGGCACTCGATGCGGTCGACCCCGAGGCGGAAGCCCAGCAAGCGCTTGCCCTCGGCCGAAGCCTGCTCAAGCAGAAGCGCCTGGCGGACGCCGAGGCGCTGCGGGCCTACGTCGGCCCCCGCCTCAGCCGGCGGGGCTTCAGCAGCGGCCTCGTGTACCGGGTCTGCCGCCGTTTGAGCGATGAGTGGCAGGCCGCCGGGCGGTTTGACACTGCCCGAGAACGCGACTAAAATGGTCAAGATTTTGTCGCTGTGTAACGACTAGTCCCGCCGCGCCCACGCGCGGTGCGAAGAACCTTCACAAGTCCATAAGCGAGGTGTAACTATGCCCATTCCATTACTCCTGGTCATTGGGATCGTGGTGGGTGCGGCGCTGGGTGCTCTCGTCGCCTATCTCTGGGTTGGCAGCGCCAACCGCCAGCGGGATCTCATCTCCAATGCGGAGCGCGAAAAGCTGCTGTCGGATGCCGAGACCCAGATGAAGGAGATGGTCCTCGAGGCGAAAGAGGAAGCCCACCGCATCCGCATGAGCCTGGAACAGGAGGTACGCGACGCACGTGCCGAGATCCAGCGTTCGGAACGCCGGGTCCAGCAAAAGGAAGAATCGATCGACCGCAAGCTCGAAGATCTGGACCGCAAGGAACAGGCGGTCACCGCGAAAGAGTTGGAGATCGGGAGGACCAGGGAACGCGTCAACGACGCCCTCGCCGAGCAGGTCAAAGAGCTCGAGCGGATTTCGGGGATGACGCGAGCCGAGGCGAGAACGACAATCCTTACCAACCTTGAAAAGGAACTCAACCAGGAGATCGCCCAGAAGATCCGCGAGGGCGAGGCGATCGTCAAAGAGGAGAGCGAGAAGCGCGCCCGCAACATCCTGGTGACCGCGATGCAGCGGGTCGCCGCGGAGCAGACCGCCGAAACCTCGGTCTCAGTGGTGGCCATCCCCAGTGATGAGATGAAGGGGCGCATCATCGGTCGGGAGGGACGGAATATCCGGGCGCTCGAACATGCGACCGGAGTCGACCTGATCATCGATGACACCCCCGAAGCCGTGATCCTCAGCGGCTTCGACCCGGTCCGTCGCGAGGTGGCCCGGGTGGCGCTCAATCATCTGCTCGTGGATGGCCGGATCCACCCGGCCAGGATCGAGGAGATGGTGCAGAAAGCCCGCAACGACGTCCAGAACCGGATTCGCGAAGAGGGCGAGCAGGCCATGTTCGAGACCGGCGTCACCGGCCTGCACCCGGAGCTGGTCAAGTTGCTGGGGACGCTGGCGTTTCGAACCAGCTACGGACAAAACGTCCTGACCCACAGTAAAGAGGTGTCCTTCCTCTGCGGGATGGCGGCCGCGGAGATCGGCGCCGATGTGGCGCTCGCCCGGGAAGCTGGGTTGCTGCACGACATCGGGAAGGCGATCGACCACGAGGTCGAGGGCTCCCACGCCATCATCGGCGGGGAACTCCTCAAACGCCTGGGCAAGCCCGACATCCTGGTCAACGCGGTGGCGGCGCACCACATGGATGTCGAACCCTCCAGCCTGGAGGCCATCCTGACGGTGGCCTGCGACGCGGTCTCGGCGGCCCGCCCGGGCGCCCGCCGGGAGACGCTGACCACCTACATCAAGCGGCTCGAGAAGCTGGAGAGCATCGCCAATTCCTTCGAGGGCGTGGAGAAATCGTTCGCGATCCAGGCAGGTCGGGAGATCCGCATCATCGTCAAGCCGGAGACCATCGACGACAGCCGGGCGCAGATCCTGGCCCGCGATATCGCCAAGCGAATCGAGGGCGAGCTCAGCTATCCCGGCCAGATCAAGGTAACGGTGATCCGCGAGACCCGCATCGTCGAATTCGCCAAGTAAGCGCATGTGGAAGAATCCGCATCCTCAATCAAGCAAAAAGAGGCGACCCCGCAAGGGCCGCCTCTTTTTTGCCGCCACTCCAAGCGGCCTACGGTCCCACTCTGAGCTGGGGTTGGAGGTTTCGGAGGAGGAACGGGCCGCGCGCCCCTCTGACCGGCGAGGTGTCGAGCAATCCTCGCCCGGCTCAGCCAGCGCCCAGCGTCGCCGCCATACCTGCGGCGAACTGCGTCGCACCCGACTGAGCCGGGTGTCGCACGTAGATCGCTTCTGGACCGAGCACGCCTGCCGCGACGCGGCCGACGGCAATGAGACGTCGGGGCTGGACGGTCGCGATCAAACGCCGGGCGTAGTCCACGCCTTCGGCGATCTCGCCGCGCGTCGGCCGTCGGTTCGATAGTGGGCGGTCCGGCAGATGGGGATGGGTGGGCACGGTGTTCCACAGGATGACGCGCCGCTCGGCGCCGAGCTTCGTGAGCACGCCATGCACGATCGTGCCGGACGGTTCCGACCACCTGCCTTTCCGCGCCGTGGACGTCGGCAAGTAGGGAAGACCCCAGCGGGCGAGGTCACGCTCGCTGGTGAAGGCGATGCCAGACCAGCGCATGCCCTGATAGCCGGCCGCTTCACCCACGGCGACGACGTCGGCCTCGGCCCGTTCCTCGAGGTAATACCGGAGATTGGCGAGCCGGATGTCCGGCGCCCCGTGGACGTCGTCGGGCCCCGATTCGCGGAACTGATTGAAGGTGCTACCGATGGTCGCCCGCGAGAGGTCGCCCAGGAGGGCATCGATCGCGGCGACCTTGTTACGATCGGCCAATGCTCGTAACCGTACTGGCGATCGGTGACATCATCGGCCGGCCCGGGCGTGAAGGGGTGGCCCGCCTGTTGCCCCAGTTGCGCCGTGAGTTCTCCATCGATTTAGTGGTCGCCAACGGTGAGAATGCCGCCGGCGGCTTCGGTCTGACGCCCAAGATCGCCGAGGACCTCTTCAGTCTGGGCATCGACGTGCTGACCTCCGGGAATCACATCTGGGACCAGCGCGAGATGATGAATGGCTTCGACGACCACCGGCCGATTCTCCGCCCCCACAACTATCCCTCCGGGGCGCCCGGACGGGGCTGGTTCTGTCATGACCTTGGCGAAAAGGGCCAGGTGCTGATCGGCAATGTGCAAGGCCAGCTCTTCATGCCCCCGATCGATTCTCCCTTCAGGGCAGCGGACGAAGTGTTGCGCCAGGGCGCTGGAACGAAACTCGTGCTGATGGACATCCACGCCGAGGCGACCTCCGAGAAGATCGCCATGGGATGGTACCTCGATGGTCGGGCAAGCTTCGTGTTCGGCACCCACACGCATGTTCCCACGGCCGACGCCAAGCTGTTTCCCGGCGGCACGGCCTTCGTGGCTGACCTGGGGATGGTGGGCCCCAGGGACTCCGTAATCGGGATGGACCGGGAGGCCAGCCTCCAGCGGTTCCTGACCGGTGTCCCGTACCGATTCAAGGTGGCCCAGGGGCCGGTCCAGTTCAACTCCGTCCTGACGCGGATCGATGCCCTTTCGGGCAAGGCAACCAGCATCGAACGGGTCGATCGGGAGGTGGAGGTTGATTAGGCGCTTGACGACCCATGGACTTGGGGTTAAGGTGTCGGGGGGCAATCAAACGTTCGGTCAACTCCCGATAGAATAAGTGGACACTCTGGAAACAACACCGCCATCGAACGGCTCGACAGGGGAGAGGACGCTTTCGGCCAGCCCGGCTGCCGGATTGCCGCGCACCGCACGGGCGGCGATCGAGATTCTGAAGGTCTCGGCCACCTCGAAGCCGGTCGCCGTTGCCGGGGCGATCGCTGGGGTTGTCCGTAGCCAGACTCGGGTCGAGGTTCAGGCCATCGGCGCCGGCGCCATCAACCAGGCGGTCAAGGCGATTGCCATCTCGCGCGGCTACGTCGCTGCGGGCGGGATCGATCTGGTCTGCATCCCCTCGTTCATCGATATCTCGATCGACGGTGAGGAGCGGACCGGGATCCGTCTGCTGGTCGAGTCCCGCTAACTCGGTCGATGTCTGAATCGACCGCGCCCCCGAGGCTCCGGATTCCAGGCGCGCCGCTAACCTTCGAGCCGCAGGCATTCTCGCGCCCTCGCCCCAACGGACGCAAGCGCGCGCCGTCGGGCCAGCGGTTTCACCTCTGGGTGAGCGGCTGCCAGATGAATGAGTCGGATGCCGATTACCTGTCGCAGGGCCTTACCGCGGCCGGCTTCAGCGCCGTCGCGGACCTCGAGCAAGCGGACCTCGCCATCCTCGTCACCTGTTGCGTCCGGCAGAACGCCGAACAGAAGGCCTACGGTAGGTTTCGGGAGCTGAAGGCCTGGAAGCGGGCGCGTCCCGGCCGGGCGATCGCCATGACGGGCTGCATGGCGAACAAGGAGAAGGATCGCCTTTATGAGCGGCTGCCCGACCTCGACTACCGCTTCGACATGCGCCAGTACGAAGCGTTCATCCAGGACCTGCAGGGCGAGTACGAGACCGACCCGGCCCAGACTGGCGGGGCGGTGCTGCAGCACGGTCTCACCGCGTACGTGCCGGTGATCTTCGGTTGCAACGAGGTCTGCAGTTTCTGCATCGTGCCTTTCGTACGTGGCATCGAACGCAGCCGCCCACTGTCGGACGTCGTCGAAGACGTGCGGCGCTTCGCGCTCCAGGGGGTGCGCGAAGTGACGCTGCTCGGCCAGACGGTCAACTCCTATCGCGATCCGCAGACGAAGGCCGGACTCTCCGCCCTGCTCGAGGCGGTCGAGCGGGTCCCGGGCATCTGGCGGGTCCGCTTCTTGACCTCGCATCCGCGCCATGTACACGACGACCTGCTGTTCGCCATTCGTGACCTGCCACGCGTCTGCGAGCACCTCCACCTGCCCTTCCAATCCGGCGACGACGCCATCCTGAAGCAGATGCGCCGCCGCTACACGACCGACGAGTACCGGGCGATCATCGCCCACGCCCGCGCCCTCATCCCCGATCTTTCGGTTTCGACCGACGTCATCGTCGGCTACCCGGGGGAAACGGAGGAACAGTTCCAAAAAACCCTGGCGCTGCTCGAGGCGATCAAGTTCGACGTGGTCCACATCCAGGGCTTCTCCCCGCGGCCTCGCACCACGGCCGCCCTGCACCCGGACGACGTGTCCCCGCCCGAGAAGAAGCGGCGGATCAACGTCTTGCTCGAGGTCCAGCGACGGATCGCCGAAGATGCCAACCGCCGCTGGCTCGGACGCACCGTCGAGATGCTGGTGGAGCGCGTCGAGGACTTGGAGGTCAGCGGTCGCACCCGGCAGAACAAGGTCGTCATCGGTGCCGCCCCACTGGGCGCGGAGACCGGCACGGTCCGCCGGGTGCATGTCGAGCAGGCCACGGCCTGGCAGCTTCGAGGCCAGGTGCTCAACTAGGCAAACGCCCTGAAGCCGGTCCCGGTCCTCGACCAGTACGAGCGCGTCAAGCGGGAGTATCCCGACGCCATCGTGCTTTTCCGCCTCGGTGACTTCTACGAAACCTTCGGGGAGGATGCCGAGCGGTCGGCGCCGCTGCTGGGCATCACGCTGACGTCGCGCGAGCTCGGGAAGGGCCATCGCGTTCCAATGGCCGGCGTTCCCTACCACGCCTTCGAGAGCTACGTCGGAAAGTTGCTCAAGGCGGGACTGCGGGTCGCCCTCTGCGACCAGGTCGAGGATGCGGTCGCCGCGCGAGGCCTGGTGCGACGCGAGGTCGTTCGGGTACTGACGCCGGGAACGGTGGTGGAGGACGCGTACCTCGAAGGCGGCGGTACCAACTATGCGGTGGCGGTCTGCCTGCGGTCTCACAATCATGGCATCGCCGCCCTCGATTGCTCGACCGGCGAGCTGGCCCTGCTGCGGGTCGAGCCGAGTGATGATGCGCTTCGGGATGAGCTCGCGCGGCTCCGGCCGGCCGAACTGGTTGCCTCCGAAGCCGACCGGCCGCGGTTGCACTCGTTGGCTGGGGCCACCCCAATCAGCTGGGTCGACCCACAGGATTTCGATGCCCGCGCCGCCGTCGACCGGCTGCTGACCCTGCTCGGCGTCGAGACACTCGCGGCGTTTGGCTGCGATGAGTGGCCCGAGGCGCTGGCCGCCGCGCAGGCGCTCTTGCAGCACGCCGAGCGGTCGCATCTTCGGCTCGAGCCCGGTCTTCTCCGGCTGCATGCCGAGCATCCGCGTGCCTTCATGCATCTCGATCCGCCAACCCGGCGCAGCCTCGGACTGGCTCCGGATCGATCGGCGTCCACAGACGACCTCACCGGGTTGATCGTTCGCGACGCGACGACAGCCATGGGCGCGCGGCAGCTCCGGCGCTGGCTCGACCAGCCGCTGCGCTCTCGGGAGCGGCTGGAGGAGCGACTCGCCCGTGTAGGCGTGCTGGTCGACGACCCGCTGCTCCGTGGCCAGCTCCAGGCCGCGCTCCGCGGCCTGCCGGACCTGGAACGCATCGCCGCGCGAACCGGCCAGGGACTGGCGACGCCCCGCGACCTGCTGGCGCTCTTAAAGGGACTGCAGGCTGTCCCCGGCATCAAAACCCTTGCGGACCGCCGGCCGGAGCTGGCCTCGCCGCCGCGGCCACCTGCACTGGGCGAGATGCAGTCGGCACTGGAGTCGGCGCTGGTCGAGGAGGTGCCGGCGACGTTCAGGGACGGCGGCGTGTTTCGCTCCGGTTTCGACGCCGAGCTCGACGGCATTCGGAGCGGCTCGCGCACGGCACGCGACTGGATCGGCGCCCTGGAACAGGGTGAACGCCAGCGAACCGGCATCCGGTCGCTCAAGGTTGGCTTCAACCAGGTGTTCGGCTACTACATCGAGATCAGCCACGCCAACCGCGAGGCGATCCCGCCCGAGTACGTCCGCAAGCAAACGCTGGTCAACGGCGAGCGCTACATCACGCCGGAGCTCAAGGAGAACGAAACCCTCGTCCTCAACGCCAGGAGCGCGATGGTCGCCCGTGAGCAGGCGCTCTTCAGCGAGCTCTGCCGGCGCATCACCGCCGCTGGCAAGGATCTACTGGACACCGCGGCCTGGCTGGGTGAGCTCGATGCCACCGCCGCCCTCGCCGCCGTCGCCACGCGTCATCGATGGGTGCGCCCCTCCTTGCGGGACGAGCCCGGGATCGAGATCATCGGTGGCCGCCATCCGCTGGTCGAAGTCGCGCTGGGGCCCGGTCGCTTCGTAGCGAATGATCTTCGTCTTAACCCGGATTGCGCGCTGGTGCTGCTCAGCGGACCGAACATGGCCGGCAAGTCGACCTACCTGCGACAGGCCGGGATGATCGTCGTGCTAGCGCAGGCGGGCAGCTTCGTCCCTGCGGAGCGAGCCATCATCGGCCTCTGTGATCGGATCTTCACCCGGGTCGGCGCCCACGATGAGCTGGCGCGTGGCCTGTCGACCTTCATGGTTGAAATGGTGGAGACGGCGCAGATCCTCGCCCATGCCACACCCCGCAGCCTCCTCATCTTCGACGAGGTGGGCCGCGGCACCAGCACGTACGACGGGGTCAGCATCGCGCAGGCGATCCTCGAGTACCTCCACGATGCGCCGCGCCTTCGTTCGCTCACGCTCTTCGCCACCCACTATCATGAGCTGACCGCCCTCGCCCAGACGCTTCCGCGGCTCCGCAATTTTCGGATGGAGGTGCGGGAAGAAGGGGCGCGCGTCATCTTCCTGCACCAGGTGGTCGAGGGGGGCGCCGACCGCAGCTACGGGATTCATGTCGCCGAGCTCGCCGGCCTGCCGCGGCAGGTCGTGCTCCGCGCCCGGCAGGTGCTCTCCGACCTGGAGGGCCAACGACCGTTGGAACGGCCGGAGGCGAGCGCTCAGCTCAGCCTGCCGCTGGACCATCCGGTGGTCGCCGAGCTGAAGCAGTTGGACCTGGAACGCCTGTCGCCACGTGAAGCCCTGGAAAAATTGTTTGCCTGGCAGGGACAGCATGCCGCGCACTGACGCCAGCATCGAGCCGGCCCGCATCGCCATCCTGCCGGCGACCGTTGCCAATGGTATTGCCGCGGGCGAGGTGGTCGACCGCCCGGCGGCCGTTGTCAAGGAACTGGTGGAGAACGCGATCGACGCGGACGCCGCCCGGATCCGGATCAGGATCGAGGCCGCCGGCCAGCGCCTGATCGAGGTGGTCGACGACGGCAGCGGAATGACGCCGGTCGACCTGCCGCTCGCCTTTCGGCGGCACGCCACCAGCAAGCTCAGGTCGCTCGACGACCTGCGAACCATGTCGACGCTCGGATTTCGGGGCGAGGCGCTGGCGAGCATCGCCGCGGTCGCCCGGGTCGAGGCCGTGAGCCGTCCGCGGGATGGGGGAGAGGGGTACCGCGTGGTTATCGAAGCCGGGGTGCCGGTCGCGGATGGCCCGATCGGAAGCCCGCCGGGGACCCGGGTGTCGGTCAGCCGCCTCTTTGTCAACACCCCGGCCCGCCTGAAATTCTTGAAGCAACCTGCGACCGAGAACGCGGTGATCGCCCGCCTGGTGGGGGAACTGGCGCTGGCGAACCCCTTGGTGACGATCGGGCTCGAGGTGGACGGGCGCCGTGTGCTCGAGACACCCGGAAATGGCGACGTGCGCGCCGCCTTTGCCGCCGTGTATGACCCACCCACGGCGGCGGCCATGCTGGCTGTCGACGAGCCGTCGATCCGCGGCCTGCTCAGCCCGCCAGCCTTGCACCGAGCAACCCGCGAGCATCTCGTGATCCTCGTCAACGGCCGTCGCATTCATCACCGCAACCTGGGCTTCGCCGTCGAACAGGCCTACCGCGGGCTGCGCGAGCCCGACCGCTTCCCATTGGCGGTGCTCGACGTGCGCGTGGATGCCGCCGAGGTCGACGTCAATGTCCATCCGACCAAACGCGAGGTTCGCTTCAAGAATGAAGGCGGCATCTTTGCCCTGGTTGAGCGCGCCTGCTACCGGGTGCTCCGCCAGAGCCCGCTGTACCAGCTGCAGCCATCCGCGCATGGTCCGCTCCTCGAGGTGCGCGAGACGGCGGTCCAGTCCGGCGGTCCGGCGCTGGCCTCTGGCGCGGCGTCGGCCCCGGCGACGGCGGCTCCGGCATCGGCGGCCGGCGAGCCGTGGGGCGATCGCCAACGCCTTAAGGCGCTGGCCTATGTCGGGCAGCTGCTCCGCGGTTACCTCGTGGCCGAGGCAAAGGGCGCGGCGGTCTTGATCGACCAGCACGCCGCCCATGAGCGGGTGCTGTTCGACCGGATCCTGGATCGCCTCGAGCGGCAACAGCGATCCAGCCAGCTGCTCTTGATCCCACACGTCCTCGACCTGACGCCCGGCCAGCTGGCCGCATTCCAGCAGCACGAGGCCTGGCTGCGAACCCTCGGCTTCGAGGCTGACCGCTTCGGGCCGCACACGATCCGGGTCAGGGCCGCGCCCGCCGACATGCCGGAAGGCCGGGTTGGGCGTGTGCTGGAGTTGCTGCTGACCGACCTCATCGACGAGCGCACGCCCGACCGCCGGCTGCGCGACACGGCGGCCTTGATCGCATGCCACAGCGCGGTTCGCTTCGGTGATCCGATGACGCCGCAGGCGGCGCGCGAGCTGCTGAGCTCGCTGGCCGCAACCGACGAGCCCATCAGCTGTCCCCACGGCCGGCCGACCACCCTGATCCTGCCGGATGACCAGTTGAGGCGTTTGTTCAAACGACCCTAGCCAGCCTCCGCGTGGCGGCGATCGTCGGCCCAACAGCCAGCGGGAAGACCGCAATCGCCATTGCGGCGGCGCATCGTCTCAACGGCGAGTTGATCTCCGTCGATTCGCGGCAGGTCTACCGCCATTGCGACATCGGCACCAACAAGCCCACCCCGGAAGAGCTCGGCGGCCTTCACTGTCGTTTGCTCGACGTGGTCGATCCCGGCGCTCCGTTCACGGTCGCCGACTTCCAGCGCCTGGCCATGGATGCCGTGGCGGACATCGCCCGCGGCGGTCGACTACCCGTCCTGCAGGGTGGATCCGGCCTCTACCTGCGAGCACTGCTCGACGGCTGGAACCTCGCCGATGCACCGCCCAACCCCGAGCTGCGGGCGCTGCTCGAACAGCGACTCGAAATGGAAGGACCAGAGGCGCTGGATGCCGAGCTTCGGCGCATCGATCTGGCCAGCGCAGAGCGCGCCCAACGGAATCCCCGGCGGATGATCCGGGCCCTCGAGATCCACGCGGTCACCGGCCGTCCGCCCAGCCTGGCGCGCCAGTCCGATCCGCCGCCGTGGTCGACCACCATCATTGGGCTCGACGTGCCGCTGGCCGAGCTGGATCAGCGCATCGGGTCGCGGGTCACCCAGATGATCGACGCCGGTTGGGTGGACGAGGTCGCCGGCATTCTTCGGGAGTTTCCGGCGGCCGACCTGCAGCGCCTCGGGCACGGGTACCCGGAGCTGGCCGCCTACCTGGAGGGGCGGGTGTCACTCGCGGACGCCCGGGTTTCAACAGTCCACCAGGTGCGGCAATATGCACGCCGCCAGCTCACCTGGTTTCGCGCCGACCGTCGAGTCCAGTGGCTTTCCGCCGATTCGGACATGGTTGTTGAGCGTCTGCGCGTGGGTATGATGACGGCAGAGGCGAATTGATTCGGAATTCCAACGGCAGGCAGGAGCGCGCCTACCTGATGTCCCTTGATCACGAGGATCAGGGCCTGGCCGCGATCGAAGAGCAGATGCTCGAACTCAGCGAACTGGCCAGAACGGCCGGCGTCGTCGTGGTGGGGACCGATACCCAGCGACGCCAGAAGCCCGATCCGGCGCTCTTCATCGGCAAGGGTAAGGTGGAGTCTCTGCATACGCTCAAACATGAGGCGGATTTCGACCTGCTGGTCTTCAACGAGGAGCTGTCACCGCGGCAGCAGCGGAACCTCGAGCGCAAGCTCGAGGTCAAGGTGATCGACCGGACCGAGTTGATCCTGGACATCTTCGCCCAGCGAGCCCGCACCAAGGAGGGCCGGCTTCAGGTCGAAGCCGCGCAACTGCATCACCTCCTGCCGCGCCTCCAGGGCGGTCGCGACCTTTCCGGCGTGGGCGCCGGGGTCGGCACCCGCGGCCCGGGCGAGCAGAAGCTCGAAAGCGATCGTCGCCGTATTCGCCACCGGATCCGCGAGCTCGACCGCGATATCAAGGAAATCCGCAAGCAGCGCGCGTTGCGTCGAGAGGGACGCCGGCGCATGGCCTACCCGGTGGTCGCCATCGTCGGCTACACCAACAGCGGCAAATCGACCTTGCTGCATGCGCTCACCCACGCGCAGGTGCAGGTGGAGGATGCGTTGTTTGTCACCCTCGATCCGACGACCCGCCTGGTGCGCCTACCAAACCGGCGAGAGGTCCTCTTTACGGACACGGTCGGCTTCATCCAGAACTTGCCCACCGATCTGGTGGCCGCTTTCAAGGCGACGCTCGAAGAGGTCCAGCAAGCCGACCTCCTCCTCCACGTGCTCGATGCCACGCGATACAACGGACGGGACCAGATGGAAGCGGTGCATGAGACGCTCCAGGATCTTGGCGCCCTCGAGAAGCCGAAGATGCTGGCTCTCAATAAGGTGGATCAGCTGACGCCGGCGGCCGTCGAGCTGCTGCTTGCGCAAGACTGGTCACCGTACCGCGCGGTGGTTCCGATTTCGGCGCTGCGAAAAACCGGATTGGAGCCGCTCGGCGGGGCCATCGCCGACACCTTGCCTGGCGAGATGGTCACGATCGAGGTGCTCCTGCCGTACAGCGAGAACGCCCGGCAGGCCGAGTTCCACGCCCAGGGCAACGTCGATACGGTCGACTATCGCGGCGACGGTGTGATGATGCGCGGCGCCTTACCGCGGCGGCTGCTGCCGAAGTTCGATCGCTTCCGAACGCCGAGCGCGGATCGGAGCGCCTAGCCGCGAGTTAGCGCAGCAGTCGCAGCAGCGCCACGACCTGGCCCTCGAGTTGGGCCGTGGTGCTGTAGATCGGCTCATAGGCATCATTCTCGGGCTGCAACCGCACTCGGTTCGCCTCACGGAAGAGACGCTTGACGGTGGCAGTCGACTCGTTCGTCTGGTCGTCCTCCAGCCGCGCCACGACAATGCTGCCGTTGGGGGCGTCTTTGCCCGGCTTGACGACGACGAAATCGCCGGAGAGGATGCCGACATCTTTCATGCTGTCGCCATGCACCTCGAGCGCGAAGGCGTTGTCGGTGCCCACCAATTCCTCGCTCAGCACGAGATGGTCTTCGATGTTCTCTTCGGCCAGGATCGGTTGCCCGGCGGCCACTCGTCCGATCAAGGGTACCGCGACCACCTTACTGAGCTTGGCCTGCATCTCGTCGACGTCGACGACTTCGATCGTGCGGGATTTCGTCGGGTCCCGGCGGATGTAGCCCTTGCGCTCCAGGGTGTTGAGGTGGTTCTGGACTGTCGAGCTGGAGGAAAGCCCGACCGCCTCGCCGATCTCTCGCACCGTCGGCGGATAGCTGCGAATCTTCTGTCGAAACCTGAGGTACTCCAGGATTTCCCGCTGCCTGCTGGTCAACGGTTCCGGCATGTCGTCCCCTCCCTTTTGCGCCGATGTCGACGTCCAAGAGCCGATCATCTCGCACCCGGCGCCGTTTCAGGCGGCGCGCTGAGGTAGGGGAGAGGAGGGGTTCTCAGGCCGCGATCAAAGCATCGTAGCACAGAGATTTGGTCATCAGCATCGGTCGATAATGGCCGTCGACCCATGCCTCGACGTTCGCCGTCTCGGTGCAAAACGGGGGCATCGTAGCACATCCGTTCGGCCAATGCAAACACTTGTTCGCGCAAGGGATTGACGCGAACGTCTGTTCGTGCTAGGCTCCATTTCGAACACATGTTCGTGCAGGACCGAGCCCGCCACGCCTATCCACGACCCCAGCGCCGCCGGGGCTGGGGGCGCATTCTGGTGCTGACCGCCGCTCTCCTGCTCGCCACTGGCCGACTCGCCTATGGCAGCGGGCCGACCCATAGTGACGTGGTGGTGGTGGCTCCGGGGGACACGGTCTGGAGTATCGCGGCGGCCCACTATCGCGGGGATCCGCGGCCTCACATCGGGGCGATACTGGCGGCCAACCGGCTGGCGACGCCGCTACTCCGGCCCGGGCAGGCGCTTCGACTCCCGCGCGAGTAGCCGGAGATATCGCGGGTACGATGAGCACATCACTGGTCAGTCTCGCTTCCCTGGTGAACGCCTTTAGCCCGCTCACGCCGCAAGTGCGCCTGGCGGCGATGATCGCCCGCGGGGGTCGGATCCTTTTGGTCGAGCACCACAAGCGCGGCGAGCGCTACTGGGTGCTGCCGGGCGGGCGCCTGCAAGGCAACGAGACGCTGGAGGCGGCGCTCCGGCGCGAGCTCAAGGAGGAGCTCAGCCTCGACGCCCGGGTCGGCCGGCTCGCGATCCTCTCCGAGATGCTGGCTCCTGATCGCCACGTCGTCAACCTGATTTTTCAGGCAGAGATAGGGGAGGGGGCCGAGCCGCGGCTTGATCGCGCCGATCCGGTGCTCGCCGGCTGGCAATGGGTGTCGGTGGACCAGCTCCCCCGGCTGGATTTCCGCCCACCCATTGCCGCCGCCGTCCGCGCCGTCATCGCCGAGAACTTTGCCGGGCCGGTTCGGGCGCTGGGGGATACCTGGAGGCCGGACCCGGTTAAGCCTCGTCGGGGCGACGATCAGCGGCCGTCTTCCCCCATCCATCGTTAGTCGTTCATTGCATAATTAGTGACGTAGCCGAGAGGGGTCTATCTACAGATGCGCCTCGATGACTTTTGCTAGGCTCGGCCCAACATCGGGCACCGCCGAGGTCACAAAGATGATGATCACCAACAACACCATCAAGAGCGTCGCGACCCTGGTGCTCACCGTGCGCTCGAGCCGCTCCGGATCATCGACTACCGGGGCCGGCTCGCCGGCCTGCACCAGTTGGCGCATCTCGCTGACCAGGCCGTCAGTATGGGTGGCGGCTCGCACCTTCTGACTCAATTGTCAAACCTCCTCGTCCGAAAATTGTTGATCGGGACGGGCGTGCGGCCGGCGGCGAACAGCAGGCTGAGCCGCTCGGCGAGGAGTTGCAGCAGCACGACTTCGCTGGCGGCGTAGGGCCGGGGCAGGCGGCGGCCCAGTTGCAGCGTCCCGTCGACGCCGGCGCAGTGCAGGGGCGCAACCGCCATCTGACGGAGCCCGGCGGGGACGCCGAAGAGATCCTCGGGCCGGCGGCCGGTGAGCGGCTCGCGCAGGGCGCGGCCCTGGAGCAGCGCCTCGGCGGTCCGCGTTCCCGCGAGCGACAGCCACGCGGGCGCGTGCGCCTGCAGCGGATCGTCCTCGCCGATCACCAGCGCGAGGCGGTCGCCCTGGACCCATTCGAGGTGCAGGCTCTCTGAGCGGAGCAGACTGGCCAACGCTGGCCGGATCGCCGCCAGCGCCGCCGCCTGGTCTAACGCGTGCTCCGCCGCCAGGCCGGCGAGGCGGTTGGCCTGTTCCATCGCCTCGGTGCGCTGCTGCTGATCGTCAAATGTCTGCAGTCGCAGCAGGGTCGCGCCCATCTCATCGCCGACCGACCGGATCAGCGCGCGGACGCCACGGTCGAGATCCGAAGCCCGTCCAGCGACTGTGATCAGGCCATTGGGCTCCCCTTCGCCCGCGGTCGGCTGAATCAAGGTACACTCGCCGACGCTGGTCCCGGGGAGCGGGCCCTGGATCAAGACCGGCCGACTGCGGTCGGGGTCCAGGGTCGGGGTAAAACTGAATCCGGGAAGCTCGCCATCCGGGAGCCCGGCCCAGCGGACCGCCCGAAACTCGTCGCCGTTCGGATCCTCGACCCAGAACGCCCAGGCACAGGTGGGCACCAGCGCCGCAGCCTGGCTGGCCAGCTGCGCGAAGAGTGCCTCCTCGTCCCGAACCCGGGCCAATGCCGAGGTTAGAGCGGCCATCGCGCTCTGGCGTTGGACCGTCCGCTGCGCCATCTCGAGCGCGTCCATGAGGTGCACGACCAGCATCATGGTCATCAGGACGAGGAAGGCATCGAAGAGGACGGCGACCGGCGCCGCGTGGCCGGCCAGCTCGAACGGCGCCAGCATCAGCAAGCCGGCGGGGAGAATCCGGATGTCGCGCCAGCGGGCCGCGGTCCGGGCAGCGGCGAAAAATAGCAGGACGTGCGCGTAGCCGACGTACGGCACCGAGAGGGCACCGAGCGCGCTGACCACCGCCAGGTCGGCGATTCCCAGCAGCAGCTGACGACCGGGAACCGACCGGGCGATCCGTGCCAGCTCGACATACAGATAGAGGTATGCGACCGCGGCCAGGCCGGCGCTGTAGCGAACGGGTAGCGGGACGCCGGCTGCGGCGACCACCGAGGCCGCCACGCTGAAGACAGCGACCCAGAGCGCCAGCGTGAAAGCGAAGTCGCCCCGGAGTAAGGTGGGCAGGGCCGCCTGCCAGGTCCGGAGCTCGCCAACCAGGCTTACCCGGATGCCGCGCAGGGCCTGGTCCGGGCTGAACGACGGCCATTGCCGCTGCGAGTTGACGGGCGGCAGGGGCGAGCTCAGGCGCTGTTTCGCTTTGAGACGTGTGAGTTCGAGTTCGCTCAGGGGAGCAGCGTCCACCAGCCACAGTCTGAAACGCAAACGCTGCGGCCGTGTCGATGAGCTGGCGACAACCTGTGGCGGGCGAGCGGCGAAACCTTACAAATGGTGTAACGACGTTTAGTTCTTGGATCGGCCCGCGAGATTGCCTAAGCTGGGAGCAGTGCCTCTCTCCCCTATCCGCCGCGCCTGGGCCGACGTCCCCATCCGCTCTCGGGTCACCGGCGTCGACGCCGATACGCTCCGGCGATGGCTCGGGGATCTGCCGCCGCCCGTCGCCTACGGGGTCAGCGCCCGGCCGCTCCGTTACCGGCAAGCGCCGCACCTCGCCGGCTTCTGCTGGTACGACGACCAGCTGATCGAGCTCCAGGTGCCCGAACCCTTTCGCGCCTGGGGTGAGAAGGTCTACTACCGGGCCCGCCGCAAGCCGGGCCGCCGCCTGGCTTTTCAGTGGTTCAGCCAGACAATCCGCTTCCGGACCCGGCGCGAGGTCTTGCGCTTCCTCTACTGCCACGAGTTCTACCACTGGTACCTGCGAGAGGTGCGCGGGAGGAAGGCCGCAGCAGAAACCGCCTGCGATCGGTTTGCGCTTGCCCATTTCCGGGCGCGCAACCGGGGCGTCGACTGGAGGAGTCTCCTGCCGGGTTATACTCCGGCAGCCCGCCGCCCCTTGAAGCCGGCGGCGTAACCCGGGCTGCGCACACCGAGCGCCCAACCAGGGTCAGTTGGTGCGTGCGGTATCCCTCGCTGCGCTCGGGGCAGTTCGAATCCTAACGCCCCAGCCATTTTCACGATTTGCGGCTGAGACCAAGGCATCGAAGGGCTTTCGCAATTCAAATTCCAGCGTTCTGCCCTTCAGGACGGGGTTCGACGTCAGCAGACCCACGAGCTCCCGCCGTTGCTCCGGATCGGCCCGCTCGAATATTTGTGGAGCCTGGGCAATCAGTTCGATGAGCTTGCTGCCGAGCTCCATGTCAGCGCCTTCGGCGCGCTGGTGCCGGCCCAGGTCGCGGCTCAGCCGGCTCCTCTTTTCCTCGAGTTGGTCCCATCGCTGTCGGAAGAGGTCTTCGGAGATGAGCCGGTGAAGGCGATCGTCGTAGTAGATCAATCGCATGAGCCGGTCCCAGAGGATTCGCGATTGGCCGATCATCGCCTGCTCGTAGCAGAGGCGGGCCAGTTGCAGGCTCGGCGTTGCGAGCGGATCGGTTGGGTCGAAGCCGCGCAGGTAAACCAACGCGTTCTCGGTTCCGGGAATGACCCTGGCCACGTTGTAGAGCTGCAGCTTGGTGTCAATTGCGTGGTTGATGATGCGTGGAAGGCGGTCGGAGGGGTACACAGAACCGGAGCGGTACGCGTCGAAGAGATCGAGGGGACGCCAGGCCAGGATGGGATCGTGTTGAAGGGAGGCGGCAGCGGCGTGGGCGGGTCGTCGCCAAACTGCGAGCCCTGTGCACGCTCGATGATGTTCTCGAAGTCGGCGACGCGGGCTCGGATCCGGTCGAGGTCATCGGTGATCGGCTTGGTTCCTGTGAACTGCATCGCTAGTTGCAGGAGGACTGCCGTCTTCTGGTCCACACAAAGGATATCGGTATGGGAGTTCCTGATGGCAAGGGAACGGCCAACCGTGCGTCACATTCGCATGCCGGCCGATCGGCCCGATCCCTGGGCAGGGCTTCGACTGCTGACCGAGGTGGTGCGCCCCTATGGCCGGTGGTACGCCCCGATAAATATCGCCACATGGTCTTTCTTGGGCGGCATTTGTGTGCTCATCCCCGCCACGGTCTTGGGTGTGACCACCGAGCTCGGGACTCTTATCGGGGCTATGGGTTTCCTGAGCATGCTGGTCGGAGGCGTGATATTCCTCGCCCTGCTTTCAGGCATCGCCTGGACGACCATGTACGACGCGGCAGTCGCGGCCAGGCGGGCAATCACGAGTGCGAACGCACGGTCGCTCTCCAATCCGGAGGCTGCTTACGAGACAAGATTGCTGCGCCGCCAAGCGTTGGAACGGGCGCTTTTCGGCACGACGCCCAACGGCGCAAGCGGGAGACGACGCCCTGGCCTGTCACCCGGATTGGGCATCCTGATCTGCTTCGGGATTCTTGCTGCACTCGCCGTGAGGCAGGGGCTACTGGTTGGCCCCATTCGGGACTTCGATCGCCCACCGGCATGCGGCCTTTCTGACGCACTAACACGGTCAGGCGACTGTCGTTGGTCGGGCCAAGCACAGGTCCTTGCCCACGCAATAGAACGCGATCCGCCTGGTATCACCTACTACCATCTCGCCCTGCGACTTCCCGATGGGAGTCTTACGAGAGCGGACTTAGGCACGCAGGATATTCCTCAAGCGAATAAGGGCAGCGTGATGATCGCCGAAATGTGGAGGGGCAAGGTCACACGAGTGAGTGGATATGGATCGAATGTCTGGACCGCTGACAATCCGAAACAGCAGCAAATCGACACATGGCGATGGTTTGGCGCGATAGGCGTGGTAACGGTATTGCTGGCGCTGACCGTTCTCTACAGATATTGGGTGGGACTGAGCCGAGTATAGGTCCGATCCCAAAACACGGGGCTAACTGAGCCGCCGACTTTCGGCGGCGAGAGTTATGAGACCAGTCGCTGCGGGGTCAAAAGTCGTCGAGACGTCAGCCAGAAGAGTTGCCAGACCTGACCCCAATCGACCCAGCCATGGCCTTCAGCTTCGGCAACCGTCCTATGGGCCTTCGAGGGTAGCGATGCCAATCCTGCCCACCTAGCGGAGGTGGTCGTCGCTTGCCTGAGGGTCTTCCAGACAGCCAGTCCCAGAGAATGCCGAGGCCAAGGATCAGCCCGACCGTGGCAAGGATTCCGAAGCCAATAAGTCGCTCCCTGACTGCCTGATCATTCGGGTGGGCGTATCCCCACTCGACATGTGCGGGCCTGGCCGGGCTCTCCGGTGCTATGGAAATCGCCAGGATGTCAGTCCTGCTGATATCGAACCAGTCGATACCCGGATTGATCCAGACGGTCACTAGGTCGCCGGCAGCGGGATGGCTTCGGGACAGTCGCGGCTGAAGCGCCGGACCATTAGTCGCGAAGACTCGCTGATCGTTCTCGAGCGAAAAATCGGTACGCACATAGCTACTGCCCTGGTACCTCTCGACGGCATCGCTGACGATGCCAGTGATGGGGACAGGGTGAACCGCATGAGCCGTCACAACCAGGATCAGTCCCCACATGAAAAGGACCAAAAGCCCAATCATGTGCAGCCCGGCGTTCACGAGGATAAGGACCACCAAGCCTTTGAGTGCAAGCGCCAATCCCCTAAGCGCTATCACACCTGACAGCATAGGTCGGCTGTTTTTTGGTGCAGGCGGTTTAGAACTGCTGCCTGGCTGTGGCGGCCTCCCCTTGTAGAACTCGACGGCCTCCGGTCCACGCCTAACGGACAACTGCGGAGCGATGATGGTTGTCAACGGCTCGGACTCCGGCCGACCGCTCTGCATCGGAGGATTCCAGGTGGGCAAATGGCCGGTGATTACGCAAGTTCGCGCAGCACGGTTATACTATCCTGCGTAATGCCAGCTCGCGTAAAACCGGCGGCCAACCCGTTCCGCTTCGGCCGGATCGTGTCCGGCGACGCCTTCACCGATCGGGAGGCCGACCTGCTGGTGCTCGAGCGGGAACTGCGGGACGGGCAGAACATCTTGATGGAGGCGCCCCGACGCTTCGGCAAGACCTCACTCATCCTGGAGGTCAAGCGGCGCTTGCAGGTGAGCGGCATCCCCGTTGCTTACCTGGACTGCATGCTGGTCCCCTCTCGCGCTCGGCTCGCCGACCGGCTGGCGTCGGCGTATCTCGATGCCTTCAAGAGTCCGGCGCAGCGTGCGGAAGATTGGGTGGTGCAGCACCTGAAGGCGTTTCGTGTCCGGCCCACACTCACGATCGATACCGACGGACACGCGTCGCTGTCGTTCGAGGCGGGCAGCGCCGGCGTGCCCAACCTTGATGCGCTGCTCGAACAGCTTTTTCAAGAGCCCGAGGTGATCGCCCGCGAAGGCAAGAAGAAACGGGTGGTCGTCATCCTCGATGAGTTCCAGGACCTGATGGAGCTCGGTGTCACGCTGTTGCGGCAGCTCCGCGCCGTGATCCAGCACCAGCAACACGTGTCGTATGCCTTCCTCGGCTCCCGCCAGGCCCTCCTCCGTCGGGCGGTGCACGAGCGCAGCGCGCCGCTCTTGAAGATCGCCCGCCCCTACCCGCTGGGCCCACTGCCGCGCGAGGAATTCGCCGCCTTCCTGATGGCGCGCTTTAAAGCCAGCGGCCGGCCCGTGCCAAAAGAGGCCGTCTACGCGCTGATCGACTTTACCGGCGCCCATCCCAACGATACCCAGGAGGCGGCGCACTTCCTCTGGGAAGTCGCCCTCCTCCCCCTCTCCAGCAAGGAACTGGTTGCCACCGCCGTCGAGCGCGTGCTCGACGCCGAAGCCGCCCAGATGACGGTGCTCTGGCATGACTCCGCGCCGGCGCAGCGCAACCTGCTGGTGGCGCTGGTGGAGTGGGGCGGCCGCAACATTTACCGCGAGGAGTACCGACGCCACGCCAACCTCGGTCCAGCGACCACGGTGCAACGCGCCATCCAGACGCTGATCGACCGCGAACTGGTCGACCTGGAGCCTAGCGGCACGTACACCATCAAGGAACGTTTCTTCGAGGAGTGGATCCGGCGGCGGATCGTGCGCGGCGAGCTGTAATCGCGATCCCCACCCTGCCGCACCGACTCAGATTTTCCCTCCCCCAGTGGGGGAGGGAAACCGGCTTAGACCTTGGTCGTGGGTTGCTCGGAGAGAATCGCCTGAATCTCGGCCTTGGCGCGCCCGATCACGTCGCGGATGCGCCGCTGATGCTCGGGGTCCGGCCAGCGGTGCCGGGCCTCGCTGGCAACCGAGCGGCCCAGGTCGCGCAGGTCGTTGCGCAGCTCGTGCATCACCCGATGCGCCTGCGGGCCCCACTCGGCGCCCCAGCGCTCCTTCATCCGGTTGAAGACTTCATCCACCTGCGGCTGGCGCTCGCTCATGAAGCTGCGACCGGCGTCCGTGATGCTGTACACCTTGCGGCCGTCCTGCTGTACGGAGCTGACATAGCCCATGTCCTCCAGCATCTGCAGGGTCGGGTAGACGGCGCCCGGGCTCGGAGCGTAGAAGCCCCCGAAGCGCTCTTCGAGCGCCTTGATCAGCTCGTAGCCGTGGGCGGGCTTGTCCTTGAGCTGCTCGAGGATGACGTATTTGAGATCGCCGCGCTCGAACATCTGCCGGCGGAACTGGTCGAAACGGAATTCACGACGTGACCACATCGGGCAAATCCTCCTATTAACGCACTATCACGATATATCGCGATATTACAGATACTGCCGGCCGTCTGTCAAGCTTGAATACGTTTAGAATTCGCCCAGCAGCGTGCCCACCGTCTCCCCCACGTCCCCGACGCAGGCACCTCCCCCCGCCAGCGCCCTCGCGGAGCGCGTGCGCGCCTTTCTCGAGGCGTGCGAAATCGATCGCAACCTCAGCCCGCTGACGATCCGTCAGTATGCCCACTACCTTGATCATCTGCTGGGATGGCTGGGCCGCGAGCAGCCCGACGTCAAGGACCTCCCAGCGATCACCACCGAGGTGGTGCGCCGCTACAAGCTCGCCCTGGCGCGACACCTCAACGAGCACACCGGCCGGCCGCTGTCGCGCGCCAGCCAGACCTATTTCCTGATCGCGCTACGCGCGTTGCTCCGCTACTGGACGCGACAGGGGCTCGAGGTGCTGGCCCCCGACCGGGTCGAGCTGGGGAAGGCGCCCTCGCGCTCGCTGAAATTCCTGGACGCGGATCAGTTGCGCCGGCTGCTCGCCGCCCCGGACATCAATGACCTGCGCGGCCTGCGCGACCGTGCCCTCCTCGAGACGTTCTTCAGCACCGGCTTGCGGCTCGCCGAACTGGCGCGCCTGGACCGCGAGCACATCAACCTGAAGACCCGCGAGTTCGGTGTGATCGGCAAAGGGCGAAAGCCGCGCGTGGTCTTCCTCAGCGATGCCGCGAGCGAGTGGCTGACCCGCTATCTGCAGGCGCGGCACGATCGCTGGAAGCCGCTCTTCATCCGCCTGAAGGGGAAACCCGACCCCATGCCAGGCGGCCCCGCCATGCGGATATCGCCAAGGTCAATCGAGCGGCTGGTCCAGAAATACGTCCGGGTCGCGGGCCTTGGCATCAAGGCGACGCCGCACACCTTGCGGCATTCCTTCGCGACGGATCTGCTCTCCAACGGTGCCGATTTGCGTGCCGTCCAGGAGTTGCTCGGGCACGCCAACCTCAACACCACACAGATCTACACTCACGTGACCAACCCTCAACTCCGGTCGGCGCATCGCAAATTTCACAGCGGAAATCGCGAGTGACGCTGCTAGCATCAAGACGGCATGATCTCGGCGCGCCAGCGGCTTGTCTCGACGCCGCTTGATTACTATCCGCTGACTCGCCTCGAGGAGGCGGGGCTGGGCGATCCGAGCGGGCTGCCCATCACGATCAAGATCCTGCTGGAGGGGCTGCTCCGGCAGGCCGAAGTCGGCGGCGTCGAGGAGAGCGGGCTGCGTGCCCTGACCAGCTGGCCCGCGCCAGCCGCGGCCGACGCCGAACTGCCATTTCTCCCCTCGCGCATCCTGCTACAGGACTTCACCGGCGTGCCGGCGGTCGTCGACCTCGCAGCGATGCGATCGGCAATGCAGCGGGCCGGCAAGGACGCGGGCCGGATCGATCCGCTGGTCCAGGTGGATCTCGTCATCGATCATTCGGTCCAGGTCGACGCCTTCGGCTCACTCGGCGCCTACGCGCGCAACATCGAGCGCGAGTACGCGCGCAACGGTGAGCGCTATGCGTTGCTGCGCTGGGCGCAGCAGGCCTTTCACAACTTCAGCCTCGTCCCCCCGGGGATGGGCATTTGCCACCAGGTGAACCTGGAGCGACTGAGCCGCGTGGTGCAGATCCGCGAGGATCAGCTGGGAAGCTACGCCCTGCCGGACACGCTGCTCGGCACCGACTCGCATACGACGATGGTCAACGGGCTGGGCGTGTTGGGCTGGGGGGTGGGCGGCATCGAGGCCGAGGCCGCACTGCTCGGCCAGCCGACCTACCTGCCGCCGCCTGTGGTCGTCGGAGTGCGCATGACCGGCGCCCTGCGGCCGGGCGCGACGGCGACCGACCTTGTCCTGACGCTGACGGAGATGCTGCGCAAGCACGGCGTGGTCAACAAGTTCGTCGAATTCTGCGGCGCCGGCCTGTCCAGCCTTTCGGTGCCGGATCGTGCCACCCTCTCCAACATGTGCCCGGAGTACGGCGCCACCTCTTCCCTCTTCCCGGTCGACGCGCAGACGCTCAGCTACCTGGCAACCACCGGACGCGACCGCCAGCTGATCGAGCTGGTGGAGCGCTACACGCGCGCGCAGGGGATGTTCCGCACCGATGATTCGCCCATCCCGGTCTTCAGCGAGTTGCTCGAGCTCGACCTGAACGCCGTGGAGCCCAGCGTCGCCGGCCCGAAACGCCCGCAAGATCGCGTGCCGCTCCCCTTGGTGTGGCAGAGCTTCAAGACCGCGTTCGCCATGGCGGACGATCGGCCCGGCAACAACGACGTCGCGCGATTCGATTCCGAGGGCGGAGCGGCAGATGTCCTCGGCATGCACGAGCACGCAACGGCGGTGATGGCGCGGCCCACCGAGCGCGTCCGCAATGGTTCGGTTGTGATCGCCGCGATCACCAGTTGCACCAACACCTCCAATCCTTCGGTGATGGTGGCTGCTGGCCTGCTCGCCAAGCGCGCGGTGGAGCGCGGACTCCAAGTGTCGCCCACGGTCAAGACCAGCCTGGCACCTGGGTCGCGCGTCGTTACCGACTATCTGAAGGCGGCGGGCCTGATGCCCTACCTCGAGGAGCTCGGCTTCTACCTGGTCGGCTACGGCTGCACCACCTGCATCGGCAACAGTGGCCCGCTGGCGAATGCCGAGGTCGAAGCCGCCGTCGAGAAGGAAAAACTCAACGTGGTCGCGGTGCTCAGCGGCAATCGGAACTTCGAGGGTCGGATCCACCCGCTGGTCCGCGCCAGCTATCTAGCCTCACCCCCGTTGGTGGTAGCGTTCGCACTGGCCGGCGACATCCGTCGCGACCTCTCCAAGGAGCCCCTGGGAAAGGACCGGGCCGGCAATGACGTCTTCCTCCGCGAGCTCTGGCCTTCGGCCGATGACGTGAACGACGCCATCCGAACCTCGCTGAAGGTCGAGATGTTCACACGGGAGTATGAGCGGATCTTCGACGGCGACGAGAACTGGCAACGGATGTCCGCGCCGACCGGACCGATCTACGAGTGGGACTCGAAGTCCACCTACGTCCGGGAACCCCCCTTCTTCGAAGGCATGAGCACGGAGCCCAAACCACTCATCGACATCGAGGGCGCGCGGGCGCTGGTCATCGTGGGCGACTCGATCACGACCGACCACATCTCGCCTGCCGGTAGCATCCCGCCGGACAGCCCGGCGGGGCGGTACCTGATCGAGCGCGGGGTCGAACGCGCCGAATTCAACAGCTACGGGGCCCGGCGCGGCAACCACGAGATCATGATGCGCGGCACCTTTGCCAACATCCGTCTGCGCAACCTCCTGACCTCGCGTGAAGGCTACTGGACCCTGCACCTTCCCGACAAGCAGGAGATGACCATCTTCGAGGCCGCGGAACGCTACCGCGGGGAAGGCGTGCCGCTGATCGCGATCGCGGGCAAGGAGTACGGCTCGGGAAGCTCGCGCGACTGGGCGGCCAAGGGTCCGTTGCTGCTCGGCGTGCGGGCGGTGATCGCCGAGAGCTTCGAGCGGATCCATCGCAGCAACCTCGTGGGAATGGGCATCCTGCCGCTCGAGTTTCGGCCGGGCGAGTCGCTTCGCTCACTTGGCCTGACCGGAATGGAGACCTTTACCATTCGTGGGTTCGGGGCCGGCCTCAAGGCCGGGCAGCCGATGGAGGTGGAAGCGGCCGGCGATGATGGCGCCTCCCGCCGGTTCACGGTGATCAGCCGCCTCGACAATGAGACGGACGTCGAGTACTTGCGGCACGGGGGCGTGCTGCCGATGGTGCTTCGGCAGCTGATGGCCCGATGAATGGGCAGCGCTAGCGGGAGTCAACCGACAGCTGCGACAGGCTGTGAACGTCGGTGAAGGGTAAGGTGGTCTCGCTCTTGCTCTTCAGGTTGTAGGCCAGCACTTTTCCGGAGGCCTGGGAGGGTCCCCCGAGGCACTCGCTCGTGCAGGCCTGTTCCTCGAGATACCAGATGTTGTCGGCAGTGATGAAAATCGGATGAGAGCGTGGCGCCGTCACGGTCGGCACCATCTGGTTGCTCTGCAGATCGTAGAGCTTCACGCGCGGCACGCCCTGGGCGTCGATCTCGGTGAAGGCCAGCCAGCGGTCGTCGGGTGAAGGCGCCGGGTCGTACCAGTGGAGCGCGCTGGCGAGCGTGCCCACGCTCGTCACGCCCGCATCCCAGGTCCGAACGCCAACCGCGTCCCGATAATAGAGGCGGTCGGTGTGCCGCGCCCAGCTCGCCATGGTGGCATTGGCGCTCACCCCGGCCGGTGGCAGGAAGGCCACGGTATTGTCGTTTGACCGCAGGACCAGGAACTGGCCCGTCTCCGGCGCCCCGCCCTGGTTGCCGACGAAGGTGTCGACCATCAGCAGGTACTTGTCGTCGGGCGCGTACTCGAGCCGCAGCTCGTCGTCACGGCCAGCGCCGCGACCGGGAATCGCGTTGAGGTTGAGGGTGGTTTCCTGTCCGCCGCGCCGGACGTGCAGCGACGGCTTGCCCGAGGCGTCAAGTGGGTGGAGCAGATAGGCGAGCATCGAGCCATCGTGGCTGTAGGCGAAGGCGGGCACGTAGCCGCTGACGGTGACGTCGGCGCTCGACGCCCGCGTGCTCAGGTCGAAGGTCATGATCCGCGTTGGCGGGCTGGTTGAATCGACGTAGGCGATCTTCTGCGCCGAGACGAATTGGGCCTCGGGTGGGATGCCGGCGCCGAGGGACACGAGTTGCTGAGGGGCGCTGCTCGCGGAGTCGTAGAGGAGGATCTCGCTGCCGCTGGTCGTCGATGTTGTGAACAGGACCCGGTAGCCGGAGGCTTGCTGCGGTGTCGCCGAGGCCGGGGCTGAAGGGCCGGCGGTGGGAGAGGTGCCGGCGGACGTCAACGGTGATCCGCACGCGCCCAGCAGGGCCATCAGGACGAGGACGGGAGTGAGGCGTGAAGCTGAGTCGATCGTGTTCAGGCTTGGGCGATTGTAGCCGACGTTGGACCGATCTGCAGCCCGCCCGTATCATCCGGTGGTGCGCGGCCTGGCCGGAAAGCGTGTGGTCATTACCGGCGGTGCGAGTGGGATCGGTGCGGCTGCCGTGGCGAGATTCCTCGACGAGGAGTGCCGGGTCGTCGTCATCGACCGGGATCCACGCGGCGGCAAGCAGATCGAGAGGAAGTTTCCATCGCTGGCTGGGGCGATCGTGGCCGACGTCGCCGACGCGCGGGCCGTGGCGGCCGCGTTCACGCAGGTTGACGAGATGCTTGGCGGCATCGACGTGCTGATCAACAACGCCGGGATGAGCATCCGCCATCGGTTTCTCGACCTCTCCCCGGCCGAGTGGTCGCAGGTGCTTGCCGTCAACCTCAATGGGGTGTTCAACGTCGCACAGCAGGCGGCCAAGCGAATGGTCAAGGCGGGCGGTGGGGTGATCATCAACATGGGCTCGACGAACGGCATGGTCGGTCACCCAATGTATGCGGATTACAACGCGTCCAAGGCCGGCGTCATCGAGCTGACCAAGTCGATGGCGCTCGAGCTGGCGCCGAGTGTCCGGGTGATCGCCGTCTGCCCGGGATACGTTCTGACCCCGATGCAGGAGGCGGAGTACACGCCGCAGATGCTGGAGGCGGTCAACCGCAAGATCCCGCTCGGCCGGCACGCTCGGCCAGACGAGATCGCCGCGCTCTTCGCGTTCCTGGCCTCGGACGAGGCGCCCTACATCACCGGCCAGGCCATCGTCATCGACGGTGGTGAAACCGCCGGCGGCCTCGCCAGCCGCTGACGGTTACCAGTAGCGCCAGGCGCTCGACGGCGTCGTCCCGAACATCTCGTTCCAGAGCACGTCGGTGCCCGTCAGCGATGAGCGGTTGAACCCGTGCAGGAACGCCGAGACGCCGATCCGTTTGACGCCGCGGGTGCCGATCAGGCCGACGGTGTTGAGGCGATCGGAGGCATCGCGATCGCGCAGATCGAAACCGACGAGGTGGCCGTAGGTTGCCACGTCGGCGCTGCTGAAGTAGACGCGCTCCAGCGTGGCGTAGGCGTAGACACCGGTGTACCAGGTGTGGCGGGGTGCCACGACGTCCCAGGGATCCAGCACGCCGCGCAAGTACGGATAGGTGGCGAGCGAGCCGCCGAACACGTCCGTGACGTTGGCGGTGTGACCGCCGTCCGACGCCGAGAAGAAGGCCTCGACCACGCGGCCGCCGTACATCAGCACCTGGCCGGCGGTCTGATCGACGGCGGCATTCTGCGATGCGCTCTCGGAGTCGATCCCGCGGTAGACCTGGAACTGGGTCGTGTCGTCGACGTCGTACAAGGCCGTGCTTCCCATGTGTGTGAGGGCGTAGCAGCGGGCGGCGACGATCTGCGCCTTGATCGCCTCGAGCGGCCAGCTGGACGGCACCTCGCCGAGGCCGCGCAGGTAGTCCTCGATCGGCAGCACATTGATGATGTAGAGCAGACCGCCGCTCGGCTGGGCCACGATCGTTCCGCGGTACGAGTGATAGCGCCCGGACGGCCCGTAAACCGCCATGCGCGTGCCCGCCGACGTCGGCACGATCTTCTGCAGGCCGCCGGAGACCGAGAAGGAGAGGATCTGACCCGGTGCCACGTTGGTGACCCGCGTCCCGGCGATGAGCTGTGCGGGTCCGCTGGGCACGACGCGGTAGGTTGCCGTGCCCCAGAGGATCCCCACATGAATGGGGGCATGCGCCGTATCCAGACTGGCCCAGGTCGCTCCCGTGTAGAAGTGCTGATCGATGAAGCGGTAGCTGAGGCCGGCAAGGGCCATGCCCTTGGCGCCCCATTGACCGAGTCCGACACCATGGCCCCAGCCGTGACCACAGAACCGCACCGAACCGGCAGGAGCGGCCGCGGGACAATTCGCGGCGTACGACGCGCCACCGCCCTTGAGCGCCGCCTGCGCCGCCTCGGTTTCGTACCGATCGAGCGCCGCCTGCAGCGAGCGGCTCTGCCCCTGCAGCCCCGCGAGACGGATCAGGGTCTGGCGTCGCAGGCTGTCGAGCAGGCTGTCATAACTGGCGATCGTGGCGACCTGGCCGGCGATCGCGTTCGCTCGCGCCTGGAGGACGTCCAGCAGCGGCGCCAGCTCAGCCTGCGCCTGGGCCAGCAGCTTTCGCCGCGCCTCCAGCGCGTCGCGCTCGGCGCGGAGCTTTCGGGCCAGCTGGAGCTCGCTGACAGAAATCTGCTGCAGGTAGATGGCCCGGTTGAGCAGGTCGTCGAAGCTGCGCGCCGAGAACACGAACTCGAACCAGCGCATGCCGCCCAGCGCGTAGAGCTTCCGGATATCCGCCCGGAAGGCACGCAGGTGCTGGACAAACGCGAGCTGGTCGTGGGAGAGCTGGAGCTGCGCGTCAGCCAGCTCCGCCGCGATCGCCTGTGCCTTGGCCGCGATTGGTGCCAGGTCGGCGTCGCTTTGCGCGAGCTGCGCCTCCAGGCCCACCAGGATCTGGCGCACCTGGCCCTGCTGGCCTTCGAGCGCAGTCAGCCGCTGATGCTGCCGCGCCTGCTCCTGCTGCACCTGCGCCAGCTGGTCGGCGAGCGTGCTGGGATCGTCCGCCTGTGCCGGCACGGCGGAGACGAGGAGCAGCAGCACCAGCAGGGCGCTGCCGAAGAACCGCCTCAAACGCTCCGATGGCACGTCCCGCGCCCGTCGCGTCGGCCGGCGGGCCGGCGGACGGACTATGCCGGCGGCGCTCCCGCCGAGCCTGGCATGCCGGGCTCGCGCCGTGGAGTGAAGCCGACATCGCTGAACGGCGCGGGTGCGCTCTTCGGCATCTTCTCCTTCTTTTTCTTCTTGACTTCGCGACGCCCCTTATCGCGTGACTTTGCCATGGTTCCCTGCCTCCCAGACTTAGTCCGGCGAGCCGCTATTCTACCCTCGATCGCCCGCGGTGTCCACGCGAACGTCACCCTCCGTGGCGCCATCGCGGAGGACCTCGAGGGACGCCACCACCGAACTGCCCAGCGCCGGCAGGTCATAACCGCCTTCCAGCGCCCAGACCGTCCGCCCGCGGCAGTACTCGATCGCCCAGCTCTTGATCAGCCGGGAGAGCTCGCGGTAGCCATCGGTCGTCACCTCGAGCCCGGCCAGCGGATCGTCGCGGTGGGCGTCAAAGCCGGCCGAAACCATCAGCAACTCTGGATGGAACGCCGCGAGCGCCAGGCCGATCTTCTTTTCCCACGCGCCGAGAAAAGCGCGATCCGCGCTGCCGCTGGCGAGGGGCACGTTGACGACGTTGTTGTGCGCGCCGCGTTCACCCGCGCTCCCCGTGCCCGGGTAGAACGGATACTGATGCGTCGAGGCGTAGAACACCTCGGCGTCGCCCTCAAAGCTGTGCTGCGTGCCGTTGCCATGGTGGACGTCGAAGTCGAGAATCGCGATGCGCCGGATTCCCTTTGCGCGCGCCGCGTAGACACCAACCGCAATGTTGTTGATGAGGCAGAAGCCCATGGCCTTCGCGTGCTCGGCGTCATGCCCGGGTGGACGCACGACAGCCAGGGCGTGCGTGACGCGGCCGTCCAGCACACGGTGGACGCCTTCGACGATGGCGCCGGCCGCGGAACGGGCGGCCAACATCGAAGTAGGCGTGATGTAGGTATCGGCATCGAGGTAACCGCCACCCGAGTCGGCAGCGCGGTCGAGCATCGCGACATAGCGCGGGTCGTGGACCAGATGGATCAATGCTTCCGGCACCCGCGGCGATGGCTCGGGGGTGAGGCCCAGGTCGGACGCGGCGATCGCCTCGAGGATGGCCGTGACACGTTCAGGGCGCTCCGGATGGCCGTCGGCGCGATGGCCAATCTGCTCCGGGTTGGCCAGCAGTGCGATCACTCGAGGGTCCGGGTCTTGAAGCGCTGCAGCTCGATCGGCGCGAAGCGATCGATCCCCGCCTTCTCGCAGGCGGCCCGGACTTGCTGCTGGGCCGTCTCGATCCCATCGATGCCAGGCAGCAGCAGCGCCTGGCGATCGCCACTGCGGACGATGATCCCGTAGGTTTGAGGATCGAGCCCTGAGATGTCGGCCACCGGCTCCGCCGGATCGAGCAGTTGGACCCTGATCACCAAGGCGCCCACCTCATCGAGGCGCACCGGGTCGAATCGTGGATCGCGCACGGCGGACGCCACCGCATACCGGATCAGCTCATGGGCTGCGGTCGCCGCGGTCGGCCGCACGCTACCCACGCAGCCACGCACGTCGCCATCCTTCCGTAGCGTGACGAAAACCGCCGACGGCGCCTGCAGCTCGGCGGGGATCGGCTGCGGCGGTTCGATCAACTGGCGCGTCCGCAGATACGTGTCGATCGCTCGGCGTCCCAACGCTTGAACGTCGAACCCGATGTTTCGGGCGGGGAGCGTGGCGGCGGCCGCCGTGAACGCGACGACTGGATAGCCGACGCCGAAGGGACCTTCGTAACTGAGCACCTGGGAGGTGAGCCCTGCCGCACGCCCCGCGCCCAGCAGGATTGCGAGCGGGCGCAAGCCGCACTCGCCGGCCTCCTCGATCAGGTCCGGATCCAGGCGCTCGATCCGCTCCCATTCCCGCCCTCGAAGGGCGTCGATCACCAGCCGATCGAAGACCGGACCTTGCGGACGGAACCCGTAAGGCGCATCCGGCGTCAGGCGATGGGACAGGTCACCGGAGGCGATCAGGATGGCGGAGCGATCTCGGAGTCGACTGTGCAACCAGGCGCCGAACTCGACGAAGCGATATGGGGGCCAGCCGCTGACGCCAAGGAAGATATAGCGCTTGTTCGCCATCGTTCGCGGAAGCGAATTTATTGGAACCACCACCCCGTGATCGAGATCGGTCTCCTCGGCCCAGGTCAGCGAGAATCCCGCCTGCTGACCATCGACGACGAGGGCCGCCGCGAGCCTCACGTCAACCTGCGCCTCGACCCGTACCTGCGGCGCCCGAAACCGCGCCAGGTCGCCGGCGGCATGAGCCGCCCGGCGAACGGGCAGTGACGTCATGCTCGACGGACTATGCGGCGAGATGACGACCGCCAGGTCGGCCACAACCATCGAGAGGATGCCGTCGAGCTCTCGCAAGGCGTCGGCGGTGGCGCGCACGCGTTGCGACTGGACACCACCGACTTCGGCCAGCAGGATCGGAGGATGGGCAACCAGGGCGCCGGCGACGATGCCGGGCATTGGGTCAGCCTCGCGCCGTCGCGGGCTCCGGCCGCAGGGCATTGATGGCGTCGCGATAGCGCTGCGCTGCCGCGCGCGCGGCGTCCGCATAGTCGGCGCCCGCCGACGCGAACAGGATGCCTCGTGAGATCGAGATGATGGCTCCGTGTCCGTCGGGCCGCAGCGCCGCCTGGAGCGCGGCAGCGAGGTCGCCCCCCTGCGCGCCGATCCCTGGTACCAGCAGCAGCCGGTCGCCCACGATCTGGCGCACGTCGCGCAGCTCGGCCGGCGCGGTCGCCCCGACCACGAAGGCGACGTTGCCGTGATGGTCCCAGCGGACGCCGGCGCGGGCGATATGCCGGTAGAGCGCCTCGCCGTCGCAGCGCAACTGCTGGAACTCCGCGGCCCCGGGGTTCGACGTCCGGCACACGATGAAGACTTCTTTGTCCTTGTGCGCCAGGAAGGGCGCAACCGAGTCATAGCCCAGGTAGGGGTGCACGGTGACGGCGTCAGCGCCCCAGGCCTCGAACATCGCATGGGCGTAGGCCTGGGCGGTGCTCCCAACATCGCCGCGTTTGGCATCGAAGATCACCGGGCGCTCTTTGGGCAAGACGGCCATGACCTTATCCAGCAACCAGCTGGCCTCCCTCCCCCACCGCTCGTAGAAGGCCAGGTTGAGTTTGTAGGAGGACACGGCGTCGCCAACCGCGTCGACGATGGTCTGCACGAATCGCGCGATGCCCGCCGGCGATCGTTCGATCGATGGCGGCAGCAGGTCAGGCTCGGGATCGAGGCCGAGGCAGAGCAGCGATCCGGTGGCGTCCTCGCTGGCCTGTAGCTTGGCCTTGAAGGTCATATTCGGAGCCAAGTTTAGTGGGTAGAATCCGATCGTGCCCCAGTCGACCATGCAGGTCACCCTGCCCGAGATGGGTGAGTCGGTCACGGAGGGGACCGTCGCCAAGTGGCTGAAGCAGCCCGGCGACTCAGTGCGTGAAGGGGAAGCGCTGGTTGAGGTCACCACCGACAAGGTGGACGCGGAGGTGCCGGCCCCCGCGACTGGGACCCTGGTGAAGATCCTCGCCGAGGCCGGGAAGACGATCGCGGTAGGTGCGCCGCTGGCTGAAATTGAGGTCGGCGCGGACGGCGATGGGGCGGCACCGAAGCCTGCCGCTCCGCAGCCGTCCGCCAGGCCCGCGGTCGCCGAGGCGCCGCGGCCCGAGGTAACGGCCGCCACTCCGCCAGCACCCTCCGCGCCACGCGCGCCGGCTGCGGCACCAGACGGTGGCCCGAAAGCCGCGCCGGTCGAAATCACGGAAGGCGCCGAGTTACTCGCCAAGGCGAAGGGGATCGACCTGGCCGGCATCAAGGGAACAGGCCCCGGTGGATCGATCCGCCGTCGCGATGTGGTGCAGGCAATCGAACAGCAGCAGGCGGGCGCGCAGACGGCCGTCGAGACCGAGCCGGCCGCACCTGAGAAAACTCCGAGCGTAAGAACACCGGCGCCGGCATCGGCGCCAGCCCCGGCGCAGGCGCCGACCGGATCCATTCCACTGCGGGGCGCGGCCGCTGCGCTGGTCAAGTACATGGAGGAAAGCCTCCAGGTGCCGACGGCCACGAGCTTCCGCACAGTGCGGGTCGATGTGCTCGACCAGCGGCGGCGCCAGCTCAACCAGGGGGTGCAGGCAGCCGGGCGTCCCGAGAAGATCTCTTACACCCACGTGATCGCCTTCGCCATCACGCGCGCGGTCAAGGACATGCCCTCGATGGCGGTGACTTTTGATCGCATCGACGGGAACCCGGCGCGGGTGGCCCGCGGAGTGCACCTCGGACTGGCGGTCGACGTGCAACGCCAGGACGGCAGCCGCATGCTGCTGGTCCCGGTGATCCGCGACGCCGATCGCCTTGACTTCGCCGCGTTCCGCGATCAGTACGAAACGCTGGTCTCAAAAGCCCGCACCGGCAAGCTCGTGGCGGACGACCTCAGCGGCGCCACCATCGTGCTGACGAACCCCGGCGGGATCGGCACGGTGGCGTCGGTGCCACGATTGATGAAGGGCCAGGGCACGATCATTGCCACCGGCGCCATCGGCTATCCGCCCGAGTTCACGTCCATTGCCGAGAGCGGGCTGCGCCAGCTCGGGGTCTCGAAGGTGATGACGATGACGAGCACCTATGACCACCGGGTCATCCAGGGCGCCGAGTCGGGTGAGTTCCTCCGCCGCATCGATGAATTGCTCACCGGCGGCGACGGCTTTTACGAGTCGGTCTTCGAGTCGATGCAGCTGGCGGCGCCGGCCGGTTTGAGCGATGCCGCCCGCGCTGCCGGCCAACCGGCCGAGATCGCCGCCGCGCCCACCACGGCGGAGGCCGAGTTGTTGCGCGCCGTTGCCGCGGGTGTGGCCCTGATCGCCGCCTATCGCAGTCACGGACATCTCGCCGCTCGACTCGACCCTTTGGGGAGCGCGCCGCCCGGGGATCCGTCCCTCGATCCCGTCAATCATGGGTTGACGCCGCAGCTGATGGAGGCGGTCCCGGCCGCAGTCTTGCGAGTCCGCGTTCCCGGCGAGAACCTGGCCGAGGTCCTCACGCACCTGCGCGAGACCTACTGCTCCACGATCGCCTACGAGATCGAGCACATTTCCAGCCACGAGCAACGCAACTGGCTGCGCGAGCGGATCGAGTCCGGGCGCTATCGCCAGCCGCTCAGCCCCGAACGCAAACTACAGCTGCTGGGACGGTTGACGAAAGTCGAGGCGATGGACCGCTACCTGCGACGGGCCTTTCTCGGTCAGAAGACGTTTTCGATCGAGGGTCTCGACTCGATGATCGTCATGCTGGAAGAGACGCTGCAGCTGCTTTCCGACAACGACACCCGCCAGGTGGTCATGGGGATGGCCCACCGCGGCCGCCTGAGCGTGATCGCTCATGTCGTGAACCGGACCTACGAGTCACTCCTCGTGGAGTTCGAGCAGAGCAAGGACCGGCTGGAGGCCGGCGACGTCACCGGCGACGTGAAGTATCACGCCGAAGCCGAAGGGACCTACGTCACACCGAACGGCAAGCAGGTCTCGGTCACGTTGCTCGCCAATCCCAGTCACCTGGAAGCCGTTGACCCGGTGGTCGAGGGCTGGACCCGCGCCGAGCAAACCCGGCGCAAGGGGCCCGAGCCGCATTTCGACCGGACCGGCACGGTGCCGATCCTGATCCACGGCGATGCGGCCTTTCCGGCGCAGGGGGTGGTCGCAGAAGTCCTCAACCTGTCGAAGCTCGAGGGCTACACCACCGGCGGCACGCTACACATCATCGCCAACAACCAGCTCGGCTTCACGACCGACCCCGAGGAAGGGCGCTCCACTCGCTACGCTTCGGATGTCGCCAAGGGCTTCGACCTGCCGATCATTCATGTCAACGCCGACGACATCACGGCGTGCGTCAGCGCGGTGCGGCTGGCGACCGCGTTCCGGCAGAAGTTCAGCCGGGACGTCGTCATCGACCTGATCGGCTATCGACGCTTCGGGCACAACGAGACCGACGAGCCCGCCTACACCCAACCGCTCATGTACGACGCGATCAAGGAGCATCCAACCGTTCGAGAGATCTTCGCCGCTCAGCTGATCGAGGAGGGCCTGCTCAGTGCTGAAGATGCGCACACCCGCACCGAGGCCGCCGAGGCACGGCTGGCCAGTGCCCACCAGAACGTCAAGGCCAGTGCGGCGCACGCGCCGCAGGTCAGCCGCCCGCCGATGGACGCCAGCCCCGAGCCCGATATCAAGACCACGGTCCCGGCCGAGGCACTCGAATCGCTCAACCGCCAGCTGCTGACGGTGCCAGACCGCTTCACGGTGCACCCCAAGCTCCTCCGCCAGATGGAGCGGCGGAAAACGCCGCTGGCGGAACGCGAAATCGACTGGGCGCAGGCTGAGGAGCTGGCTTTTGCCACGCTAATCACGGGTGGGATCCCGGTGCGGCTCACCGGGCAGGACACCGAGCGCGGCACCTTCAGCCAGCGCCACCTGGTCTTCCACGACGCGCGCACCGGCGAGCGATGGGCACCCATCCAACACCTGGTGGGCGCGAGCGGGAGCTTCGAGCTGCACAACAGCCCGCTCTCGGAATTTGCGGCGCTCGGGTTCGAGTATGGCTACAGCGCCGACGCGTCGGAAGCACTCATCTGCTGGGAAGCGCAGTTCGGTGACTTCACCAATGGCGCGCAGGTCGTGGTCGATCAGTTCATCGTCTCCGGCCTGGCGAAGTGGGGACAGCCCTCGCGGCTCACGCTCCTCCTCCCCCACGGCTACGAAGGTTCCGGTCCGGAGCATTCGAGCGCGCGGCTGGAGCGCTTCTTACAGCTGGCGGCCGAAGGCAATATCCGGGTCTTCTTCCCAACCACACCGGCGAACTATTTCCATGCGCTCCGGCGACAGGCGCTGCATAGCCGGCCCCGACCGTTGGTGATCATGACCCCCAAGAGCCTGCTCCGACTGCGGGCGTCATGGTCGCGGCTGGAAGACCTCACGGTGCACAGCTTCCGCCGGCTGATCGATGACCCGCTGATGGAGCAGCACCGTGACGACGTCCGCCGGATCGTCCTCTGTACCGGTAAGGTCTATTACGACCTGGTTGCCAGTCCCTTGCGCGCAGAGGCAAAGGACCTCGCGATCATCCGGCTGGAGTTACTCGAACCCTTCCGCACGGACGACGTGCTGGCGCTGATTGCGAAGTATCCCAACGTGCGGCAGCTGACCTGGGTTCAGGAGGAACCGATGAACATGGGCGCCTACTGGCACGTGAAGCGCCGGCTCGAGCCACGGCTGCCGAAGCACCTCACGCTGCACTACATCGGGCGGCCCGAGCGCGCCAGCCCAAGCGAAGGCTACGCCATCGCCCACGAGGCGCAGGAGGAGCGGATCGTCCAGGCGGCGCTGGCTTCCAAACCGGAGGAGACCCGGTCGCCGGCTTCGGGATAGAATTCAGCGCGATGCCGCTGTCGCTCGACTGGATGAACCTGTTTGGCGGGCTGACCTCGAGCCAGATCACCTCCGTCATCGTGGTGGCGGTGATCTTCACGGGTGCTTCCGGCCTCATCCTGCTCGCGCTGATCGCGTTCGGCGTCCGCTCGGGCATCATGGCCCCCGCCTACAGCACCCGGGTCCCGCTCGCCTCTAATACCGAATTGGGCGCATTCCTGGGGGCAGCGGCGTTCGGGATGATTGCGATCTTGCTGATGACCTTTTTGGGCTTCGCGGAGAACGATCTCGACAATCCGCTGTTCCTGCCCCTCTCGGTCGGGCCGATCCTGGTGGGCGGGCTACTCCTGCTGACGGGAGCCGGCCTCGCCTTCCGTACAGTTCGCCGGCAACGAGTAGCCAGCCGAGCTTAGGACCGAAACCGGAAGGCGTCTTCGCCCGTTCCATCTCCAAACTGACATCCCTTCCACCTTGACAAGCGACATTTCGATTTCGTAATGTAGTGATATCAACGATATCACTAACCATAACAAATGAGGCAAAATTATGAACGCCCAGGACGGCCGAGCGATGTTCGAACTCCAACTGGAGTTGCATGCTCGGGCGACTGGCATCCGGCCGCTGATCTCGGCCGATGATCTCCTCGAGATCCACGAACTTCTGGCCACCCACGAGGGGGATCTAAAGAGCCTCTTCGGCTCCACCGCTCCGAAGGCCTAGCAGCCCCCGCGGTTCGCCAGCGGCCGTGATGCCTGGGGTGCTTGGGCCAGAAGAGTGCGACAAGCGTGTAGGCCAAGGTCGCGAAGAAGAGCCAAATTGCGCCGACCCAGGCTGGTGCCTCGATCCATGGATCATTGTTTATGTAGTGCGACCACGGCACCGTAATGACCGCGATGCCCAGCAAGCCCCAAAAACCGACCCGATATCGATGGACGTACAGCCAACTTCTCTCCGCTTCAAAGGCTCTGAGGGCCTGTTTCGCCTCCTCCTCGCGGAGGTAAAGGCCCAGCAGCAGGCCCTCCTCTGATGGGAGGCGATAATGCTGGGGCCCTTCACCCCAGACGTATTGCCCCCTTCGTATGAGCAACCCATGTTTGGACGCATGGAGTTTGTCGCTGGGATCCTCAACGATCAGAAAGACGTCAATGGACGGCATTGATCTCCCGCCGTGCTTAAGGTCTTGGTCGGGGAGACAGGATTTGAACCTGCGGCCCCCTGAACCCCATTCAGGTGCGCTACCAGGCTGCGCCACTCCCCGACGCGGTGCCTATTCTACGTCTCTTCTCCGCGCCGCCTGAACACCATGCGGATGGGCGTCCCTTCGAAGCCGAAGGCCTGGCGGAGCTGCGATTCCAGGAAGCGGCGGTAAGAAAAATGAACGAGCTCGGGCTCGTTGACGAAGAACACGAAGGTCGGGGTCGTCGACTCGGCTTGGGTCGCATACAACACTCGCAGCCGTTTACCCTTCCTGGTCGGTGTGTCGCGCTGGCCCAGCAGGGTCCGCAGCCAACGGTTCAGCTCGGGCGTAGCCACCCGCCGGCGGCGCTCCTCGATGACCTTGAGCGCAACCTCGAGCGGCTGCGCCACCCGCTGCCCGGTCTTCGCCGATACGTAGGACACCGGCGCCCAGGGGGCGAAGCTCAAGGCTTCTCGAATCTTCTTGCGCCACACCTTCTCCTCTTTCTCTTCGGGAGTCAGCAGGTCCCACTTGTTGAGCACCAACACCAGGCCGCGACCGGCCTCGACGACATAGCCGGCAACATGGACGTCCTGCGCGGTGATGCCGTCTTTCGCGTCGATCAGGACGATGCCGATATCGGCCCGCTCCATTGCGCGGAGCCCTCGCAGGAGTGAGTACTGCTCCACACCGCTCGTCACACCCGGCCGGCGAATGCCGGCGGTATCGACCAGCAACACGCGCTTGCCCTCGAACGTCACCGTCGTGTCGACCGGGTCGCGCGTCGTTCCGGGAGCGGCGGTGACCAGGCTGCGCTCATTCCCGATGATGGCATTGACCAGCGACGACTTGCCCACATTCGGACGCCCCAGGATCGCGACGCGGGCCGCCAGCCGTTCGTCGACCACTTCCGGTCGCGGCGGCGGCAGCCGTTCGACGACGGCGTCGAGCAGGTCGCCGCTTCCGGTGCCGTGCAGTGCGGAGATGACCCAGGGGTCGCCGATGCCCAGCTCATAAAACTCATGGGCCAGCACCTCGCGGCCGCGCCCGTCCGCCTTGTTGGCGACAACCAGCACCGCCGTCCGCGATTTACGCAGCAGCTCGGCGATGTCGCGATCGACGGCCGTCAGGCCTTCCCTGACATCCAGCACGAAGAGCACCAGGTCCGCTTCGTCGATCGCCAGCCGGCTCTGCTCCTCCATCCGTCGCCGAAGCTCGCGCTGCGCCGGGATTTCGTCCCGATCTTTGCCGAGCACCAGCCCGGCGGTGTCGACAATCACGAACCGGCGACCTCGCCACTCGCTTTCGGCGTAGAGCCGGTCACGCGTCAGCCCGGCCATAGGGTCGACGATGGCTCGGCGCTCACCCAGGATGCGGTTGAAGAGCGCCGATTTGCCGACATTAGGGCGGCCGACAATCGCCACTACAGGCAGGGCCATCAGTCGGGCCGTGGGATTGTCAGCATAAGGTGTACTCGCGCGGCCGGCGCGGTGAAAAACCAAACCTATAATAGGCACCGTGTCGGACGGCCGGGTGGTTCTGAAAGAGAACCGGATCATGATGGTGTCCGACGAGATGGGGGATATCCCGGCCGGAAACACGAGTGGGCTCGGCCTCTACTTCTCTGATACCCGATTCCTTTCCGCCTACGAGTTCCGGCTGAACCGGTTGCAGCCGATCCTGCTTTCGGCATCGGTCGACGAGAGCTACGTCGCCACCTTTCAGATGGTCAATCCGGTGCTCCTGCTCGACGAGGGCAAGCGCCGGATCCCGCAGCAGAGTCTGAGCATCCGGCGCAGCCGTTTCATCTATGGCGGGCTGCACGAGCGGATCGGCGTTCAGAATTGCGGCGGCCAGCCGGTCGACATCGAGTGCTCGCTGCGGATCGACGCGGACTTTCGCGACATGTTCGATGTCCGCGGTTACAAGCAGCAGCATCTCGGCACGGTCCGGCCGATCGAGGCCGGGAATCAAGGCTTCAGCTACACCTATGATGGCCAGGACGGCTTGATCCGGCGGACCGAGGTCGTGGTCAATCCGGCTCCGGCGACGCGGCACGACGGCACGCTGACCTGGCAGTTCCATCTCGTCTCGAAGGAGACGGTCACCCTCGTGATCGACGTCATCCCACTCATCGGTGAGAACGAGCCGATGCTGAGCTACCTCTACGACGATGCGCTGCAGGCGCTGAAGGCGTCGTACCGCCGCTGGCACGGTAACACCAGCCGCGTCCATACCGACAACGCCTTTCTTGATCGGGGGCTGCTGCGCCGCAGCCAGATGGACTTGCGGATCCTCGTCGAAGAGTTCGACAGCGGTATCTTTCCGATGGCCGGCATCCCCTGGTTCTCGGCGCCCTTTGGTCGCGATGCCCTGATCGCATCGATCCAGACGCTGATGCTCAATCCGGAGATCGCCCGCGGAACCTTGCGCTACCTGGCCCAGCATCAGGGGCGGCAGGTCGACACGACACGCGAGGAGGAACCCGGCAAGATCTTGCACGAGGTCCGCTACGGCGAGCTCGCGAATCTCAAGCTGATCCCGCACACGCCCTACTACGGCTCCGTTGACAGCACACCGCTGTTCCTGGTGTGCGCCGTCGAAATGATGGACTGGCTCAACGATCAGGATCTCTTCGTCGAGCTGCTGCCGGCACTCCTGCGCGCGCTCAAGTGGGTCGATGGCTATGGCGATGCCGACCAAGACGGCTTCGTCGAGTACGCCGAGCGCGCCAGCGGCGGCGTGCGCAACCAGGGTTGGAAGGATTCCTCCGACTCGCTACTTTACCCAGATGGCCGCCTCGCGGAGCTGCCCGTAGCGCTGGTCGAGGTGCAGGGCTACGTCTACCAGGCAAAGAACGGGCTCAGCCGCATCCTCGAGCGCCTCGGCCAGTCGGCAATGGCCGAGCGGCTGGCGCGCGAGGCGGCCGAGCTCCGGCGCCGCTTCGAGCTGTCGTTCTGGCTCGACCGCGAGCAGTTCTACGCCCAGGGGCTCGACCGGCACAAGGCGCCAATTCCGTCGATCACATCCAACCCGGCGCACTGCCTCTGGGCCGGCATCATCGATCCCGAGCGCGCCGAGATTCTTCGGGATCGGCTGATGGCGCCGGACATGTTCTCCGGCTGGGGAATCCGCACGCTCTCCGCCGACTCGCCCCACTACAACCCGATGAGCTATCACAACGGCACGATATGGCCGCACGACAACTCGATCGCGGCCGTCGGCTTGCGCCGCTACCGGCACGCGGAAGCCGCCGGCCAGGTGATCGAGGCGATCATGGAAGCCGGCATCCGCATGCCGGACCATCGTTTGCCCGAGTTGTTCTGCGGATTCCGGCGCGATACGCGCTACAACAACGGTCCCGCCGAATACCTGGTCTCCTGCAATCCGCAGGCCTGGGGCGCGGGCGCAGCCTTCCACCTGATGCAGACGGCGCTCGGCATCGTGCCTGACACCACCGCCGGCCGCATCTACCTGAACCCGATCCCTTTCGGGCAGGCGCGCAGCGTCGAAATCCATGGGATGCGGGTCGGCACTGGCAAGCTCTCCTTCAAGGTTGCCTACAACGGCGACCGTCCGCACGTCGACGTGCTGGAGCAGCCCGACGACCTCGTGGTGATCCTCGATGAACCACCCCTCATCACCTAGCTGAGCGCTCTGGAACGCCTCAAACGCTCGCCTGGCACCAAGGACGTCTCAAACGCTCGCGTCGGACTTCTGCATTACACCTGCCCGCCGATCATCGGTGGTGTGGAAACGATTCTCTATGAGCAGGCGACCCGGCTCGCCGCTCGCGGCTACCCGGTCACGATCCTGAGCGGGCGCGGCGGTCCATTGCCGGACCGCAAGGCGGCGAAGCTCGTCATCGTTCCCGAGCTCGACTCCCGTGAGGCGGCGGTGAGCGCCGTTCGTGGGGCGCTCGACCACGGCGAGGTCCCCTCCGAATTCGCCACCCTCCGCGCCGAAATCACCCAGCGCCTGTCGACCGAGCTGGCCGAGGTGGACGTCCTGATCGTCCACAACGCCCTGACGATGCACTTCAACCTGCCCCTGACGACGGCGCTCTGGATGCTCGCCGACACGAATCGGGTGCGCATCATTTCCTGGGTGCATGACATCAGCTGGCTCAACCCGATCTACCGACCATGGCTGGACGATGGCGAGCCATGGAATCTGCTGCGCCGCCAGCATCCACGCATCACGCCGATCTTCGTCTCAGCGCAGCGGCTCGAGGAGTGGCGCGAGCTGACGGGCACAGCCCTGGACGCGACGCATGTCATTCCCAACGGTATCGATCCGTCCGCGCTGCTGAAGCTCGGCACGCGTGCGAGAGACCTGGTTGCCCGCTTTGGCTTGATCAGCACCGACGTCGTCATGCTGGCGCCCGTCAGGATCACGAAGCGGAAGAACCTGGAGTGGGCGATCCAGGCCGCCGCGGGTGTCCGCGCGTCTGGCCGCAGTGTCCAGCTCCTTATCACCGGACCGCCCGGCCCGCACAACCCTCGATCCTTCGAGTACGTGGCTGACCTGAAACGGCTGACGGACGAGCTCGGCCTGCACGAATCCGTCCGCTTCCTCTTCGAAGAGAGCACCGGGCCGACCGGCGACTACGCCGTCGATGCCGCCACGCTTTCCGACCTTTATATGCTGAGCGATGTTGTGGTCCTTCCCAGTATCAGCGAAGGGTTCGGGTTGCCCCTGGCAGAAGCCGCCGTCTTCCGCGTGCCGGTGGTCTGCACCGACCTGCCGACCTTTCGTGAAGTCGCGCCGGACGGCGCGACGTTCGTGCCTGTGGCCGCTGGACCGCACGCGTTCACGGCTGCGGTATTGAGTGCCATCGACTCGCCGCCAGCCCGGCTGCGCCGTCGTGTGCTCAGCGCGCTCTCCTGGGACCGGCTTATCACCGAACGCATCGAACCCTTACTGATCTCCGGCCCGTGAGCCACTACCGGGTTTTGATCCCGACGACCAACCCGGCGCGGACGGGGCCGCTGCTGAAGGCCGTTTCGCCCTTCCTCAACGCCGAGGACTCACGGGGCACCTTGCTCGGCGTCATCGAGATGGCCCCCGAGCGCTCACTCAGCGAGGGCATCGAGGTGGCCCGCGCCTACCGCGCCTTGCTTTCCCGCATCACCCGCTATGCGGAGCGCGGCCCGGGCGAGCTGCGCGGGCAGGTCCGGATCGCTCACGTCGCGGCGCAGGGCATTCGGGAGGCGGTTCTGGAGACCGACACCAACCTGCTGGTGCTCGAAGCCGCCACCGCTCAGGCGCGCCAAGACGGCCTCTGGGTGAACGCCATCGAAGACCTGCTCGTCGATCCTCCCTGCGACGTCGCGCTCGTCCGGCCGGACACCACGGCGATCCGGAGCGTGCTGGTCCCCGTCCGTGGAGGCCCGAGCGCCCAACTCGCGCTTCGGCTGGCCAGCACGGTCTGCAAAGAGACCGGCGCCGAGCTCTGCGTCCTCCATGTCTTCAATCCACGGATTTTGCCCGAGTCTCAACAACGGGAGGAGGCGGCCTTCCTCAAGTTGTCCAGCGCGGTTGATGTCCCGGTGCGCCGGATTATCCTGTTTTCGGCCTCCGTACGGGAGGCGATCATCCGGGAGGCGGCGCAGCACCAGATGGTGGTGCTGGGCGCGACACTGAGCCTGATGCACCGCCCGATGGTGCTCGGGGCGCCGGTCATCCGGCTGCTTCGCCGGCTACCCGGCAGCGTCATGGTGGTAAAGACTGCCGGCCCGGTGACCGCGCTCAAGGATCCAGACCGTCCTTTCCGGATGGAGAGCCGCGCCGCCGCGGCCGAGCGCGTCGACCGCTGGTTTGCCGAAAACACCTTTCACAGCCGCGAGTTCGCGGACCTGCGCCGGCTGGTCGATCTCAAGCAGCGGCAGGGTGTGACCATCAGCCTCGGGCTGCCGACCCTGAACGAGCAGAACACCATCGGCAAGGTCATCCGCACCTTCAAGACCGCCCTCATGGACCGGGTGCCGCTTCTCGACGAGATCGTCGTCATCGACTCCGGCTCCTCCGACCGGACCGTGGCGATCGCGGAGCGCGCCGGCGTGACGGTCGTGCAGCATAGCCAGATCCTTCCGCGTTACGGCGCCTTCCAGGGCAAGGGTGAAGCCCTCTGGAAGAGCCTCTCCATCTTGAAAGGCGACCTGATCTGCTGGGTCGATACCGACATCAGCAACATCCACCCGAAGTTCGTCTACGGCTTGCTCGGGCCGTTGCTGAGCGACCCAGAAATCCACTATGTCAAGGGCTTCTACCGGCGCGCGCTGCAATTCGGTACCGAGATCCAGGCGCAAGGCGGCGGCCGAGTCACCGAGCTGGCCGCCCGGCCGATGCTCAACCTGTTTTTTCCGGAGCTGTCCGGCCTGGTGCAGCCGCTCTCCGGCGAGTATGCGGGCCGGCGCCGCGTGCTGGAAAGCGTGCCGTTTTTCACCGGCTACGGGGTGGAGTTGGGCTTGCTGCTCGCGATTTCCGAAGCCTACGGACTGCGCGCCATCGCCCAGGTCGACCTGGGTATGCGGGTGCACCGCAACCAGACCCTCTTCGACCTCTCCAAGATGGCCTTCGCCATCATCCAGGTCGGCCTGAAACACCTCGGTGACCGCCACCGGATTCACCTTCTCGAGGAAGTCAACAAGACGATGAAGCTGATCCACTACGAGGACGAACGTTACTGGATCGAACAGAAGGAAATCGAAGACCAGGAACGGCCGCCCATGAACTCCGTGCCCGAGTACTTCCTCGCCCGCCATCGCGCCCAGCCCGCCCCCGACTAACAGCACAAATCCCTCTCCCTCTGGGGTCAGGGTATTGGGGGTTACATGCCGACTTCGGATAATCGAGTGATGCGTCGTGGTTATGTGGCTCTCGGGTTGCTGGCCCTGATCTGGGGCGCCTCGTTCCTCTTCATCAAGCTCGCCGTGCGAGATATGAGCCCCGCAACGTTGGTGCTGTCCCGAGACGTGGCCGGCGCCGCCACGCTCGGCCTGATCTTCGCGGCGCGCCGGCAATCGCCGTTTATCGCCGGGACGCGGGCACGCTTGCGGCCGTTCCTGGTCATGGCCGTCTTCGGCAGCCTCCTGCCCTGGTTTGGCTTCGGCTTCGGCGAGTTGTCGATCAGCAGTGCGCTCGCCAGCATCCTGAACGCGACCACACCCCTATGGACGGCCGTGTTCGCGTTCTGGGTCACACCCGCGGAACGGCCGAGCGCGCTCAACTACCTCGGCGTGGCGGTCGGCTTTCTGGGCACCGGGATCCTCATCGCTCCCGATCTGATCGGCCAACCCTTGCGGGCCACGACCCTCGGGACGCTGGCGGTGGCAGGGGCGGCGGCCAGTTACGCCGTGGCGGCCCTGGTTCAGCGCCGCCGCTTACGAGGCGTCAGCCCCCTGCAGGTCGGCTTCTGGCAGCTCACGCTCACGGCGCCGCTGGCCTTCGCCGCCGCTCTCCCAACGGTCGGCGCGACGCACCTGCGATTGACGTCGATCGCGGCAGTGCTCGTCCTCGGGGTGGGCGGCTCCGGCATCGCCTATCTTCTCTATTACTACATGATGAACACGCTCGGCGCTACCCGCGCCACCACGGTTACCTTTCTGCTTCCGGTCACCGCGGTCTTCTGGGGCGCCAGCATCCTCCATGAGGCGGTCACCATCCCGATCCTCGCCGGCATGGTCGTCATCCTGGCGGGCGTCTTCCTGACGAGCCGGCAGCGGCCGGCCGGCCGACGCGAGTGGCGCGACCGTGCCATCCGAGCGTTTGATGCAGTCGTTAAAGGCCGAGGCGTTGGCTGAAATCTCATTTGCCAGGGGTAAAATCTCGCGACATGCGCCGTCCTGCACTCGCGCTGATTGTCCTGGCCCTGACGCTCGGCGCCTGCACGACGGCACTGCCGAACACCTCGGCCAGCCCGACGCCAACGCCGACTCCGACACCCTCCCCCACCCCAACCCCGATCCCCTCGCCGACCGTCGTCAACGGCCGCATCGTTGTCTCCAACTTCGATGACAACGGCGCGGCCGTCGTCGCCGGGATCCTCTATCCTCCGAGCGGCGGCGTCTGCGGCGCCAACGGCACGTACGACGGTTGCCCGGTGACCGATGGGCTGGCGCAGCGACTGGATTCGAACCCGCTCAAGCAGGCGGAGCCATTGTGCCGCTGCCAGAACACCTACCAGTCACGGACCATCGCCACCGAACCACTGCCGCCGGGGAACCCGGGAGCCATCGCCCACGTGGTCCTCGACTTCGGCGCCGGGACCACCGCCAAGCTGGACGTCACCGTGCTGCGGACGGCGGGCGGATGGTTCGCCAGCGACACCAGCTGCACCGGCCAGGATCCGCAGGTGACCTCGATCTACGCGAGCTCGCCGCCGCCCTGCGGCTAAGCGCTTAAAGTGTCCTCATGAGCTGGTACAACCTGCTGAAGTACGTCCACGTCCTCCTGGCGATCACCGCACTCGGTAGCAACATCACCTACGGGGTCTGGAATGTGCGGGCGGCGAGGGAGCCGACGCACGCGTCGTTCGCTCTGCGTGGGATCGCCTTCATCGACAACCGGGTCGCGACCCCGGCCTATGGGCTCCTGCTGATCACCGGGCTGGCCCTCGTGGTCGTCGGCCACTGGGGGCTGCGGGGCTGGGTCGTTGCCGCCCTGATCCTCTTCGTGATCCTGATCGTGGTCGCCGTCGGCTTCTACTCACGCGTGCTCAAGCGTCAGATCCAGGTGCTCGAGACGGAAGGTCAAACCAGCGCCGGCTACCAGCGGCTTTCCGGACAGGCGCAGCTGTATGGCAGCGTCAGTCTCGTGATCGTGCTCGCCATCCTCTTCATGATGGTGGTCAAGCCGTTTTAGTAACTCGCTCCGTCCTTCCGTTCTAAGCGCGACCGTCGACCTGGAGCGCCTCTTCCTGGAACATGCCACCGTCGTCCAGGCGCCAGGAGCGCGCCTCGCGCAGCGTTCCCTTCTGCACCGAGGCCACCACGTAGCTGTAGAAGGACCAGGCGTGCTCGGCGTCGAAGCGCGACGGGACTGGCGGATGGTCCGGATGGCTGTGGGCGAAACCGATGATCTCCAGCCCTCGCGACTCGGCGTCCTTCTGGACGCGTAGTTGCTCCAGGGGATCGAGGGCGTAGCGATCCCACGGCCGGTCGGTGATGATGTTGCGCATGCCACGGAATTCGGCGACCTCGTGATCGGCCGCATCGACCCTTCCGATCAGCGCCCCGCAGGCCTCATTGGGATAACCGGCCTCGAGATGCCCCCGCATCCGATCCATCACCGACCGAGGCACTCGCAGCGTCAAAACTTCCGGCGGTAGAGTCCCGAGCTGAGGTAGCGGTCGCCGCCGTCGGGGAAGACCATGACGAACACGCCTTCCGACGTGCGCCGCGCGACTTCACGGGCGGCCAACAGCGCGGCGCCCGATGAGTTACCAACCAGCAGCCCTTCGGAGCGAGCCAGGTCGTGCGCCAGCTCATAGGCGGCTTCGGTCGGCACGCTGATCTTTTCGTCCTGCACGCTCGGGTCGTAAATTCCCGGGACGATCGAACTCGGCATGTGTTTGAGTCCCTCGAGGCCGTGCAGCTCGTCGGCGGGCTCGGCCGCGATCACCCGGATCCCCCGGTTATGGCGCTTGAGGAATCGACCCACCCCCATCAACGTGCCGCTGGTCCCGATGCCGGCAACGAAGTGGGTGATCTCACCGTGCGTCTGGTCCAGAATCTCGGGGCCGGTGGTGTCGAAGTGGGCTCGCCAGTTGAACGGATTGTTGTACTGGTCCGGCATGAAGTAGACGCCGGGCGCCGACTCCTTGATCCGGTGCGCCTCCCGGATCGCGCCGTCGGAGCCCTCGAGCGCCGGGGTGAAGATCGCCTCGGCGCCGAAGGCCTTGACGATCTCACGCCGCTCCTCGTTCACGTTGCGTGGCATCACCAATTTCACCTGGTAGCCCTTGGCCGCGCCGATCAGGGCGTACGCGATCCCGGTGTTGCCCGAAGTGGAGTCGAGGATGACCTTCTCGACTGTGAGTTCGCCGGTCCGCTCCGCTTCCTCGATCATCCGCAGTGCCGGCCGGTCCTTTACCGAGCCGCCAGGATTGAACCACTCCGCCTTGGCGTAGAAGGTGATGTGCGGGAACTCCTTCTCGAGCAGCCGGATGCGGATCAGCGGCGTGTTGCCGATCCGCTGCAGGATTGACTGATCCGGCAGGTTCTCCACCAGGGAAAGCGCGCGATGAGGCATCAAACGCAATTTTATCGGTGCGCATCGCCGGCGCTAAGAGTTGAATCAGCGTTTCCCTTCCCGCTGGAGGACGCCTTTGGTTTCCCTCCTCCCTTGGGGGGAGGGCAGGGTGGGGGCTACCGGCTTTCGATCAGGAGGAAAACTGGATGGTCGGCCGGATTGGGCATGGCGGCGAATTCCTTGGCGACGAACCCTCCGTACTTCTTGCCGTGCTGCCGTACGTAGGCCGCCACCAGTGGGGCGCGGTCCGCCGCTGGAATTTCAGTGGCCTTGAAGCGGATCGTTCGGCCACCGAAACGCAGGTTGCCCTCACCGACGGCGCGGAGGTTGCGCGCCCAATGGGTGTTGCCGCGGGGGGCCACCAGGTAGTGCCGGCCCTCGTAGTCCAGGGGAAGCACCGGCATGGTATAGCTGCGGCCGGAGGTGCGCCCGCGGATCGTGAGGGCGGGGGCGAGCCCCAGCGCGGTCAGCAGCGGATTCATGACCTTGTTGTTGAAAAAGCCCGACTTGCGGTACGGAGCCGCCTGCCTCAAGCGAGCGCCTCCTCGAAATCAGCGATCAGGTCGTCCGCATGCTCGAGCCCAACAGAGCAGCGGACCAGGCCGTCGCTGATCCCGCTCCGGGCACGCTCGTCGGCGGTGAGCCCGCGATGTGAGGTCGAGGCCGGGTGGCTCAACGTGGTGGCGACGTTGCCCAGGCTTGGCATCAGCCGAACGAATCGCAGCCGGTGGACCATCGATTCGAGAGCGGTTGGGCCGCCGGCCAGCTCGAAGGACAGCAGGGCACCCGCGCCGGTGGGCAGCAGCCGCTGCGCCCGGGCGCAGAATGGGCTGCTTTCCAGCGCGGGATAGTTGACCCGGCTGATCGCTTTGTGCCGCTCCAGGTAGTGCGCCAGGCGGAGCGCGTTGGCGGTGTGTCGCTCCATCCGGATGGCCAGCGTGCGAATGCCCCGCAGCGTCAGCCAGGCGTCGAACGGCCCGAGCGTCGGGCCGAACGTGTGGGCAAACTGGCGCGCCGCATCGAGCCAGGAGGGCTTCCCGACGACCACCCCGCCGATGACATCGGCGTGCCCGCTGAGGTTTTTGGTCGCGCTGTAGATCACGACGTCGGCGCCCCAGCGAAACGGCTGACTGAGGGCCGCGGTCGGCACGGTGTTGTCGACCAGCAGCAGGGCGCCCGCGTCATGCGCGATGCCCGCCAGCGCCTCGATGTCCGGGACGCGGATCAGGGGATTGGTGCACATCTCGCAGAGCAGCACTCGTGTCCTCTCGGTCACCACGCGCCTCACCGCAACCAGATCCTGAAAGTCAACGATGCTGCTCGTGATGCCGAAGCGCGGCAGGTCATCGCGGAGAAACGTGACCGTCGTGCCATAGCAATCGTGGGCTGCCGCCAGGTGATCGCCCGCATTCATCTCGCTCATGAGCGCGACGGCGATCGCCGCCATCCCCGAGCCGACCGCGACCGCATCGAGCTGGGTACCGAGCCCGTTGGCGTCGAGGCTGGCGACGGCCGCCTCGAGCTGGCGATGGTTCTCCGTCCCCCAGCGGCCGTAGCCGCGATGCTCGGCCATGGCGGCGTCGAGCGTCTTCAGGTCTGAGTATCCGCTCGCGGAGCCGACGGTGATGTCCGGCGTGATCGGCGCGTCCTTACGGTCGAGGGCCGGTTCACCGGCGTGCACCGCGATCGTGTCGGTGTGCGGCATTCGGGGTCAGCCTACCTCAAGGCGCTCGTAATGGTCACGACCCGACGCCCTTCGGCCACGGATCATCGCTTGAGAAAGCGAACGCGACGACGGCGGCCGTAGCGCTCGGCGCTTCCCTTACCGACGACGCTGACGCTGCCATCGTTTTCCAGTACTGCGAGCCCGACGTCGCTTAGCTTGTTGAAGCCGTGCTCTCGTACCGCCATTTCGACATCGTCTGCGTTAAGACCCTCTTTCTCGAGATTCTGCTGCAGGAGATTGCCGTCCTGGACGACCACGGTCGGCGGCGGCTCGATCAAACGATCGAACCAGGGCCAGCGGCTGCGCAGCATCGCGACGCCCCGATTGAACAGCAGAAGGATGGCGATGATCAACGCGCCGCCGCTGACCGATTGATCCGGCCCGGTGATGGCAGGCTGGAGCGCATTGGCCACCAGCAGCACCAGCACCAGGTCGAACGTCGTGAACTGGCCGAGCTCGCGTTTGCCGAACAGGCGGAGCCCAATAAAGAACACGACATAAATCAGGACGGATCGAATGACCAGTTGAGTCCACGGAATCCCGAGCCGAAAAATCTCGCTTACGTCGCCCATGTCACGCGAATTTTACGACGCGGTCAGCGTGTGACTGGGTGCCGGAACCCGAAGTCCAGGAGGGTCGCCGCGTCGGTGAAGTGCTGGGTGCTGCCCAGCACCACGACCAGGATGGTCCGGCCGTTGCGTGTCGCCGCCGCGGCCAGGCAGTAGCCGGCGGCACCGGTGTAGCCGGGCTTGATCCCGATCGTCCCAGGGTAGGTCCAGAGCAGCCGATCGATGTTGGTCGGGTTGAACGCCTTGTGCTGCGGCGTCGCGTAGATCGAAACCTGCTTCGATCCGACGATGGCTCGCAGGTCCGGGTAATCCTCGAGGAGGGTGGCACCAACGACCGCCAGGTCGTAGGCCGAGCTGTAATGGTCGGCGTCGTCGAGCCCACTGGGGTTGGTGAAGTGCGTCGCCCGCAGGTGCAGCGCCGTCGCTTTCTGGTTCATGAAATCGATGAAGTTGGCTCGATCAACGATCCCCCTGGCGATCGCCTCCGCCGCGTCGTTCCCAGAGTCGAGCAGCATCCCATCGAGGAGTTCACGCACGGTCAGCTTTTCTCCGGTGCTGATTCCCATGATGTTGGGTTCGACCTGGGTTGCCGCGTCAGGGACCGTGATCACGGTATCCAGGGGCGTCAGGTCGGCGGCCACCATAGCGGTCATCATCTTGGTCAGCGAGGCCTCCGGGTATCGCGTGCTCTGCGCTTGCTGGTAGAGGATCTGCCCGGCCGTGAGGTCGACCACGATCGCCGCCCGTCCTTTGATTTGCGGGATCTCGGCGATCGGGTGAATGCGCAGCCAGCTGGCGGCCAGCACCGGGACTTTGACCTGCGGCAGCTGGGTCGGGATGGGCCGACGTGAGGGGGAGGGCGTGGGCGTGGCCGCCGGATGTGCGGTGGGCACCGGTCGGGCGCCGACCGCGGGATGCGGCCTGGCGGTGCGGGCCGTAGCCGCGACCACATGCATGTCGCGCGGGGACTGCAGCAGCGAAACAGCCCGGCTGCCCAGCAAAAGGACCAGGATGACGATCAGCAGCCGGATCACGGGCGTACGCCGGCGCGGAGGAACGATGAGACGGCGCGACGAGCGACGGCCGCGCGTCCCGAGGCTGTAGCCGGACGTAGGGTAGGACGTTCGCCTCAAGAAGTTGCCTCATGATGGGCGAGATCGATCGCCCTTGTCAAGGAAGCCACGAATTTTAAGACGGCCGGGCTCGAGGCCCGGCCGTCCTGGTCACGCTATTACGGGCGGTCATCATCTGCGGAAAGCCCCGGACGCCCAGTGTTTCTGCCGTCGGTGTGGTAACGAGCAGGACGTTGGCTCCGGGCGCGATGCTATGCGGCGACTCGATGCGTCGACACGTTTTCTGCCGGTGCGGCCATGACTCTCCGGTCGGGCTTTACTGATGCGAACGGCAACTACCGTATCGTGGCCAGCAATTGTGTTAGCTCGGCCCAGTTGGCGGAATCGAACCGGTCCAGTTCCACGGCCATCCGCGCGGCGGCTATCGCCTCGGCACGCAATCCCAACGCCCCATCAGAAATCGCGAGATACCGATAGGCGGCTGCGTTGAACGACCCCAGCCGGGCTGCGTCAAGATAGGCCGCCCGGGCCGCCACCCAGTCGGCGTCGGGCCCCGGCCGTCCGTTCGGTTGAAGGTCCAACGCCAGGGTGCCCTCGGCGACTGCATACGTGCTCTGCCAGGGCGCCAGCTGACGGGCGCTGTGGATGAGCTTCGTTGCTGTCTGCCTTTGACCCATCGCTGCGGCGTGGAGGGCCGCCCGATAGGTGTCATCCGCGCGATAGGGGTTGACGACCAGAGGGAGGATGGCCACCACGCCTGCCACGACCACGCAACCGCCGGCGAAGCGCAGCCCGACACCTTTCGCCGTCTGGGTCACACCCGGCTCTCTCGAATCCAGACGCCAAACCGTCATGGCCGCCGGCAGGAAGATCCAGAAGGGAAGCGAGGCCGGCAACCATGAGAAGTTGAACACGAGATAGGCCAGGAACGCAATCAGGCCCCCAAACACGGAAACGCTCAACAACTCGCGGCGGCTAGTCCAGAAGGCCCGGACGATCACAGCCAGCAGCACGAGAAAGGCAATCACCCCAACTATCCCCTGGCTCGCTGCGATCCCCAGGAGTTCGTCATGCGGCCGGTCGATGATCGCACCATGGGCCCAGTCGCCGCTTTGAAACCGTGGATACACGAGCCCGAAGGTATCCGGACCATAGCCGATGAGCGGCCGGCTGCCAATCACCTTGAGGCTGTCGACCCAGACGTGAACCCGGAACTGACCAGAGGATCCAGCCAGCGGCGTCTCCACCGTGCTTAACCGGCCCCCTGCCGCCTGGACGATGTTGGGCGCTGTGCTTGACGGCCCCAATCGAGAGGCGCCCAGAACGACAAGCAGCAGAACAACCGGGGTAGCCAGGGCCGCCCAGCGCAGGCGCCGAGGGGCGGCCGCAGCTAACACCGCTGTCACCCCGATCCCGGCGCCGAGCCAGGCCGAGCGGCTGAACGTCACGATCAGCGCGAGGGCGAGGATGATTACGACGTTTGTGGCCAGCCATCGACCCGAGCTCGACTGGGCGGCGACAAGTTCCCATGCGGCCACCGGCAGCACCATTGCGAGGTAGGCGCCCAGAGCATTCGGATTCCCGAACGTCCCGTAGCCGCGCAGCACCCCCGCGAACGAAAATCCCGACTCCCCCAGTCCGGGCCTGGTCAGCGAGCCAAAGGCCACCTGGAAGATGGTGATAACCGAAACCACGAAGGCGGCGAGCAGCAGCGCGCGCAGGACGAGGATCGCATCCGCTGGGCTGTCGAGGGCCTGAATGGTCAACCAGAACAGCAGCGCGTAAAGGAGGATCGTGAGCAAGCCCTCGTACCGCCCATAGGAGCCGAACAGGGCGAGATTGCCGTTGACGGCAAAGACTGTCGACACGAGAGCAGAGACCACGAAGAGCGCCAGCGGGATGTCGAGTGGCGTGCGGCGAAACCGAAGCCGTCCTGTGACGGCAGTCAACCCGAGGCCGGCCAGCATCGCGATGACCACAAGCCGGCCGGCGAGCAGCTTGGGCAGGAAATAGAAATCCGCGGTCGACGGTGAAACGACCAGCGGCAGCGCCAATGCGGCCCCTGCCGACACCCACGAGAGCAGCCTCGGAGTCCCGGGTTGCGTTGGGGCCAGCGGCCTGAAGGGGAGAGGGGTCCGCATCGGCGCGGACCCCTCGACTACTCCGCCGTCAATTTTTGATTGAGATAACGGTCGAAGCCGACTGTCCGAAATCGCAGTTTCCCGGCCCAAACGATGAGAACGCGGTCTCGCAGACCTGGCCGGAGGCCTGGCCGACTGCCGTTCCATTCTTGAACGAATCACTGAAGGGTGTCACCGTGACCGTTGCCGTGTTCACCGTGCCAGGGAACGTCGGTGAACGGTCGCAGGCGGGCGTGACACTGGCGCCGCCAAACCCGTTCGCCACCCCGTTCCCTACCCGCTGTGACACCTGCACATTGATGAACCCGGACACCCCTCCGGGTAGAACCGGCAGCCCGGTGAAGGGGTCAAACAGCTGATCGCAAACATAGTTGACCGTGACCACCGCATCAACCTTACCCAGCAGCTCGGCATTCGGCGCGACGGTGAGCGTCATGGCGCCGCCGCCGCCGCCTCCGCCGGCATTGGCTGTCATGACCAGGCCGCGGCTGGCCGTGCCGAGAAGGGCGGCGCCGAATGAGGTGGTCGACAGTCCCAGCGTGGCACCGGTGCCGACCGTCGCCACGGTCGCAAGGGCAAGCGACAATCGTTGGAGTACCTTCATGAATGTCCCTCTGCTTATGTAACCGCACAACCTGATCGGCGAGTCAGGCCCGCTTGACGATGTGCCCCCTCCCCCCTTTGGTGAGCCCCCTTTTCGCGGATGGTAGTCCTCGCTTCGCGGGCTGTCAAGTGGGCGCATTCCCTCGTCGAAAATCGCACCAAAGGCCCATCGTTCCCTCACAAAGGAATCACACCCAAGACGGAGGCGAGCGCTTGTGGTCAAGAAGGAGAGCGTCGGCCAGCGCACCCGGAAGATCTATGACCGGCCGACCACCCCCTCCAGCGGGTGCTCTCGAGTGGCAAGACCGACGCCACCAAAGTCCGGGCCTTGACTGACCTCTACACCCGGGTCAGCCCGCTCACCTCAAGAGCCAAATCGATCCCCGGCTGGCCGCCCTGCCCGCCGCCCCGGAGGTGAGCAGCACTGCGTAAACCCACTTCTCCCCAGAAAACCCGCTTGTCCACCCTTCTCCCCGCGCCCCTCATCCCACCGCTGCTACGGTGTCATTTCTTAATGGCGGAACGAATCAGTCTCGGTGCGATTCCTTACTGATTGACAACGGGAAGTCGCCCCCTTGCCGAAATCTTCTCCCGCTCGTATTGAGAGTCACGGACACATTCCCTCCCCGTCCGGGGGAGGGGAATTGGGGGGCTCTCGGACGCCGTCTACACGTGGAAGAGCGCGCGTAACGTGGCGGCGACCAGGGCCCCGGCGACGACGCAGACAATGAAAGGAAGGCGGACCGCGGCCAGGAGAGCGGCCACGATCACCGCCGGGACCTTCACGTCGAGATGGAGGATGCCATTGCTGCCGGTGAGCTGAATCGCGACCAGGGCCGCCAGCAGCGCCGGGGCCAGCCCGGTCGTCCGCTCCGTGACCGCAGAGGGCAGGTTCGGCAGAAACGGCCCGGTTGCCCGCATGATGAACGACAGGCTGGCGAGTCCCAGCACCAGCGCCAGCGCTAGCGGGCCAGCCATAACCCGACCACGGCGGCCCCCGCCAGGGGAATCCCCGGCGGCGTGAACGGCGCGAGGGCCAGGGCGACCGCTGCCCCGCCGATGGCGCATCGAACGGCATGCCGCCCAGTCAGCATCGGCCAGAGCAACGCCACGAAGCCGGCTGGAAACGCCGCATCGAGCCCGAGCCGTTTGGGGTCACCCAGAACCGGGCCGAGCAACGCTCCGATCACCGTCCCGACGACCCACGCCCCGTAGAGGAAGGCGCCGGTCACCAGCAAGGTCCGGCCGTCCGGCCGGCCGGGCGCGCCGGCGCGAACCGACATGGCATAGCTCTCGTCGATCGAGAGCTGGCCCAGCAACGACCGCAGGAGTCGCCCCCCGGGAAGCGATCGCGCCACCGCGATCCCGGTGGCGATGAAACGAAGGTTGAGAAGAGCGCCGGCGAAGATCGCCGTCAGGACGCTGCCGCCGCCGGCGATCACGCCGAGAGCCGCGAACTGGGCCGACCCGGCAAAGACCAGTGCCGACATGAGCACGACGGACCAGGCGGGCAGGCGCGCGGCAACCGCGAGCACACCGAAGGAGGCACCAAAAATGAAGACGGCGAGGGCGATTGGCGCGGCGGCTTGCAGGATCTCGCTCGTCGACCGGGTGGCTCGCATTCCCGCCATTAAATAAGAAAGATGCCGGCGCACCGGCGCCGACATCTCCAACTTCCGAGGCGCGGCCCCTATCGCGAGCCGACCGGGACCCTCTCCAACAACTTGATCGACTCCCGGATGAACGCCGGGATGTCGCTCGGCTGACGTGACGTGACGAGGTTCCTGTCGACGACGACTTCCTGGTCGACGACGTTCGTCCCAACCTGCTGCAGGTCGTCCTGGATCGTTTTCCAGGCCGTTATCTTGCGGCCCTTGACCACCCGCGCGGTCATCAGCAACTGGGGCCCGTGGCAGATGGCGAGCACCGGCTTCTCTGTGTCGAAAAACGCCCTGGCAAAGGCGACCAACCGAGGGTCGGCCCGAAGATGATCGGGCGAGTAGCCACCCGGGATGAACAGCGCATCGAACTGGTCGGGACGCACCTGATCGATACCAGTCTCCGCCCTGGTTGTCACCTTGCCTTGCTTGCCCTTCAGCTCCTTACCGGACTGTAGCCCGACGATCGTTACCTGATGCCCCTGCTGTTTGAACGCATCGTAGGGCTGTTTGAACTCCGAGTCCTCGTAGTCGACATCCAGTACACAAGCAATCCTCACAGTGATACCTCCTGTGCATGTTTGCTGACATCGGTCGCCCAGCCTACCTCGGCGCGTCCGCCATCGTCAAGCTGGTACTCGGCAGCTTTCTTTTACGTTCGCCGATTCCGTATTGTGGTGAACGGATGCTTCGTCGGGCCGTTCCCTACGGAATCGCTATCGGCGCCGTCGGCCTGGTGGCCGCCGCGCTCGTCCTCCTCGCCTGGCTCCTGCAGGTCCCACGGGTCGAAACCTTCCTGTTGGTCTTTGTCCTCCTGGTTGGGGCGATCGCCTGGCGGTACGGCCGCGGTCCGGCCATCGTCGGGACCGTCGCCTTCGCCCTCGTGTCCGGCTACCTTTTCATTCCTCCGCGGGCGAGCTTTGAGCTCGCAAGCCCGAGCGATGTGGTGTGGCTCCTCACCGCGGTTCTCGCCGCAGCTGCGGTGATCCAGTTCGTCCACGTCAGCCGCGGCCGGCAGATTTTGCTCGAAAAGCGCAAGGACCTGTTGCAGGAGGTCTCGCCGCTGATCATCCAGAGCCTCGACTCCGACGAGATCCTCAACACCGTGGCGGGGGCGACGCTGCGGGTCATCGATTATCAGCACTTCCGCCTCTACCGCTGGGATGAGACCGCCGAGCGCCTGGTGCTCGTCAAGTCGGTCGCGCGGACGGACCCCTATACCGACATCGACTGGCACCTGGTGACCCTGGCCCTCGGCGAGGGCATCACGGGAATTGCGGCGCAGTCGCAGCACCCCATGTTGGTGCCGGATGCGAGCCGGGATGGGCGGATGGTCTATCCGGCGGGGACGGCACCGATTGTAGAGAGCATCCTCAGTGTTCCGATGGTGACCCGAGGCCGGCTCTTCGGCGTACTCTCGCTGGCGCGTTTAGGCGCCCGATCGCTCAGCACCGATGACCTGCGGCTGATGGAGTCGATCGCGGCGCAGACGGCGCTCGCCCTGGCCAACGCCGAGCAATATGCCGAGGCGGAGCAGACCATCAAGGCGCTGGCGGCGATCGAAGCCCTGCAAGCGACGGACGTGACGCGGTCGGATTCGGAAGTCGACGCGCGGATTTTGCAGGGCTTCGTCGACATAAGCCAGTCGGACCTCGCGACGCTACGCGTGCTGCAGGCGGATGGGCGCTATCACGTCGGGGCGACCGGCGGCCGCCCGAGGCCGGCGGAAGACGCGCCCACCGGTGAGCCCTTGTCGGCGGCGCAGGTGACATGGCTTGCGGATCCCCGGGTGACCGTCTATGTGGTCGACCCGCAGACCGACGCAACGTTACCCGAGTGGGCACACCACGGCACCCGGCTGGCCGGCATCCAGGCGAGCGTCTTCGTTCCGATGCGCGCCGGCCAGCGATTCGTCGGCTTCGTGGCCCTGCACTGGCGGCGGCCGCGCTGGTTCCGGCCGGAGCAGCTCAGTCGGCTGCAGCTGGTCGCGGCCCAGGCCGCCATCGCGCTCGACACCCGGCGGGCCCTCGGTCGAGAGCGGGGCCGTGCCAAGGCGCTGGCCGAGTTGGACCGGGCGCGCCGCGAGTTCATGCAGATCGCCTCGCACGAGTTGCGTACACCGCTGACTGTGATCCGCGGCTATGCCTCGCTGCTTGAAGAAGGATCCCTTGGCCAGATGCCGCCGGCGGCCCAGCGTGCCCTGCGGACCTTGATGGACAAGTCGAGCGAGATGCGGGTCCAGGTCGAGCGGATGCTGTTGCTGGCGCGGCTGGAGGATGGCGCCGCGCCGCCGCAGATGGCCGCCCTCGACCTGCGAACGGTGGTGAGCGATGCCGTCGACCGGGTCCGCCCGCAGGTGGCGTTGAGGCAGGGCAGCGTCGAGCTGGACATGACGCCGGCCCCGCTGACCGTGCTTGGTGATCCGGAGCGGCTGGCCACTGCTGTCGACAATCTGTTGCAGAACGCCGTGAAATTCAGCGCGGGGCCACCTCGCATCGAGGTCAGCGGCAATCGTTCGAATGGGCAGGTCCGCCTGGTCGTCAAAGACCACGGGATCGGCATCCCGGCGGCCGCCCAGCTGCGCCTGTTCGAGAAGTTCTACCGAGTCAGCAATTCGGAGCTCCACAACGTTGCCGGCACCGGGATCGGCCTCTACCTGGTTCGCCAGGTGATCGAGGGCCATGGTGGGCGCATTGATGTCGACAGCCAGCCTGGCCAGGGCTCGGCCTTCGAAATCCAGCTTCCGGCAGCGATCGCTGAGCCCGGCCCCGCTACGGCCTAGTTTCCCCACCCTGCCGGCCGCTTGCCGAGCAAGACTGGTGGGTTTCTACGGTTCCCTCTTATATGGCGAGCCGGCCCAGTCCGTACGGCGATATCCCGGAGGCCGCGCTTGAGATCCCCACCGCGTGGCTGATGCCCGGGCTCGACCTGGAGGGCGTCCGCCAGGCGCAGCGGCCGGACACGACCGCAACCCTGACCGGCGACTACCTCGTGCTCGCAGGGGTTGAGCTCGTCGTCGAGCGCCGCTGGCTGCGGGAAGCCTACTGGCGCCAGATCCAGCAGGCGATCACCCGCGGATACATCTATAAGAACTCGGCGGTCCACGTGACCCTCCGGGGCGAGCGGCGCGAGCACGAGCGGCGCGGGACCAAGGCCAGCTAGCGCGGGGGGGAGGCTGCTAGAGTCACGCCAGGATCATGAAGATAGTTATCCCGGCTGACCCGCCGGTCAACCAGGCGTCCGCGGACTTGGATCCATCGCGGGACCTGCCCCGCGGCTTCTACGAGTTCCTGCTTCCCCTGCACCAGGCTTTTTCGCCGCGCCAGCGGGCGCTCGCGGCCAGACGTCGCCAGGTCCTCGAACAAGCCCATCACGGCCAGCTGCCGGACTACCTCCCCGCCTCAGAGGCGACGACCGGGAGCTGGAAGGTCGCGCTACCCGGTTGGTGCCAGGACCAGCGCAACCAGATGACCGGTCCAGCCGACGATGCGGAGTTGGTCGTGAAGATGCTCAATTCCGGGGCGCCGGGCGTGATGCTGGATCTGGAAGATTCGGTGGCCAACGCCTGGCCCAACATCATGCGCGGCATCGCCAACATCATCGTGGCGCTTCGGGGCGAGCTGACCTACCAGGACAAAAAGCGCAACCGTGAGGTCTCGATCAGCGAGAGCAAGACCGTGATCTTCACGCGGCCGCGCGGCCTCCACCTCGAGCAGGCCGGCGTCATCAAGGGCGAGCGAATGGCCGCCGCCCTGTTCGACGTCGCCATGGTCGCCTACCAGGTCGACCCGGCTCGGCTCAAGCATCCGCTGGCGATCTACATCCCGAAGTCGGAATCGGCTGAAGAAGCGCTCTGGTGGCGAGACCTGTTTCGCGCGCTCGCGCAGGCGCGGGGTTGGCCGCAAGACTACATCAAGTGCATGGCGTTGGTGGAGTCGCACCCGCTGGCCTACCAGATGGAAGAGTTCGCCTGCAACCTGCGCGAGCATATGATGGGCCTCAATCTTGGCCGCTGGGATTACATGGCCAGCCTGATCGACTTCACCCTGCACGATCCGACCTGGGTGCTGCCCGACCGTAACACCATCCCGCACGACGTTGCCTTCTTCCAGGCGATGCGGGAGGTCATGCCCGAGGTCTGCCACAAGCGCGGCATGCTGGCGATCGGCGGAATGACGGCGCTCTACCCGAGCCGCGTCGATCCGGAGCTGAACGCGCGCGCGCTCAAGGTGTTGGAGCAGGACAAGAAAAACGAGGCGAACAGCCTGATGGACGGCGCCTGGACCGGGCACCCGGACCAGAACGAGATCGCGGTCAACCAGTTTCCCTACCCCAACCAGCTACAGGCCCGCCGCAAAGATGTCGACATCCACCGCGATCTGCGGCCGAGCCCCCAGGGTGTTGGCAAGCGGACCCTGCAGGGCACCCGGGACGCCGTGCGGACGGTCATCCGCTATCGAAACGGCGTACTCAATGGCCTGGGGGCGAGTCTGCTGGACGGCTACATGGAAGACCTGGCGACCGACCGGATCTATCGCTACATGATTGCCCAGCGAACCCTGCACCAGGTCATGGTGCCCGACGCCGATGGCCGCGAGGTCACCCACTCGCCCGAAATCGTTTCGCAGCTGTTCGATGAAGAGCTCGACCGCCTGCTGGGCGAGACTCCGGCCAACGGCGAGACGTCGGGCGCCGACAGCTACCGCAAGGCCCGCGAGATCGCCGAGGGCATGATCCTCGGAGTCCTCCAGGCGCAGGGAGTCTCGATCCGCTAACCGGCGCGCAAATTCCCTCCCTTTGTGGCGGAGGGTCAGGCTCGGGGGTATTTAATACCCCCAATGCAGGCGCCGCCCCAGCCGCCCGCCGACCTGTTGCCGGTTCAGCGCGAAGCCACCCCGATGTTTCGGTTTCTCCGCGTGACCGTCGTGCCTCTCCTGCACGGTCTCTTTCGAATCACAGTCGACGGCCGAGAACATATTCCGACGGACCGCAATTACGTCCTGATCGCCAACCATCTCAATTGGCTTGACTCCTTTGCCATCCTGGCGACTTTTCCGACCGAGCCACGCGTTCACTTCCTGGGTGACCCGACGCTGCTCGTCACCCACAGGCTGCAGTGGGCACTGGTGAAGAGCGTCGGCGGCTTCGTCTCAGTGAATCGGCAGGCCCGACCCGATACGGTCCTCTATCACCATGTCAATCGATGCCTGCAGCGTGGCGGGGTCGTCGCCATCTATCCCGAGGGGAACTATGGTGCGAAAGAGGGCGAGATCATGCCGTTCAAGAAAGGCTTTGCCCATTTCGCTACGGAGAATGGCGTCCCGGTGCTCCCGGTCGCGCTGTCCGGGACCCAGGATCTCTGGTTGCGAAAGACGGTGCGGCTGATCATTGGCGAATCGATCGAGAGTGCCGGCCAGACCGTCGATTCCCTCGTCGCGCTGGCCGAGGCCAGGATGCGGGAGCTGCTTCCCCCCTACCACGACCCCGGCGGCGTCAAGCGGTTCCGACACGGCCTGACGCACCTTTTCTAGACTGCCGCCGTTATTCGGGCGGATGAAGAACTGGGCCAAGCAGCTGGCCGGAACTATCCTGGTGCTGGTATTCGCGCTGGGGGTGGGCGGCTTCGTCATGGTCCTCCGCGCCCAGCAGGGGGGCCTGGCGTCCACCATGGCGGCGGCCCATATCCGCGCGGTCAGCCCTCCGGACGGGGCAACCAACGTGCCGGTGGACGGCGAGATCAGCGCGGAGTACGTCAGCCGCCCGAACCAGGATCCGGTGATCAAGCCCGAGCCGCCGGTTGGGGTTACGCTCGACAACCCACATTGGGATGGCACGACCTTCGTGGTCGACTACCACGGCCTGCGCGACAACAGCCTCTACCATGTCGAGCTCGACCAGGACGACTGGACCGGCAAGGGTGAGCACAAACAGATCAAGGTCCGGTGGTCATTTCGAACGGGATCGCCGCTCGCGGTAACGCCGACGCCGGTGATCTCCGCCACGCCCTCGATCTCCGCGTCACCGACGCCGCCACCATCGGTTTCCACCCCAGATCTCATCTGGTACAGCGGCCAGAACGGTGTCAGCGGCAATGGCCAGAACGGCATCGACTGGAACGGACAGCGGGTCAAGTCCGTGAGGTGGGTCGGCACGACACAGGCTCCGGACGGCCGGCGGATCTACGACGCGATCACGCCGAGCACCTGGATCTATGACGCCGACGGCAACCGCGTAGGTTCGGTCGCCGGCTCGGGGGTGTGGGCCGACGACAGTTCGCGGTTTTGCGGCATCGCCCATCAGACGATGGCAGCTCCATACAGCCTCATCACCATGCCGCTCGACGGCAGCATGCACACGGTCGGCACGATTTCGATGACACCCGGAACGATGCAGTCGCCACAGGTCGCCGCCTGCAGCGTGCTGAGTGGCCGCGCGATCGTCATCGGCCAATCCAGCGGCTACGTTTGGAGCCTCTCGCTGGTGTCGCTAACCGATGGCAGCGTCATCTACAAGCGGAGCTATCCCAACCCGCTCACCCGCCTGGTCGCGAGCCACGATGGGCGCTATGTCGCGGAGCAGCTGGCCGGTAACGCCAGCGGCACCTCTACGACCCTCATCCGCGAGTTGCCGAGTGGTAACGTCGTCAGCCAGCTGACGGGCATCAGCGTCCAGGGTTTCGCCTGGGATGGCTCGCTGGTCGCCGGTGGCGTCCAGGGCAACAGCGGACTCACGGGTGCGGAGGTCATCCGCTGGCAAGACCGTCAGGTCTTATGGAACCGGTGCGGCTGCCCGTCGCCCTATACCGTGAGCGTGATCGCCCAGCCCGGGGGCAACAAGCTTGCCATCGGGGCATACGACCAACATGGCGTCGGGTCGCTGAACATCGTCGATAGCAACGGCGCCGCCATTACGCCACTGGGCAACGGACCGTTTCTTCCGCTCTTCTAACTAAGGCCTGCCTGACCGCAGGATGCTCCACGCGACGTAGACGCCAAGCACGCTCGCCAGCACGAAACCCGCGATCAAGATCGCGCCAGTCTGCGGATCGCTGCGGGTGTGGTAGGCCGCGAGCAAGATCGCGAGCGCGACCACGAAGGCGGCGGCGACGATTCCCAGCACCACTCGGTTGGCGATCCGCTCGAGCCGCCGTAAGAGAGGTTCGAACCCCGAGGGCCGGACGGCGAATTCCGTGTCACCTCGTTCCAGCGAGCTCAGCAGTCGCCGCACCTGCTGGGGCAGTTCCAGCCCGAGCCGTGCCAGGTCGATTCCCGCCTGGCCAAGCGACCGCCCCCAGCCGAGTGGCGAAAAATGCCGCACCATCATGCCGCGGGCATACGGGACGAGTACCGCGGTGAATTCGAAGTTTGGATCGAGCCGGGTAACAAGGCTTTCGTGCATCAGCACGGTCTTGAGCAGCAGCGCGTAGCCGGCGGGAAGGTGCAGCCGGTGGCGGCGGACCACCCCGAGGACATCGTTGACCACCGGCCGGATCGCGATCTCGCCCACGGGCCGGCCGTAGTAGCGCGCGCGCAGATGCTCGACGTCCCGTTTCAACGCCGCCCGGTCGATATGGCGGCCCGCGACTCCGAGCTCGTACAGGGCATCGACCTGCCGATCCGCGTCCTCGCTCATGAAGGCGAGCAGCGTCCACACCAGCTGCTCCTGGATGCGCGGTCCTACCGTTCCGACCATGCCGAAGTCGACGACGCCGATGCGCTCGCCGGGTTGGATGAAGAAGTTGCCGGGGTGAGGGTCGGCGTGAAAAAAACGGTCCCTGAACACCATCTTGAGAACCATTCGGGCGCCATTCATCGCCACCTGGCTTCGATCGAGCCCGGCGGCGTCGAGGGCGGCGAGGTCGTCGACCTTGATGCCCTCGATCCGCTCCAGGGTGAGCACGCGGTTCGTGGTCTCGTCCCAGAAAACGCGGGGGAAGTAGACGGAGTCATCATCGGCAAAATTGGCGCTGAACCGCTCCGCATTGTGCCCCTCGCGGATGTAATCGGTCTCGCTCCGCAGCGTGTGCGCGAACTCGTGCACCAGGCCGATGACGTCGTACTCCTCCGCCACCGGCCAGCGGCGACTGGCGGTGGCCGCCAGGTTGCGGAGAATCTGAAGGTCCAGATCGATCTGTTCCACGACGCCGGGGCGCTTGACCTTGACGACAACCGACGTGCCGTCGCGAAGCCGGGCGGCGTGGACCTGTCCGATCGACGCCGCGGCGAGCGGCGCTGGATCGAATTCGGTGAACACCGCATCGGCCGGCCGGCCAAACTCTGACTCGATGATGGAGGTGACGACCCCGGCCTTCAGGGGCGGCGCCGCATCCTGCAGCTTTGCCAGCTCGGCCTGATATGCCGGCGGCAGCAGGTCGGCTCGCGTCGAGAGGATCTGCCCGAGCTTGATGAAGGTCGGGCCGAGCTCTTCGAGCGCGCGTCGTAGATGCTCGGGCCGTGATAGCGGCTGCTCGTAGCCGCGGTTGAAGATGCGCTGTAGTCGAACAAACCGCTCGAGCCCCGCAACGCTGATGAAGAAGCCGAGGCCATGCCGAGCGAGGACCCGGCTGATTTCACGGTAGCGACGGTTTGGCGTTGGCGCGGCGATGACAGCCAGCCTAACAGCGGCCTGCTTTCCCTAACCCGCTTACGGGGCACGGTCAGGAACACATTCCCCTCCCCCTCTGGAGGCGGGTCAGGGTGGCGGTCTCTCGCTCGATACGCTATGCACCGATGGAGGTGGAGCTCGTCAGCTCGTCGGTCATGGATCGGGTGCCGGGTTGGGCCGGCCGCCCGCGGACGGTCGAACCGCTGGGCGGTGGCATCACGAACCGGAATTACCGCGTCGCGGTCGACGGCGGGGTCTTCGTGGTGCGCATCCCAGCAGCGAACGGCGTCCTGCTCGGCATCGACCGGCGACTCGAGCGCGAGGCCAGCCGGCTGGCGGCCGCCGCCGGCGTTGGCCCCGAAGTGATTGCCTTCATCGAACCGGAGGGTGTGCTGGTGACCCGTTTCATCGAGGGACGGCCGGTCACCGACGAAGCGATCCACCAACCGGTCATGCTGCAGCGGATCGCGCAGTCACTGCGACGGATTCACCAGGCGGGCACCATCGCCACCGGATTTTCGCCATTCCGAGTCGTGGAAGCCTACGCGCTCACCACAACGCGGTACGGTGGCCGGCTGCCGCCGGCGCACGAGCGGGCCCAACCGATTGCGGAGGCCATCGAGCGAGCGCTTCGTCCGGAGCCGCCCGTGCTCTGTCACAACGATCTGCTGAACGCAAACTTTATCGACGATGGGGCCTCGATCCGGATTGTCGATTGGGAGTACGCCGGGATGGGGGATCGCTTCTTCGACTTTGGCAATTTCGCCGTCAATCACCAGCTCTCCGAGGAGCATGAGGGCCGGCTGCTGGCCGCGTATTTCGGCCGTCTCGCCGACGGTCAGCACGCCCGACTCCGGTTGATGCGCCTCATGTCGGACTTCCGCGAGGCGATGTGGGGCGTGCTGCAGCAGGCGATCTCTGAGCTCGACTTCGACTTCGCGGGCTATGCCTCAAAACACTTCGACCGGCTGCTGACGGCCGCCGGCGATCCGCGCTTCAACGATTGGCTGCAGCAGGCCGCAAGGTGACGCTGCCCGACCGAGCGCGCGTCGTCATCATCGGCGGTGGGGTCGGCGGCACCAGCATCGCGTATCACCTTGTCCAGCGCGGTTGGCGCGACGTCGTTCTGCTGGAACGCGCTCAGCTCACCAGCGGGTCGACGTTCCATTCGGCGGGCCTCGTCGGTCAACTTCGCTCCACGATGCCGCTCACCCGCCTGATGATGGACAGCGTCGCCCTCTACCGGCGGCTCAAGGAAGAGACGGGTATCGACGTCGGCTGGCGCGAGGTCGGAAGTCTACGGCTTGCCTCCTCACGCGCACGCATGGAAGAGCTCGAACGCCAGGCCGGCTGGGGGACGAGCTTCGGCCTGCCACTCGAGCTGGTGTCCCCGCAAGAAGCCGGCCGGCGCTTCCCGCCGATGGTGCAGGACGGCGTGGTCGGCGCGGCCTTCATTCCCACCGACGGCTACCTCGACCCGAGCGGGCTGGCGCTGGCGCTGGCCGAGGGGGCGCGGCGCGGCGGCGCGCGGATCTGCGAGGGCGTGCGGATCACCGGGGTGAGGATCGATCGCGGCCGGGTGCGCGGCGTCGAGACCGAGCAAGGTTGGATCGAGACCGAGGTGGTCGTCAACGCCGGCGGGATGTACGCACCTGCGATCGCGGCGATGGCCGGACTCACGCTTCCCATCGTCCCGATGGCGCACCAGTATCTGTTGGTCCGGATCGCCGAGCCGATTCCCGAGGACCTCCCCACCATGCGCGACCCGGACCTGCTCGTTTACTTCCGGCGGGATGCCGGCGGGTTGGTGATGGGCGGCTATGAGCGGGACCCCGCGCCCTTCGGACTCGACGGCATCGCGCCTGACTTCAACAACCGCGTGTTGCCGGAGGACTGGCCGCGGTTTGAGCCGCTTTCGCAGAACGCCATCAAGCGCGTGCCGACGCTCGAGCACGGCGACGTCATCAAGCTGATCAACGGGCCGGAGGCCTTCACGCCAGACAACGAATTCGTGCTCGGCGAGTCCAGCATTCGTGGGTTTTACGTCGCGGCCGGGTTCTGCGCCCATGGGATCGCGGGCGCCGGCGGCATGGGCCGGGCGATGGCCGAATGGATCGTCGACGGTGAGCCCAGCCTCGACCTCTGGAAGATGGACCTGCGCCGCTTCGGCGCCCCCTATCGAAACCGCGACTACACGCTGGCCCGCACCATCGAGGTCTACTCGACCTACTACGACATCCACTATCCGAACGAGGAGCGCCACGCCGGGCGACCGCTGCGCCTCTCGCCTACCTATCAACGCCTGACCGAGCTCGGCGCCTGCTTCGGTGAGAAGTCGGGGTGGGAACGGCCCAACTGGTTCGAGCCGAACGCCGCCGCGCTCGATGGGTTGGCCCGGCCGGCCGGCTGGGCGGGTCATCACTGGTCACCGGCGATCGCCGCCGAGCATCAGGCGACCCGCAAGCGTGCCGGCCTTTTCGACGAAACGTCGTTCAGCAAGATCGAGGTCAGCGGTCCGGGCGCGCTCGCTTTCCTGCAGCATTTGTGCGACAACGAGATGGACCGCCCCGAGGGGAGCATCACCTATACCCAGATGCTCAACCGCCGCGGTGGCATCGAGTGCGACTTCACGGTGACCCGGCTCGAGCGGGACCGCTTCTTTATCGTCACCGGGACCGCCTTCGGCAACCATGACCTCGCCTGGATGCGTAAGCATCAACCGGAGGACGGCTCGGTCTTGATCGACGATGTGACCGCGGGCCAGGCCTGTCTCGGCATCTGGGGACCGCGCGCCCGCGACATCGTGCAGCCGCTGACCGATGCCGATCTTTCCAACGGCGCGTTCCCCTACCTGACCGCCCGGCGGATGCGGATCGCCACCGTGCCGTGCCTGGCGCTTCGCGTGACCTACGTGGGCGAGCTCGGCTGGGAGCTGTACTGCGCGACCGAGCATGGACTCGAGCTCTGGGATGCGCTCTGGTCGGCCGGCATGCCGTTCGGCATGGTGGCGGGCGGCTACCGGGCGATCGATGCGATGCGCCTGGAAAAGGGTTACCGGGTCTGGAGCACCGATATCACCCCGGAGGACAATCCCTACGAAGCCGGCCTCGGCTTCGCGGTTCGGCTCAATAAGGCGGTGGACTTCATTGGTAAGGAGGCCCTTCTCCGCGCGAAGGCGAACGGCATCACGCGACGCCTGCGTCCCTTGTTGCTCGACGACCAGCACGCAATCGCGCTCGGCGGCGAACCCGTCCGGCTCTTCCCCTCCCCCTCTGGAGGAGGGCAGGGTGCGGGCATTATCGCCGGCCGCGTCACCAGCGGCGGATACGGGTACAGCATCGAGCGCAGCATCGCCTACGCCTATCTGCCGTCGGACCAGTCGGCGATTGGCACCGCGGCGGAGGTCCAGGTGTTCGGCCGCTGGGTGCCGGCGGTGGTGGCGAGCGAGCCGCTCTACGACCCGGCCGGTGAGAGGATCCGGTCTTGAGCGAGCGCGATCAGCTCACGGCGTTTGCCCTGGAGCTGGCCGACGCCGCGGATCGGATCTCGATGGGGTATTTCCGTAAGGACCCGCGGGTGGATCGAAAACCGGACCGGACCTTCGTCACCGAGGCGGACACGGCCATCGAACGGGAGCTGCGGGAACGGATTGCACGCCGATATCCGGCTCACGGCGTGCTGGCCGAGGAATTCGGTGACCGTACCTCGGACCAGGAGATCCGATGGATCATCGACCCGATCGACGCCACGCACAACTACATACGAGGCGTCCCGGTCTTCGCGACGCTGATCGCGCTCGAGCGGGCCGGGGTGATGGAGCTGGGGGTGATGTCCGCGCCGGCCATGCGCGAGCGCTGGCACGCCGTCCGGGGAGGCGGCGCCTGGTCGGGCAAGCGACCCCTCCACGTGTCGATGGTCTCCCGGATCGAGGACGCCCAGATCTTCTACGCCTCGCGCTCCGCCTTCGCCGCGGTCGGCAAGGAGCGTGGCTTCGACGCCGTGGTCCGCGCCGCCTGGCGGGACCGCGGCTTCGGCGATTTCTGGGGTTACGCGCTGGTCGCCGAAGGCGCGGGTGAGGCCATGATCGAACCAGAGCTTTCCTCCTGGGACCTCGCCGCGCCGCTGATTCTTATCGAGGAGGCCGGCGGGCGCCTGACCGACTTCAAGGCACGACGGACCTACGCCGGCGGTAACGCGGTGGCAAGCAACGGCCTGCTCCATGAGGCAATTCTGGAAAAGCTCAAGGAATCTCCCTCCCCCCTGCGGGTGTAAGGGTCGCGGGATTTCCCGCGTGGGGAGGATCGGGGTGGGGGTTAGCCCTAACGCGAGCGCGTAGCGTTCGGCTTCGGCCTGCTAGTGGCGCGCCGCCTTGGCCGCCACGGGACGCAGGGCATCAGTAAGGCCGTCGATGAACTGCCCCACGAGTAGGCCATCCGGATCGTGGTCCGGGTTGATCTCCGTCACGACGAGGGCGGCCAGCTTCGGTGATCCGACAAACACGCTCAGGCACCGCATCACGTCGCCGAACGAGAGGGCATCATAGTGCGGCCAGTCCCCCAGCGGGATCTCCGCGGAATTCATCACGTCGACATCGAAATGCACGGCGATCGCCCGCGCGCGCTCCTCGAGACGCGCCCGAGCCTCGGCCGCGAGCTCGACCGGCCGGTCATCCATCGACGTGACCGGATACTGCGGCATCGCGGACGTCTCGAGCAGGCGAGATTCCCAGGGCTCGACCTCGTAGGGATGAAAGCCGAAGAGGGCGATCCGGTCCGGCGGAAGGAGGGGAAATCGGGGACCGATATGGGCCAGTTCGGGCGCCCCTTCGCCAATCAGGTGGGCCACCCCCATCCCGTCGAAGATGCCGGAGTGTGTCGTCTCGGGTGTCTTCAGGTCGGCATCGCCGTCGAAGTAGATCAGGCCGAGGTCTCCTTGCCGGCGTAGCAATCCAGCCACGACGCCGAGCGTGATGGTGCAATCGCCACCGAGCACGAATGGACCAGGTCACGCTCGACCGCCGCCGCGACCGTGTCAGCGACCTGGCGCGCGACCCTGACCACCCGTGACAGGCTCTGTCGCTTTGGATTGGCCCCGTCGGGCTGAAAGCGAGCGACCGGGAGATCGCCGAGCTCCTCCACCTCCAGGCCGGCTTCTCGGAGCGCGCCGAGCAGCCCGGCGTGGCGCAGCGCGGCGGGCGCCTTCTCCTGACCGGGCCCATGGGCGCCGGCGCTGGAAGGGACGCCGATCAGGCCGAGCCTCATCGGCTCCGCGTCCTTTTTCCATCTCCCTCTGAGGGAGGGTCAGGATGCCGGCTCTGCTCGCGCCGACTGAGGAAGCGACGAATCTGGACCGCCTCCTCGTGATTCGCTGTGGTCTGCCATGGCAGACAAAGCAGCCAGCGATCCCGCGGGATGTCGAACAGCGCATAAATCAGGTAGGTGTGGATCGCGGACCCGCGGTGTCGCATCTCCCTCTTACGGTACCTCGACGCGCACCAGGACATGTGAGCCATCTCGAAGCATTCGGCGGAGTCCCTCCGGCGTGGTCGCGCCCCACATGCCCCATCGCTCGACGACCAGGTCTTCGACCGCCTCGTCGAGCTCGCCAGGTTCGATAAACCGAGCCCGTCCTTCAACCGATTGACCACCTCCCGGAACCGTCAACCGAACCCAGGGATCGTTGCGCCAGCGCCCGACGCGAAGCGCGTAGGCGTAATTGAAAAGGTAGAGGTCGCCCTCGGCGGTGACCACGAACCAGGTTCGAACGGCCCGCTCCCGCCCAGCTTCGCGCGAGCTGACCAGCACCGTGTCGGCGCCATCGAGAGCTTGCCGGAATGCCGGCGGCAACACGCACGTCAGAATAGGCCGGTGACGCGCGTGGTGTTACTCGGCCTGGACGGCTTTCCCTACGGCGTGATCGGGCCGGAGCTCACGCCGCGGCTATGGGATCTCGCCAGACGAGGCGGTCGAGCGCCTGACGGCGGCGTCACGGACCTCCCCTCCTCCACCGATCCTGGATTCTGCTCGCTGCTCACCGGCTGCAAGCCGGCAACGCACGGCGTTCGTACCACCTCCTGGCGATACGCGAGGCTGCCCGACTGGGCCGGCGTGGAGACCCCGCGCGTGCCGACCGTCTTCGACGCCTGCCGCGCCGCCGGTGTTCGCACCGCCGCCGTCGTGGCCGACGACCGCGGCCTGCTCTGCACGGAGTCGGCGGACCGGCGATGGCCGCCGGGTGGCGTCATTCCGCCGGGGACGGGCCTCGATGCGCACGGCTATCCGATGAATGCCGTCGTCCTTCCCCACTTGCTGGGTGCCATCGCCGATTCGAGTCTTGGGTTCGTTTTCGGCCACCTCAACGAAGCCGACACGATCGGACACGACCACGGCCCTCGGAGCGAGGCGGCCCGCGTCTGCTACCGGGCGACCGATGACCTCGTCGGCGAGGTGATCGATGCCCTGCTAAGCCGGTGGGCCGACACCATCGTCGTGATCGTTTCGGATCACGACATGCAGCCGCGGGACTCGTCTCCACCGATCGACCCACTGGCCAGCAACGCGCAGGGCGGGTGGGATGCCTTCATCCCGGATGGTGGCTCCGCGCTGATCCACCTACGGCCGGATGTCGACCACCGTCAAGCCGGAGACGCGCTGACCCGCATCGACGGCATTCAGACCTGGGTGCTGTCGGATGACTCACTGCTGATCGCAGGTGCGAAACCGGGGCGTATCTTCGCGGCGCCCAGGTATCCCGCGGCGGGATTCCACGGCGCACCGATCACCGCTCGGACAGTCGCGGTGGTCGGGGGCGGCCACCCAGCGGTCGCGGCGATCGCCGCCGCAATCTCGGCGAGACGACCGCACCTGGCCGACTGGGCTCCGACCGTCGCTCCGCTGCTCGGAGTCGATCTCGGGCAGGTCGACGGCGTGAACTTGCTCGGCTAGGGGCGGCGATTCGAGCGGATCGCCACGCGGGACACCCCCGGCACCATCGTGCGCCGCGTGAGAAAGGCGCGGATCCGCTGGTCAGCGCCCTCGAGGAGCGCCGGCCCGTGGCCGAAGAACGCACGCTCGTAGCGAAACAGGCGCAGACACTGCGGCGCCTCGACCGCCTGGCGGTGCGAGTGATTGACCGTCCACGGTGGGGTTCGGAGCCCACGCTCGTTGTTCAGTAAGTCCCCGACAAAGATGGCCGACTCCGCGGCCGAGTACAGGCAAATGCTGCCCGGCGTGTGCCCCGGGCCGTGTACCACCGTCAGGCCGGCGACGACCTCTCCATCGTCGAGGAGGCGAGAGTCGGCGGCGGCGAAGCTTACGACGTAGCTCGCGAGCCGTTTCGGCAGCCGGTCGGCCATGCCCCACAGCGTCATGCGGTTGCGCGGTCGCCGCGCCTGGAGGTATGGCGCGTCGTCGCGGTGCACGGCCAGCCGCGCGCCGGTCGCCTGACAGAGTGCGAGCGCCGCGCCGGCGTGGTCGATGTGGTGATGCGTGAGGATGACCCATTCGATACCGCCCAGGCCTTGCTCTTTGATGAAGCGAAGGACCGCGTGGACGCTGCCGGTGTAGCCCGGATCGATTACGACGAGCCCTTCGCGGCTGTCGTACAGGTAGGCCTGTGCGCCGCGGACGCCAGGGATCGGCCGGATCACACCGTCATTATTGGGCTAATGGCAGGGAGGCTCTTGATAGTAGGGCCTCCCATCACCAGCGCTCTCAGGCGGAGCTGCGTGTCACGGCGCCACGTCGGGCCGATTCGGCCCTGGCTGGGGCACCTCGATCGGGGCCGCCGGCGGCTCGGTGATCTCCGGCTGGGCTGGCTGAGGCGGGAGCTGCGGACCCGGTGGATCGCCGACCTGAGGCTGACCGGGATTGGGAATCACCGGGTCCGGGTTGTCGGGAAGGCCGGGTTGACTGGGAATGGTTTGCATGGTTAGCAGTTTAGCCGACACACGCACTATAATGTTTGGAGCTTAGTATCGAGCTTGCGGCGCTGAGGAAGGAAGGAAGGAGGGCGTTCATGGATTCTGCTCCCCGGGCTTCGACCACGGACACGGCTGGTTCGACCTCGACCAACAGCAACGGCCGGCGTGGTTTGATCGACCTCGCCCGGGTGGCGGTCGAAGACACGGTCCGCCTGGTCCAGCAGGAAATCCAGCTGGCCAAGATCGAGGTCCAGGAGATGCTCCGGAGCAACCTCAAGGCGGCGGTGTTCCTTGGGATCGCCGCGTTTTGCGGCCTGCTCTTCTTTATCATGCTGCTGGTCACGATCGCCCTGATCATTCCGTCGCACGCGCTGGTCGCCGGCATCGAAACGGTGCTGTTCCTGGTCCTTTCCCTGATCCTCGGGCTGATCGGAAAGCGCATGCTGAAGATCGGACCGCCGCCCAAGACGATGACCACGCTCAAGGAGGACGCCGAGTGGGCCAGACGAGTACTGAAGCGAAACGGGAAGTAGAGCAGACCCGAGCCCACCTCGGGGAAACGCTCGAGGCCCTGCAGTTGCGCGCCAAGCGCAACCTCGACCTCAAAACGCAGCTGCAGACCAACCGTGTGCTCCAGCTCGCGATCGGCGGGCTGATTCTCGCCGCCACCGGCTTTGCCGTTTTCGGCTATCGGACGCGACGCCGCCGCTCAACCGCCGAGCAGCTCGTTCGCAAACTCAAGTTGACTGACCTCCGCGAGCGGTTGGAGGATTTTCGTGATGACGCCAGGGCCTGGGCGTCCGCGCAGAAGCGCATCGTGAAAGCGGACGGCAAAACCAAGGCCGAAGTCCAATCCAAGGAGAGCATCGCGCGACGGCTGTTGGTCAGCGCCGCGGAGGCCGCGCTCACCGCGCTGGCTGCCGGCTTTGCACGCCGGCTCGTCAGCGGCTCGAGCGCCCCGCCCGAGCGTGGGCACGCGGCCGTCTCGAAGAAGCGATAAGTACCAGTAGGGTGACATCCATCAAGGGACCGCATGGCTGACGCTCGCCCGCCCATCCGTGAGTCTCCCTCTCCCCGTGAGTCTCCCTCTCCCTATGGGGAAGGGCAGGGCGGGGGCCCGCGCAGGCGAGCCTCCGCAGCAAAGCCGGCCGGCTGGCGTCCGGGCAACTGGTGGCCGAATGATCGGCCCACCTGGCTGAAGGTCGCCGCCGTCATCGGCGGCCTGATCCTGCTCCTCCTGCTGGGAACCCTTGCCTATGCCGCCGCCACCCTGCCCGACCCGAGCAAGCTCGATCTCGCCGCGGGCACCGTCTTCATCCAGGACCGGCACGGCACCCCCATCGAGGAGCGGAACGCGCAGGGCGCGCGCGTCACTCCGGTCAAGCTGGCAGAGATCAGCCCGACCCTGCGCAACGCAACCATCGCCGTCGAAGACAAGAACTTCTACCAGCACCATGGCATCGACTGGGCCCGGGTGGTCAAAGCCGGAGTCATCGACACCATCGCCCGCCGCCCAGAGCAGGGCGCCAGCACCATCACCGAGCAGCTGGCCAAGATCGCGATCCTCCAATCACCCAGGAAGTCCATCCTGGTCAAGCTGCGGGAAGCGATGGTCGCGACCTCGCTCGAGTCCCGCTATAAGAAGGACGAGATCCTCGCGATTTACCTCAACACCATCTTCTACGGTCACCACGCCACCGGCATCGAGGCGGCGTCGCAGGTCTACTTCGGGAAGCATGCCAGCGAACTCAACCTGGCCGAGGCCTCGATGCTCGCCGGCTTACCCAACGCTCCCAGCTATTACGATCCGCTGCTGCACAGAGACCGTGCCAGGATCCGGCAGGCCATCGTGCTCGACGCCATGGTGCGCCAGAACATGATCAGCCAGGCGCAGGCCGATGAGGCAGAGGCCGCGCCGCTCAACTTTGTCTTCAAGGAGAGTCGCAGCAGTCAGGCCCCGCATTTCGTCGACTTCGTCTTCGAGCAGCTCGAAAATCTCTACGGCCCCAGTGTCGTCAGCCACGGCGGATTCGTCGTGAAGACCACGCTCGACCTGACCCTGCAGAAGGCCGCCGAGCATGCCGTCGCCGTTGGCCAGCAGCGGTTGGGACCGCTGGGCGCCGACAACGGTGACTTCCTCGCGATCGACCCGAAGACCGGTGAGATCCTGGCCATGGTCGGCTCGGCCGACTTCTTCAACAACGACATCAAAGGGCAATTCAACGTCGTGACCGCACTCCGGCAACCAGGCTCATCCTTCAAGCCCTACGCCTACGAGCAGGCGTTCCGCTCACACACGCTGACCATGGGCAACCTGCTCGACGACACGTCCCGGCACTTCGCCGGCGGGCAGTTCCACGACTTCGATTTCCGCGACATGGGCATCATCACGGCGCATAAAGCGCTCCTGTTGTCGCGAAACATCCCGGCGCTGGAGACGATGCAGGCTACCGGGATCGCGAACGTGACGCAGCTCGCCCACGACATGGGCATCACGACACCGTTGAAGAACGAGATCACGACCGCGATCGGCTCGAGCGAAGTTCGCCTGCTGGACCATGCCATCGGATACGGCGTTTTTGCCGCCGGTGGCACGCGGCATGACCCGGTGTCGGTGCTCGAGATCAAGGACACACAAGGCCACAGCCTCGATAAGCCGAGTCCGCCTCAGGGCAAGCAGGTGATCAGCGCCCAGGAGGCCTACCTGATCACCTACATCCTCAAGGACTATTCCAGCGCCTGGAACCTCGGATGGAACAAGCCGTTCGCTGGAAAATCCGGGACGACAAATGACTACCACGACGCCTGGATGATGGCGTACGCGCCGAACCTCGTGATCGGCGCCTGGGTCGGCCACACGGGACCCGGCGACCAGAACATGCACGGCGTCTACGGGACCATGGTGGGGAGCTCGGTGCTCCGGGACTTCATCAACAGCGGTCTCAGCCAGGCGAACTTCAGGGTCGAAAGCTTCCAGCGCCCGGGTGGGCTGGTCGACGGGGCGCCCTGCCAGAACAACGCGAATTCGTCCTTGCCGTCGCCGTCGCCGTCGCCATCGCCATCCGCGTCGCCGACAAGCAGCCCGAATCTGGGCTCGGAGAGGGAGCTCTACTTACCCGGCACCGAGTGCGTCGCTCCAACCCCGTCACCATCGCCCAGCCCGACGCCCACGCCCTCGCCCTCGCCCTCGATCTCACCGACCGACAAAAAGCCAACCCCAACCCCGACCCCGAGCGCGAGCACGTCGACAACGGCAACTCCGGCAACGAGCCCGCGCCACTAACCACCATAGAATTGGCTCAGATGGCGAAAAAGCCCGCGGCAAAGAAGTCCAAATCCGCCCCCCGCAAATCGAAAAAGCCCAAATCCCACTCGTCCGCTGTGGGGAAGTATCGGGGCAACCCCCCTCCCCCGCTCGCGGGGAAGGGTCAGGGTGGGGGCTCGAAGAAACCCCATCGCGAGAACGTCGTCCAGCGGGTCGCCGAAGAAATCGAGTCGCGATTGCTGGAAGGAGCCGAGATGGCGACGGAGACATCCTCGGCGGAGACGAACGTCGCGCTTGCAGCGCTTGCCGCGATCGAAGGCCCGCACGATGCCAAAGCAAAGCCGGAGGCAAAGCCCGCACACGCCAGGCGCAAACGCACTCGACCCAAAGCGCGCTAATCCGTTCCCCGTCTACGACCGCGAAATTCGGCGGCTTCGGGCACACCTCCATGACCTGGATGGAAGCGGCTGGTCAGCCCGCAGCCACTGTCGCGGCTGGAGCGTGAAGGACATCGTCGCGCATCTATCGACCGACGAGGTCTACAACCAGGCGTGCCTCGATGAGACGCTTGACCAACTGACCTTTAGCGGCGGGCTCAACGGATGGAATGGCCGAGGCGTTCGGGTCCGCCGCGGGTTGACCCCGCTCGAGACGCTGCAAGAATGGGAGGCGCGCCAGGAGCGCGTCCGGAGGGCTTGGGGGAAGATCGGGTTGAACGGCAACATCCCGACCAGCGTCGGCCGCTACCCGATCCGGCTCCAGGTCTGGCATCTGGCGCGTGAGTACGCGATCCACGCCGACGACATCGAGGTCCCCATATCCCGAAGCGAACGCCGCGCGCAGTTGCGGTGGCGTGTCGCCTTCGGCCTTCTTGCCGCACACGAGGAGGGTGAGCCGGTCGATGTCGAAGTCGAGCGTGATCGCGTGCGGCTCCGGCACGGCGGACGCGAGTACGACCTTGACTTCGAGACCTTCATCGCCTACCTGAGCGACCGGCCCCAGCAGCTGACGGATCCGGCGGGGCGGCGCTTGCTCGGGCAACTCGGGGCGCGCGGCTAGGCGATGCCCAAGCAAGAGTTCCTCTGCACCCACTGCGGGCGGCGGGTCTTTGCCGAGCGCGGGCCGCTGACCTTGATCAAGCTGTGCCGCTCCTGCTTCGAGAAGGCGCGGACGGCGCAGTCGCCGGGGCGACGTCCCGAGAACGGCCGGCCTCAGGACCGTGGGTCGCGCTAGCCGGGATCGGTGGATTCCGGATAAGCTGTTCACAGATTCCATAACGCGGCAAGGGGAGGAAGATCGATGAGAAGCGGGGCTCGCGGGATCACGATCGTGTTGGCACTGGCACTGGCTGCCTGCGGCGGGTCGTCGACAACCAGTGGCGGTGCCTCGACCTCGTATCAGGGCAAGACGATCCAGCTCGGCGCCATCCTCTCCTTGACGGGCGCCGGCGGCGTCTACGGTCCGAGCTCCAAGAAGGGCATGGACCTGGCCGTGGAGACGATCAACAACTCGGGTGGCGTCAATGGCGCGAAGCTCGCCCTCGACACCCGGGATGACGCTTCCGACAAGATCCAGTCCGCCCAGGTGGCGCAGACCCTGATTCAACAAGGGAATTTACTCGCGCTTCTCGGCCCGACGCTATCGAACTCCGCCGTCGCGGTGCACCCACTGGCGGAGAGCTTCAAGGTGCCGATCCTCGCGGTCAGCACCACGGGCATCCATATTGTGCCCGACTGCAACTTCCCGAAGACCGATCCCTGCAGGTACGTCTTCCGCGACAGCCTCGGCGAGGAGACCGCCATCCCAACGAACATCAAGATCTACGTCGCCAAGGCGCATCCCAAGACGGGCGTGCTTCTGGTCGCCAATGACGACAAGTTTTCAAGGGACGGTGGAACGATCGTCACCAACACGGTCGGCCAGTACGGCATCCAGCTGCTGGACACGATCGCCTTCAGCAAGCTCACCGCCGATTTCGCCACGCCGGTCACCAAGGCCCTCCAGAAGAACCCTGACGTGATCTTCATCACCAGCCTCGGCGGCATCCCGGCCAAGCTCATGATCGAGGCCCGGAATCAGGGATTCAAGGGCCAGTTCCTCGGCGGCAACGGCTTCAACACCGCCGTCGTGTCGAAGCAGGCGGGCGCGGCGGGCGTGGGCGCCGAGAGCGGCAGCGCCTGGTACCTGGACAACACCTTCCCATCGAACGCGGAGTTCGTGCACGCCTACCGGAACAAGTACACCAGCGACCCTGACCAGTTCGCCGCGCAGGGCTACGCCGCGATCCTGATCCTGGCCGACGCGGCCAAGCGAGCCAACCTCACGTTCAACGATGTCGCCGGCGACCGCAACCGGCTGCGCGACGCGATGGAGACGGTCAACATCCAGACGCCGATGGGCCCGTTCCAGTTCACCAGCACGCACGACGTCAAACAAACGGTCTGGGTGATCCTGATGGATGGAAAAGGTGGGTTCAACCTGCTGGCAACGGTAAGCCCTAGCTAAACGCGTTGACCCAACAGGTCCTCAACGCGATCTTTATTGGGTCGATTTACGCGCTCTTCGCCGTCGGTTACACGCTGGTCTTCGGCGTCCTCGACGTCCTGAACCTCGCCCACAGCGCTGTGTTCATGCTGGGAGCGGTCATCACATACTCGCTCGTCGCACTCCACGGGCTGCCTTTTTTGCCCGCCGCGATCATCGCCGTGCTCGTCTGCGGCCTGCTCGGTCTGCTGATCGAGTTCGTCGCGCTGCGCCCGCTGCGCCGGCGGAATGCGCCACCGATTTCCGCGCTGATCTCCACCATCGGGCTGGCGCTGATCTTCGTCGCGATCGTCGAGCAAGCGACGCCGGGTACCCTCTTCGGCTGGCTCTGGCAGGATGGTGCCAACTCGGTGCGCTTCCCGTCGGGAGCCGTTCCGAACCCGACGTACCACCTCGGTGGGCTCACCGTCGAAGGCGTGAGGCTGGACATTCTCATGACCTCCGTGGTGCTGATGCTGGTGCTCGGCTACGTCATCCGATTCACGCAGGTGGGCCGCGCGCTGCGGGCGGTGGCGGAGAATCGCCGGGCGGCGACGTTATTGGGAATCAACGTCGATCGGATCTTCGCCTCGACCCTCTTCGTGTCTTCGGCCCTGGGTGGCCTTGCCGGATTGCTCTTTGGGTTGGCCGCCTCCGACATCAGCCCCTACATCGGCCGTGACCAGGTCGAGCTGAAGGGCCTCGCCGTCATCGTATTGGGCGGCATGGGCAGCATTCCCGGCGCGGTGCTTGGCGGCTACCTGCTGGGGCTGATCGAGGTCTTCGCCTTCGTCCAATTTGGCAGCAACGTTGCGGCCGGGGTGGCGTTTGCCGCGCTCTTTCTCATGCTGATCGTGCGGCCGCAGGGACTCTTCGGTGCTCGGCTCCGCGAGCGCCTCTAGTGCGGAACTAGGTCGCTCATGGACTTCTTCGTCCAGCTTTTCACCAATCCGATCGGCTTCTATAACCAGCACGAGCTCCTGATCGCGCAAATCGGGATCAATGCCATCTTGGCCATCTCGATCTTCGTCACCTTCTACTCGGGCCAGCTGACGCTCGCGAATGCCGGCTTCATGGCGATCGGCGCTTACACGACCGTCATCATGAGCCTGTACCTGCCGACGCCGCTCCCGCTGAACATGCTCGTCGGCGCCGTGCTGGCCGGGGTTACCGGCTTTCTCATTGGCCTGCCGGTGCTGCGGCTGCGTGGCGTCTTCCTGGCCATCGCGACCATCGGCTTCGTTGAAGCGCTGCGCCTGGGCGTGATCCTCAACCTGCCGATCACCGGCGAGGGCCAGGGCCTCAAGAATCCCGGTGCAGACCCGCTCGGCGGCATCGTTCCGATCCTGGCCTCCTTGCCGGTGCTCGCGTACGCGGTCTGGCGCTTGACCCAAACCCGATTGGGGCAGGCCTGGTCCGCGATCCGCGAGGACGAGCTGGCCGCCTCCAGCAATGGGATCAACGTCCCCCTCTACAAGATGATCGCCTTTGTCATTGGGGCGGTGCTTGCCGGTTACGCCGGTGCCCTCGAGACGCACATCAACTTTTTCGTCGACCCGACCGAGTACGGCATTGGCCGTACCATCCAGATCCTGACCTTCGCCGTCGTCGGCGGGACGACGAACGTGCTCGGGCCCATCGTAGGCGCAGTCTTCCTCACCTCGCTGCCGGAGATCGTGCGCGGGTTTGCCGCCTATCGTGACGTCGTCAACGGGATCATCCTGATCCTCGTCATCATCTTCCGGCCGCAGGGGATCGTCGGCCACGGCGGCCTGGCGTTCATTCGGCCGGGCTGGTGGACCCGATGGAGAGCACCTGAGCGCGCTGCTTCAGCTCACTGACGTCCGCCGCCACTTCGGCGGCGTGCACGCCGTCGACGACGTGTCGCTGGAGGTCGAGGAGGGCACAATTTTCGGCTTGATCGGGCCGAACGGTGCGGGGAAAACCACCCTGGTGAACCTGGTGACCGGCTATATACGTTCCCAGGCCGGCAGCATCCGCCTTCTTTCCCCTCCCCCGCGTGCGGGGGAGGGCAGGGTGGCGGCGATCGAGCTAGCGCGGCGCCCACCGCATGCGATCGCCGGCCTCGGCATCGCCCGCACCTTCCAGACGCTCCGCCTCTATCGCAATCTGACCGCGATGGAGAACGTCATGATTGGGATGCACGCTCGCCGGCGCGATGACACGCTGCAACGGCTCATCCCGTTCACGCCGCTGCTGCGGGACGAGGATAAGCGCCTGGAAGAGGCCGGTAACCTCCTCCAGCGCGTTGGGCTCGATCCCGACCGTGACGGCGACCGTCGCGCGTCCACCTTCTCCTACGGCGATCAGCGGCGCCTCGAAGTCGCCCGTGCCCTGGCGCTCCATCCGAAGCTCTTGATACTCGACGAGCCGGCCGCCGGCATGAACCCGGCCGAGAAGGATCGGGTGCGGGCGCTGATTCAGCAGCTGAATGCGGACGGACTGACGGTGCTGCTGATCGACCATGACATGCGGCTGGTGATGGGGGTGTGCCAGCGAATCGCAGTCCTCAACTTCGGTCGCAAGATCGCGGAAGGGTCACCGGCGACGGTCTCCGACGACCCGGCGGTGATCACCGCCTACCTCGGCAGCCAGGCGCAAAAAAGCGCTGCCCATGTCCCCGGTTCCGAGGAGATGGACATCGTTGGAGAAAAGGCTCCGTTGGCCGCGACGGAACCGACGATGCCACTACTGGAGGTAAAGGATCTCGCGGTCGCCTACGGCGCCATCCAGGCGGTGCGCGGCGTATCGTTCGGCATCGGCAAGGGGGAAATCGTCGCCTTGATCGGCGCGAACGGCGCCGGGAAGTCGACCATCCTAAACACGCTCTCCGGCGCGCTCCGGCCCTACGCCGGCGTCGCCCGCTTCGCCGACCTCGATCTGACTACCGCCGCGCCGGATCAGATCGTCCGGCATGGCCTGGTGCAGGTCCCCGAGGGGCGCGAGATCCTGGCCCGGCTCACCGTGCGCGAGAACATGGAGTTGGGCGCCTGGGTTCGGCGCGACCGCCGCACGGCCCACCGCGAAATCGATGAATTGATGCGGCAGTTCCCGATCCTCGGCCAGCGGCAAAACCTTCCCGCCGGACAGCTCTCCGGGGGCGAGCAACAAATCCTGGCAATCGCGCGAGGACTTCTGGCGGGCCCCAAACTCTTGCTCCTGGACGAGCCGTCGCTCGGGCTCGCGCCGCAAATGGTCGACACCGTGTTCGACGTGATCCAGCGCATCCATGGCGAGGGCGTCACCATCCTGCTGGTCGAACAGAACGCGCTCCGGGCGCTCGAGATCGCGGACCGCGCCTACGTCGTCGAGACGGGCCGCATCCTCCTGAGCGGCACCGGCGCGGCGCTGCGGCGAAATCCCGAGGTGCAAAAGGCCTACCTCGGCGGCTAGCGGTCAATCTGTCACTGCTCTGTGATTGGTTCAGCCGGGGCGTCGACCCATACTTCGAGCGTGCCGAACACGTACGGACTGCCGCTCGCCATCCTCGGCCCTATCTTCCTGATCGTTCTCGTATCGTTGCTCGTGATAAGGCGCCGATCTGCCGGAGTTCAATCGAAGCTGGAACGATATGCGGCGGCCACCCCTTCCTCGGCCGGCTCCCAGTTACCCCCTGAGGTGCAAGCCATCTATAACGAAGCGAAAGCCCGAGCGACCGCCCTGCCGAGGGACGCGCAGGCAATCGCGCTCGACTACCGACAGCAAGTCGCAGAACCCTACCGAGAGAACCTGGTGCGGCTCGTCTTCGTCATAGCCGGCCTCGCCCAGGGCATGGACCCAAGAGAAGTCATTCGATATGCCACCACGATGTGGGCCCATCTGCCGCCAATGGCCGATCAGAGTCAATCGCTGGCGAGCTGACCAAAGCCGGAGCCGCGTCTACCGCGGTATGACGCGCCAGGTCGACTGGTAGATCCGGTCGTGGAGCTCGGCGGTGGCGATCGCCCAGAGGACGGGACGCTGCTGCTCGGCATCCTCACGTGAGGTTACTTGCATCGGCCAGGCCACGATTGACGCGACACGCGGATCGACGGGGCCGCCGGCCACGAGGTGGGGATGGGTAAAGCCCGGTGGGAAGACCCCGCTGATGGTGACCGGCTGCAGCCGCTTGCCTGTCAGCCGGCTGGTCGATTCCAAAAGCTCCGGCCAGGTCAGCAGCCATGACCCGATCTGGCCTCCTTCGCCGTCCGGTCCGGGCGCCCGCACCGAGACATCGCCTGTCCCACGCAGGAGGGAGGCGTTGACCTGTTGCAGAACGTCGACCGCGATCGGCGTGAGCAGCTCGAACGCGGCCACATAGCGCGCGTGCCGATCAGCTCCAGACGCCCCTCGTAAGCGTCCTCCTTTAGGTCCTCGAGGTGGCGCCGGATCCCGTCGATCCACACGGATGTGCGCTGACGTTGCATGACGTATCTATTTCACAGCAATTGATCGTCAGCTGCTCGCGCTTATCACTGTCGAACCAGGCGGGTGGGAATGCGGTCCTCAGTCGTATCGAAGGTCTGCCAGGTGCCCATGCCAATGGCCGGCACGTTCAGCGAGGTCCGACCGAGCCTACGTTGTTGCAGCGGGTTGTTTGAGGTTGTCGATTGGCACCGGTTCGACCGGATCCGCCAGCTCGAAGCCGAACACCTGGGAGTAGAAATACAGCTCGCCTTCGAGCGAGCGCTTGATGTTCTTCGCGATCCGGAAGCCGTGCTGCTCGCCCTCGAAGGCGACGTAGGCAACTGGTAGACCTTTCTCGCGCAGCGCGTTCACGATCAGCTCCGCCTGGTTCGGTGGCACGATCTTGTCCTCCAGGCCTTGAAAGAGAATGATCGGGGCTCGGATCCGATCGACGAAATGGATCGCGGACCGCTCTCGATAGATCTGTCGTTCTTCGGGCCACCGGCCGATCAGGCTCTGGTCGTACATCGACTCAAACTTGTGCGTGTCGCTGTGAAAGACTTCCAGGTCGCTGATGCCGTAATGGCTGGCCCCGGCTTTGAAGAAATCCGTTGACGTCAACGCTCGCAGCACGGAATAACCCCCGGCGCTGCCGCCCGTGATCGCCACCCGGTTGCCGTCGACCACTCCGCGGTCGATCAGATAACGAGCCGCGTTGATCGAGTCGTTGACGTCGACGACGCCCCATTGGCCGTTGAGGCGCTGCCGGTAATCACGGCCGTACCCGGAGCTCCCACCGTAGTTGACCACCAGGTACGCGAAGCCGCGGGACGTCCAGAATTGATCGGCGAGGTCGAGGCCGTTCGAGACCGCGCCCGTCGGACCGCCATGGACGTAGACGATCAGCGGCGGCCGCTCGCCGGCCGGCGCTTCATACTCCGGATTCACCGGCGGGTAGAAGAAGGCGTGCGCGGTCACGCCCCCTTCGGTCGGGAACTCGATCGCTTCCGGCACCGACAGATAGGTTGAAGCCACGGCCAACTCGCCCGAGCGTCGGACCACCTCGACCCGGCCGCTGTTTAGATCGACAGCAATCAGCCCCGGCAGCTGGGTCGGCGAGCCGGCGATCGTGAACGCCTTGCCCGTATGCGCCTGGATGTAGGGCGCGAACGCCGTGTAAGGCGTGTCGAGATTTTGGAGGCGCTTGTCCTGCGGGTCGACCGTCGCCAGGCTGACCACGCCGTTCGACCGCAGCTGGCAAACGATCCGGCGCTCCGACTCGAAGGCATAGGTCGACATCCCGAAGACCCACTGCGTGGTCCCGAGCTCGGCCGGTAGCTCCACGACGGGTTCGATCTCCTGGCCGCGCCAGCGGTAGAGGTTCCACCAGTTGGTTCGATCGGAAGTGAAATAGAGCACGCCGTCGGGCGACCAGGTCGGCTGGAAGATCGATTCCTGGTCCCCTCCCGCGACCTTACGGGGTGCCCGAAGGCCACCCTCGTCTGTCACTTCCGCCACCCACAGCTCGGTCCCATCCCAGGGCATGTTCGGGTGGTTCCAGGTGAGCCAGCAGAGATGCGATACGGACGGGCTCAGCCGCGGGCTCGAGTAGAAGTCGTTGCCTTCGACGAGCGTCCGGTCTTGCCCTTTACCCGCCGGATCGAGACTGACGATGGTGTTGACGGCCCAGGTCGATCCGGTGCTGTGGTCCTCGCGAACCGCAATCAGCCGGTCTCGGTGCTCGTCGAGCACCAGGTCGGCGTGCCGGATGTCCTGCGCCGGTGTGATCGCAACCGGCGCCCGCCCGGGATCCTGGCGGTAGAGACGCTGATCCTTGAAGTTCGTAAACCAGACTGTTCCCCGGCGCACCAGATAGGCGCCGCCCCCATACTCGTGGACCCGGGTGCGCGCGTTGTACTCCGGCGGCGTAATGTCCCCGATCGTTCCGTCGGCGCGGCGGCGGACGACGACATTGCGACCCGCCTCGGCCGGACGCTGCTCGACCCAATAGGTGTCATCGCCGTCGAGCTGGATCTGGCCAAGGCCGATGACCCCGGCGACGATGGCATCCGCCGTGATCGGCGAGCGCCAGGAGCCATAGGGGCTGGTTTGCTGGCGCGTCGACGCCTCTGTCCCCATCGCAATAAGGCTACCCGACGGCGCGGGCTCCAGGATTCCGTCCCTCTCTTGGGAGGGCACAGGTGGGGGCCTTACACTCAGCGGGTGCGGATCGAGAGTCCGGAGTTTACCGAGCGCGAGGTCCGAGCGTTCCTCGACGAGTTCGGGGATCATGAACGGCGCCTGCTTGCCGACCGGCTCGAGGCTGATTCGGCGAGGCTGGCGGAGCTGGTCCAGCGTCGGGATGTTCCCTCCCCCTCGGGAGGAGGGTCGGGGCAGGGGGCGGACTGGACTAACCACGAAATCCTCGCCCATATTGCCGTGCTGTCCAAGTTCTACGGCGTGCTGACCTACCAGGTGGGATCTGGCAAAGTCACCGTGCTCGACCTCCTCCCTCAGGTCCAGGACCGCGACGTCGCCGGTGAACAGCTGAGCTCGCTGCCGCCGGACCAGCTGCTGGCGATGGCCCAGCGCGATCATCAGCGGACGATCGCCTACCTCCGTTCGGCAGACGCCGCCGCGATGCGCCGTCGCGCGGTCCTGTACGAGGGGTTTTCCATGAGCGCCCAGGAGATCGCGCAGCTGCCGCTCTGCGCCCACCTGGAGATCCATCTCGACCAGCTCCAACGGGCGTTGCGCCACTGACCCGCTATTACGAGGACTTCCGCGTCGGCGAGTTCATCGACCTGGGTAGCGAGCAGGTCAGCGAGTCCGAGATCATCGGCTTTGCGCGTGAGTATGACCCGCAGCCGATGCACCTCGATCCCAACGCGGCGAGCTTTACCATCTACGGCGGGCTGATCGCCAGCGGCTGGCATACCGGCGCCCTTTTCATGCGGCTGCTCGTGCGTAACCTGATCGCGCAGACCAGCAGCCTCGGGTCACCGGGGATGGAGGAGCTGCGCTGGCCTGCCCCGGTCCGGCCGGGCGATAGCCTGACCGGGCGTCTCGAGGTGCTGGAAACCCGGGCCTCCAACAGCCGCCCGACCATGGGGATCGTTCGGTGGCGCGGGGAGATGCGCAACCAGGACGGGATCCTGGTGATGAGCGCCACCGGTACCAACTTCTTCGGAACAAAGCCCGGCTAAGCAGATCAGCGCGGTCTCGATCGCGCCGCGCTTAGCCAGTGATGTGGGAAAAGAAGACGTCGGTTGAACCGTTCCGGCTCGGGGGCTTGGCCTGGATGAAGGCCGCCGCGAAGCCATCGGGTAGCCCGCAGAGCCCCATGTAGTCGCCGACAAAGGGCCCGAATCGGGCCGCCGGCGCGGATCGAAGGTCGAATGGGCCGGCCGCGTGCCGTTCCGTCCAGTGGAGACCCCGATCGTGTGAGCTGCTGAACCAGACGTCGGTGCTCAGGGTGACGCTTGTAGAGGTGAAATGGCGAAAGTCGAACCACAGCAATCCGACCGTGGCATCGCCGGCCACCGCGATCGTCGGCAGAAACGCCTCGGCTTTCTCGCGCACCACGACTCGCGGGGCCCGCCAGTGGAGTCCAGCATCTTCGGAGCGGGCGACCAGGATGGTGGAGAACTCATTGTGGTCCTCGAACCAGGCCACGTAGAGCGCATTGCCGGCCGCGGCCGCTGTGATGTCTTGTCCGAAGAAGCGCAGCTGATTCCCGGTCCCGGGATCGACCGCGTTCGTGTAGGTGAACTGCGCGGCATCGATCGGCGTCGACCATGTTTGCCCCTGGTTTGTCGAGCGCATGACCCGGATCCTCACCGGCAAGGGGGGCGGGTGCGGAATCCCGGGCAACGATGACGCCTCGACAAAGACATCGAGCAGGACGCCGCCGGTGGTCATCAACAACTGGTTCTCCTGGGTCTCGTCGTTGCCGCTGTAGATGGCGCTCGGACTCGACCACGTGCGGCCGCCATCGCTGGTCCGGGCAAACATCACCCGGTCGATCGATGGCTCCACACCGGGCGTGACCCGATACTCGGACCACACGGCATAGGCGCTGCCCGGGCGCCGGGGGTCGGCCAGGATCGCCTCCTTGTCCGGCTGTGCCGGTGGCGCGATCGCACTTTCGAGGACCACGGGCGCCTCCCAGCTGGCCCCGTGATCGTGGGAGACGCTGACTACGATGTCATGAGCCGTGCCCGTCGCGGCTGGCGGCTGAATCGCGACGGCCGAAACGTAAATTGTGCCATCGCCACCGATCGACACCCACGGATCGCTGGCGTGGAGATAGAGACCGCCGGCACAGGTCAGCAGGCTCGGCAACGGCGACCGGCGCCAACTCCCGCCGCCGTCCTGACTGACGGCGACCGTGATGCCGACGCGGTCGGGCGACTGGGTCTCGAGCCAGCTGGCGACCAGTTCCCGAGGATCGCTGGGGTCGACCGCTACCGAGGGCTCGGCGGGGCGGCGCGTTGCTGGGGCCTGTCCGGCGCAGCTCGCCGGCAGCTGGAGTGATCCACTGATGACGGTCGGCGGCGGCAGGCTCGCTTCAGTCGGCTGGGCCGGGGCGCTGTTGTCGCAGCCGGCGACCGCCAGCAGTGCCACGAGCCAAGCGGCCTTCAGGCCGCCGCGCTTTCGCGCGAAATAGCGCAGGCGGCAGAGGCGGCTCGTGCGAGCACATGAGCGCATCCACGCATTTTGGCGCGAAGGCGCCGCGAGCCGCTCGATGTCGCACCTGCGCGGTTTCGTTTCTGTGTAACTATGCAGTCAGGAGCCAGGTCGGCGGCAGCTGGCGACCGGAGCCGGACTGGATGCACGACGCCAGAAACGCCTCCATACCGTCGTAGTCGAGTGGCTTCGACAGGTAGAAGCCCTGGCCCGCATGGCATCCCATCGCGTTGAGCGCGGCAAGCTGTTCCGACCGCTCGATCCCCTCCGCGACCGTCATCAGGCCAAGGCTGTTCGCGAGGCCGATGATGGCGCGAAGGATAGCGCCATCCGTCAGGCCGTGACCGATCCCGGCCACGAAGGACCGGTCTATCTTCAGAATGTCGACCGGGAAGTCGCGCAAGTGCCCCAGTGAGGAGTAACCGGTGCCGAAGTCATCCAGCGCCAGGCGAAAACCTTGTCCGCGAAGCTCCTGCAGCACCCGGGCGACCAGCGCGGTGTCTTCGATCAAAACGCTCTCAGTCAGCTCGAGGATCAATGACTGCGGGTCCAGCCCGGCGGCATCCACCGCCTCCATCACCTCCGAGACCAGCTCCGGACGCTGCAACTGCCGCCCCGAGAGGTTGACACTTATCCCCATCGGTGGCGCGGAGGGATAGCGCACCTGCCAGCGGCGCCCGTCGCGCGCCGCTTGCTGCAGCACCCAGCGGCCCAGCTCGACGATCATGCCGCTGTGCTCCGCGACGCTGATGAAATCCGCGGAATTGAGCAGACCGCGCTCAGGATGGTTCCATAGCACGAGGGCTTCGACGATGTGGAGCGCACCTGATTCGAGCATCACGATGGGTTGGTAATGGAGCACGAACTGCTTCTCAGGCAGGGCACGATGCATGTCAGCCTCCAGCTCCATTTGTTGGAGGGCCTCGGCGGCGAGCGAGGCCTCGTACTCGACGTAGCGGGCCTTGCCTTTCGACTTCGCGATGTACATCGCGACATCGGCGTTTCGGATCAGTTCCTCCGCCGCCTCCTGGCCCGAGACCAGGCCGGCGATCCCGATGCTGGCGTGGATCGAAATTTCTTTCCCACCGATCCCGAACGGGGTCGCGAACTGGCGAGTGATCCGCTCCGCCACCCGTGAGGCGATCTTCTCATCCTCCATGTTCTTGAGCAGAACGGCGAACTCGTCGCCGCCGAGCCGGGCCACGGTGTCACCGGGTCGCAGGGTGGACGCGATCCGAGCCCCGACCGCGGCCAGCAACTTGTCGCCGATGTCGTGGCCCAGCGTGTCGTTGACCGCCTTGAAGTCGTCGAGGTCGAGAAAGAGCACGGCGATCCGCCGTTCGTGGTCGTCCTGAAGCGCATGGTCCAGGTGGATCCGAAAGGCGGCCCTGTTCGGCAGGTCCGTCAGGGAGTCGTGGAAGGCCTGATGGGTGAGCTTCTCCTGCAGCGCTTTGCGCTCACCGACGTCGCGGGTGTTGAGGACGAGACCGCGCACCGCCGGTAGCTCGAGCAGGTTCGTGATGGTGACTTCGGCTGGGCAATACGAGTCATCGTTACGCCGAAGCCGACACTCCAGCGCGATTGGTGGACCGATGATGTTGATCGCCTCATCGATCTTGCGGAGCACCTGGATGCGATCGTCGGCGTGAAGGAGGTCGCCGAACGGCTTCCCGATCAGCTCGGCCTCTGAGTAGCCGAGGATCCGCTCCACCGAGGCGCTCTGGTAGCGGATCACCCCGTCGCGACCGATCAGGGTGATGACATCAGAAGAGTTCTGCACCAGTGAGCGGAAATGTTCCTGGCCCTTGGCGAGCTCGGCGGCGTTGGCCTCCAGTTGCCGGTTGAGCGCCAGGTTGTCGCTCAGGGTGAGGAACTGGCGGATGACGACCAGGCCGATGACAGCCAGCAGGGTCCAGAACACGATCGGGTCGAGCGCACCAGACCGCACCTCTTCGATACCGGCTACCACGGCTCCGACTGCCACCGGGAGATACAGCCACAGGAGTCCGACGCGGCCCGGCCGGCTGTCCGCCCTTGCGCTGAGCGCTGGCGTCGAGACCGCGCGAAATGCCGCGATCGCGATCAGCAAGTAGCCGGCCACCCAGCCTACGTCGATGACATTGCCGGGACCGTACAGGTTGGTGGTGGTCAGGTAGGCGAAGCCGCTGTCTGCCAGTAGGTTGGCGACCAGTCCCGCAGCGAGCAGATACAGCGGCAGGCGGGCGGCCTTGGGGGCCCGGGCGGCGAGGATCAGGACCATAGTGCCGATCACGATGTCGCCGACTGGATAGGCGAGCCCGATCAGTTTGCCGATCAGGCCGGCCGAGTTGGCCCGATAGACGGTTCCCAGTACCGTCGACCAGCTGATGATCAGGAACGAGCCCGCGATCAGCAGCCCATCCAGGACGGTTCGTGCCAGCGACACGGCTCTCGAGGGCGCGACTGGGAAGCATAGGACCCCAACGATGGCAAATGGGACCGCAGCCAGATATCCGAGGTCGGCGAACGATGGGAAGGGCGCCTGCTGACCTTTGAGGAGCTCGAAGTACGACCAGGCGACCTGACCAGCGCCCCACGCGAAGGCGGAGGCCGCCAGCAACGCCCAGGCGAGGCGGGTGCGGCCCCGGTGGCGACGTGCGGTAAAGACGCAAGCCGCGGCCGCCAGGAACGCGGCCAGGAACTCGCCGATGTCGTCGAATCTTTGAGTGCTGGTAACGCCGCCCCAGCTGAAGAGCAGCCAGGCCGCGAAAAACACGCAAAAGGCGGCCGATCCCATGAGCATGATCAGGAGACGGCGGTTGTTTGCCATGTCTTGGTTCGGTCGGTTAGTCACGTCAGGGTTGCGGGATGTCCCGCATGTAGAGTCAACCGGCCACTTGCTGAATCCCGAAGGTCTTGCGACGCTCGTTGATCGGACTGCGACGGGTTCGTTTCATGGAGCCGGGCGAGGGCACCTCACCCGGCTCCAATCAGGTCAGAAGGCTAGCGGCTCGCTTCACCCACCGTTATCGGCATCTCCTTGAGCTCGCCCGCGCGAACCACCCTGACGGTCTGGCTGGCTCCGACCTTGATTTTCCGGAGCCCCGCGTACAGATCCTCGAGGCTGTTGGTCGCCGTGCCGTTCAGTGCGACCACGGTATCGCCCTGCATCAAACCGGCCTTGTCGGCCGGGCTCTCCGGCTCGACGGCGACGATGAGCAGGCCGCTGTCCTGCTTTGCCTTTACCTTGACCGCTTCGGGCAGCGGGACCGCCTGTGTCCCAATGCCCAGGTAGGGCCGCCTGATCCGTCCGTCGGACTTCAGGCCCGCCACTACGCGTTCGGCCACATCCATCGCGATTGCTCGGCCGTCGCCGCGCCCGAAGACCCAGCTGTTCATTCCCACGACGCGCCCTTCGACGTCGACCAGGGGACCGCCACTGAAGCCCGGGTAGAGCGGTGCGTTGGTCTGAATCAGGTGTTCGATCTCGCTACCGCGCCAGCCGCGCCAGGAGGAGGAGACCGCGCTTATGGTCCCGAAGGTCGCCTTCAGGTTGCCTGCCCGGCCAATCGCCAGCACGATCTGTCCTGGCCTCAGATCTTCCACCTTCGCCCGGGGCATCGCCGGGGCTGACAGCCCGTCGACTTTTAGCAGCGCCACGTCGGTGGCTGGGTCACGCCCGACCAGCGAGGCTTTCGTGCTCTGGTCGTCGGCCACGACCTCGATATCCTGTTCTTGCTCGACGACGTGGTTGGCCGTCAGCACCAGACCGCTGTCCCAGACGATGCCGGTGCCGGCGCGACCACGGCGCGCGTCGACTCGGACGACGCTCTTACTCGCGTTCTCGACGAGGGTTTCGATGTCTTTCGAGAGGTCCTTGAGAGTTGCCACGAGAGTCTTGCTCCTTTTTCATTTTCCCTCCCTCTAGGGGAGGCAGGGTGGGGTTTTCTTCGACAGCTCTCACGCTAAGGCTGGAGGAGTATCGGCGACTTCACCCGAACGATGAGGCCGCGACCAGGACGTTCGGTGGGGCCGGGCGCATTTCCCTCCCCCTTTGGGGGAGGACCCCGGCGGGGGTCAGGGCGTCAGCCGCTCCGCCAGGTACTTGACGGCGATCGGGTAGCGGTACTCGATCGCGTCGTGCGTAGCGTCGAACAGCTCGAAGAAGATATCGGTTACGCCGATCGCCGCCAGCGCCCTACGGAAGGCCTCGGCACCGAGGTCGAGAAAGTATTGATCGCGCTTGCCGGCGTCGATGTAGATGGCCCGCATCTTTCGCAACGCATCGGCATGCTGGGGCACCATCCGCACCGGATCCCAGCGCAGCCAGCGGTCCCAGACCTCGGGGATGAGCTGGCCGGTGGCGGTGTCGTAGGGCAGGTGGACGGTCCCATCCTCGTCGGTCGAGTAGCAGGCCGCCATGCACCAGTCGTTGAGCAGTTCGCCGTCGCCTTCCTTCGTGAACGCCGTGCGGCTGCGGAAGTCCTTCCAGAACTCGTCGAACGAGCCGTGGTACTTGTCGCGCAGCGTCCGGACCGACTTCGGGAAGTCATGCGCGTACGACATCTCGAAGAGGGCGTCGCCAGCGTGCGTCGCCAGGCCCCCGAACAGATCGGGCCGCAGCATCGGCGTGATCATGGCGCCATAGCCGCCGCTCGATTTGCCCAGAATGCCGCGATGGCGCGCCTCGGGCAAGGTGCGGTAGCGGCGGTCCACCCAGGGGACGATCTCATCGCAGAGATAGGTGTGGTATTTGCCGGTGCCCCGCGAGTCCAGGTACTGACTTCCGCCGATCGAGGTCCAGCAGTCGACATAGATAAGGATGCATGGCTTCGCGCCGCCGGCTGCGAACTGGGCGTCGGCCAGCTCCGGGAAATTGCGCCGGAGCGGCGCGCGATTTCGCCACATGTCGAGCTGGCCGGTCAGGCCCTGGATGACATAGATGCTCGGATAGCGGCGTTGCGAATCGGCGTCATAGCCGGGTGGCACGTAAACCCACAGGGGCCGCTGGTGCGGATCATGGAGCGGGTTGGCCTTGAGCACCTCGCTTTCGAAGAGGTGTTCGTCGTAACGCCCCTTCGGGTCGAAGGACCAGGGCGGCAGGTCGGGCACCATGCGACTATAAGACGTGGCGATCACGCGCTGCGGCTGGGCAGAAGGCGACCCCCTGATACGCGACTACCACGACCGCGAGTGGGGCGTGCCGGTCCACGACGATCGGTTGCACCTCGAGTTTTTGGTCCTCGAGGGCGCCCAGGCCGGACTCAGCTGGATGACGATCCTGCGGAAGCGCGATGCCTACCGCAACGCGTTCAAGGATTTCGATCCCGCGCTGGTGGCCTCCTTCCGAGACTCCACCGTGAACCGACTCCTCACTTCAAGCGCCATCGTCCGCAACCGCCGCAAGATCGAGAGCGCCATCAGAAACGCCCGCGTGGTCCGGGCGATCGCCAGGGAGCAAGGCAGCTTCGATCGCTACGTCTGGTCGTTCGTCGGTGGCCGGCCACGGCGGAACGCGTGGAGGACGATGGCCGACATCCCGGCCGAAACGGCCGAGTCACAGGCACTCAGCAAGGACTTGATCGCGCGCGGGGCGAACTTCGTGGGGCCGACGATCTGCTACGCGTTCATGCAGGCAACCGGCCTGGTCAACGACCACCTGGTCAACTGCTTTCGCTATCGGCAGGTCGAGCGGCTCACGACCAGGGCGTGACCGGCCGGGGCTGAAGTTCGCCGTCGACGTAGACAGCGTCGACCTTCTCGTCGTAGAAGCAGAGCAGGTTCTCGATCTTCGGGCATTCCGGGATCGGCGCCGGGTAGCCCCAGACGATGTCCTTGTACTCTTTGCCGTTCACCTTGAGCGACCAGTAGGATGCTTTGCCCTTGTAGGGGCAGCGCGTCGAGCTGCTGGTGGGTGTCAGCAAGTCCAGCCGGACGTCGAGCTTGGGAATGTAATACCGCGTCGGGAGACCGGTCTCGAACAGCAGCCGCGGCCGGGTGGTCTCGGCGACAACCTCGCCTCCGACCACCACCTTCACGTGGCGCGAGCTGTTGAGCACGTCGACGCGGTGATAGGGATCTCGGGGATGAACGAAGACCTCGTCGTCCTCCTCGAACCAGGCATCCATCTTGTCCCAGTAGAACGCGACGTAGTCCGCGAGATTGGCGCGCTCCGGCTGATGGTAGCGCCAGGCTGCCTTCTCGGCGAAGTGGTCCCCCACCTTGACGGAGTAAAAGCTGGCCTCGCCCTTACCCGCATGTGGACTCTTGAAATCAGTCGGAACCAGTAGATCAAGTCGTATGTCGCTCGCGGGGAAGTAGTAAATCGCGAGCCGCCGGTTCTCCAGCATCAGCATCACCTTCCGGCTGTCCGCGATCGTCACACCACCGAACATGACGCGGACGCGCCGCTGGGTGGGTTCGAACAGAATGGCGTCGCCCGCGGGGCGCTCTATTTGCTCGATGACGCGGTCTTCAAGAGCCTTTGCCATATCGATCCCTCCGATTTGGATTGCGGTTCTGCTGATGGGGTCGCCGACTCCGGCTTCAGGCCAATATGACAGCTGGCCTGGCCGCGTTTCTCGAGGTACTGCTGGTGATATTCCTCCGCCGGATAGAAGGCGGACGCAGGCGTGATCTCGGTGACGATCGGCTTCCGGCGCCTTTCCTGCCGCGTTTGGAGCGATGCCGTCGCGGCCGCCTGCTGGGCTGGGTTGGTAAAAAAGATCGCCGAACGGTACTGGGTGCCCAAGTCCCAACCCTGACGGTTTAGTGTCGTCGGGTCGTGGTTGGCCCAGAACACATCCAAAAGCTGTTCATAGGTGACTTTGGCCGGGTCGAAGTCGACCTGCACGGCCTCGGCATGGCCGGTATTCCCGGTGCAGACCTGCCGGTAAGACGGCTTCTCGGTCGTCCCTCCGGTGTAGCCCACCGTGGTGGCGGTCACACCGGGTATCTCGCGAAACGCGGCTTCAACCCCCCAGAAACAGCCGGCGGCAAAGGTGGCTTGGCTCATAGCCTCAATAACCCCGTTGCGTGCCGGGATGTTCCATCGCCTCTTCTTTCGGCTGAACTGGCCCTGCCAAGCCGGGGGTCCTTGTGTACGTCGATCAGCGGAGTGCCCTCGAGTCCCCCCCAGGCCTGGGGCCAGCGACTTTAGGAAGAGGAACCAAATGATCCTAGCGTCTCTCGTTTATTTTGCTGGCAACACATGATCCGAAAATTACCCATTGATGGACTCAGCAGGCGCCCCTTACACTCTGCGCGGGTGACTGGCTTGGGCGAGCCTTGCACTGAACTGTACTTCCGCCCGCACGCGAGGGAAAAATCAGATGACCAGACTCAGAAGCTTCATTGCGCCTGCCATCGGGCTTGGGGCGTTGGTCGCGGGGATCGTCCTCGGGACCAGTGCCCCGGCGATCGCCAGCACGATTCGGGACGTCCTGGTGGTGAACACGACCGCCCAGCCCGTGCCAGTGGCACCCCAGGGCACGACCACGGTCGCGGGCACCGTTTCGGCTCAGCAGAGTGGTTCCTGGACAGTCGGCCTTTCCGGCACGCCGGGGGTGACGGTGACCAACCCGATCAAGATCGACCCGACCGGCAATACCGTTACCGTCGGCAACCTGCCGACCGACTCCCAGGGTCGTTTGAAGACCGTCCGGCTGGGCACTCTTACGCAAGTCTCCGGGCCGTTCACCATCCTGGCCGACTCGGGTGCGGCCATCGGTCCCAAAGTGGATACGACGAGCTGCCATAGCGTTCTCATGCTCGTCAGCATCGACACCTCTCTCGTCCTGCCGCCGCTGAATCCGCTCGACCTCCGGCTCGAAATGTTCGAACCTGGCGGCTTTATCGTGGGCCGGGTCACCGGCACGATCGTCAACGACACCGTCTTCCAGGGAACAGCCGCGGAGTTCGTCGTCAACGGACAGCCCGTGGTGCCGCCGGTTTCCCAGCTTGAATACCAGAACCACAACGGTGTGAATATCACCGTCAAAGGAATTTGGCTCTACTGCGCGCCCTAACTGGGTAGTTCCAGCGAAACGCGGCCGCCGGGTGGCGCGCTGTAGACGGCCGCGTTGACGCTGTGAAAACCGAGCTCGCCGTACGGGTTCAGGGAGAGGGCGATCTCCTCTCCCAATGCCCAACATGGTCAAGCGATGCCGTCGAGCGGCTTGATTAGGTTGGATGTTTGATGATGGTGTCAGTAGCCGAGGACGATGACCAGGACAGTAGAGCTCCGACGCCATACCGACGCCGACGGCGATGCCCTCAGCCCTGAGGGCGTCCGGTCCGCGGTCGAGATCGGCCGCCGGCTCGAGGGCAACTACGACCTCCTGGTCTCCTCTGGAGCGCAGCGGGCCACCCAAACCATCGCGTGCCTCCTCGCCGGAATGGGCCGGCCGGTCACTGGCGGTGTCATCGTGAATACCGGCTTTCGCTCCAGCGTCGAGGAGCGCTGGTTCGAGGCTTCCCGCCGGGCCGAGGGCAAGGACCTCGTGGCCTTTCGCAAGGTCGACCCCGAACTCGTCGATCGCGAGACAGCCCTCTTGGGCGGTGTGCTGAAGGCGGTCCTGGAGTCGCTGCCGGAGGGAGGGCGAGCGATGGTCGTTGGCCACTCCCCGACCACCGAAGCCGCGGTGATGGGGCTAACCGGAGAGCTGGTTCCGCCGATCGCCAAGGGAGCAGGGGTGAGGGTGGTCGAAGACGGCGGCCACTACCGGACCGAGCCTTTGGCGTGATGTCAGGGCTGTTGGGCAGCGCCGCCGCGTCCTTGTGCTGACTGCCCTCGCCACGGCCATCGGGTTGTGAGTCGGCCGCCACCCGACGGCTACTCGATCGTGTGGCCGCCAGGTCGTGAAGCGATTGTCCCGTTTACGGCGCGCGACGACCGCCGTAGAAGCCAAAGCCGCCGGCGAACAGACCGATGATGATCAGGATGATCCCGATCAAGGTGTAGCCGAGCACGAGCGCAATAATCCCCAGGACGATCAGGAGTCCGCCTCCACCGAAGTACACACTGCACCTCCTTTCCGATGACGCGGTCGCGGAGTTCGCTAACCCGAGCATATGATGCCAACCACCCCTTGGTGAAGGGCGCGAGTTGCGAAAGCGTCGTTGGGGGTGGCATCGCCGGGCAGTCTCAGGCCACTGGCTCAGACTTGGGGGCCGAGTGCGTTATGATACCCAGTATCAAATGACGCTCGCTATCAAGTCCCGTCTGCTCGCGTTCTTGCTGCCAGCCGTCGTGGCGAGCGGCACGGGGCTATCGGCGTGTGGCACTCCGCCTGCTACGCGGTCGGGCGGAATGCTTCAGGTGATTGCCGGTGAAAACTTCTGGGGCAGCATCGCGGCGCAGCTGGGCGGCGCGCACGGATCAGTTATGAGCATCGTCACCAACCCGAACACCGATCCCCACGAGTACGAAAGCAGCTCGGCGGATGCCCGCGCCTTCGCGACGGCCGACTACGTGATCTTGAATGGCGCCGGCTACGACGACTGGGGACAGAAGCTGCTCTCCGCCAACCCCAGCCAGAGCCGGAAGGTCTTCACCGTCGCCGACCTCCTCAACAAGAAGGCGGGCGACAACCCGCACTTCTGGTACAACCCGGATTGGGTCGACAGGGTCGCCGACCAGATCACCGCCGACTACCAGGTGCTCGATGCGGCCGACGCTGGCTACTTCCGTCAGCAGCGCGAGGCATTCCGCACCGCCCTCGAGCCGTACCATGACGCGATCGCGCACATCCGATCCGCCTTCAGTGCCGTCCCCGTCGGCTCGACCGAGAGCATCTTCGTCTACATGGCGCAGGCACTGGGCGTCAACCTGATCTCGCCACCAGGGTTCATGCAGGCGATCTCTGAGGGCAATGACCCACCGGCGCAAACCGTGGCCCGGTTCCAGGACCAGGTCTCCCACCACCAGATCAAGGTGCTCGTCTACAACACGCAGACCCGTACCGCGATCACCGACAACCTCGAACAGCTGGCCGGCCGAAACGGTATCCCGGTGGTCGGCATCTCGGAAACGGTGCAGCCGACGACAGCCTCCTTCCAGGACTGGCAGACCAAACAGCTGAATTCCTTGCAGGCCGCGCTAAGCCGACAATAACTGCACATTGACATCAGCGTCGCGGGATTCCCAAATGGGTCCGTCAGGGTTGCGGGATTCCCGCATGTCGCCTGCCATCGTCGCCGATGGCCTGGCTGCCGCCTACGGAGGACGGCTCATCTGGCAAAACGCCAGCTTCACGGTGAACACCGGCGAATTCGTTGCCGTGCTCGGCCCCAATGGCGCCGGCAAGTCCACCCTCTTTCGACTCCTGCTGGGCCTGCTGCCGCCAGCGGCGGGCACCCTCCACGTGCTCGGTGAGAGTCCGCGCCGCGGCAATCCAGCCATCGGCTACGTGCCGCAGCGCCGCAACATCGACGCGGACGTCAATATTCGCGGCCGTGACTTCGTGCACCTGGGGGTCGATGGCAACCAGTGGGGCGTTGGCATCGGCCCGACCGTTGCCGATGCCGACGGCCGGGTCGACAAGGCCGTTGCAGCCGTGGACGCGCTGGCTTACGCGGACCGCCCGATCGGGCGCATTTCCGGTGGCGAGCAACAGCGGCTCCTGCTGGCGCAGGCCCTGGCCGGGCAGCCGCAGATGCTCCTGCTCGATGAGCCGCTGGCCAGCCTCGACCTGCGCAACCAGATCGTGATCGCCGAGCTGGTGGCCTCCCTCGCCCAGGCAAACGGTTTTACCGTACTGCTGATCGCCCATGACATCAACCCGCTGCTCCCGATCGTCGACCGCGTCCTCTACGTCGCCCATGGTGGCGTGGCGATCGGCAAGCCCAATGAGGTCATCACGACCGAGCAGTTGAGCCGCCTTTACGATGCCCCCGTCGAAGTGCTCCACGACAGCCACGGCCATATGTTCGTCGTGGGATTGGAAGCCGAAAGCGCCCACCACGATGATTGAGCCGACCATGATCGGCGCGCTCGCCCCCGCCGCCGCGCCCTACTTTGGTTGGGACCTGGTCCGCGATGGGCAGGAGCTCTTTCGCTACGGCTTCATGCAGCACGCTTTCGAGGCGGGAACCATTGTCGCCCTGAGCGCCGGCGTGATCGGGTATTTCGTCGTGCTGCGGGGCCTCTCATTCGCGGCGCATGGGCTCTCCCACATCGGCTTCGCCGGCGCCACCGGCGCCGTCCTGCTGGGCGCGCAGCCCATCGTCGGGTTGCTCGCTTTTACCGCGGCCGCCGGTGCGGTCATGGGCGCCCTCGGGCAGCGGCTGCGTGGGCGAGACGTCGTTATCGGCATCGTGATGATGTGGTCACTCGGGCTTGGCCTGCTCTTCACGGCCCTGTACAAGGGCTCGGCGTCCCTGGCCATCGGCATCCTGTTTGGGGAAATCTTCGGCATCGACTCGCAGCAGGTGGTCGTCACGTGGGTTGCCGGTGTGCTCACCTTGCTGGCCGTACTCGTCGCGTACCGTCCGCTCCTCTTTGCAACTCTCGACGAAGAGGTCGCTGAAGCAAAGGGGGTGCCCGTCCGCGGTCTCTCGGTCGCCTTCATGGTCATCCTGGCGGTGGCCGTCTCTGAAGCGGTGCAGGTGGTCGGTATTTTGCTGATCTTCGCGCTGATCGTGGCGCCCGCCGCTATCGCCGAGCGTTTTACGACCCGTCCGATCCGCGGCATCCTCCTCTCCGCAGCGCTGGCCGTGCTCTTTACCTGGGCAGGCCTTACGGTGGCGTATTACGTTCCCTACCCGGTTGGGTTTTTCATCACGACGATTGCGTTCTGGAGCTACGTGCTCGCGCGGTTGCTCAGTTACCTCGCCGCACGTCGCGGAGCGGCTCGGCCCGGCGCATGGCGCGAGGAGCAGGTCCGGCACTCACCGTAGAAGTCGAGGGTCGCATGGTCGACCCGAAAGCCACGCTGGCGAGCGATGGTCTCGGCGAGCGGCGCGACGGCCTCCTCACCGAGGTCTTCAACGGTCCGGCAGGTGGTGCAAATCAGGTGATGGTGATGACCGGGCTCGCACCAGACATAGGCTGACACGTGTCCCGGCCGCTCCAGCCGCTGCGCCAGGCCGGCGCTGACCAGTCGGTCGAGGGATCGAAAGACCGTCGCCCGCCCGATGTAGACGTGCTTCTTGCGCACTCGCTCGTAGAGTTCCTGGGCCGACGTCTCCTTGCCGGTCTGTGCCAGCACCGCGGCGATCGCCAGTCGCTGCGGCGTCAGCCGGACGCCGGTCTGCTGCAGCGCGGCCTGGGCATTAGTCTCAACCATAACCAAATGATACTGCGAGCTCACTCCAATTTCCCCCCGTGAGGGCAGGGCAGGGAGGGCTTGTTTCCCCTCCCCTCTGGGCTTAGGGCAATCCCTTCCCCCTCCGGAGGGGGACAGGGTGTGGGGCCCGTGGGTTTTCGGCCGGTGCGCCGTTGCCTCGTTATGGCTACCGGCCTGATCCTCTCACGCCCCCGGATTCGGACGGCCATTCCGGCGGCGGCGCTCGGCTCGCTCCTCTTCCCCGCCGGCATATTCACCTGGCTTGTGGCGCACCCCGCGGCCGACCCCAGCATCGTCGTGCCGCGCCAGCACTTCGTCATCGTCACCGTGGTTTCCCTGCTGGCATTCGGGCTCGCGGTCTTGCTGGCGATCGCCGCGATGCAGATCGCGCAGTATCGCGTGCTCTTCTTGTGCCTCGGCTTCATGGCCATGGGTGGGATCTTCGCGGTCCACGGCATCGAAACGCCGGGTGTTCTCATGAGCGGCAAGTATGTTGCCGCCGTAAAGGGCGTTTCCGCCTACCTGAGCCTCTTCGTCCCCGCCCTCTTTTTCGCCGCGAGCTACACGCCGATCACGGCGGCCTTCGAGCGTCGACTTCCCTACTCGCCCGCCGGCTGGCTCATCGTCCTTGTCGGCACGGCGCTGGCGATCTACGGCGCGCTCGCCATTGGCGGCACCGAGTTGGTCGCGCGACTGCCGTTCGGGGTCAAGCCCTACTCAACCGCCATGGCCGTGACGACCATCGCCCTCTTGCTTTTCGCCGCTACGCGCCAGGCCCGCGCATATGTCGCTGCGCGGCTGCCGCTTCAGGGCATGCTCGTGCTCGCCTTCATCCTGCTCGCCGAGGCCCAGGTCATCATGCTGCTGGGAACGGCCTGGAAGCTCTCCTGGTGGGAGTACCACTGGCTCATGCTGATCGGGGTGAGCATCGCCGTCGGATCGCTGGCAGCGCAGCGCGCGAAGGGGCAGTCCCTCCGCTCCGTGATGGAAGCGACACTCGAACTCGAGGTGAAGGTCGGGGCCGAGCTCGAGCACGCCGACACGATCGTGGCGCTGGCGGCGGCGGTCGAGGCGAGGGACGAAAACACGAGGGGGCACAACCATCGAGTTGCGGAGCTGGCCGTTCGGATCGGCCGGGCGATGGAGCTTCCCACGGACACGTTGCGAACCCTCGCCCGGGCCGGCCTCCTCCACGACGTCGGCAAGATTGGCATGCCGGACAGCATCCTGAGCAAGCCCGGACCCCTCGATCCGGCGGAGTGGACGATGATCAAACGGCATCCCGAAGTCGGCCACGACATCCTTGGCCGGGTCGCGAGCCTGCGCCGCGAGGCCGCCATCGTCGTCGCCCATCACGAACGCGTCGATGGCAGCGGCTACCCGCGCGGACTTCGCGGCGAGCAGATTCCACTCGAAGCGCGCATCGTCGCCGTGGCCGATACCTACGACGTGTTGATCTCGGACCGCCCGTACCGCAAGGCCTTCGACAACGAGCACGCGGTTCGCATTCTTCGCGAGGAGTCCGAGACGCATCTCTGGGAGCCCGCCGTTCGCGCCCTCCTCCGCAGCCTCGGCGAGCGGTCGGACAACCAGGCAGCCGCCTGATCAGCGCGATACAAGGATGCCGGCAACGCCGCCGGCGATCACCAACGCGAGCGCCGCGGAAACAGGTGCCCGAGGAGCCGGACCCTGCCGATATTGGCGATTACCGGCCGCCTCGCAGCAGCTTGATCGAGCTCATCCCCGCCTGCATCCACTCAGGCGAGTCGAGCCAGTTCTCCACGCCCCAGAGCAGATAGACGCTGACGCCATGGCCCCGGTAGGCCAGCGCGCTGGACAGCAGGTCATTCATCGTGAACCCGGTGCTCCCGATCCAGGGAGTTGCCTGCATCTCGGTGACCCAGAGTGCCCGCCCATGGTGCTGCGCCTGCGTTTGCCAAAAATCCAGGGTTTCCTCCTTCCAGGCAATGCGGGTACTACTGGTGATGATGTCCAGCGGCGTGGAATCGGTGACGACGTAGAGGTCGAGGCCCAGCGTGTCCCCCATCGTGAGCGCCTGGGCCGGGTGCCCGGCCGGCTTGGCGCCCGGGAGGTGGGCATAGAGCCAGGCGAGCGGGCTCGTCGCCTCGACGTCGAGCATGACGTGCGAGGAGTTGAAGGTCGTGACGACGACCTCGTGTACCAGGTCGATCGAGCGCAGCAGGTCGACTTCGGAGCGGACCATCGACGCCGGCAAGGCGCCGTTGGTTACCTGGTTGATGGTCGCGTTGTCGAGCGGCTCGTTTTCCACCTGCCAGGCCCTGAGTAACGGCAGGTCCGCATAGCGGCGGAACGTCGTCTCCAGGTATCGGCGGTAGCTCGAAGTCTTCAGCAGCGTCTCCAGCTTGTGCACCTGGCGGGTATCGAGCCAGCCCGGCAGGTGGACTTCCGGATACACGAGATTGCGGGCACCGACCACCAGAACCACCTGGGTATGACGGGAGCCCTTCTTCGCGTCGTGAGCCTGGACGGTCTTGATCAGCCGGTCGACCTCCGCGTAGTCCAACGAGGTCGCGGTGGGCGCCACCGTGCTCCAGTACACCGGGAGGCGCACTAGGTCGGGCTGAAGGGTATGAAGCAGCGTCGCCAGCGCCTGTTCCGGATTACTGCCGTCGGTCAGGCCCGCTGGGCTAAACGAGAAGCCGACCAGCGGCGGGTTGAGCGCCGGCGGAGCCGGGTCGACGGCCAGCGTCGGGAACACGGCGGATGCCACGGACACGGCCGCGAGCACGCCGGCGAGAACGATCATCAGCTTGAGGGGTGCCTGACGCATGGTCAAGCGTCTCCCGCGCTTCCCCACTGGCACCTCCATGATGCCGCATGAGCATAAGAAGACGCTGAGGATTTCCCTCCCCCTTTGGGGGAGGGTCAGGGTGGGGGTCCCTAACGCGCGGCGAGCCCGGGTAGCGCGTCGGTCGGCGGATTTTCGAAGAGACGCCCGTCCCGCATCGAGAGCGCCCGTGGCGCCGTGGCCGCGACGGCCTGGTCGTGCGTCACCAGGATGACGCTCTGGCCGTGCTGGTGGGAGAGGTTGCGCAGCAGCGCGATGATCTCTTCCCCGGTCTTGCTGTCGAGGTTGCCAGTTGGCTCGTCGGCCAGGATGACGCGCGGGTGATTGGCGAGCGCCCGGGCGATGGCGACCCGCTGCTGCTCGCCGCCGGAGAGCTGCGACGGCAAGTGGCTGGCGCGGTCCTTGAGGCCGACTTCCTCGAGGAGCTCCATGGCGCGCTCCCGCATGGCCTCGCCTCTGACGCCGGCGGGTGCCAGGGCGGCCTGGACGTTCTCCATCGCGCTGAGGGTGGGGATCAGGTTGAACTGCTGAAAGATGAAACCAAAGGCGCGCAGCCGCAGGTCGGTCAAGCGACGGTCCGGCATCGATGACAGGTCCTGTCCGTCGAAAAACAGGTGGCCATTGGTCGGCCGGTCGAGCCCCCCGAGCAGCTGGAGCAGCGTCGTCTTGCCGGAACCGCTGCGGCCCTCGATCACCAGGAACTCGCCGTCCTGGATCTGCAGGTCGATCCCATCGACCGCGGCGATGACGCTCGGGCCCTGCCGGTAGCGACGCGTGAGCTGGCGGAGTTCGTACATCAGCCCAGCTCACGCAACGCGTCGGCCGGTCGCAGCCTGGCCGCCCGCATCGCCCCGGCGCCGCCGGCCGTCAGCCCGCCGGCGACCGCCAGCGCCACCGCAAGGGCGACGATCGAGCCGTCGATGACGCCCTGCAGCCGGACATCCTGGGTCACCGGGGCCGCCGCCGCGCCGAAGTTGCCGAGCCCAAATCCGCCAAATCCCGCGGATGGACCAGCCAACGAGGCGGCCGTCGCATGGAGCGGCGGGGCAAACGCGACGATGGCCAGCGTCACGGCGAAGCCAAGGCCGATGCCGGCGATCGCGCCGATGATGCCTTGCACCAGCGATTCGCCGAGCACCTGTCGCACTACCGCGCCCTTCCGCCAACCGATCGCTCGCAGCGTCCCGAGTTCGCGCACTCGCTTGCCCACCGAGGAGAGCGTGAGCAGGCTGGCGATCAAGAAGCTCGAGGCCAGCACGACGAGCGCCAGGACCAGGCCCAGGCGCCCGGCCAGGTTCGAGGCGTCAACGAGCGACCCGCTCACCTGTTTCGCAAGGTCTTTCGCCGTCGTGACTTGAGCGCCCGCGAACGCCGCTTCGATGGCATGGGCGACCTGGTCGACATTCACCGCTGAATCGGCGCGCACCAGCATCACGTTGGCGCGGTCGCTTCGGTTGGACAGCTGCTGCAGCTCCTCCAGCGCGAGATAGACGTCGGCGGACTGCCCACCGAGCGGCGGACGGGCGAGTCCGACCACCTGGAACGACGTCCCGTTGATCGTCAACGTTGAGCCGAGCTTGACGTTGATGCGCTGGGCGTAGGCGTTGGCAACGATCGCTTCCGGCTGGGCTGAGGGGGTCGTCAGGAAACGGCCGGATGTGAGCTGGGCCGGCGTGATCAGGCCGATCCCGGGCTGCGTCACGTCCAATCCGGCCACGGTGTAGGTCTGCGTCGCGATATCCGTTTGCGGCGGCGCGATCGTCTGCCGGAGGACCTGCGCCTGGATCACCAGCTGACGGAAGCGCGGCGGGAGGCAAGCGATGAAGCCCGGTGGCAGCGGCTGGGTGAATTCTCCGCGCCCGGGCGTTTGACCGGGAGACGGCGACGGCATCAGCTTCTGCACACAGGCGTTGATCGCGACCTGCTCCGCCGGCGTCGGTGGGGAGATATCGATCGTCTGCTGCTGGGTGTGGAACTCGGCCACGATCTCGGGTACCGTTCCCTCCTGGTGGTTGGCGACGAGGGTCAGCCCATTGGCGACCTGGGCGACGTGCGGCAGGATGCGGATCTGCTGCGCTTCCTCGGCGGGGAACGTCAGCTGCGTCGCGGGCAAGAAGAAGTCGTGCACGAAGTGGTCGCCCGGTTTTCCCAACTTCGAGAGGTCGAGCAGGGCGTTCTGCGATGCCGATTGGGCTTCCGCCTGGAGCGCCTGGACGTCCGCCAGCGACGTGCCGCGGCGGTTCGATTGTGGCTGGCCGGCCGCCGACAGGTTGACGGTCCTCGTCACCATCAGATCGGTTCCGATCCCGGCGAGCGGGTTGAGGATCTGGGCCTGGGCGCGGTTGAGCCCACTCGCCAGCGCGGTGATGGCGATCACGAGGCCGATGCCCGTCCCCAATCCGAGCGCGGTCAGAATGGTTCGCCCGCGCCGGCGGGTGAGCTCGCGCCGGATGTAGGTCAGGAAGAACATTGGAGAACGACTATACGTTCCCGGACATTTTCCCTCCCCCGTTGCGCGGGAGGGTCAGGGCGGGAGCTAACCACCCGCGACGTCGCGCCGCTGGAAGATCAGCAGCGCGAGGAGAGCAAACATGACCAGGTAGGCGAGCAGCGTGATGGTGCCCCGGGTCGCGTCAACCAGTTGCGTGGTTGCGTTCGGATTCTGGAATGTCAACCGGAAGCTGGCGTTGATGGCGCTGGCATTGATCCCGGGCAGAAAGCGCAGGATTTCCTTCACGCCCTCGGTGTTCCTGAGCAGCTGCGCAATCAGGGCCTCGCCAACGAACAGGTAGGTCAGGCCGCCGCCGATTGCGGCCGCCGTGCTCCGGAACGCGATGCCCAGGAACATCCCGAATGCGGTCCAGACGGCGAACTCCAACCAGAGCGCACCGAAGCCCTTCAGCAGGGTTAGCGCCGACGGCCAGCTGCTCGAGCTGCCGTCGATGGTCACCAGCACGTAGCTCGTAAGCGCTGTAGCCGCCAGTGTCACCACACTGATCAGGAATGTGACGATGACGAGCATCGCCAGCTTGCCGAGAAGCACTGCGCCGCGGGTCGGCTTCTGGATCAAGATGGTCTGGACGGTCAGCCAACCGTATTCGCTGGCCGTGCTCAGGCCGCCCAGGATGATCATGATCGCGGCCCCAATCGTGGAGGTGAGTGCCAGCATGTTCGGGAGCAGATTCTCGGGGAACACCGAGCGCTTCAGGACTCGTGCGGGCACCGGGCTACGGAAATTGCGCGGCGGGTGCGACAGCAGCACATAGGTCAGCACGTAGCCGAGCAAAAGAAGCGTCAGCAGCAGGATCCCGAATAGGATCCAGTTCGCCCAGCGCTTGCGCGTCTTCAGAGACTCGGCACGCAGACTGGCGATCATGATTGGGCGGCCGGCGGCGTGACCGTGCCGGGCGGATTTTCCGTCAGTTGCAGAAAGACGTCCTCCAACGATTGCTCCGAGACGCGCAGCTCGCTGACGTCGACCCCGTTGGAGACGAGCTGCCGGTTGAGTGACGCCGCCTGCGAGGGGTCGACCGAAAGGACAAGGGCGCCGTCCGCGACCAGCACCTGCTCCGTTTTGAGTAGGGACTCGAGCAATCGCTGGGCCTGGTCGAGGGGTGTGGCCCGGATCAGCAGCGCGCGCCCGCCGCTGCGGGCCCGCAGCTCATCCACAGTCCCCTCCGCCACCAGCTTGCCTTTGGTGATCACGCCAACGCGATCGCAGGTAAGCTCTACCTCGTTGAGGAGGTGGCTGGAGAGGAGGACGGTACGGCCCTCCCGTCGAATGTCGCGGATCAGCGCGCGCATCTCGACGGTTCCCTGCGGGTCCAGTCCGCTGGTCGGCTCGTCGAGAATTAAGAGATCCGGGTCCTTCAGCAACGCCGCGGCGACGCCGAGCCGCTGCTTCATGCCAGTCGAATACGTCCGGAACTTGTGATGGGCCCGATCCGTTAGGTCGACCTGCTTGAGCACCGGCTCGATCCGCGATGTGCTGACGCTCGAATAGCGCGCCATCACGCGCAGGTTGTCGCGACCGGAAAGATACGGATAGAAGGCCGGCGTTTCCACCATGGCGCCGAGGCGGGCCAGGCTCGCGGGACTCCCGGGGGCGGCGCCCGCGACCGTCGCACTCCCGGCCGTCGGATGAAGCAGTCCGGAGAGGAGCCGCAAAGTGGTGGTCTTGCCGGCGCCGTTTGGGCCGAGGAAGCCGTACACCTCCCCGGTCCGCACCAGCAGGTTAAGGTCGTTGACCGCGAGCACGGTTGTCGAATATCGCTTGGTCAGGCCGTGTGTCTCCACGGCGAGCGCCTGCGCCAAATGGTAACCCTCCTCGGCAGCCCATCTTAGCGAGAGTGCATGAAGACGACGTGAGAGCGAGTTCATACTCAAGCTGTGCGTGAACGCCAGCCCAGTGGCCCGCGCTCGAAACTGTCGGACCTCTGGTGGGCGTTACCACGCCTCAGCCACGCCGGTGACGGCCGGGCGCTCGGGGTGCTCACCATATGGATCGTGTGGGACCATGTGCTGGAGTGGTTCTGGCGGCCGCGGGCGGTCCGCTCAGGTGGCCTTTTGCGCTATCGGCGCGCGCATCATTGGGGCCCTCGCCTCATGCTCAAGGATGGCACCGTCGTCTCTCGTGGCGATGCGGTCCTCGAGCTGCATTTCGACAACCGCGGTCTGATGCGGATGACCAACGCCGGTACGTGGAATCCATGGGACGCCATCGAGCGGATCGATAATGATCTGGATGCCCTGCGCGACGTCCTGGCAGCAGGGTCGCACGACTCCGTCCGCGCGCTTCACGGCGTCACGCTCTTCGCCTCGCCCGGCCGGCGCCTCGGTTTCGAGCTGTACCCAGTGCCGCACACCTGGGCCTGGTCGCTGCAGCGGTTCTACATGATCGCCTTGCTTCCGATCTATCACCCCGACGGCTGGCGCGAGTTCGACCGCATGCGGCGGGACCGCTGGCCGGCGGAACTCTGGATGAGTGTCAACGGACTGCTCGGCCCAGCGCCAAGATCCCCCTCGCCCACTGGGGGAGGGCAGGGTGGGGGCCTGACGTTCACAGCCCCGCCGTGACCAGGCTCTCGATCCGCCAGCAGGTTACCCTCAGCCTGCTCTGGTTCTCGCTGAATTTTCAGACCGCGGCACTGTTGCCGGTGGTCATCCCGGCGCAGCTCTTGCTCTTTATTGCGCCAGGCGCGGTCGGCAACGCGCAGCAGGCGGTTGCACTTGGCTGGCTCTCAGCGATTGGCGCCGTCATAGCACTGGTGATCCAGCCGCTCACCGGTGCCGTTTCGGACCAGACGAGGTCGCGGCTCGGTCGGCGCCGGCCATTCATCCTGCTGGCCTCGCTCATTTACCTGGCCGGCATTGTCGCCCTGGCAACCGCGCTCAACCTCGGCGTCTTCGTCATCGGATTCGCGCTGGCACAGGTCGCAGCGAACATGGGCACCGCCGCCTACCAGGGTCTCCTTCCCGACCGCGTTCCGCTGGAGCAGCGAGGCACGGCGTCCGGCTACCTCGGCATGATGACGATTCTCGGCAACGTCGGCAGCCTCGCGGTCGCGGCTGTGCTGCTTGCCAACGTCGTGTCAGGGCCGGGCCTCGCGGATGCCGTGCGCGCCGGTGCGGCACGATATTACGCGGCCGGCGCGATCGTGCTGGTGATCGGCGTGCTCGTGACCACGATCGGGATTCGGGAAAATCCGATCGGCCAACCCACCGCCCGCCCGCCGTTCCTGGAACTCTGGCTCGCGCCCTTGCGCCACTACAACTTTCGCTGGGTGTTCCTGACCCGGGTGTCGGTCATGCTGGGCCTCACGCTGTTCCTGACCTTCATCGAGTATTACTTCGCGAACGTCGCCCACGTGACCAACTTCGTCCAGTCGACGGCTGCCGTCGCCCTGCTCGCGCTCGGCGGCGCGGTGGTTGGCGCGCTCACGCTTGGCATGGTCTCCGACCGGATCGGTCGGGTCGGGATCGTCACGGTGGCCAGCGGGCTGATGACGCTTGCGGCGGTAGCCTTCGTCGTCGCGCCGCACATGCCCCTCTGGCCGCTGGGGCTCGTCTTCGGCGCCGGCTACGGCGCCTATACCAGCGTCGACTGGGCGCTCGCCGTGGACAGCCTGCCGGCCCAGAGCGACGCGGCTAAAGACCTGGGAGTCTGGAGCATCGCCAGCAATCTCCCGGCCGTGCTCGCGCCGCTGCTCGGCAGTTTCGTGATCGGCGGCGGCAGCGCGATCGGCATCAGTACCGAGGCCGCCTATCGATCCGTCTTCGCGCTGGCCGGTCTCTTCCTGCTGCTCGGCGCGCTCTTCGTGCTCAAAGTGCAGGAGGCCCAACCCCAAAGGCTGCAGGCCGCGACCAACTAGCCATCGATGGAGCGATCAGCGAAGTAGACTCCTGGAGGGAGGTCGATCGCCATGGTGACTCAGACCACGAAGAAAGTGGCCGCGAAGACCACGCACTTAAAGACCGTCGATGACTACCTCGCGGCGGCGCCGAAAGACAAACGCGCTGCGCTGATGAAGCTCCGCGAGACGATCAAGGCGGCTGCGCCAAAGGCGACCGAAGACATCAGCTATGGGATCGCGATGTTCAGGCACAACGGCAAGCCACTCCTGTATTACGGCTATTGGAAGGCCCATTGCTCCCTGTATGGGATGGGCAGCAGCTTCATCGAGGCGCACGCCGCCGAACTGAAGGCCTACGGCTTGATCAAGGGCACGATCCGGTTTTCCGCAGACAGGCCGCTTCCCGACCGGCTCGTGACGAAGATCGTCAAGGCGCGCATCGCCGAAATCGAAAAGGCCGGCTAGCGGCCTTGCCCATACCACCAATCTGACCCACCACCGCGACCTCCGGCCAATCTCTCGTGATTTCGCGCTCATCCTGGCTGCCCGCCTGCTGCGCGCTTTTGGCTTCGGCATGGCGGCCGTGCTGGTCGGCCTTCATCTCGAGCGCCGAGGCCTGAGCGCGGGCGCCATCGGGGTCGTTCTCACCATCGGCTTGCTGAGCGCGGCGATCGCCGGCGTGATCGCGGCCACGCTCTCGTCCCGCATCGGCCGTCGCTATACGCTGGCCGGAGCCGGCCTGCTGATGGCGATCGCCGGAGCCGATCTCGCGCTCGCGCATTCGCCACTCTTGCTCGGCATCGCGGCCGCCACCGGCATGCTTGGCGCCGCGAGCGTCGACCTGGGGCCGTTCGCCTCGATCGAGCAAGCCGCGCTCGCCGAGTCCGTCGAACCGCAGCGGCGCAACGTCGCCTTCGCGCGGTATTCGTTGACGGGCGGACTCGCCGCCGCCGCGGGCGGCTTGCTCGCTGGGACGGCCACCGATCTCAATCGGGGCCGCCTGCTCTTTGCGCTTTATGGGCTGATCGGCGTGATGACCGCCATGCTCGCGCTCCTCCTCTCCCCTCGCGCCGAGGCGCCCGTTCGGGCGGCGGCCCTTTCCTCGGCGCAGATCCGCGCGCTGGCGCCGCTGTCGGCGCTCTTTGCGATCGACGCGCTGGGCGGCGGGCTCGTGGTGAATGCCGTGATCGCCTACTGGCTGCATGTTCGCTTTGGCGCGCCGGCCAACGTCCTGGGGCCGGCCTTTGCCGCGATTGCGCTGATGCAGGCCGCGTCCTACGAGATCTCGGGCCGGCTCGCCAACCGCATCGGCCTGATCCGCACCATGGTCTTCACCCACATCCCCAGCAATGTCTTCCTGCTGCTGGTGCCATTCAGCCCGTCGCTGCCGTGGGCGATCGGCCTGCTGCTGGCACGGTTCAGCCTGTCGCAGATGGACGTTCCTGCCCGACAGGCCTTCGTCGTCTCGATCGTGCCACCCGCCGAGCGCGCCGGCGCCGTCGCCTTCACCGGCCTGGTGCGCGGACTCGGCCAGGCCGGTGGCCCCCTCATCGCGGGAGCTGCCATCCAGAGTGCGGCGCTCGGGCTGCCCTTTTACCTGGCCGGCGCCCTCAAGCTCGTTTACGACGTGAGTCTCTTTGCCGCCTTTCGATCAAGGCGAGCGGAACACGAGACCCTGCCTTGACTCGCGACTCACCAAGGTCTGCCTCCTCCCTTGTGGGGAGGGTCGGGGTGGGGGTTGCACCCATCGGGTGATCCCGCTGTTGCTTTCGGGTCCTGAGCCAACGCTAAATGGGGATGAATAGAAGTATGAAAGCCCTGAAGCAACCCGTGCAGTCCTCGGCGCCGACCGTGATGGTTCGCCGCCTGCCCGCCAGCGGCAACACCGCGCTCGCCGCCTCGGCGTTGATCCAAGCCGCGCTGGGGATCGAATTCTTTCTCTCGGGGCTAAACAAGTTTGCGGATGCCAACTTCGTCCGCAACTTCAAGGCCTTCGTGGACGCCAGCCCCGGGACGCACAACGGCATGCTGGCGCCGCTGATCCGCACGTTCGTCCTGCCGAACATCGCGTTCTTCGCCATCCTGACCAAGTACATGGAA